>ENA-ORBV01000032-ORBV01000032.1-microbial-mat-metagenome-genome-assembly--contig:-NODE-32-length-241196-cov-39.743654_pt1 | contig 241196 bp, 222 predicted proteins | sample MGYA00237777_ERZ505514 | MGnify/ENA primary metagenome ERZ505514 (study PRJEB26160, sample SAMN06269048) | microbial mat metagenome | isolation source: Oligotrophic lake microbial mat | place...
TTTCAAGCAGAAGACGGCATACGAGATTCGCCTTAGTCTCGTGGGCTCGGAGATGTGTATAAGAGACAGGTGCCGCAAAGCGACGCCCGGCCGCGCAGCCGAGCGGCAACGGTGCCGCCCGACGTCGCTCGTGACTCACAAGCCAGCCAGAGAGCAGTAGATGTCTATCAGTGCGGAAACCGTCAAGCAGCTGCGTGAGCGCACTGGTGCCGGCATGATGGAGTGCAAGCGGGCACTGGTCGAAACCCAGGGTGACATCGAGGCCGCTGCCGAGCTGATGCGCAAACAGGGTCTCGCCAAAGCCGACAAGAAGGCCGCGCGGGTGGCCGCAGAGGGGGTGATCGCGGCACGGAAGTCTGCAGATGGTCGCGCTGTCGCGGCCGTCGAGGTCAACTGCGAAACCGACTTCGTCGCGCGCGAGGGCGATTTTCGTGGTTTTGCGTCCGAGGTTGCCGCATTGGTGCTGGATGCCCGTCCGAAGGACCTGAACGGCCTGCTCGCAGCGAAGCTGCCGGACGGGCAGTCCGTCGACGAGCGTCGCCGCGGTCTGATCGCGAAGATCGGTGAAAACATCACGGTGCGCCGCTTCAGCGTCGTTGAATCCGACGGGCCGCTGGGTGTGTACCTGCACGGTTCGCGAATCGTGTCCGTGGTCGCCTTGGCTGGCGGCACGGATGAACTCGCGCATGATCTGGCGATGCACGTCGCAGCAAGCAATCCGGCCTACCTGGCCGCCAGCGATGTGCCGGCAGATGTGCTTGCGAAGGAGCGGGAGATCGAGACCGAAAAAACCCGCAACGAGGGCAAGCCGGCCGAGATGATCGACAGGATTGTCGACGGCAAACTACGCAAGTTCACCAATGCGATCGCGCTGCTCGGCCAGCCTTTCGTCAAGGACGACAAGCAGACCATCGAGAAGCTCGTCACGGCTGCGGGTGCGACGATCCGCCAGTTTGAACGTATCGAGGTCGGTGCGGGTATCGAGAAGAAGCAGGACGACTTCGTCGGCGAAGTCATGGCCCAGGTCAAGGCGAGTTCGCGCGAGTCAGAATCGCATCCCGCTACGACGAAACAATAGGCCCAGAGGTTTCGTGTAACCCAGCTGAAGCGGGGTTTTTTTCAAAGGACTCTCAACATCATGGCAACAGGGGTCGCACGGTACCGCAGAATCCTCGTCAAGCTGTCCGGCGAAGCCTTGTTGGGCGACGGCGACTACGGCGTCGACCCGGCCATGCTCAAGCGGATCGCCGGCGAGTTTCAGGAACTGCTGGTCATGGGCGTCCAGGTTGCCGTGGTCATCGGCGGCGGTAACATTTTCCGCGGTGCGGGTCTGGCGCGCGCCGGCATGGATCGCGTCACCGCCGATCAGATGGGCATGCTCGCAACCGTGATCAATTGCCTCGCGATGCAGGATGCGCTGGAGTCGCTCGGCTGCCACGCGCGGGTGATGTCGGCCATCCGGATCAATGAGGTGTGCGAGGATTACATCCGGCGTCGCGCGATCCGGCACCTGGAGAAAAGCCGCGTCGTGTTGTTCGCTGCCGGTACCGGCAACCCTTTCTTTACGACCGACACGGCGGCTTCACTGCGCGCCATCGAGATCGAGGCCGAATTGCTGCTCAAAGCCACGAAAGTCAATGGAATCTATTCCGAAGACCCGATGCGCAATCCGCAGGCGGTCCGCTACTCGAAGTTGACGTTTGACAGGGTGCTGAACGAGAAGCTCAACGTCATGGACCAGACAGCCATCGTCATGTGCCGGGACAACAGTCTGCCGCTGCGAGTGTTCAATCTATACAACGACGGCGACCTGCTGCGCATCGTGCGTGGTGAAGATATCGGCACCGCTGTCACGAACGAGTAGACCATCATGATCGAAGACCTGAAGAAAGACGCAACCCAGCGCATGACCAAGTGCGTGCAGGCCTTTCAGGCCGACATCAGGAAGCTGCGTACCGGCCGTGCGCATCCCAGCCTGATCGAGAACATGAAGGTCGATTACTACGGCACCGAGACGCCTTTGAATCAGCTCGCGAACATCAGCGTCGAAGACGCGCGCACGCTGGTGGTCACGCCCTGGGACAAGGCTGCCGTGCAGGCCGTCGAGAAGGCCGTCTTCAAGTCCGATCTGGGGCTGACGCCGATGACGGCCGGCACGGTCATTCGCGTGCCGTTGCCGCCGCTGACCGAAGAGCGCCGCAAGGACATGATCAAAGTCGTGCGGCAGGATGCCGAGGGCGGCCGGGTTGCAGTGCGCAACGTCCGTCGTGACGTGCTCAATGACGTCAAGGAGATGCTCAAGGACAAAATGATCTCGCAGGACGATGAAAAGAAGGCCCACGAAGACATCCAGAAACTGACCGACGCGCACGTCGCGCAGATCGACGACGTGCTGGCGACCAAGGAAAAGGAAATCCTGCAGGTCTGATCCGGGTGATGACCGTTCCCAAGCATATTGCAATCATCATGGATGGCAACGGTCGGTGGGCCGAGGCGCGCGGACAGACGCGCACCAGTGGCCATCGTGCCGGAATCGAACCCGTGCGGATGTGCGTGCGGGAATGCGTTCGGCGTGGCATTGGCGCGCTGACCCTGTTTGCTTTCTCGAGCGAGAACTGGCGGCGACCGGAAGCGGAGGTCACGACCTTGATGGGACTGTTCGTCGAGGCGCTCGACAGCGAGGTCGATGAGCTGCACCGTGAGGGCGTGCGCTTGCGGTTCATCGGCGAGCGAACCCTGCATTCAGTCCGCTTGCAGCAGCGTATTGCGGCGGCCGAGTCCAAGACTTCGATGAACCAGCGGCTGAATCTGCAGGTCGCGGTCAGCTATGGGGGGCGCTGGGACATCGTGCAGGCGGCACTGCGCCTCGCCAAGGCCTGTGCCAGTGGTGCGATGGCGTTCGACGAGATCACCGAGGAACGCGTCAGCGCCGAGCTGCAGCTCGGCGATATCACCGACCCGGACCTGTTCATCCGCACCGGCGGCGACAAGCGCATCAGCAACTTCCTGTTGTGGAACCTGGCCTACACGGAGCTGCATTTCTGTGAGGCGCTGTGGCCGGACTTCGGGCAGGCGGAGTTTGAGGCGGCGGTCGCGGACTACGCGATTCGCGAGCGGCGATTTGGTCGGGTAGCGACGCGTCCCGGGCAGCACGAAAGTGCTTAGGCAACGCTTTCTCACTGCACTGGCGCTGGCCGCGGTGCTGGGCGTTGTCGTACTGGCGTTGCCACCGATAGCGACCGTCATCCTGCTGTCGGTCGTGATTCTCGGCGGTGCCTGGGAGTGGTCCGCATTCTTTGGCGCAGCGACCTTGGCCAAGCGCTTGGGGTTTGTCGCGTTGATCGCTTTGCTGTTGCCGGTCTCCTGGCTTGCAACCGAAGATACGGCTGCGCTGCGGATGCTGCTTCTCGGCGTCATGACCTGGTGGGTCATTGCGCTGCTTTGGCTGATGCGCGCACCTGAGCGGGTGTCGCCACTTTCCGTGACGATTGCCGGGGTGTTCGCCCTGGTCCCTTCCTGGCTCGCACTGGTCCGGGTTCGTCTGGATATCGCTGACGGTGCCATCTGGACTCTGTTCGCGCTGGTGCTGATTGTTGCGGCGGATACGGGTGCCTACTTTGCAGGCCGGCAGTTCGGTCGCGTCAAGCTCGCGCCGAGAGTGTCGCCGGGCAAGACCTGGGAGGGCGTGCTCGGTGGCGTGGCGCTGTGCCTGCTGGTCGCCGGCATCGGTTCGCAGGTGCTGGCGGTTCCGCTCGCCGCTATGCTGTTCTCCGCGCTGCTGGTTGCGGCCTTTTCGATCGTGGGGGATCTGACGGAGAGCATGCTGAAGCGCCACGCTGGAGTCAAAGACAGCGGCCGTGTGTTGCCAGGTCACGGCGGGATTCTTGATCGGATCGACAGCGTCACCGCTGGCGCGCCCGTACTGCTGTGGTGCCTGCTATGGCTCGGTCTGGAGCGCATCGAGGTGCTGAAGTGATCGGGCTGTGCGTGCTCGGTTCAACCGGCAGCATTGGCGAGAGCACGCTGGATCTGGTCGGGCGCCATCCGTCGCAGTTCCGTGTGGTGGCGCTCGGGGCGCACCGCAGCGTCGACCGTCTGATTGCGCAATGTGAGCGCTTCAAACCTGAACATGTTGCGATCGCCGATGCGGCGGTCGCGGCGCAGCTTGAGCGCGAGCTGCGGGTGCGCCAGCTGCAGGCTCGCGTGCATGTCGGGCCGGAAGGGCTCTGCGAAATCGCCGCCCTGCCGGAAGCTCCCTTCGTGATGGCCGGTATTGTTGGCGCGGCGGGCCTGGCCTCAACGTTCGCCGCGGCAAGCGCGGGCAAGCGGCTGATGCTCGCCAACAAGGAGCCGCTGGTCATGGCAGGGCGGCAGCTGATCGAGACCGCTCGCGCGAGTGGCGCGACGCTGTTGCCGATCGATAGTGAGCACAATGCAATCTTTCAATGCCTACCGGCGGGTTTCGTGGCCGGTGAGGCCCCGGCGGGAGTGCGGCGGATTCTGCTGACGGCCTCGGGCGGTCCCTTTCTGGATTGGACTCCGCAGCAGCTTGCCACGGCCACAATCGAGCAGGCGTGTCGGCACCCCAACTGGGTCATGGGGCGGAAGATCTCGGTCGACTCCGCGACTCTGATGAACAAGGGTCTGGAACTGATCGAGGCCAGTGTGCTGTTTGGCATGCCTGCAGCACGCATCGACGTCATCGTGCATCGGCAAAGCGTCGTGCACTCGCTGGTCGAGTACGACGACGGTTCGGTGCTGGCGCAGCTCGGATCGCCCGACATGCGCACGCCGATAGCGCATGCGCTGGCGTGGCCCGCGCGCATCACTTCCGGTGTCCAGCTGCTAGATCTGCTCACCGTCCGCAAGCTCGAGTTCCTGCCGCCCGACCCGGTGCGGTTTCCGGCGTTGCGGCTGGCGCGCGCCGCCGCCGAAGCCGGTGGGCTGGCGCCAGCGGTTCTGAATGCAGCAAACGAAGCGGCGGTGGAGGCCTTCCTGGGTGGCACGTTGAACTTTATCGACATCCCGGCAGTCATTGAAACGGTCATGGAGCAGTACGCACCGACCAGCGTCGGGACACCGCAACTTGCGGCAGTACTGCAGGCAGACGCTGAGGCCCGGTGCGTCGCACAGGGTGTGATGCAGTCATCCACCGAGCGTCGCTCGGGCATTTCAGCAAGGACGCAGACGGGAGCAACACAGTGGACGTGATCTGGAAAATTCTCTGGTTCCTGGTTGCGGTGAGCTTGCTCGTCACGGTGCACGAATTCGGGCACTACTGGGTTGCGCGCAAGCTCGGCTTCAAGGTGTTGCGCTTTTCAGTGGGCTTCGGCAAGCCGCTGCTGCGGTTTGTCGGTGGCGCGGACCGTACTGAATACGTTCTCGCCGCGATTCCGCTCGGTGGCTACGTCAAGCTGCTCGATGAACGCGAGGGGCCGATCGACGAGGCAGAGCGTAGCCGCGCCTTCACGCAGAAGCATCCCTGGCAGCGCATCCTGGTGCTGCTGGCGGGCCCAGCGTTCAACATCTTCTTTGCGATCATCGTTCTTTGGGCCATGTTCTGGGTTTCCGGGATACCGGAGGTCCGGGCTGTTGTCGGCACGGTGACCACAGATTCGCTTGCGGACCAGGCGGGTCTCCGGCGCGGCGATGAGATCCTTGAGTTGAACGGTCGCACGGTGAATGGCCGACCCGATGTCGTGCTCGGGCTGGTGGAGGCGATGAGTGATGACGGCGTCGCAGCGCTTACGGTCCGGCGCGAGTCGGGCAGTGAGGTGCAGCTCAATCTGGTCGTCGCTGAGGCGGAATTGCGGCGAGCCCTGACCGAACCGAGTGGCTTCTCACGCGGCTTCGGTTTTCGCTTCTGGGAGCCGGTGCGGTCGGCGCTGGTCGGTCGCGTGTCGCCGGGTGGACCCGCCGATCGGGCCGGGCTCAGAAGTGGCGACCTGATACTCTCGGTGGATGCTCAGGGCGTCGGCAACTTCACGGAACTGGTGGAGATCGTTTCGTCGCGACCCGGGCAAGAATTGCTGGTCGAGTATCGCCGCGAAGGGGTGGTCGACCGAGTCCGCTTGATCACCGAGGCAGACACCGTTGACGGCCGTGCGGTGGGGCGCATGCGGGTCGAGACGCCGCCGGGCACTGCCGCACCTCCTGAAATGATCCGTACTCGCACCTTTGGGCCGCTGGCGGCACTTGGTGAGGCTACGGTGCGCGCATGGGAAATGACTGAACTGCAGGCGAAGATGTTCTGGCGCATGATCATGGGCCAGGTGTCGATGAAGAACCTCTCCGGCCCGATCTCGATCGCGGAGTTCGCGGGAGACTCGGCCAGCGGTGGACTCAGTACGTTTCTGGGCTTTCTGGTGCTGATTTCGCTGAGTCTTGGTTTCCTGAATCTGCTGCCGATCCCGATTCTGGACGGCGGGCAGATCGTCTATCAGCTTGCAGAGTGGTTGAAAGGCAGCCCACTGTCGGATCGGGTGCAGGCGTTTGGCCAGCAGGTCGGAATCGCGTTGCTGCTGCTGCTGATGGGTGTTGCGCTGTTCAATGACGTTGCCCGGCAGATCCAGCCCGGTTGAGTTTGCTGGTCGAGTTTGCTGGTCGAGTTTGCTGGTTGAGTATCAAGAGGGTCCGCCGTGAGTCGAATGTCTCCAGTTGCCGCGATCGTTGCCACCATCCTCGCCAGTGGTGCCGCAGGCGTCGTGCGCGCGCAGACCACCGAGTTTGTCGTTGGCAATATCCGTGTCGATGGCCTGCAGCGTGTGTCGGAGGGCACGGTTTACAACTACCTCCCGGTCAATATCGGCGATCGCCTGACGCCGCAGCGCTTGCGGGAAGCTATTCGGGCTCTGTACGACACCGGGTTCTTTCGCGATGTCGAGATGCGTCGTGATGGCAGCACGCTGGTGGTCGTCGTGCTCGAGCGGCCCTCGATCGAGAGTTTCTCGATCACCGGCAACAAGGACATCAAGACCGAAGATCTGAACAAGTCATTGCGGAATGTCGGGCTTGCGACCGGCAAGATCTTCGATCGTTCAGTGCTCGAGGATGTGCGGCAGTTCCTGACCGACCAGTACTTCAGCCGCGGAAAGTACGCGGTTGTCATCGACACGACGGTAGAGGATCTGCCGAGCAACCGGGTGAGGGTCAAGATCGACGTCAAGGAGGGAAAACGCGCCCGCATCCGCCAGATCAACGTTGTCGGCAACGAGACCTTTCCGGACGACGACATCATCGGCGACTTCTCTTTGAAGACACCGAACTGGCTCTCCTGGTACCGGCAGGATGATCGCTACGCGCGCGAGTCACTGCAGGGCGATCTCGAGAAGCTGCGCTCCTTCTACATGGATCGTGGCTACGCCAACTTCGAGATCGAATCCACCCAGGTTGCGATTGCACCCGAGAAGGACGACATTTTCATCACCGTGAATGTGTCGGAGGGTGAGGTATTCAAGGTCTCCGAAGTGAAGCTTGCCGGGACCTTTGTCGTCCCCGAAGAAGAACTCAAGAACTATCTGCTCGTCAGGCCCGGCACGACCTATTCGAAGAAAGACATCACGGCCACGCAGCAGCTGATCCAGAACCGTCTCGGACTCGATGGTTACGCGTTTGCGAAGGTGGATCCGGTGCCGACCACGAACGAGCAGTCCGGTGAAGTATCGCTGACGTTCTTCGTCGATCCAGGCAATCGGGTCTATGTCCGGCATATCGTCTTCAATGGCGTGACCAAAACCAACGATGAAGTGCTGCGCCGGGAGATGCGCCAGCTCGAGGGTGCCTGGTTGTCGAATGCCTCCGTGGAGCGTTCCAAGCAGCGTCTGCAGCGCCTGCCCTACATCGAGGAGGTCTCAACCGAAACGACGCCGGTGCCAGGATCGGCCGACCTCGTCGACGTCGAGTTCGAGATCAAAGAGGGTCCGTCGGCGCAGCTGGGCGGCGGCATCGGGTACTCGGAGTCCCAATCGTTCATCCTGAACGGTAATTATGCCGATGCGAACTTCATGGGCAGCGGCGAGCGTGTCTCTATCGACCTCAATTCGGGCCGGTTCTCCAAGGTCTATGGTGTCTCGCACACCGATCCGTACACGACGATCGATGGCATCGCACGCACCCTGTCGCTGACTTACCGGGACCAGACTCAGTTCGTATCCAGTTCGTCGGATTTCTCTTCCGAATCCATTTCGCTGGGCGTCGACTTCGGCTACCCGATCACGGAGTTCCAGGGGCTGCGTGTCGGCTTGTCGGCGCAGCGCTCGGCGCTGCTGGTCGGGCGCGGCAGCGCCGATCAGGCCTTGCAATGGGTGCAGGGCAACGGCAATCCCAGCGAGACCATCGTGCCGGAACAGGATTTCGGCAACGGCTTCATTGTTCCGGAACAGACGATCTTCCGAACTGAGTTCACATCAGTGGAACTGGTCGCTGGATGGAGTCTCGATACCCGCAATCGGGGCCTGTTCGCCGATCGCGGCATGCGCCATGCCGCCTCGCTTTCGTACGCACTGCCAATCAGCGATGTCGAATACTTCGTGGCCAGCTATGACTATCTGCAGTACATCCCGATCTACGGTCGCTGGGTGCTGCAGGTCAGCGCCGATGCGGCGTACGGCATGGATGTGGGCAAGACGACCGCGTTGCCGCCGTTCCGCAATTTCTTCGCAGGCGGACCGGACAGCGTGCGCGGCTATCGGGAGAGCCGCCTCGGGCCCAAAGACAGCTTCGGCAACCCCTACGGCGGCAATCTCAGGGTGGGTGCGCGTGCCGAGCTGATCATCCCGACGCCCGAGAAATGGCGCGCTTCGGCCCGGGTCAGCTGGTTCTACGATATGGGAAATGTGTTTTCCACAGGCAATCGGTATCAGTTCACCGGCGTAGACGGCGTAACGCCGGTCGAATACGGTTTCAGTTATGATAAATTGAAGCATTCGACGGGTATCGCCGTGCAGTGGCTCGCGCCGCTCGGCATTTTCCGCTTCAGCTATGCTGTGCCGCTCAACGCCTACGTGGGCGATTCGGTGCTCTTCGCAGACGAGGAAGAGCGATTCCAGTTTTCGGTCGGTCAGGCATTCTGACCCGCCCGTCACCGCTACTTAAGCAGAGGGTTCCAGCGTGAAGCTTTCGGTCAGATTGATGAGCTTGAGTTTGGTCGCATTCGCCGGGTTGATGGCAGCCCCGGCGTTTGCGGAACTGAAGATCGGCGTGCTCGAGTACAGCCGGTTGATGGACGAGTCGCCACAGGGCAAGGCGCTGCTGGAGTCCTTGGGGAACGAGGCCGCGGGCAAGCAGCGTGAACTGCAGACGCTGGCCCAGACGCTTCAGACCCGGCAGGACAAACTGAACAAGGATCGCGCGACGATGACGGCAGACCAGGTCAGCAAAGCCGAGAAGGACCTTCGCGACGGGCAGCGTGATCTGGCGCGGCGCCAGTCTGAAGTGCAGGATGACTTCAACGCGCGACGCAACGAAGAGATGTCCAAGCTGCAACGCACGCTGATCGAGGAAGTGCGCGCCTATGCGCGTAGCCAGAACTTCGATCTCGTCGTCACAGACGGCGTGATCTACGCGAATCAGTCGCTCGACATCACGTCAGGTGTACTGCAGGTGCTGCAGGGGCGCACCGGAGCGGTGGCACCGCGACCTGCAACGACACCTGCTGCCGCGCCGCGGCCCGCCTCGCGCTGAGGACTGAAGAGGGCCGCGTCGGGGGGGCCAAGTCGTATTCCGTCAGAGCCTGTTGTTCCTACGATGAGTAAGACTCTCGGTCAGCTGGCGGTGGAATTTGGCTGCGCCTTGCGCGGCGAACCCGAGCTGCAGGTGACGGGCGTTGCCACGCTTGCCGGTGCCGGCAGCGGACAGGTCGCGTTTCTCGCCAATCGTCGCTACCTGTCGCAGCTGCGCACGACCGGCGCGACGGCGGTCGTCGTCGATGCTGGCGCCGCCCGGGATTGCCCCGTGGCAGCGCTGATCTGCTCGAATCCCTACGCCACGTACGCGCGAATCGCCGCGCAGTTGCATCCGACGCCAGCGATGCTTGCCGGCGTCCATCCCAGTGCGGTGATCGACCCGAGTGCCGAGATCCATCCAACCGCGCGCATCGATGCGCTCGCATTCGTCGGGGCGCGCGCCGTGATCGGCGAGCGCGCGCAGGTGGGTCCCGGTTGCGTTATCGAACCGGGAGTGCGACTGGGTGCCGATTCTCATCTCGTCGCGCGCGTGACTTTGGGTCGTGACGTGGAAATCGGCCCCAGATCAATCTTGCAGCCCGGAGCGGTGATCGGCAGCGATGGCTTTGGCTTCGCGGGCGAGCACGGCAAGTGGATCAAGGTTCCGCAGCTGGGCCGCGTCATCATTGGCGCGGATGTCGAGATCGGCGCCAATACGACAATCGACCGCGGCGCGATCGAGGACACGGTGATCGGCGACGGCGTGAAGATCGACAACCTGGTGCAGATCGGGCATAACGTGCGGGTCGGCGCACACAGCGCGATTGCCGGCTGCGTTGGAATCTCGGGCAGCGTAACGATCGGGGAGCGCTGCCAGATCGGCGGTGCGGTCGGGATCGCTGGGCATCTATCGATTGCCGACGATGTCGCGGTCACCGGACTGTCGCTCGTCTCGAAGTCCCTGACCGAGCCCGGGATCTACAGCAGCGGCGTGCCCGCACAGGGCGCGGAGCAGTGGCGCCGGACCATCGGACGGCTGCGGCGACTGGACGCTACCGAGGCGCGGCTTGCGAAGCTCGAACGGAGCGACACGGCCGTGCGCAGCCCTGATACTGCATCCCGCCATGACTGAAGGTCACCGAGTGAGCGAGACGACTTGAATATCGACGAAATCCGCCAGACGCTGCCGCACCGCTATCCGTTCCTGCTGGTCGACCGCGTCTTAGAGCTCGAACTGGGCAAGAAGATCCGTGCCATCAAGAATGTCACGTTCAACGAGCCGTATTTTCCGGGGCATTTTCCGCACCGGCCGGTAATGCCCGGCGTGATCATCATCGAGGCGCTGGCGCAGGCCTGCGGAATTCTTGCTTTCCGCACCGCCGGCGTCGTTCCCGACGAGCAGACCCGCTTTTACTTCGTCGGCATCGACAAAGCGCGCTTTCGCCGGCCCGTGGAGCCGGGTGACCAGCTGGAACTGATCGGCACTCTGGAGCGGGTCATGCGCGGGATCTGGCGCTTCTCGGCGGTTGCCCAGGTCGATGGGCGCGAAGTCGCCTCGGCGGAACTGATGGTGGCACCGGAAACAGGCAAACCGGCGACCACGACGGCCTGACCGGCGCAGAACGACGACCCAGTTGATCGACATGTCCATCGACTCCCGAGCGCTGGTCTCTCCTCAAGCACATCTTGCTGCGGACGTCGTCGTGGGCGCTTTCACGGTCATTGGACCGGATGTCGAGATCGACGCGGGCAGCTGGATTGGCCCGCACGTTGTGATCAATGGCCCGACGCGGATCGGCAGGCAGAACAAGATCTTTCAGTTCGCTTCCATCGGCGACGCGCCGCAGGACAAGAAGTACAACGGTGAACCGACTCGCCTCGAGATCGGCGATCGCAATGTGTTCCGGGAGTCGGTGACCGTCAATCGTGGCACTGCCCAGGATCGCGGTCTGACCAGCATCGGGGACGACAATCTGTTCATGGCTTATTCGCATGTGGCCCATGACTGCCAGGTCGGCAGCCACTGCGTGCTGGCGAACCTCGCCACGCTCGGTGGTCATGTCGAGCTGGGTGACTGGGTCATCATGGGCGGACTGTCAGCGGTGCACCAGCACTGTCGGGTCGGAATGCATGCGTTCGTTGCGAACAACGCCGCGGTGACGCGCGATGTGCCGCCCTACGTCATGGCAGTGGGCCAACCCGCCGAACCGCATTCGGTGAACTCAACCGGGTTGTCACGTCGCGGCTTCACGCCGGAACAGGTGCGCAACATCAAGCAGGCATTCCGGACTCTGTACCGCGCGGACCTCAAGCTCAGCGACGCGCTGGCGCGCCTCAGGGAATCGGCGGCGCTTCAGCCGGAAGTGCAGCAACTGGTGGAGTTCATTTCGCTGTCCACCCGTAGCCTCGCGCGCTGAGCGCGCCGGACGCCCACGTGTCCGCCCCCTTGTCGATCGGGCTGGTCGCGGGTGAAGCCTCTGGAGACACGCTGGGAGCAGCGCTGATCGACGCCATTCGCGCCCGTGAACCCACAGCGCAGTTCCATGGCGTAGCGGGTCCGAAGATGCGTGCCGCCGGCTGCGATGCCTGGGCGGACAGCGAGGAACTCGCGATCATGGGTCTGGCAGAGATCGTCCGGCACCTGCCCCGCTTGCTGAGGCTGCGCCGTCGGCTGCTGCGGCAATTTGTCGACGTACGACCTGATGTGTTTGTCGGTATCGATGCGCCGGAGTTCAACCTGGGGCTGCAGGCAAAGCTGAAACATGCGGGACTGGCAACGGTGCAGTACGTCAGTCCGCAGGTCTGGGCCTGGCGGCAGGGTCGGGTGCAATCGATCGCGCGCAGCTGTGATCGCGTGCTTTGTCTGCTGCCGTTCGAAACGGAGTTCTATCGCGCGCACAACGTGGATGCGATCTTCGTCGGCCATCCGCTCGCTGACCAGATCCCGATGGATCCTGATCGCGAAGCCGCGCGGGCGGCGCTCGGGCTCGACGTGAACTCGACTGTTGTGGCGTTGCTGCCTGGCAGTCGGCTAGGCGAGATCACGCGCCTGGGACCGGATTTCCTGGGCGCCGCGAAGTGGCTCACGGAGCATCGCGCTGGCCTGCAATTCGTTGCGCCGATGGCATCGCCCGCTGCGCGCGAGTTGTTCGCATCGCAGGTGGCTGGCGCGTCGCTGCCACGGCGGCTGCCACTGCGGCTGCCACTGCGGCTGCCACTGCGGCTGCTCGAGGGCCAGTCGCAGCAGGTGCTGGCTGCCGCGGATGTCGTGTTGGTGGCCTCCGGCACCGCCACGCTCGAGACACTGCTGTCGAAGCGCCCGATGGTCGTCGCATACCGATTGTCGCCGACCACGGCATTCCTGCTGCGTCGGTTTGGGCTGGTCAAGGTTGCGCATTTTGCGCAGCCCAACCTGCTGCTCGGACGGCGCGCCGTGCCGGAGTTTCTTCAGGAGGAGGTGACCCCCGAAGCACTTGGCAGCGCCGTGCTGTCCCTGCTCGACGATCCGGCGGGTCGGGCTGCGTTGACTGCCGACTTTGCCCGGGTCCATCTGCAGTTGAGGCGCGGTGGCGCCGCCCTGGCAGCGGATGCGGTGCTCGAAGTTGCGGCAAGGCAGCGTGCGGCCGCGGCGGTCGCACCTTGAGCGCAGACACCGGCGCCGGCTACACCGCCGGTGTTGATGAAGCGGGTCGAGGGCCGTTGGCAGGGCCAGTGGTTGCCGCAGCGGTGATTCTGGATCCGCGCCAGCCGATTGCCGGGCTTGCAGACTCGAAGTTACTCGAGCCGGCCGAGCGGTGCCGACTCGCTGATCTGATCCGCGAGCGCGCCGTCGCGTACGCGGTCGCAGCGGCAGATCATGCGGAGATCGATCAGCTGAATATCCTGCAGGCGACGCTGCTCGCGATGCATCGTGCGTTACGGGCGCTGAAGGTTGCACCGCAGCACGTGCTGGTCGATGGGAATCGCCTGCCAGCCACCGACGGGCTGCTCGGGCTGCGCTCGGCAGTGGCGATCATCAAGGGCGACGTTTGCGTGCCGTGCATCAGCGCGGCCTCCATACTCGCCAAGACCAGCCGGGATGCCTTGATGGTACAGGCGGATACGCTCTATCCTGAATATGGATTCGCGCAGCACAAGGGCTATCCGACCCGCGCGCATCTGGCGGCGCTCGATCGTTTCGGTCCGACTCCCTTGCACCGGCACAGCTTCGGCCCGGTAAAATCCCGGCTTCGCTGAATGAATCAGCGCTGCGATCCCTGGGCCGCGCCGATGAGCCGCTTCGTTCACCTTCGACTGCACACCGAGTTTTCGCTCGTCGACAGCGTCGTGCGTGTGCCGGCGCTGATTGCTGCCGTGCGGACCGACGGCATGCCGGCGGTGGCTGTGACCGACCAGAGCAATCTGTTTGCGATGGTCAAGTTCTACCGTGAAGCGCTGGCCCAGGGCGTCAAGCCGATTATCGGCGTTGACCTGCTGCTGCGCGAAGCGGGAGAACACCGCCCACCGTCTCGGTTGACGCTGCTGTGCCAGAACGATGTCGGTTACAGGAATCTGACCCGGCTGGTTTCGCGGGCGTGGCTGGAGGGGCAGCAGCGCGGCGTAGCGCTCATCGATCGACAGTGGCTCGAGCCGCTGGCTACGACGGGTCTGATTGCCCTGTCAGGGGGCCACGAGGGCGACGTCGGCCAGGCGCTGCAGCACGGCCGGCTCGGCGAGGCACAGGAGCTGCTGGAATTCTGGCGCGGCTTGTTCCCTGATCGCTTCTATATCGAGATCAGTCGGGTCGGGCGCAGCGGTGAAACCACTTATATCGGTGCGGCCGTGCAGCTGGCGGGCCGAATGGCGCTGCCCGTTGTCGCGACCAATGACGTGCGATTTTTGCAGGCTTCCGATTTCGAGGCACACGAGGCAAGAGTCTGCATTCACGACGGCCAGCTGCTGGCAGATCCTGCCCGCCCGCGCCGCTACACCGCACAGCAATACCTGCGAACGGCTGACGAGATGGTCGAGTTGTTCGCGGATCTACCCGAAGCGCTGCAGAACTCTCTGGAGATCGCCAGACGCTGTAGCCTGGGTTTGCGTCTGGGCGAGAGTCAGTTGCCGCCGTATCCGGTGCCGGACGGGCGCAGCACAGACACCTACCTGCGCGATGTCGCCCGCGAAGGCTATGCGCAGCGTCGCGCGTCATTCACATCGGCAGACCCGGAAGGCTACGCACAGCGCCTCGAGCTCGAGCTCGACATGATCTGCTCGATGGGGTTTGCCGGTTATTTTCTGATCGTCGCGGACTTCATCGCCTGGGCTCGGAACAACGGCGTGCCGGTGGGTCCGGGTCGCGGTTCGGGCGCGGGTTCGCTCGTGGCCTGCGCGCTGGGTATTACCAGCGTGGATCCGCTGCGCTATGACCTGCTGTTCGAACGGTTCCTGAATCCGGAACGCGTCTCGATGCCGGATTTTGACATCGATTTTTGCATGCAGGGGCGCGACCGGGTCATTGAATACGTGGCGGATCGCTACGGTCGCGACCGCGTGTCGCAGATCATCACCTACGGCACGATGGCCGCAAAGGCTGTCGTGAGGGATGTCGGGCGTGTGCTCGGCATGAGCTACGGCTATGTCGATCGAATCGCCAAGCTGATTCCGTTTGAGCTCGATATCACGCTCGATGCCGCGCTCGAGAAGGAAGCCGAGCTCAAACGCCTGTACCGCAGCGACGACGAAGTCCGGAATCTGATTGACCTGGCGCGTTCGCTCGAGGGTTTGACGCGAAACGCGGGCAAGCATGCCGGTGGTGTGGTGATTGCGCCGTCTGTGCTGACGGATTTTGCGCCGCTGTACTCCGAGGAGGGCGGCAGCAGCGTCGTGACGCAGTTCGACAAGGATGACGTCGAGGCGGCGGGTCTCGTCAAGTTCGACTTCCTGGGCTTGCGGACGCTAACCATCATCGAGCGCGCGACGCAGTTGATCAACGTGCAGCGTGGCGCGGATGGCCTTGCGCCGCTTGATGTGACGACTGTGCCCATGGACGACGTCGAGACTTATGTGCTGCTGAAGTCGGCGCGCACGACTGCGGTGTTCCAGCTCGAGTCGCGCGGCATGAAGGATCTTATCCGCCGGCTGCAGCCTGATTGCTTCGAAGACATCGTTGCGCTGGTCGCGCTGTTTCGCCCGGGTCCGTTGCAGTCCGGCATGGTTGACGACTTCATCAATCGCAAGCACGGGCGAATCGATGGGCCGGTGGACTACCTTCATCCGCGACTCGAGTCGATTCTGCGTCCGACCTACGGCGTGATCCTGTACCAGGAGCAGGTCATGCAGATTGCGCAGGTGCTGGCCGGCTACACGCTCGGTGGTGCCGACCTGTTGCGCCGGGCGATGGGCAAGAAAAAGCCGGAAGAAATGGCCAAGCAGCGCAGTATTTTCATCAGTGGATGCGAGGAGCGCGGTGTGCCCCAGGGGCAAGCGGCGCACATTTTCGATCTGATGGAGAAGTTCGCCGGCTACGGCTTCAACAAATCACACTCGGTAGCCTATGCGCTGCTGTCCTTCCAGACCGCCTATCTGAAAGCGCACTACCCGGCCGCGTACATGGCCGCGGTGTTGTCGGCCGACATGGACCATACCGACAAGGTTGTCACCCTCAAGGACGAGTGCGACCAGATGCAGTTGCGGGTCCTGCCCCCGGATGTCAACGAGTCGACCTACGAGTTTGCAATCGCGAATCCGCGCACGATCCGCTACGGGCTCGGCGCGATCAAGGGGCTCGGTGAATCGGTGGTCGCTGCGCTCGCCGAAGCGCAACAGGGCAACGGTGCTTTCCGCAGCCTTGAAGATCTGTGTCGCCGAGTCGATCCGAATCGCCTGAATCGAAGGGTTCTCGAGGCGCTGATCCGTTCGGGAAGTATGGATTCAATGGGCGCGAACCGCGCGACCCTGATGAGTCGCCTGGCGGCCGCCATGCAGCTCGGTGAGCAGAGCACGCGGGCGATTGAAGCAGGGCAGGTCGACCTGTTCGGCCTGGGTGCAGAGGCGCCCCAGTCGCCGGTGTCCATGGGGCTGTCGAGCGCTTCGTTCCAGCCGGATTGGAGCGAGGCGATCCGCCTGGCTGGAGAGCGCGAAACCCTGGGACTTTACCTGAGCGGTCATCCCATACAGCGAGTCGAACGCGAGCTGGGCCGGTTCGTCAGCGGGCGCATCGGTGACCTGAGCAGTGAGCGACCCGTGCCCACGACCGGAGAGCGCCAGTACTCGGCCGGCAAGCCCGCGACGATCGCAGGCTACGTGCATGAGATCCGCAAGCGCGGCAACCGGGTATCGGTGATCCTCGACGACCGCACGGGTCGCATGGAAGTGGCGTTCTACGACGAGCAGCTGCAGCAGTACCGCGATCTGATCGTCAAGGATTTGATCATCGTCGTGGAGGGCACGCTGCGTTTCGACGAGTTCAGCGACGCTTGGCGCCTGCAGGCGCGTCGGGTCGCCGAGCTCGACCGGCTGCGCGAGCAGCAGGCGAGCCGCATTCTGCTCGCCTGGCCCACCGATGCGCGCCTGCGCGAGCTTGCCGGTGGTGCCGATCCTGCGCTGTTGCAGCGTCGGCTATCCGAAGTGCTTGAACCCTGGCGTCCCGGTCCTGCGTGCGTGGCGATCCGTTACGCCGGCGAGCTTGCCTCCGCAGCGATCGAGCTCGGTCCCGACTGGCGGGTCAGGGCCAATCGCAAGTTGCTCGACGATCTGGAGGCGCTGTTTGGTGCGGACTCGGTTCGGGTTCTGTATGGGGCAGCACCGCCGGTTGCGCTGGCCGCCCGACAACCTTAACCTCGATCGATGGCCGTCAACTTTCTTGATTTCGAACAGCCGATCGCCGAACTGGAGGCAAAGATCGAGGAGCTGCAGCACGTCACCGCCGACGGCGACGTCAACATCCAGGACGAGCTGGCGCGGCTGCAGACGAAGAGTCGGCAACTGACCTCGACCATTTTTTCGAAACTGACGCCATGGCAGATCACGCAGCTCGCACGCCATCCGCATCGTCCCTATTCGCTGGACTACCTGGCATCGATATTTGCAGAATTTCAGGAGCTGCACGGTGACCGGATGTTTTCAGACGACGCGGCGATCGTTGCAGGCCTCGCTCGACTCGGTAGCCAGCCGCTCATGTTCATCGGTCACCAGAAGGGACGCGATACCAAGGAGCGGGTGCGGCGCAATTACGGCATGCCGAAGCCCGAAGGCTATCGCAAGGCGTTGCGACTGATGCGGATGGCCGAGCGTTTTGCGTTGCCGCTGATTACGTTCATCGACACACCAGGCGCTTATCCGGGCGTTGGCTCGGAGGAGCGCGGCCAGAGCGAGGCGATTGCCCGTAACCTGTTCGAGATGTCCCAGCTGCGCGTGCCGATCATCAGCGCCGTGATCGGTGAGGGCGGCTCGGGCGGCGCGCTGGCCATCGGCGTTTGTGACCGACTGCTGATGCTCCAATACAGCACCTATTCGGTGATCTCACCGGAAGGCTGCGCCTCGATACTGTGGAAAAGTGCCGAGAAGAAAGAGCTGGCAGCCGAAGCGATGGGCGTGACCGCCGATCGTCTGCGCCGCCTCGGGCTGGTTGACGAGGTGATTCCGGAGCCGCTGGGCGGCGCCCATCGCGATCCGGTTGCGATCAGCAGCTCGCTGCAGGCAGCGCTGGTGCGGCACCTCGGGGAGCTGCTGCTGCTGAGTGCCGACGAGCTGGTGCAGCGTCGCAACGCGCGCATTGCGAGCTACGGTGTCTTCGCAGAAAGCCGCGCCTGAGCGGTTTGATCCCGCGGCCCTGGCCGCAAGATTGCTGCAGCTGGCGCCGGAGCCGGGCCCTCGCAGCCTGCTGGTTGGTTACAGCGGCGGCGCGGACTCGGCGGCATTGCTCGCCGCACTCGCCGTGGTGCGCGATGCTGCGCGCGATCCGTCGCGCTGGCGGCTGCGCGCGATTCACGTCAATCACCACCTGCATCCGGAGGCTGGCCAGGCGGCGCAGCACTGTCGGCAGTTCGCCCGGCAACTCGGGGTCGAGTTCCTGCTGCGGCATGTGCGGCTCGAGTCCGGCGCGGGTCGTTCGCTCGAGGCGAGCGCGCGCGCGGCACGTTACGCATCATTTGGCCGCGCGTTGCGCAAGGGCGAGGATCTGGTCACCGCTCATCATCGGGATGATCAACTCGAAACGGTACTGTTGCAGTTGATGCGCGGTGCCGGTGTCGCCGGCCTGGCAGCGATGCCGGCGTGCATGCCATTTGGACGCGGGCGTCTGTTGCGTCCGCTGCTGGACACGCCCAAGCAAGCGCTTGAGAGTTGGCTCGCTGAACGCGGTCTGGAATGGTGCGACGATCCGACCAACATCGAGCTGCGCTTTGATCGCAATTTTCTTCGGCGCGAGATCGTGCCGCGCCTGCAGGATCGCTGGCCGGCAGCGGCGGCAGTCGGCGCCCGCAGTGCCGGTCACCTTGCCGAGGCGCACGCCCTGACGCAGGAAGTCGCGACGCAGGATCTGCGCGATGCGGCCGTTGCCGCTCGAGGCCAGCGCGCAGCCGGTTTGTCGATCGAGCGTCTGAGCCAACTCAGCGGACCGCGGCGCTCCGCCGCGGTGCGGCTGTGGCTGGCGCGCGCAGGGTGTACGGCGCCCGACACGATGCATCTCGCCAGAGTACTTGGCGAGCTGATCGTCGCGCGCCCCGACTCGCAGCCGCGGGTCGCATGGTCCGGTGGCGAGGTGCGCCGCTATCGCGGCCATCTGTACGCGAGTCCGATCGGCGGCCACCACAGCGGCAACGCCTCGGTGCTGGCGGCATTGCAGCGCTGGCATTGGCGGCGCAGCAGCGAGCTCAAGCTGGCACCGACAGTCGCCACCGATCTGGGGCGGCTGCAGCTGCGGTCCAGCGCCAGTGGTTCGCTGTGCGCGCGCTGCCTGCCGGCGGTGCTGACCGTGCGGGGCAGGGTGGGTGGCGAGCGGCTGCAACTGCATCGCAAAGGTCCGACGCGATCGCTCAAGACTCTGCTGCAGGAGCACGGCGTGCTGCCCTGGCGCCGGGATGCCGTGCCCTTGCTGTATGCGGGGAATACGCTGGCGGCGGTCCCCGGCATCGGAGTCAATCCAGCGTTCAGTGCAGACTGCACTGATCATCCGCGTGCGGAACGATGCCAGCTGATATGGCGTCGGGGGCCGGCGATTTATGCTTGCGATGCAGCTGGAACTTCGGCTAGCCCCGACAGCGAGAATTTGCGCTGAATGTCGAGCCGCTGTGTCAGTCGCGCCGTCTCGACCTCGCGCTTCTCGAGAACACCTTCGAGGAAGTTGCTGACAAAGTAGCTGCGTTGATCCAGCGCCAGGGTGAGCCTCGACCAGCCTCGCGGAGAGCTCGCGGGAAACTCATTGAGCACCGTGCCAACAGCATCGAGCATCAGGATGCCGCTGCCCGTGGCCATCAGCACGCGACCATCAGGCAGCACCGCCGGCCCCAGCGTGCCCCGCGGATCTTCAGCTGGCAGACGCAGCAGGTCCGGCAGCTGCCGGCGCTCGCTGAGGTCGTAGCGCATCAAGCGGCGACCGCCTTCCGAGACATAGACCAGCGTGCGTTCACTCGCATCCAGGCACATGTGCGTCACGCAATGGAAGCCAAACTTGCCGCCGTCGATTTCGACGTCCAGGCCTTCCGCATGTCCGTTCTGCATCGAACCCAGATACAGGCGCGGGGGCGTCGGGGTGCCGGCCGCCTCGCCGATCTTGCTGTGCAGGCCGGCGATGAACCTGCCATCGCGATGAAACACGATCGATCCGATCCGAGCCCGCGGCAAGGGCGAAGTGGTGCCGGCGAGGCTGCCATCGGCGTTGAAGCGTGTCACGGTCTGGCTGCCCGGGTCGCAGGCATACAGCGCGCCGTCGGTCGGGTCGATGCCGAGACCCACGACAAGCCCGGTCTGGCCGGTGAACAGCGCGGCCCTCGGCTGCAAATCAGGACTGAAGTGAAGGACCCGACCCGGGCCGGAGTGATTGCGCAGATCGACGTTTCGATCGTCGACGTCGGTGGCCGCGAGCAGGATGTCGCCGGGTGCGAAGGGAGTGGTCATAGGCTTGGTGTCAGAGCATGGTGGCAGGCAACGCCGTGCTGCAACGCGGGCGTTGTGATCTTGCACAAGGCAGTCGCGCTACGGCACCGGGGTCGATAGCTGCAGCCCGACAAAGAGTGCATCGTGCTGCCGGCTTCGCCCTTCACCTCGCCCACAGTCGGGCCCGTTGCCAGGCGACGGGCGCGCTCACGGGCGGGGTCCGCGATCGGCACCGCATCGAGAAGCGTGCGGGTGTAGGGATGCCGCGGGTTCGCGAACGTATCGGCGGCGGCGCCGTATTCCACCATGCGCCCGAGATACATCACGAGCAGTGAGCGGCTGATGTGCCGCACGACCGAAAGATCGTGGCTGATGAACAGCAGCGCGATGCCGGTCTCGCGCTGAAGATCCGCAAGCAGGTTCAGGATCTGCGCCTGGATGGAAACATCCAGCGCGCTGACCGACTCATCGCAGATCACGAGCCGCGGTCCGCCGATCAGTGCCCGGGCAATACTGACCCGCTGGTTCTGTCCGCCGGACAACTCATGCGGATAGCGCGCCAGATACCCGGCCCCGAGCCCAACCCGATCCAGCCAGCGCTCAACTTCAGAATCGCGCTCGCGGCGGGACATCGCCGGTTCGAAAATCTCCAGTGGCTCGCGCACGGCATCGCGGATCGTCCAGCGAGGATTCAGACTGGCCAGCGGATCCTGGAAGACCAGCCGCATCGCCCGACGTGTCGGCTGCATCTGCCTGGGCGTCAGCTGCTCATAGCGCTTGCCGTCGAATTCCAGCGACCCGGAGTGGATCGGTGTGAGCCGGAGGATCGCCCGCGCCAGCGTGGATTTGCCGCAGCCCGATTCGCCGACGATTCCCAGCGTTTCGCCTGGCTGCACATCGAAGCTCAGATCATCTACCGCTCGCAGGGTCTGGCCACCGCGCAGCGCAAACTCGACGCGCAGATTCCTCACCCTGAGCAGCGGCGAGCTCACGCCGACTGCTCCTGGTGGCAGGCCGCGGCGTGTCCGGGGCGACGCTGGGTCAGCGGGGGTCGTGCAGTCGTGCACACCGGCATCACGACCGGGCATCTTGCCGCAAACTCGCAGCCTGGAACTTCCATCGAACTGGGGCTGGGCGGCACGCCCTCGATCGTCTGCAGTCGCGATCCCGCTTCCTGTTCCAAGGTCGGGCGACAGTCGAGTAGCGCGCGCGTGTACGGATGCTGTGGATCGCGGAACAGGGTGTCGGTTGCGGCACGCTCAACGATGCGGCCGGCATACATGACGGCGACTTCATCGCAGCTGCCGGCGACCACCCCCAGGTCGTGCGTAACCAGGATCAGTGCGGTGCCGGCGTGCGCGACGACGGCACGCAGCGTGCGCAGTACCTCGGCCTGCACGGTGACATCGAGCGCGGTCGTCGGTTCATCGGCGATGACCAGCGCCGGTCGCAGGATCAAGGCGGTGGCGATCACGACGCGTTGGCGCATGCCGCCGGACAGTTCAAACGGGTACATCGAGAAGCGCGCTTCGGCATCCGGGATCTGCACCCGGTCCATGATCTCGATGGCGCGCTGCCGCGCGGCTGCACCGCTGATCGATTCGTGGTGCTGCAGCATCTCGCAAAGTTGGGCGCCGACCGTGCGGTGGGGCGTCAGCGAAGTCATCGGGTCCTGAAAGATGAAGCCGATCTCCCGGCCGCGAATCCGGTCGAAGTCGGCTCGGCTGGCACCGAGCAGTTCGCGACCCTTGAAGCGGATCTGGCCACCCGTCCTCGCGCTCTGCGGCAGCAGACCGGCGATCGCAAAGCAGGTCTGGCTCTTGCCAGAACCAGACTCGCCGACGATGCCGAGGCACTGACCCGCGGCAAGTTCGAACGTGACGCTACGCACTGCCGCGACCCGGCCGCGCCGGGTTTTGAATTCAACGCTCAGATCCTCGACGGACAGTAGCGCTTCGCGGCTCATGCGTCGTCCTTGGGGTCGAGCGCATCGCGCAGGCCATCGCCGATGAAATTGAACGCGTACATGGTAGCGGCAAGAAAGGCGGCCGGGATCACCAGCAGCCACGGAGCGGTGTCGAGCGACGAGGTTCCCTGGCTGATCAGCAAACCCCAGCTGGTGCTCGGCTCCTGTACGCCAAGACCAAGGAAGGACAGAAAACTCTCGACCAGTATCACGGTGGGAACAAGCAGCGTCGCAAACACAATGACCGGTCCGACGACGTTCGGGACGATATGCCGGAAAATGATCCGCCGGGTGGGTGCGCCCATGGACTTGGCCGCCTCCACGTACTCCATCTGTTTCGCAGAGAGCGTCTGGCCACGCACGATGCGCGCGATCGTCAGCCACTCCACAGCGCCGATGGCGGCGAATACCAGGAAGATGTTGCGACCGAAGATCGTGACCAGAATGATGATCGCGAAGAACAATGGCAGCGCATACAGCACGTCGACGATTCGCATCATGATCTGGTCGGTGCGACCGCCTACATAGCCCGCGATGGCGCCGTAGACGACGCCGATCAGCACCGACACGATCGTAGTGATCAGCCCGATCGCGAGCGAAACACGCGCTCCGGCTGCGACCCGCACGAACAGGTCGCGACCATTGGCATCGGTACCGAACCAGTGATTCTGCTCCAGCGTGGGGGCGATCTGTATTCGCTCCCAGTCGTTGGTCTCCATGTCGTGCGGAGAGAGCAGCGGCGCGAACAGTGCAAACGCCGTGATCATCGCAAGCAGGATCAGGCCGCCCATCGCGGCGCGATTGGCGGAGAAGCGGCCCAGCGCGGCGCGCCACAGCGATTCGCCGCGAAGCTCGGCGGCGTTGCGCTGCAGCGCTGAACTGAGTTCGCTCATGCGCGTCCGGCTCCGAGTGTCTGGCGCCGGACTCGCGGATCCAGGGTGCCGTAGATCAGGTCGGCGATCAGGTTCATCAGCAGCACCGCAGCGGCGTAGACGATCACGACCCCCAGCACCAGCGGATAGTCGCGCGACAGCGCGCCCTGGACGAAATAGCGACCGACGCCAGGAAGACCAAAGATCTGTTCGATCACGATCGAGCCCGTCATCACGCCTGCGACCGCAGGGGCGAGGTAGCTGACCAGCGGTGTCAGAGTCGGCTTCAACGCGTGGAACACGACCACGCGCCACTCGGGCAGTCCGCGGGCGCGGGCGGCTCGTACGAAGTTCTGTCGGCGTATGTCGAGAAAGCTGCCGCGCGCGAGACGGGCAATCACGGCCAGTTGTGGCAGCACCAGTGCCGTCAGCGGCAATACTTTATGGCTCCATGCGCCATCGCCCCAGCCCGCGACCGGCAGGACCTGCAACATCACGCCAAAGAACAGGGTCATCAGTGGAGCGGTGATCAGGCTCGGAATCGCGATGCCGGTCATCGCCAGCGTGCTGATCGCAACGTCGAGGGGGCGATTCTGGTTCATTGCCGCAATGATGCCGAGCGGCACGCCGAGCAGTGCGGCCAGCAGCAGGGCCGTCAGTCCGAGTTCAAGGCTGACCGGCAAGCCGATCGCAATCAGCTCCGAGACGCTGTAGTCCTTGTAGCTGATCGAAGGACCGAGATCTCCCTGCGCTAGGCGCGCGAGATACAGTCCGAACTGCTCGAGGATGGGTTTGTCCAGATCATAGGCGGCGCGAAGATTCTCGAGGATCTCCGGCTCCAGCTGCGCATCGGCGTCGAACGGTCCACCGGGCGCGATGCGCATCAGGAAGAACGACAGCGTGATGATGATCAGCAAGGTCGGCACGGCAATCGACAAACGGGACAGCAGGAAGCGCGTCATCCCCGGTGCCCTCCCCGGTTGAGCTCGACTGCGATGAAAAACGTCAGTGCGAGCGCAGGAATCATCATGAATGCCCCGATTGAGAAAGGGGCGTTCTGGCCCAGACTCCCATATAGCGTGCCTGAAAGCGCAGCGCCAAAGAATCTCGCCAGAGCCGCATTCGACTGATACAGGCCCATCACAGCGCCACGATTACTGGTGACAGCCCGCATCGATACCAGCGTCTGCAGGCTGGTGCCGAACAGTGCGGTACCGATTGCGCCGAAGCCTGTCGCCACAATGACCCAGGTCAGGTTCGGCGCCAGCACCAGTCCGAGCCACGAGCAGGCATAGGCCACGACCCCGGCGCGCAGCGTTTGCATCGCGCCGAAGCGGCGCGCCAGTCTTCCCATGAACCAGAACTGCACGATCGCAACGACGATCCCGTTGGCGGTGAACACGACACCGATGTCGTACGTGTCGGCAGCCATTCGATCATGCAGCCACAGAGCGAGCAGCGATTCACGCATGGCGGCGAAACACAGCACCATCAGCGCCAGCAGAATCATCAGCGCGAGCGCAGTGTCGCGCAGCAGTGCGCGACGAGTACTCGTTTCGGCATCGGTGCCTGTGGGGCGAGCGGCCGCATCGCGCCGATGCGATTCCGGCAGGAACAACAATATTCCCAGTAGCGAGATTGCCGACAGAGCCGCTGCCGCGATCGCCGGCTGCGCAAGATTGGCTTCGGTCGGGTTCGCGCCACCGGCGAGCCAACCACCCAGCGCGGGTCCCAGGGCGAATCCCAGCGCGAACGCGGCCGATACTTTCCCGAGTCCATCAGCGCGGCGCTCGGGAGGCGTGATGTCCGTGACATAGGCATAGGCCGCAGAAAGATTGCCGGACGTCAACCCCGACAGCAAGCGAGAGGCGACCAGCAGGGTCAGATTGTCGGCGAACGCCAGCAGGCCATAGGCGGCGATGTGGCCCGCCATGCTCAGCGCAAGCACCGGGCGTCTGCCGAAGCGATCGCTGAGCCGTCCCAGGATCGGCGCACCGACGAATTGCATCAGCGAGTGCAGCGAGATGACCAGCGTGATCCACTGGGGCGTCAGCCCCAACCGTTCGGCGTAGAACGGAATCAACGGAATCAGCACGCCGAACCCGAGCAGATCGATGAACACGATCAGCAGCAGGACGGCCAGGCGTCGCTGCATGTCCGCAGCGCTGATCAGCGGGGTCGCTACGCTCATTCCCGACCCGAGCGAGTCAGGTACGCGTGATGCGTGTAGTGATCCGCCCGGTAGTACGCCAGCAGCCGTTCGACCCGGCGTCTTTGGGCATCGATCACGATCAGCCGCACCGAGACCAGCGGCGCACCCACGTCCGTTGCCAGATAGCGGGCCAGCCGCGTATCGGCGAGAGTCGCACCGATGAACTGATCGGCGCCGGCGATGCTGATGCCCTTGCGTTCGAGCAGAGTCAGCATCGGATTGCGGTTCAGCTCCGCAGGATCGAACTTCAGCTTCAGGTCCGCAGGTACGTAGGTCACGACATAGCCGATCGGTAGGTCATCGAGCAGGCGAACGTGCGATGCGACCAGCACGCGCGCGCCCGGCGCGAGCTTCAGATCATTGCAGGTTTCCTCATCAGCCGTGATCTCGTCGACCGCGGCGTCACGCACCCGCGTGCTACTGCCGAGTCGGCGCACCTTACGCAGCAGCTGATCCATGTCGCCGCGCACCGGCGCGCTCGCAATATCGTTGGCGACGAAGGTGCCGCGACCCTGCTGGCGGACGACAAGCTGTTCATCAACGAGCAGTTCGATGGCCTGGCGCGTCGTGATGCGCGACACCCCAAACATCGTCGAGATCTCGTGCTCGGCCGGCAAGCGCGAGCCGGGTTCGTAGAAGCCTTCGAAGATCCACTCCCGCAAGGCGCTGTAGAGCTGCACATACATCGGCGAACGCAGACCACGATCGATCCGTGCGCCTGCCGCACCTCGAGGCGTCCGACGGTGCTCCGGTGCGGAGCGATTTGTCAGTGCGCGCGCCACCGTGTGCTCAGTTGCCGAGGCTCAGGTAGCGGGTCAGGTTTGCACCCCGCGGGTTGTCGATCCAACCCTTGACGCGTGAACTCACGAGCCGCTGGCTGACACTCGTGAACAGCGGAATGACCGGCGTGTCGGCCATCGCGATGCTCTCCGCGCCGGCCAACGCACGGTTACGGGCCGAAAGATCGCTGATGATGTTGCCTTCATTGAACGCTCGGTCGAACGCCGGATTCGAATAACCCGACAAACTGCCGCGCTGCTTGGTCGTCAACAGATCGAGGAACGTCGAAGGGTCGTCGAACGACGAGAACCAGGCATACAACGAAACCTGGTAGTTGCCGGCGCGAACCGTTGAAATCACCGAACCCAGATCCTTGTTGATCAGTTCGCAGTTGACGCCTACCGCACGCCACATTGAAACCATTGCCACTGCCAGCGTGCGGGTCTTGGCCTCGGTGAAATACTGCATCGTGAATTTCAGCGGCTTCGCCTGCGAGAATCCGGCAGCCGCGAGCAGCTGGCGCGCCTCGGCCTGGCGCTTCGACATGGGTTCTGCCGCGTAGCTGGGCTGCTCGGTCGGATACTGGCTGACGCTTGGGGGCACGATCGTGTAGGCGGGTTTGGCCGTGCCGCGCAGGATCCGCTCTGTCAGCACGTTGCGGTCAATCGCCAGCGCCAGCGCGCGACGCACGCGTGGATCATTGAAGGGCTTTGCCTGATGGTTCAGCATCAACATCGTCGTGCCGAGGCCCGGCACGGTGCGCAATTGCGGGCCGAAACTGCTGCGCACGTTCTGGATCTTGTCGGTCGGGAATTTCAGCGCAATCTGCAGCTCGCCGGCCTGGAAGCGCTTCAGGCTCGTACCCTCGTCTTCGACCGGGATGTAAATCACTTCGCTGATCGCGACCCTGGCGGCATCGCGAAAGTTGGGGTTCTTGCGTGCCTTGATGAAAGTCTGCGGTGAGACTTCGGCCAGTACATAAGCGCCGTTGGAGACAAACTTGCCAGGTCGCGTCCACTCCCGGCCGTACCGCTCGATGGCCTGCCTTGGTACCGCGACGGCGCCAACGCTGGTCAGCAGTTCGGTGAGCTGCGGCGCTGGGCCCTCGAGTTCAATCCTGAGAGTCAGCGGGTCCACGGCCCGGACGCCGAGCGACTCCACTGGACTGCGGCTGGTGTTGACCGCGCGCGCATTCTTGATCGGATAGAGAAACGACGCGTAGCGTGCCGCTGTCTCCGGCAGCATCAGGCGTCGGAAAGAGTACTCGAAATCGGCGGCTGTCAGAGGGCTGCCATCCGACCAGCGCAGCCCGGGCCGCAGCTTGAACGTATAGATGCGGCCGCTCGGATCAACGCTCCATTCGCTCGCTGCACCGGGGGTGATTGCGCCGTGCGCGTCGACCGAGACCAGCCCCTCGAACAGGTCATAGATCAGGATCGATGATGAGGTGCCTATGGCCTTGTGCGGATCGAGGCTGTCCGGGTCGTTGCCAATCCCGCGCGTCAGCGTGTCAGCTGACGCGACGCCGAGCAGAGCGAACGCCGCGCCAAGCAGCGCAGTCGCCGCCAGCGTTCGGCCACCTTCCTTGATGCGCATCCTGAAACCTCTGTTCTGAGCGGCGAAAACGGATTGCTCAAAGGTTATCATAACAATATGATGACTTGGCCACTGCTGTCGTGAGCCGTAAAGCCAGTCGAGCCGGAGCCGATGTCCACGCCACTGCCATTGATCCGTGTGCTCGACGTGCGCAATCCGCGCACCGGTCGCAATGATTACCAGATTCAACCGGCGACTGCGACGCAGGTCCGGGAGGTCGCCAGGCGGTTGCGCGCCAACCAGCCTGCGTGGGCGGGGCGCAAGGTTGAATCCCGCTGCGAAGTTCTCAGCGCCTGGGCCGAGGCGCTGGTCGGAGCCCGTACCGATTTGATCGATGCGCTGGCGGCCGACACTGGTCGCTATGCGATGACGGTTGGCGAGATCGATGCGGCGATCCGCAACGTGCGGCGCTGGGCGTCTGAAGCGCCGGCACTGATGCGCGAGAGCGAGTTCGCCTCGAGACTGCTGCCGAACGTGCGGATTGCGGACCAATACGTGCCTTACCCACTTGTCGGTTGCATCAGTCCGTGGAACTTCCCTATGACGCTGTCGCTGATCGACGCGGTGCCGGCCCTGGCGGCAGGCGCTGCAGTGCTGCTCAAGCCCAGCGAGGTCACGCCGCGATTTGCGGCGCCGCTCGCCAGGGCGGTTGCAGCAGTGCCGGAGCTCGCAGCCGTGCTGCAGGTGCTGCAGGGCGATGCCGAGACCGGCAAGGCGATCGTCGACACCGCGGATGCCGTCTGCTTCACCGGCAGTGTGCCGACCGGGCGGCAGGTCGCCGCTGCTGCAGCCGCGCGTTTCATCCCGGCGTTCCTCGAACTTGGCGGCAAGGACCCGGCGATTGTCTTGCGAAACGCCGATCTCGATATTGCCTCAGACGCCATTCTGCGCGGCGCGATCGCCAACAACGGCCACGCCTGCATGTCGATCGAACGCGTCTACGTTGATCAAGAGATCTCCGAAGCGTTTGTTGCTCAGCTGACGCGCAAAGCTGCGGCCGTATCACTCAGTTGGCCGGATTCCAGACAAGGCTATCTGGGGCCACTGATCTTCGCTCCCCAGGCCGAGATCATCCGTTCGCAGCTGGCCGATGCAGTCGCCAAGGGCGCGCGTATCCAGACCGGAGGCGAGATCGAGAACCTGGGTGGTGGGCTCTATTGCCGACCCACCGTGGTCGTCGGCGTCAATCACACGATGCGACTGATGCGCGAGGAAACCTTTGGTCCGATCGTGCCCGTGATGCCGTTCGCGACGGTCGATGCCGCGGTCGAGCTTGCCAACGATTCGGAGTTTGGCCTGTCTGCCTGCGTATTTGCAGGATCGGTCGAGGAAGGTTTCGAGGTCGGTCGCCGGATCGATGCAGGCGGCATCAGCATTAACGACGCTTGCATGACCTACATGACCTATGAAGGAGAGAAGAACTCGTTCAAGTTTTCCGGCATGGGCGGCTCGCGGATGGGCGGTTCGGCGCTGCGGCGGTTCTTTCGCCGCAAGGCGCTGATCATGCAGCATGGCCGGGCCGCCGGTGTTCCCAGGAGCTGAATGGTGGTGAGCCCGGCTGATCCGTCTGCACCTCACGCGCTGTTCCCGCAGCAGACGAACATTGAACGTGCGCGGCATGCATTTCTGGTCGAATTGAAGCGCGAGCTCTTCTCGCAAGTTCGATCGCGGCTGACCCGGCCCGACAGTGAACACTACGCCTGGTTCAGCGCGCTGGCGCGTGCGCAGCACGAGCAGACCGTCGACAGCACAGCAGCCTGCGTCGAGCGTCAGGCAGATCGGTTACGCGAACGCTATCGCCAATGCCGTGCCGGCAGCGCCCGCGGCTCCTTGCGGCTCGATCCCGCGTTGCCGGTGCCACGGTATCAGGCGGCGTTTGATGCGCATTGCGTGCCAGGCAGCTACTTCTTTGAGAGCTGCGAAGATGATGTGGCCGCCGCGGCGCGCTACGAGCTGGGGATCTCGCTGTACACGCTTGGGCGGCACGGCGAACTGAATGACTCGAAGGCCCAGGCCGCGCTTGGGTTCCTGCGCGAGCGCCATGCGTCGTTGATGCCCGCCGACATCCTGGATCTGGGCTGCAGTTGCGGCAATTCGACGCTGCCCTATGCGGATGCTTTCCCGCAGGCCACGGTCGTTGGCATCGACCTTGCGGCGCCGATGCTTCGCTATGCGCATGCGCGCGCTGAGGCCCTGGGACGTGTGGTGCAGTTCGAGCAGGCGAATGCCGAGCAGCTGCGCTTCGCCACTGCGAGTTTTGATGTCGTGGTCTCGCATATCCTGTTGCACGAAACTTCGCGCCAGGCCGTGCAGCGGATTTTCTCCGAGTGCCAGCGGGTCCTACGGCCGGGCGGCATCATGCTGCACGTCGAAGTGCCGGTTCGGCATGACGGGCTCGCAGGCGTTGAGCTTGCACTGGCCGACTGGGACACCGAGAACAACAACGAGCCGTTCTGGCGCGGTCTGCAGCAAACGGATCTGCGCCAACTTGCTGCACGTGCCGGGTTCGCGGCCGAACGGTACTTCGATGAAGACTTCGATGCCGGCCAGCGGGCGTTCCTGAACAATCGTCCATGGCGAGTGATCGGCGCGATCAAGGCGAGTTCATGACCAGCGGCGAAAGATTGCTCCGACCCCGCACGCCCGCCGGCATCCGGCCGGTGTATCTCGGCAACGCCCACGAGGAACGCCTGTTGTCGATGCTGCTGGCGCTCGCCACGGAAGTCTCGGTGTTGACCGAGGAGCTGGCTGATCTGCGCGAGCTGCTCGTGGCCGAGGGCGTCGTCGATGCAAAGCGGCTCGAAGCGCATCGGCCCGATAAGACGGCCGTGACCGTGCGAGCCCGTCGCCGCAACGAGATGATCGGACGCCTGCTGCGCATCGTGCTTGAGGATCTGGACGGACCGGCAGCCGAGCAGCGCCACCGCAACTACCTCGCGCTGATCGAAGAACTCGCCCGGTAACTCAATCAAGTAGCTCGATCAAGTAAGTCAATCTGAGGACGGAGCCCGCCATGCTGATCAATCTCTGGTACGTCGCGTGTTTTGAGGACGAAGTGCCTGCCAATGAACCTCTGGCCGTCCGGATGCTGGGACAGGACTTCGCGATCTGGCGCACCACAGACGGCAGCATCGCCTGCGTCAGCAACATATGCGTGCATCGCGGCGGCGCACTGGCCCGCGGCAAGGTCAATGACGGGCGCATTGCCTGCCCCTATCATGGCTGGGAGTTCGCCGCCGACGGCCGCTGCCAGAAGATTCCGTCGCTTGCGGATCAGAGTCGGATCCCGGCGCGCGCGCGCGTCGATGCCTATCCGACTGCGATCAAGTACGGAATGGTCTGGGTGTTCATTGGTGACCTGCCCGAATCCGAGCGGCCGCCGCTGCCTGATTGCTTCGATACCGTCTATGGTGCGGAAGGTTGGCGTACGGTCCATGGTCGTTTCGACTACCAGGCTAGCTGGCAGAGGGTCACCGAGAATGGTCTCGACACCGCCCATGTGCACTTCGTGCACCCCGCCTTTGGAAATCCGGACGCGGCCGTGGTTGAGGAAGCTGAAGTGCGGGATATCCCCTGGGGGGCGATCTCCGGCCATACGTTCCATAGTTCGGAGAAGACCGAAAAGCGCGGAGCGCTCGGCGATGCGTTACGAGAGAGCGGCGCCGCGCCGCAAGGGCGACGCAAACCGCAGAGTGAAATCCAGTTTCATATGTCGGGCCTGACTGTGATGATCTATCAGAAGATCACGCCTCAGATCAGTCAGGTGATCTTCTCCTGCAAGACGCCGGTGTCGCCAACCGAAACCACGACGTTCTGGAGCCAGGCCCGCAACTACAAGCTTGACCCCGCGAACGACGCGGAACGCCGCGAGGGCATTCTTACGGTGTACCGGCAGGACGCCAGCATCATCGAGTACGTGACGCCCGAGTTCGTGCCCTCCGGCATGGCCGACGAGTTGTCGGTCGCCGCTGACAAACTGCCGGTGCGTTTTCGGATGATGGTCAAGGAGTTCGCGTCTCGCGGCTGGGAAATCGATCACCGCCGCCTGGCCGAGCCTCACGATGGGCCAGCGCGCGTCGTGCCCTGTCCGGCGCGACGCGATTCCGCGGGATGGGTGTTCGATCCGGTGCCGTTGCGGTCGAAGGCAAGCTAAGTTCTTGCGCCGCAGGCCCCACTTGTATTATTGATATAACAATAAGGTGCCAAGTCACGGGCAACCAGGGGGAAAGCGAATGAATGTGATCAAGGGGATCCTGCTGCTCGGCGCTGCCTCAGCGGCTGGAGCAGCAACGGCGTTTGCCCAGCAGACCGCGACCCGTGCGGCTGCAGGCCAGATCGAAGAAATCGTGGTCACGGCCCGCAAGGTCGAGGAACGGCTACTCGAGGTGCCCCTCACGCTGACGGCGTTTACCTCGCGGGAGCTCGAGCAGTCGGGTGCCAAGAGCCTCAACGATCTTGCGATCGCGACGCCAGGGCTATTCGTCAGTTCTTCGCTGGGCAGTCGCAGTTCCGACCGTATCGCGATCCGCGGCGTGTCGGCTGTGTCGAACACACAGGGATTCGTTGGAATCTACATCGACGGCGTCTACGTTCCGTCAGCGTTTGCGCAAGGCATCGAGCTGTCCAACCTTGAACGCATCGAAGTACTGAAAGGACCGCAAAGCGCACTTTTCGGCCGGGCAACGCTTTCCGGAGCAATCAACTACGTTACACGTCGACCCGGCAACGAGTGGGAGGGCAAGGTCACGGCGAGCTACGGTGACTTCGATTACGCCGAGCTTGCGGGTTCGGTCGGCGGCCCGATCAACGAGGACTGGTCTTTTCTGGTCGGGGGCCGCACCTACAATCGTGAATCCCCCTATGTGAACCAGCTCACGGGCCTCAAGGATGTCGGGGGCCAGTCGTCGCAGAACGGCACCCTGGGTCTTCGCTGGCGGCCCAGCGAAACATTCGACGCCTACTTGCGCCTGTTGATCGGCCACGACGACGATGAAATTCCAGCGGTCTACGTGCAGAACTCGCTGTTCAACAACTGCCTGCCGGCAACCCCGGGTGGTACGCCGCTTTACTACTGCGGCGAAGTGCGTCCGAATGCGAATGCGATCAGAGTGGCGACCAGTAATGCCGCTGTGCCAGCGCCGTTTGTCGGAACTTTCCAGGACGAAGGCACGGGCGGTCTGGTGCGCGACTCCGCGCGGCTGGCCCTGCAGCTGGATTGGGATCTCGGCAACGTCGCCCTGAGCTCCATCACGGGAATCGGTCGCGACAAGGTTCGCGACGCCACGGACCTGACCAACCGGGCCGCATTCACCTATCCGATGGCGGTCGGTCTGCCGTCGTTGACGTTTGACCGCGACACCCGTTACCGCGACGTGTCGCAGGAACTGCGAGCATCGTTCTCGCCCGACGGACCTTTCTCGGGCCTCGTTGGTGTCTATTACTACGAGCTCAAGCGCTCCGAGTTTTCGCCTTACCGCCCACTACCTGGAGCAGACGGCGGCACGCGCACCGAGACCAACTATGCTGTCTTCGGCCGGGTGCAGTATGACGCGACCGACCGACTGTCAATTGGGGCGGAGGCGCGCTGGCAGGAAGACGACATCAGTCTCGTCAACCGCACCAGCAATCTCGATCTCGGCATCAAGACCTCCAGCGTGGTGCCGCGTTTCACGATCGACTACAAGCTCGCCGAGGAGCTGATGGTCTATGGCGTGGTGTCGAAGGGCACCAAGCCTGCGACGATCAACACCGCGCCGGAACTCGTCAACTGTCCGGAGCGGCAGAAGACCAATGAAGAAGAGGCCAAGAACTTCGAGCTCGGTCTGAAAGGCCGGCTGTTCGACAGACGCGTGACCTTCCAGGCTGCGGTCTACAAGATCGACTGGAGTGAGCAGGAGTACTCGGGCGTGCTGCAGGCCGGGGAGTGCGGCAACAATCTGGCAATTATCCGACTCACGACCAATGCGGGCGAAACCACGGTCCAGGGCATCGAGCTCGAAGCCAGCGCAATTGTGATCCCGGATTGGTTCGATGTGCGGCTCAGCTATTCCATCAACGACACTCAGATCGATATCGGTCGTGCCACGACCGCCACCGAGGCGCTCGAGGGAATTCGCGCCTTTGGCACGTCCGGATTCACGGCAACCTGCACGCCGGGCGGTGCGCCGAGCCCGTTCTGCCCGACCGGAAACTCGCTGCAGGGCGGGGACTTCGTCGGCCTCGATACGAGTTGGCCTGCGCAGGCCGAGTATCTGTTCAGCCTGACGGGCAATGTCGAGCACCAACTGGGCGACTCCGGCTTCGATTGGTTCCTCCGCGGCGACTTCAGCCGCGCGAGCAAGCAGTACGAGAGCATCTACAATCTGAACTACATCGGACCGCGAGAGCGCGTGAATCTGCGACTCGGCGTTCGATCCGAGAAACTGGAAGCAACGCTGTGGGTTCGCAACCTGACCGATGACACCACGCCAACGGCCTTGATCCGTTCGGTGGCGTTCCAGGACGATGACGGAACGGGCCCAAGAACTGCCAACTCGCGCGCCTACACTGTGTTCCTCGCTGATCCGCGCCAGTATGGGCTGACCGTCAGCTATCGGTTCTAGAGCAGGTAGACCATATGAAAGATGTTCCCGCACTCGGTATTCGCCCCGATGGCACCTACGAGACCGTGCCCTTGCGCAGCGACCAGATCGCCATCGGAGTCGTGCAGACACAGGCAATCGGGATCGACGGCGAGAACCCGGCTCCGGGCTTGCAATCGAACCTTGCGGCCATGCTCAGCGCGATCGACAAGGCGCAGCAGTACGGCGGGCGCTGTGATCTGCTGTGCTTCCATGAGTTTCCGCTGCAGGGCTATCGCCTGCACTGGGGCCGCAAGGAATCGCTGCGTGTCGCGATCGAGGTGCCCGGTCCGGAGGTCATGGCGATTGCCGCCAAGGCCAAGCAGTACAATTGTTATGTCACCTTCGGTTGTCTGGCGCGCGATGAGGCGAACTGGCCGGGGCACGTCTTCAATTGGCAGGTCATGGTGGGCCCGAATGGCGAACTCATCGATGTGCACTGGAAACAGCGCAATGTGCGCGGCATGTTTCCCGGATCCGAGAATCTGACAACGACGATCTACGACGTGTTCGAGGCCTATGTCGAACGCTATGGCTGGGACCGCGTGATTCCGGTTGCACGGACCGACATTGGAAATATTGCGATGTCAGCAGTGCAGTTCGAGCAGGAGCTGTTTCGCTGCATGGCCATCAAGGGTGCGGAGATCATCTGCCGCGTTGCCACTGGCGGCTGCGAGTGGGAAGACATGCGGCTGACCTCCTATCACAACAGCGTCTACACCACGCTGGTCAACAACAGTCTGAACACCGGCGGCGGCAATCCCGACTTCTTCGAGGAAACGGCCTCGAAGAACGGCTGGGTCGGTCGGTCGGCGATTTTTGCGCCGCGTGGCGAGGTGCTGGCGGAGGCAGGTCCGTTCGAAACCAGGCGGCGCGCGGTCATCAACATGAAGGAGTTCCGTGCCCGGCATCGGTTACCCGACGTGCACGTTTCGCTGTACAACCACGTGTTCCAGCAGTACCGGGAGCGCTACGACCCTGGAATGTTTGCAAAGCAGCTGCCTGAAACCAAAGTAGAGGCCTACAAGCAGTTTCAGCAGAGCGCTCGCTGGGTTCACTACTGGTGAGCTTTTTGCTACTCTGACTTCCCGCGCACTCCCGGGTTTCATGTCGTTGCCCGGAATCTCTGTTGTTCGGCGGGTTCCCATGCCTCGTTTTGTATTTGTCACCGGCGGTGTCGTTTCCTCATTGGGAAAGGGTATCGCTTCGGCCTCACTCGGGGCGATTCTCGAGGCTCGCGGACTGAAAATCGCGATGGCCAAGCTCGATCCGTACATCAATGTGGATCCGGGCACGATGAGCCCGTTCCAACACGGTGAGGTGTTCGTCACGCATGACGGCACCGAGACGGACCTGGATCTCGGTCACTACGAACGGTTCGTGCGCACGACCACCGGCCGGCACAGCAATTTCACGACCGGCCGAGTTTATGAACGCGTGATCGCGAAGGAACGTCGCGGCGACTATCTCGGCGCAACGGTGCAGGTCATCCCGCACATCACCGATGAGATCAAGCGGCGCGTCAAGCTCAGCGCCGGCGATTCGGACGTCTGCATGGTCGAGATCGGCGGCACGGTCGGCGATATCGAATCGCTGCCGTTCCTCGAGGCCATCCGCCAGCTCGGCGTCGAACTCGGTCGCAACAACTGCATCTTCATGCACCTGACGCTGGTGCCGGTGGTCGGTGGCGGTGAGATCAAGACCAAGCCGACGCAGCACTCGGTCAAGGAATTGCGGGGAATCGGCATCCAGCCTGACATCCTGCTGTGTCGCTCCCAGAATCCCTTGCCTGAAGAGCAGCGGCGCAAGATTGCTCTTTTTACCAATGTCGAGGAACGCGCGGTGATCTCGGCGGTGGATGCCGATGACATCTACAAGATCCCGATGCTGCTGCACGAGCAGGGGCTCGACGACATCGTTGTCGATAAGCTCAGGCTGGAAGTGCCTCCCACCGATCTCGGCGACTGGCGCCGGGTCGTGGAAGCCAAGGCAAATCCCGACGGGCAGATCGACATTGCGATGGTCGGCAAGTATGTGCAGATCCGTGATTCCTACATCTCACTGAACGAGGCGCTCGTGCATGGCGGCATCCAGTCGCGCACGCGTGTCAACATTCATTACATCGAGTCGACTGACATCGAAGCGCGGGGAACGCACTGCCTGCAGGGCATGGACGCCATTCTGGTGCCGGGTGGGTTCGGCGAGCGTGGCGCTGAGGGCAAGATCCAGGCCGTACGTTTCGCGCGCGAGAATCGCGTTCCCTATCTCGGTATATGCCTTGGCATGCAGATCGCGGTCATCGAGTTTGCCCGCAACGTGCTGGGGCTCGAGAACGCCAACAGCACGGAGTTCAACCGCGCGACGCCTGCGCCTGTCATTGCCCTGATCACCGAGTGGCAGGATGCGATGCGGGGCGTCCAGGCGCGTGACGAAGCGACAGGCAAGGGTGGCACCATGCGGCTGGGTGCCCAGCAAATAGACCTGGCAGAGGGTTCGCTGGCCCGGGATCTCTATGGCCGTGCGCAGATCTCGGAGCGGCATCGCCATCGCTACGAATTCAACAACAATTACATGGAGCGGTTTGCGCAGGCTGGCATGCGCATAGCGGGTCTGTCGCGCGACGGCTTGGTCGAGATCGTCGAACTCCCAGGGCATCCGTGGTTTGTCGCGACCCAGTTCCATCCGGAGTTCACTTCAACACCCCGCGACGGTCATCCGCTGTTCACCGGCTTCGTCAGGGCGGCTCGGGCCCATCGCAGCGCGCAGATGCCGAGCGCCGCCAGCGCATGAGGCTGCAGGAATTCGAAGTCGGCCTTGAGCACCCGTTCTTCCTGATCGCCGGTCCTTGTGTCATCGAGGATCCGGCTCTGACGCTCGACATCGCGGGACAGCTGAAAGAGATCACCGGCCGGCTCGGGATTCCGTTTGTCTTCAAGGCGTCCTACGACAAAGCGAATCGCTCCTCGGCGCGTAGTTTCCGCGGGCCAGGCATCGATGCCGGGCTGCGGGTGCTCGCCGACGTGCGGCGCCAGATCGGCGTGCCGGTGCTGACCGACGTGCACGAAGACTCTCCGCTCGCTGACGTGGCCGCGGTGGTTGATGTGCTGCAGACGCCGGCGTTTCTTTGTCGACAGACGAATTTCATCGTCAGCGTTGCCTCCCAAGGCAAGGCGGTCAACATCAAGAAGGGCCAGTTCCTGTCGCCCTGGGAAATGCGCAACGTCGTCGAGAAGGCACGCTCGGCCGGCAACGAGCAGATCATGGTCTGCGAGCGCGGCTTCTCTTTCGGCTACAACAATCTTGTTTCCGACATGCGCTCACTTGCGATCATGCGCGACACGGGCTGCCCGGTCGTTTTCGATGCGACGCATTCCGTACAGCTGCCAGGCGGCCTGGGCGCCTCGTCGGGCGGCCAGCGCGAGTTTGTGCCGGTACTGGCGCGCGCCGCGGTCGCAGCGGGGGTCGCGGGCCTGTTCATGGAAACCCATCCCGATCCAGCCAAGGCCCTGTCAGATGGGCCCAACGCCTGGCCGCTGCTGCGCATGGAGTCGCTGCTGGCGACGCTGCGCGAGCTCGATCAGGTTGCGAAGCAAAAGCCGTTTGAGGAAACGCTGTTATGAGCCGAATCATTGATGTGCGTGGTCGGGAGATCATCGACTCCCGTGGCAACCCGACCGTCGAAGCTGACGTGCTGCTCGACTCGGGCGCCATCGGTCGCGCCGCCGTGCCTTCTGGCGCTTCGACCGGGACTCGTGAAGCTGTCGAGTTGCGGGATGGCGATCGCTCGCGCTACTTCGGCAAGGGCGTGCGGCGGGCAGTGGATCACGTGAACACCGAGCTGAAATCGCTGCTGGTCGGCTTGAATCCGAACGATCAGACGGGACTCGATCAGAAGCTCTGCGAGCTTGACGGCACCGAGAACAAGAGTCGGCTTGGCGCGAATGCGCTGCTCGCAGTGTCGCTGGCCAATGCGCATGCCGCGGCGCGCGATGCGCGTCTGCCGCTGTTCCGGCACCTGGCGGCGCTGGAGTCGGACATTTCCGGCGCTGCCGCCGAACCGCTGAGCATGCCGGTGCCGATGATGAACATCATCAACGGCGGCGCGCACGCGAACAACAGTCTGGATATCCAGGAGTTCATGATCCTGCCGGTGGGCGCGAGCTCCTTCAGCGAGGCGCTGCGCTGCGGCGCCGAGGTTTTCCACACGCTGAAGAAGCTGCTGAACGACCGCGGGCTCTCTACTGCTGTGGGCGATGAAGGTGGCTTCGCGCCCGACCTGCCGTCGAACGCTGCAGCTCTCGAGCTGATTCTGGCTGCGATCGACGCTGCCGGCTATGCGCCCGGCAAAGAGGTCTATCTGGGGCTCGACGTCGCGAGCTCGGAATTCTTTCGCAACCAACAGTACGAGTTGCACGCAGAGCAGAAGACCTATTCCGCAGCGGCCTTCACTGATTACCTGGCCGATCTCGTCGATCGCTATCCGATCATCACAATCGAGGATGGGATGGCAGAGGCTGACTGGGATGGCTGGAAGTTACTGACCGAGCGTCTCGGATCGCGGGTGCAGCTGGTCGGCGACGATCTGTTCGTGACCAACACCCGCATCTTCGAACGCGGCATCGCGCAGGGCATTGCCAACGCCATCCTGATCAAGCCGAACCAGATCGGCACGCTGTCGGAAACCCTGGCGGCGATTCGCATGGCGGCAGGCGCACGCTATGCGTCGGTCGTATCGCATCGGTCCGGGGAGACCGAGGACAGCACGATTGCAGATATTGCCGTCGCGACGGCAGCAACCCAGATCAAGACCGGTTCAATGTCGCGTTCCGACCGGATGGCCAAGTACAACCAGCTATTGCGGATCGAAGCGGAGATCGGTGCAGAAGTGATCTATTCTGGACGTGAAGCTTTTCCCGTAAAGTTCTGATCAGAAAAGCTTTATTTCAGATCGTCGTCCCGGTAACCTAGCGCTCTCATGAGGGGACTCGCAGTCTTGCTGGCCATCGCTACGGTATTGCTGCAGTACCGCTTGTGGATTTCCGACGATGGTTTGCAGGAATGGCAGCGGCTGGGTACCTCGGTCGAGACGCAGCGCAGCGAGAATCTCGCACTCAAGGAGCGCAACAAGCTACTGGCCGCAGAAGTCGCGGATCTCAAGCAGGGCATGGATGCGCTCGAAGAGCGCGCTCGCAGCGAGTTGGGGATGGTAGCGCGCAACGAATCGTTTTTTCAGATCGTACCGCCGTCGGTGCAGTCGCCTGCAGGTGGCGCCGAATCGCCGACCCGCACGGCGCAACGCTGACGCTACGAGCGTCATGTCCACTGCCTATTGGCTGATCGTTCCTGCTGCGGGGCGCGGACGGCGCTTTGGCACGTCCCTGCCAAAGCAGTACACCACGCTGAATGGTCGGGCCGTCATCGAGTGGTCGCTGGCGCCGTTCGTGGCTGATCCGCGTTGTGCGGGCGTGGTGGTTGCGCTGAGCGATACTGATGAACACTGGCCCGTGATCGAGTCGCGGCTGGGCGCGCTGCGCGATGCGGTGTCTCCGCTGGTCTGGGTCAGGACGATCGGTGGCGCGGAGCGTGCTGATTCGGTGCGGCATGCCTTGAATGCACTCGCCGAACGCATTTCGGGCGATGATTGGGTGATGGTGCACGATGCAGCCCGTCCCTGTGTCTCGCCGGCGGAGATCGAGGCGCTGGTTGCGGGCTGCACGGCCGGCGCAACCGGTGGACTTCTCGCCCTCGCTGCCAACGAAACACTCAAGCGTGCCGATGGCGGCGGTCGCGCTGGGGAAACGTTGCCGAGGGAGCAGGTGTGGCGCGCCCAGACGCCGCAGATGTTTCAGTACGCTGTGCTCAGCGCGGCACTTGCAGCGGCCCATGCCGCTGGTCGGATTCCGACCGACGAGTCCCAGGCGATGGAGTGGCAGGGACATCGACCGTTGCTCGTTGCAGGATGTGCGACGAATCTGAAGATTACCGACAGCGCCGATCTCGAACTGGCCGCTGCGATCCTCGCAGCCCGCCAGCTGTCACGGAGCGAGGCATGACGAACATCAGGGTGGGGTCAGGGTTCGATGTGCATGCCTTTGGCGCGGGCGATCACGTCATGTTGGGCGGCGTGCGGGTGGCGTACTCGCAGGGTGTGGTGGCGCACTCCGATGGGGATGTCATCCTTCATGCGCTGTGTGATGCGTTGCTGGGGGCCGCCGGTCTCGGTGATATCGGGCAGCACTTTCCCGACTCCGATCCAACCTGGCGCGGCGCGGCCAGCGGAAGCCTGCTGCAGCAGGTGCTCGATCTGTTGCGTCCGCGCGGCTGGCAGATCGTCAATGTCGATATCACACTGATCGCCGAGGCGCCGAAACTTGCGCCGCACCGTGCAGCCGTGCGAGCCAGTGTCGCGATGCTGCTTCGACTTGACGAAGACGCCGTCAATATCAAGGCCACGACGACCGAGCGCCTGGGGTTTCCCGGGCGCAGCGAAGGCCTGGCTGCGCAGGCGACCGTGCTGATTGCTGCGGAAGGAGCATGATCGATGCAGCAGTGCGTCGCCTTTGCCTTGCGCCACCGGCGGCGCTCGGCGGTCCGCTCGCCTGCGGCACGCTGCGAACCGAGGTCGAGGATTTCGTCGTTGACGAGATACTCGGCTTCGAACCGGCGGGCAGCGGTGCGCACGTTTTGCTGCGAGTCCGAAAACGCAATGCCAATACGGACTGGGTTGCGAAGCAGCTCGCTGCTGTAGCGGGCGTCCGGCATTTTGATGTCGGCTTTGCCGGCCTGAAGGATCGGCGCGCTGTCACGACTCAGTGGTTCTCGGTGCCGGCGCAAAGGCGTGATGCGGCAAGCTGGAACGGCCACGCCGGCGAGGGATTCGAGGTTCTCGAGGCGCATGCCCATACGCGCAAGCTGCCGCGCGGTGCCCTGGCTGGCAATCGATTCGAGATCCGGGTTCGTGACTGTGACGTAGCGATCGATGCGCTGCATGAACGCGTTGCCGTGATCGCGCAGCGCGGTGTTCCCAACTACTTTGGTCCGCAGCGCTTCGGTCGCGAGCTTGGCAACCTGCGCTTCACCGGGCGAGGGCGCCCCGGCGGCTATGTGATCTCCGCGGCCCGCTCATTGATTTTCAATGCGGTGCTCGCAGCAAGGGTCGAGGATGACAGCTGGGATGCGCTGCAGACCGGCGATCTGGCCAACCTTGATGGCAGCGGCAGCGTGTTCCTGGTCGAGCAACTGGACGCGGATCTGCTCAAGCGCGTTGCGGATCTCGATCTGCATCCGACTGGCCCGCTGTGGGGTGCGGAGGGTACCGCGCCTGGCGCCGCCGTCGCGCACAGCGAGGCTGCGATAGCGGCCGGCTTTCCGGAGTCGCTGGCGCTGCTGGAAGCTGTCGGTGCCGAGGCCGCGCGGCGCAGCCTGCGGCTCGTTTTGCATGCGCTCGGCTGCGAGCAGCACGGTGACTGCGTGCTGCTGAAGTTCGAAGTACGCGGCGGCGGATTTGCGACCACGGTGTTGCGGGAACTGTTCGAAGTGCGCGAAGCGGGAGATCACGATGCTGCAGGTTCTTGAGCACGATGCCATTCGTGAACTGCGGCTGGCGCGACCGCCCGTCAATGCATTCGATCCGGCATTGATTGCCGCGCTGGCGCAGCAGCTGACGCGGGCGACAGCCGATGATGTCGATGCCGTCATCCTGTCCGGGCAGCCGGGCGTATTCTCGGCTGGACTCGATGTGCGCGCTTTGGCGCAACTCGACGCCACCGCGCTGCGCGGGTTCGTCAACGCGTTCTTCGATCTGCAGCAACAGCTTGCCGCGGCACGGATGCCGGTACTGTGTTCGATCACCGGCCATTGCCCCGCGGGCGGCACCGTGCTGGCGCTGTACTGCGACCGTCGTTTCATGGCGCGGGGCGCTTACACGATCGGCCTGAACGAGGTTCAGATCGGACTGTATCCCGGGCAGATCATCTACCGCGCCTTCGAGCGGCTGGTAGGCAGCCGGCAGGCCGCCGATCTGCTGCCGCGCGGGACACTGCTCGACCCGGAGGCGGCGCATCGCGTGGGGCTGGTCGATGAACTCACCGACGAGGGTCACACCACCTCACGAGCGCTCGAATACGGGCGCGAGTTGCTGGCACTGCCGCGCGCCGCTTACCTGCGGACGCGCGCGCTGGTTCGCGGCGATCTCGTGCAGTCGTTCGAGACCCCGCGGGACGCGTTCATCGATGTGTTCTCGGAGCATTGGTTCAGCGCCGAGACCCGCGCTCGCCTGGCGCATCTGCTGCGTTCGCAGGGGGCATAGTCAGCAGCACGTAGATCGCCCCCGTGCCACCGTCCACCGGACGAGCGGAGCAGAAGGCCACTACCGCGGACGTCTTGCGCAGAATCAGGTTGACGGCCTTTTTCAGTACCGGCCCGCGCTGACCCGATCGCAAGCCTTTGCCGTGAATGATTCGCACGCAGCGCTTGTGGCTCGCAATCGAGCGCGCGAGAAACGCTCGCAGTTCGCCACGCGCCTGTTCGAGGATCAATCCGTGCAGATCGAGTTCGGCCTCGACACGGTACTGTCCGCGCCTGAGCTTGCGCAGCACACTGTCCTGCACGCCCGGGCGACGAAATGTCAGCTCGTCGCCCATCTCGACCTCGAGTTCCTCGGCGCTCAGCGACAGGCTCTCGGACAACACCGCCGCCTCGTCAGCGCGTCGAAATCGCGCCCGCGGTTGCGGTTTACGGGTCTTGGCTGCTCGCGGCTCGGTTTGCAACGGCCTGGCGCCACGAATCGCCTCGCGAAATGCCAGCTCGTCGTCATCGTTGCTGTGCGCCACGCTACCTCCTGTGCGCTGCATTGAGTATATTGGCGCGCTTGCGCCTCCCGCCAAGAACGACGACAAGAAATTTGAAGATCCTGATCAGTAACGACGACGGCTACCGTGCGCGCGGCATACGCGTGCTGCGCGAATCGCTGCAGGGGCTGGCTGAGCTCACGGTCGTTGCACCGGATCGCAACAAGAGCGGCGCAGGGCATTCCCTGACGCTGGATGTACCGGTGAGGGTCGGAAAAGTGGAGCCCGGTGTGTTTTTCGTGACCGGCACGCCGACCGATTGCGTGCATCTGGCGATCTCCGGTCTGTTCGACTTCGATCACGACATGGTGGTCTCGGGCATCAATGATGGCGAGAATCTCGGCGACGATGTGCTGTACTCGGGCACGGTCGCCGCGGCGATCGAGGGAAGATTCCTCGGCCTGCCGACGGTGGCAATCTCCCAGTGCCGGCCTCCACTGAGCGCTGAACCGCGTTTCGAGACCGCGGGGCATGTGGCGCGGCTGATCGTGGCCAAGCTGCTGCGTGAGCCACTGGATCGCGCGATGATCCTCAACGTCAACGTTCCGGACCGGTCCATCAGCGAGCTGCGCGGCATCGTCGCTACCCGTCTGGGTTATCGCCACCGCTCTGAAGCCGCTATCAAGGCCGCCGATCCGCGTGGCCGCCCTGTCTATTGGATCGGGCCCTCCGGAGCGGGCGCGGACGCGGGCCCGGGCACGGATTTTGGCGCGGTTGCCGATGGCTTCGTTTCGGTCACGCCGCTGCAGGTCGATCTGACCCGCCATACTGCCTTGCCGGAGCTGACCGGCTGGCTCGGTGCCCTCGAGCCCTGAGTGCGTTTGTGACGGATCTGCGTTTCTCCGGTATTGGCATGACCTCGGCGCGGACACGCGACCGGCTGGTGCAGCGCCTTCGTGATCAGGGCATCCGCAATGCCGAGGTGCTGGACCGGATCCGCAATGTTCCGCGGCATATCTTCGTCGACGAAGCCATTGCGAGCCGTGCCTACGAGGACACCGCGCTGCCGATCGGTTTTGGCCAGACGATCTCGCAGCCCTATATCGTCGCGCGCATGACCGAAGCGCTGCTCGAGGGCGGGCCGCTGAAGAATGTACTGGAAGTCGGCACAGGTTGTGGTTACCAGACGGCCGTGCTTGCGGATCTGGTCACGAAGATCTGGACCATCGAGCGGCTTGCATCGCTGCTGCAGCGAGCCAAGGCGACCTTGAAGGAGCTCGGCGTGCGCAATGTCCGCTTCAAGCATGGCGATGGCAATGCAGGTTGGAAGACGCAGGCGCCGTTCGACGGAATCCTGGTGGCAGCGGCGCCGCTCAGAGTGCCGGAGGCTTTGCTGGAGCAACTGGCTTTGGGAGGCAGGCTGATCGTTCCGATCGGACCGGAAGGCAAGCAGGAACTGTGGCGATTCACGCGTCGTGAACAGAAGATCGATCGCGCCCTGCTGGGACCGGTGGCATTCGTGCCGTTGCTGGGCGGCACCGGCTAAAGATATTTGCCTGTACGCGAGCTTTGGGTTGCAAGCATCTGATTTATAAACTAAAGCGATTCGACATAAGCCCAAGCCCTTGTGTCAGCAGGCGCGCAAGAAAATCCTTTCAAATCGTATAGTTGCCAGTGATAGTGCGACGTGCTTAACATGTCGCGATCCGCCGACAGGTCGCGCGGCAGCAGGGGCACCTGCAGAAGACACAGGGATGATGGGGGAAGTCGGACAGAACAAGAAAAACGAGAAGAACAAATACACCAGACGATTGTTCGAGTCTGTCAGCTCTGAACATCGGTGATCGCAACGAACTTCTTCTCCCTGTGTCTTCTTCAGGTTCCCTTGCCCCGCCCCGCCCCGCCCCGCCCCGCCTGGCCGTGGTCGTTACGGGAACAGCAGGGCAATCGGCGCCCGCCCATCCTGGACCAGCACGTTGTACGTCCTGCAGGCCGCGCCAAATTCCATGGGCTCCAGGGCGAGCCCCGCCGCACTGAATAACCGCCGAATGGCGCTGCTTGGAAAACGTTCGTCAGTCCTGGTGCCGGTGATCACCATCTCGGGTTTGAGTTCGATGACCGCACTCACATGGTCGGGCGTGAGCTGATCGAGTGAAGGCGGCAGCAGTTCAGCGTCGAGCAGCTGGCGCCCGACGAGGCAGGGAGCGGTGAATCGTCGCTCGGCAATCCACAGCTCGCCGACGCCGTAGCTGCGAATCAGGTTCACTTCGGTCGTCGAATCTTGAGTGAGTTGCATGCGGCTTGCCTCACCTGCTCGGCAGGCTGGTTACTATTGAAGGGTGCATACCCTTATTTTGGTCATAAGTGACCTGTTTGTCAGCGAAGGCGGCGTGCCCTCAGGTGCACGGCGCAGCGGCGAGGCGCGATTCCGCTGCCGCCCGCTGCCGCCCGGCGGATGGCGCGCGATGCTTGCGCAATGGCTGGGGCGCGCTGATCTGCTCGCTGCGACCCCGGCGCAGATTCTGACCGCCGCGGCGCGCGGTGCGGCCATTGCGATCGAAGAGCCGGTGCGGATCGCGACCCCGCTGCACTGTGTCGCGGGGCTGGATCGCGTGCATCTGCCGAGCGACGGTCTGTTGCGGCTTGCCATGGCTGACCTGCAAGACCTGGTCCGGGCCTTCGAGCAGCAGTTCGCCGCCGATGGACTGCAGCTCGAGGCCGTTGCCGAAACGCTGCTGCTGCACGGACTGGTTGACGACGACGCCCGAACCCACGATCCGGCGCGCTGGCTGGGTCGCGATCTGCGCGAAGCCGGTCCGACCGGAGCGAGTGCGCTGTTTCGGCGTCGTAACAGCGAGATCGAGATGTGGTTGCATGCGCTGCCGCTGAACGCCCGGCGGCAGTCGCAGGGGCAGCCGCCGATTACTCATTTATGGTTGTGGGGGGATGCCGCGCTCAGGCATCAATCCGAGTCGTTGCCGCCGAAGGGCGACCTGGCGCTGCGATCGCCTGTCGCGCTGTACAGCGACGAGGCATTCGCGACGGCGCTTGCCGGCCTCGCGCAGCTGCCGGTTGCCGCGATTCCATCCGCAGCGACCGTGCTGGCCAGCGCCGCCAACACGGCGGTCGTCGTGGCAGGCGGCGCGAGCCTGGGCGACTTGCCAGCCGTGGAGCGCGATTGGCTGGCGCCTGCGTTGCAGGCCCTTGAACGCAGCTCGCTGCGCGAATTGTGGATCGTGGCCAGCGATCGTCTGCTGAGGGTGGCGGCTGGCCAGCAATGGCATTTCTGGCGTCCGCGGCAAACGTGGTTGGAGGCGCTCGGCGAGGACTCGCTGGCGTTACCGTCGAGGCGCAGCGCGTGAGTCTGCGCGTGGTCAGGCGAACGCCCGGCGTAACGGCTGCGCTGGCCGGCGAGCTACATCCCGTGCTGGCCAGACTCTATGCCGCGCGTGGCGTGGGTAACGCGCAGCAGGCTTCGACCGCGCTCGAGCAGCTGCTGCCGGTCAGCTCGCTCGATTCGATCGACGCGGCTGTCGATCTGCTGCTGCGGCATCGCGGGTCGGATCGATCCGTGCTGGTGATTGGCGACTTCGATGCGGATGGAGCGACCAGCACGGCGCTGCTGGTTCGTGCGCTGCGCGGTTGGGGCTATCGGCAAGTCGATTTCCTTGTGCCGAACCGCTTCGAGTTCGGTTACGGGCTCACGCCAGAGATCGTGGCGCTGGCGAGCGAGCGAAGGCCGAGCCTGATCGTCACCGTCGACAACGGCGTATCGAGTCATGCGGGCGTGGCGGCAGCGCGCGCGCTCGGCATCGATGTGCTGGTCACCGATCATCATCTGCCGGCCGCCGAGTTGCCCGATGCCAACGTCATCCTGAATCCGAATCTGCAGCAGTCGACCTTCGGCTCGCGCGCGCTGGCCGGGGTTGGCGTCGCGTTCTATCTGGCTGCTGCCTTGCATCGCCGGCTGCGGGTGGCGGGCGAGAGTCCGGGCAATCCAGTGCCGGCCGACCTGCTCGACCTCGTTGCGCTCGGTACGGTGGCCGATCTCGTGCCGCTGGACGCCAACAATCGCGTGCTGGTTTCGCAGGGCTTGCGCCGCATCCGCGCGGGCCGCTGCGTACCCGGCATCACGGCCCTGTTGCAGCTTGCGGGTCGCTCGCAATCGCGACTGATTGCCGCAGATCTCGGCTTTGCGGTCGGGCCGCGGCTCAATGCTGCGGGCCGGCTCGATGACATGTCGGTCGGCATTCGTTGTCTGCTGGCGGAGTCGCCGGCCGAAGCCAGCGTCCATGCCACCAGGCTCGATCAGCTCAACGTCGAACGCCGCAGCATCGAAGCGCGGATGCAGGAAACGGCCGTGGCAGCGGTGCGTCACCTCGATTCCAGGATCGGCGAGGGTCAGCGACACGGTGTCTGTCTGTTTGACGCGTCCTGGCACCAGGGAGTGGTGGGGCTCGTCGCCGGGCGCATCAAGGAGCGCTTGCGGCGGCCGGTCATTGCCTTCGCCGATGGCGGTGAGGGTGTGCTGCGCGGCTCGGCGCGCTCGGTGCCGGGCATTCATGTTCGCGACGTGCTCGACCACGTCGCCACGCAGCATCCCGGCTTGATCCACAAGTTTGGCGGCCACGCGATGGCAGCGGGGCTCTCGATTGAACGGGACCAGCTCGATGTCTTCGCCCGGGCTTTTGATGCGGAGATTGCGCGCTGGAACGCGGCCGGCTTCGGCATCACCGACTGCGTCGAAACAGACGGCGAACTGACGGTCGATGAGATTGCGCTGACTACCGCGGAACTGCTGCGCGAAGCGGGGCCTTGGGGGCAGGGCTTTCCGGAGCCCAGTTTCGACGGCGCCTTCGCGATCAGTCGTACGCGAACCGTTGGCGAGCGGCACCTCAAGATGTGGGTCGAGCATCAAGCCAGCGGTCGCCGCTTCGATGCGATTGCGTTCAATTTCTTCGACTCTGGAGCCGCACCGCGAAATCCCCCAGATTCCGCGCGCCTCGTATACCGACTCGACGTCAACGAGTACTCCGGCGAGCGACGCCTGCAGCTGTTGATCGATCACGTGCTGCCGGAAGCGGCGCCGCTCTGTTAGCATTCACGCATGATCGAACTGGGCTTACTGAAGCGGGCGATGAAAGACCTTGAAGAGCGCGTCGTGTCGCTCAGGGGGTTTCTTTGAATACGATTCGCAGCACGAACGTCTCGAAGAAGTCACTCGCGAGCTGGAGGATCCGGCCGTCTGGAGTCAGCCCGATCGGGCCCAGGAGCTCGGCAGGGAGCGCGCGCGACTGGCTGCAAGCCTCGAACAGATAGATCGAGCGACGGTCGCTGTCCGCGATTCGGTCGAATTGCTGGAGCTCGCCGAGACCGAGGATGACAGCGCGACCGCCGAGGACATTGAGCGCGAGTTGCCTCGGGTCGAGTCGCTGGTCCGCAAGCTCGAGCTGCGCCGGATGTTTCGCGGCGAGATGGATCCCCGCAATGCCTATCTCGATATCCAGGCCGGAGCGGGTGGCACCGAAGCCCAGGACTGGGCGCAGATGCTGATGCGCATGTACATCAAGTGGGCAGCGCTGCGCGGCTTCGAGGCGGAGGTCATCGATTCCAGCCCGGGTGAAGTCGCTGGCATCAAGGGAGCCACGATCGAATTCCGCGGCGATCACGCCTACGGCTGGTTGCGCACCGAAACCGGCGTGCATCGGCTGGTGCGTAAGTCGCCCTTCGATTCTGGCAACCGTCGGCATACGTCGTTCGCGTCGGTGTTCGTGTCCCCGGAGATCGACGACGACATCAACATCGACGTGAACCCTGCTGACATCGAGATGGATGTGTTTCGCTCGAGCGGCGCCGGCGGGCAGCACGTCAACAAGACCGAATCGGCGGTTCGGCTGCGGCATCTGCCGAGCGGCATTGTGGTCGGGTGCCAGAATGAGCGCAGTCAGCACAAGAATCGCGCCACCGCGATGAAGATGCTGAAGGCCAAGCTCTATGAGCTGGAGGTCAACAAGCGCAACGCGGCGGCCAAGGTGCTCGAGGATTCGAAGTCCGATGTGTCGTGGGGCCATCAGATCCGTTCGTACGTGCTCGATCAATCGCGGATCAAGGATCTGCGCACCAACGTTGAAGTCGGCAACACAACGGCCGTACTCGACGGCGATCTCGATCAGTTCCTGGAAGCTTCGCTGAAGGCGGGTGTGTAGCGATGTCGGATGGGCCAGTCGATCAGAACAGGCTGATCGCCGAGCGACGCGCAAAGCTCGCCGCGCTGCGCGAGCAGGGCGTCGCGTTCCCGAACGACTTTCACCGCGATGCGCTGGCCGGCGAACTGCATGCCGGCTATGACGAGTTGTCGGCAGAGGCGCTCGACTCGGCGGCGGTCCGGGTACGCATCGCTGGCCGAATGATGCTGCAGCGGATCATGGGCAAGGCGAGTTTTGCGACGCTGCAGGACAGTTCCGGCCAGATTCAGCTCTTCTTGCAGCGAGACACACTCGGCAGCGCCTACGAGGCGTTCAAGAAGTGGGACATTGGCGACATCGTTGCGGCCGAAGGGATGCTGTTCCGTACCCGCAGCGGCGAGCTGTCGGTGCGCGTCGAGATGCTGAGACTGCTGGTGAAGTCATTGCGCCCGCTGCCGGACAAATGGCATGGGCTTGCGGATACCGAGGCGCGCTACCGGCAACGCTATGTCGATCTGATTGTCTCCGAGCGCAGCCGGACCGTGTTCCGCCAGCGCACGCAAACGGTCCGCTTCCTGCGCGACATGCTCGATGCGCTGGGGTTTGTCGAAGTTGAAACGCCGATGATGCAGCCGATCCCGGGTGGTGCGGTCGCGCGCCCCTTCATCACGCATCACAACGCGCTCGACATCCAGATGTACCTGCGGGTTGCGCCCGAACTGTATCTGAAGCGGCTCGTCGTCGGCGGTATCGAGCGCGTTTACGAGATCAATCGCAACTTCCGCAATGAGGGGCTGTCCACGCGTCACAACCCCGAGTTCACGATGCTCGAGCTTTACTGGGCTTACGCGGACTACCTCGAGCTGATGGATCTGGTCGAGCACATGATGCGCGGCGTTGCCGAAGCCGTGGTCGGCGCGGTTGCCTTCCAGTCGCAGGGGCATAGTTACGACTTCAGCCGGCCGTTCCGCCGCGCGACCATCGAGCAGCTGGTGCTCGAATACAACCCGCAGCTGGATCCGACGCGGCTGCGTGACCGCGCCTACCTGGCTGAGGTTTGCAGCACGGTGGGCGCCAGGATCGACGACTCCGACGGTGCCGGCAAGGCGCTGGTGGCGCTGTTCGAGCAGACCGTCGAACATCGACTGCAGGACCCGACGTTTGTCTACGCCTATCCTGCCGAAGTCTCGCCGCTGTCGCGCGCCAACGATGCAGACCCCTTCCTGACGGACCGGTTCGAGCTCTTCGTCGGCGGGCGGGAACTCGCGAACGGATTCTCCGAGTTGAATGACCCGGAAGACCAGGCTGCGCGCTTCAGGGAGCAGGTCGCGCGCAAGGACGCCGGCGACGATGAAGCAATGTTCTATGACGCTGATTACATCCGTGCGCTCGAGTACGGCATGCCGCCGGCCGCTGGCCTTGGCGTCGGTATCGACCGGCTCGTGATGCTGCTGACGGACTCCGCATCGATCCGCGACGTGTTGCTGTTTCCGCAGATGAGACCCGAGGCGGATTGAAGCCCGCTGAGCAGCAAACGGTTGATCGGATCGAGGCGCCGATCGGTGTGTTCGATTCCGGGGTCGGCGGGCTGAGCGTGCTCGCGGCGCTGCGGCGCGAGTTGCCGAGTGAGCACTTCATTTATCTCGGCGACACGGCGCGTTTGCCCTATGGCACCAAGAGCGGCGATACGGTCGTGCGGTATGCACTGCAGGCGGCGCAGCTCTTGCGAGCGCGGCAGATCAAGGCACTGGTGGTCGCTTGCAACACGGCGTCTGCGGTCGCGCTGCCGGCGCTGCGCCGGCGGCTGCCGGGGCTGCCGATTCTCGGCGTTGTCGAGCCGGGCGCTGCGGCGGCGGTGGCGGCCAGCCGCAACGGCTGTATCGCGGTGATCGGCACCGAAGGAACCGTGCGCGGTGGTGCCTACCAGCGCGCCATCACGACATTGAGACCGGATGCGGTGGTTTTGGCTGCTGCGTGCCAGTTGTTCGTGTCGCTTGCTGAAGAAGGCTGGACCGAGGGTCCGATCGTCGCAGCCAGCGCGCGTCGCTACCTCGATCCGTTGTTTGCGTCAGGCGCTGATCTGAGTCCTGACGTGCTGGTGCTGGGCTGCACGCATTTCCCTGCGCTCGCGGCCACTTTGCAGCGGGTCGTCGGGGCCGACGTTGCGCTGGTCGACTCGGCGCGCACCACCGCGGCAGCTTTGCGGGTCGAACTGAGCCGATTGAATTTGCTGCGTACCGGCGCTGGCGGGCGGCTCCGCTTGTGCGCCACGGACGGTGCCGAGCGTTTCGCGCGGGTTGGCCCGATTTTCCTCGGCGAAGCCATCGATGCTGCAGCAGTGCAGCTCGTGGATCTCGGCGTCGCTCAGGACTCGAGCGAGTAGGGCAGCAGCAGATTCGTTGCACCAGCCAGTTTCGGCGCGGCGCCGGTTTCTTTCGCTTCGTCGGAGGTGGCTGCAGAGTCGGCCGACAAGCCTGGCAGCGGCGCGACGGCCAGCAGCTCGAGGCTGCCAGTGGACGGGTCTCTGGCGCTGCGCACGATGCGTGCGGAGCGACCATCCGGGAGCGTGACGTTCGTGCCCGGTGCCGGCGGCGCGTTCGTCACCGATGGCGCAGTGAATCGCTGCAGGCGACGCTTGACGCGACCGCGATAGTGCGCGCGCGCGATGACCTCCTGGCCGGCATAGCATCCCTTCTGGAACGACACCGCCTCCAGTCGATCAAGGTTCAGCATCTGGGCGACGAACAGCTCGCTGGTGGCGGCGTTGATCTCGGGCAGGCCATCGCGAATATCGGCGAGTTCCCAGTCAACGTCGTCGCCGCTGCGCCCGGCCTCCGGCGGTGCCTGTGCTGCGGGCTGCAGCGCGATCAGGCGGCCGGTGCTGCCGTGGCGCCAGACCCGTGATGCGACTGCGTGCGGGATCGCCGCCCCGTCCGCCCCGGACGTCGCGACGGCCGGCACCAGACCCCAACAGCTCCAACGGTCGGATTCGTCGGCGAGCGTCAGCTTGGCACGCAGCACGACGCGCTGCAGCCGAACGCGAACCGCACTGATCAGCGACTTCTGCGTCACGCACAGCACGTCGACCGGACCATCAGCGACCAGCCGCAGGATTGCGATCGTGCGCCCCTGCGGGTTGTGAAAGCCGGCCAGCGGTGAGCGGTCAGCGGTGATCTGCGCCACATCCTGTGAAAGTTGCCCTTGCAGAAAAGCGCGTACATCCGCGCCGCGGGCAGCGAGGACGCCGAGGTCGTCGAGACGGAACCGGGCATCTATCGGCGGTGTCGTCATTGCGCCTTGTTTTCGCAGAGGTTTCGAGTGGTCGGACGGCAGGGATTCTGGCACAATTGCCGGGCTATGCAGAGCCTCAGTTCAACCGCGACCGAGTCAGTCCAGACTGAGTCTGGCCAGCTCCCGACGCCAGACCCCAAACCGCAGACGCCCGCCGCGCAGCCTGAAGAGTTTGGCGGGCCCGCAGGTCCGGAACCCACTCGCTATGGTGATTGGGAAAAGAAAGGGCGCTGCGTCGATTTCTGAGCCGCTGCTGAGTCTGATTGCGGTTCGGTCCGGCACCTTGAGTTAGTTTGTAATCGCGAGTTCTCTCAGTGAACTCGCCGAGGCTTCAGTCGATGCGTCAGCGCCCCTTGTCTCCGCACCTGTCGATCTACCGTTTCGCGTATACGATGGCCCTGTCGATTTCGCATCGAATCACCGGCATCGTGATGGCCGTAGGACTGCTGCTTCTGACGTACTGGCTGCTGGCGCTCGCCACGGGACCTGCCGCCTATGCCGGTGCGATGCGCCTGATGGGTTCGTGGTTTGTGCAGCTGCTGCTTGCCGGGTGGCTGCTGGCGTTTGTTTATCACCTTTGCAATGGTATCCGGCACCTGACCTTTGATATGGGTTTGGGTATGGAGAAGGCCGAGGCGCGCCGCAGCGCAATCTGGACCGTCGCCGTGACCGTCCTGATCTTCGGCCTGCTGGCGTTCCTGGCGTTTTTTGCACGGAGCGTGCTGTGAGCCTGCGGTCGCCGCTGGGCAAGGCGCTCGGCAAGGGCTCGGCGAAAGACGGTTTTTCGCACTGGTGGGCGCAGCGTGTCACCGCCATCGCGCTCGTGCCGCTGACGCTGTGGTTCGTTTTCTCAGTGCTCAGCCTGCCTGACCACGGCTACAGCACGGTCCGCAGCTGGCTGGGGGCCGGCCTCACACCGATCCTGTTGCTGCTGCTGGTCGGCGCCCTGAGCTATCACTCGGCGCTGGGAGTGCAGGTCGTCATCGAGGACTACATCCATTCGAAACCGGCCAAGGTCGCCGCGCTGCTCGGATCTTCCTTTGCCCATTTCTTCGTGGCGGCGGCCTGTGCCTTCGCTCTGCTCAAGGTTGCCTTTGCATGACTGACTACCAGTTTATCGATCACACCTACGACGTGGTCGTGGTCGGCGCCGGTGGCGCGGGTCTGCGTGCGACCCTGGGCCTTGCCGAGGCAGGTTTGTCGACAGCGTGTATCTCCAAAGTCTTCCCGACTCGCAGCCACACCGTTGCGGCGCAGGGCGGTATCTCTGCCGCGCTCGGCAACATGGGCGAGGACGACTGGCGCTATCACTTCTACGACACCATCAAGGGCTCCGACTGGCTCGGCGATCAGGATGCGATCGAGTTCATGTGCAAGGAAGCGCCGGCGGCGGTCATCGAGCTCGAGCACTATGGCGTGCCGTTTTCACGTACGGCAGACGGCCGGATCTATCAACGCCCCTTCGGCGGCATGACGACCCAGTACGGCAAGGGCATCGCGCAGCGCACCTGCGCGGCAGCCGACCGGACCGGGCACGCGATGCTGCACTCGCTCTACCAGCAGTCTATCAAGCACCAGGCCGAGTTCTTTATCGAGTACTTCGCGATCGACCTGATCATGCATAACGGCGAGTGTCGCGGCGTGGTGGCGCTTAATCTCGCCGACGGCACGCTGCACCGGTTCCGCGCACACATCGTGATTCTGGCAACGGGTGGCTACGGCCGCGCGTACTTCTCATGCACCTCCGCACACACCTGCACCGGCGACGGTGGCGGCATGGCGCTGCGGGCGGGTCTGCCGCTGCAGGACATGGAGTTCGTCCAGTTTCATCCGACTGGGGTCTATGGTGCGGGATGTCTGATTACCGAGGGCTCGCGCGGCGAGGGCGGTTACCTGACGAACTCCGCAGGCGAGCGCTTCATGGAGCGCTACGCGCCGAACGCAAAGGATCTCGCATCGCGCGACGTCGTCTCGCGTTCGATGACGATCGAGATTCGCGAAGGTCGCGGTGTCGGCGCCCAACAGGATCACATCCACCTGCATCTCGAACATCTGGGGCCGGAGGTCATTCAGCAGCGGCTGCCAGGCATTGCCGAGACGGCGAGGATTTTTGCCGGCGTTGACGTCACGCGCGAGCCGATCCCGGTGTTGCCGACCGTGCACTACAACATGGGCGGCATACCCTGCAATTACCACGGTGAAGTCGTCACGGTGCGCAATGGTGATCCCGACAGCATCGTGCCGGGGCTGATGGCAGTCGGCGAGGCGGCATGCGTCAGCGTGCACGGCGCCAATCGCCTCGGTTCGAATTCATTGCTCGATCTTGTTGTGTTCGGTCGGGAGGCGGGCCGCCATGCTGCCTCGATCGTGAAGCCTGGTACCACGCATCGCCCTTTGCCCGAGGGTGCCGGCGAGCTTGCGATCATGCGGCTGGATCGATTTCGCCATGCGGCGGGCAGCCGTCCGACGGCCGAGCTGCGGCTCGAGATGCAAAAGATCATGCAGTCGGACGCGGCCGTCTTTCGTTCCGGAGCCACCCTGCAGGAAGGCTGCGAGAAGCTCGCACGAACGGTCGAGTCGTTTGGCGACGTGAAGGTTTCCGACCGCGGGCTGATCTGGAACACCGACCTGATCGAAACCCTCGAACTCGACAACCTGCTGGGCCAGGCGGTCGCTACGATCCATTCGGCCGGGAATCGCAAGGAGAGCCGCGGCGCTCATGCTCGCGAGGACTTCCAGGCGCGTGACGACGGCGAGTGGCTCAAGCACACGCTGATGTTCGTCGATGAAGGTGGCAAGGTCCGCGTGGACTATCGGCCCGTCCACCTCAACACGCTGACCAGCGATGTCGAGACGATCCCGCCGAAGACCCGTACCTACTGACTCGCCGTTTATAGAAACAGGATCTCTCCATGGCAGAATTCCGACTCCCCCTGAACTCGCGCATCAATCGCAACGGCAAGGTCCACAAGGCTGCTCCCGATGCAATAGTGGTGCGCACGTTCCGCGTCTACCGGTTCGATCCCGATGCCGGCGAGAATCCGCGCGTCGACAGCTTCGAAGTCGACATGGCTCGTTGCGGTCCGATGGTCCTCGACGCGCTGATCAAGATCAAGAATGAAATTGACCCGACGCTGACCTTCCGGCGCAGCTGTCGCGAAGGAATTTGCGGCAGCTGCGCGATGAACATTGACGGGCTCAACACGTTGGCCTGCACCAAGGCCTGCGCGGACGTTGACGGCGACGTCAAGATCTATCCGCTGCCACACCTGCCCGTCGTCAAGGATCTGGTTCCTGACCTGACCCACTTCTATGCGCAGTACGCTTCAATAAAGCCCTGGCTGCAGACCCGCACGCCGCCGCCGCCGGACCGCGAACGGCTGCAGTCGGCGGAGGATCAAGCCAAGATCGATGGACCGTCCGCCTGCATCCTTTGTGCCTGCTGTTCGACAGCCTGTCCGAGCTACTGGTGGAATGGGGATCGCTATCTCGGGCCGGCAGCGCTGCTGGCCGCCTACCGCTGGATCATCGATAGCCGCGACGAGGCGACTGGCGAGCGCCTCGATGAGCTCGAGGATCCGTTCAAGCTGTACCGCTGCCATACGATCATGAGCTGCACCGAAGCCTGCCCGAAGGATCTGAATCCGGCCAAGGCCATCGCGGAGATCAAGAAAATGATTGCGGATCGTCAGCACTGAAATGGACGGCACCGGCCAAGATCGCCTGCTGCTCAACCGGCTGCGCTGGCGCTGCCGGCGTGGCATGCGCGAGCTCGATGTCTTGCTGACGCGGTATCTCGAGCGTGACTATCCCGGAGCGTCAAGCCACGAACGCAGCCTATTCGCCGAGCTGCTCGAGTTGCAGGATCCTGAGCTTGCGAGCTATCTGTTGGTGGGTGAACCAGCTCCTGACTCCGACACCCGGGCACTGCTTGCCCGCATCCGCGTGCACTCGGCCTGAAGCCGCAGAGACGCCCGGTGTCGAATTACCGCTGTCATGTTCTGTCCGCGTCCGCATGCTCGCCACTGCCTGGATTCTGTCGCTGGTCGCGATTCCCTGGTGCTGTGGTGCCTGGCCGCTCTGGCTACGGCTGCTGGGTTCGGTCGTGTTCCTTGCCGCGCTTTGGCTGGCGCGTCGCCATGCGCCCGGACTCACCGGAGGCGGCGCGACACTGGCGCTCCGGCGCGCGTCCGAGTGTGAAGTCACCTGGATGCTCGACGGCAATGCCATCGATATCCAGAAGGTTGCCCGGGTCGGCACGCTGGGCTGGATCCTGGTGTTTGCCTCTGCTGCGCCTGACGGCCGGCCTCGTGCGGTCCGACCGCTCTGGATCGACGCGAACGCCGGCGAACGGCGCGAGTTGCGGGTTATGGCGCGCGAGATCACCGCGCTGCGGTCAGAACAGGGGTTTGCAACGTGATGGGGGTAGCAGTCGCGCAGGCCTCAGGCATGACCTGTTGCGAGGGCGCGAACTTTCCGTTGCGTTCATAGTCTATTCAGCTCAAGTTGCGGGACACCGCCCGTGACGACTGAAGTCACCGACCTCAGCCTCGTGCAGCGTGTGCAGGGCGGCGACCGCAAAGCGTTCGATCTGCTGGTCCTGAAGTACCAGCACAAGGTGGTCAAGCTCGTCATGCGATATGTGCGTAGCCCGGCCGAGGCAGAGGACATCGCCCAGGAAGCATTCATAAAGGCCTATCGGGCGCTACCGCAGTTTCGTGGCGACAGCGCCTTCTATACGTGGATGTACCGCATCGCGATCAACACCGCCAAGAATTTCATCGCTTCGCGCGACCGCAGCCCTTTGGTTTATGACCTAGATCAGTCGGAACGACAGCAGACCTACGAAGCACAGGGTCGCATGCGGGACTCAGCCACTCCCGAGGCGCTGGCCATGACGGACGAGATCCGCAATACGGTGAATGCGGCGATCGAGGACCTTCCTGCGGATCTGAGAACGGCTATTGTGCTGCGCGAACTCGAAGGCCTGTCCTACGAGGAGATTGCCGCATCAATGGACTGCCCGGTTGGGACGGTGCGCTCGAGAATCTTTCGCGCGCGCGAGGCCATCGATGCGCGGCTTCGAGAAGTGTTCGAAGGTGGCTTGGGGCGCTCGGACGAACTGAATTGAAACCCAAGGAATGTTGTTCATGAACGCACGAAGGACCAGCTGATGACGGAACGCGATATCGAATCCGAAGCGCCGGGCGCCACTCAACTCTCCGCGATGTTCGACGGGCAACTGCCAGCGGGCGAGTGTGAGCTGCTGAGCCGTCGCCTCAGTCGAGATCCCCAGTTGCGCCAGCAGTGGGCCAACTATGCGCTGATCGGCGCGTGCCTGCGCGGCGAGTCGGTCCCAGCCAGGAATCTCGTTGCGGTGGTTGCCAAGGCCGTCGAAGCAGAGCCCGCATTCGATTCCACAATCGATATTGCGCGTCCCGGAGCGGGCTCCGCCGCTGTTCGACTGTCCGGCGAGCAGACTGCACCGCGTCGGTGGATGAAGCCACTGGCAGGACTGAGTGTTGCGGCAGGCGTGGCAGCGGTCGCGATCCTGTCCTTGCGACCCGATGCCCCAGTGGCTCCCGGCAGCCAGCCGATGTTCGCAGCGGTCGAAGCGCCTGCAGCCGAAGTCGTCCTGGGCGCAGCGCTCGGCACCGCGTTCCGTGCCGAGCCGGTCAGCTATGTCGTGCCGCCCGATACCGAGCCGACGCCTGCCTCACTCGCCTCGGCACAGCTGGCAAACTACGTGGTAGCGCACAGTTCGGTGTCGGCGCCGCTGAGTCGCCGCAGCCTGCTATCGGCATTCGTTGCGGCAGATGCCGTTGTGATCGCGGACGCATCAGGTTCTTCCGTGCCTGACGCTGCAGCGGCGGGCATTCGATGATGCAGGGGATGAGCCAGGGCTTTCGCCGGCACGTCCCGTTACAACACGGCGCGGCTCTGGCCGCAGCACTGTGGGTGGTACTTTGGGCCGGCGCGGCGGCGCAGGCGGTTGCGTCCGATGCGGCCCGCTCCGATTCGATCAGCGCCGAGGAATGGCTGACGCGGATGAATGACGCGCTGACCACACGCAACTACGAAGGCACTTTTTTCCATGTCAGACCGCAAGGCGTCGAGACCTTGCGGATCGTGCATCGGGTCAAGGATGGCGAGACCAAGGAACGGCTCGTGTCGCTCGATGGGTCAGGGCGCGAGTTCATTCATGATCGGGGCGAGCTGATCTGCTACCTGCCCGACCAGCGCAAGGTACTTGTCGAACGGGGCCGGCAAAACGGTTCTTTGCTCGGTGCGGTACCTCGCTTCGACAGTTCCATTTCGGGCAGCTATGAGATCAAGGGTGGTGAGCGAGAACGTCTGATGGGGCGCGATGCGCGTCTCGTGATCGTTCATCCCCGTGACGAGTACCGTTACGGCTATCGGCTCTGGATCGATGAACGAACCGCGATGCCGCTGAAGACTCAGCTGTGCGACTCGGTCGGCAACGTGGTGGAGCAGGTGGTGTTTTCGAGTCTGACCATGCGCTCGGAGATTCCCGATTCGGCGTTCAAGCCCGACGTTCAGGCCGAGGGCTTCCGCTGGGTGCGGCAGGAGGTGGACTCTCCCGAGCTCGCCAACACGCCGGTACTCTGGCATGCACTGCGCTTGCCGCCGGGTTTCCGGATGGCCAGCCGCATTCACCAGGCGCTGCCCGGGGCGGCATCACCGGTCGCGCATCTGGTGTTCACGGACGGCGTGGCATCGGTATCCGTTTTCGTCGAAGCGGCGCCGGCAACGAATCGGGATGGGGTGCAGTCGAGCTTGACCGGCGCGCGACGGTTGGGCGCTTCAGCCGCGTTTTCGACGACGGTCAATGGGCATCAGGTGACGGCGGTGGGCGAGGTGCCTCCGCAGACGGTCCAGTTCATTGCTTCGCAGGTCAAGTTCGAGTCGTCTTCAGCTGCGACGCCCGCGGCAACCCCCGCCGCGACACCAATGCGCCGCAGGCCAAACCCGCCCCCTGCTGGCGTGCCGGCGCTTGCGCCGCGCAATTAGCTTCGCAATTTGGAAGAGCGCCGCGCGCTGGTGCTGCTGACTCGCGAGGACTGCGAGCTGTGCGACGAATTCCTCGCCGAACTGCGGCAGCTGGCGCGACGACTTCCGCTGCCGCCACTGGAGCTGCGCCTCGTTGATTCTGATCCACAGATGCAGCGACGGTTCGGCCTCAAGGTGCCCGTCCTGCTCTGGGACGACGTGCCGATTGCCGCGACTCGCCTCGATGCGACCGAGCTTGCGCGTCTGTTCAGGCCGGGACGCAGCGCGTCCTGAGGCTTTAGCTGCGCCGCGCCGCTATACTGCGCCGTTTGGCGGCAGCACCGTACCGCCCCCCAAACTCCACGATGAAGAATATCCGCAACTTTTCGATCATCGCTCACGTCGATCATGGCAAGTCCACGCTCGCTGATCGGCTGATTCAACTCTGCGGCGGTCTGGCGGCGCGCGAGATGCAGGATCAGGTGCTCGACTCGATGGAGCTGGAGCGCGAGCGCGGCATCACGATCAAGGCGCAGAGCGTCACGCTCTACTACAACGCACGCGACGGGCAGCGCTACCAGCTGAACCTGATCGACACTCCTGGTCATGTCGACTTCTCATACGAAGTCTCCCGTTCGCTGGCTGCCTGTGATGGTGCCCTGCTGGTGGTCGACGCATCGCAGGGTGTCGAGGCGCAGAGTGTCGCGAACTGCAATACCGCGCTCGAGCAGGGCCTCGAAGTCGTGCCGGTCATCAACAAGATCGACCTGCCTTCTGCGGATCCGCTGAAAGTAATCCGCGAGATCGAGGAGATCATCGGTATCGAGGCGCAGGATGCCAGCCTCGTCAGCGCGAAGACGGGTGAGGGCGTCGATGAGCTGCTCGAGACGATCGTCCGGCGCATCCCCGCGCCCAAGGGCAGTGTCGAGGCGCCATTGCAGGCGCTGATTGTCGATTCCTGGTTCGACAACTACGTCGGCGTTGTCTCGCTGGTGCGCATGGTCAACGGTTCGCTGAAGCCTGGCGACAAGGTGCGGATCATGTCCACGGGCCGCAGCTGGCAGGTGGACAAGGTCGGGCGCTTCACGCCGAAGTCGGTGCCGGCCGAGCGGCTCGAAGCCGGCGAGGCAGGGTTCTTCATTGCCGGAATCAAGGAAATCGATGGTGCGCCGGTCGGCGATACGGTGACGCACGAAGGGCGTCCCTGCGCCGAAGCCTTGCCCGGCTTCAAGCAGATCAAGCCGCGGGTGTTTGCCGGCCTGTTTCCCATCAACTCTGAAGACTATGAAGCCTTCCGCGACGCGCTCGCCAAGCTGCGTCTGAACGACTCGGCGCTGCACTACGAGCCGGAGGTGTCCGGCGCACTGGGTTTTGGCTTTCGCATTGGTTTCCTCGGTCTCTTGCATATGGATATCGTGCAGGAGCGCCTGGAGCGTGAGTACCATCTGGAACTGGTGACCAGCGCGCCAACGGTGGTGTATGAAGTGGCGCTGACCTCGGGCGGCACGATGCTGGTCGACAACCCTGCCAAGCTGCCACCCTCGAACGAGATCGTCGAAGTCCGCGAGCCGATCATCACTGCCAATATTCTCGTGCCGCCCGACTATGTGGGCGCAGTGCTGCAGCTGTGCAGCGAGAAACGCGGGCGACAGAAGAAAATGCAGTACCTCGCCGCACAGGTGTCGTTGCAGTACGAGTTGCCGCTGGCGGAAGTCGTGCTCGACTTCTTTGATCGCTTGAAGTCGGCAACTCGCGGCTACGCATCGTTCGACTACGAATTCAACCGTTTCGAAGCGGCGCCGCTGGTCAAGCTCGACGTGCTGATCAACGGTGACAAGATCGACGCGCTGTCGATGATCGTCCATCGCGAGGCGGCCTATCCGCGTGGCCGCGAGCTGGTCGAGAAGATGCAGGAGCTGATTCCGCGACAGATGTTCGAGGTCGCCGTGCAGGCCGCGATTGGCAGCGCGGTGATCGCGCGGGCGACCGTCAAGGCGCTGCGCAAGAACGTGCTGGCGAAGTGCTACGGCGGTGACATCAGCCGCAAGCGCAAGCTGCTCGAGAAGCAGAAGGAGGGCAAGAAGCGCATGAAGCAGGTGGGTCAGGTCGAGATTCCCCAGGAAGCATTCCTCGCCGTGTTGCAGGTCGGCAGGAAGTAGCGCGATATGGCCTCGCTGATCGAGTTTCTGTCCATGCTGGCGCTGCCGGCGGCATTGATCTGCATTGTTGACGACTGGTTCCTGCGGCCGCGTCGCGCCATCGCGGCGGGCAACAGCGCCGTGGTCGACGGGCCGCTGATGAAGCTGCTGTACTTTGCATTGCCGATTCTGGTGGTCATGGCGGTGATCCGCATGCTGACCGCCGAACGCGCCGACTTCAGCCTGGTGCTGGTGCTGATTACCGCCATCAGCGGCGTGGTCTGGGCGGTCGATCACTGGCTGCTGGCGCCGCGCCGTGAGGCCGCTGCTAGGGCCGCTGGCCGCGATCCAGCCACGCTTACTGAGCCCGGTACGGTCGACTACGCGCGGAGTTTTTTCCCCGTCGCGGCGGTCCTGCTGGTGCTGCGTTCGTTCATCTTCGAACCGTACCGCATACCTTCGGACTCGATGATGCCAACGTTGCTCGACGGCGATTTCATCGTCGTCAGCAAGTATTCATACGGATTGCGCTGGCCAGTGACGCATGCCAAGTTTTTCGGTATCGGTGAGCCGCAGCGCGGTGACGTGGCTGTGTTCCGCTTCCCGCCTGATCCGACGATCAACTACATCAAGCGGGTCGTGGGCCTGCCCGGAGACCTGGTCGAAGTGCGCGCTGACCGGCTGATCATCAACGGGGAGCCGGTGCCATTCAGTCAGATCAGCCGCTACGAGGATGGCTGCTATTTCAACATGCGCCTGGCCGAAGAACGGCTGGGTGAGCACACCCACCAGGTGCTGCACTGTGTGACAGTCGACAGTCTTGGCATCCCGCCGATGCCGGGCTGCAACCGGGAGATCACGCAGAACTATCTTTGCGATGAGACGCAGATCGCAAATGTGCGCGATCAGGGGGATCACGCTGTGCAGGTCCCCGCTGGCAAGTACTTGATGGTCGGCGACAATCGCGATAACAGCTACGATGGCCGCTTCTGGGGTTTCGTGGATGAGAAGCTGTTGGTCGGCAGAGCGACCCGGATCTGGTTCAATTGGGACCTGCAGCGTGACGGGGCCCCGAACTGGGGCCGCATCGGCACGCGGATCGATTAGTCACGTTGCCAGACGGCGGGAGGGTTTGATGCATTTATCTTCGACACGATGGACGCCCATGCGCGGCAGGCAGCGCGGCGTCACGTTCCTGGGCTGGGTCGTGCTGTTGATCCCGATGGCCCTGTTCGTCTATGTCGCGATCCGGCTCGTGCCGGTGTACCTGAATTACACCAAGGTCGCGCGGACGCTGGAACAGGTGCGTACCGAGAATCTCGCCGAACAGACCCTCGTGCCCAATCTCGTACGCAGCACGATCGAGAAGCGCTTCGACATCGACTACATCAACAAGCCCACTCCGCAGGAAGTGCTGATCACGCGCTCCGGTGATGGCTGGGTCATCGAGACCAGCTACGAGGAAATCGTCCCGCTGCTGTACAACGCGTCGATCCTGCTGCAGTTCGAAAAGAGCGTCACGATTCCCTGATTGTGACGGAGCGGGGGTCAATCGAGTGGCTGCGGCAGCGGCTGGGTTACTCGCCACGCGATTTCTCGCTGTTCGAATCGGCGCTGACTCACCGCAGCGCGGCGGGGCAGAACAACGAACGACTCGAGTTCCTTGGCGACAGCGTCCTGAACCTGCTGGTCAGCGAGCGGCTGTATGGCCGCTATCCGGAAGCGACCGAAGGCGACCTCAGCCGGCTGCGCGCACGAGTGGTCAGCGGGCCGCCGCTGGCTGCGGTGGCGCAGGGGCTCGGGCTGGGTGAAATGCTGCGACTGGGATCCGGTGAGCTCAAGACCGGTGGGTTTCGCCGCGAGTCGATCCTTGCCGATGCGCTCGAAGCCCTGCTGGGGGCGGTGTTCCTCGATGGCGGACTGGATGCTGCCCGGGAGGTAGTTGCGCGCCTGTTTGACGAGCTGATCGCCAGCGCTCCCGATCCGGCCGAGCTCAAGGACTCCAAGACCCGACTGCAGGAGTATCTGCAAGCCCGCGGCCTGCCGCTGCCCAGCTATGGCGTGCTGGCGGTCGGTGGCGAGCCCCATGCGCAGGCGTTTCGCGTCGGCTGCACCGTCGAAGCGCTGCAGGTCCGCGCCGAGGGCGAGGGATCCAGCCGGCGTCGCGCCGAGCAGGCGGCGGCGGCGCGGGCGCTGGGCAAGATCACCGCAACAGCAGACCGCTAGTCGTACCCAAGTCGGGCACAATCGGCGCATGAGCAATCCGTTTCGTGCCGGCTTCGCCGCGCTGGTTGGCCGGCCCAATGTGGGCAAATCGACGCTGCTGAACGCGTTGATAGGCGAGAAGCTGTCGATCGTGACCCCGAAGCCGCAGACCACCCGGCATCGGGTCCTCGGCATCCTGACGTTGCCTGAGGCGCAGATTGTATTTGTCGACACGCCGGGCCTGCACGAGGGCGAGAAGCGCGCCTTGAACCGCGCGATGAATCGTACCGCTGCCGCCGCGCTCGGCGATGCGGATCTCGTGGTGTTCATTTGCGAGGCCCTGCAGTGGACCAGAGCCGACGAGCATGCGCTCGAGCGCGTGCGGCGCGTGGGCCGGCCCTGTATCGCCGTGATCAACAAGACCGACCTCGCCAAGCCGCGCGATCGGCTGCTGCCGTTCGTCGCGGAACTGGCCCAGCGCCATGATTTCCTGGAGATCATCCCGATGTCTGCCAAGCACAAGGATCGCGGCAGTAGCAACCTCGATCGACTCAAGAGCGTGATTGCGAGCCATCTGCCGGAGTCGCCACAGCTGTATGCGAGTGAAGACCGCACCGACCGCGACTTGAAATTCCGGATTGCCGAGACGATCCGAGAGAAACTGACGCTCGAACTCAATCAGGAAGTGCCTTACGGAATTGCCGTTGAAATCGAATCCATGCAGGAAGAAGACCAGCAACTGGTCGTGTCGGCCGTGATCTGGGTTGATCGCGAGGGGCAGAAGCCGATCGTGATCGGTGCCGAGGGCAGCAAACTGAAACGAGTCGGCTCCGCCGCGCGCCGCGAACTCAATGCCCTGTTCGGCAAGCGTTTCCATCTGACCTTGTGGGTCAAAGTCCGTGAAGACTGGGCCGACGACGCGCGCGCCCTGAAGGCGCTCGGACTCGAATAACCTCGATGCCGGCCAGTCACCAGCCGCGGCGTGAGCAGCTCTACGAGGCGTTCATTCTGCATCATCGGCCGTACCGGGATACCAGCCGGATTCTGGAAGTTTTGACGCGCGACTTCGGTCGCATGACCCTGTTTGCTCGCGGTGCGCGCGGCGCGAAATCACGTCTGGCGTCTATCCTGATGCCCTTCCAGCCGTTGCTGGTCTCATGGAGCGGTCGGGGCGAGGCCGGGCAGCTGACCCGGGCCGAGCTGGGACCGGCAGCAACGGAAGCGGCGCTGACTCGCCTGCCTCCCGCTGCCCTGATGCCGGCCTATTACCTGAACGAACTGTTGCTGCGGCTGACCACGCGCCACGATCCACTCCCTGTCGTGTTCGAGCTTTACCGAGCTGCACTGCAGGATCTGCACGACGAGTCGCAGTTGCTGCGAGCGCTGCGCCTGTTCGAGAAGCGGCTGCTCGAGACGCTCGGCTACGGTGTTGAACTCGATCACGATGCAGCTGGAGCGCCGCTGCGTGCGGCTCTGTGCTACCGCTATGATGCATCGAACGGTTTCGTGGTGGTTGATCGCAGCCTCGATCCGCAGGCAATTGATGGCGCCGTTATTGCCGCGCTGGCTGCCGAGGACCTGTCCAATTCCGGCACCCTGGAGGCGGCGCGGCTGATCCTGCGTGCCGCGCTCGCGCCGCTGCTCGATGGCCGCGAGCTGGCAACGCGGAGCGTGGCCCGTGCCGTCGCCAGAGGCAGTCGCGGATGATCTTCGGGATCGGCGTCGATGTTCTGAAGGCGGAGCGCATCGATCGCACCTACGCCCGCTTCGGCGCACGTTTTGTTGAACGCCTGCTGATGCCGGCAGAGCAGGCGCAGCTGGCCCGGACGCGCCGACCGCAGCGATTCCTCGCGATGCGCTTTGCTGCCAAGGAGGCGATCGTCAAGGCCATGGGAACAGGTTTTGCGCACGGTGTCTGGATTCGGGACGTTGGGATTGTGCAGAACGCCTGGGGTCGTCCCGAGGTGGTGTATTCGGAACGCGGCGAACGCGTCCGTACCGGTCTCGGCGTCGGCGAGGGGCACGTGACCCTGACCGATGAAGCGGGGCTGATCGTGGCTGTCGCCGTGCTGATGCGCGCATGAGCGAACCGCTGGAAGCGGGCGAGGTCAGCAGCCTGACCGATGCCGCCGAGGGCATCGTGCGTGCCGGCAAGACAGTCTTCGTACCGGGTGCTTTGCCCGGCGAATCGATTGAGTTTCGTCGGCGACAGTCGCGCCGGCAGCATGATCACGCCGAACTGGTTCGGGTCGTCGCCGCGTCACCGGATCGTGTGCCGCCGCGTTGCGCGCATTTCGGCGTCTGCGGCGGCTGCGCGCTACAGCATCTGGCGCCCCCGGCGCAGCTGGTGGCGAAACAGGCCGAACTGGGCGAAGCACTGGCCCGGATCGGGCGCGTCGCGCCTGCGCACTGGCTGGCGCCGCTGGAGGGTCCGCATTGGGGTTATCGGCGCCGCGCCCGGCTCGGGGTCAAGTACGTGCGCAAGAAGGCAAGAGTGCTGGTCGGCTTTCGCGAGCGCGCCAAGCCGTACGTTGCGGAGCTCAGCCGCTGCGAAGTGCTGGCGCCGCCGCTCGACAGCTTGCTCATGCCACTGGCTGAACTGATCGGCGCGCTGTCGATCCGCGAGCGCCTGCCGCAGATCGAGGCGGCGGTGGCTGACTCGACGACCGCCCTGGTACTGCGCGTGCTTGATCCGCCGACCGATGCAGACCTCGGACAACTGCTGGCGTTCGAAGCCGCGCATCCGGTGCGCTTCTATCTGCAGCCCGGTGGGCCCGACACAGTCACGCCGCTGCGCGCACCCGCACCCATACTCGACTATGCGCTCGCGCCTTGGCAGCTGCGATTGCGCTTCGAGCCGACCGATTTCATCCAGATCAATGCGACCATCAATGAGCGTTTGATCCAGCAGGCGCTCGAGCTGCTGGCTGTGGACGACAAATCCGAAGTGTTGGACCTTTACTCCGGGCTCGGCAATTTCACGTTGCCCATGGCGCGCGCAGCCGGCTCTGTAGTCGGCGTGGAAGGTGATGCCGGTCTCGTTGCGCGGGCCCGCGACAACGCTGCGCACAATGGCGTCGGCAACGCGACTTTCCACAGCGGCAATCTTGCAGCCCCGGACCCGGCGGTGGATCGATGGCTCAGCGGACAGTATTCGCATGTGCTGCTGGATCCGCCTCGGGTGGGTGCGGCGGAGATGCTGCCGCATCTGGCAAGGCTTGGCGCCGGGCGAATCGTCTACGTCTCCTGCCACCCCGGGAGTCTGGCGCGCGATGTCGGAGTATTGGTGCATGAATACGGGTACACGCTTGCTGCGGCCGGCGCGGTCGACATGTTTCCGCACACGATGCATGTGGAGTCCATTGCCTTGCTGACGCGCGCGTGACCCTGGGCCCGCTGATGATCGACGTCGCTGGCTACTCGCTCAGCAGCGAGGAGCGCCGGCGCCTGGCGCATCCGCTGGTCGGCAGCGTGATCCTGTTCAGCCGCAACTTTGCCGATGTGGCACAGTTGACGGCGCTGGTGGCCGAGATTCATGCGGTACGCAGTCCGTCTCTGATCGTCGCTGTTGATCACGAAGGCGGTCGTGTGCAGCGTTTTCGCCAGGGTTTTTCAGTGCTTCCGGCGGCGCGCCGCATGGGTCATGAGCACGACCTCGAGCCGCGCGCGGGTCTCGCGCTCGCGCGCGATCTCGGCTGGCTGATGGCGGCCGAACTGCGCGCGGTCGGCATCGATCATTCGTTTGCGCCCTGCGTGGACCTCGACTTCGGCGTCAGCGAAATCATTGGCGACCGGGCTTTCCATCGGCGTCCGGAAGCCGTCGGTGCGCTGGCGGTCGCGTACATGCATGGCATGCGCGATGCCGGTATGGCGGCCACAGCCAAGCATTTTCCGGGCCACGGGGCCGTCGTTGCCGATTCGCACCTGGCGTTGCCGGTGGATCGTCGCCGACTGATCGATCTCGATGGCGATCTGGCGCCGTATCGACTGTTGATCGCCAACGGGCTCGCCGGTGTCATGGTGGCGCATGTCGTCTATCCGGATGTCGATGCCGTCCCGGCCAGTGTCTCGGCCCGCTGGATCGGCGGCGTGCTGCGGCAGGAGCTGCGGTTTCAGGGCGTGGTGTTCGCCGACGATCTGTCGATGGCCGGTGCCGCGTCCGTGGGTGGCATCGTCGAGCGCGCGCAACGTGCGTTGGCGGCGGGCTGCGACGTGCTGCCGGTCTGCAACCATCCGGACAGCGTCGAGGCGCTGCTCGAAGGCCTAGCATGCACGACGGACCCGGTCGGTGCACTGCGGCTTGTCCGCCTGCGCGGGCGCGGTGAGTACCTGGATCTGGCGGCCTTGCAGGCTTCGGCTTCCTGGCGACAGGCGCAGATGCAGCTGGCGCGCTCGCAGGCTGCGCCGAACCTCGACCTGAAAGCCTAGCCGCTAGCCGTTAGCCCAAGGCCCTCAGCGACCGGGCGGCCGAGCTCCCTGCGCAGGGGTCACGACCGCGACAACACCGAAGGCGGGATGGTCGTAGTAGTTCTTCTCGTAGAACTTGATGCGTCGCTGTTCGGTCAGGTCGTAGCGCGGACCGCCGTCGGGAGGCGTGTACTTCAGCGACATCCCCAGGTGCAGGTACGTGCCGCGTTCAAGAAAGATGATGCCACTGAGCCCCGACGCCTGCACTCCGAGCCGTTCAAGCGTGAAGCCGGCGCGCGAGCCCCAGCTGCTCGGAGTCTGCGCCCAGGCCACATGCGCAATCGGCGTGTAAGCGCTGCTGTTGGCAAGCCGGGATTGAATGTCGCTGAGTTGATACTGCGAGCTGGGGAGCCGTGCGACAAACCGGCCCACCTGGGCGCCACTGGCCGCGCGGTCGCCAGACCCACCGCGGGACTGGCGCGCACCCGGCGAACTCCAGTCTTCGCCCGCGCCGGGCGAATTGGCCCGAAATACGATCAGCTCGACGTTGTAGGTCGGTGCAGGCGCCTGCTGCGCGCCCGGTGCCGTCATCAGCAGTGCGCCGAGGCCGAGCAGCGCCAACGGGCGGAATTTGGGTCGGGATCTCATTCGCCAATCATAGCGGGCGTCGGCGCGATGCCGCTACGCCGACGAGCCGCGCAACTCACTGAGCAGCCCTGCGACGAAATCGAAGCGCTCGGCCTCATCAGGCAGCGGTTCGATCACGCGCAGCTTCAGCGCACCGTCCAGTCGACACTCGCGGTGGCGATCCTGAATCATCCGGATCACGGCCTGTGGATCGACGCGGTTCTCCGCCTCGAACAGCACATAGCCGCCCTGCTCACCGAAATCGAGGCGCCGCACGCCGAGCGCTCGCGCAATCAGCTTCAGTCGGGCCAGCCGGATCAGATTCTGCCCGGGGCCCGGCAACGGGCCGAACCGGTCAACGAGCTCGGCCGCCAGATCGTCGATGCCCGCATCCTCGCTGGCCACGGCCAGCCGCTTGTACAGCGACAGGCGGACATGGACGTCTGCGATGTAGTCATCGGGCAGCAAGGCCGCCACGCGCAGCTCCACCTCTGATTGCGCACCGCCAAGAGCTTCCGGGTCCGGCTCACGCCCCTCCTTCAAGGCACGGACGGTTCGATCGAGCAGATCCATGTACAGCGACAGACCGATCTCGGTCAGCTCGCCGCTCTGTTCCTCACCGAGAAGCTCGCCTGCGCCGCGAATCTCGAGATCATGCGTGGCGAGCACGAATCCGGCGCCGAGTTCCTCCAGCGCTTCGATTGCCTCGAGTCGCTTCAGCGCATCCGGACTCAGCGCCTTGCGTGACGGCACCAGCAGATAGGCATAGGCACGGTGATGCGAGCGACCGACGCGACCGCGAAGCTGATGCAGCTGCGCAAGGCCAAAGCGGTCGGCGCGATTGATGATGATCGTGTTGGCGGTCGGCACGTCGATGCCGCTTTCGATGATGGTCGTGCAGACGAGCAGATTGAAGCGCCGGTGATAGAAATCCACCATCAGCTGCTCGAGATCGCGTTCGCGCATCTGGCCGTGACCGATCCGCACCTCTGCCTCGGGCACCAGCCTGGCGAGTTCCGCAGCGACCTTGTCGATATCGCGGATTTCGTTGTGTACGAAGTAGATCTGTCCGCCGCGGCGCAGTTCGCGCAGTACCGCCTCGCGCAAGGACGCGTCATTGCGTTCGGTGACGAAGGTCTTGATCGCGAGGCGTTCCGCCGGTGGCGTCGTGATCAACGACAGTTCGCGCAAGCCCCCGAGCGCCATGTTCAGGGTGCGCGGAATCGGCGTCGCGGTCAGGGTCAGCACGTGCACTTCGGCGCGCAGTTTCTTCAGTCGTTCCTTGTCCCGTACGCCAAAGCGGTGCTCCTCATCGACGATGATCAGACCGAGGTCCTTGAAGCGCACCTGCGCGTGCAGCAGGCGGTGCGTCGCGATGACGATATCGATGCGGCCGTCTTCGATGCCGGCCGTCACGGCGCTGGTTTCCTTGCCGGTGCGGAATCGTGACAGCGTCTCGATGCGCACCGGCCAGTCCGCAAACCGGTCGCGAAAGTTTGCCGTATGCTGCTCGGCGAGCAGCGTCGTCGGCACCAACACGGCGACCTGCTTGCCGGCCAGCACTGCGACGAACGCGGCACGCATCGCAACTTCGGTCTTGCCGAAGCCGACATCGCCGCAGATGATCCGGTCCATCGGATCCGTAGCCGCCAGATCGCTGAGTACCTTGTTGATGGCTTCCGACTGATCGGCTGTTTCCTCGAAAGGAAACGCGTTCGCGAACGCCTGGTACTCGAGCTCCCGAACGGCCAATGGTGCGGCGCGCTGTGCCTTGCGGCGCGCGTACAGGTCGAGCAGTTCGGCGGCGACGTCGCGAACCTTCTCGGCAGCGCGGCGCCGTGCGCGGGCCCACTGCTCGGTACCGAGCTTGTGCAGCGGCGCCGCCTCGGGCGCGGCGCCGGTGTAGCGGCTGATCAGCTGCAGCGACTGTACCGGTACATAGAGCCGATCGCCGTCCTGGTACTCCAGCACGAGGAACTCGCCCGGCTGGCCACCGACTTCCATGCTCTGCAGTCCGACGTATCGGCCCACGCCGTACTCTTCATGCACAACGGGCGCACCCGCAGTCAGACTTTGCAGGTCGCGCAGGATCGCGTTGGGGTCGAGCTGGCTGCTGCGCCGCCTGCGCTCCTGACGAGCGCGTGTGCCGAACAGTTGCGACTCCGGCAGCAGCAGCACCGGCGGCTCGAGTACCTTGAGGCCCGTGATGTCGGGCGCGACCGTCAGTGCGAACCGCGAGTCGCTGTGCAGGAACTCGCTCCAGGATGCAACGGCTGCGAACGGCAGCCGCGCACCGCGCAGCATTTCGAGCAGCACCTCGCGCCGTCCTGGCGAGTCCACCGCCAGCAGGATGCGGCCGGCAAAGTCACTCACCAGCGCGCGCAACGGTGCCAGCGGTTCTTCAGCGCGAACGTCGAGCCTCAGGGTCACCGGCGCTGTGGTCGCGAATTGCAGCTCATCGGGACCCGCTGCTTCACCCTCGGCATCGGACTTGAACACCGAGATGACGACTCGTGTCGCGGCGTGCAGTCGCTCCCAGGCGTCTGGCGGCGGCACGAAAATCTCTTGCGGCGACAGCAGTGGCCGCTCGATGTCGTAGCGGCGCTCTTCAAAACGACTCTCTACTTCCTGCCAAGCTGTCTCGAGCGTGGTCTCCAGATTCTCGCCGCTGACGAAAACAGCGTTGCCAGGCAGGTAGTCGAACAGCGTCGCGGTGGCGTCGAAGAACAGCGGCAGGTAGAACTCGATCCCGACCGGGGCGGTTGAGTCAGTGACGCCGCGGTAGATCGCGCTGCGCGTCGGATCGCCCTCGAACCGTGTGCGGTAGCGGCGTCGAAACGCGCGCACCGCGTCGGCATCGAGCGGCAGTTCGCGGGCCGGCAGCACGCGAACACTGCTCAGCGCATTGAGGGATCGCTGTGATTGTGGATCGAAGCGTCGAATCGCCTCGATCTGATCGTCGAACAGGTCGATCCTGAGCGGCGTATCGCTACCCATCGGAAACAGGTCGAGCAGCGAGCCGCGCAGCGCGAACTCTCCCGGCGCGGTGACCTGGCCGACCGCGGCATAGCCTGCCTCGGTGAGCCGGCTGCGAAACGCCTCGAGAGCGAGTGTCTCGCCCACCGCCAGCGTGAAAGTGCGGGCGCTGACGTAGTCCTGCGGCGGCAGCCGCTGCAGCAGGGTTGCTGCGCTCAGCACCACAATGCCGCGCGAGCGCGTCGGCAGTTCGGCGAGCGCCAGCAGCCGCTCCGAGATGAGGTCCGGATGCGGCGAAAAGATGTCGTAGGGAAGGACCTCGCCATCCGGAAGTGTCAGCACCGGCAGCGCTTCGGCGGCAAAGAACTTCAGTTCAGCCAGCCGCTGCTCTACCGCGCGCGTCGAACTCTCGACTACGACATAGGGGCGTGCATCACTGCGCGCGGCCTCAACGATCGCGAGCGCGGCCGCGCTACCGTGCAGCTGGTGCCAGCGGCAGATCCCAGGAGCGGCTGAAGTCGCGGGCGGACGAAGGATTAATGGAGCAGGCTTGGAATCCGGCATGGAGCTGGCCGGAAAACACGCCCGGCGAACGGCAAAGCGCGCCAGCTTACAGTGATGCTGGATCCGTAACTAGATTCCGCGGACGACCGCGTGGATGACCAGGCTGTGCTCGAAGTAGACCGAGAAGTCAGCGTAGTCCCAGCGTGTGATCGGCGGCGAGCCGACCGCCCCGGAACGTGCCGTCGGCGCACCAAAGCGCGCCTCTACGATCTGCATGTTCAAGCCACGCTTCGGCACCTCGACCTGCACGTCGCGCAGGCGAACCTGCCCGTCGACAACGACCAGCTCCGCCTGTGCCGGCAGTGGCGAGCCCATTACGATCGTGATTACGGCCGTTGCGACCGAAGCAAGCATGCTGCGCATCAGGACCTCCTGTTGGAACAAATATACCATCGAGCCGACGGGCCGCGCGCGCGATCCGTCCCGGGTCTCGCTACAACGTGATCTGCGTCCACTTTCGGCGGATCCCTGTGGTTAAATGATGGCGTTTTCGGCCAGAGCCGCGCATGTTCCACCCTCTGTCGGTGTTCGTCGGGTTGCGTTACGTTCGCTCCCGTTCGCACAAATTTTTCGTCTCGTTCATCACCTGGGTTTCGCTGGCCGGCGTGTGCGTCGGCGTTGCCGCGCTGATCGTGATCCTCTCGGTCATGAATGGCTTCGAGGCGGAGCTGCGGGATCGGCTGCTGGCGCTGTCCTCGCACGCCCGCGTGGTGCAGAGCGCAGGCGTGCCGCCGCGCCAGGCGACCGATTGGCAGACGGCCCTGGCGGCGGTGCGAGCCTCGCCCGACGTCGCGGCTGCGGCGCCCTATGTCGAACTGCAGGCGCTCGCGGTGCACACCCCCGAGATGCTGCCGATCCAGCTGCGGGGAATCGACCCAGCGCTAGAAGGGGGCGTCACGGAGGCGGCCCAGTCGCTGATCGAGGGCCGCCTGGATGACCTCGCCCCCGGTCTTGATCGCGTGATCGTGGGCAGCGTGATTGCGCAGCGGCTTGCTCTGCTGGTCGGCGATCGGATCAGCGTGCTGGTGCCGACCGTCTCTGCGGAGGGCATTCCGACACCGCGGCTGCGCGAGTTCACGGTGGCGGGCATCTTTGAGGTCGGGCTGCCGGATCACGACGGCGTGCTGGTTCTCGGTGACCTGCAGGATATCGGTGCGCTGGCCACTGCCGATCCGCTCGCACGTGGCATTCGCGTGCGCTTCAACGAAGTGCTGCAGGCGCCGGCAGGCGCCGCGGCGCTGCGTTCCACGCTGGCCGCTGGATTCGAGATCCGCGACTGGACGCAGGACAACGCCAGCTATTTCCGTGCGATCCGTATCGAGAAGACGATGATGGCGCTGATCCTGATGCTGGTCGTCGCGGTAGCGGCATTCAATATCGTCGCGATGCTGGTCATGGTCGTGACCGACAAGCGCAACGACATCGCGATCCTGCGCACCCTCGGTGCCTCGCCGCGCGCCATACTCGGCGCGTTCCTGACTCAGGGGCTGGTCATTGGCTGGGTGGGAGTCATTGCAGGCGTGGCGCTCGGCGTGCTGCTGGCGCTCAACGTGGGCTCGATCGTGCCCGTGCTCGAGCGCGCGTTGGGCTTTCAGCTGATGAATCCCGAGGTCTACTACATCACGCGGATTCCATCCGACCTGCAGTGGGGCAACGTGGCGTGGATCGGCTCGATCGCCCTGGTTTTGACCGCGTTGGCGACCGTTTACCCCGCACTGCGCGCTTCGCGGGTGCTGCCGGCCGAGGCGTTGAGGTACGAATGAAGCGTTGGAGCGAATCGTACGAATGGCTGATCGGCACGCGCTACCTGCGCTCGACCCACCGCCGGGGATTCGTGTCGTTCGTTGCGGGCGTGTCGGTGATCGGGCTGATGCTCGGTGTGGCGGTGCTGATCGTCGTGCTGTCGGTCATGAACGGCTTCGAGCGCGAGCTGCGCAGCCGCATCCTGTCGGTGACGGCGCATGCCACGCTGATGGGTCTCGAGAGCACCTTGCCCGATTGGCAGGCCGCTCGCGAGCGTGCGCTGCAGGTGCCCGGCGTGCGTGCCGCAGTGCCGTACGTGGAGGCGCAGGCGATGCTCGCGAACGGTGCGCGGGTAGTTGGCACGGCGATCCGCGGCATTGAACCGGAGCTCGAGCGTCAGGCGGTCGGTCTCGCGGATCGCCTGAAGTCCGGCCGCCTCGAGCAGCTGCAGGCGGGGAGCTACAGGATGATCATCGGCAGCGCGCTGGCCCAGGAGCTTGGAGTCGCTGTTGGTCAGTCCGTCGTGCTGATGGCGCCGGAAGGCACGGTGACCCCGGATGGCATCGTGCCGCGCATGCGTCGCTTCGAAATCATCGGCATGTTCGAGTCGGGCATGTACGAGTTCGATCGGGGACTGGCGCTGGTGCACATCGCGGACGCGGCGCGAATCTACCGACTCGGCGAAGGAGTCACCGGGCTGCGGCTCGCGCTCGATGATCCCTACCGCGCGCCCGCGCTGGTGCGAGAGCTCGCCGTGTCGCTGGGCGGCGGGTTTTTCATCAGCGACTGGACGCGCAACCACGCGAACTTCTTCCGTTCGATCGAGCTGACGAAGTCGCTGATGTTCGTGATCCTGCTGCTGATAGTGGGCGTCGCTGCCTTCAACATCGTTGCGACCCTGGTCATGATCGTCAAGGAGAAGCAGCAGGACATTGCGATCCTGCGGACGATGGGCGCTGCGCCCGCCAACGTGCTGCGCACCTTTGCGATCCAGGGAGTGCTGATTGGTCTGGCCGGCACCGCGGCAGGGGCCGGCCTCGGAATCCTGCTGTCCCGCAATATCGAATCGATCGTCCACTTGCTGGAACGAGTGCTGAACGTGCAGTTTCTCGATGCGCGCGTTTACCTGATGAGTGACCTGCCAGCGTATGTCGAGTGGCGCGATGTCGTACAGATCTGTGCTGTAGCCTTTGTGCTGTGTGCGCTGGCGACCATCTACCCGGCCTGGCGGGCCGCGCGCACCGCGCCGGCCGAGGCGCTGCGTCATGACTGATCCGATACTCGAGGCCAGCGAGGTGCAGCGTTCCTTTCGCGAGGGCGGCACCACGCTCGAGGTACTGCGCGGTGTTGAACTTACGATTGCAGCAGGTGAACGACTGGCGATCGTCGGCGCGTCGGGCTCCGGCAAGACGACTTTGCTGCAGATCATCGGTGGCCTCGATCAGCCGACTTCCGGCAGCGTGCGGATCCGCGGTCGCGACATTCACGCGCTCAGCGAAGCAGAGCGCTGTGTGTTGCGCAACGAGGCACTCGGCTTCGTGTATCAGTTCCATCATCTGCTGCCCGAATTCACTGCGCTCGAGAATGTCGCGATGCCGCTGCTGGTGCGTCGTGTGCCGGTGGCCGCGGCGCGGGCGCAGGCTGAAGCGCTGCTCGGCAGCGTGGGACTGGCCGGGCGGCTGCGGCACAAGCCGCACCAGCTGTCGGGTGGAGAACGGCAGCGCGCCGCCGTCGCGAGGGCGCTGGTCACGCGTCCATCGCTGGTGCTCGCCGATGAACCGACTGGCAATCTCGACGGCGCCAACGCGCAGCAGGTATTCGACCTGATGCTGCAGCTGAACCGCGAGCTCGGCACGGCCCTGGTCATCGTGACCCATGACCTCAGGATTGCCGCGCGCATGGATCGCACCCTGACGCTGACTGGCGGGATTCTGGTCGAATCAGCCTGATTCACCGCTCGCCGGGCGGGCCCGCAAACGGTATCTCTGGCGCACACGATGCCGCCAGATCCACTCCAGTACGAACCAGCCCGTGCCACTGGCCAGCAGTGCGCAGATCGCGCAGCCGGCAAGGAAAGGCTGCCACAGCTCACCCAGGCCGTGCTGCAGCCAATCCCAGCTCAGCGAGAACTCGAAGGCTCCCGGCGGCACACCAAGCACAATCGCTCCGACCCGATAAGCCAGGTAATAGATCGGCACCACGGTCAGTGGGTTGACGAGCATCACGGTCGCGATCGCAACCGGCAGGTTCAACCGCAAGCCGATCGAGACCAATACGGCTACCGGTACGTGCACCGGCAGCGGAATGAAGCAGATTGCGAGGCCCGCGGCGAACGCCGAAGTGATGCTGCGACGTTGCAGCGTCCAGAGTCGCGAGTCGGTGAGCAGTCCGCTGAAGGGACGCACATACCAGCGATCCTTGATCGAAGTGAGGCGGTGCGCGAGCGAGCGGATCCAGTGACGGTTCATGCGAGGCTGGCACTCTAGCGGATTCGCCGCGGTTGCCGGCAGCTGTGCGTCACATTGGCTGGCGATCCGGCCCCTGTGGGCGTTGCTGCTTGCCGCTGCGGCGCTCGCGGCGATGGGCGCACTGCTCGTCGCGAAGCAGCGGCGCTGGCGCAAGTCATTCGCCGGGCTGATCGCAGGTTTGTTCGCCGGTCTGCTGTGGAGCAGCCTTGCGGCCGATCGCCACGCCGAGTTGCGCTGGACCGCAGCGCGAAACGGGGAACGAATTCTGGCGCAGGTCGAGGTCGCATCGATTCCCGTCTGGTCGCAGGGTGGCGTGCAGTTCGATGGCCTGCTGCAGCTCGAATCCCGACCCGCACGGGTTCGGGTGCGCTGGCCCGATCTGCCCGCAGCCGCGTCCGATTGGCCGCGCGCGGGGGAGTCGTGGCGGCTGGTGTTGCGGCTCAGTGCGCCGACGGCGGCACGGAACCCCGGGTCGCTCGATGTGGACAAGGCCCTGTTCCGCGAGCGCACAGCGGCGTTCGCCGGAGTGGTCCCGTCGCGGCTGAACCGGCGCGACGCTGCAGCGCCGCTCAGCCTGAACCGCGTGCGCGCGGCCATCGTCGAACGGATGGGTTCGCACGTGATCGATCGCGACGCCGCAGCACTGGCGGCGGCGCTTGCGGTGGGCTTTACCGGCAATCTGTCGACGGAACAATGGCGCGTGTTCAGCGCGACCGGGACCACGCATCTGATCGCGATCTCGGGCATGCACGTGACCTTGTTCGCATGGCTGGCAGCCGGACTCACACGTCGTCTCTGGACCGTGCTGCCCGGTGCAGTGTGGGTGGAGCGCGAGCATGCCGCGGCAGCGGTCAGCCTGGCAGCCGCATTCGCCTACGCGCTGCTGGCGGGCTTCGAGATTCCGGCCCAGCGGACCTGCCTGATGCTCGCAGTATGGTGGGCGGCGCGATTGTCTGAGCGCAGTGCCAGTGGGGTCAGCGTCATCAGCCTCGCACTGCTGGGCGTGCTGCTGCTGGATCCATTTGCGCCGCTCGACCCTGGCTTCTGGCTGTCCTTCATTGCGATTGCGGTATTGATCGGTGCGGACGGACTGCGCGCAGCATCTACCGCCGATGCACCGGCCGCATCATGGTGGGACCGGGTCCGCTCACTGTGGTCGCAGCAATGGGTGGTCGGCATCGCCCTGGCGCCAGTCACGTTCGCGCTGTTCGGCAACGCATCGGTCATCGGGCTGATCGCGAACCTGTTGGCGATCCCGCTGTTCTCTTTGCTGCTGGTCCCGATCGTGCTGTTCGCCACGGCTGCCCTGGCCGTGTGGCCGTTGGCCGCAGCGATCTGCCTTCGCGCCGTTGAGTGGATCTACTTCGCGGTGTGGCCCTGGCTCGAAGCGGCTGCGAACCTGCCGCTCGCGATCTGGAGCGCGCAGCCTGGCGTTCTGTGGCTTGTCTGCGCCGCAATCCTGCTGCCGGCAATCGTGTTACCGCTGCCTCGATGGATCAGGGCGGCGCCGGTACTGCTGCTGGTGCCGTTGTGGTGGGGTGGTTCGACGGCGCCACCGGAAGGCTCGTGGCAGGCCGTAGTCTTCGCTGCGGGCGATGCCACTGCGTTGGTGGTTCGTACCCGCCGCCATGTCATCGTCTACGACACCGGTGACAGCTACGGCAGCAACGGACGATTCGCACAGGCTACGCTCGGCACCTGGTTGGCCCGAGAGTTTCGCGGCCAGGTCGATCTGCTGGTGATCAGTCGCGCCAACATGTTCCGGGTCACCGGTGCGGCGCAGCTGTCGCAGCGAGTCCGGGTCGCTCGCCTGCGCTTTGGCGGTGACTGGTCGGGACGGCCGCGCGCCGCGCTGCCGTGTCCCCGTACGGCCAACTGGCGCTGGGACGGCGTTGAGTTCGCGTTGCTGTCCGCCGGCCCGGGTCGCTCCTGCGTGCTGCGCGTCCAGTCGCCCGGCGGCAGCTTGCTGGTCGGTGCGCAGCTCGATCGAGCAGAAGCCGAGGCGCTGTCGCTCCAACCGATGCTGCGCCCTGTAAACGTGCTGATCGCACCCCGCAGCGGCGCGCCGGAGCTGATCCCCGCAGCCTTCATTGCGGCGACTCGACCGAGCAAGCTGATCGTCAGTGCGCGGACAGTCAGTTCGCGCCGCGATGCGCAGCTGCGCGCGCTGTGGGGCCTGGAGGCATCCGCGCTGCATACAACCGGCAACGGCGCACTGCAGATCACTGCGCGCGCACCTGATGGCGTGCGGATCGCGTCCCAGGCGGACGGTGAGCGACCTCCGATCTGGCGTGCCGCCGTTCGAGGCCCGTGAGTCTGCCGTTCCCGGTATCATCACACTCTGTGCTGGGAGGAGATCTGGCTCGATGTGGGAAATAGTGCGGGCCGGTGGTCCGCTGATGTGGCCGATCATCCTGTGTTCGATTGCGGCACTCGCGATAGTGGTCGAGCGATTCTGGACGCTGCAGCCGCAGCGCGTCATGCCGCGCGGTCTGGTGGACAAAGTCTGGAAGCTGATCGACAACCAGCAGATCAACGACAAGGTGATTGCTGCGCTGAACGAGAACTCGCCGCTGGGCAGGGTGCTGGCGGCAGGACTTGCGAACCGGCACCGACCGCGCGAAGTTATGATGGAACGGCTCGAGGATTCCGGGCGACATGTCGTGCATGAACTCGAGCGCTTTCTGAACACGCTCGGTACGATCGCCGGCGTCGCGCCACTGCTCGGTCTGCTGGGCACCGTGACCGGCATCATCAAGGCGTTCAATGCGATCAATCAGGGAGGCATGGGCAATCCGCAGATGCTCTCGGGCGGCATCAGCGAAGCGCTGCTGACCACCGCGGCGGGCCTGTGTGTCGCGATCCCGGCGCTGATTGCGTACCGCTATCTGCGCGGCCGGGTGGACCGGATCGTCGTCGAAATGGAAAAGAGCGCGATCACGCTCGCCGATGCGGTCGAAGACGCGCAGCAGCGGCACCGCGAGGCTGACGCCGCTTGAAGCTGAAACCGCGCCGGGCGGAAGAACCCGAGATCAATCTCGTCTCGCTGATCGACGTCGTGCTGATGATCGTCGTGTTCTTCATGCTGTCATCAACGTTCGTCGATGAGAGCCGGCTGGCGTTGAAGCTGCCCGAGACTGCGGCCGGGCCTACCGCACCGATCGGCAGTGAGCCAATGGTCATCACGGTGTCCGAATCCGGCAGCTATCGCGTCAACGAGCTGGAGCTGGTCAATTCGAGTTCAGACACCCTGCGTGCGGCGATACTGCGGCTCGCCGGAACGGACCGGGAGGGAATCGTCGTCGTGCGCGCTGACGCGCGCGCCTCGCATCAGTCGGTCGTGACGGCCATGGATGTGCTGGGGCGTCTGGGCTTCCGGCAGATCAACATCGCGACCATCAATGCGCCGAGCAGCGCAGGCACCCCTTGAGCGTGGCGGCAACGCCTGAGATCCAGAACCCGGCGCGGATTTACCGGCGCTTGCTCAGCTACGCGCGGCCACACCTTGGCATGTTCATGATCGGTGTGGTCGGCATGATTCTGTTCGCCGCGACGGACTCGGCCATGGCCTACCTCGTCAAGGTATTCCTAGGCGGTGCCTTCGTGGAACCCGATCCGCGCATCATTTGGCTGGTGCCGGTCGGCGCGTTGCTGCTGTTCCTGGTGCGCGGCATCGGCGACTACGTTTCGAACTATTTTCCGGGTTGGGTCGGTCGGCAGATCATCAAGGCCATCCGCGCAGAGCTTTTTGCACACTACCTGCGGCTACCGGCGGCCTACTATGACAGCGCCACGTCCGGCCAGATGCTGTCGCGCCTGACCTACAACGTCGAGCTCGTGGCGGAAGCAACTACCAGCGCCGTGACGGTGCTGATTCGCGACACGCTGACGATACTCGGCCTGCTGGGCATGCTGTTCTACTTCAACTGGCAGCTGGCGGCCATTGCGCTGACACTCGCGCCGCTGATCTCCTGGCTGATCCAGAAGATCAATCGTTCGTTCCGCCGCTACAGTTCACGCATCCAGGCTTCGATGGGCGACGTGACCCGGGTGACGAAGGAAGCGCTGGATGCCCACCGGGTCATCAAGATCTTCAACGCCGAGGCGTTCGAGGAGCGCAGCTTCGGGGTCGTCAACGAGCTCAACCGCCATACGAACATGCGACTGATTGCGGCCAAGGCGGTCAGCAATCCGGTGGTGCAGATGATTGCCGCCGTGGGCCTTGCAGCGGTGATCTACTTTGCCATCCAGCAGGTGTTTGCCAAGGAGATGGGAGTCGACGATTTCCTGGCTTTCCTGACCGCGCTGCTGCTGATCACCGCGCCGCTGCGGCGGCTCGTCAACGTGTTCGGACCGCTGCAGCAGGGCATCGCTGCCGGCGCGAGCGTGTTCGACGTGCTCGACCATCCCGGCGAATCGCCGGGCGGTCCGCGCAGCCTGGAACGCGCACGCGGGGCGATTGAACTGAAGAATGTGAGCTTCGAGTACGGTCCCGAGAAGGCGACGGTGCTCAGGAATGTGAGCCTGAAGATTCCAGTCGGCTGCACCGCAGCGCTGGTCGGCAAGTCGGGCAGCGGCAAGTCCACGCTGGTGAGCCTGATTCCGCGATTCTACGACCCCACGGCAGGCAGCATTCTGGTGGATGAGGTTGACGTACGTGAATACCGCCGCGCGGATCTGCGTCGCCAGGTCAGCGTCGTGACCCAGGATGTCGTGCTGTTCAACGACTCGATCCGCAACAACATCGCCTTCAACCTGGCGGATCCGCACTCAGCGCAGGTCGAGCGGGCCGCGCAAGCCGCCTACGTGATGGAGTTTGCGGCGGAGCTCCCCGGTGGCCTCGACAGCATGGTGGGCGATCGCGGCTCGCTGTTGTCGGGCGGACAGCGGCAGCGGATCTCCATCGCCCGCGCCTTGCTCAAGGACGCGCCGATCCTGATCCTTGATGAAGCGTTCTCCGCGCTCGACACGGAGTCCGAGACGCGGATCCAGGCCGCCCTCGCAGGGCTGGTGCGCGAGCGAACGACGCTGGTGATTGCGCATCGCCTGTCGACGATCGAGTCCGCCGATCTGATCATCGTGCTGGATGAGGGCACGATTGTGGCGATCGGAACGCATGCTGAACTGATGCAGCGCGACGGCCTGTACGCGCAGCTGCATCAACTGCAGTTCAACGTCTGAGCAACCCGGGTCCCGGCTTGGAGCGCTGGCTCAACGACATCTGGTACGGCGACCGATCGTCGGGTTGGTGGCTGGTCCCACTTGCCTGGGTGTATGGCGCTGTCACCGCCAATCGACGCTTGTGGTATCGGCAGGGTTGGTTGAAGAGCGGCCGAGCGGGCATTCCCGTCATCGTCGTCGGTAATCTGAGCGTCGGCGGCAGTGGCAAGACGCCGCTCGTGATCCAGCTCGTCACTGCGCTCGTGCGGCGCGGACTGCGAGTCGGCGTGCTGTCGCGCGGCCATGGGCGCCGCGCCGACGGTATCCAGGCTGTCGCGGAAGATTCGCGACCCGAGGACGTCGGCGACGAGCCACTATTGATTCGCCGTATGACCGGCGCAGCGGTCATGGTGGGCCGCGATCGACTCGCTGCCGCCCAGCAGCTGGCCCGCGACGGCGCCGAGATTCTGCTCAGTGACGATGGCTTGCAACACTATCGGCTGCAACGGGATCTGGAGATCGCAGTCGTGGATGCCGACCGCAATCATGGCAATGGGCGGCTGCTGCCAGCGGGGCCATTGCGTGAACCGACGGTGCGGCTGCAAACCGTGGACTGGCGTGTCGTGGTCGGCAGCGATCCCGACGCGATTGCTCGCACGCTGGGCGAGCTGTCGGGTCCCGCGTTCGGTGCGCAGCGTGAGCTCGCGGCGGCACGCAACTTGTTCACGCCTGATGTGACCAAGCCGCTGCTCCAGTTCGCCGGACAGCCCGTGCACGCAGTGGCGGGACTCGGATATCCGGGTCGGTTCTTCACGATGTTGCGCGCCGTGGGCCTGCAGATTGTCGAACACGCGTTTGCCGATCACCACGCCTACAGTGCCGAGGACCTCGCTTTCGCTGCCGATGAGGTCGTGCTGATGACCGAGAAGGATGCCGTAAAATGTGGGCAGTTCGCGGGCCGCAACTGGTGGGCGGTGCCGCTGCATCTCGTTTGCGACGAGCGGGCGTTTGATCAGCTCCTGGCGCAGATCATCGCGCGAGTCGCAAGATCTTCCTGAGAATCTACCGAGGACTCATCACATGGACTCCAGACTGCTAGAGATACTCGCTTGCCCGGTCTGCAAGGGGCCGCTCGTGTATCGACGCTCGGCCGGCGTGCTGGTTTGCCGAATCGACCGACTCGCTTATCCGATCCGCGACGAGGTGCCGGTAATGCTTGAGCAAGAAGCGCGCACGCTGACCTCGGACGACCCGCTGCTCGAGCGTTGAGGCGATGTACCGGATCGTCATCCCGGCGCGTTTCGCGGCGTCGCGTTTTCCGGGCAAGCCGCTGGTTTCGATTGCGGGCAAGCCGATGCTGCAGTGGGTCTTCGAGCATGCCGGCAAGGCCGGTGCAGCCGAGATTCTGATCGCGACCGACGACGAACGGATCCGTGCGGTTGCGACGGGTTTTGGCGCCAGCGTCTGCATGACTGAGGTCGGGCATGCTTCGGGCACCGACCGGATCGCCGAAGTGGCCCGTGCGCGTGGCTGGGAACCGCAGGATATCGTCGTCAACGTGCAGGGTGATGAACCCTTGATCGAGCCGGCGCTGATTCGACAGGTGGCGAACATGCTGGAACGCGACCCGTCAGCCGGCATCGCGACGTTGGCGACGCCCATCCAATCCGTGGAAGCGCTGCTGGATCCGAATGTCGTCAAGGTCGTGACCGCTGCAGACGGCGGTGCGCTGTATTTCAGTCGCGCGCCGATACCCTGGGTACGGGACGGTGCAACAGCTGGAGTCGCCTCACAGACCCGCTTCGATTCTGCCCGCCGCCATCTCGGCCTGTACGCCTACCGCGTCGCGACGCTGTGCATGCTCGCTGCGCGCCCGCCGTCGGAGCTCGAGCAGCTGGAACGGCTCGAACAACTGCGGGCCCTCGAGGCTGGTGTTCGTATCGTCGTCGCCGATGCCGAAGTGCAGCCGGGGCCAGACGTCAACACACCTGAAGATCTGGCAGGCGTGGAGTGCCGTTTGCGCGGCGCCGCGCGCTGAGCTCGATGCGGGTCCTGTTCGTCTGCCTTGGCAATATCTGCCGCTCGCCGACCGCTGAAGGCGTGCTGCGTGGGCTGATTGCCAGGGAGAGTTTCGATGGCATTGCGCGGATCGACTCCGCCGGCACGGCCAACTATCACTGCGGCGCTCCGCCGGATCTGCGCTCGCAGCGCGCGGCGCGTGCGCGCGGCTACGATCTGTCGGCCTTGCGCGCCCGTCAGTTTATCGACAGGGATTTCACCGACTTTGATCTGATCCTGGCGATGGATCGGCAGAACCTTGCCGACATCGAACGCTGCGCACCCGTGGCGGACCGGCACAAGGTCCAGCTGTTTCTGGCGTACCTGCCGGGTTCGTCGCACCTTGAAGTACCCGACCCGTATTACGGCGGCGTTGAAGGTTTCGAGACCGTGCTCGATCTCTGCGAAGCCGCGGGACTCGGTCTGATCGCGCAGCTGCGCGATCAGACCGACAGCACAATCAGTCGTCGCGCCGGTAGCTCTGTTCCGCCGACGACGGACCCGAAGACCAGATGACTTTTTTAGGCTCGGCGTCAGGCGTAACAAGCGGCCGGTCGTCAGGCGGGGCTTCGGCAGGCGGAGCGGCGGCAGGCGAGGTCTCGATGGCCGCAGTTTCCGCGGTCACCGACGCGGGCGCCTCGGCTGCCGGCGCTGCAGTGCCGGTCCAGCTCATCCGCGAGGGGGGCGCCGGATCGCTCGGCAGCGGGCGTGATTCCCTCAGTGGCGGTGCGACTTCCGCATCCTGTGCCGTGAACGTGTCGGGCTGATCCGCATCGATGCTGGGCGCGCCCGGCGTAGCTGCGGCTGCGGCCGCTGCAGCACCAGCGCCACCGCGACGACCGCGGCGGCGACCACGGCGACCGCGGCGCTCACCACTCGACTCACGGGCACCTTCAGCAGCGGTATCCACTTCACCTCCGTTCGTGGCTGTGTTCGGGGCTGTGTTCGGGGCTGTGGCGTCCGATTGCTCGGTGATCACAGCTGCTGCTGCGACGGCCGCTGGAAAGGCAGCGGCCGACCCGTTGCTGGAGGCGCCGTTGGCGGCAACACCGTCACGACTACGGGACCGGTCGCGGCCGCGTGGCGATTCGCGGCGTGGGGCCGCCTCAGCGTCGCGGGGTCGGTCGCGTTCGGCCCGCGCCCGGTCACCGCCGCTCTTCGGCCGGTCGCCGCGCTCGGCGCGCTGGGCTTCCGCTGGCTTGCGCTCGCGATCTCTGTCCCTGTCCCGACCGCCGCGCCCGGAGCGGCCGGATCGACCACCGCGGTCGCTTCGTTCGCTGCGATGCGCACCGTCGCGCGCGCCTTCCCCGAGCGTCGCAGTACCGGCGGCTACCGCGCTCTGTGGTACCGGGTCGCCGACGAAGTAGCGCTTGATTCGTGTCAGCAGACCTGGCCGCGGCGCCGCTGGCGCGACTACTGCAGGTGCCTCGACCTTGGGCGGCTGCACGATGATCGGCGCAGGGGTGGTCGGCAGGAAGGTCGGCACGGCAGCCGGTTCCTGTTCAACGGTTTTCTCGCGCGTACTGGCTGGATCGGCAACCTGTGCCGGTGTCGGCAGGTGATGGCTGGGGCGCCGGTTCTCCGGCAGCTCGGCTTCGTCAGCGCGCACGCGTCGGATGGAGTACTCGGGCGAGTGGATGTTCAGGTTGGGGACGATCACGAGATCGACGTCGCTCTTGTCTTCGAGCGTGCGCAGATACTCACGCTTCTCGTTGATCAGGTAGGTCGCCACATCCACCGGCACTTCGACGATGACTCGGGACGTCCGATCCTTGCGTGCTTCCTCGCCGATCAGTCGAATGATCGACAGCGCCATCGACTCAACCGTGCGGATGCTGCCGATGCCCTGGCAGCGGGGGCAGACGCTGTGGCTGGAGTCGTCCAGTGAGGGCCGGAGCCGCTGGCGGGACATCTCGAGCATTCCGAAGCGCGACAGCCGACCGATCTGGATCCGCGCGCGGTCCATCCTGACCGCATCGCGCAGGCGATCCTCGACGGCGCGCTGGTTGCGTGGCTCGTCCATGTCGATGAAGTCGATGACGATAAGTCCACCGATGTCGCGGATCCGCAGCTGCCGGGCGATTTCATCGGCGGCTTCGAGGTTGGTATTGGTTGCCGTCGTTTCGATATCGCTGCCGCGCGTGGCGCGCGCGGAATTGATGTCGATCGATACCAGTGCTTCGGTGAAGTCGATGACCAGTGAGCCACCCGAGGGCAGTTGCACCTTGTGCGCATAGGCCGATTCGATCTGGCTTTCGATCTGGAAGCGCGTGAACAGCGGGATCACATCGTCATAGAACTTCAGGCGCCGCTGCTGCTCATTCGGGATAAAGCGCTGGACATACTCCTGCGCTATGTCGAAGGCTTTCTGCTCGTCGATCAGCACCTCGCCGATGTCATCGGACAGATAGTCGCGCAGGGCGCGCGTCACCGGATCGCTCTCGCGATACACCAGGAAGGGCGACGGGCGGGCGAGCACAGACTTGACGATCTCGTCCCACTGCACCTTGAGGTTGTCGAGATCCCACTGCAGTTCCTCGACGGCGCGGCCGACGCCTGCGGTGCGGACAATCGACCCCATGCCGTCCGGCACGTTCAATGCGTCCATGACCGCCTTCATCTGGTCGCGGTCTTCGCCTTCGATGCGACGGCTGACTCCGCCGGCGCGAGGATTGTTCGGCATCAGCACCAGGAAACGGCCGGCAAGGGAGATGAAGGTGGTCAGTGCAGCACCCTTGGTGCCGCGCTCTTCCTTCTCGACCTGCACCACGATGTCCTGGCCTTCCTGCAGCAGCTCGCGCATGTTCGTGCGGCCACCCTGCGCGGGCTTCATGAAGTACTCGCGCGAGACTTCCTTCAGCGGCAGGAAACCGTGGCGTTCGGCGCCATAATCGACGAAGCAGGCCTCCAGCGACGGTTCGATGCGTGCGATGCGACCCTTGTAGATGTTCGACTTCTTCTGCTCGCGCGAAGGCAGGTCGATCGAAAGGTCGTAAAGTTTCTGCCCATCAACGAGGGCGACGCGCAACTCTTCCTGCTGAGTTGCATTGACCAACATTCTCTTCATGAGCCTCTAATTGCTCCATTAGAGGCCGACAGTTCAGCGCTGGTTGCCCGTTAGTTCACGGACTCGGCAACACCCTGCAAGCGGTGTGCGGGCGGAATTCGGCAGGAAGGGGATTGGCGCATTGAGAGCATTCTGGAATGGATGTCGTTCGATCGTGCTCGACCCCGTGGTCCACTCGGGGAGGCTCTGCAAGCCTCAACGCCGCTGTGGTGCACCCTGCGGGGGCGTGCGCCCTGAAACCCGTCTAACTCCGCCATCCAACGGCGCGCCGTTTCGCAGCGCCTGTCGGCCTGACTTTATGATGGCCACGTTACCGGTGACCAACTATGATGCGGCCCCGATGACCGGGGCCACGCAGTTGTGCGGTGCCACTTACGCGACACCGACTGGCGGAGATTACGGTAAAGCCACAAGAAAAACAATATCTTACGGGGCGTGACCGATGCCAGCCCGCCACGTTGTAGTGGATGCCGAATCGGTCGGGGTGCGGCTCGACCGATTTCTGGGGCGCCAGTACCCGGGTCTACCGCGCGCGCGGATTTTCCGAATCCTCAGGAAGGGCGAAGTTCGCGTCAACGGCAAGCGTGCGGCAGGCGACTTGCGCTTGGCCGAAGGCGACGACGTCCGCCTGCCCCCGGTCAAGCTCGAAGCTCCGTCCGCTGCGGTACCCGACGCCGCTGCCGCGCCGGCGGCACCGCGCGCGCCGCGCTCACTGGTTGAGGCCGTCAACGCGTGCATCCTGCAGGAAGACGATCGGCTGCTCGTGATCAACAAGCCGGCCGGGCTTGCCGTGCATGGCGGCAGCGGAATCTCGGTCGGAGTGATCGAGGCCTTGCGCGCGGCACGGCCCGACGAGAAAGACAAGCTCGAACTCGTGCACCGGCTCGATCGCGATACGAGCGGCGTGCTGTTGGTGGCCCGCAAAGCGTCGGTGTTGCGCATGCTGCACGGCTTGCTGCGCGAGGGCGAGGACTTCGAGAAACGCTACCTGGCGTTGGTGAAAGGTCACTGGCAGCTCGGCAAGAAGCGTATCGAAGCGCCGCTGCGGACCGATCTGCGTGTCGGCGGAGAGCGGACAGTCAAGGTTCAGGCGAGCGGCAAGCCGGCAATCAGCGATTTCCGGCCTGTGCAGTTCTTCGGCACCTACGCAACCTTGATGGAGGTCTCGATCGACACCGGCCGCACGCATCAGATTCGCGTGCATGCCGCCTATGCAGGGCATCCGGTGGCGGGTGACTCCAAATATGGCGATCGGGAATTCAATGCGGAAATCAAGGAGCGGGCGAACCTGCGGCGGATGTTCCTGCACGCCATGAGCCTGTCGTTCACCTGGCCGGATCGCGGCACGCCGTTCAGCGTCAATGCGCCGCTGCCCGATGAACTATCCGCTGTGCTGACGGCGCTCGAGTCACGATCACGGCGCGCGCCGCAGCGCCGCCGCCAGCCAAATCAACGGTAGGCCGATCAGCGCTGTAGGGTCTTGCGACTCGATGCGTTCGAAGAGTCCGATGCCGCGGCCCTCTGATTTGAATCCCCCCGCACAATCGAAAGCCTGTTCGGCGGCGACGTAGTCAGCAATCTCGCCGCTGCTGAGCGTACGGAACACGCAGCGCGTTGCGTCGCGATGCTGCATGCAGATGCCCTGCCGCATGCCGACCAGCGCCACTGCGGTGTGAAAGACCGCGGTCTGGCCCGAAAGCGCAGCCAGCTGCGTGCGATTGGCCTGCGCATTGCCGGGTTTTCGCAGCACCTGGTTCCCGAGTGCGCAGACCTGGTCGGAGCCGATCACGAGCGCATCGGGCCGGATCGACGCCACGGAGCGAGCCTTGGCCAGCGCCAATCGTTGCGCGCGCACAGCCGGGCGTTCACCGGCCAGCAGCGGCTCGTCCAGCGCCGGATCGACCGCCTCGAACGGGTAGCCGAGGCGTTGCAGCAGTTCGGCCCGATAGCGTGAAGTGGAGGCAAGCAGCAGCGCAGACGGCATGGTGCCGCGAAGTCTAGATGGAGAAGCCTAAAAAACAAGGGCTTACGGCACTTCAGGCTTTGACGGGCCTGCGGCACGGACGTACCATACGCGGCCCATGGCGCAGGACTGGTCGCACCCGCAGGACGTCGATCGCCTGGCTGACGGCCGGATCGAGTACCCGTTTCGTGTGCCGCTCGGACATTTCCCGCGGCTGAGCGAGTCACTGGCTGAAGGCGCGTCTGGTGTAGCCGAGGGTTGCGTGAGCTTCGGTCGCGAGCGCGGATTACCAGTAGCGCGGGTGCGTGTGTCGGCGGCGCCGCAGCTCGTCTGCCAACGCTGCCTGCAGCCGGTTGCGGTTCCGGTTCAGTCTGATCTGAACGTGCTGCTGGTCGGGAGCCTGGAGCGTGCCGATGCATTGGCGCCAGGTTGCGAGGCGGTCGTGATTGAAGGCGGTCGCGTGGTTCCACGTGACCTGGTTGAAGAAGAGCTGCTGCTCGGTCTGCCACTTGTGCCACGGCACGAAGCATCTGACAGCTGCCCGGAAGCGTTCGAGGAGTCGGGGCCGGTTGCCGCCACGCAGCCGCCGCCGGAGCCGGACAAACAAACGCCGTTTGCAGGGCTCGCGCAGCTGCTGCGTCGGCAGGATCAGTAACAGGAGTTTGATATGCCCGTTCAGAAAAGCCGCAAAACGCCGTCCAAGCGCGGCATGCACCGCTCGCATGATGGTCTGGCAAAGCCGGCCTTGTCGATCGATCCACAGTCTGGCGAGACGCATTTCCGTCATCGCATCACGCCGGATGGTTTCTATCGCGGCAAGCGCGTGATCGAAAAGCCTGCCGACGACGAAGCCGGTCAGTAGACCCACCTCGCTGTCGCTGGTGGCTCCACGCATCGCCGTCGATGTCATGAGTGGAGACCGCGGCCCCACCGAGTGTGTCGCCGGCGCACTGCTGGCGCTCGGACAGAACCCGGGGCTGGAGCTGATTCTCGCAGGACAGCCCGAGGTGATCGAGAGCGAGCTCGCCGCGAGCAAGCGATCCGGCCAGTTTGCAGGGCGCTATTCGATCGAAGCGGCGAGCGAAGTCGTTTCGATGACCGATAGCGCCCGCGACGCGATCCGTCGTCGCAAGCAATCGTCGATGCGAATTGCACTCGACCTGGTGCACGGCGGACGAGCGGCTGGCGCGGTCAGCGCTGGCAATACCGGTGCGCTGACCGCCATCTCGCATTTTGTTCTGAAGTGCCTGCCCGAAGTCGAGCGCGCGCCGATCATGTCTGCAGTTCCGGCCCGAACGGGATTCACGCATCTGCTGGATCTCGGGGCCAACACCCGCGCAAGCGCTGAACAGCTGCGGCAGTACGCCGTGATGGGAGCAATCGTGGCGCGTGATGTTCACGGCCTGGACTCTCCCCGGGTGGGTCTGCTCAATATCGGCACCGAAGAGCTGAAGGGCCACGAGCTGGTGCAGCAAGCCCATGCGCTGATCGGCAGCATGAACACTGCCGAAGCCGGCTTCAGGTATCTGGGATTCGTGGAGGGGACGGATATTTTCACCGGCGAGGTGGATGTCGTCGTGACCGATGGATTCACCGGCAATGTTGCGCTGAAGTCGATGGAAGGCGTGGCGGAACTCGTCACGCACCGCTTGCGCGAGGAATTCACGCGAGGGCTTGCGAGCCGCATTGCCGGGCTCGTCGCGAGGCCGGTCTTGCGCCGGGTCGCGCGCTCGCTTGACGCGCGGCAGTACAACGGGGCCGTCATGGTCGGGCTCACCGGAGTCGTGGTAAAAAGTCACGGTCGCGCGGATCGCGTCGCGTTTGCCCAGGCGATCCGGCTTGCATCGCAAGCTGTGGAGCAGGGTCTGGTCCGGCATATTGCCCAGTCACTGGCCGGAGTAAAGGCTTGAAGTATTCGCAGATCGCTGGAACGGGCAGCTACCTTCCGGAGAAGATCCTCAGCAACCAGGATCTGGAGAAGCTGGTCGCGACCTCGGACGAATGGATCCGCGAGCGCACAGGCATCGAGCGCCGTCACATTGCCGCCGACGGTGAAACAACGGTCGACCTGGCCGAGCGTGCTGCGCGCCAGGCAATGGATGCCGCTGGCGTCGCTGCCGTCGACATCGATCTGATCGTGTTTGGCACGACGACACCGGATCTGGTGTTTCCAAACTGCGGCGCATTGCTGCAGGCACGGCTTGGGATTCATGGCTGTGCCGCGTTCAGTGTCGAGGCGGCATGCAGCAGCTTCATCTTTGCGCTATCCACCGCGGACAAGTTCGTTCGCCTTGGCGATGCGAAGTGCGCGCTGGTTGTCGGCGCTGAAACACTTTCGCGAATCGTGGACTGGACCGATCGGAACACGGCGGTGCTGTTTGGCGATGGCGCTGGAGCCGCCATACTTCGAACGGCCGACGAGCCAGGCGTGCTGTCGACTCACCTTCATACTGAGGGCTCTTACCAGCACCTGCTGTATTGCCCAGTCGGCGTGTCGGCCGGATTCGGGGTTGGCGCAGACGGCCGCATCCCGATGCATATCCGGATGAGCGGCAACGAGATCTTCAAGATCGCGGTGCGTTCGCTGGGTTCGATCGTTGATGAGACTCTGGCTGCGAACGGTCTCGAGCAGTCGGCCATCGATTGGCTGATTCCGCATCAGGCGAACATCCGGATCATCGAAGCCACGGCGCGCAAACTGAACATGCCGATGGAGCGGGTGATTCTGACCGTGCACGAGACCGGCAATACCTCGGCGGCCTCGGTACCCATGGCGCTCGACTGGGGCATCCGCAGCGGTCAGATCAAGCGCGGTGAGCTGCTGCTGCTCGAAGCCTTCGGCGGAGGACTGACCTGGGGCTCGGCGCTGATTCGCTACTAGAGCGTTCGACAAAGAAACGCCGCCAAAAAAAACGCCGCCAAAAAAAACGCCGCGGAGTACGCGGCGTTTCAGGCAAGCCCGGACGAGCCAGGCCCGCATTCTTCAATCTGTAATTACTTCGAGATTGAGCGACGGAACATCCGATCGACCTTCTCGTTGGTCGCGTCACAGCAGGACTGGCTGGCCTGAGCAGCAGCGAGCGCCTGGTTGGCGGCGCTCTGTGCGCCACTGGCGGTCTGCGAGGCAGCAGAAGCGGCGCTGCTCGCCGAGTCAGCAGTGCTCTTTACGCCGGCAACTTGGGTCTGCAGGCTCGAAACCTGGGACTTCAGATCATCGACCTGGGCCTGCACCGGCTTGAGGTCGGTGCAACCGGCCAGGGCAGCAACCGCCGCAACGGCGGCAACTTTTACAAGCATCGTGCTCTTCATTCTGGGGATCCTCGATTACTTTATTAGGACTGTCTTGAGGCTAGTATACCGTATTCAGCGATTTACTGCGCCGCAAGCTCGCGCAACTTGACCAAATCCGGCAGCGGATTGCAAGAAGAATCGCTCCGCTGTCTGACCTGCGCGACACGTCAGGCTGATGGTTTTCGGATCACGTAGCGCAAACTTCGGCGACTGGCCCGCGGCACTTCGTCGGCATTGCTGACCGCGAGGATCTCGGCGCCCGCAGTCGCGATGACCTGCTCGACGTTGCGTTCTGAAATCGTATGGACCTGCACGGGAGGTCGACCCCGCATTCGCTTCCACCCGGGGCGGAGCGTCTCGCTGGTGAAGCGATACCAGCGCTCTTGCAATGATCCTTCATCGCGGTGCGGTCCGATGCGGACCTGGAAAACCGCGACACCCTGCGGCCGAAGCATTCGCACGAATTCGCCGATGTAGCTGCGCTGATATCGCGGCGGTGAATGCTGTAGCGCGATGTTCGAGTAGACGAAGTCGATCGAGCTGTCCGCCACCCGCGGGATTGTCGGCGTGGTGTTGACGATGTAGCGGCAGCGCTCGCCAAACTGGTTCCAGCGGTTCGCGCCTTCGATCATCGTGGAAGAGATATCGACGCCAATGACCGACTCGAATTTCTGGCACAGCGCCTGCGTCAATCGACCCACGCCGCAGCCAAAGTCGAGGGCGCTGCCTACCGCGGGAACGATGCCTTCGCTCTCGAGGCTGGTCATCACCTCTTTGATCTCAACGCGTCCCGTATCGAAGAACGCAGTTGGATCCCACCTGTTGCCGCGATAGCGGTCGTCGGTGAGGATGGCCCAGAGCGGATCGGCCTGGCCAAGCTTCTCGTAGACGCGCTTAACATTCTCGAGGCCCACGCCGACAAGATAACACGAGCCGTAGTCGACGCAGACTGAAGTAGACTGCGCCGATGTTGGTTTGCGAATCTGCTGGCGCGGGGCTTGAACTGGTAAACGAGTCCTGTCCGCTCTGCTCCAGTACTGAGGCTGGCGTCTGGGTCACGCACCCGCAGATGTTGTGGGTGCGCTGTGATTGCGGCTTGATCTACAAGCGCGTGGCCTTGTCGGAGTTGCCTGTCGAGCGGATATATCAGCAGCAGTACTTCACCGGTGGTGTCTACGACGCGCGCACGCGTCGCCGCATTGCGAAGTCCCGAAACCAAATCCTGGACGTGCTGAATCACGCGAAACCTGGACCGTTGCTCGACGTCGGTTGCTCACTGGGCTACACGCTTCTCGCAGGACAGTCCCTTGGCCTCGAGGCGACCGGAGTCGATGTCAGCGAATATGCAGTAGAGGCCTGTCGCGCGCAGAAGCTCGTCGCTGAACGCGCGGTCATGGACCGCCTGCCTTTTGCTGATCACAGTTTCGGACTGGTTACAATAAAGCACACGCTCGAACACACACCGACACCGCGTCTGGCATTGCGTGAGGTGCGCCGTGTGCTCAGCGAGCGCGGTGGTCTGTTCATCGCCGTTCCAGACGCGCGCTACGGAAAAGCCTTGCGCAATCCGCAGGCCAGCCGCTTTTACGCGCCCGATGCGGGCGGCCTCGAGCACTACGTCTATTACACGCCTGCAACGCTCGGTCGGTTGCTGCAGCAGGAGGGGTTTCGCGTCGTGCGCGTCAATCCGGCGCTGGTGCACCGGCAGGCGCCGATGTCGTCGCGCTTGCTGCAGTCCGCACTGGCGCCGCTGCGGGCGGCAGCGCAGTGGTCGGCGGATCGTCTGCAGCTTCGCAAGGAATTCTGGTTGACCGCAGTGCGCGCTGACTAGCGGCTTGCCGGGGAACTGGCGAGCGCTTGTTGGAGCAGTTGCCCGAATTCCTCACGCGTCTTGCGTCCCTGAACCTTCTGCAGCAGGCGCCCGTCGCGACCCAGAATGTAAGCGGTCGGCAGGATTTCATTCCAGGCTGGATCGATTGCGCTGACCAGCTCGTCCATCGTTTCGGTAGCGCGCAGCAGCGTGCGAAACGCGGGGAAGTGTTTGTAGCGAAACGGTTCGACGAGCGACGCGAGCTGCGCGGGTTCGCCCATGCCAACGCCCAACAGGGTCACGCCCTTTGCCGCCAGTTCGGCCTGCAATGCGAGCAGGTCGGGAACCTCGCGCAGGCAGGGCACGCACCAAGTTGCCCATAGGTTCACAATGATGACCTGACCGCGGTGCGCGTCGAGCGCGGCGCTCGGGCACTGGCCGCGACCTGCGCGGCAGCCTGTGGCCATTGCAGCGAGTGGATCTCGGCACCTTGCTGCCAGGCAACCTGGACGGTTCCGTCGGGGCGCGGTGCCACCACGGGCAGCTGCGCCGAACCTGCAGGCGTGGGCAGTTCCTTTATGGGCCCGAAGCTCTCGCCGCCGTTGTTGGATGCGCGAGTGTAGATGCGGCGCCCGCTCGAACCCGTCTTGGCGTGCCAGAACAAATGCAGTGTGTCGCCGGCGAGAGCGAGTACGGGAGCATCCGACACGCTCGCCTCGGGATGCACGCGGACCGGTGCCGAATAGGTCTTGCCTCCGTCAGTCGATCGAACGAAATGTACGCCGGGCTCAGGTTCTCCGCCGCTGTAGTACGCGGCCCAGACCTGATCACCCGATGCGGCGACGGCGGTGGGCTTCAATGGGCAGCCTTCAATCTGCCAGCGATTCGGCGACAGCCGGTTTCGCGGCGAAAATGTGCGACCGCCGTCCGTGGAGACCGCGATCGTGCTGTCGCGGTAGCCGGCCTCGACCTGGCGCGAGCCAACGAACAGACGATCGCGATCATCCACGAATGCCACGAGCTGGCAACACGGACAGACATCGGCCGGAAACAGCTCGGCGTCGGCGCCGAAGCTCCGACCGTCATCGCGCGAGACGGCCATGAACACCTTGCCTGAATCGCCTTCCTTCTGCATGTCGCGGGTGTCGATCCACATCGCACACACCGTGCCGCGCGAATCAACCGCCATCGTGCCAAATACATGCGCGTGAGTCAGGCCGCCGTGCACGAGGTGACTCGCATCGGAAGTGGGCATCGTATTAAGGCGCTGCGGCACCTGAAAGCTGCGGCCTGCATCCGTGGAGCGCGTGTACATTGCGACCGCATGCGGTTTGCCGTTCGCCGAATTGACATCGTTGCCTGGATAAAACACGTGGATCGTGCCGTTGCCACCGATGGCGAGGCGCGGCTTGCTGACGGTGAATCCCCAGACATCGCCTTCCTTGCGGTTGACCTGCACCGGTGTGGTGAAGGTCCGGCCGCCATCGGTTGAACGGGCAAAGAACAGGTTGGTCGTGGCCATGTGCGAGTGGCCATGACCGCCCGTGTCATGCTGGCCAGCGTTCGGATCCTCGTCGATCCAGACCATGTTGATGGAGCCGTCTTCGCCAACGGCGATTTCCGGACCCTGAGCCTTGTGGTCGGAGGCGCTGACCAGCGCGTCGGAATCCGCGTTGACGAGCGCACTGGAGAGCGCCAGGCACAGCGACAGTGCCGCGACGCCAATGGCAGAGTGACTGATCGATGTCATGGTCCTGACCCCCGTGCAGATCCGATTCGATGCTGATCGAACCTACACCCGCAAACCTGGCAGGTTCAAAGGGCAGGCGATTCGTAACCGAAACTGGCGCCCAGGCCCAGTGGCAGCCCGAAGGCCCAGTAGATCATCAGCAGCACGGTCCAGGTCAGCAGGAAGGCAATCGAGAATGGAATCATCAGCGCGACCACGGTGCCGATGCCGGAGTTGCTGACGTAGCGCCTGCAGAACACCACGACCAGCGGAAAGTACGGCATCAGCGGCGTGATGATGTTCGTTGATGAATCGCCGATTCGATACGCCGCCTGCGTCACGTCGGGTGAGATGCCGAGCTGCATCAGCATCGGCACGAAGATCGGTGCGAGCAAGGCCCATTTGGCCGATGCCGAGCCGATGAACAGGTTGACGAGCCCCGTCAGCAGGATCATGCCGATCACGGTGATCTGGTTCGGCAGACCCAGCGACTTCAATCCTTCAGCCCCCTGCAGCGCGAGCAGGGCGCCGAGGTTCGACTGACCGAAGGCGGCGATGAACTGGGCTGCAAAGAAGGCCATCACGATGTAGTAGCCCATGCCGCTCATCGCCCTGGTCATACCGTCAATCACATCGCGATGGGTGCGGACACTGCCTGCGCTGTAGCCGTAGACCAGGCCGGGAATGATGAACAGAATGAAAATCAGCGGCACGATCGAGCGCATCAGCGGCGCATCGCTGGCAGTCAGAATACCTGCCGCATTGCGCCAGGCTGACGTTGGCAGCCAGGCCGTTGCTGCCAGCACCGCGATGCTGGCCAGCATCGCCAGCAGCGCGCGGCGCAGGGCGCGGCGCTCGCGGTCGTTCAGCGCATCGAGCGTCGGCATGCCGCTCATGTCGCCGTCGACGCGGGTGGTGCGCAGCAAGCGCGGTTCAATGACGCGGTCGGTCAGATACCAGCCGACGCCGATGATCAGCAGGCAGGAGCCGGCCGTGAAGCCCCAGTTGTTGAGTGGATTGACGATCGCTGCGGGGTCGATCAGCTGCGCAGCCTGCTGCGTCAGGCCCGACAGCAGCGGATCGAGGGCGACGGGGATGAACGTCGCGCTGAAGCCGCCGGATACCCCGGCAAAGGCCGCGGCAATACCCGCCAGCGGATGGCGGCCAGCGGCATAGAAGATCACCGCGCCGAGTGGAATCACCAGCACGTAGCCGGCATCGACGGCCAGGTGCGAAAGGATCGCGACCAGGATCAGCATCGGTGTCAGTACCTGCTTGGCAGTCACCGACAGCAGCGCACGCAATCCGGCGTTGATGAAGCCGACATGATCGGCGACGCCGATGCCGAGCATTGCAACCAGCACGACCCCGAGCGGATGGAAAGTCACGAACACCCGCACCATGTCCGACAGGAACGCGGTCAGCGACGTGCCGTCGAGCAGGTTGTCGACGACCAATGGCGCTTTGGTGCGCGGGTCGATCACATCGAAGCTGGCAAAACTTGCGAGCCAGGACAGCACCGCCACCGCGATCAGCAGCCACAGGAACAGCACCGCCGGATCGGGCAGGCGATTGCCGAGTCGCTCGATCGAGTCGAGCAGCCGCTCGAGGCGGGTCTTGTCGGCAGCAGGACTATCCATTTTCGTTTGGTCCCCGAGGGTTCGGCCTGTCAGCGGCGATGGCGCAGTATCTCACGCGCAGCATTGTGCCCCGGCGCACCGGTGACGCCACCGCCGGGATGCGCGCCGGAGCCGCACAGGTACAGACCGCGCACCGGGGTGCGGTAGTCGCCGAACCCGAGCGCGGGACGTGCCGCCCACAGCTGGTCGAGTCCGAGTGCGCCATGAAAGATGTCGCCGCCGCTGAGACCGAAGACCCGCTCCAGATCCAGCGGCGTGAGGATCGAGCGGCCAAGAATGCTGGCGCGGAAATTTGGCGCGTACTGCGTGACCGTGTCGATGATCAGGTCGGCGACCGCATCACGCGCGTGGTCCCAGCTGCGGCCATCGGGGAGCTGGTAGTCGAAGTGCTGGCAGAAGAGGCTTGCCACATGCGCGCCGGGCGGCGCGAGCGTCGAGTCGATGGTCGATGGAATCATCAGCTCGATGATCGGCTCTCGCGACATGCCGGTCAGGCGCGCGTCGGCGTGCGCACGATCCATGTAGCGCAGCGAAGGCGCGATGATGATGCCCGAGCTCAGGTGCTCGCCGTGTGCGGGCTGGCCATTGAAATGCGGCAGTTCACTCAAGGCCACATTCATCCGGAAGCTCGCCGAGCCCACGCGCCAGCGCTGCAGATGTTCCAGAAAGTCCTGCGGCAGGACTTCGGGTTCGAGCATCTGCAGGAACAGCAGCCGCGGTCCGACGTTGGCGGCAACCTGTGGTGCGGTGAAGACTCGTCCGTCTTCGAGTTCGATACCGGTGACCTTGGGACGAATGGGTCTCGATGCGCTTCGGCCATCGACACGCCGGCCCTGCGTCAGCACGCGCCGCACCGGGGCTTCGAGTTCTATGTGTACCCCGAGGCAGCGGGCTTCGGCAGCCATCGCCGCGGTGATCGCGCCCATGCCGCCGCGCGGATGACCCCAGATGCCGCTCTTGCCGTTGACCTCGCCGAAGGCATGGTGCAGGAGCACGTAGCCGCTGCCGGGCGTGTAGGGGCTCGCGTAATTGCCGACGACGGCATCGAAGCCGTACAGGGCTTTCAGTGCCTCGCCCTCGAACCAGCTGTCGAGCAGTTCGCCCGCGCTGCGAGTGAACAGCTCGTGGATCTCGCGCTGGGTGCGCAATGGCAGCGCGCGAAACGCTCGGCCGAACGACAGCGCCGTCCATAGATCTGGAAAACGCCGCAGGTTGGTCGGTGGTGTCTGCAGCAGCATCGAGCGCAGCAGTGCGACGGCACGGCCGAGCATTTCGAAGTAGCCCGGCAGCCGTTCGGCATCACGTGGCGAGAAGCGCGCCGCCTCGGCCAGCGTGCGGGACATTTCCGGGCCGGCTCGCAGCGCGTCGCCACCTGGCAACGGCAGGAAGTTCTGCATCGGCCGCTCGAGGATCTGCAGCCCATGCTCGGCAAGGCGCAGGTCAGTGATGACCTTCGGGTTCAGCAGGCTGACGGTGTAGCTCGCGGTCGAATTGCGGAAGCCGGGGTGAAATTCTTCGGTGACCGCGGCACCGCCGATGATGGGGCGGCGCTCGAAGATTGCGACCTTAAGGCCTGATTTGGCTAGGTAACAGGCACAGGTCAGCCCGTTGTGCCCGCCACCGATGACCAGGACATCAAATTGATTGGCCAGGGGCTTGCGACTGGATAAAATCACAGTTACTGTACGTGCAGACAGTCAACCAGCCGCAAAGGCCCACACAGGAAACTCACCGCCATGTCTGATCTCACTCCCAGGCAGACTGAAATTCTACGATTGATCCAGCGAGCGATTGCGGAAACCGGCATGCCGCCCACGCGGGCAGAAATTGCGCAGGAGCTCGGGTTCAGGTCCGCCAATGCTGCCGAGGAGCATCTGCGTGCGCTCGCCCGCAAGGGCGTCATCGCACTCGTGCCGGGCGCCTCGCGTGGTATCCAGCTCAAGGACACACTCCGCGAGCAGATGGGCCTGCCACTGATCGGCCGGGTGGCTGCCGGCAAGCCGATCCTCGCCGAAGAGAACATCGAGGCACGCTTCAACATCGATCCCGATATTTTTTCGCCGCGTCCGCATTACCTGCTGAAGGTCACCGGCATGTCGATGAAAGACGCCGGCATCCTCGATGGCGACCTGGTCGCCGTGCATCGCACGTCCGAGGTTCGCAACCGGCAGATCATCGTCGCGCGGCTCGAGAACGAAGTCACCGTCAAGCGCTACAAGCAGGAAGGTTCACTTGTCTGGCTGCTGCCGGAGAACCCGGACTTCGAACCGATCAAGGTCAATCTCAAGGAAGAGCCGATGATCATCGAAGGCGTGGTCGTCGGCGTGCTGCGCCGGGGCAAGGCGCAGGGCACAGGATTGATGTAGCACCCACTCGCGCACCGCCAGAGGCAATTCAATGTCAAAGATCGAACGGCGCCTGCTTGCGGGCGCTCCGGGCGGCCTTGTCCCCGTGAAACGCGCACGACGACCCCAGATGCAGCGCTCCATCTGTCATTGCGGTTGTGGGCGTGTGAATTTCTTCACGCAGCCACGCTCGCCGCGCTTCGGTGCCGTGACGCAACCTCAGCTGGAGTTGCTGTGAAGGCAATCCTCAGCGCCGCACGTCACCGACCCTACTCCAGTTGCCACTTCGATGCCCGCTTCATCCGACACCGCGCTTCACGAACTGCTGCAGCATCCGGCCATCTGGCGCGGCCGCAGCACTGCACGCGGCGCTACGCTCAGCACGGGGTTTCCGCGGCTCGATGAAGCGCTGCCGGGCGGTGGCTGGCCGCGCACCGGCTGCATCGAGCTGCTGACGCCGCGCTGGGGCGTCGGTGAGCTGCGCCTGCTGATGCCGACGCTGGCGCAGCTGAGCCAGCTCGTGCCCGCGCGCTGGCTTGCCTGGATTGCGCCGCCGTTCGAACCTTATGCGCCTGCACTGCTCGAGCAGGGCGTGGCGATCGAGCGGCAGCTGGTGGTGCGTGCCTCCAAACCTCTATGGGCAATGGAGCAGGCGCTGGGCTCCGGGGCCTGTGCCGCTGCGCTCGCCTGGTTGCCGTCAGAACGCTCCAGGGGTCTTGCCCGCCGCCTGCGGCGCCTGCAGCTCGCAGCAGAGCGGGGCCAGGGTCTGGGCTTTCTGTTCTGCGAGCACGCCAGCGCGCGTGAGTCGTCGCCTGCGGCGCTGCGGCTGTGGGTTGAACCAATCGAGCAGGGTGTGCGACTGCGGCTACTGAAGAGTCGCGGCGGTCTGCGCAGTCCGTTCGAACTGCGCTGGACCGATGCCACGCAATAACCGCGTGACGTCCGCCCGCTGGCTCGATGCTGGCAGGCAAGGGCGCGCGGCAACGCATCCGCCGCAGGCTGCGCCGCTGGTCGCGCCAGTTCCGCCAATTGTTCCAGCGCCGCCCGAATCGCAGCCGGGCATCGATGCCGCGCAGCTCTGGCTGGCTCTGCATCTGCCGGCCCTGCTGCTCGAAGCCGTTGCCAAGGTGGGCGACCCGCCGCTGGCGGTGATCGACACCGATCGCGGCGTACAGCGGGTGGTCGCGATGACCGCAGCAGCCCGCACGCAGGGTATCCAGCGCGGTCTCGGGGTGTCGGCGGCACTGGCACTGCTTGCGGATCTGGTGCTGCGGCCGCGTGACCTGCGCCGCGAACAGCAGCTGCTGATCCAGGTTGCGACTGCTGCGCTCGATTTCTCGCCGCGCGTCAGTCTCGAGCCGCCCGATGGCGTGCTGCTCGAAATCAAAGGCAGCTTGCAGCTGTTCGGCGGCCTCGCGGCGCTGTCGCACGCGTTGCAGCAACGCTGTGCCGCCGAGGGCGCGACGGCGCGCATCGGTGTGGCACCGAATCCGCTCGCGGCGCTTGCCGGGGCACGCACCGCCCGCTCGTTCAGCGTGACTTCTGAAGCGCAGCTCGTGGCCCGACTTGCTCCTTTGCCACTGCTCGCACTGCGCTGGCCGGATGTGACGCTCGATCGGCTTGGCAGCATGGGGGTGCGTACGCTGGGCGAGCTGCTGCGTCTGCCGCGCGCCGGGTTTGCGAAGCGTTTCGGTCGCTCGCAACTCGTGATGCTCGACCGGCTCGTAGGGAAGCTGTCGGAGCCGCGCCAGATCTTCAGGCCGAAGGAGCGCTTTCGGGGTCGCTGCGAGCCTTCATTCGAGATCTCCGATCACGGCACGATCCTGCGTTACCTGCAGCCTTTGCTGGCGCAGCTCGAGCGTTTTCTGCGCCAGCGCCAGTGCGCGCTGACCGCGCTGCATTGCCGTTTCTGGCATCGCCGTGCCGATGCGGTGCCGGCGCGTTTCACGCCGCTGCGACTGGCGCTCGCGGCGCCGGAATGGTCGGCTGAGCGTTTCGCGGCGCTGCTGGGCGCGCATCTGGAACGTCTGGTGCTGCCGGCGCCGGTCATACGCTGCGAGCTGCGCTCTGGTGAGCTCTTGCCCTTCGCGTTATCGAGCAGCTCGTTGTGGCAGCTCGGTGAGCATGGCGGTGCGCAGGGTCCGGAGGCGCCCGCCTTGATCGAGCGGCTGCGCGCAAGGCTTGGCAGTGCCGCCGTCTACGGACTGTGCCTGGTGCCCGAGCATCGTCCTGAACATGCCTGGAGCGTGCGGGAACCTGCGACGACGCTGGCGACCACAGCAGACGCTGCGCGCGCGGTCACGCCACCGGTCGACGGCTACCTGCGTCGGCCGCTGTGGCTGCTGCAGCAGGCGCAGCCGTTGCCGGATGCCTCCCGGCTGCAGCTGCTCGAGGGCCCCGAACGCATCGAGAGTGGTTGGTGGGACGGTCGTGACATCGCGCGCGATTACTATCTGGCGCGCGATCGTCACGGTACCGAGCTGTGGGTGTATCGCCAACGGCTGGCGCCACACGCCTGGTTCCTGCACGGCGTATTCGGTTGAAACGCAATGACCGATCGCTATGCCGAACTGCACTGCATCTCGAACTTCACGTTCCTGCGCGGCGCCTCCAAGCCTGAGGAACTGGTTGCTCGGGCACAGCAGCTCGGCTACAGCGCTCTTGCGATCACCGATGAGTGTTCGGTCGCCGGTGTGGTACGCGCGCATGCCGCGCTGCGTGAGCTGCCCGAACCCCGTTTGAAGCTGATCATCGGGGCGCAGTTTCACCTCGATTGCGGACTGCAGCTGGTCGTGCTGGCGGCGACGCGGCGCGGCTACGGTCAGTTGTGCCGGCTGATCAGTCGCGGCCGGCGCGCGGCACCCAAGGGTGACTATCAACTGGCACGCACCGACGCCACTGACCTGTTGGTAGCGCCCGACTGCCAGCTGCTGTGGATCCCGGCGCCCGGCACCTCGGCTGAAGCCATGTTGCCGACAGCACACTGGCTGCAGCAGCACTTCGCGGGTGCGGTGTCGATTGCCGTTGAGCTGTTGCGCGATGGTCATGAGCGGCGCCAGCTCGCCGTGCTGCAGCAGCTCGCAAAGCTGAGCGGTCTGCCGCTGCTCGCCGCTGGCGATGTGCGCATGCATCTGCGAGCAAGGCGGCGACTGCAGGATGCGCTGACCGCGATCCGCGCCAACCTGCCACTGAGTGCGGCCGGGCTCAGGCTGCTGCCGAACGGCGAGCGCTATCTGCGCGAGATCCCGAGGTTGCTGCGTCTGTACCCGCGCGAGCTGCTGGCGCAGACGATCGTCATTGCCGATCGATGCCGCTTCTCGCTCGATGAGCTGCGCTATGAGTATCCGCGGGAGATCGTCCCCGCGGGCCATACGCCGCTATCGTGGTTGCGCGAGCTGGTCGAGCGCGGAGCCTGCTGGCGCTGGCCCGCTGGCATGCCTGCGACCGCGCGGACGCAGATCGAGCATGAGCTCGCGCTGATCGCGGATCTCGCCTATGAGCCGTACTTCCTGACGGTATACGACATCGTGGGCTTCGCACGTTCCGAGGGAATCCTTTGTCAGGGGCGCGGTTCGGCGGCCAACTCGATCATCTGTTTCTGCCTCGGCATCACCGAGGTTGATCCGTCGCGGATGCAAATGCTGGTCGAGCGTTTCATCTCGCGCGAGCGCAACGAGCCCCCGGATATCGACATCGATTTCGAACACGAGCGGCGTGAGGAAGTCATCCAGTACGTCTACCGCAAGTACGGCCGCGAGCGTGCCGCGCTGACCGCGACCGTGATCAGCTACCGACCGCGCAGCGCGCTGCGCGACCTCGGCAAGGCGCTGGGCTTCGATCCGCTGCAGACTGAGCGACTCTCGGGCGCAATGTCCTGGCACTCCAGCGAGATCGACCCGGAGCGCATTCGCGAAGCCGGCTTCGATCCCGACAATCCGCGGGTCGCAAATCTGATCGCACTGGCGCGTGAGTTGCTGGGCTTCCCGCGGCATCTGTCACAACATGTCGGCGGTTTCGTGATTGCGCGCGACCTGCTCGAGGAGCTCGTGCCGATCGAGAACGCCGCGATGCCTGAACGCACGGTGATTCAGTGGGACAAAGATGATCTCGACGACCTGAAGCTGTTGAAGGTCGATCTGCTGGGGCTCGGCATGCTGAGCGCAATCCGTCGGGCGCTCGCACTCGTGACGGACTGGCGCGCCCGCATGGCCATGGCGGCAGGGCGCGAGGTGCCGCTGCCCTTCGTGATGGGCAGCGTGCCGGCCGAGGATGCGCGCGTCTACGACATGATCAGCCGCGCCGATACGGTCGGTGTGTTCCAGATCGAATCACGCGCGCAGATGTCGATGCTGCCGCGGCTGCGGCCGCGCAATTACTACGATCTGGTCATCGAAGTCGCGATCATCCGCCCCGGTCCGATCCAGGGCGGCATGGTGCATCCCTACCTGCGGCGGCGGAACGGCGAAGAGGCGGTCACTTACCCGAGCCCTGAGGTCGAAGGCGTGTTGCAGCGGACCCTGGGCGTGCCGATCTTCCAGGAGCAGGTCATGCAGCTGGCGATCGTCGCCGCGGGCTTCACGCCCGGGGAGGCGGATCGGCTGCGGCGAGCCATGGCGGCATGGAAGCGACGCGGTGGGCTCGGTCAGTTCGAGCAGCGACTGATCCATGGCATGCTCGAGCGCGGTTACAGCGAAGATTTCGCGCGCCAGATCTTCAGCCAGATCCAGGGCTTCGGTGAGTACGGTTTTCCGGAATCGCACGCGGCCAGCTTCGCCTTACTGGTCTATGTCTCGTGCTGGCTGAAGTGCCACGAGCCTGCGGCCTTCACCTGTGCGCTGCTCAACAGCCAGCCGATGGGCTTCTATGCACCGTCGCAGCTGGTGCGCGACGTCCGCAATCATGGTGTCGAGGTGCGGTCGGTCGATGTGCGCAGCAGTGAGGTCGATTGCTCGCTGGAGCCGGGCACGGCACCAGCAGATGAACACAACGGTCCGGCGCTGCGTCTCGGCTTGCGGATGGTGCAGTCGCTGTCGGCGACCGGTGCCGCACGGCTCGTGGCTGCGCGTGCCGTGGCGCCGTTCAAGGATGTGCAGGATCTTGCGGCGCGCGCTGCGCTCGATCGCGGTGATCTCGAGGCGCTCGCCGCCGCCAGTGCGCTCGCCGGCCTGACGGGCAACCGGCATCAGGCGTTCTGGAGCGTTGCGGGCACAGAGCGCGAGCTCGTGCTGGCGCCGCGCGGTGACCGCAACGAACCGACACCCTTGCTGCCGCTGCCCAGCGAAGGCGAGGACGTGATCGCCGACTATCGTGCGGTGGGCCTGACGCTGGGCCGGCATCCGCTGGCGCTGCTGCGGCCACAGTTCGCGCGCGAGCGACTGCTGTGCGCCAGTGATCTTGCAGCGGTGCCGCACGGTCGGCATATCGGTGTAGCCGGCATCGTGATCACTCGCCAGCGGCCGGCGACTGCCAGTGGCGTCACCTTCGTGACACTGGAAGACGAAACCGGCTACGTGAACCTGATCGTCTGGGAGCGCACTGGCAAGGCGCAGCGCCGCGCGCTGCTCGAGTCGCGCCTGATGGAAGCGCGCGGTGAGTTGCAGCGCGAGGGCAGCGTGATTCATCTGATTGCGCACCGGATGCGCGACCGGTCTGCCTTGCTCGGCGAGCTGCTGACCCGCTCGCGCGACTTTCGCTGATCTGTTCGGCCAGATCAGCTGTGGCCAGATCAGCGCTTTGCGGCCAGCTGCTCGCGCGACAGTTCGGCTTTCTTGTGCGCGGGCGTACGGGACGCCAGCAGCGCGGCGATCGCGACGCCCACCGTCACCAGTGACATCTCCAGCCAGAATTCCTGCGGACGTTCCCAGAACTCCGTGAACAGATGCCAGCGGCCGGCGATCTCGACCGCATTCCAGGCAATGATGGCCGTCGGGATGCCATAGCGGATTGCGGTCGTGACCTTCCAGAACTTCATCAGCCGCTGGAACAGGTACACCGCCCAGATCACGTTGAAGAAGAAGATGCCGTAGGTCACCGGATGACGGTCACCGAGGATGTTCTCGTCGTACATGAACAGCAGCAGCAGATAGAAGAACCAGATCACGTAGATTGTCTCGAGTGCCGTGATCGCGGCAAAGTTGCGCGGGTAACCAGGCGTGGGTTTGCCGGTTCCGAGGCCCAGATTTCGCTGGAACCACAGGAAGAAATTACACTTGGTTTCTTTGTTGAGCAGGAAGTACACGAGCGTCGCGCCCATGATGCCGATCGAGGACATCATGACTAGGTATTCGGCCTTGGTCGCGATCTCACCCGGCATGTTCTTGTCCATCAGGTCCGGCACGCCCAGATAGTTGCCTGCCCAGACAAACGAGAACTCGATCCAGCCGGTCCACAGGAAGGTGCCGGCCCAGAAACCGAGCCAGGTCGCCGAGACTTCATTGGCCGAGCGCATGCCGATCAGCAGCAGCGCGGAGCCGAGGATGCCCATCGCGAAAGCTGACTCGTAGATGTAGTTCTGCCCCGGCCAGACTTCCTCCATGACGATCATCACGGTGTGGCCGAGCGCCTGGACCACGAACACGATCACGAACGCCAGCAGTCCGACCCAGGGTGGCCGGTACAGCAAATTCATCAGCCTGCTGCCAGGGGCGGCAGCGACGGCGGGAGTCGCGGCGGGAGTGGTCGGTTGAGTCATGCGGCTTGCTCGGCAATGGAGACGTGGCAAAGTGAACCAGGTCAGTTTACGCGGGCACTTCCAGCCTGAGTGTCAACGGCACGTTAACAGGGTGTGATTGACAGACAACGTCGCCAGGATTCGATGACGCAGAATTCCGTAACGCAGGCTGAGTACGCCCGGGTCTTGCTGGTCGATGACGACCAGGAACTCGCTGCAATGCTCGCCGAGTTTCTGGCGCTGCAGGGCTTTGCGGTGAGCCTTGAACATAGTGCAGAGGCTGCGCTCGAGCGCCTGGCAAGCGAGCCGCAGGACTTGATCGTGCTCGATGTGATGCTGCCCGGGATCAGCGGTTTCGAAGCGCTGCAGCGATTGCGTGAGCGGCACGATGTCCCCGTGATCATGCTGACCGCGCGCGGCGAGGAATCCGAGCGCATCCTCGGCCTGATGCGCGGCGCCGACGACTACCTGACCAAGCCCTGCAGCCCGCTGGAGCTTGCCGTGCGGATCCGCACCGTGTTGAAGCGCGTCAGGGCAACGCCGCGCGCCGGCCAGGATTCGAGCCGGCTCGAAATCGGGCCGCTGCGACTGGATCTCAAGCGGCGCGAAGTGCATGCCTTCGACAAGCCCGTCGCGCTGACCGCCGCCGAGATGCGCGTGCTGGAGCAACTGATGCGCCATGCCGGTGAAGTGCTGTCGCGCGCGCGCCTGACGCAGCTTGCGCTCGACCGCCCGATCGAGGCCTACGATCGAAGCATCGACACGCTGGTCAGCAAGCTGCGCCGCAAGCTCGCGGCGGCCGGTGTCGCCGACGACTGGATCGGCAGCCTGCGCGGCCAGGGCTATGTGCTCGACCCGCAGTCCTCGACCGAACGGCCCTGACGTGCTGGTTCCGTCACAACGCCTGTACTGGCGAATGGCCTTCTACATCGGTGCGGCTCTGCTTGCGTTCGTGACGCTGTCGCTGGTCAGTGTGTATCTGCTCGCCTCGCAGGAGCTGCAGAATTACACGGCCACCAAACATGGCACGCTCGGCCGGGAAGCCGCCCGCCAGCTCGCTGCCGGCGGTCGCCCGGCGCTCGAACGCTGGCTGCGAAACGAGGCACCGATACCCGCTGATGTGACGGTCTACGTGCTCGACAGCGCGAGCCGCGACATCCTTGGTCGCGCCGTACCCGAGTTTTATCGAAGCGTGATCGAACGCTACGTGACCGCGCCACCGGGCAGCACAGAGCCGAACTATCGGCCGGTGCGACTGGCGCCGCAGCTGGTCGCGAGCAATGGTGAAAGCTACGCGTTCATGGTGCTGCCGAACCGGATCGGCCTGCTCGGCAACACGGCGACGACACTCGGGCTGCTGGCGGTGGCTGCGCTCGTGATCGCGACGATTGCCTGGGGGATCGCGCGCGCCATCGGCCGACCTGTTGGCGAGCTGCAGACCGTGGTACGTGAGCTGGCATCGGGGCGTGTCGCGGCCCGGGCGCCGTTATCGCTGACCGCGCGCCGCGACGAGCTCGGTGCTCTGGCAGTCGACTTCAACCAGATGGCCGAGCAGATCGCAGCGTTGCTCGCGAGCCGCCAGCGACTGACCAGCGAGATGTCGCACGAACTGCGCTCACCGCTGGCCCGCCTGCAGGCAGCGCTGGCACTCGCGGCGCACCGAGGTTCGATGGCTGAGGCTGATCTGGCCCGGATCGAGCGCGAGATCGGCCGGATGGACCAGGTCATCACCGATCTGCTGCGTTACTCGCGGCTCGACGCAGCGGCACCGATGCAGCAGCGGCTGACGCGTCTCGATGCACTGCTCGGGCAGATCGTTCGCGACGAGGAGATCGAGGCCTCCGCGCATGGCAATCGAATCTCGCTCGACTGCCCGCGCGATCTGCTGGTCATCGGCGATCCGGAACTGTTGCGTAGCGGCTTCGAGAACCTGCTGCGCAATGCCATTCGCTACGCTCCGCCAGGAACCGCAGTCGAGGTGACGGCCAAAGTCGGTGCGTCGGGGCACCAGATCCTGATCGAGGATCGCGGCCCTGGGGTGCCGGAAGCGATGCTGGAGAAAATATTCGAGCCGTACGCGCGGGTGGCTGACAACACCAGCGGCACAGGCCTGGGGCTGGCGATTGCGCGGCGTGTTTTTGCCGCGCACGGCGGTTCTATCTGCGCCTCACCGCGAATCGGCGGCGGCCTGCGGGTCGCGGTGGAGCTGCCTGCAGCGCAGCTGGAGTAGGCGTAGGCGTGGGCGCCATGCCGCCGATGCTCAGCGGGCTTTCCGGGCCCGGCCCTTGCCCGCTTTGGCAGGCGGATTGTCTGAGTCTTCGGGGCCGCGGATGTCGTAGTCGTCGAAGTCGCTCATCAGATCGGCTGTGCGCTTTTCTTCGAGCAGCCGTTCCAGGCGCCGCCAGGCCGGATCACCGAGCTTCTGGCCGCGTTTGCGCGCCTGGTCGAGGTCGCGGATGGCGCGATCCACATCGACACGCTCATTGCCTTCGCTACTTTCCTCGACGTCGTCCTCGTCGAAATCGTCTGACTCTGGTTTCTCGCTCATGACTCTTTGTTGACAGACTGGAGGCCGTGAACCCCGGCAAACAGCGCGAAATCTATTGTGGTTCGAGCCGGCTTGCAATCCCTTTGTCTGGCATCAGCGGATCAGGTTGTTCATCTCGAAGATCGGCATCAGCATCGCAAACACGATCCCCATTACGAACAGCCCCATCACCACGATCATCAGCGGGCCAAGCAGCCCGACGAAGGCGGCGAGGATTCCGTCCAGCTCCCGCTCCTGGCTGATCGCCGCCCGCTCGAGCATCTGTTCGATCTTGCCGCTCGATTCGCCGCTCGAGATCAGGTGGATCGTCATTGGCGGAAACAGCTTGCTGCGCGCCAGCGAGCGGCCAATGGGCGCTCCTTCGCGCACACGTGCTGCAGCGTCGTTGACCGCATCGCGCATCGGCAGACTGCTGACGACCTCGCCGGAAATTCGCATCGCCTCGAGCACCGGCACTGCGCTTCCCATCAGGATGCTGAAAGTGCGCGTGAACCGCGCGGTGCTGAACCCGCGCACGAGCCGGCCGATGACCGGCAGCCGCAGCACCACCCGGTCGAAGCGGCGCCGGGCATCAGGATTGCGCAGCCAGCGCGCAAAGACGATTCCGCCAACGATCAATGCCGCCAGCAGCCAAAGCCCCCAGTCGCGCAGGAAATCGCTGAAGCCGATCAACAATCGTGTCATCAACGGCAGCTGCGTCTTGCCGGTTTCGAATACTTCGACGACCTTTGGCACGACGTAGACGAGGAGGCCGGAGACGATGCCGAGACACATGACCGACAGTACGATCGGATAGAGCAGGGCGCCGACGACGCGCTGGCGCAGCTGGTCGCGGTTCTCGGTGTAATCGGCGAGCCGCTCGAGCACGCTGTCGAGATGTCCCGACTGCTCGCCAGCCGCGACAGTCGAGCGATAGATCTCCGGGAAGGCGCGCGGAAAATCCGCCAGGCCATCGGCCAGTGTGTGTCCCTCCATGACCTTCGAACGCACGCCGAGCAGGATGCTCTGCACGCGCGGCTTCTCGCTCTGTTGCGAAACCGCGAGCAACGCCTCCTCGAGCGGCAGCCCGGCTTTGCAGAGCGTCGCAAGCTGGCGCGTCAGCAGGGCCACATCAGCGACAGACGCGCCACGGGTCAGTGAGAACGAGCGCTTCTGGCGCGTGCTCTCGGACTCCGCCACTGGCGCCACGTCCACCGGCAGCAGCTTCTGCTCGCGCAGCAGCGCCCGGACATGGCGTGCGGTGTCGCCCTCGATGACGCCAGAGCGTTCGCGGCCGGAGGGGTCGAGAGCCGTATACTCGAACGCGCCCATGGTTCGTTGGTCAGTCTTCGCGCGTGACGCGCAGGACTTCTTCGATCGTGGTTTCGCCCCGGAGCACCTTGGTACGTCCGTCGTCGCGAATCGACGGCGTCAACGAACGGGCATAGCGCTCGAGTTCCAGCTCTGACATGCCGTCGTGAATCATCGTGCGCATCGTATCGTCAATCAGCGACAGCTCGTAAATGCCGGTGCGGCCCCGATAGCCGCCGGAGGCATCGCGACCGGGGCGGTACAGCACGGGTGAGGGATCGTCGGCGCGAAGATTCAGCAAGCGACGTTCGTACTCGCCCGCTTCGAAGGGGTCGCGCGTCTCGGGGTTCAGCACACGTACCAGTCGCTGCGCAACCACGCCGATGAGACTCGACGACAACAGGAAGGGCTCGATGCCCATGTCGCGCAAGCGCGTTACGGCGCCGACGGCCGTGTTGGTGTGCAGAGTCGACAGTACCAGGTGGCCGGTCAGTGAGGCCTGAACGGCAATCTGCGCCGTTTCGAGGTCGCGGATTTCGCCGACCATCACCACGTCCGGATCCTGACGCAGGATCGCACGCAGGCCGCGTGCGAACGTCATCTCGACCTTGGTATTGACCTGGGTCTGGCCGATGCCGTCGATGTAATACTCGATCGGGTCCTCGACCGTCATGATGTTGCGCGAGTCGTCGTTGAGGCGCTCGAGCGCTGCATACAGCGTGGTGGTCTTGCCGGAGCCGGTGGGACCGGTGACGAGCAGAATGCCGTGCGGCTTGTGGATCAGTTCATCGACCAGCCCCTGCGTGCGCGGATCCATGCCGAGCTGCGCCAGATCAATGCGTCCGGCCTGCTTGTCGAGGATACGCAGCACGACGCGCTCGCCGTGACCGGAGGGGATCGTCGAGACCCGCACATCGACCGCGCGGCCGGCGATGCGCAGGCTGATCCGTCCGTCCTGGGGCAGGCGCTTCTCGGCGATATCGAGCTTCGACATGACCTTGATGCGCGAGACGACCAGCGGCGCGACCGCGCGCCGGCTCTGCAGCACTTCGCGCAGCACGCCATCGACTCGAAAGCGGATCACGAGCCTGTTCTCAAACGGCTCGACGTGGATATCGGACGCATTCTCCTTGACCGCCTGCGTGAGCAGCGCGTTGATCAGGCGGATGATCGGCGCGTCATCGTCGCTTTCGAGCAGGTCGGCCTGCTCGGGAAGCTCCTGCGCCAGAAACGCCAGGTCGGTCGTCTCTTCCAGACCTCCGGCCGCGGAGATGGCACTGTTGCCACCCTCGTAAACCGTTCGCAGCAGCAGGTCGAACTGTGCTTCGTCGACTCTTTCGATACGTAATGGCGCGCGCAGCGCGCGGCGCGCTTCCGCGACCGCGGTTGGCAAGGCGCCATGCCGGACGGCGCACACCGCCACGCCTGCCGCGTACTCTCGCACGACGACGCCGTGGCGTTTGGCGAACGCGAACGACAGGCGACGCTCCGTTGCGGGTGGCGCCTCGGCCAGGATCAATTCGGGTTGGGCGCTCACGGTATGCTCGCGGGCGTCGGCGCGGGCGCCTCCGCAGCGGCCGGTTCCGCGGGCGGTGCGGCAGCGGGGGGCGTCGCGACAGGCAACGGCGGCAGCGGCGGCAGCATCGAGCGGCGCTCGCCGGGCAACAACGGCAGGATCTCGCCACGTGGCGCACTGCGGCGCTGCTCGTCGCGCATATAGTTGTACTTCTGGTTCGTCTCCAGCGCTGTGTCCATGCCATCGCGCAGGATCCGCGGCTGGATGAAAACCATCAGATTGGTCTTGTTCTTCTTGGCGCTGCGCGTCTTGAACAATTCGCCAATCAGGGGAATGCGCCCAAGGAAAGGCACGCGCTGCTCGCCGCTCGACTGCGTGTCCTGGATCAGCCCGCCGAGCACAATCGTGCCGCCGTCCTCGATCAGCACCCGGGTGCTGATCGTGCGCTTGTTGGTGACCAGATCCACGGCGCCGCTGCTGCTCGCTGCGATGCTGGAACTCTCCTGCTCGATCTTCAGCATCACCGAGTCACCCTCGTTGATCTGCGGTGTGATCTTGAGGATCGTACCCACTTCCTGGCGCTGGATCGTCTGAAAGGGATTGACCGAGCCGCCATTGTTGCCGCCGGTATTCGTGAACTGACCGGTGACGAACGGCACTTCCTGGGCGACTTTAATCTGCGCTTCCTGGTTGTCCATCGTGACGATCGACGGCGTCGCGATGACATTGGTGTCGGAGTCGCCGCGCAATGCGCGGATCACGGCCGCAAAGTTGATCCCCGTGCCATTCAGGCGACCAATGCCAATGGTCGTGCCGCGAGGCGCCGCAGTCAGCGTGCTCGGATCATCGATGGCGCGGGCCAGATCGATTATCGACACGCCGCCGATCGGTTCAATGAAGCCGCCTGCCGGGATATCACCGTCGGAGTCCGCCGCGACCCAGTTCACGCCGAGTTCAGCCGATTTGTCGACCGTGACTTCCACGATGATCGCCTCCACCAGCACCTGCGCGCGGCGGATATCGAGCTTGTCTACGATCGCCATCAGCGAGCGCATCGTCTTGGGTGGTGCGTTGATGATCAGCGCATTGGTTTCAGGCTCTGCCCAGATGGTCGCCTCGCGATCGGCCACAGTCGTCGCGCCGCCGGCTGCTGCCGGTGCGGCGGCCGTGCCGGCGAGCTGTTCCTTCAATTTGCCGGCGATCTTCTCGGCGTCGGCGTAGCGCAGGTAGCGCACCTGGGCATCGCCACCGTTTTCGAGCGGCGTGTCGAGGTGGGCGATCAGCGTCTTGGCCCGCAGCCGCAGCGTCTGGTCGCCGCTGAGCAGGATGCTGTTGGAGCGTTCATCGGCGACCATCCGCACGGTCGGCGAACCGCCTTCCGCCTGCGCCTGTGCCTGGTTCAGCGACGAGACAATCCGGACGACTTCGGCCGCCGAGGCGTTCTGCAGCGTCACAACTTCGATGTCCGAGTTACCGGCTTGGTCGATCCGCTGGATGATGCGCAGCATCCGCGAAACATTGTTGGCGCGGTCCGAGATGATCAGGATGTTCGAGGACGGATAGGCCGCCAGATGTCCGTATTGCGGGATCAGCGGCCTGAGGACGGGCACCAGCTGCGCCGCGCTGACATTCCGCACCTCGATGATTTGCGTGACGATCTCTTCGGAAGTCGCGCTGACGCGGTTGGGCAGGTCATTCGCCGGCAGCTGGCGCGCGTTGGCGTCGGGGACGATCTTCAGCACATTACCGGAGGGCACCGCGACAAAACCGTGCACTGACAGCAGCGCAAGGAACGCTTCGTAGAACGCGTCCGGCGACATCGGCGTCGACGACAGCATCGTGACCTGGGCGCGCACTCGCGGGTCGATGATGATGTTGCGGCCGGTCGAGGCGCCGACCGCCTCGATGACCTGGGTGATGTCCGCGTCCTTGAAATTGGGCGTGATGCGCGCCGCGCTCTGCGCCAGCAGTGGGGGCGCGGACATGCAGAGCAGCGCGGCAAGCAGGCACAGTAGTCGAGTCTTGGGAGGCAGGCGATTTTGTTGCATTAGGCGGTCTCAGTCATTGCCGATCGGCGGCGGCAGTTGCGGCGTCGCCTCGACGGCAGCCACCCCATCGGCGGGAATGATCTGCTGGGCCTCGTTGGCAATCTGTGACAGGTTCAACACCATCTCGTTCGGTCGACCATTGCGCATGACGCTGACGCGGACCTCCGCGGCACTGCCAAGGGTGCTGAAGATTTCCTCGCCCCGAGCGGGATCATCGAGCGGGGTGCCGTTGATTTCGGTGATCAGGTCACCAGGGCGCAGCCCGAGCCGCAGGAAGGCGCCGGGATTGCGGCCCGGGTAAACCCTGAAACCACGTTGTTTGCCGCCTACCATGACCTGCTGCGGGCGGATAATGTCGCCGAGCACGCCGGGATTCTGCGCCAGCGCCGAGCGCATCCGGTCGACGACCGCGGCACTGCCAGCTGCCGCATTGCCGACAAATGGCGGCGGTGTGGATGAGAGCTGGCGCGGCAGTACCAGGGCCTCCAGTGCGCCGCCTCGTTCGATGATCGCCCGATCGGCATAGACCGCGTGCAGCCGGGCGTTGCCCGAGATCGTGTTGCCGACCATCACGAGCTTCGCGTTGGCCGCAGTTTCGCCGATGATCGCTGCGCCGCTCTTGGGATCGTCCTCAGCGAGCAGGCCCGCCAGCACCAGCGACATATTGGTCACGGGTGCCTGGGAGGGGTCGATTTCGGCTTGGGCGCTGATGCCAAACAGATGCGCGTTGATGATCGCGTCCACATCGACCGTTCGACTTGCTCCGGATCGGGGGCTCTCAGGGGTCACGGCCACTGCAGACGGCGCATCGGCGGCGCCAAAGAAGTCGGTCAGGATCGACGCCAGCTGCACGCCAATCAGCAGCGCGAACACGACTGTCAGCAGTTCCGGGCCGCGGGTGCGCAGTAGGCTCGCGGCTGCCGCTGCGCTACCTGGCATCTGCAACCACGAGGCGGAATTCATCCCGCGATGATACGAGCCTCGCAATGACGCTCACAAGCGATTGTTTTGTCACGCGAATCTAGGTCACATCGTCGCGAAGCAGCGACGCGGCCCGGCGCGCGGTACGCGCTGCCTGCTGCCACGCATGCTGGCCTTGAGTTCGGGAGCACTCGCCCCTATAACTTGGACCGATGTCAGAAGAAACTCCGGGCCAGTCCGATTCTGGAACTCTTGTCGCCGAGGCGACTCCCAAAACAAAGCAGCCAGCTTTGTTTCAGGTCATTCTCCTCAACGATGATTTCACTCCGATGGAATTCGTCGTGGATGTGCTGGAGCGCTTCTTCCAGCTCGGCCGGACCGCGGCAACGCGGATCATGCTCGAGGTGCACATGAAGGGCAAAGGTGTCTGCGGAGTGTTTACTTACGAGATTGCAGAGACGAAAGTGGCTCAGGTGACGACCTACGCGCGCGACCATCAGCACCCGCTGATGTGTACGCTCGAACAGGCCTGAGCGCGCGCGCGTATTACTCACAGGAAGGATTGCTGTGCTGTCAAATGAACTGGAAGCATGCCTGAACGAGGCTTTTCAGATGGCCCGGGAAGGCCGTCATGAATTCCTCACGGTCGAACACCTGCTGTACGCGATCGTCGAGACGCCGCGAGTGCGCGAGATCCTCCGTTCCTGCGGCGCCGACGGCGCCAAGTTGCGCAGCGACCTGAAGGAGCATCTCGAGCAGACCACGCCGCGGCTCAAGGAAAACGAAGAGCGCGAAGTGCAGCCGACGCTGGGTTTTCAGCGCGTCCTGCAGCGGGCGGTGTTTCACGTTCAGTCGAGCGGCAAGAAAGAAGTCGGCGTGGCCAACGTGCTGGTTGCCATCTTCAGCGAGAAGCAGAGCCATGCGGTGTATCTGCTGAACCGCCAGGACGTGTCGCGCCTCGACATCGTCAATTACATCTCGCATGGTCTCGCCAAGCACGCTGACGAGCCGGGCGAGAAAGACGACGGCGGTGCGACGACCGAAAATGCCGAGCGTGAACCCGAGGGCGGCCGGGCCCTCGACAAGTACGCGACCAACCTGAACAAGATGGCCCAGGAAGGGCGCATCGATCCTCTGATCGGCCGCGAGCTCGAGATCGAGCGGACGATTGAGATCCTGTGCCGGCGGCGCAAGAACAACCCGCTGTACGTCGGCGAAGCCGGCGTCGGCAAGACCGCAATCGCCGAGGGGCTGGCGCTGCGCATCGTCGAGGAGAAGGTTCCCGACGTGCTGACCGATTGCACGATCTATTCGCTCGACATGGGTTCGCTGATCGCCGGTACCAAGTATCGCGGCGACTTCGAGAAGCGCCTGAAGGGCGTGCTCAACGAGCTCAAGAAGGAACCGGGCGCGGTGCTGTTCATCGACGAGATCCACACCGTGATCGGCGCGGGCGCCGCTTCAGGTGGCGTCATGGATGCCTCGAACCTGATCAAGCCGGTGCTGACCAATGGCGAAATCCGCTGCATCGGTTCGACGACCTACCAGGAGTATCGCGGCATCTTCGAGAAGGACCATGCGCTGGCGCGCCGCTTCCAGAAAATCGATGTGGTTGAGCCGTCGGTCAACGACACCATTGAGATCCTCAAGGGCCTGCGCAGCCGCTTCGAGGAGCATCACCAGATCAAGTACACCGACGGAGCGCTGAAGGCTGCCGCAGAACTCGCGGCCCGGCATATCAATGACCGGCACCTGCCGGACAAGGCCATCGACGTCGTCGACGAGGCCGGGGCGCGGATGCGCCTCAAGCCCGCCGACCAGCGCGAGGAGACCGTCGACGTCCACCACATCGAAGAAGTGGTCGCGCGGATTGCGCGGATTCCCCCCAAGACGGTTTCAACCAACGACAAGGACCTGCTCAAGAACCTCGAGCGCAATCTCAAGCTCGTGATCTTCGGTCAGGACCGTGCGGTCGAGACGCTGTCCTCAGCGATCAAGATGGCGCGTTCGGGACTCGGCGATGAACGCAAGCCGGTGGGCAGCTTCCTGTTTGCGGGGCCGACCGGCGTCGGCAAGACTGAGGTGACCCGCCAACTTGCGATCGCCCTCGGGATCGAGTTCTTGCGTTTCGACATGTCCGAGTACATGGAGCGGCACACGGTCTCGCGTCTGATCGGCGCGCCGCCGGGTTACGTCGGCTTTGACCAGGGGGGGCTCTTGACCGAGGCGGTGGCCAAGCATCCGCATGCGGTGCTGCTGCTCGATGAAGTCGAGAAGGCACACCCGGACGTGTTCAACCTGCTGCTGCAGGTCATGGACCATGGCACCTTGACCGACAACAACGGTCGCAAGGCCGATTTCCGCCACGTGATCATCGTCATGACGACCAACGCGGGTGCCGCTGACATGGCGCGCCCCTCGATCGGCTTCACGCTGCAGGACAATGCCAGTGATGGCATGGAAGCGATCAAGCGGCTGTTCTCGCCCGAGTTCCGCAATCGCCTCGATGCGGTGATCCAGTTCGGTCAGCTCGACCCGATCACGATCGAACGGGTCGTCGACAAGCTGCTGTTCGAGGTCGAAACCCAGCTCGAAGCGAAGCGGGTCAGTCTGGTCCTCGACGACGCGGCGCGGCGCTGGATCGCCGCCAAGGGCTATGATCCGAAGATGGGCGCACGGCCGATGGCGCGCGTGATCCAGGAGTTCATCAAGCGGCCGCTTGCCGAGGAATTGCTGTTCGGCAAGCTCAGCGGAGGCGGTCAGGTCCGCGTCACCGTCGCAACCGGCGGTGAGGCCCTGGCGCTCGAGAGCACGCCGGCTGAAGAGCCGGCGACGACCGAAGGAGCCTGAAGCAGCTCAGCGGCCACGGTAGACGATACGGCCCTTGCTGAGATCGTAGGGTGTCAGTTCGACGGTGACAGTGTCACCGGTCAGGATCCGGATGTAGTTCTTGCGCATCTTGCCCGAGATATGCGCGGTGACAATGTGTCCGTTCTGGAGTTTGACGCGAAACGTCGTGTTGGGGAGTGTTTCCACGACCTCACCCTCCATCTGTACCGCATCTTCTTTTGACATTCAGTCGGACGTCCACTGCAAAAAACGAGCGCGGATTCTGCATAAACGGTCCCGGCAATGCAATGTTGATACCCTCAGGGCAAATCAGGCCCTTGCCAGTGGCTCGGAATCTGCGGCGCGGCATGCTGTTCCAGCAGGGCGAGAAATTCAGCGCGCGGGATCGCGCGGCTGCCAAGGCTTCCCAGATGCTCGGTCTCGAGCTGGCAGTCGATCAGGGCAATTTCCTGCGTCAGGCAGCGGCGAACCAGTGCCGAAAGGGCGACCTTCGAGGCGTCACGCTCGCAACTGAACATCGATTCGCCGTAGAACACACGCCCGAGCTGCACGCCATAAAGGCCACCGAGCAGCGCGTTGTCACGCCAGACTTCGACGCTGTGTGCGTCGCCGGCCGCATGCAGACCTTCGTAGGCGGCTTGCATCTCGCCGGTGATCCAGGTGCCAGCCGCGCTTTCACGGGGCGCGGCACACGCTGCGACAACAGCGGAGAAAGCAGTGTCGAAAGAGACTCTAAACCCTCGATTTCGTTCACTTTTAACGAGGCTTCGACTGCGTCGAAACTCGTGGGGGAACAGCACCATCCGCGGCTCAGGACACCACCACAGTACCGGTTGCCCCGGCGAATACCACGGAAAGATTCCGCGCCGGTAGGCCGCCCGCAACCGCTCGATGCTCAGGGCTCCTCCTGCCGCGAGCAGGCCCGGCGGTTCGTCCAGCACGCTCTCCAGCGGCGGAAACCACGTCGCACCATGCTCGCTCGACAGCCAGGTGATGCGTTTCAACGCTCTCGGCTCTCCTCGCGAAACGGCACATGCCGCTCCACCGCCGCGCTGTATTCGTCCACCGAGCGCGACTCGCGCCGCAGGTAATCGGCAATCGCGGCGCGAAACCGTGGCTCGCGGATCCAGTGCGCCGATGTCGTGGTGGTCGGCTCGAATCCGCGGCTGACCTTGTGTTCTCCCTGCGTCCCCGGCTCGAAGCGGGCCAGTCCGTGTTCGATGCAGTACTCGACGCCCTGGTGGTAGCAGGTCTCGAAATGCAGGGAGTGAAAGTCGGCGGCGGCCCCCCAGTACCGACCGTAGAGCGTTTCGCGACCGACGAAAAAGATCGCCACGGCCACGACCCGCTGCCCGAACATCGCGAACTTGACCATCAACTGATGCCCGAACGAGCGCCGCGCAATCTCGAAGAACGCCAGAGTCAGGTAGGGTTCGTGGCCGTGCCGGACAAAGGTGTCGCGATGCAGCGCGTACATGGCCGCAAGCTCGGCATCGCTGAGCTGATGTCCCGCGCGCGTTTCAAAATGAATGCCTGACTCGGCCACACGGCGACGTTCACGTTTGGCTTTCTTGCGCTTGTCAGCGGTGAACTCGCCAAGAAAATCGTCGAAGCTCTGATAGCCTCTGTTGCGCCAGTGGAACTGGCAGTCGCGCCGCGCGAGCCAGCCCTCTGTCTCCAGCGCGGCCTGATCGACCTCGGACGTGAACAGCGCATGGGCCGAAGACAGCTGCCGCGCATCGACAAAGCCGACAATGGCGGCGCTGAGCGCGGCCCGCGTTTGTGCCTGTGGCAGATCGGCGCGCACGAGCAGACGCGGTCCGCCGGCGGGTGTGAACGGCGCCGCAATGGTCAGCTTCGGATAGTAGTCGAGGCCCGCGCGGGCGTAAGCCTGCGCCCAACTGAAGTCGAAGACGAACTCGCCGTAGGAATGCATTTTCAGATAGGCGGGCGCCGCGGCGGCGAGCCCTTGCGAATCGCTCAGCGTGATCAGCGACGGACGCCAGCCGGAACTGTCGCTGACCGAGCCGCTGGCTTCCAGCGCGTGCAGGAAGGCGTGGCTGACAAACGGATTGGCGCCGTCGCTGAGCGCATCCCATTCGTCGGCGCCGCACTGCTCGATGCTGTGAAATACCCGGGTCTGCATCTCAGCCGGTCCCGGTGTCGAGCGCCTCCAGATATTTGTCGGCATCGAGGGCGGCCATGCAGCCGGAGCCCGCCGATGTCACAGCCTGCCGATAGACGTGATCCGCGACGTCGCCGGCCGCAAACACCCCGGCGATGCTGGTCGCGGTGGCGCCGCCCTCGGTGCCACTGGCGACCTTGATATAACCGTTGTGCATCTTGAGCTGGCCGGCAAACAATTCCGTGTTCGGTGTGTGCCCGATGGCAATGAATACGCCCGTGACGCCGAGTTGCCGCGAAGCGCCGTCCGTGCCGGTCAACGCGACGCCATTGACGCCCGCGTCATCGCCCAGCACGCGTTCGAGCTGATGGTTCCAGACCAGTTCTACATTGCCAGTGCGGGCCCGTTCGAACAGCCGGTCCTGCATGATCTTCTCCGCGCGCAGTGTGTCGCGGCGGTGCACGAGCGTGACCTTGCGGGCGATGTTCGACAGATAAAGAGCCTCCTCGACTGCGGTATTGCCGCCGCCGATCACGGCGACATCCTGGCCGCGAAAGAAAAAACCATCGCAGGTCGCGCAGGCGGATACACCCCGACCTTTGAACTGCTCTTCGGAAGGCAGACCGAGATAGCGCGCCGAGGCGCCAGTGGCGATGATCAGCGCATCGCAGGTATAGGTGATTGAATCGCCCCGCAGTTCGAAGGGCCGCTTGCCGAGATCTGCGTGCTGTATGTGATCGCCGACGATCTCGGTCGCGAAGCGCTCTGCATGCTGCTTCATCCGCTCCATCAGCGCCGGGCCTTGCAGGCCGTGCGCGTCACCAGGCCAGTTGTCGACGTCGGTGGTCGTCATCAGCTGACCACCCGCCTGCACGCCGGTGATCAGCACGGGCGACCGATTCGCGCGCGCCGCGTACACGGCGGCTGTATAGCCGGCCGGGCCCGAACCCAGGATGATCAGTCGGTGGTGACGCTTGCTCATGTATAGTTCGATACTCTACGTAAACCGCGATGTTAGGGGAGCGGCCCGCGACGGCCAAGCCTGAGACGGCCGTCCCCACATCACAACCCCGCCTACAGACGCAAGCAACTAACGTGGCAGCCACGCTCGAAGACCGCAAAGCCCCGGCGAAGTTCTCAGCCGGCGTGCAGCGTGCCATGCGCGAGGGCAGCGCGATCCTGCTCGCTGTGCTCGCGCTGATGTTGCTGACGGCGCTCGCCAGCTACAACCCCGAAGATCCGGGCTTTTCGTTCACCGGCGACAGCGTCGAGGTCGGCAATCTGATCGGGCGCGGCGGTGCCTGGGTCGCTGACGTGCTGTTCTTCCTGTTTGGCTGGCCGGCTTATCTTTTTGCCGTGATGCTGGGCGCGGCGAGTTGGCTGTTGCTGCGGCGGCGTGACAGCGCGCCGGCCATCGCATCGCGTGCCAATTCGTTGGTGCGGCTCGGCGGGTTCGTGCTGCTGCTTGCGGCGAGCTGTGCGTTGGCGACGTTGCACTGGGCGCCGGGCGTCTTGAGCCAGAGTGCCGGTGGCGTGTTCGGCAGCCTGGTCGGGCGGGCGCTGCTCGGCGGCCTGAACCTGCTGGGTGCCACGCTGTTGCTGCTGGCGGTGTGGCTGGCCGGCACTTCGCTGGCGATCCATATCTCGTGGATCGCCGTCATGGATCGACTCGGCGCGGCATTCTGGAACGGTCTCGATCGGCTGCGGCAGCGCCGGGTCACAGCCCGCGACGTAGCGGCTGGCGATCTGCGCCGGCAGGCCCGCAAGGAAGTCGTCGAAATCGAGCAGAAGAAATCCTCCGGGCGGGTCAAACCGCGCATCGAAGCGCCGGCGCCGGTGCTCGAGAAGAGCGATCGGGTCGACAAAGAGCGTCAGGTGCCACTGTTCGAGTCCAAAGCGAGCGAGCTGCCGCCGCTGAAGCTGCTCGACGATCCGCCGGTGCGCGAATCGCTTTACTCGCCCGAAGCACTCGAAGCCTTGTCGCGGCTCGTGGAGCTGAAGCTCAAGGACTTCGGCGTCGAGGTCGAGGTGGTCGCGGTACAGCCGGGTCCCGTGGTGACGCGCTTCGAGATGCGGCCGGCACCCGGCGTCAAGGTCAGCCAGATCAGTGCGCTCGCCAAGGATCTGGCGCGCTCGCTGTCAGCGATCAGCGTCCGTATCGTCGAAGTCATTCCTGGCAAGTCGGTGATGGGCCTCGAGATCCCGAACGAGAAGCGCGAGCTGGTGACTCTCGGCGAGATCATCAAGTCGCGGGCCTACGATGAAATGTCCTCACCGCTGGCGCTCGCACTTGGCAAGGACATCAACGGCCTGCCGATCGTTGCCGACCTGCAGCGGATGCCGCATCTGCTGATCGCCGGCACCACGGGTTCCGGCAAGTCGGTCGGCATCAACGCAATGGTGCTCTCTCTGCTCTACAAGAGCACGGCAGAGCACGTCCGGCTGATCATGATCGATCCGAAGATGCTCGAGCTGTCGGTCTACGAAGGCGTGCCGCATCTGCTCGCACCGGTCGTCACCGACATGAAGCAGGCCGCGAACGCGCTGCGCTGGTGCGTCGGCGAGATGGATCGCCGTTACCAGCTGATGTCCGCGATGGGCGTCCGCAACATCGCGGGCTTCAATCGCAAGGTCAAGGACGCCAACGAAGCGGGCAAGCCCATCCTGGATCCGGTGCTGATGGCGCGGGCATCGAATGATCCGACCATCGACCAGTCGGCAATTCCGGAGCTGGCGCCGCTGCCCTACATCGTAGTGATCATCGACGAGCTCGCTGATCTGATGATGATCGTCGGCAAGAAAGTCGAAGAGCTGATCGCGCGGCTGGCGCAGAAGGCGCGGGCCTCCGGCATCCACCTGATTCTTGCGACCCAGCGGCCGTCGGTCGACGTGATCACGGGGCTGATCAAGGCCAACGTGCCGTGCCGCATCGCGTTTCAGGTTTCGGCCAAGGTCGACTCGCGGACCATCCTCGATCAGAGCGGTGCCGAGTCGCTGCTCGGTCACGGCGACATGCTGTACCTGCCATCGGGTACCTCCATGCCGACGCGCGTGCACGGCGCGTTCGTATCGGACCAGGAAGTGCATCGTGTCGTCGAGCAGCTGAAGAAAACCGGCACGCCGAGCTATATCGACGACGTATTGATCGGACCGCGCACCGCTCTTGCGGGCATTTCTGGCGAAGACGCCGAGCTCGGCGGCGCCGCGGATCCGGAGCAGGATGCGCTGTACGACGAAGCGGTAAAAATCGTCGTGACCGAGCGCAAGCCGTCGATCTCCTATGTGCAGCGACGGCTCAAGATCGGCTACAACCGCGCGGCGCGACTGATTGAAGCGATGGAGAACGCCGGGCTGGTCGGCCCGCTGCAGTCAAATGGTGCGCGCGAGATCCTGGCGCCGCCGCCGGCGGCAGACTGAACGATGCGAACGGTGCTCGCAATTGTGGCGATTTTGACGGCGCTGCCCGTCGCTGCGGCGTCGCGCGATACTGCGCTCGATCGTTATCTCGCCCAGCTCGCCACGCTGCGGGTCGATTTTCAGCAGAGCCTGACCGACGCGCGCGGCCGCTCGCTGGAGTCGGTGTCCGGCACGCTACTGGTGCAGCGCCCGGGCCGCTTTCGCTGGGAGGTCCGCCCGACCAAGTCGGAGGCACTGCCAACCCAGCTGATGGTCGCCGATGGCCGCAACGTCTGGTTTTACGATCGTGAGCTCGAACAGGTCACGGTCAGGCCCGCTTCGTCAGCGCTGACGGCCACACCGGCGCTGCTGCTGTCTGGCGTTGTCGACGTGCACGTGGCGTTCGATATCACGGGCGAGGCGCGCGCAGGCGGGCTCGACTGGGTGCGCGTCACACCGAAGCGTGCCGATGCGGAGTTCCGCGAGGCCCGGCTAGGTTTCTCCGGCAACGAACTGCGTCGCATGGAAATCGCCGACAAGCTCGGCCAGAAGTCCGTGCTGGACTTCGGTCGCAACGAGCGCAATGGCCGCGTGGATCCGGCCGAGTTGCGCTTCGTGCCACCGCCCGGCGTGGACGTGATCGGGCGCCCCGCGGCCTGATTCCGGTGAGGACGCTGCACTGGCGCGGCCTGTGGCTCGCGATAGGCTTCGCAATCGCGTCAATCGTGATCTATGTGTGCCTGAAACCCGGCGGACTGTCGGCGTCGTGGATCCCGCGCTCCGACAAGCTAAATCATGCGATCGCCTATCTTGCGCTGGCGGGATGGTTCGGCTCGCTGCTGTCGCAGCGGGCCTGGCTCTGGTTGGCGGCAGCGCTGCTCGTGTTCGGCGGCGCGATCGAACTGGCGCAAGATGCGATGCCCTTTGGTCGCAGTGCCGAGTGGGCCGACATGCTCGCGAACCTGGTTGGGATTGCGATGGGCTTGATCTGCGCGCACTGGTTCGGTGCCGGACTGCTGGCGCGACTCGACCGCACGCTGCCACGACGTTACTGATGAAGCCGCTCGCCGACCGCATGCGTCCGGCCTCGCTCGACGAAGTCGTCGGGCAACAGCATGTGCTGGGCGCAGGCAAACCGTTGCGGCAGGCGCTGGCGAGCGGCGCATTGCACTCATTGATTCTCTGGGGACCGCCCGGCACCGGCAAGACTACGATTGCGCGGCTGATCGCGCAGCGGGCCGATGCCGAGTTCATTGCGCTCTCAGCGGTCATGGCGGGCATCAAGGATGTGCGCGCGGCGGTGGATCAGGCCGGGAAGACTCGCACTGAGTCCGGTCGCGGCACGGTGTTGTTCCTGGACGAGGTGCATCGCTTCAACAAGACCCAGCAGGATACGTTCCTGCCGTTCATCGAGGACGGCACGCTGACCTTCATTGGAGCGACTACCGAGAACCCGTCGTTCGAGCTGGTCAGCGCTTTACTGTCGCGTGCACGTGTCTACGTGCTCAAGCCGCTCGGCGACAGCGATCTGGCAACGCTGCTGCAGCGGGCGCTCGCGGATCCGACGCGCGGACTCGGCGGGCAGGGCATCGCGATCGACACAGACGCCCTGGCGCTACTTGCGGCTGCGGCGGACGGCGACGCGCGCCGCGCGCTCGGCATGCTCGAGATCGCCGCAGACCTCGCGGTCGATGAGGGCGGCCTCCGACGCATCGCGCTGGCGCAGGCGAGCGAAGTCGCTTTCGGCGGTCGGCGCCGTTTCGACAAGGGCGGCGAACAGTTCTACGACCAGATTTCGGTGCTGCACAAGGCCGTGCGGGGCACAGACCCGGATGCGGCTCTGTACTGGTTTGCACGCATGCTCGACGGCGGTTGCGATCCGCACTATCTTGCGCGCCGCATGCTGCGGATGGCTGGTGAAGATATCGGGCTGGCTGACCCGCGCGCGCTGGCGATGACGCTGGATGCCTGGGCCGCCTACGAGCGGCTGGGTAGCCCGGAAGGCGAGTTGGCGCTTGCCAACGCACTCGTCTATCTCGCCTGTGCACCAAAAAGCAACGCAGTGTACGCCGGGTTCAAGGAGGCGCAGGCAGATGTCGAGCAACTCGGCACGCTCGACGTACCGCTGCGGTTTCGCAATGCACCGACCAGGCTCATGAAGGAACTCGGCTATGGCGCTGGCTATCGCTACGCTCATTCGGAAGCAGACGCCTACGCCACCGGCGAGCGTTACCTGCCCGATGACCTGCCGGATCGGCAGTACTACCGGCCCGTGAGCCGCGGCCTCGAGATCCGGATCGGCGAAGCGCTGGCGCGGCTGCGTTCCAGGGCGGCATCGTGATACCCGGCTGGTTGCTGGTCGGGTTCGGCAGCGCCATCGGCGGTATCGCGCGCTACGGGCTCGCGCGCTGGTTGCCAGTTCTGCCAGGCGCCTGGCCGACCGCTACAATGCTCGCCAATGTCGGCGGCAGCGTGCTGATCGGAGCCTGTTCGGTCTGGCTTGCGGGGCGCGCAGGGGCAACGCCGGAAAGTGCGCGCCTGTTCTGGATGACGGGCGTGCTCGGTGGCTTCACGACCTTCTCGGCGTTCGCGCTCGAAGCAACCGCATTGGGGTCGAGCGCCAGCCTGGCGCGTGCGCTGTTGTATATCGTGGCGACCGTGGTGCTGTGTCTGGCAGGGGCACTCGCGGGGCGCTGGCTCGCAGCGGCGTCGTGGTAGAAACTGGCAAGGCTCAGGAAAGAAGAAACGTGCTCGATTCCAAACTGCTGCGCAGTGACCCGGAAGCGGTGGCTGCCAATCTCGCGCGACGCGGCTTCAGCCTCGATGTCGCCGCGTTTCGGGCGCTGGATGAGCGCCGCAAGGCGGCGCAACTCGACGCTGATCGGCTGCGGGCCGAGCGCAATGCGAGCGCCAAGGCGGTCGGCGGCGCCAAGGCGCGCGGCGAAGACATGGCGCCGCTGCTGGCGCGCGCCGAGGCGGTAGCCGGCGAGCTCGCCGCCGCGGAAGCCGCGATCGCGAGCGTTCAGCAGGAGTCCGACGAGTGGTTGCTCGGTCTGCCGAACCTGTTGCACCCGGCTGTGCCGGAGGGTCGCGACGAGTCCGCCAACGTCGAACTGCGCCGCTGGGGTGTACCCAGGACGCCGGATTTCACTGCGCGCGATCATGTCGAGATTGGCGTACAGCTCGGCGGGCTCGACTTCGAGGCCGGCGCGCGAGTCGCTGGCACGCGCTTCACGGTCATGCGCGGCGCAGTGGCGCGGCTGCATCGTGCGCTGGGCCAGTTCATGCTCGACCTGCACACCAGCGAGCACGGCTACACCGAGTGTTATGTGCCGTATCTGGTTTCGGCCGCCTCACTGCAGGGCACCGGGCAATTGCCGAAGTTCGCAGCCGACCTGTTCCACACCGACGGCGAGCAGGGTTACTACCTGATCCCGACCGCCGAAGTGCCGGTCACGAATCTGGTGCGCGAGCAGATCGTCGCTCCTGAGGATCTGCCACTGCGCTATGTCGCGCATACGCCATGCTTCCGTTCCGAGGCGGGATCCTACGGCAAGGACACCAAGGGCATGATCCGTCAGCATCAGTTCGACAAAGTCGAACTCGTTCAGATCGTCAGGCCCGAAGACTCGGCTGCCGTACTCGAGCAGCTGACGGGCCACGCAACGACTGTGCTCGAGCGCCTCGGCTTGCCGTATCGCGTGGTGGCGCTGTGCGCCGGAGATATCGGCTTCGGCAGCGCGCGAACCTACGATCTTGAAGTCTGGCTGCCGGGGCAGGGCAAGTACCGCGAGATTTCCTCGTGCAGCAATTGCGATGCCTTCCAGGCGCGGCGGATGCAGGCGCGCTGGCGCAATCCGGCTACAGGCAAGCCCGAGCCCGTGCACACACTGAACGGATCCGGGGTTGCGATCGGACGCGCACTGGTCGCCGTACTCGAGAACTATCAGAATGCAGATGGCAGCGTCGATGTGCCCGAAGTGCTCAGGCCTTATATGGGGGGCGTCGAGCGGTTGAATGCGCCGGCTTGAAAACCGATGTGGAAGGGTGGCAGAGCGGTTGATTGCACCAGTCTTGAAAACTGGAGACCCTTTACGGGGTTCGTGAGTTCGAATCTCACCCCTTCCGCCAACTATCGGGCTAGCGCTGGGAGAACAACGATGAAGCGGGATTGGGAGCTGATCCGCGAGGTGCTACTCGAAGTCGAGGCACTTAATCCTGCCAAGTTTGAAACCAAGCAATACGGCCCTCTAGCGCGAATCGACAGCCAAGCCTGCCACCGGTTTTGCTGACACCTGGTTAAGAGCGATGAACTTCCCGCGGAATGACGAGCACTTCCGGTGCTCAGGCTACCAGTCGCAGTTCCGGCTCAAGTCCGGCGCGCGCAGCCAGTGTCAGTAGCCTGTCCAGGCTGAAATCCTGTCAACCGCCTTTTATCGTCGCGACACACGCGGTTGCGCAATACCGAGGCGCTTGGCGGCTTCCGCCGGAGTCCAGTCCTGCGACTTCAGTTGCCGTTCCATACGAATCATCGCTTCGGCTGGGTCGAGGCCACGATCGAGGAACACGTTGCCGCTGCCTTTGTGGCTCGGGAGTCTGCGAAGACGACCTCCAAGGCGATTCCCGCCGAACCGGCCAGATTGGCGAATTGCCGTCGACTCTGCAGCGATTTCATGCTGAGGTATGACCGACTCCCACGACATCGACATCGACGTCGCTCCACACATACAACCATCCGTCGCGTGCGGGTTCTGCTCGACTCCGATCTGGCGGCACTATACGGAGTGCCGACCAAACGGCTGAATGAGGCGGTGAAGCGCAATCGCGCGCGGTTTCCGGCTGATTTCGCTTTCCGGCTGACGTCCGATGAGCAGTCACGTTTGAGGTCGCAATCTGCGACCTCAAACATGGGTCGCGGCGGGCGGCGCCATTCGGCCACAGCCTTCACCGATCACGGCGCCATCATGGCATCCACCATCCTGAACAGCCCACTCGCTGTGGAGATGAGCCTTAATGTCGTGCGAGTATTCGTGAAGTTGCGGCATATCCTCGCTTCCAACACCGAGCTGGCGCGCCGTCTGGAGGCGCTAGAGAAATCGGTCGGAGCGCTGGATGCCAACACCCAAAAAGAGTTCGTGCGTGTCTACAAGGCGATCCTCAGGCTGATGGGCCCGGCGTCGGGCGAACAATAGCCGCGCCTGCTTCGCCTCGGCCAGTTGCGCGGCATCGCGCTGTTTGATCTTGCTAAGGACGAAACGTCTGCGTCAGCCGCGCATACGCGCCCTTGCCCACCCGAGCCAGCGGATCGAACGCGGCGACATCAATCAACAGTCGTCCGCGCGCATCGATCGAACCGACATCCGGCCGAATCCACAGCTTGATGATCTCGGCGAACACAACGATCTGCAGCGTGTCGCCGACGCGCGTGAACTGCCTCGCAATGCAGGCCATCGACAGCGGTGCAGCGGTGACTCGGGGTACCGGCCAGTCCCAGTCCGTCAGTTCAATGCCGTTCTTGCGAATTTCGCTGACGCCCGGTGGCAGCTCTTCGGAAGTCGCCTGCACCTGACCCGCCTGCGCCGATGATGCGAGACCTATCACGAACTGCGAACGCTCGCGCAGATTGCGGTGGCTGTCTTTCTCTCTTTCCGCCATGCCGTCGCCGATCGAGAACATGACCATCGCCGGGGAACTCGTGATGCCGTTGAAGTACGAGAACGGCGCGAGGTTCCAGCGCTCCTCGCCAAAATGCTCGCCATTGTCCGACAGCACCCAGGCGATCGGCCGCGGAATAATGACCTGGGTGAAGACGTTATACGCTTCGGCCTCGGGTAGACCTTCGACAGAGAATTCCATGCTGCCCCTTGAGTGGCTGGATCGTATTGCGGATCAGGCATCGTAGCGCCGCAAGTCAGCTCTGTCCCGTGAGCACCGTTTCGCTATGCTAGGCGCCGCTCCTTGCCAAGGAACGGCATGTCCCCACTTTCCTCATCCAGCCCTGGGCTGTCTGCCGCCCAGCGTCGCCGCGCTCTGCTTGCCGTCACGGTCGCGAACTTTGCGGCGATGGCAGGCTTTGGCGTGTTCTTTCCGATTCTGCCGCAGTACGGTTTTTCGATCGGCGCTGACGCGACGGACATTGGGCTGGCGATCGCCGCGTTCTCGTTGGGCCAGTTGATTGCAAGTCCGGTTGTCGGGCGTCTCTCGGATCGTTTCGGACGCAAACAGGTGTTGCTGTGGAGCCTGGCGCTTTCCGCGCTGATGCATGCGCTGAACGCATTTTGCGTCACGCCGTTCGCACTGATCGCAGTCCGCTTTGCGGGCGGACTGTGCGCGGCAAGTTTTGGCGTGGCGTTTGCGGTCGCATCCGATGTCAGTGAGCCGTCGCGGCGCACCGCGGCCATGGGTCAGGTGGGCGCGGGGCTGTCGCTCGGGTTCATCCTGGGTCCGGCACTCGGTGGATTCATCGCCGGCGCGAGCGCGGAACCTGGCGACTTTGCGCTGGTCTGCTACGCCGCAGCGGCGCTTTCTGCCATGGCCTGCATCGCCACCTGGGTTCTGTTGCCTGAGACCGGCACACGCCGGCTTGAGGCGACGATCGTTGCGCCAATGGTCGGACTGAGGCTGATGCGCGATGTCAGCGTCTCGCGGCTCGTGTATCTGACCCTGCTGTCGGCCGCTGCGGTCGCGATGATGGAAGCGACGTTTACGTTGTTCGCATCAGCGAATCTCGGCGCGGGGCCACGCACGATCGGCATCGTGTTTGCGGCGATGGGTGTGGTGACCACGATTCTGCAGCTCACCGCAGCGGGTTGGGCAAGTCGCCGCTTTGGCGATGAGCGGGTTATGGAAGCGGGCATTCTTTTGCAGGCCGTCGGGCTCGGCATCCTGTCGGTTTCGGCGGGGCTGACACTGGCGGCAGGTGGGGCAATGATCATCGCGATGGGCTTTGCGTTGTTGACGCCCGCGCTGGCTTCGCTCACTTCGCTCGCCGCAGACGCAGCGACGCAAGGCGAGGTGCTCGGCATCCAGCAGGGCGGTGGTTCGCTCGGGCGTGTATTGGGTCCGGGAATGTCGGGGCCGATCTACGACGGCTTTGGCGGCAACGCGCCGTTCTTTGTCGGCATGGCCGGGATGGTGGCGACGCTGGTGTACGCGCGCTTGACGCGCCGGGCTTGACGTCGACGCTGCAACCAAGTAGGCGCACAATAGTGGTGAGCTGTGTGCCAATGGACTGACGGGTAGGGCCAGATTCTTGGCTGGTCGCTGCGTTCAGTCTGCAACTTGAAAGACGCCACCGAAGCGACCTTTGGACCGCGCACGCGCGGCGCTGTTGCGCTTGGCGCGCTCGGCGTCGTATTCGGCGATATCGGCACCAGCCCAATGTATGCGATGCGGGCCTGCCTGACGGCGGGTGGCGCCGCGCGCGTGGACGCACCGGCCGTTTTGGGTGTGCTGTCGCTGATCTTCTGGGCGTTGGCTCTGACGATCACGGTCAAGTACATGTTGATCATCCTGCGCAATGACAACCGCGGCGAGGGCGGTGTGCTGGCGCTGACCGCGCTGGCTGGCTCGGAAAGCCCTCGCCGGCGCGCCGGCTTGATTGCCGGTTTTGGTCTTGCAGGGTGTGCGCTGTTCTACGGCGACGGAATCATTACACCGGCGGTGACGGTGCTCAGCGCAGTCGAGGGCCTCGAGACGATCTCCCCCAAGTTTGAGTCGCTGGTCACACCCATCGCGATTATGGTGCTGCTGGGCCTTTTCGGCCTGCAGCGGCGCGGTACCGGTGCGCTCGGTCGGTGGTTTGGTCCGATCATGCTCGTCTGGTTCCTGGTGCTTGGCGCGTTCGGCCTTAACGGGATCCTCCGCGAGCCGCATGTGCTGGAGGCGGTCAACCCCGCCTACGCGTTGGGATTCCTCGCCCAGAACGCCGGCGTGTCACTGCTCGTGATCGGATCAGTGTTCCTGGCCGTCACCGGTGGGGAAGCGCTCTACGCGGATCTGGGTCACTTTGGACTGCAGCCCATACGCATGGCGTGGTTTTTCGTCGCCTGGCCTGCATTGCTGCTGAACTACTTTGGCCAGGGCGCATTGCTGCTATCCGAGCCCGATGCGATCGCAAACCCGTTCTTCCGGCTCGCGCCTCCCGAACTTCTGGTGCCTTTGGTAGTGCTTGCGTCGGTCGCGGCGATCATTGCATCGCAGGCGGTGATCTCCGGAGTCTTTTCGATGACGCAGCAGGCGTTGCAACTCGGTTTTCTGCCGCGTCTGCGCATCGTGCAGTCCTCGGCTGAGGCGGTTGGGCAGGTCTACGTGCCGTCTGTAAACGTAATGCTTTGCGTTGCAACGATCGCGTTGGTGCTGGCATTCGGGTCCAGTGCGAATCTTGCCAGTGCGTACGGCATCGCCGTTGCCAGCACTATGGTCATCGAGACCTCGCTGTTGCTGCTGCTGCTGCGGGCGCGGGTGCAGCGGTCGGATCAGCTGTTGTTCTATGGTCTGTTGCCTCTGGCCCTCATCGACTTGAGTTTCTTCGTTGCCAATGTGGCCAAGATCCCCCAGGGAGGTTGGGTGCCGCTGCTGGTAGCCGGCGCAGCCCTGCTCGTGATGCGAACCTGGATCAGCGGCCGCAGCAGCGTTTCGGAGCAATTGCGGCGCCTTGGCAGTGCCGAGTCCCGTTTTTTTTCCACCCTGGAGCGTTCGCCGCCAGCGCGAGTTCCGGGAGTGGCGGTTTTCCTGACCAGTGATGCAGCCAGTATTCCGCGGACCCTGAAGCGCAATGTTGAACACAACGGCGTGCTGCACGAGAAGACAATCCTGTTGACGATCGCCACCCGACGCGTGCCGAAAGTGCCGCGGGGCACCGGTATCAGCGTCCGCGAGATCAGCCAGGGCGTGTATCGCGTAGAAGTGTCGATCGGCTTCATGGATCAGCCAGACGTGCCGCGCCTGTTGCGCGAAACGGAGCGACGGGGTCTCGGCTTCGCGACCCAGGATGCCACCTATTTTCTTGGCCGCGATGACGTCGTGGCCGGCAGTCCGCGCGGCATGTCGAGCTGGCGCAAGCAACTGTTTTTGTTTCTTTCGCGTAACGCGCAGTTTGCCGGAGCGCACTTCGGCATCGCGCCAGAACGGATTGTCGAAATCGGCGGCCAGATCGAGATCTGAGCGCCGGTGCTGCAGCATCGATCCATTCAGGACCGCTCGGGCTATAATTCGACCATGCCTGTCCCGTCTGTACCGCGCCGCCGTCGCAGGGCCTTTTTTGCCCCCCTGTGGCTCGGCGCGATCCTTGCCATGATCGCGGCCTTCATCGCGATCGTGCTGATCCAGGCCGCTGACACGACCACGGTCATCGTGGTGCGTCATGCCGAGAAGCAGCTTGGCACGATCGACGATGCGCCGCTGAGTACAGAGGGTGAGCTGCGCGCTGAGCGGCTCGCGCAGATGCTCGGTCAGGAGACCGATGGTGAGCAGATCACCGTGGTCGTGGCTTCCGAGGCGCGGCGTTCGCAGCAGACCGCAGCGCCTCTCGCACGCCGCCTGGGCCTCGGGGTCACGACGGTGCCAGCCGGCGAGCTTGCCGCGCTGATGGCGGTGCTCAACCGGCAGCGCGATGGCACGCTCAGCGTTGTGGTCGCGCACAGCAACACGATTCCGCAGATCGTCGCTGCGCTCGCCGGCAAGGAGAGCCGCGTCACTGTTAACGAAAGCGACTATGGATCGATGTTCGTCGTGACCTCGTCGCGATACGGGCCGGCTTCGGTGCTCCGACTGCGCTACTAGCGCTGCGCGCGCAGCTGCAGCGCGCGGCGGATGAACGCGTCGTGTTCGGCAATCCTGAGGTCGGCTAGCACCGCGCTGTCGATCATGCCGTCCGCACCGATCAGGAACGTCGCGCGCCGCACACCAAAGCCGAGCGGGCCGTCCACGTTGTAAGCTTTGATGACCTTCTTGTCGGAGTCCGAGAGCAAGTCGAATTGCAGCGAGTGTTTGTCGCGAAAGCGACGATGGCTTTCGCTGGACTGTGGGCTGACGCCAATCACCTGCAGACCGACCTTGCTGATTTCATCGTGCAGGTCGCGGATCGAACAGGCTTCCTTCGTGCATCCGGGCGTGAAGTCCGCCGGATAGAAGTAGAGGATCAACGGGCCGCGATTCAGCACCTCGCTCAGTGTGATGGTCTGGTCGTTCTGGTTGGGCAGCGAGAAGTCCGGTGCCCGGGTTTTTGGGTTTAGCATCTCTTTAATCTTGCCAGAGTTGCGGCGGATGCTAGAATCCGCCGCCGCGCGTGGGGCGGTAGCTCAGCTGGGAGAGCGTCGCGTTCGCAATGCGAAGGTCGGGAGTTCGATCCTCCTCCGCTCCACCATTTTTCCCCCAAGTCCCTGCTCGGATGCCCCCGTAGCTCAGTGGATAGAGCGACCGCCTCCTAAGCGGTAGGTCGTCGGTTCAACTCCGGCCGGGGGCGCCATCACCTCATGTGCCCGGGGTGGACGAGGCACTCCATGGTCGTCGGTTCAACTCCTGCCGGGGGCGCCAATTAATTCATTGGCTTACCATAATAATCTGCCGTGACTTCGCGATCAGCCCCGCCCGCCATAGGGGTCATAGCCGCGTGAGCGGCCGGGTTCGATCTCAAGTTTTTTCGGTGTGTCGTCGAGCTTCAACTCGGTGACATCGAGCTTGCGGAGGATTCTGGAAGCGCTTTCCATCCCTGAGGCGTCCGGGTCTTCACTGAACTGCCAGACTGCATTGCCGCGATCATCATGCTGCACCCGGCCTTTCTTCTCTGCCGGCGCGGCGGGTGGTTCGGGCTGTGGGTCACGCGCGCTGCGCAGCTGCAGCGCCTTGAGACGCTGCGTCGCGGCGACGAGCACTCGAGCCAGCGGGTTGGCAGGGCGGCGATCAGTGGGCGTGGTCATAATGGTTGGATTATGCCCGCCGGCGGACCCGCGAACTGTGACGAAATTTCGTCGCCCATCCCCGTAACTGTGACGCGTATCGCGTTCCGACGAGCGCTGCAGCGGTTCGGCGTGATCCCGGTCATCGCGTTGTGCGGGCTACTGAACGTGTCGGTGCTGAGGGCTTCTGAGCCCGAGTCACCGATTGATCCGCCGCCTGTCGACGCGTTGATTGTCGAGGGTGAGCAGCTGCTGGCAGCGGGGCGCAGCAAGGAGGGCTTTCGATTGCTGGGCGAGGCTGAGGAGCGGCTGGCCGGCAATCCGAGATTCGACTTTGCTTTCGCGCTGCTTGCGATGGATTCGGGTTGGGCGGCGCCTGCCATCCGCGCATTGCGGCGAGTCATCGCACAGACCCCGGGTTTCTGGGGCGCCGAGCTCGAATTCGGGCGGGCGCTGGCGATGAACGGCGACGTGCGCGCTGCGCGCGAGCTGTACGGGCAATTGCTCGCGCGCGAGCCACCACCGCTCGTGGCCAGCAGCGCGCGCGAGGGGCTCAAGGCGTTGGCAAACCAGAAGGACGCGCGCTGGCAGCGCTGGACGCCGTCGGTGGAGTTTGCCGCAGGCTACGACAGCAATGTCAATTTCTCGACCTCGGATCCGACCTTCCTGGGCTTCGCGCTCGACCCGCGCTTCGTGCGCGATGGCTCGCCGTTCGTTGCCGTTGGTGGCGCGATCAGCAACAGCCGCCCGATCCGCGAAGCGGGTCGCTGGTCCAATCGCCTGCTGGCCTCGTCGCGCTCCAATCCCGAGGCTCGTTTTGCTGATGAAACCAACATCGTGGCATCAACCGTGTATTCGCATGCGACGCCGCGCCTGCGCACAGCCTTGCTGCTCGGCGGCGGCTACTCGTGGATCGAGGGCGAACCGAACCGCCGCGGTGTCAGTGCTGAGCTTGCGCTGACCCGCAACTTCGATCAGCGCTGGGAGCTTGCGGCGCTCGGCCGCGTCGGCCTGGTCGACTACCTGCAGCCCGAGCTCGAGGTGCTGGACGTGCTGCGTTTGCTCAATGGTGTATCGCTGTCGCGGATCGATTTGGGCAGCGGTGCGGGGCGGATCGGCGTCGCCGCCATCGGTGGTCGAGACCTGGCGCAGCTCGCGGACTCGAGCTACTCGGCGGACCGTTATGGTGCGCGCCTGTTCGGCAGCTGGACGATGGCGCGGTTCGAACTGTATGCCGAGGCCAGCTATTTCGTCGCCGACTACTTCGACGGTGGCGGCTTCCTTGGAATCGATCGTCTCGACCGGCAACTGGGCGCCGTGATCGGGGCCTCCCTTGCCGGTTGGCCGCGCCCTGGCTGGCGGCTTGCGCCGCGTGCGAGCTGGGTTCGCAATGACTCGAATCTGAGTTTCTTCGCCTACGATCAGGCTGTCGTCAGTGTGGCGCTGAGCTACGAGTTCGCGCGCGACTGAGAGGCGCGTCACACTGAAGCGGGGTGCGTCGGCGGCGCGGCTCCGGCTCTATAAACTCGGCGGGCCGCGTTGACCGCTCACAAGGAACGTCTCTGTTGCCCATTGATCCGCGGCTACCGTCTGAGCTTGCGACGGCGAGCAATCGTCGTGGTGCCGATCGCCGCCGGCGTCACTGGTTTGCGCTGTTGATCGGCAGCTTTCGCGTGCGTCGCCGCCGCGTGCGACGCGCAGGTGAGCATCGCATGAGCTCGCTGGACTGGCACGACTCGCAGTGGCTCGCGGTCGCAATTCTCATTTTATTGTTGTCGGTGACCGACGCTTTCATGACCCTGACGCTGATCAACCTCGGCGCGGTTGAGTTGAATCCGTTCATGGCGCCTCTCGTCACCGGCAGCGGGCGGTCTTTTGCGCTGTGGAAGCTCGGATTGACCTCCGGTGGAGTGGTGATCCTGATCCTGCTGGCGCGCGCCCGCGTGTTCCGGCGGCTGCCGGTTGCGGTGATCCTGTATCTGGTTCTGATCGGCTACGCGGTGCTGGTCTGTTACGAAGTTTGGTTACTTGAACGGCTACTGTTTATGAACACTTGACCATCGGCTAAACTAGCGTTTTCCACGGACTTTTCCCTCCAATGGCCGCCTCGCGCAGCGATCAGCTTCAATCGACCCCGCTTTTCGGCAGCAATGCCGACTACGTCGAAGACCTCTACGAAAGATACCTCAACGATCCCGGCAGCGTGGATCCGGCCTGGAGGGCCTATTTTGCGGGCCTGCCGCGCACGACGCAGCCGGAGCCGGCGCATCGCTCGATCCAGGCTGGAATCGCGCAGCGTGCTCGCCAGCCGCGGGTGTCGATGCATGCGGCGGCTGCCGACCGCACCGCCGAGCTGAGCGACAAGCAAGGAGCCGTTTCGCGACTGATCCAGATCTACGCGAACCGCGGCCATCTGGTCGCGAACCTCGATCCGCTCGGACTTATGCTGCGCGAGCGGCCGCGGGTGCTCGACCTTGCTTACTTTGGACTCACCGATGCAGACCTCGACACCGAGTTCTCGACCGGCGCGCGCGGCTCGATCGTCCCGAAGCGCAGCAAGTTGCGCGACATCATTGCCGAACTGAAGCATATGTATTGCGGTCCGATTGGCGCGGAGTTCGCGCACATTTCGAACACCGAAGAGCGCTTGTGGCTGCAGGATGAGTATCAGGCCGGCAGGATGCAGTTCCAGTTTTCGGCCGATGAGCGGCGCAGCATTCTCTGGCAGCTGACTGCGGCCGAGGGCCTCGAGCGCTACCTGCACACCAAGTTTGTCGGCCAGAAGCGCTTCTCGCTCGAAGGTGGCGATGCGCTGATTCCGCTGCTTGATGACGTCGTACAGCAGGGTGGGCTGATGGGCATCGAGGAAATCATCATCGGCATGGCGCATCGCGGCCGGCTCAACGTGCTGGTCAATGTGCTCGGCAAGAGCCCATCGGACCTGTTCTCCGAGTTCGAAGGCAAGTACGACATCTCACACCTGAAGGGTTCCGGGGACGTCAAGTACCACAAGGGATTTTCGGCCGATCTGCGCACCTCCGGTGGCAACGTGCACATGGCGCTGGCGTTCAACCCGTCGCATCTCGAGATCGTGAACCCGGTGGTCGAGGGCTCGGTGCGCGCCAGGCAAGAGCGCCGCGCGGATCACGAGGGCGATCAGGTGGTGCCGATTCTCATTCACGGCGATGCAGCGTTTGCGGGGCAGGGCGTTGTCATGGAGACCATGCAGCTGTCGCAGGCTCCGGGCTACTACACCGGCGGCACGGTGCATATCGTCATCAATAACCAGATCGGTTTCACGACGGCCAAGCCGAGCGATGCACGCTCGACGATGTACTGCTCGGATGTCGCCAAGGTTCTCGAGGCACCGATTTTCCACGTCAATGCGGATGATCCTGAAGCGGTCGTATTCGTGACGCGGCTGGCGCTGCAGTACCGGATGCGCTTTCACAAGGATGTCGTGATCGATCTCGTTTGCTATCGGCGTCTCGGGCACAACGAAGCGGACGAACCGGCGGCCACGCAGCCGCTGATGTACGGCGTCATCCGCAAGCATCCGACGGCTCGAAAGCTTTACGCCGAGCGGCTGGTCGCGGACGGCGTCATGACCGACTCAGAGGTCAACGGCTTCATGGAACAGTACCGCGCCGGACTCGACGAGGGTCGACCGCAGGCGCGCGCCTCGCTCGGCTTGATCGGCAACAAGTACACCGTCGACTGGAGCAAGTACCTGGTCGTCGACTGGTCGGAGCGGATCCAGTCTGGGGTCGATCACAACCGGCTGCAGCGGCTCGGTGCACGGCTCACGACCATGCCAGAAGGCTACGAGCTGCATCCGCGCGTGCAGCAGGTCATTGCCAATCGCGTCAAGATGCTGGCTGGCGAGCTGCCGCTCGACTGGGGCTGCGCCGAGTCGCTGGCGTACGCGAGTCTGCTCGAGGAAGGCTTTTCAGTCCGGATATCGGGCCAGGATGTCGGTCGCGGCACGTTCTTTCATCGCCATGCGGTGCTGCACCACCAGTCGACGGGCGAGTCGTACACGCCGCTGCAGCATGTTGCCGAGCGCCAACCGCGCTTTCAGATCATCGATTCGGTGTTGTCCGAAGAAGCCGTCATGGGTTTCGAATACGGCTACTCCACCACTGAACCCGGCACGTTGGTGATCTGGGAGGGCCAGTTTGGTGATTTCGCAAACGGCGCACAGGTGGTTATCGACCAGTTCATCAGCTCCGGCGAATCGAAATGGGGTCGGCTGTCTGGCCTGACATTGTTTCTGCCGCATGGCTACGAGGGGCAGGGCCCTGAGCATTCCTCGGCGCGGCTCGAGCGATTCCTGCAGCTCTGCGCTGAACTGAACATGCAGGTCTGCGTGCCGTCGACTCCTGCGCAGATGTTCCACATGCTGCGGCGGCAGATGCTGCGCTCGCTGCGCAAGCCGCTGATCGTCATGACACCCAAAAGCCTGCTGCGGCATGACCTGTCGGTCTCAAGCCTCGATGAGCTCGCCCGCGGCAGTTTCGCGAACGTCATCGATGAACAGGAGTCGGCAATCGACCCGGCTGCGGTGCGACGCGTTGTTTTCTCGAGCGGCAAGGTTTATTTCGATCTGCTGCGTGCGCGACGGGCGTCGGGCGTGGCGGACGTGGCGCTGGTGCGCCTCGAGCAGCTGTATCCGTTTCCGGTGGACGAGTACGAAGCCGTGCTGCGCCATTACGCTGCCGCGCGTGAAGTGGTCTGGTGTCAGGAGGAGCCTCAGAACCAGGGCGCCTGGTACCAGATTCGGCATCAGCTCGACCGTCCGATCTCCGGTCGGCTCGATCTGCTGTACGCTGGCCGCCAGCCCGCTGCTGCGCCGGCGACCGGCATCAGCAAGCTGCACGATATTGAGCAGACAGCCTTGATCGAGGCGGCATTGAAATCAAAAGCCCACGAAGAATCAGCCCGCGAGACCAAACGTCTGGCGGTTGCTCCGGCTCTCAGGAAAAGCTCATGACCATTGAAATCCGCGTTCCCCAGCTGCCCGAATCGGTTGCCGATGCGATTCTGGTGGCCTGGCGCAAGCAGCCCGGTGATTCGATTTCCCGCGACGAGAATCTCGCTGACCTCGAGACCGACAAGGTCGTACTTGAAGTGCCGGCCCCGGCCAATGGCGTGATCAAGAAGCTGCATGTCGAGGCAGGCGCGACGGTCAAGAGTGGCGATCTGCTGGCAGTCATCGAGCCGGCGGCGGCGTCGGCGAGCAGCAGCAAGCCCGCGGCCAGCGCGCCCGCCAAGGCTTCGGGCACGACGGCTGCCACGGCGTCGGCCCCGCCGGCGGCCCCGCCGGCGGCCCCGCCGGCGGCCCCGTCGCCGGTCACAGCAGGCAGCGCCAAGCTCAGTCCATCGGCACGCCGGCTCGTTGCAGAGAACCAGCTCGATCCGTCGAGCATCCCTGCCTCCGGCAAGGAGGGTCGGGTCACGAAGTCTGATGTGGTTGGCTTTCTCGACAAGCAGCCGGTAGCAGCAGGGCCGCGCGCCGAGCAGCGCGTGCCGATGACGCGACTGCGCCAGCGCATCGCCGAGCGCATGGTGCAGGCGCAAGCGACCCAAGCCCTGCTGACCTCCTTCAACGAGGTCGATCTGACTGCCGTGAATGCGCTGCGTGCGGCGTATCGTGACCGCTTCGAGAAAGAGCATGGCGCGAAACTCGGCTTCATGTCGTTCTTCGTCAAGGCAGCCGTCGAGGCTCTGCGCCGTTTTCCGGTCGTCAATGCGGCGATAGATGGCACCGACGTGGTCTACCACGAGTACTACGATATCGGCGTCGCGGTTTCGACCGACCGCGGACTGATCGTGCCGATCGTCCGCGATGCCGATGCGAAGAGTTTCGCGGCGATCGAAAAGTCGATCGCCGACTACGCCGGGCGCGCTCGCAGTGGAGCGCTGACCCTCGAGGAACTGACAGGCGGCACGTTCACGATCACCAATGGCGGCGTGTTCGGTTCGCTGATGTCGACACCGATCGTCAACGCACCGCAGAGCGCAATCCTCGGGATGCACAAGATCCAGGAGCGTCCGATGGTGGTCGACGGCCAAGTCGTCGTTCGGCCGATGATGTATCTGGCGCTGACCTATGACCATCGGATCATCGATGGTCGCGAGGCCGTGCAGTTCCTGGTGGCGGTCAAGGACAACCTGGAAGACCCGGGGCGCATGCTGCTCGGCATCTGAGAGTTCGCCATGTCCGAGCAAACCAACTCTGATCAATTCGACGTCATCGTGATCGGTGGCGGCCCGGCCGGCTATCCGGCGGCGATTCGTGCCGGGCAGAACAAGCTGCGCGCCGCCTGCATCGATGAATGGAAGAACTACGACGGCAGCACGGCGTTTGGCGGCACCTGCCTGAACGCGGGCTGCATCCCGTCGAAAGCCCTGCTCGAATCGACCGAACTGTTCCATCGGGCGCAAGCGGAGTTCGGTGCCCACGGTATCTTGGCAAAGAGCCTCTCGTTTGATCTCACCACGATGCAGAAGCGCAAGGCTGGCATCGTCAAGACGATGACCGGCGGGATCGTGCAGCTGTTGAAGGCCGCGGGCGTGACGGCGCTGCAGGGTCACGGCAAGTTGCTGGCCCGCGCCGCTGACGGGCACTGGCAGGTCGAGTACACCGATCATGAAGGCCAGAGCCGCACGCTCAGTGCGAAGCACGTGGTGCTGGCCAGTGGTTCCGTTCCCATGGAGCTGCGCAGCGCAGCCTTCGACGGCAAGCAGATCGTCGACAGCTGGGGTGCGCTGGAATTCGATGCAGTACCGAAGCGTCTCGGCGTGATTGGCGCCGGCGTCATCGGCCTTGAGCTCGGCAGCGTCTGGCGGCGACTCGGAGCGGAGGTCGTCGTGCTCGAGGCGCTGCCGGATTTCCTCGCGATTGCCGATCCGCAGGTCGCCGAGGAAGCCTTGAAGTCGTTCCGCAAGCAGGGCCTCGACATTCGCCTCGGTGCCAAAGTCACAGCGGCGAAGGCGGGCAAGGCCGGCGTGGCGGTCTCGTACACCGATGCTGAAGGTGCCGCGCAATCACTCGACGTCGATCGGCTGATTGTCTGCATCGGGCGGCGACCATTCAGCAAGGGTCTGCTGGGCGATGGCACTGGCGTGACGCTCGACGAACGCGGCTTCATCCAGGTGGACCATGACTGCCGCACCCATGCCGAGAACGTCTGGGCGGTGGGCGACTGCGTGCGCGGACCGATGCTTGCGCACAAGGGTAAGGAAGAGGGCGTCGCGGTGGCGGACCGGATTGCCGGACTCTACGCAGAGGTCAATTACAAGGTGATTCCTTCGGTGATCTACACGGCCCCGGAGATCGCCTGGGTCGGACAGACGGAGACCGAGGTCAAGGCCAGCGGACGAGCGTACAAGATTGGCAGTTTTCCGTTCCTGGCCAGCGGGCGGGCGCGGGCGATGGAAGCGGCGCAGGGCTTCGCGAAAATCCTTGCCGCCAGCGATACGGATGAAATTCTCGGTGTGCATATCATCGGGCCGATGGCCGGCGAGCTGATCGCAGAGGCGGTGCTTGCGATGGAGTATTCGGCGAGCACCGAGGATCTGCAGCGCACGATCCATGCGCACCCGACGCTGTCGGAAGCGCTGCACGAGGCTGCACTCGCGGCCGACAAGCGTGCGATCGACATGCCGAATCGCTGACTCAAGCGCATCGTCGAGTCAACGAATCCTCCGCGCCGAAATCGCCCCCGATACCCGACCGAGCTGGCGCAGGATGCGCGCCAGCTGCGCCTGATCTGCAACTCCAACACTGATGCTGGTCGTAGCGGTGCCTTCCTTGTGGTCCGTGCGGGTGTTCAATGCATCGATGCTGAGCTTTTCGGCGGCGATGACTTCGGACAAGTCGCGCAGCAGACCCTGACGGTCCCAGGCGGTGATCTCGATTTCCACCGGCAGCTGTTCGCCTGCATCGCGCCAGTTCACGCGCAGCACGCGTTCGGGATGCATGGCCTGCATTCGTTGCAGGCCCTTGCAGCGCAGCTCATGCACGGTCACGCCGCGGCCCTGGGTCACGTAGCCGGCAATCGCCTGCGGCCGCACCGGTGCGCAGCAACGCGCCAGCGTGACGGGCAGGTCGCCCACGCCTTCAATGACGACTGGTGAGCTGCTGCGTGCCACGGTGCGCTTGGCCTTGCGGCGAGCCGCCGGCAACGCGGATGGGCTGGCCGTCGCCTGTCCGGCGCCTGTCGAGCTGCGTTCCTGCCGCCGCTGCAGGGCCTGGCTCAGCTGCGTCGTGCTGATTTCAGCTTCGCCAATCCAGCGGTACAGCTGACTGACGTCAGTCGCCTTCAGGTCGCTGGCCAGCGCCGGCACGATCTCGCCGCTTTGTCCGGCGCGTGCCAGTTCGCGTTCGACGATGACGCGCCCTGCCAGTTCATTGGCGCCCGCGTCGAGGCGTCGAAAATGCGCGCGGAGCTTGGCGCGGCTGCGCGGCGAGACGATAAAACCCTGCTCTTGAGACAACCAGTCACGGCTTGGGGCGGGCTGCTTGCCCGCGATGATCTCGACGACTTCGCCGGTCTTGACCTGATAGGTCAGCGGCACGATCCGTCCGTCGACCTTGGCGCCGCGGCAGCGATTGCCAAGCCCGGTATGCACCTGATACGCGAAGTCCAGCGGCGTTGCGCCCGCCGGTAGTTCGACCACCTCGCCGCGCGGCGTCAGCGCAAACACGCGGTCGCCGAAAAGCTGCGTGTGGGAGCGCTCAATGAAGTCGGGGTCGGCATCGCTGCCGGTGCGTCCGTCGAGAATGCGGCGCACCCAGTCGATCTTGCGATCCTCGGCCAGACGGCGCTCGCCGCCTTCCTTGTAGTGCCAGTGTGCCGCGACGCCGAGTTCCGCCTGCTCGTGCATCTCGTGGCTGCGGATCTGCACTTCGACCGGCTGGTTCTGCGGTCCGACGACAGCCGTATGGATGGAGCGATAGCGATTGTCTTTCGGGGTCGCGATGTAGTCATCGAACTCGCCGGGCAGATAAGGCCACCGGCCGTGCACGACGCCCAGCGCCGCATAGCACTGCGGTACGGACTCGCACAGGATCCGCACCGCCAGCAGATCGTAGAGTCCGGAAATTGCAAGCTGCTTGCGCTGCATCTTGCGCCAGATGCTGTACAGGTGCTTCGGGCGACCACGCACCTCAGCGCTGACTCCGGCGCGGGCGAGCTCCGCGGACAGTGTCTCGCAAAACTCTGCGATATACGCTTCGCGCGTCTCGCGCCGCGTGCTGACCGATTTGGCAATCTGGCCATAGTCGTCTGGCTGCAGGTATCTGAAGGCCAGATCCTCGAGCTCCCATTTGATCTGCCAGATGCCGAGGCGGTTGGCCAGCGGCGCGAATACGGCGCGAGCCTCGGCAGCGAGTGCGGACTGCTGAGACGCATTGAGATCACGCGCGTGTCTCAGCCGGGCGAGCTGCACCGCGAGTCGCGCTACCACCAGTCGCGGATCGCTGACTACGGTCAGCAGCATCCGCCGTAGCGTCTGCGCCTGTTGCGAGTCGAGACTTATGGCCTGACCCCAGGCGGCGCCCAGACCGAAGTCGCCAAAACGCGCCAGCTCGGCCGCGACACTGATCACTCCGTCGTCGAGTGAGCCCGGCGCAGGGTCTTCGAACACGCGTGCGCCGATTGCTTCGTAGACGATGGTGCCGTCGATCAGTGCGCTGTCGTCGGTCAGTGTCGCGAGGATGCGACCCGCTTCGGCGGCGCGCTCAAGCGCCAGCGGATCGATTTCGAGCGCGCGCAATCGGTGGGCTGTCGCCTCGATGGACTCGATGCGGGAGCGGGGCAGCGACTCACTGGTCTTCATGGCATGCAGTTCGGCCTCAGGCGTGTGCCTGTAGATGTTTGCCGCTATCATAGCTTGCATCCTTATGCGCAAATCCCGTGCGAGTTCCTGGCGATCGATGCGGGTGGAAGACCTTGCGGCCCACGCGACGCCGAAGGCAGCTGGCGTGCGCGCTGTTGGTTTGCCGAGCGCGGTCTGCCGTGTGCTCGGCCTTGATCCCGGTTCGCGGCTCACGGGATTCGGCATCATTGACTGCAACGGAGGCAGCTACCGTTGCGTTGTGCATGGCACGCTCGATGTCGGCGCCGGATCGATTCCCGAGCGGCTGCGGCGTATTCACGTCGGTGTGCGTGAGCTTCTGGCTGCGCATCGTCCGGATGAGATCGCGATCGAGAAGGTGTTCGTCAGCCGCAATGTCGACAGCGCCTTGAAGCTCGGGCAGGCACGCGGAGCGGCGCTTGCGGCGCTCGACGCGGGCGCGACGGTTGCCGAGTACGCGCCGCGGGCAATCAAACTTGCCACGGTCGGCAGCGGCGCGGCTGACAAGCTGCAGGTTGCGCATATGGTTTGTGCCCTGCTGCAGCTTCAGGATGCGCCGCGCGCCGATGCCGCCGATGCGCTGGCAGTTGCCCTGTGTCATGCGCACTCGCGGCGGCTCAGTGCGCTGCTGGCGCAACCGGTATGATCGGCTCGCTGCGCGGCAACATCATCTCGAAAGCGCCGCCGCAACTGCTGCTGGAAGTCGGTGGCGTCGGTTACGAACTAGAAGCGCCGATGTCTACCTTCTACGTGCTGCCTGCAGTGGGTGAGGATGCGCGGCTGCTGACGCATTTTGTCGTGCGTGAGGATGCACAGATTCTCTACGCCTTCGCGACTGATGCGGAGCGGCGGCTGTTTCGCAACCTTCTCAAAGTTTCGGGCGTCGGTCCGCGCATCGCGCTTGCGGTGCTGTCAGGCGTCTCGGTCGATGCGTTCACGCAATGTGTGCAGGCGGGCGACGCTGCCTCGCTGACCAAGCTACCCGGCGTGGGCCGACGGATCGCCGAGCGTCTGGTGGTCGAGATGCGGGAGCGCGTCGGCGAGGTCGCGTCGATCGGTATGGCCGCAGGCGATGGCCCTGCGTTGCGGGGCGCGGAAGGCGAGGCGTTCTCAGCGCTGATCGCGCTCGGCTACAAGCCCGCCGAAGCGACACGCCTGATCCGTGCCGTACCGGATGGATCTGGCAGCACGGAAGATCTGATCCGCAGGGCCTTGCGTGGTGCGGCGCGGAGTTCGGCGTGAGTACCAGCGGCCCGGAGCGCATCATTGCGGGCGACGCCGTCGTTGAGGACGAAGCCGTGGATCGTGCGATCCGCCCGAAGCGATTGGTGGACTACGTCGGACAGGGTCCCGTCAAGGCGCAGCTCGAGATCTTTGTGGGTGCCGCCAAGGCGCGTGCCGAAGCGCTTGACCATGTGCTGATTTTTGGGCCACCGGGACTCGGCAAGACCACACTCGCGAACATCCTTGCCAATGAACTGGGCGTCAATCTACGTTCAACCTCAGGTCCGGTGCTCGAGCGCCCAGGCGATCTGGCTGCTTTGCTGACCAACCTGCAGCCTCGCGATGTGCTGTTCGTCGATGAGATTCACCGTCTCTCGCCGGTCGTCGAGGAAGTGCTTTATCCGGCGATGGAGGACTACCAGCTCGACATCATGATCGGCGAGGGTCCCGCCGCCCGCTCGATCAAGCTGAGTCTGCCGCCGTTTACGCTGGTCGGTGCGACGACCCGCGCGGGCTTGCTGACTTCCCCGCTGCGCGACCGGTTCGGCATCGTGCAGCGGCTCGAGTTCTATAGCGTGGCGGATCTGAGCCAGATTGTGGTTCGCTCCGCGGGCATCCTCGAGGTCCCTATCGACGCGCCAGGTGCCCTGCGCATCGCCGAGCGCGCGCGTGGCACGCCGAGAATTGCCAATCGGCTGCTGCGGCGGGTACGCGATTTTGCGCAGGTCAGGGCGAACGGATCGATCGACGAGCGCGTGGCCGACGCTGCGCTCGATCTGCTTGAGGTCGATCCGCTTGGTTTCGATGGTCTCGATCGAAAGCTGCTGCTGACCGTCATCGAAAAATTCGACGGCGGTCCGGTCGGCATCGACAGCCTCGCGGCCGCCATCGGCGAGGAGCGTGGCACGCTCGAGGACGTCATCGAGCCGTACCTGATCCAGCAGGGTTTCCTGATGCGCACTGCGCGCGGCCGCGTCGCGACCCGACTCGCCTATGCGCATTTCGGATTGCGGGTGCCGGAACGCGTTGCTGCGACGCTGCCCTTGTTCGAGGATCCTTCGTGACCGACGCGATTTCGGTACCGTTCGCGTGGCCGGTAAGAATCTATTGGGAGGATACCGACGGCGGCGGCATCGTCTATTACGCCAACTACCTGCGCTATCTCGAGCGCAGCCGCACCGAGTGGTTGCGTGCAATGGGCGAGTCGCAGCAGCGACTGGTCACCGAGGATAATCTGCTGTTCACGGTGGTTCGGGTCGAGATCGACTACCGCCAGCCTGCCCGGCTCGATGATCTGCTGTACGTGACCTGCAAGCCTGAAGTGGAGGGACGTGTGTCGATGAGTTTCAGCCAGAGTATCCATCGAGAATCGATCGAGGGCTCGTTGCTTGCGGCTGCGCGTGTGCGGGTCGCCTGCGTCGATGCCCGCACGTTGCGGCCCCGGCGCATCCCGGCGTTCATCAAATGAGCCCCGAACTGTCAGTGACGCAATTGATCCTGGAAGCCACGCTGGTGGTGCAGCTCGTGATGCTGCTGCTGCTGCTGGCGTCGGTGTATTCCTGGGCGGCGATCTTCCGCAAGCGCGCGGTGCTTCGCGCAACGCTCGCCGCCGCCGAAGAGTTCGAAAAGCAGTTCTGGTCCAGCAGCGATCTCGGGCTGCTGTACCGTGACATCGACAGGCGTGCGACGACCACCGGCGTGGAGACCATTTTCGCGGCTGGATTCAACGAGTTTGCCAAGCTGCGTCAGCAGGGCGTCGGGTCGGCGGACGTGTTGCTCGAAGGCGCGCGCCGCGCGATGCGCGCAGCGCAGATCAAGCAAGTCGAACTGCTCGAACAGGGGCTGTCGACGCTGGCGACCATCGGTTCGACGAGCCCCTATGTCGGTCTGTTCGGCACGGTCTGGGGCATCATGCATGCCTTCCTCGGCCTGGGATCGGTGCAACAGGCGACGCTGCAGACCGTAGCGCCGGGCATTGCTGAGGCACTGATCGCGACCGCGATGGGCTTGCTTGCGGCAATTCCGGCGGTGGTTGCCTACAACCGCTTTGCCGATCAGGTCACTCGGCTGGAGTCGCGCCACGACGCGTTCGTCGAGGACTTTCTGACCTTGTTGCAGCGGCACGCGACGCGAACGCCGGCAGCGTCACCGTCGGCGGATTGAGACATGTCGACTTCCACGCGCCGTCGCCGTCCGATGTCCGAGATCAATGTGGTCCCCTACATCGATGTAATGCTCGTGCTGCTGGTGATCTTCATGGTCACGGCACCGTTGCTGATCCAGGGCATCAAGGTCGATCTGCCGCGCGCCGGCGCGGAACCTCTTGATCCGCGCGAGCTCAAAGACCAGAAGCCGCTGGTGGTGTCGATCGATCGCGCGGGTCTGCTGTATCTCGACGTCGGGCCAACGCCAAGCGTCGCCGTCGATGGGCGAACGGCGCAGGCGCGTGTGACCGCGGTGTTGCGGCGCGCGCCCGACACCGCGGTGCTGCTGAAAGGGGATCGAGGCGTGGAGTATGGACGCGTAGTGGATGCGATGGTGATGCTGCAGAGCGCCGGCGCTTCGCGGGTCGGGTTCCTCACTGAGCCTGTGGTCGGCGCGACGCCGGCGCGCTGAGCCTCGCGCGTGAGCCGAGCCCGCAGCGCCAAGTCGTGGCGACCGGTCGCGCTGTCGATCGCGGTGCACGCGGGCTTGGTCGTGGTGGTGCTCGGGGCCGCGTCCTTGACCCGAGAGCCACCACCGCCAATGCGCATGACGATCGAAGCGATGGTCGTGCCGGTGAGTCGGTTGCCAGGCACGCCGCAACCGGCCGCGGCCGCGTTGCCACCTGCTGAGCCTGAACCGCTGCCAGAACCCGAATCAGAAATCGAGCCTGCACCTCAAGCCGAGCCGCCTGCGCCGGTTGTGCCCGCGCCGACAGCGGCGCCGAAACTCAGGCCGCCGCCTGTGGTCCCGCCGAAACCAGCGCCAGTGGCAGTGCCAAGCGCACGTCCGGCAATCGTGCCAACGCCGGCACCCGCGCCGCGCGAAGATCCGCTGCGTGCCGTGCGGGAGCGGGAACTGCAGCAGCAAATGGCGGCCGAAGAGCGCGCTGCCAGCGCGCGGGCGGCGGGGCTTGGTGCCGAATGGGCAGCGGCGATTCAGGCCCGAATACAACGTGCCTGGATCCGGCCGCCTGCGGCGCTTGCGGGTCTCGATTGCACGGTGGATGTGATCCAGGTGCAAGGCGGTGCCGTGGTCAGCGTACGCGTGCGAGACTGCAACGGTGACGCGGCGGTACGCCAGTCGATCGAGGATGCGGTGTATCGGGCGTCGCCTTTACCGTCGCCGCCTGATCCAGCGCTATTTGAACGAAATCTAGAGGTGAGGTTCCGACCCAATGATTGATACCCCAAATGAGTGATCGCGGACGCCGTCAGTGGCTGCTTGCATTGTGTCTGAACCTGAGCGCTGCTGCCGCGAACGCGCAGCTGCGTATCGAGGTGACCAGCGGTGTCGTCGATCCGATCCCGGTTGCGGTCGCGCCGCTGGTCGCTGCGGACGCCGAGACCCTCGCTGCGCTCGGCACTCTTGATCTCGCCGGGATCATTCGCCGCGATCTCGAGTCGAGCGGGCGGTTTCGCGCACTGGCGCCAGAACGGATGCCGGCCGACACCAGTGGTTCCGCAGCGCTGATTGCTGCGGATTGGCGCGCGCGCGGAGTCGACTATCTGGTCCGCGGTCGCGTCAGTCGCGAAGGGCTCGCTGGCTTTGCGATCGACTATGAACTGGTCGGCGCGCTGGTTGGACAGACGCTGATCACGGAGCGCGTCGTCACGCCGAATCAGACGTCGGCGTGGCGCAATGCGGCGCATCGCGTCGCCGACCGGGTCTACGAACGCATCCTCGGCGTGCGCGGCGCCTTCGCAACGCGGGTCGCCTATGTGTCGGTGGATGGCGCGCCACCGACGCAGTCGTACCAGTTGATCGTCGCCGATGCCGACGGCGAGGGTCCGCGCGTGGTGCTCGAGTCCCGGCAGCCCTTGATGTCTCCGGCCTGGTCGCCGGACGGCGAGTGGCTCGCCTATGTTTCGTTCGAATCCGGCGCCGCGGCAATCTATGTTCAGCAGCTGCGCACCGGTGAGCGGCGCCGGGTTTCGGCGCGCGTGGGGGTCAATGGCGCGCCGGCCTGGGCGCCCGACGGCCAACGCATGGCGCTGACCCTTTCGGGCAGCAGCGGTAACCTCGACCTGTATCTGCTTGAGCTTGCAAGCCAGAAGCTCACGCGCCTGACTGATGATCTCGCCATCGACACCGAGCCGGTCTGGTCGCCCGATGGAGTCACACTCTATTTCACCTCCGATCGGGCCGGCGCACCGCAGGTCTATCGTATGCGTCCGGGAAGTTCCGAGCGACCGCAACGAGTGACCTTCGGCGTCGGCTACGCTGCCCGACCGCGCGTCTCGCCTGACGGCCGGCAGCTGGCATTCGTCACGCGCGAGTCGGGGGCATTCCGGATTGCGATCCAGGAGCTCGAGTCGGGGCAGGTGCGCACGCTGACCCGCGGCCGGCTGGATGAGTCGCCAAGTTTTGCACCCAACGGCGCGCTGCTGATCTACGCAGGTCGCGAGCGTGGTGCAGCAACGCTGGCGACCGTCAGTGTCGACGGTCTGACCGGGCAGCGCCTGCGCGCCGATCGCGGTGAAGTGCGCGACCCGGCTTGGGGGCCGTTTGCGCGCTGAACGGTGCTTGAAGTGAATCATTTGCAGCTAGACTTGTCGATATCTCATTCACATTGGAGCCGACCTGCCATGCACAAGACCCTGATCGCGACCGCGTTGTCGTTGCTGTTGATCGGTTGCGCCAGCAAGCGCCCCGCGGCGGATGACACTGCCGCCAGCTCGCAGGGCGCAGAGCAGGCGGGGGGCGCGACGGCATCGGGGATGGACACGCCGACGGTGACTGCCGGTCCGACCGACGCCGGTGCCAGCAGCGGTCCGCCTGGCGACCTCGCGACGCGTCGCGTCATCTATTTTGAATTCGATCGCGCTGATATTCGCGCGACCGACGCCGCCTTGGTGGAAGCCCATGCCCGCTACCTGGTGCGAACTCCCGGTGTGCGCGTTCGGCTCGAAGGGCATGCCGACGCGCAGGGCACCCGCGAGTACAACATCGGTCTCGGCGAGCGGCGGGCGCAGACCGTGCGCCGTGCGATGCAGCTGCAGGGCGTGGCCGATGCGCAGACCACGACCGTCAGCTTCGGCGAAGAGCGACCGGCGGTTGCCGGCGACGACGATGCGGCGTACTCGCAGAATCGACGCGTCGAGATCGTCTACGGACCATGAAGCGGCTCGCGTACGGTCGGCTCGCAGCTGTCGCTATGCTGGCATTGGGTCTGACCGGCTGCGCGACCTATGGCCCGGAAGAAGACCCGGTGCAGATTCGTCTCGACGATCTCGACACGCGCCTCGCACGCATCGAGCGGGTCGTCACCAACCAGACGCTGGTGGAGTTGTCGCAGCGCCTCGACGCCGTGCAGAACGAACTTCGCCTGCTGCGTGGCCAAGTGGAGGAATCTGGCAATACGCAGCAATCGCTCGCAAAGCAGCAGCGCGATCTCTATGCCGATCTCGATCGCAGGCTCGCAGCGCTCGAGACAGCGAGGACCGGCAGCCTGCTGTCGGGCACTATCGCGCCTGCGCCTGGCGCTGCATCGCCTGAGGCCGAGCGCGATTACGGTCGCGCTTTCGACGCGCTGAAGGCGGGCGAGTATCCCGCTGCGATCAGCGGCTTCCAAGGGTTCCTCGGTAGCTGGCCAGCGCATCCGCTCGCCGACAATGCACAGTATTGGCTGGGTCAGGCGCACTACGTCAATCGCAGCTATGAACCTGCGGCGGCCGCATTTGCCAACCTGGTGGCCCAGTGGCCCACGTCCTCCAAGGCCGCTGACGGCATGTTGAAGCTGGCGCTGTGCCAGCTCGAGCTGCAGCAGCGCGATGCGGCGCGCCAGACCCTGCAGCGGCTGGCGGTCGAGCATGCCGGCACCGACGCCGCCAGGCAGGGTCAGGAACGGCTCGCGCGCCTGCCACGCTGAGACTGGTTTGTGAGTGAGCGCCAGAGCGTGCCGCGGCTGAAGATCACCGAGATCTTCCGCTCGCTGCAAGGAGAGGCGGACACGGTCGGTGTGCCGACCACGTTCATTCGCCTGACCGGATGCCCGCTGCGCTGCCAGTATTGCGATACCGCTTATGCGTTCCACGGCGGTGAGTGGCACGAACTGCCGCAGATTCTGGCCAGGACCGAAGCGCTCGCCACGCGCCATGTCTGCGTGACCGGTGGTGAGCCGCTCGCGCAGAGCGCCGTGCTGCCCTTGCTCGGTGCATTGTGCGATCGCGGCTATCGTGTGTCGCTCGAGACCAGCGGTGCGATGTCACTTGCCGGCGTTGATCCGCGCGTCGTGCGCGTCGTCGATGTCAAGACGCCGTCTTCTGGCGAGGAGCGGCGCAATCGCTACGACGAGCTCGAGCGGCTCGAGCTCAAGGATCAGGTCAAGTTCGTGATCTGCGATCGTGCCGATTACGACTGGAGCCGGCAGCGCGTGGCTGAGCTCGGTTTGACCGACCGCTGTGGCGTGTTGTTTTCGCCGAGTCACGAACAGCTGCCGGCGCACGAGCTGGCTGACTGGATCCTCGCCGATGGCCTCGCGGTTCGATTCCAGCTGCAGCTGCACAAGTATCTGTGGGGCAATGTGGCTGGCCGATGAGCGGCACTTTGCGCGCCGTCGTGCTGCTGTCGGGCGGTCTCGATTCCGCAACGGTACTTGCGATCGCGCGCGCCGAGGAGTTCGACTGCTACGCGCTGTCGGTGGACTACGGCCAGCGACACCGGGCAGAACTGAACTCGGCCGTGCAGGTTGCGGCAGTTCTTGGCGCGCACGAACACCGTGTCATGCGAATCGACCTGGCAGGCATCGGCGGTTCGGCACTGACCGATGCAAGCATCGCCGTGCCGGAGCAGCCTAACGCGGGTATTCCGGTCACTTATGTTCCGGCGCGCAATCTGCAGCTGCTGGCGCTCGCCGCTGGCTGGGCCGAAGTGCTCGACGCGTCGGATATTTTCATCGGCGTCAACGCCGTCGATTATTCGGGCTATCCGGATTGCCGCCCGGAATTCATTGATGCATTCGAGGCGACGCTGCGTGTCGGCACCCGCGCGGGCGTCGAAGGACGAGCGCTGCGAGTGAACGCTCCACTGATTCGATGGTCGAAGAGTCGGATCATTCGCGAAGGGCTTGCCCGCGGCGTTGATTTCGCGATCACGACCTCGTGCTACCAGAGTGATGCGCTGGGTCGCGCCTGCGGTCGCTGCGATTCCTGCCGGATTCGGGCTGAGGGTTTTGCGGCGGCCGGAGTCGCCGACCCGACTCGCTATGTCGATGCGGAGAACCATCCATGAATCACTCAAGTCGTATCGCCGGGGTCATCGGCGCACTCACGCTACTGCTGGGGATCACCGCCGCGAGTGCGGCCGAACAGAGCTACGACGGACTTGAGAAAGTCCAGGCGGCGGGACTCGATCTGGTCTACGCCCGGCCCGGCGCCACACTTGCCGGTTACACGCAAGTCTGGTTGCGACCCATCGCGGTCGCCTTTCGCCGCGACTGGACGACTCAGCCGCGGCCAGGTTCGCGGATCGCGATCGGTGATCAGCAGGCCCTCAGGGAACGATTGGCAGCGGCGATGCGCGAGGCAGCCGTGCGCGAACTCCAGAAGGGCGGCTACGTTCTGGTGGAGGCCGCGGGAGAGGATGTGCTGGAGGTGTCGGTCTCGATCGTCGATCTTTACCTGAACGCGCCAGATGTGCCGACGGCAGGAAGGGTGGAGTTCTACACGATCTCGACCGGAGAGATGACCTTGCAGGCAGAGCTGCGCGATTCGGCGAGCGGCGAGCTGATTGCGCGCGTGATTGACCGTCGCGTCGATCCGGATCAGTTTCCGGCCCGCATCACGACCAGCGTCGACAACATCGGCGCGGCACAGGACGCTGCGCGAATCTGGGCCCGCGCCCTGCGGACACGACTCGATGCGGCGCGTCGCATCGGGTCCTGAACGCCGAGTTCGTGTAATATCGCGCCCCGCTGCCGGGCGGGCTGGTAGCTCAGTTGGTAGAGCAGTGCCCTTTTAAGGCATTGGTCGTGGGTTCGAGTCCCACCCGGCCCACCAATGCCCGGCGTGGTCCACAATGCGCGAAGTCGAAATTCCGGTTCTGGTCGTCGGTGGCGGTCCTGTCGGCCTGACGCTGGCGGCGGATCTCGCCTGGCGGGGCCAGCGCTGCATGATTGTCGAGCAGCGTACCGAACCGACCGACCACCCCAAGGCGACGCTGCTCGGCTCGCGGTCGATGGAGCACTACCGTCGCTGGCAGCTCGACGCACCAATATTCGAGGCGGGTCTGCCGCAGGCGCACGGGTATTTCATCGTGTTTGCAACGCGTCTCTGTGGCCACGAGCTGCATCGATTTGCGTCCCCGTCGGTGGCCGAAGTGCGTGGCGCGAGCCCGGAAGCGCAAGCCCGTTGGCCGGAGCTGCGCTGGTCGCCGTACAGCAAGACCCAGATCGGGCAACAGGCCCTCGAGCCCGTGTTGCTGGATTTCGCGCGCGGTCTGCGACCTGCCATCGATTTTCGACACGGCTGGCGGCTGCTCGAGTTCGCTGATCATGGCGATCACGTCTACGCGCGCATCGAGTGCCTGCAAAGCGGCGAACAGCAGGCTGTGCGCGCCAGATACCTGGTCGGATGCGACGGTGGCAGCAGCACGGTTCGCAAGGCACTTGGTATCCGGCTCAGCGGGCGTGGCCGTATGCGCTCGAATGTCAGTTTTTTCTTCCGCTCGCGGGAGTTCCTGGCTACGCATACGCTGGGTCCTGCAAATCTGTACTTCATCTTCACGCCCGACAGCTTCGGTGTCGTGACGGCGATCGATGGGCGGGAATTCTGGAATTATCAGTACTATTTTCTCGACCCCGCTCAGCAGACCGACAAACTCGACGCCACCACCATCCTGCACCGCGCGATGGGCAAGTCGTTCTCGTTTGAGTTGCTGAAAACGACGCACTGGTCGCACCACCAGGCCGTGGCGAAGCAGTGGCAGAGCGGGCGGGTATTTCTGGCTGGCGATGCCGCGCATCTTTTCCCACCAACCGGCGGTGTTGGCATGAACACCGGTATTGGCGACGCAGTGGACCTTGCTTGGAAGCTCGATGCCACGCTCCGCGGCTGGGGCGGTGCGCAGTTGCTCGTCAGCTATGAACGCGAACGCAAACCAGTCGCAATCCGCAACAGCATTGTTTCGGCGAACAACTCCGACAAGATCGACATGGTCATGGACGAGACGCCGGCGGACATCGAAACGCCCGGTGCCGCCGGCGACGCGCGCCGTCGAGAGCTTGCGCGCAAGATCCGCTGGTTCGCGAAGCAGTTCAACAGTGCCGGCGTGCATCTGGGCGCTCGCTATGTTGACTCGCCGTTGTGTGTTGCCGACGGTACGCCGGAGCCGCCCGATGATCCAACCCAGCTCGTGCCCTCCACCTGGCCCGGCTCGCGTGCCCCACATCACTGGTTGGCGCCCGGCCGTTCCACGCTGGATTTCTTTGGGCGCGATTTCGTGTTGCTGTCGTTCGGCGAACCCATCGAAGTGGCGGCCGAACTCGCGAGCGCCTTCGCGGAACGTTCGATTCCGCTGCGCGTTGCGGCGCTGGACGATGCCGTTGCCGCACGCCTGTACGAGACGAAATGGGTGCTGGTCCGACCAGACGGATACGTGGCGTGGCGTGGCGATCGACTGCCCCATGATCCGTTGTCGCTGGTCGATCGGGTTCGCGGCGCTCTGGCGGACTGATTTTGGTCAGATTCCGTGGCAGGAGTGGTGAGAAACCCGCCCGCCACGTATCGTGTACGCAGATGAAAAGACAATCCGTGCCCCTTGTGCTGGCCGTGCTGTTGCTTGCCGGCTGCGGTGCCCGGGGTGACACCGGCGAGGCACCGCCTGCCGCCGCCAGCATGACCGTGACTGTGATCGATGCCGGTGAGCGAACGCTCGCTCGTGACATCGTCGCGTCGGGCTCCGTTGCGGCCTGGCAGGAAATGGTGCTGGGCGTGGAACTGACCGGCATCCGCGTCGCCCGCGTCAACGTCGAGGTCGGTGATCGCGTCAAGGCCGGGGAGGCGCTGCTGCAGCTCGATGCCCGGACGCTGGACGTTGCTGCACGCCAGGCCGCGGCGGGTCTGGCGCAGGCAAAGGCGAGTCTCGAGCAGGCCCGGGCGGCGGCCAATCGGGGGGCCTCGCTGGTCGAGCAGAATCTGATCTCGACCAGCGACTCAGAGGAGCTACGCGCCAATCTGAGTCGAGCCGAAGCGCAGGTCAGTTCCGCCGAGGCGGAACGCGATGCGGCGCGGTTGCGGCTCGGTTTCGCAACGCTGCGGGCGCCCGATGCCGGCGTGATCTCCGCGCGGTCGGTGCAGCCGGGCCAGATCGTCAACGCCGGCAACGAACTGCTGCGGATGATCCGTCGCGGCCGGCTCGAATGGCAGGCGGAGGTCTCGGACGCGGATCTCGGGCGCGTGAAGGTCGGTGCAACGGTCGAGCTGCTGACGCCGGACGGCGCGACGGTGCAGGGCAAGGTTCGGGCGGTGTCGCCGTCCATCGATGTGCAGCGACGTACAGCCCTGATCTACGCTGACCTGCCGGAGCCGGGCCAGCTGCGCGCTGGCATGTTCGCGCAGGGCCGAATCGTGCTCGGCAAAACAGCCGTGCTGGCGATCCCGCGCGCCTCCGTGGTCTCGCGTGACGGGTTCAAGTACGTGTTCCAGGTCGGCGATGACGCGCGGGTGCGGCAGCTGCGCATTGACACCGGCGAGTCGCAGGGCGACTTTATCGAAGTCCGCGCGGGACTGAATGCTGGCCAGACCATCGTGCTGCGGGGTGCGGGGTTCCTCAGCGATGGCGACACCGTCCGCATCGTGACCGAAGAGGATTGACCGATGAATCTTTCGCTATGGGGTATTCGCAATCCGCTGCCGGCAGTGATTTTCTTTGTCGTGCTGTGCGTCGCTGGCCTGTACGGGTTCCGGCAGATCCCGATCTCGTCGCTGCCCGATATCGCCCTCCCACAGGTCACGGTCACGATCAATCTGCCCGGCGCGCCACCCTCGCAGCTGGAAACCGACGTTACTCGCAGAGTCGAGGATTCGATCGCGAGCCTCTCTGCGATCGACAAGATCGTCTCGTCGGTCAGCGAGGGCACTTCGGTCACCCGCATCGAGTTCAAGCTCGGCCGCAATCTCGATGAAGCGCTGGATGAGGTTCGCGATGCGGTTTCACAGGTACGCTCAGAGCTGCCGCAGGACATCGAAGAACCGGTCATTACGCGCCAGAATCTGATCGGCGGCACCTTGCTTGCTTACGCGATCGAGTCGGACCGGCTCGCACCGGACGAAATGTCCTGGTTCGTCGATGATGTCGTCAAGAAAGCGCTGTTCGGCGTGCCTGGTGTGGGTCAGGTCTCGCGCACCGGGGGCGTGGATCGCGAGATCCGCGTCGCCATGCGCCCGGATGCGCTGCAGGCCTATGGTGTGACCGCTGGCGCCGTGTCCCAGCAGCTGGCGCGACTGCAGCTTGATCGGCCCGGCGGACGCACCTCGCTGGGCGGTGCCGAGCAGTCGGTGCGCACGGTCGCGACTGTGCAGAGCGCCACCGAACTGGGTGAATTTTCGATCTCTTTGCCAGATGGCCGCTCGGTGCGGCTGTCGGCTCTGGCGACCGTGCGCGATTCAACGGCCGATCAGCGCAGTGCCGCATTGCTCGATGGTGTGCCCGTTGCTGGTTTCTCGGTGCAGCGCACCAAGGGTTCCAGCGAAGTGGCGGTCGGCCAGGCAGCGCGCGAACGCATTGTGGAGCTGCAGGCCGAACATCCCCAGGTCAAGTTCGTCGAAGTCTCGTCTTCGGTCGAGGAAGCCAAGGCTTCGTTCGATTCCTCGATGACGATGCTGTGGGAGGGCGCGCTGCTGGCGGTGCTGGTGGTCTGGTTCTTCCTGCGCGACTGGCGCTCGACTTGGATTGCAGCGATCGCGCTGCCGCTGTCAATCATCCCGACGTTTGCCGTGATTCACCTGCTCGGCTTCAGCCTGAATCTGCTCAGTCTGCTCGCGCTGGCGGTCGTCATCGGCGTTCTGGTCGACGACGCGATAGTCGAGGTCGAGAACGTCGCGCGGCATCGCGCCATGGGCAAGAGTCCGATGGACGCGGCGATCGACGCATCCAACGAAATCGGCACTGCGGTCATTGCGACCTCGGCCACGCTGGCAGCGGTGTTCGTGCCGGTCGCGTTCATGCCCGGCATCACCGGCAAATTTTTCCGCGAGTTCGGCTGGACGGCAGCCGCAGCCGTGCTGTTCTCTCTATTGGTGGCGCGACTGCTGACACCGATGATGGCCGCCTATCTTATGAAAGGCGAGCCGCGTTCGGCGGCGGACACGCCGCTGATGAAGCGCTATCTGGGCTGGGTCGAGTGGGCGCTCGATCACCGGCGCAAAGCGGTGGGGATGGCGTTCGGCACTTTCATCGCGTCGCTCGCGCTTGTGCCGCTGATTCCTGCGACCTTCATACCGGCGTCGAACTCCTCCCGCGCTCAGCTCGAGATCGAGCTGCCGCCCGGTTCGCGCCTTGAAGACACGCTGCTGGTCGCCGAAGAAGCCCGCGCACGTATTCGCGGCATTCCGGAACTCGAGCGGGTGTTTACGACCGTTGGCAGCAAAGGCGGCGGCCATGGCGGCGGCGCCATCGGTGTCGCGGAAGTTCGCAATGCCTCACTGAGCATCCAGTTCCGTCGCGAGCGCGAACGAACGATCCAGGAGCTCGAAGCCGATGTGCGCGCTCGCCTGCGCGATCTGCCCGGGGTCCGCGCCAGCTTCTCGGCGTCCGGCCCCGGTGATCGGCTGGAGCTGACGCTGGCGGGGCGCAACGCCGAGCTGCTGGCGCAGACGTCGAGAGACATGGCGACCGCGATCCGGGGTATCCCCGGGCTCGGCAGCGTCACGACCTCGGCCTCGCTGCTACGGCCCGAAATTGTCATCGAGCCCGACTCGGCCCGCGCCGCCGATCTTGGCGTCTCGACGGTGGACATTGCCGAGGCGGCCCGCGTGGCGACCAGCGGTGACTTCCGTCAGCGTCTTGCCAAGCTGAATCTTCCGGAACGCCAGATTCCGATTCGCGTGCAGCTCGAGGAGTCGGCGCTGAGCAATGTCTCGGTGCTGGAACAGCTGCGCGTGCCCGGCGCGCGCGGCCCGGTGCCGCTGAGCTCGGTTGCAACGATCCGCGAGGCGAGCGGACCTGCGGTCATTGATCGGATCGATCGCGAGCGCACCGTGAAGGTCAGTGCCGAGCTCAACGGGCAGCCCTTGGGCGCGTTGATGGGGCAGGTCAACCGGTTGCCGGTGATGCAGAACCTACCGCCTGGCGTGCGCGTCATGCCCGCGGGGGATTCTGAGGCGTTCGTGGAATTGTTCGTCGGCTTCGTGCTGGCGCTGCTTGCCGGTGTGATCAGCGTGTACATCGTGCTGGTGCTGCTGTTCAACAGCGGCACTCAGCCGCTGACGATTCTCGCGGCCGTGCCGCTTTGCGGCGCCGGCGCATTCGGAGCGTTGCTGATCACCGGTTATGCGCTGTCGGTTCCTTCGCTGATCGGCTTGCTGTTGCTGACCGGCATTGCGACCAAGAACTCGATCCTGATCGTCGACTACGCAATCATCGGTGAGCGTGATCTCGGCCTGCCGCGCCGTGAGGCGCTGATCGAGGCCTGTCGCAAGCGCGCGCGGCCGGTGATCATGACCACGATCGCGATGGGCGCCGGAATGCTTCCCGTGGCACTCGGTCTCGGTGCGGATGGCAGTTTCCGCGCGCCGCTCGGTGTGTCGGTGATCGGCGGTCTGATCACCTCGACACTGCTGTCGCTGGTGGTCGTGCCGGCGGTCTACGCGTCTGTTGCTGATCTGACCGACAAGTGGCGGGCATGGCGCGCGGGCCGCAAGCCGCGAGGCCGCGCGGGCGACGCCGCTGCGCCGCTGGCAGCGCCGCTGCCCCAACCCCGAGATGTCTGAAGCCAGCGCTTATCCGCGTCTTTTCGAACCGCTGCAGGCTGGGCGGCTACGCCTTCGGAATCGGGTCGCGCACGCGTCGATGTCGACGCGCATGGCGGTCAACATGCGCGCGAGCCCGAGGCTGATCGACTACTACGCGAATCGCGCCCGCGGCGGTGCCGCAATGGTCATCACCGAAGCGCTGAGCATGGCGCAGCATCAGACGCTGCCGCACAAGCTGCGGATCTGGAGCGATGAGGGCGTCGTGGAGCTGGGCCGGCTCGCCGAGGCCGTCGAGTCGCACGATTGCCGGCTGATCGGCCAGGTGCAGGATCCCGGTCGGGGCCGCCACGAGAAGGGCCGCAATCCGAATGCCATTGGACCGTCGGCACTGCCGGACGATCTGTCCTGGACAGTGCCGCGCGAACTCGAGCGCGATCAGATCCGGCGGATGATCGACGAGTTCGCCGACTCGGCGGCAAGACTGGAGCGCTGCGGATTCAGCGGCGTCGAGCTGTCCTGCGGTCACGGTCATCTGTTTCATCAGTTCATGTCAGCGCGCTCGAACCGTCGCGACGACGACTACGGCGGCGATCTCGAAGGACGGCTGCGGCTGGTACGCGAGACGGTGGCTGCGATTCGCGCGCGCTGCAGCGCCTCTTTCGGCGTCGGCCTGAAGCTGCCCGGCGACGATGGCGTGCCGGGTTCGATCGGGCCGGCTGAAGCCGCCGTGATTGTCCGGGAGCTTGCCGATCCGGAATTGATCGACTTCATTGCTTTCTGCTGGGGCTCCCACGCCAGCACGCTCGATCTGCATATTCCGGACATGAACGGTCCGCGTGCACCGTTCCTGAAACTGACCCGCGAGCTACGCACACATTGCGCGGGCATTGCAGTCATGGCCGTCGGCCTGATTACCGACCCTGCAGAAGCCGAGGCGATCGTGGTGCGCGGCGATGCCGAGTTTGTCGGGCTCGCCCGGCCGCTGGTCACTGACCCCGCCTGGCCCAACAAGGCCGCTGCGGGTCGCGAGGCCGAGATTCGCTACTGCGTGTCCTGCAACACCTGCTGGGGCACGATCATGGAGCACAAGCCGCTCGCCTGTGACAACAACCCGCGCGTCGCTCTGCCGGACGAAGTCGACTGGTGGCCAAAGCCGAGCGACGCCTCGCGTCGCATCGTCGTGGTGGGTGCAGGCATTGCGGGCATGGAGGCTGCCTGGATCGCGGCGGCGCGCGGCCATCAGGTCACAGTGTTCTGTGCCTCCTCCGAGCCGGGTGGCAAGACACGGATGCACGCGGCGCTGCCCGGTGGTGAACACCTCTCCAGCATCTACGACTATCAGCAGCTTGCAGCGCGGCGTACGCCGCTGCGCCTGGAGACAGGTCTGCTGGCGGGCGTCGACGACGTGTTGGCACTGCAGCCGGATCGCGTGGTGCTCGCAACCGGGTCAACGATGAACTGGCCCGCGAGCCTGCCGATGGAGCTGCGTGAAGCGGGGATTATTCCTTCGCTGCGCGAAGCACTCGAGATGCTGGCCGGTGTGAGCGCTGCGCAGGGTGGTCGGGCTGTGCTGTTCGACATGGATCACACCGAGGCCACGTATTGTGCGGCCGAGTACCTGCAACGACTGTTCGATGAAGTCATCGTCGTGACGCCGCGCGCCACCATCGCCCAGGACGTGCCGCTGGTGACCCAGCTCGGAATCTTCCGGCGCTTCAACCAGAAGCGGATCCGCATCGTGCCGTTCTCGGAAATCGATTCCGGTTCGGACTGGGAAGCCGGTGAAGTGCTGCTGCGCAATGTCCACAATGGCGATCGGCAGGTCGTGACAGACGTGGCACTGGTCACGTACTCGACGCCACGAACGCCCAACCTCGCCCTGTGGGCGCCGCTGCGCGCAGCGGGTATCGAGGTCAGCCGTGTGGGTGATTGCCTGACGCCGCGCACTGCGCTGGCCGCGACTGCCGAGGGGCATGCGACAGGAGTAGCTCTATGATTCCGCGGCGCGAGCTGCTGTTCCAGCTATTGGAAGTGATGCGACTTGAGGATCTGCTCGGCCGTCCAGCATTCAACGGGCACGATCAACGTGAAGCGACGGACATCATCGATGTCGCTTATTCGCTCGCCGAGCGCGAGTTCCTGTCGTGCGCAGCGCTGCTCGATCGGGAAGAGCCGCGTATCGAGGATGGTCGGGTCGTGATGCCCGAGGCGACGTCGCAGGCACTGCGTGCCTACGGTGAGGCGAGCTTTGGTGCGCTCGCGTTCAGCGAGCAGCAAGGCGGGCTGGGTCTGCCATTCGTCCTGGCGCAGGGCTGCAGTGCGGTGTTCGCCTCAGCCAATGTCAGCCTGCTCTCCTATGCAATGCTGACCCAGGGCGCTGCCCGGTTGATCGCCGAATTCGGCACCGAGCCGCAACGGCGTCGCTATCTCGTGCCCATGCTCGCTGGCCAGTGGTTCGGCACCATGTGCCTGTCGGAGTCGCACGCCGGCTCCTCTCTCGCGGACCTGCGCACCGCGGCGCAGCCACGGGCGGATGGTCGTTACTCGATCAAGGGCGAGAAGATGTGGATCTCGGGGGGTGAGCACGAGCTCACTGAGAACATCGTGCATCTGGTGCTCGCGAGGATTCCCGGTGGTCCGCCGGGCGTGAAGGGCGTGTCCCTGTTCATCGTGCCGCGACGCCTGGTGGGGTCGTCGGGCGAGATCACCGATGACAATGGCGTGGGCTTGATCGGTCTCAACCACAAGATGGGTTGGCGCGGTCATGTCAACACGGCCCTGTCGTTTGGCGCGACCGGCGAGTGTATCGGTGAGCTGGTCGGCCTCGAGCATCATGGCCTGCCGTACATGTTCCAGATGATGAACGAGGCGCGCATCGCGGTCGGCTTGTGTGCGGCCAGCATTGCCTGTGCGGGTTATCGTTACTCGCTCGACTATGCGCGTGAGCGGCGTCAGGGCCGCGCCGTCGGCGATCGGGATCCGCTGGCGCCGCAGATTCCGATCATCCTGCACGCGGATGTACGGCGCATGCTGATTGCGCAGAAGGCACTCGCGGAGGGCGCGCTCTCGCTGACCCTGTACTGTGCTCGACTCGTCGATGACATCGCCACGGCAACCAGCGACGAGAGTCGTGAGCGCCTGCAGCTGTTGCTTGACCTGTTGACGCCGATCGCCAAGTCCTGGCCTGCAGAGTTTGCGCTCGAGGCCAACAAGCTGGCCATGCAGGTGTTGGGTGGTGCCGGTTACACCCGCGATCATCCGGTGGAGCGCTGGTATCGGGACAATCGGTTGAACCTGATTCACGAAGGAACGCACGGCATCCACGCGCTGGATCTGCTCGGACGAAAGGTTGCTCGTCAGGGCGGACGCGCATTGCGCGTGTTTGCCGCCAAAGTCGAAGCCACCGTCAAACAGGGACTCGAGCTCGGCGAGCTGGAAGGCGAATGCCGCGCACTCGCCTCAGGGATGCGCGGCCTGGCCATGACGACCCGACGCCTGGTCAGTTCCATCGACGCCGGTGATCCTGAACGCGGACTCGCCAATGCGACGCTGTACCTCGATGCTTTCGGTCATATCGCGGTGGCGTGGCGCTGGCTCGCGCAGGCTTGCGTTGCCCGGCGTGTGTTGCTGGCGGACCGCAGCGCGGGCGAAGCCGAGCGAGCCTATTACGAAGGCAAGATTGCGACCTGCCGCTACTTTTTCCGTTACGAGCTGCCGACGATTGCCCCGAAGCTCACGCTGCTCGCACGGCTCGACGATCTGACCTTGAGGTTTCGCGACGAGGCGTTCTAGCGCCGCGCTCGCGTCAGCTCTTCAAGCAGATCCGGCGCGTGGTAAACCTTCAGCAGGGCTTCACGCATGATGGCCGGATGCACGGCGATCGAACGATTCTTGCGGGTGTCGAACCAGTACGAGCCTGAGATCGAGTGGATATTGCCATCGAAGATCAGGCCGACGATTTCACCGCTGGCGTTGATCAGCGGGCTGCCGGAATTGCCGCCGACGATGTCGTTGTTGGTCGACAGGTTGAATGGCGTCCGCATGTCGAGCCGGTCGCGCACCTTGAGCCAGCTGTCCGGAATCCTGAACGGCGCGCTGCCGGTGGCGCGGTCGAACGCAGTGCCGAGCTCAGTGAAGGGCTGCACGTCAACGCCGTTCTCGTTCCAGCCCTGCACCGTGCCGTAGTTCAATCGCAGCGTGAACGTGGCATCGGGATAGATCGCCGTGCCGAAAGCCGCGAAGCGCGCCGCGGCGATCTTCTCCGAGGCGATTCGCGTCGGCGCCTCCACCTCGGTCTCGTAGCGCTTGCGCAGCGCGCGGGCTTCCGCATCGACGGACTTCGCCAGCAGAATCAGTGGATCTTTTGACGCAGCGATCGCTGCGGCGCCGCCATTCCAGAGTGCGAGCCGAGCCTCGGCCTCGGCCAGAGTTGTGGCCGCAACGAGGCGTTTGGCGAGCGCCTCCGGTGACTCGGTCGCGAGCAGTTGCCGCACGATCGGATGATCCGGGCCGAGCCATTCGCGCATTCTTTCGAAGCCGAACGCCAGTGTCAGTGCTTCCACTTCCGGATAGATTGCGACCGGCGCACCGAGCTGCTGCACGATCCGTGGCAGTGCCGCTTCGGTGAACTCGCGCAGGCGATCTTCATTGGCCTTGCCGCGCTCTTCAGCGCCCCGTACCAGTGCTCGGGCATAGCGAAACAGCCGACTGTTGAAGCCGGCGCCGGCCTCGATGAAGCTGTGGGGCTGATCCAGCGTGCGTGCGGTTTCGCTGGCTGCGGCGATAGCGACCCAGGGGTCGCCGATCTGTGCCGCGTCGGGCATCGACGCCACGCGTGCACGCAGTGCCTGCTCTGCGGCTGCCTTTTCAGTCAGCAGCGTCTCGTCGAGCAGTGCATCGAGCAGCTTGCGGCGGACTTTGAGGCCGTTTTCGAGAGAGCTCAGCGGCGACTGGGTCATGCGGCGTGCCTCGTCGCTCTGGCTCGCGAACTGGATGTACCGACCCCGCAGCTCGCTGGCGCGCAGCAGCGTCGGCGGCAGTTCGACATCGCGCGCCTGGCGCAGCTGTGCAACGGTCAGCAGCCGATCGGTGGACCCTGGATGGCCGGAGACCAGCACGAGTTCATCGCGTGCCGGTCCGCTGAAGTTCACGCGCAGCGGTGCTGCGACCTTGACGGGGCGATCGCCGTCGTAGGCGCGTAGCAACGCCATGTCGAGGCAGTAGCGTGGAAACTGGAAATTGTCGGGGTCGCCGCCAAACGCCGCAATGCCGGCCTCCGGGGCGAACACCAGGCGCACGTCGGTGTAGCGGCGGTACTTGTACAGGAAGTACTGGCCGCCGTCGTACAGCGTGACGGACTCGCACTTGAGCGGGCGGCGCGACTTTGCTGAGCTCGCCTCGCATGCCGATTCGAGCTGGGTCAGTGTGCGCTTGCGGGCGTCGTTGGCTGCGGCGCTGCCCAGGTTGCGGGTGGCTGCTTCGACCCTGGCGGTGATGTTTTCCATCTCGATCAGGACATCTGCGACCTGGGTTCCGCAGCGCAGCTCCTGTTCGACTGTACGAGCCAGGTGACCTTCATCGACCAGACTGCGGTCGCGCGAGCTGTTCTCGGCCAGGCAACTCTCGATGCAGTGGTGATTGGTCAGGATCAACCCCTCGTTCGAGACAAACGATGCGGTGCAATTGGCGAGGCGAACCGTCGCCAGACGCACGCGATCGAGCCACGGCTGATCGATTCGTGCGCCGTGCTGTGCGGCGAGTGCAGCGGACGGGAAGTTGTCGAAGGTCCACATGCCTTCGTCTGCCTGTGCCGTACCCGGCAGCGCAGTCGGCAGGATTGTCAGCAGCATGGCAAGACAGCATGAACGCCAGGTTCGCATCAGGGTGCTCCGTTCGGAGGGTGCGACATTATCGCCCCGTCCGAAGCTGAATTCGACTGCTGTTTGCCGGAAATCGAGCCTCAGCTGAATCTGCAGGAACCGGGCAGCTTCAAAGCGTGGCTCCCGTGCGCGTATCGGCTGCAATGATCCTTGCCGGTAGTCGACCGGCGCAGCCGGAGATCCTTCCATGAAGAACATCACAGCTCGAGTGCAACGGGGGCAGGGCATGACGGAGTACATCATCATCGTTGCGCTGATCGCGATTGCCGCCATCGGTGTCTACGGCGCGTTTGGCGATGTCGTGCGCGGTCAGACCTCGGTCGCGGCGGTGGCATTGTCGGGCGCAACGGAAGGCGACGGGCGGGATCTGGTTGACGATGCGCGTGATCGCGCCGATGTCGAAGCCCAGAGCAAGACGCTCGAAGACTTCGAGCAGTAGGGCGAGCCAGCGTGCGCACACGCCACAGGCAAGTCATCCGGCGAGACGGCGGGCAAGCGCTGGTGTTCCTGCTGGTCTGGCTCGCGGCGCTGGCGGGCGTGTTCGTGATGGTCTGGGACAGCGGTCGCGCCGCGGCGCAGAAGCAGCAGATGCTGAACGTCGCGGATGCGGCCGCCTACAGCGCGGCGGTGTTGCAGGCGCGGGCGTTGAACTTCACGGCCTACACGAACCGCGCGCTGGTCGCGAACGACGCGGCGTTTGCGCAATCCGTGAGTCTTGCGAGCTGGTCTGATCACATGAATCGGCAGTTGCCGCGGCTGGCGGTCCTGACCCACTGGTTGCCCTACCTGGGTGCCGCCACGTCGACGCTGCAGCGCTTCTGGCGCGGCTACGATGGCACGCTGCAGGCTGCCACCGCTGCTGCGGAGGCGCAGCTTGCGCTGGCGAATGGCCGTCTGGTTGCTGCGCAGCAGTTCATGCAGGCGGCTGCGCTCGTGGCGCTGCGCCCATCCATCACCGAGTCGATCGACCTCAACAGCACGGCTCGTGAAAGCCCGGCGCGGCTCAGCCAGGGCGGCGAGCTGCTGGTGGCGCAGGCCGCCGCGCGCATCGGTGCATTCTCGACCCGGTATGCGGGGCCACAGCGCAGTCGGCAACGCGACGTGGTGCTGGCCGCGCGGGATGGCTTCAGCCGCCGCCGCAATCAACGGCTTGGCTCCGGGCTCGCTGGCAGCGTGTTTCGCTTCGAGAAGCGCGGCGGCACAGAGCTTGTCAACTTCGAAACATGGCGGGGCATCGACACCCACTCGCTGCATCTTCGGCAGGGCGTGCTGTTCGGCTCGCTGCGCGAACGGGTCGTGATCAGCTGGGGCGCCGCATCGTCAGGAGCTGCCTCCGGGGCAATCGTCCGGGGCCGCGGGCTGTACGGCGACTCGCACCGCATTAATCCGCGCGCCTCGGCCCAGGCAAGTCGTATATTGCGGCGCCGGGCGCTCTATCGTGGTCTGCCCGCGATGCACGATCTGAGCGAAGCGATGCGGCGTGATTACGCGACCCCGCGGATTGCCCTGCGCATCGCCGCGCCACAATGGCAGGGTCTGCGCGATCGTGCTCGCTCCGAGCCGTTCTACGCGGACGCTGCGGCGGAGATCAGGTTCCAGCGGCCGTTGCCGCGCCGCGATGGCCTTCGGGAGCTGCCGAGCCTGTACGCACCGTTCTGGAAAGCAGCGCTGGCGCCGGTCAGTCGCTCCGAGCGGATGGTCGGTGCCCTCGCTGATGGTGCCGCGGCATCGCTGGCGCTGCCATGAAACGCGCGCAGGGTCAGGCGTTGATCGAGGCGCTGGTGGCGCTCTTGCTGCTGCTGCCTCTGTGGATCGGCGTTGCGTACTTCAGCGAGTGGAACCACGCTGACTTCCAGGTTCGCCAGGCAGCTCGGGCTCTGGTGTTCGAACAGGCAGCGCAGCCGACTGGCCCGTTCCTGACGCCCGCCGCAACAGTTTATCTGTTGCCGGTTGCCACTTCGGGATTCACGCAGCTGCAGACTGAGCACGCCGCGGTCGCGCGGGTGAGGGTGAGCGGCGCTGCGCAGCGTTTGTCCAGCGTGGCGCTGCAGATCGCCGGTTCTTCCGCGGCCGCTGTGCACGTCGCGGGCGGCGTGCTTGCGGATACACCCCCGGCCCGTGCGACGGTTCGGGTCTCGCTGCAACGACAGCGCCTGGCGCCGCGCCTCGCGGCATCCGATCCGCAGCCCACCTTGCATCTTCCACGCGATCTGCAGCTGTTGACGGACGACTGGTCCGCTCGCGACCTGCGCGAGTTGACCGCGCGGATGGATCCCTGGGTGCCGACTGGCGTGCTGGCTGCCGCGACGGCGCCGCTGCGCGCAATGGAACCGGTCATCGCGTTGTTCGAGCCGGCGATTCGTGAGCTCTGCGTCGGTCGGATTGACCCGGAGGTCGTACCTGCGGATCGGCTGGTCGGGCAGCAGGCATTGCGACCGAGGCAGACATGTTGATCGCTGGTTTGCCGGCGGGTTTCGTGGGCGGGTTTGCGCAGACGCTGCTTGCCTGCACTGTGGCGAGCGGGCTCCACAACGCGGTCGCTCGTGCGGAAACGCTGCAGCATCGCGTCAATGGAGTGCCGATCCACACGCGCGAATTCCGGGTTGTCGGCGCACCCATACCGGTTGCGGGGCGTCTGGCGGATCGCTGGCGCCGTGAAGGCGCTTCGCCCGTCAGCGTGCATCGCCACGCTGCCGGTGTCGTCGTTGGTCGGCAACTGGGGCCGCTGCATCAGTCGGTGCTGCTGCGCCCGGACGCGACGACGGGCATGTCGAGCGTGCTGGTGTCGGTGCTCGATCTCGGTGCCGATCAGGCTCGCGCCACATTTCCGAAGTTTGCTTTGCCGCACGGCTTTCGGTTGCTGAGTACTGTCGAGAGCTGTCACGTCGGCGACTGCAGTGTCCAGTACTTGCTCGGCGATCGGCGCGCGCCGGCGGTCTCGGTTGCGGCGCTGCAGGCGCGGCTCGTGCAGACCGGCTGGCAGGTGAACGTGGCGGCCCATTCGCCCGCTTGGCTCGGTGCACGCCGCGACTCCGATCGGCTCGACGCGTTTCCTGAGCCAGTGGACGGAGCGACCGTTTGGTTGTTGTTGCAACGAAAGGCAGGAGAAGCCACCCATGAATGAGCTCGTCTCGCTGCGGTACCAGCGCGGTCAAGCGGCGCTGGAGTTTGTACTGCTCAGTGGGCTGATTGTGCTGTCGTTGTTGATTCCCTGGTCCGGTCGGCCCGCGGCGATCGTGCAGCTGCACGATGCGTGGCGCAGCTGGGCAGACGGACTGATCTATTGGTTGGCGGTCTCATGACGCTTTCGCTGCCCCGCTACCTGACCCTGGCTCTGGTCGCCATCGGTATCGTCGGCGGTTTGCTGGCCTGGTGGGCTTCGCAGCGATATCTGGCATTGCAAGCGCAGGCGCTGCAACGGGACGTGGCGGCGCGCTATGCGCCGACGGATGTGCTGGTGGCGCGCGAGCGGCTCGACGCGGGCACCGAACTTCGAGCGCAGATGTTGGCCAGGCGAGCGGTTCCGGCCGACTATGCGCCGCGTCGGGCCCTGCGCCCGGCAGCGCACGCTGCGCTGGGCGGTCGGCGCCTGCGGGCGCCGCTCGAGCGCGGCGATGTTCTGACCGAGGATCTGCTGGCCCCGTCGCGGCCAGCGACTCTGGCGACGCTCATCACCGCGGGTCACCGGGCGCTGACCATCCCCGTCGACGATATTGCCGCACATGGCGGGCTCGTGCAGCCCGAGGACCGTGTCGACATCTATGTGGCTGCCGAGCGCGGCAACCGGATCGAGTTGTTGCTGCAGGTGGTGCGGGTGTTGGCAGCTGGACGCACGCTGGGCCACAGCGCGGACGGGGAGCCAATCTCAGTCAACACGCTGACGCTGGAAGTCACGCCGAGTTCTGCGGCCCAACTGCTGCGCGCGGCGCGTGAGGGTGAACTGCTCGCGCTACTGCGGCGCAGCGGTGACGAGGCGCTGCAGCCCGAGATTTTTGCAGCAGGGTCGGCAATCGGAAACCGGGCTGCGCGCAGCGGCTATGAGCTGTGGGTTGGTGGCAACGGCGGGCCCACGGCGCAGCGCCGCTGGGTCTCGCTGGCGGAGCCGCTGCCATGACCCGCGCACGGGTCTGCCTGCGCATGCTGGTCGTGATGGCGATCTGGTCGCTGGCGCGCGTGGCCGTCGCCGCGGATCAGTCCGGGATCCCCGATCGCATTGATCTGTTGGTTGGCGAGACCCGTGTCATCGAAGTGCGTCCGGCCCGTTTGGCGGTCGGCAAGGGCGGTATCGTTTCCGTGTCGATGGCGGCCCGATCGCAGCTGTTGCTGATTGGCGAGGCGCCGGGCATGACCGTGCTGCAGATCTGGCTGTCGGAGCAGGAATCGCGCCGGGTGCAGGTCACGGTGTCATCGGTCGACCTGCTTGGCACGCTACAGGCGGTGCGCGAATTGCTCGACGGCGCCAGCGGTCTGCAGGCGCGCATTGCCGGCCAACGCATCGTGCTGGAAGGCGAAGCGGTCGATGCGCGGGCCCGTGATCGGGCCGTTGCGATCACCGAGCTGTTTCCCGGCGTGGTCCTGAACTTCCTCGATCGGCAGGGCGCTGCGGTGACCGTTGCGATGGAGGTACGGATTGTGGAGTTCCGCCGCAGCCGGCTGCGCGATCTCGGCATTCGCTGGAACTCGGAGGCGGCGGGGCCCGGGGCAGGAGTCATCGCAGATTTTGTCAGCAATGATCTGTTTCGCGTTCCGGCAGCAGCCGATGCGCCGCAGCCGCAGCGGCCACTTGCGGCCGGTCAGCGAGTCTGGCCACCCAAGGTGGCGCTGTCGCTGGTAACCACACTTGACTCCCGCCTGCGGCTGCTCGAGCAGCGCGGTGAAGCGCAGATCCTCGCCGAACCCACGCTCAGCTGCCGCAGCGGTGGTTCGGCACGCTTCGTTGCGGGTGGCGAGATACCGCTGCCGGTCGTCAATGCTCTCGGTTCCACCGACGTCCAATTCAAGGAATACGGCGTCATCCTCGAAGTGCAACCCGTTGCCGATGCCAGCGGTGCGATCGTTGCGCGCGTCGAAACCGAGATCAGCCAGATCGACGACTCGCAGCGGGTGCTCGGCATTCCCGGTTTGCTGAAGCGTCGCTCGGTGACCGACGTCAGTCTGCGTGACGGTGAAACACTGGTCATCGCCGGCCTGAGCAGCTACAGCCGCGGGAGCGAGGTCAGCGGCCTGCCAGGGCTGTCGCAGGCACGCGGCATCGGGCGTGCGTTTGGTTCGAGGCTCAAGCGCAGCGAGCGCACCGAGCTCGTGATCTTCCTGACACCGCGCATTCTTGTGCCGCAGCCGCCGGGTGGCGAGTCCGCCGCCGCGCTGGAGCTGCTCGAGAACGGCCAGCGACAGCGGCGTGAACTGCTCGACCAATGGGAGGACGGGTCCCGTGAATAGTCTGCAGTCGCCGACAGCACCGCATGATGAGCTGATCGGCACGGCGCAGGAGCTGCATCGCGAACTGCTGCGTTCGCTCGATCTGCGCCGCTGTGACGTGATAAGCATGCCCGCCGATGCGCTGCGTCAGCTGGCGGCCGCGGCCATTGCCACCGCGATCGCTTCCCGACCACTGCCGCCAGGACTGGATGCCCCGCAGCTGGCGCAATTCGTGCTCGATGAAGCACTCGGTCTTGGGCCGCTGGAAGCGCTGCTGCGTGACTCGAGTGTGACCGAAATCATGGTCAACGGCCCGAACGAGATCTTTGTCGAGCGCGCGGGGCAGATCACACCGGTGCCAATCCGCTTCTCGAGTGAAGCCGCGCTGCGCGGCGTCATCGAGCGGATCGTGGCGCCGCTCGGCCGACGTGTCGATGATGCCTCGCCGATGGTCGACGCCCGGCTCGGCGACGGATCGAGGGTCAATGTCGTGCTGCCGCCGCTCGCAGTGCGCGGACCGGTCGTCACGATCCGCCGCTTCCAGCGCGGCCTGCGTCGAGTCGAGGATTTGCTCGCTGCCGGAACGCTCAGCGAACCGATGCTGGATTTCCTGGCGCTGTGCGTGCGATATCGTCGCAATATCGTCATCAGCGGCGGTACCGGTTCCGGCAAGACGACGCTGCTGAATGTGCTGTCGAGCCTGATACCCGCCGAGGAGCGTCTGGTCACGATCGAGGACGCCGCCGAGCTTGCGCTCGAGCATCGCAACCTCGTCAGTCTCGAAGCGCGCCAACCCAATGCCGAGGGTCGCGGTGAAGTCACCATCCGGGATCTGGTCCGTAATGCCCTACGCATGCGGCCTGACCGGATCGTCATCGGCGAATGCCGCGGCGGCGAGGCGCTCGACATGCTGCAGGCCATGAACACGGGCCATGAAGGTTCGCTGACGACAGTGCATGCGAACAGTCCGCGCGATGTGCTGTCGCGACTCGAAGTCATGGCACTGATGAGCGGGCTGGATCTGCCCGCCACGGCCATCCGCGAACAGATTGCCGCCGCCGTAAACATCGTCGTCCACCAGGGGCGCTTCAGCAGCGGTCTGCGCCGGGTCACGAGCATTGCCGAGGTCACGGGCATCGAGAGCGGCCGGATCCAGATGCAGGAGCTGTTTCGATTTCGCGGTGCGGCGCTCGATTCGACGGGTTTCGAGGCTCTCGGAATCGTGCCGGCGTTCTACGAACGCCTGGCACGCGCCGGTATTACCATTGCGCCGGCGAACTCAGCGGCCTGCCCATGAATCGCTTCACTGCAGCGGAGAGCATTACCGCGCTGGCGGCGGTTGCGGGCGCTACGGGGCTTTGCGTAGTCGGCCTGGCAGCGGTCGCAGGTTCGCGTGCCTATGTGCTGCACCTCGGCGAACTGTCCGCGCGCGAACTGGCCGATCTGTTCGTCTTCATGGATCCGGTGCGCGCCGCGCGCATCTCGGCGTGGCTGCTGCTCGCGCTGCCGGTCGGAGCGCTTGCCTTCGGAGCGCCGCTGCCGGCCCTCGTGGTCGCGCTGCTGCTGTGGTTGCTCGCGCCGCGATTGCTGCTTTGGCGGCTGCGCGCAAGGCGCCAGCGGCAATTGCTGCGCCAGCTGCCGGAGTGCATCGATGCACTCGTTTCGGCGTTGCGCTCGGGCCTGGGGCTGGGCCAGGCCGTGCAGCTGGTCAGTGCGCATCAACCCCGACCATTGGCCAATGAGCTGATCCTGCTGACGCGCCACACGCGCGTCGGCTTGACCTTCGACGGCGCGCTCGAGGAGTTTGCGCGACGCTGTCGCGAGCGCGAGTTCCAGTTGTTCGTCGCCAGCCTGCGGCTCGGCCGCGAGCTGGGCGGTGGTCTGAGCGATGCGCTCGAACGGGTCGGCCGCAACCTGCGGCGGCAACTGGCCATGCGTGACCGTATCGACGCCCTGACTTCACAGGGGCGCTTGCAGGGCGTGATCGTCAGTCTGCTGCCGTTGGCGTTGGTCGGTGCCCTGGCAATGCTGGAGCCCGAGACGGTCCAGCAGCTGTTGAAACGACCGGTCGGTTGGGCAGTGATCGGCGCGACGTTGTTGCTGCAATCGCTCGGCTGGCTGTGGATCCGGCGGATCGTTCGCATCGATGTCTGATCTCGGGCTGCAGCCATGGGCCTGGATGGTGTCGATCGCGGCCGCAGTGACTGTCGCCGCCGGTTTGTTTGTCACGCTGCTCCCTATCCTGGGCTGGCGCAGTCGAGCTCGCCGGCTGAATCGTCGCGGCGGCGAATTGCCTGTCTGGTTCACGTGGGCGGCCCGGCTCGACGGCACAGTGCCGAAGCTGCTCGCGGCCGGGTTGCCCGGCCCGCTGCGGGGCGGGCTGCAGCGGGCGCTGGCGAGAGCGGGTTTTGCAGCGGAGTGTTCCGTCGAGCAGTGGTTCGCAGGATCGCTGCTGTGGGCGCTGGCGAGTCTTTTGCTCAGTGCGGTGCTGGTACAATCGCTGGGATCAATGGGTCTCGTGGCAGCGCTGCCTGCTGTCTTGCCCTGGACGGTGTTGCGCGACCGGATGCGGCAGCGCGAACGGCGCGTGCTGCGCGATCTGCCGTTCTGCCTCGATGCGTTGGCCCTTGCGCTCGAGTCGGGCTGCACGCTGACCACCGGCCTGCAAGCGGTCTCCGATTTTCTGCCGAAAGGGCCACTCGGTGATGCGTTGCTGCGTCTGCAGGGTGAGCTACGCGCCGGGCGTACGCGCCGCGACGGCTTGCGCCGGCTCGACGAAACGCTGGGTACGCCACCGATCACGGCTCTGTGCGCGGCGCTGATACAGGCTGAATCCAGCGGCGGGTCGCTCGGCCCGTTGCTGCGCGCGCAGTCGACCGCGCGTTCCGAAGAGCGCTTTGTACACGCGGAGAAACTGGCAATGCAGGCGCCGGTCAAGTTGCTGGGCCCGCTCGTGATCTGCATCTTCCCAGGCACGTTCCTGATTCTGGGCTTCACCATTGCGATGAAGCTGTCGGCCGTTTCCTCATGATTCCCACGGCCCGATATCGATTGCACCTCGACTATCACGCAACGTCGATCAACGTGCGCGTCGCAAGCTCCTTCCGGCAGCGTGCGCGGGGCCTGTTCGCGCATCGCGATCTGGACGCGGAAGAACTGCTGCTTTTGAAACCCTGCAGCGCAGTTCACACCTTCGGCCTCGGGTTTGCGATCGATGTGGCCTTCACAGACGCTGCAGGCCGCGTGCTCGCGCTGAGTGCATGGCTCGCGCCCTGTCGGTGGGTCGGTTGTGTCGGAGCGCATGCGGCGTGGGAAGGGCGGGCGGGACATTTCGCGCGCCACGGCATCCGGGTCGGCACATGTCTGCAATTGCAGTGAACGCTGGACCCATCGGCCGCCACGGCGGCGCCGCGAGCGTCGAGTTCGTGCTGGCGATGATGCTGATGCTGCTGCCTGCGCTGTTCGCGGCGCTGGAGTTGGGCCAGCTCGCCGTCACGCGGCATCTACTCGATCTCGCGACGTTCGAGGCGGCGCGTACCGCATCCCTGCACGCGGCTGCCGCGCCAGCCGCGGAGCCGCTGCACATCGACGAAGCCGGGCTGCGCGCGGCAGTGGCGCGTGGTCTCGTCAGCCTGTTCGGTGCAACCCGGCCTGCGGACGACGCGCAGCTTGGATCCGCGATGACGGCACTCGTTCGGGCGCGGCTCGAGCTCGCGCGCCCGGATCTCGCGCAGCTGACGATGCTGGCGCACACGCACCATCCCCTGGGGAGCGGTCGGGCTCGGCTCGCTGCGCTCGATCTGACCGTGCGCTACTGCAGGCGGCTGGTGTTTCCGCTGACGGACTGGGCGCTGCGGCTCAGCGTCAGCGCGGGAACATTCAGCGCGTTCGATCGTGGCTGTCTGGTGCGCGGCCGCTGGCCGATCGAGGCACGCAGCCGGATCGTGCTGCCCGCGTGATCAGCCCGATGTCTCGAGCGCCAGCAGGTCTTCGGGCGTGTCGATGTCGATCGCCGCGCCAGGCATGGGCACGCGCCGCACCTCGGCGGCATGCTGGCGCAGGAACTGCCGGGCACCCTGGTCGCCGCTCAGGCGCGCAAGCTTCTCGAAGCACCAGCGCGGAAAGATCGCAGGAACCCCCGTGACGCCGTCGTACTGGGCCGCCACGATTGCCGTCGGTTGCCGACGCCAGGTCGCGACCAGCCGCCGCAGATCCTCGACGCCGATCGACGGTTGGTCGGCCAGCAGGATCAGGGCCGCATCGCTGGTGGCGCCGACGCTTTTGAGGCCGGTCCGCAGTGAGCTTGCCATGCCGTCGCGCCAGTCTCGATTGAAGGCAACCGATGCCGGGCTATGGCGCAGCAAGGGCGCAAGCTCTGCAGCATGCGCGCCCAGCACGACGGTGACGGCATGCCCTGCGAGCTCGACGGCCCGGCTCAGTACCGTGTGCAGCAGCGGCCGGCCGTTGAAGCGCACCAGCTGCTTCGGTGAGCCAAAGCGGCTCGAACCGCCGGCTGCCAGCACGATGACGTGCAGGGAGGCGGACATCTCGCTCACTAACCGCCGCCGTCCAGCACCGCCACGCCGGGCGGCGCGGTCGCGGCAACCGCGGCATAGCGGCTACGCTCCTTGAGAATGCTGTCGGCGTCGACAGCGGCGAGTGCTCGCCAGTCTTCGATCTCAAGCTGCGCCGCAAGAGAGGTGGTCAGTGTGGCGTCGCCGCTTAGCAGTGATGAGCTGTATAGATCGAGCAGCTCGCGGCACCGCAAGACGTGACTGGTTGCCGCGGCGGCGGCACTGGACGCAGCGGCGGCAGCTTGCTCAAGGTGGCTGACGATGCGGCGGGATTCCTGCGCGCGCGCGGCCATGGCGCCGTTGTCCGTCGTGGCTCTCGTGCTGAGCAATGCGGCCAGCTTCCGGACTCGTTGCAGTCTTCTGCTGAGCGCAAACTCAAGGTATTCACTTGCAGCCTCACAGAACGGCTCGATAATTGGCGGTGCGAAGCGCGCGCCCAGCGCGAGCGTCAGATCCTCAAGCAGGCGTTCAAGATGCCGCTCTTCGAGCGCAATCTGGCGCTGCAGGAATTCCGCTTCGTTCATCGCGCAAATCTAGCACGACATGGCGGTCCGAGCCTTCAGGCGATGGCGGGTGCCGGTCGCCGCTGCGTGACAATATAGGTGTATATCGCGGCAATACACAGCAAACCGCTGACTCCACCCATGACAATGTACGGCGCAGACGGGCGCCAGGCATCGAACAGGTAGCCGCCGAGGGCCGCCGCGAACAGGATGCCGAGCGATCCGCTCAGTGTGAACACGCCGATCACCGCACCGCGCCCCTTCAGCGGCGCAACCTGGCCGATCAGCGCCTGCGAGGCAAGGATGCCACTCATTTCGCCGACACCCAGGAACACGGCCGCCGCGTAGGTGATCGGTTGAAACGGGTCATCAATGAAGCCAAAGACCAGATAGCTCGAACACGCCAGCGCGGCTCCGATTGCCATCGTCAGCACGCGGTTCAGGCGGTCGATGAAAAAAATCACCGTCACGGCCCACAGCGTCGCCGAGATCTGGATGGTCACCAGAATGCCGCCACTCTTCGCATACGCTTCGGCAACCGTCATGCCCTGGGCCTTGCCCGCCTGGATCATCCACAGGAAGAAGAATGCGCTGATGATCGACAGCGCAGCGCGCGACACGGCAGCCGAAAAATAGGCGAGACGGACACGCAGGTCCGCCGCCGCAGCGATACCGATCTTCAGCGTCGAGAACAGCCCTTCGCTCGAGCGTTCCGGCTTACCGTCGGCGCCGAGGGTTTGTCCCGGCGCACCCGGCGCGAGTCCTCGCGCGACGATGATCAGTGGAATGATGCACAGTGCCGCGACGGTCCAGTAGGTCCACTTGCCGGCGTCGAATGCCGACAGTCCCTGCGCCTGAAACAGCTTCGGCAGCTGCGAGGCGACCCCGATCAGCAATGCGATCCCGAGTCCGTTCAGGAAGAAGCAGATGCCTACCAGCTTGCCGCGCGAGGTTTCGCGCGGATAGTCCGCAATCACCGTGCCCAACATCGCCGAGATCAGCGATGCCCCGCAGGCGAGGATGAACACCATCAGGATCAGCGAGGCACCGTACGACACGAACGGAAACAGGAAATACGAAATACCGAGGATCAGGAAGCCACCGGCGTACAGCATTCGCCGGCCAACTCGGTCAGAGGCGGCGCCAATCAGGGTTGAGAGCAGCAGCGCCGGAATTTCCGAGACGATGTCGAGCAGTCCGCTGACGCGTCCCTGAATCTCGTTCGGAACCGCGAGCATCTCGTTGAACAAGTAGGGACGCAGGTTGCCGACCAGCGTCAGCAGTCCAATCGAAAAGAACGCGGCGCCGAGCAGGGCGAAGAAGTTCTGGCGCTGGATTCCCGGTGCAAGTTCCCACGGGCCCACCTTGATAGGTGGGCCCTGAGTTTCAGGATTGCTCAAGCAGACTCAGCCAGCTGCTTGCAGGGTCACCTGCTTGGCCGGGTCGCGCGGCGCGACCAGCGGCGTAGTGTCCAGCACCCAGGCATTGGTCTCGCGACGCGCCGGGCACGGAATCGCGAACGCGACATCGCCTTTCGCCTGGGCTGCCTTGATGGCGTCCATGTCGAGCCGCCAGCCGCGCGACTCGAACTCGTCCAGCTTGTCGCGGTACTGCAGGATGCACTTGTCCGCCGGCATCATCAGTTCCTTGGCGCGGCTCGGTGGCGTCAGTCGCGGCCGCACTTCGTTCATGACGCGAATGTCCTGACCGGCAATGAACATGTTGCGCTCGTTGACTTTCTTGTCGATGAAGCCGTTCAGCTTGGTGCCGATGCCCTTCTTGAAGAAGCCGAGATTGCGTTCATTGAGCAGGAACACACGCGTGCGATTCTCGTCGATCGGTGCCTCGAACATGTACTGGTGCATCGATGACTTCTCGGAGAAGTTGATGTAGGTCCACATGTGGTTCGGGCCGACGGTGCCGGAGCCGGCTTCCATCTTGCCGCCCTTCGGCCGGAAACGCTTCATGACCCAGTTCTTGAGTGGCGGCGCGTCGAATGTCGCCATGAAGCCGAAGCCCCAGTCGTTGTTCTTGAACGGGCGCAGCTCCATCATCGTGTAGCTGTCTTCGCGCTCGCCCTGGTAGCCGTGCGTGGTGTGCACGTATTCGTTGTGTGCGGGGTCGAGGCCGTTCTCGATCGAACGTTCGTAGTGGTAGTCGACGTCGAACGTCACGACGGTGGCGCGCCACTCGGGCGTGCCGTGCTCCTCGACTTCCATGATCGGCGGCCGTTCGGCTTCCGGCAGGTCGCCAAGAAACGCGAACACGATGCCGTACTTCTCCTGCACCGGGTAGGCGTCGACCCGTGCGCGGGCCGGCGGCTTGGTCTTCGAGCCGATGGAGGGGATGCGCGTGCAGACGCCATCGCGGTTATAGCGCCAGCCGTGGTACGGACACTGCACGGTGCCGTCGTCCTTGCACTTGCCCATCGACAGCGATGCGCCGCGGTGAATGCAGGTGTCGGACAGCACGGCGACCTTGCCCTGCTCATCGCGGAAGGTCACGAAGTCGTGCGCCAGGATTCGGACCTTCTGTGGCGTCGCGCCGAGGTCGGCTGAGCGGATGACGGGGTACCAGAAGTTGATATACATGACGCGACTCCATTGCAAAGAACAGGCGGCAGCGCCGCGTGCGCTGTTGTAGCCAATTTCTGTTGTACCACCCGCGAGTCAGCTTTGCGATGTCCACTGGCCGGACATCCACGGTGAGACCTTTTCGACCCCTACAGCAGTTCGTGTCACCGCGGGTATATAACGAGTCTCGTCAAATTTCACCTGGAGCGACCTGACCATGAACGAACCGCAGCGATCTGCTGGACCCCCGCCCCATACGCGCGCTGCGGGCGGCCCGCCGCCAGGGGTCGGTGGCCCGCCGGGAGGCATGCCGCCGGCGGCGATGGAAGGTCCGACCAGTGGCTTCGAGGGCCGTGAGGACATGCTCGGGCGTGCCGTTGCGCTTGCGATCCGCACCCTTAAGGACGCCCAGCCCTACCAGCACGAGATGAACGATGCGCTGGTCAAGATGCATCTGAACGCGGTGCAGTTCGCGAAAAACAACGGCACGGTCGCGCAATTCGTCAAACACGATGTCAAGACGATGATGCCGATGCTGTCGCGGATGAAAGGCATCATCGACAAGACAGGCAATAAGGAGATCGCGCTGATCGGCATGTTCGATCGCACGACGTGCCTTTACCAGCTGTGCCTGGATCTGGCGGGCTCGCCTGGGCGCCGCGAGTTCACGTTTCCGTTCTCCACGGTGCTGTCGATCGGCAAGCGCATCGGTCAGTTCGACATGACCGATCAGGAGCTGCATGAAATCTGGTTGAAGCCCCGCCTGCAAGGCTATGCCGAGGTACTTGGCGTGCAGCTGAACGTCAGCGACATCGGGCCGGACGGCAAAGTAGTGGTGACGCTGGTCGACTAGAGCTGCGGTCGCGGCAGTGTCCACTGCGCGGCCAGGCGAAGGCCTGCCGCAGTGCAGCTTTGCAACGGGCGGGTATAACCGAGTGTAAGCAACAGATATTCGTTGCTGTTTTTAAGAAAAATTCTGTTGCTGACAGGCAACAACTGGATGGGGCGGACACTAGTACTTCAGTTTTTGGGTCGCGATAGACGTCGCGGTTCGGGAGCCGATCAAGCAGGGGGGATGAGCATGTCGAAATTCCGAGGTTGGCAGCACGCGGTGTGGACCGCGCCGTTGACGTTCCTGATGGCTGGACCTGCGATGTCGCAGGCACCGGTCGCCGATGCGGGTGCGCTGGACGAAATCATCGTCACCGCGCGTAAGCGCGAAGAAGGCCTGATCGAAGTGCCGCTGGCGATCACTGCAGTCACCGCTGAGCAGATCGCTAGGGAAGGTATCAGAGACGTCGAGGGCATCATCTCGCGCGATCCCAGCCTGGCGTTCGATCTGGGCATCGCCCCCTACGACACCCGTATCGTGATCCGCGGCCTGTCGCCAACCCGCGGCCGTCCGAATGTTGCCACGCTGATCGACGGCATCGACGTCTCGAGCGAGTCTTCCGGCGTGGCCGGTGGCTCGCTGCTGATCAACCCGCGACTGATCGATATTGCGCAGATTGAAATCGTCAAGGGTCCGCAAAGTGCGTTGTACGGACGCAGCGCGTTCGCGGGCGCTATTTCCTACACGACCGCTGATCCGGACGACGAGGTCTCGGGCAGCGCCCAGGCCGACTTCAACAATCGCGACCAGCTGGATCTGAAGGCCAGCCTCTCGCTGCCCTTGACCGACACGCTCGGCCTTCGTCTCAATGGCTATGCGTTCAGCGATCAGGGCTTCTATACGAACTTCGCGACCGGCAGCAAGGTCGGCGGCGGTGACGGCCAGGGCGGATCCCTGACGGTCAAGTGGCAGCCGAACGATGCCTATGCGCTGAAGTTCCGCACCGAATACTCGGACGACGCGTTTGAGGCGGCGCCGCAGGCCGCACTGCCGTTCAATGCGTTCAATACGCTTCCCGCTAGTGCTTCGCAGTGCAATATCGGTTCGAACTCGATGGGTGCGGCGAGCATTGGTTTCGTCCTCGATTCCAATTGCCCGGATACGCCGGGGATCAGCGCCCTGGGTCTGCACGCTGCACGCGAACTCGAGCGGCTCACAGGAAGCCGCGGCGTATTCAACGACATGCGCATCCCGACGTTTATCGGAGGGGTCGGCAGCGCCGACAGTCTGCGGGTTGAGATCAGCCCTGACTACACGCAGTCCACTGACAACGGCGTGACCGCGCCGGACTTCGCGGGTAGCGATCGGCAGGTTCTGCGTCTCTCTGCGGGACAGACTTACGACGTGACGTACGGCCAGTTCACATCGCTGACCGGTTACACGCGTGCACTGGTGGCCACGTCGTTTGACATCGACAAGACTAATTTTCTGCCGGTTCAGCAGAACCTGAAAACGAGCAACACGACAGAGCAGTTCAGCCAGGAGCTGCGCTTCACTTCGGACTTCGATGGTCCGGTGCAGTTCATCGCTGGCGTCCAGTACTGGACCGAACGAAGTGACCAGATCGAGTTGAACAACAGCGCCACGATCGGTGCCGGCACGATCTGTTTCGCGGTCGATCCGTTTCCACCAGGTGGCGCGGCGATCGAGGCGCCGGCGGGAACTTTGTATACGTTCGCGCCGCGCTTTGGCGCACCGCCCATGTCGCCTTTCACGCCGACGATCGGTGCGCCGGCTGGCTCCTGCACAAGCCCCACGGGTGGATTCACCAGCACCGACGTTTCGCCGTTTATGGCGGAAGTTGCGGCGGCTCGGCTTCCTTCCTGGGTTCGTCGCACGGTTGATCACAGATCGGTCTATCTCGATGTGGAATGGGAGATCGTCGATTCGCTGAAGCTGATTGCTGAGGCGCGCTACGTTGAGGAAGAGAATTTTGTCTCTGCCGGCTTTACAGACGGCTCGAATGGACCGGGCACCGTGACGCTTTGCGGGCCGAACGGTCCGTGCCTCGGCGGCGCCAATGTTCCGTCGGCGGGCTTGCCGCCGGCGCCTGGATTTTTCGTTCCCATTATCGGTCCCATGGGTTTCGCGGCAGCACGCACGACGCAGCAGGTCGCGTATCCGATTCTCAAGGAGGACTACATCACTCCGAAGGTGACCTTGCAGTGGACTCCGAATCGCGACATGAACGTTTACGCGTCGTACTCTGAGGCGCGCAAGCCCGGCGGTTACTCGACGGTTACGATCGGTGGCTCTGGCGCACCCGCCAACGGCGCAGACATCCTGTTCGAGTCGGAGAAGCTGAAGGCCTATGAGATCGGCGCCAAGTGGCGCAGCGCCACCGGACGTATGCAGCTGACTGGCAGCGTCTTCAAGACCGACTTCACCGACAAGCAGGTCGGCAGTCAGGTCATTGTCGGTAACACGCTGTCCAACCGCGTGACCAATGCCGGTGCTGCGGAGTTGTTGGGAATTGAGCTTGCAGCGCAGATGCGGCCCTCGGAAAACTGGCTGCTGGGCGCTGGTCTCACCTACTTTTCGAAGTACGAGTACACGGACTACCGCACGACCTCCCGCGGCGCGGGCGAGATTGGCCGCGTGGGCAACTGCTCCATTGGCTATATCGACTCGGGTACGAATTCGTTCACGCCGCTGCCGACGACGGGCGTGATTCCGAACAATCCGGTCACGACCTCGCCCTACGCTCTGACCTGCCAGCTCGATCGGACCGGTAACTTCATCGAGGACACGCCGGAGCTCGCGTTGGCGGCGAACGTCGGCTACCGCCGACCGATCGGCGACGGTGGTACCCAGCTGTTCGCTGATCTCGATGCGAACTGGCAGGACGAGCGCTTCCTTGAAGATGACAACGGCTCGTACCTGAACTCCTACTGGATCGCGAATTTCCGTATCGGTATTGAGCGCGACAATTGGACGGCCACTTTGTATGTCGACAATCTCGCCGATGATCGGACGATTCGATCTGCCGGCACGGGTCCTGCGATCTACGCCTCTGATTTCCGGCTCGGCGGCTTGAACTACTCGCCAGCGGGTCCGACTTCGAGCTTTTCGACGTTCGTGTTTGCGCCAAAGATCCCCACCACCACGTTCGCGGACCTGCCGCGTCCGCAGACGGTGGGTCTGCGGGTCAACTACAAGTTCTGATGAGGGCCTGCGCGCGGGCCGCTCTTCGCAAGGAGAGCGGCCCATGGCTTTGACCCGCCGCGAATTGATGCCGGGATTGCTGGCTCTCGGGCTCAGCGATGCCAGTTTCAGCGGTGAAGTGCCGACTGCCGCTGCACCGGGCCAGGCTCATTCACCGCAATTTGATCCAGCCGAGAACCTGCGCCAGATCGTGCGCATGCAGGGCAGCCTGCGTGAGCAGGATGTGCCGTGGTGGTTCACGGGCGTGATCTTTGCGGTCACAGGCGAGGGCGAAACGCCGCGGCCACTGGTGCGCTTCGAGGGCATGGAGATCTACTGGTTCCGGCACTTGCCCGACGGCTATCTGCTCGGTGGCAACACCGTCACGTTCTTTCGCGATTTCGTGACCAATGCGTTCCTGTACGAGTTCAGGAATCCTTGGACCGGGCGCACCGACGAAGTCAAGCCCGCGATACAGGGTGGCAATCTTGGCTTCCACTACACGACTGAGGGCATCTGGCCCGCGCGGCTCAACGCCGAGCCCTTCACGGCACCGGTGCGCGCACCGCTTCGCTTGCAGTGGCATCGGATGGGCGAACACGTCTGGTTACAGCATCAGACGATCTATCCGCCCGGGATGCCGCCGATGCACGGCCAGCGCCAGAGCATGTTTGCCACGCGTCGCGACTTCGAGAATCGGCGACTCGAGGCACTGCCGACGGTGTTCTCGTCGACCGTCTTCATGGGCTGGTTGAAGTGGATGGACATGAAGGATCAAGCGGGCCATGTGGTCTGGCACGCTTCAGGGGCGAAGCTGAAGTCCATAGACGAATTGCCGTTCGAGTACCGCGCTCGTGCGGAGCGCGAGTTCCCTCAGCGGATGACGGCGCGGCCGACAAGGTCCACAGTACACGGGTCATCATGATGATCGTCTGGCCCGTAGCTCGTGTTCCTAGATGGATCATGTCGAGCCAGAGCTGATAGCAGAAGCACGTCACGAACAGCACTTCCATCGCGGTCATCCGCGCAAAGCTGCGCTGGTTGTCGGGGGTTGGCATTCTGGGAGTGACGCGCAGGTTGCGGTCGAACTGGAGCATGAGGTTGCGTTTGAGTCTGCAGGTTGAAAATTCCATAGAGCAGGAATAACGCGAGCATGATCGGCAAGGTCGCCTGCAGCAGGTTGGCTTGTGCTGCGAAAATTAGCTGCCTTCGACCCCCCCCCTCCGGTTCCACGGCGAAGCCAGGCACCGGTAACACGGCTTCGAAGATCTTGTAGACCGTGTGGCCAAGCGGCTGAGTCATGAAGCCGACGGCGAGACCCGGCAGGCCGCCCAGCAACTTTCGGTAGATTCTGGACTGCATGCGTTAGCGCTTTGTGAACGAAGCGGTTCTTGCGCAACTTGTAAGCCCACATGAATGCCTGACTCGGTGAAAACCGCGACCACTGCGCGGGTCGCGGGCCAGTAGTTCCGGCGCTCCAGGGTGCCGTTCGTAGAATCTCCCGAGACACTCGGGAGGGTTCCGCAATGCTTACGGTGCGACGCAAATGGATATGGCTGGCGGCCATGGCAACCGGCTGCTGTGTGAGTCTGCCCCTGCTGATGGCAGCTGACACTGGTCAGGCGCCACCGCGCTTCGTCGATGAGGCCGAGACACGCGGAGTTGCCGATCCTGCGGTGAATTCCACCGGCCCGACCTTCGGCGACTACGACGGCGATGGCGATGTCGATGTGTTCGTGCCGGTCGAGGATCTTGCAGAGGGTCTTGCGGACCGGCTGTTCGAGAATGACGGCAAGGGCTTCTTTCGTGACGTCGCCGCGGAACGCGGTGCCAGCAACCCCGGTAGCTTCAGCCGTGGCGCAGCGTTCGGCGATTTCGACAACGATGGCGATCTCGACCTGCTGACGGCAAACATGCCGCCGGGTCAGGCGCGGCAGCGCCACGTGCCGACGACTCTGTTCAAGAGTCTCCTCAAGGAATCGGGTAAGCCGGTCTTTGAGGACGTCACTCGCGCGGCCGGCATCATGCGTGCAGGCAACGAGAACGATCAGAAGATCGGCGGCATCGGCGACACCGCCGGAGGTGTGGGCTGGGTTGACTACGACCGCGATGGCGATCTGGATTTCTTCTGGAAGAACGCGGATCCTGAAATCGAGAACGCTCTGTTCCGGAACAATGGTGATGGCACCTTCACCGACGTGACGGTGGCAGCGGGCGTGGCCGTGCAGGACAAGCTGCGTGAGTCCAATGCGCAGGGCGCGCCAAACTGGACGGATGTCGACGAAGACGGCTGGATCGATCTGCTGATCACCAACGAACGCGATGCGAAAGTGTTGCTGCGCAACCGCGGCGACGGCACCTTCGAAGACATCACCCGCAACCGGCGTCCGCCGAACGGGATTCCGTTCGTCAATCCCGGCTACGCCCAGGGCGCTTGCATTGCGGACTATGACAACGATGGCGACATGGACGTTTACCTGCCACTCGCCGATCAGGCAAATCGGTTGATTCTCAGCCGACTCAAGGAAACGGGCGCATTGACTTACCAGGACGTCACGCTGAAGTCCGGTGCCGGCGACATGGGCGGTGCGCGCGGCTGTGCGGCAGCGGACTTCGACAACGATGGCGACATCGACCTGTACGTCAACAACGGCGGGCCGTCGAACACGCTGATCAATGATGTGATCGGAGACTTTCCGCCGTTCGTGCAGTTCTACATCGCCTGGGATCAGGCCGAGAATGCGCTGCTCCTGAACAACGGCGACGGGACGTTCGTCAACGTCACGCGCGGTTCAGGTGCGGAGGGTCTGGGGATCGGTTCCGGCGTCGGCGCTGCCGACGTCGATGGCGACGGCTTCGTCGACTTGTACGTGACGAATCGCACGTACTACTCGGCTGGCAAGCAGGTCAGCCCGCAGGCGGGTCGTTCGCAGTTGCTGATGAACCAGGGCAATCGCAACAACTGGATCAAGGTGCGGCTGATCGGTCGGCATGGCAGTCCGGCCGTGTACGGCGCGCGGGTGGTCGTTCGCAGTGACGAGCTGGTGCAGACGCATGAAACCTCCAGTGCGCACGGCTACAACTCGACCAACGAAGCGACGATCACTTTCGGTCTGGGTGCTCGCAGCAAGGTCGACCGGATTGAGGTGCGCTGGCCCAATGGTGGTACGTCGGTGGTCGAAAGTCCCGCCGCCAAGCGGCTCGTTCAGATCAGCGAGTCCGCCAATTGAGTGCGCCGCTCAGCGCCGGGCGTTGGCTGCTGTCGTTGTTGATCGGCCCTGTGCAACGTTCCCGGCCGTCGCGGGGAGTCGCGTACTCGTGAGCAGCGTTGCAGATCGACTGATGCTGATAGACGGCGAGTGGTGCGCGGCCAGCGATGACACCTGGATCGAATCGATCAATCCGGCCGACGAGTCGCCGACCGGGCGCGTCCCGGCTGCCTCCGCCGCCGACGTCGCGCGCGCGGTCTCCGCGGCGCAGCGGGCACAACCCGCCTGGGCCGCGCGCTCGGTATGGGAACGGGCGGCCGTGGTGCGCACGCTTGCCGCGGCGATCCGGGCGCGGGGGCCAGAGATCTTGCAGCTCGAGGCGCGCGACACCGGCAACACGATCGGCAAGCTCGGTGCCGATGTACAGATTGCAGCCGGGTACCTCGAGTTCTTCGCGGGACTTGCCTCGGAGCTGAAGGGCGAGAGCGTCCCGGCCAGCGCCACCGGCGTGCACTTCACGTGGCGCGAGCCCTGGGGCGTCGTGGGCCGTATCGTGCCGTTCAATCACCCGTTCATGTTCGCGGCTGCGCATCTGGCGGCGCCGCTGGTGGCCGGCAATGCCGTGGTGCTGAAGACGCCGGAGACGAGTCCGCTGTCGGGTTCGCTATTGGCAGAGATCTGCCGCGAGCATTTGCCGCCGGGGCTGGTCAACATCGTGCATGGTCATGGGCTCCCCGCCGGTGACGCACTGGTTCGGCATCCTAAGGTCCGGCGCGTTGGTTTCACCGGCTCGGTTGGCACGGGCCTTGCGATCCAGCGCGCGGCGGCCGAATCGGGCGTCAAGCATGTGACGCTGGAACTCGGCGGCAAGAATCCGTTGATCGTCTTTCCGGATGCGGATGTCGATGCGGCGGTGAATGCCGCCGTTGCCGGCATGAACTTCTCGTGGGCGGGTCAGTCCTGCGGCTCGTCGAGCCGCTTGCTGATTCATCGGTCATTGTATGCGTCGTTCGTCGAGCGCTATGCGGAGCGGCTGCGGGCCCTGCGTCTCGGTGATCCGCTCGATCCGGCCTCCGAAATGGGTCCGGTGAACTCGCAGCGTCATTATCAGCGAGTGCTGGGTTTCGTGGAATCGGCCCGCGAGCAGGGTGCGCGCCTTGTGATCGGTGGTCGCCGGCCGCCGGGCGACGCCTTCAAGCGCGGTTACTGGCTCGAGCCGACGCTGTATGCCGACGTCGACCCGAGCATGCGCGTCGCGAGCGAAGAAATCTTTGGTCCGATCGTCTGCGCGATGCCCTGGGATACCGAGGCCGAGGCGCTACAGCTGGCCAACGCGACCGAGTACGGCCTGACAGCTTCTGTCTGGACGCGCGACCTGGCCACGGCGATGCGTGCGATGCGCGGCATCGACGCTGGTGTCGTCTGGATCAACGGCGCGGGTCAGCACTTTGTCGGCACGCCGTTCGGTGGCTGGAAGAACAGCGGCGTCGGCGGCGAGGAATGCCTGGACGAGCTGTTGTCGTATACCCAGATCAAGGCCGTGCATATCCTGTCGCCATGAAGATCCTGAAGTGGTTGTTCGGGATCATTGCCGGCCTGATCTTGCTGATCGGCGCCGGGCTCGCGGTGGCCTCGCTGTTCTATCGCGGCGTGCCGCCGGCCGAGGTCGAAGCCAGGTGGGCCACGCCGCCTTCGAAGTTCGTCGTCGTCGATGGCGTGCGGATGCATTATCGCGATTCGGGGCAGGGTCCGGTCGTGGTGCTGCTGCATGCCAACTACGCGAATCTCTTCATGTGGGAACCCTGGGCGAAGGCACTCGAGGATCGCTATCGCGTCATTCGAGTGGATCTTCCCGCGCATGGTTTGACCGGGCCGGATCCAACGGGGGTCTACAAGCTCGAACGGATCGTGCAGCTGTTCGAGGGTTTCGTTGATGCACTGGAGCTGCGAGAGTTTTCGCTGGCCGGCGCGTCGATCGGCGGCACGATCGCCATGCATTACACCGGTCGCCACCCGGAGCGGGTCGAACGCCTGATCCTGATGAATCCGGGTTCGCTCGAGAAGGATGTCCGCGGTCGTGACACGCCGCCCAATCTGCCGCGTGCGGCCAATATTCTGGCCTATGTCACGCCGCGGTCGATGGCCGGTGGCCTGCTTCGCGTCAGTTTCGGCGACTCGTCCAAGGTGACCGAGTCGATGATCGACGAATGGTATGAGCTGTGGATGCGCGAGGGCAACCGGATGGCGATGCTCGATCTGCTGCGGCAGTACGTTTCAGGCGACGTCGAGGGCAAGATCCGTGCGGTGCGCGTGCCGGTGCTGTTGATCTGGGGGGAGAAGAATCCGCGTGTGCCGCTGGCGCTTGCCTACGAGTTCCAGAAGCTGCTGACGAATGCGCCAAGCGTCAAGCTCGTCGTGCTGCCGGGCGTCGGCCATATGGCCGTGCATGAGGCACCGGTCGAGAGTGCGCGGGCGGCGCGGGAGTTTCTCGATTCTTCTTCTACGGCGGCGGCTGCGGCTGCGCCCTAGAATTTTGGCGTTCGCTTCTCGACGAAGGCCCGCGCGCCCTCGATGAATTCCGGCGTATCGAAGCTCGCTTCATAGAGACCGTGCGCGGTCGATCCCGCCGGCAGCGGGCCGCGCAGCAGGGCGTTGACGATCTGCTTCGCGCCGCGCACCGAAGATTGCGCATTGCCGGCGATGGTCCCGCCCAAGCTGCGGATGGTCGCTTCGAGCTCCCGCGCCGGCACTACGGCATTGATCAGACCTATCCGCAGTGCCTCCTCGGCATCGATGCGCCGCCCGGTGAACAGAATCTCCTTGGTCCGTGCGGGTCCCACGAGATCGAGCAGCCGCTTGGTGTCCGCGAGGCTGTAGATCAGCCCCAGTCGCGCCGGCGGGATCGCGAAGAAACTGTCCGGAGTTGCAATGCGCAGATCGCAGGCGAGGGCGAGGCCGCAGCCGCCACCGGTGCAGGCGCCGCGGATCATCGCGACAGTCGGCAGGGCGAGGTCCGCCCAGGCCTGTTGCGCGACCTGCACAGCCTCCTGCAGCACGCGCATCTGTTCCGGGTGCGCGAGGTTCTGCGCCATCTCGGTGATGTCGGCGCCGGCGCTGAACGCCACCTCGCCGGCGCCGCGCAGCACGGCAACGCGAATCGAGCGCTCCGCATTGAGCTGCGTGGCAATCGCGGGCAGCCGCTGCCACATCGCACTGGTGACCGCATTGCGGCGCTCGGGGCGATTCAGCATGACCCAGGCCAGCGGAGAATCGAGTTCGATCTGGATGTCGTTCATGAGGCTCGTTGACACGGTGGAGAGGGGCTGATGTTATCGCGACCTCACGAGGAGAGAGGTGGCTTCGATGGCGATGTATCCAGATCTGCGCGGCAAGGTGGCGATCGTGACCGGTTCCGGTCGGCCGAAGGGGCTCGGGGAGGCCATGGCGCGGCGGCTTGCGGCCGAGGGCTGCAAGGTCGTGCTGACCGATATCGGCGCCGCGCGCGGCAAGGAGATTCCAGCGGATGCGATTGGTAGCAGCTCGGAGCTCGAGAGCATCGTCGCGGATATCCGCAGCCAGGGCGGCGATGCGCTTGGGGTTATCTGCGATGTGCTCGAAGAGTCCCAGGTGCAGGCGCTGGTCGAAAAGACGGTCGCGCATTTTGGCCGGCTCGACATCATGGTCAACAACGCCGGCATCGGCTATCTGATGAAGCCGATCGTCGAGATGCAGCAGTCCGATTGGGACGCCGTGCTCGGCGTCAACCTGCGCGGCGTGTTCTTCGGTATCAAGCACGCCGCGATTCAGATGATCCGGCAGGGGGACGGCGGGCGCATCATCAACATCGGCAGCCAGGCGTCGAAGTCCGGCTTTCCGTTTGCGGCCCCCTATGTGTCTTCGAAGCATGGCGTCGTGGGCCTGACGCGCACCGCAGCGATCGAGCTCGGGTCGAAGGGCATCACGGTCAACACGATCTGCCCGAACCATGTCACGACCGGCCTGGGTGCGTGGCAGAACCAGTTCTTCAGTGCGGCGACGGGCCGCAGCGAGGAGCAGTACCTGGCGGACATGCGCGCACGCATTCCGATGGGACGCCCGGGGTTGCAGGAAGACATCGCCAAGGCCTGTGCCTTCCTGGCGTCGTCCGAGGCCAACTACATCACCGGCGAGGCGATGAACGTCTCCGGCGGTGAGGAATACCATTGAGCAATGCCTGGCCCAACGGCGCACGACTGGCGCTGTCGCTGGTCGTCAATGTCGAGGAGGGCGCGGAGCTGCGCGTGCAGGATGGCGACCGGGGCCCGGACCCGGTCGATGAACTCGGTATCGTTCTGAAGCAGCCTGTTCGCAATTTCGGCAACGAATCGAACTACGACTATGGCATCCGCGAAGGCGGGCGGCGCGTGCTGGAGGTGCTCGACAAGTATCGGGTTCGGGCGACCTTCACCGCCGCAGCGGTGGCGCTGGAGCGCGCGCCGGCGTTGACCCGGCAGATTGTCGCTGGCGGCCACGAGATCTGCTCGCATGGGTATCGTTGGGCTGCGCAGCTCGGCATGGATGAAGCGCAGGAACGCGAGTTCATTCAACGGGCAACCGACAGCATTGCGCGCACGACCGGGACGCGCCCTCTGGGCTGGCTGTCACGCTATCTGCACACCGAGAACACGCGGCTGCTGCTGGCCGAGAGCGGCTATCGCTACCACATGGATGATTTCAGCCGCGACGAACCGTTCTGGGATGCAAGCTGCAAGCCGGCGATTGTCGTGCTGCCCTATGCGCTCGACAGCAATGACATGAAGTTCTGGAACGCGCCGGCCCTGACGCCAGCGGCATGGTTGCAATACGCCAAGGACAGCTTCGACGTGCTCTACAACGAAGGCGCCGGCCGCCCGCGGATGATGTCGCTCGGCGTGCATCTGCGCATCATCGGGCGACCGGGACGCATTGGCGCCTATGAGGAGTTTGTCCGCTACGCGTGCTCGACGCGCGATGTCTGGGTCGCTACGCGGCTGCAGATTGCGGATCACTTCGCGGCCCAGAATGACAGCCCAGAATGACAGCCCAGAATGACAGCTCAGGCTGACAGGTCTGCAGCGATCTGAATCAAATCCAGATCCGAGCCGGTGCGCCCGATCAACTGCAGGCCGATGGGCAGGCTTCCGGCCGCCACGCGCGCAGGCCAGGCGAGAGCCGGCAAGCCGGCGGCGCTGGCGAGCGTCGTCAGGTCCGCAGTGTTGTGTGGCGGCCGATCACCATGCGCAAACGCAGCGCTGGCAGTGCAGGGCAGCAGCACTGCCTCGAACGGCGTCATCGCGGTCATCCATTCGGTGTAGAAGCGGGCGATCCGCGCTTCAGCCGCGGCCAGTTCTTCCGCGCCGAGCCGCCCGCCATAGCGGATGAACGCGCGCAACGAGTCCGAGTACTGCTCGGGTTCGCGTGTGCTGCGTTCGCCATGCGTCCGCCACATCTCGCGTTCACACAGCGTAAGCACGGCGCGTCGGAGCCTCGCGATATCCCAGCGGCTGGCATCGAGGTGGTTGAGGGCAACGCCTCGCTCACGCAGCCGGGCGATGGCATCGTTGTAGGCATCCAGCACGGCTGCGGTGATCTGGAACTGCTCCAGCCCTGTCAGAAAGCCGATCCGCAGCCCGGCATCGAGCCCGCGTGGTGGCGCGAGGTCGATCCGGGTCGACACGCGGCAGTGCGGGTCGAAGCCGGCAATCGCCGGCAACAGCAGCGCCAGGTCGGCAACGTGTCGTGCCATCGGCCCGACATGGTCGAAGCGCAGGTGCACCGGGACGACATCGCCCATGCTGACCAGTCCGAACGATGGTTTCAGCGCCGCCACACCACACAGCGAGGCCGGGATTCGCAAGGAGCCGATGGTGTCCGTGCCCAACGCACCAAAGCAGAATCCAGCGGCCAATGCGGCGCCAGAGCCTGCACTCGAGCCGCCGGCTGAAAAATCGCGCCGATGCGGATTGTGCACGGTGCCGAACCAGGGGTTTGCGCCCTCGGCACCGAGCGCCCCCTCATCCATGTTGGTCAGGCCCAGCAGCACCGCACCGGCGTCGCGCAGCCGCTTGACCACGAAAGCATCGCCACTCGCCAGCATCGCCGCGCGCCAGCGCATGCCGGCGGTCAGCGGCCAATCGGCCACTGCGATATTTGCCTTGATCGCGATCGGAATGCCGTCCAACGGCCCGAGCGACTGGCCACGCGTCCGCCGGATATCGCTTGCGGCGGCCTGCGCCAGCGCCGACTCGGCATCAACATGCGTGAAGCTGCATAGCAGTCCATCGCGCAACGCGATCGCATCGAGGCAGCTGTCGGTCAATTCGCGCGATGAAACACTACCGCGAGCGAGTTCTGCGCTCGCACCGCAAAGGTCCGCGGGCAGCTCAGTTCTTCGGCTTGGGTCGTTCATCGATCAGGCGCAGCGGTTTCTGTCGGCTCTCGATCTGGGTCAGTGCCGAGGTTCCGCCGGGACCAGTCAGTTCGGCGCGGATCTCTACCCCGACGCGCCGGCTAAGATGCTCTGAGAACGCAGTCTGCAGCGCCGCATCACGCGTGGCGCTGCTGCGAGTCTCAATGAGGACGGTCATTTCATCGCGGCCACTCGCGTCGCGACTGGCGCGGCAGATGTACTCCCCGGCGAACTCGGGGCGCTCATTCAGGATCGCCGCGAGTGCCAGCGGGTAGACATTGATGCCGCGCAGCTTGACCATGTTGTCGCTGCGGCCAAGGATGCCCACGAGGCGATCGAGCTGGAAGCCGAGCGAAGACTTGCCCGGCTTCCAGGCTGACAAGTCATGAGTGTTGAAGCGCAGCAGCGGATAGACGTCGTCGCGATACAGCGAGGTGACGACGATATCGCCGGGCGACTCACCGCTGACCGGCCGGTGCGTGGCTTCATCGATGACCTCGACCACCTGGGCGTCCTGCATTACATACATGCCGTCCTGGTCCGGCCCTTCGGCGGCGATCGGACCGGTATCGGCGACGCCGTACCAGTCGAAGATCTGTGCGCCACCCCAGGCGCGCGACAGCACGCTGCGCGATTCCCGGCCGACGTGCCCAAGGATCATCCGGACGGGGATGTCGCGCCCCGGTTCGAGTCCGAGTTCGCGCGCCGTTTCCGAAAGCTGGCGGATGTAGTCAACGAAGCCAACGATGACCGTTGCGCGCAGGTCGCGCATCTGCTCGACCTGCGAGATCGAGCGCGTTTCCTTGCCGGTGCCCGCCGATAGAAACAAACTGTTCGTATAGTGCAGCACGGCTTCGCGAATGAAGTGGCCACCGTTGATCATGCCGTGGCCGTACACCGAGTGCACGACATCGGAGGGTTGCAGGCCCTGCATGAGATAGATTCTTGCGACGAGCAGCGCCTGGACTTCGCGCGACTTGGGGCTGAACAGCACCACCTGCGGGCGGCCGGTCGTGCCGCTGGTGGTATGGATAACCGTGACCGGCCGCTGCTCGGGCGGCCATTTGTCCCAGCCATGGTAGTCGCCGTAAGGCGGGTGCGCGGCGAGGCTCTGCATCAGCTCGGTCTTGCCAAAGATCGGCAGTTTTTCCAGGTCATCGAGACTGCGGATGTCGCCCGCTTCGAGTCCCTGCTTGCCCCAAAGTCGCTGATAGAACGGCACTTCCCAGGCACGGCGCACGCAGCGCATGAAAAGCTCGTTCTGGTGCGCCCGGATCGCATCCTTCGAAAGCCGGGCAAAACCAGTCGTGAAGTCGCTACCCAGCGGATGGGTGCGGCGCATCTCGGCGTAGTCGAACGACTCGAAGTACATGGGATAGGTCATGAGAGGTCAGAACAGCGTCAGATCAATGAGCGAATGCACTGCTGTCAGGTCTTCGAACTGTTCGACGGCGTCGATCAACGCCTGAATCTGCGCTGGCGGTAGCGGGCGCAGACCGGATTCTGCGGCACGACGGAACTTCGCGAAATGCTGGACTGCGCTCAGCGGGCGACCCGGCGCACCGAGCACCGCGGACAGATCCAGCGCAAGCCGGCGTCCATCGCACAGATCCACTTCAACGCGTTGCGGCGCGAGCGCATTCAGCGACGGGTTGTCGTCGCGCTGCACGCATATGCGCGCCGCCAGCGCATGACGCGCGGGATCGGCCAGCGCCGCGGGCTCGAAGTCGTGCACATCCACAGTGCCGTGCAGTAGCGCCGTGGCGGCAACATAGGGCAGGCACAAGCGCGCATAGGATGGTGCCATGTGCGGCGAAGGCGCGCGATCAACGAGTTGAATGACCAGCGGCGGCGCAATCACGCGCAGCTGAAGAATGTCATCGACGCTGAACCCATGCTCGCGCTGCAGCGTCAGCGCGCCATCGACGCCGCCATGCGTCGCCCGACCGCTGGGGTAGGGCTTGTGCGAAAGCTCCGTAATCCGAAATGTTCGGCCAAGATCGGTAAACGGCTCGGGGAACCAGTCGGGATCTATCAGCGCGAAGTAGCCGAACGGACCTTCGAGAAAGTTCCCGGGCCCCTTGATGCCCCGGGTCGCCATATCGATCGCGACCAACGCGGCACGCGTGTTGAAGCCGATCTGCATGGGCAGTACCGGCGAGCCTTCTATATGCGCCTGCATCGTGCCCGAAAGCTGGCTATAGGCCAGCCCCAACGCGCTGCGGGTGGTCGCGGCATCGAGCTGCAGCATCGCGGCGATGCCAGCCGTGGCACCCAGTGCGCCGCACATCGCTGGTCGAAAGAACCGCAGCTTGTTACGCGCCGACATGCCGATCGTGGTCGCCACATCGACCGCGACCGAGCAGCCGAGCAGCAGGTCCCGACCCGTGAGACCGGGCCGCGGCTCGGCGAACGCGATCAGGGTCGACAGCACGACAGCCATCGGGTGCACGACGGCGGGCTCGTGCACGCAGTCCCATTCCTGGTTGTGGATCTGGTAGCCGTTGATGAAGGCGGCGGTGGCGCTGGGGACCCGCTCACCGGTACCCCATATCCGGCACGCGTCGCCGCTGCCCCAGGCGGCCGCGACAGCCTGCAGTTCGGCGACCATCGGTACGCTCGAACCGGATAGCGCTACGCCCAGCGAATCGAGAATGAAGGTCTTGGCCGCGCGCAGTGCAGCCGGCGGCAGTGAATCGAAGCGCGCAGCGGTGATGTGCTCGATCAGAAGGTCGGTGATTGCGGTGGACTGTGTCATTCGGCTGACGATGCTATCGGGACCGCGCGATGTGACGTGGACCTGAGCCCGCACGTCCGCCTAGCGGCGCCCCGAGTCCACCGATCCGCGGCCTGACATGTGAAGATAACGGCCATCATGAGCGTAAAAGAAGCTGCGGTGGCGTGCGCACCGCCCTGGACCGACGTGGGCCAGCACGGCCTGTCTGCCGAGGCGCGCCACGATGACGCCGCGCGGTTCAATTTTCTCGCAAATCTGAACAAACACATGTCCGCCAGGGTGGTGGGCGGCAACGCGATCGCCTACGAAAGCCGAGCTCGCGAGGCCTATCGGCGACGCACGGGACATGATCCGCTGGACCGGCGCGAGATTCGCGACGCCATGCAGGGCGATCCGTACTACCAGATGTGGAGTTCATTGCGCCGCTCGGCGATGGAAATGCGTCAGCAGGCGGGCCGGTCACTGGTGCTGCGGCAGGCCGAAAAATTGAGCGAGCGCGCGCAAGCCCTCAGCGCGGTCTCGCCCGGGACGCTGCGGCTGGATCCGTCAGTGGAAATTCCGCGCTATCAGTCTGCGGTAGACAACCACTGCATGCCCGGCAGCTACTTCGCGGAGTACATCGAAGGCGATGTCTCGGCGGCCGCAAACTATGACAGCGGCATGTTCGCGACCACGACGGGCCTGTTCGGACGTTACCTCGATGGCGCCGGCGCCGGCGTGGCGCGTTGGCTCAAGGCGCTGCGACCCGACTGGCAGCCGCGTCGGATCCTCGATCTCGGTGCCGGGCTCGGCCATAACACAGTGCCGCTGGGACGCGCTTACCCCGAGGCCGAGATCTTTGCGGTTGATGTCGCCGCACCGATGTTGCGCTATGGGCATGCGCGTGCCCTGAGCCTCGGAGCCAGCAACATTGTTTTCCAGCAGGCCAATGCGGAGCGCTTGTTTTTTGAGAACCAGAGCTTCGATTTCATCTACAGCACGATGTTCCTGCACGAGACCTCGTATTCAGCGCTCCGCAACATTCTCCGTGAGGCAGACCGGCTGCTGGCGCCAGGCGGTCTGCATATCCACCTCGAGCAGCCTCCCTATCACGGCATGAGCGAGTTCGAGAAATTCCTGCGCGACTGGGATTGCTACAACAACAATGAACCTTTCTGGACGACCGTCCACGACACGCACATGCCGACATTGCTCAAGGAGCTCGGGTTTCAGGGTGATCGCGTCTTCGAGACGGAGATCCACGCGCTGGTCGAGACCGCGATGCCGAAAGTCGCCGAGGCGGTCGAAGACTTCGGACGTGGTGGCATGTGGTATGCGTTCGGATCAGAACGTGCTGCCTGACGACATCCTTAGTCTGAGCAACGCTGCTTCCAGCGGCAAGCGCCCGCATTTCTTTGACAACCCTGACGTCGATCGACTGCTCGCGATCGTGCTGGCCATGGCTGGCGAGCTTGCGGTCACCCGCGAACGACTCGATACCGTGGAACGGCTGCTCGAAACGCGGCGCGTGCTCGAGCGCGAGTTGATCGAAAACTACCGTCCTGATGCCACTGCTGCGCGCGAGCGCGGCGCGTGGCAGCTGGAGTACATCGCGCGCCTGTTGCGGATTCTGCAGCAGGAAGCAGAGCAGATGCAGCGTGGCGCTACTGAACCTGCGGCCGAGGACGTATCGCGGGAGCTGGCATCGAAATGACCACGTTGACGGCTGCAATGCAGGAAGTGCAGGCGCTGGTCGACGGCGCTTTCGCGCATCTGAAATCACGCTGCGGCGGAGGCACCAGGCTCGAACCGAAGGCGCTCGATGCGCTGCAGACGCCGAGCTTCGACCTGGCGTTCTGTGCGGCTGAGCTCGCCGCCGCGGATGCCGTGCAGAAGTACGCGGCGGCGATCCGCGGCGGCGATGCCCTGGCGGGTTCACTCGCCGATGCGTTCACCTACGAAGTGCTGGCGGCGATCTGCGCGCGTCTTTCGTTGCGCGCCGCGGATTTTGGCATCGAGTTCGCCACAGTCAGCGCTGCCCACCCGGGACGGCACCCGGCGCTGGCGCGCCTCGCGTCCGGCGAGCATCTGGCGCGGCTCGGCGCCGAACTGCTGCAGCGCGACGGCCGGCTGCCGGCGGCCGGGCTCGACGATGACAAGGAGCTGATGCGCGAGACCTTTGCGCAGTTCGCGGCCGAAGTCGTCGCACCGCTTGCCCAGGACGTTCATCGGACAGATAGCGATATACCGGAGGTGATCCTGAAGGGCGCCGCTGAGCTGGGATTGTTCGGCGTGTCGATTCCAGAGTCTTACGGCGGCCTGCAGCCTGACGGGGCCCCCGACACGCTTGCGATGCTGGTCGTCACGGAAGCGCTGTCTGCCGCATCGCTGGGCGCGGCAGGCAGCTTGATCACGCGCCCGGAGATCATGGCGCGTGCGCTTCTTTCCGGTGGCACAGAGACGCAGCGGCGCCGCTGGCTGCCGCGGCTCGCGAGCGGCGAGAAGCTGGTTGCCATTTCCATTACAGAGCCGGACTACGGTTCAGATGTCGCGCAGCTGAAGCTGCGCGCCACACCGGTGAAAGGCGGCTGGCTGCTCGACGGTGCCAAGACCTGGTGTACCTGCGCAGGTCTTGCCGATGTGATCCTGATCATCGCACGCACCGATCCCGATCCGGGTCTGGGCCACCGCGGGTTGTCGCAGTTCATGGTCGAGAAGCCACGCTTCGCGGGTCACGAGTTTGACCATCTGCAAACGGGCGGAGGGCGACTGGCGGCCAAAGCGATTCGCACGATCGGCTACCGCGGCATGCATTCCTTTGATCTTTTCTTCGAGAAGTACTTCGTGCCCGCAGACTGTCTGGTGGGCGAAGCTGCCGGTGCGGGTCGCGGGTTTTACCTGACCATGGCCGGACTCACCGGCGGGCGGGTGCAGACCGCGGCGCGTGCCAACGGCGTCATGCAGGCAGCGTTCGATGCCGGGTTGCGCTACGCGGCGCAGCGCAAGGTTTTCGGGCAGTCGATTGCCAGCTATTCGCTGACGCAGGCGCGGCTGGCGCGCGTGGCCGCGTGGCTCAGCGCATCGCGGCAGTTTGCCTACGCCGTCGCGCGACGCATGGATGCCGGGGGCGGTGACATGCAGGCGAGTCTGGTCAAGCTGTTCGCCTGTCGCACTGCTGAATGGGTCAGCCGCGACATGATGCAGCTGTTCGGCGGTGTCGGTTATGCGGAAGAGTGCGAGGCGAGTCGCTACTTTGTCGATGCCCGGGTGCTGTCGATCTTCGAGGGTGCCGAGGAAACGCTGGCGTTGAAGGTGATCGCGCGGGAGCTGATCTCGGCCGCCTGAATCAGGTGCACCAGAGCCAGAACTTCCAGTCGAGAACGCGCGATTCCTGCTCCGGATTGCCGCGGCTCGCATAGCAATCGAGCGCGAGTTTGAGCAATGTGCCGCCCGCGAGCGGGTGTTGCTCCAACACCGTGAACTCCGTTCTGAGCCGATCGTTCTCGACGACCGGTGCGGTATGCTCGCAGCTCTCCCAGGCCAGCAAGGTCAGAGCGTTGGGCAGCGCACGCGTCAGTTGCGCGAAGGCCATCGCAATCGTGTGGCCGCCGAATACCAGGCGCTCACCCAGATACGACAGCCGGGCGTCGGTATGCGCCATCGCCATGTTCAAGGTCAGGCGCACGAGTTCGGGCGCCGCAGTAATGGTGTCGCGAGCCTCGATCGCAAAGCGCTGTCCGGCGTGAACGTCTGCCGCGCGTCGCCCGCTCCACGCTGCTGTCGGGTTCAGGTTCCAACCGGGGGGAACCAGGCTGTGCGGATCTGGATTCGCGCCGATCTGATCAAGCGGATCTGCAGCGCCGGTCTGTGCTACCGGATCACGGCAGGGGATCATCGGGCAACGCCAGCAGTGCAGCACGGTCTGGTCGTGCTGATTGCGGGTATTCATTTCCAACGCCACCATGCCGGTGGCCGCGCGCCCCGCCTGCAGCCGGTTCTGCCGCAAGCCGACGACCGTGGTGCGCGTGTGCAGCGTGTCGCCGATGTGAATGGGTTGTCGCAACGCAAGCCCCCGATAGAACAGGTTGGCCTTGACCCGCTGCGATGCCCAGGTCGACTGACCGACCGCGAGATTGATCGCAAGCAGCGGATGCGCCAACGGGGATGGTTTGCCGGTCACTGCACGGCTCGCCACATGATCGAGCGGCAGGCGCAGCCGATCGCCAAACATCGCCTGGTAACTTGCGGCATGACCTTCGGTCAGTGTGACTGCGGGCGCATCGAACTCGAGCCCGATATTGAAATCCTCGAACCAGGGGCCGGCAATGGTCTGCATCTGCGTGCTCCGTCAGTTTGGGCCGGCCACGACGCCCGCAGCATGCAGTCGACCAATCTCGGCCGTCGGCAGGCCGAGAATATCGGCGAGAATTTCGTCGGTGTGCTCGCCGAGCCGTGGTGCGGGCCTCGCAGTCAGCCGCGGGTGAGCGGAGAATGCGAGGGGCGAGCCCGGCATCAGGTAGGCGCCGATGCCTGGCTGGTTTTGCAACGTGAACAGCGGATTGGCGAGCGAGGCTTCCGGATCCTGATCGAGTAGCTCGCGGACGCTCTGATAGGGACCGAAGCAGACGTCGGCGTCGCGAAAGCAGATCGTGACTTCGGTGAGAGTGCGCGCCGCAATCCACGGTGCCAGCACCGCCGCCAATGCTTCACGGGCGAGGAAGCGCTGTCCTTCGTCGCCAAGATCGACGCCGAGTTGCGCGCCCACGGCTTCGAACTGCGGCCCCAGCCCTGTCGCGCGCGAGAGATTGCGCCATTGCCGGCTCGTGAGCCCCACGACCATCACGCGCCTGCCGTCAGAGGTCGTAAAATCGCGCCCGAACGCGCCGAACAGGTCATTGCCATAGCGCGGTCGGTCACTGTCATTGACTGCAACTTCGCCGATGAATCCGCTGTGTCCGAGCGTCGCCAGCGCCACGTCGAGCAATGCAAGCTTGACGTACTGTCCCTCGCCGGTGAGCCGCCGATGGCGCTCGGCAGCGAGCAGGCCAACAGCTGCCATCTGGCCGCAGATGTGATCCCAGGCCGGCAGCACGTGATTGACCGGCGCGGCAGGCTCGGCGGGACCTGTCAGCGATGGAAAGCCAACGCGTGGGTTGACGGTGTAATCAACTTCCGAGCCGCCGTGCCGATCACCCAGCACGTTGACGTAGATCAGATCGCGGCGACGCTCGCGCAGACGCGGCTCGGCCAGCCAACCGCGCGCCGGGAAATTCGTCAGGAACAAACCCGCCTGATCACCCGGCGCACAGATCAGGGCGGTGAGTAGCTCCTGGCCGGCCGGACTGGCCAGATCAACCTGAATCGACTTCTTGCCCTTGTTCATGCCTGCCCAGAACAGGCTTTCTCCGCCAGCGGTTATCGGCCAGCGGTGGCGATCAAGTCCGCCGCCGATCGGGTCGAACCGAATGACTTCTGCACCGAGTTGGGCCAGCGTCATGCCGCCGAGTGGCGCGGCGATGAACGCAGAGCCTTCGACCAGGCGCAGGCCTTTGAGGATTCCATCAGTCATAAGCAAAAGTCCGGTAGAGCATGCGGATGGCGACAACGAAAAGGAACAGCCCGAAGATCCGCGACAGCCATTGCTGGCTCAGTGCATGGGCAAGCCGCGAGCCGAGCGGTGCCGTCAGCATTGAACCCGGGGCAATCAGCGCGAAGCCGACGAAGCTGACCAGCCCGACCGTGAGCCACGGCAGTTCGGCGCCAGTGCGTGCAAACAGATAGCCGATCGTTGCGGGCACGCTGATCAGCAGTCCGAAGAAAGCCGCCGTGCCGACGGCCCGGTGGATCGGCTGGCTGGTCAGCGTCATCGAGGGCACTGACAGCGTGCCACCACCGATGCCCATCATCGAGGAGGCGAGGCCAATCGTGCCACCGATCAAGCTGCCGGCAAGTCCACGCGGCGGCTGGCTGGCCAGCCGCAGGCGATCGAGCGGCAGAAACAGGTTGAGTGCCGCCAGCAAGGCGACGATTCCGAACGCGCCGCTCAGTACCGCCGATGAGGTGCGGCTGGCGAGGAGGCTGCCTAGCAGGGCACCGAGCAGGATGGCGGGACCCCAGGCTCGCGCCAGCGACCAGTCGACCGCGCCGCGGCGATCATGCGCGCGCGCCGAGGAAATCGAGGTTGGCACGATGGTCGCCAGCGAAGTGGCGACGGCCACGTGCATGCGCCATTCCTCCGGCACGCCAGCGAAACGCAGCGCGTACTCCAGCACCGGCACCACGACGATACCCCCGCCGACACCGAGCAGTCCGGCGATCACGCCGGCCACCAGGCCGGTCGCCAGCATGGTCAGGATCAGCGGCAGTGCTGCGATGATGAGGTCGGTCGAGGGCATGTTCGGCTGGCGGCGCTCAATCCGCTTGCGCACTCAAGTGGGCGCCCGACCTGCCGTTCTTGATGGCTTGCATTTCGGCGACGATCGCCAATGCGATGGTCTCCGGAGTGGCGGCACCGAGATCGAGTCCAATCGGCGCGCGCAGCCTACCGCGCAACTGTTTCGCCAAAGGGCCGAGGTCTGCGAGCAGCTTCTCGCGCCGATGTTTCGGGCCAAGCAAGCCCACATACGGCACGGTCGAACGCGCGGCGGCACGCAGATAGTGTTCATCGGACGGCAAGTGGTGACTCATGATCACCAGGCCGTCGAAGCGATTCAGATCGAGCTGCTGCGCCACCCTGTCGGCGTCGATGCAATGCAACTCGTGCGCACGGGGAAACCGCTCAGCGCGGATATTCGCGGCTCGATGATCCGCAACGGAAATCTGCCAGCCCAGCATGGCGCCAAACTCCGTGACCGGTACGGCGTCGGGGCCACCCCCTAGAACGAGTAGGCAAGTCGGCAGCGGCACAGGGCAGATCAGCCATGCACAACGGTTGCCTGATCCGGCGACCAGCTCCGGTTGACTTGTTGCAACGACCCGCGCCGCAGCAGCAGCCAAGGGGTTGTGGGTTGCTGCAGCCGGCGCAACGGGAAACCAGCTGCTCGACGCGGTGGCCTCCTCAGCTCCGGACCCGCCAGCGGCGGGCAATGCGATTGCGTATGCCCCCGACTCACGCCGATCGATACGCTCGAACAGGCCGGCCAGTGGTTGCCAGCATTCTGCGGCCGAGACCCTCGAAAGCGCGATGCGCATGGCGCCCTCGCAGCCGACGCCGAGTCCCCATAGCAGATCGTCCGGGCCGCGCATGTCGTACGTCACGATCCGCGTACGACCATCAGCAATGACCTCGCGCGCACGCTCCGCCAGATCACCCTCAAGGCAGCCGCCCGAGAGGAGGCCGACGTAGGTTCCATCGTCGGCCAGCAGCATGTGGGCGCCCGACTTGCGATAGGTGGAGCCCTCGGTTCCGATCACGGTCGCGAGTGCGAGCGGAGCATTACCAAGCCTTGCCGTGCGGAAGAGGGGCAGGAGTGCGAGCGGATTCGTGTCCACAGCCTGTCATTATGCCTCGCCGACGTGACCGCTGGCATAAACCGGCCCTGGCGCGCTTGCGGCGATGCAGCTCCGCCCAGTACAGTGTCCGGTTTAGCTGACCCGAGTTGATCCCGCCGATGGCTGATATCCCGCGCACTGCTTGGGTCGTGCACAAGTTTGGTGGTTCGAGCGTGGCCGACGCCGATTGCTTCCGGCGTGTTGCGGCGATTCTCGATTCCCAGTCGGCAGGACCACTGGCGGTCGTGCTGTCCGCCTGCAAGGGCGTGACGGATGCGCTGCTGCTGCTGGTCGTGCAGGCCTCACAGCGTGATCTCAGCTACCGTGCCGGGCTCGAGGCCTTGCGTTCCCGCCACGCAAAGATCGCCGGTGAGATGGTGTCTGGCGAGGCGGCGCAGCTCTACATGGCCGCCTTCGATCGGGATTTGCGCGATCTGGAGGGGATCCTGCAAACGGTCGAACTGACACGGTCCGCATCGCGCGGTATCTCCGATCTGGTTTCAGGATACGGTGAGATCTGGTCGACGCGACTCTTCGCTGAGTACTACGGCGGCTGTACCACCCGTACCGATGGCATCAGCTGGGTCGATGCACGCCGCATCATCGTCGTGGAGTGGGGTCCGCTCGGGCCGGCCGTGCAGTGGGAAGCATCGCGCGCGAAAGCCAGCAAGGTCATCGACGCTGGCTTCGCCGGAACGCTCGTGATCACCGGCTTCATCGCTGCCGACAGCGCGGGAGTGCAGACTACATTGGGCCGCAATGGCAGCGACTTCTCTGGTTCGATCTTTGGGTCGCTGCTGGACGCGACGGCCATACATATCTGGACCGATGTCGATGGCGTGCTGTCGGCCGATCCGCGCCGTGTGCCGGATGCGCAGGTCATCGATGCACTGTCGTACAGCGAAGCCATGGAGCTCGCCTATTTCGGTGCCAAGGTCATTCATCCGCAGACGATGGCACCGGCCACTGCGCGCGGAATCCCGATCTGGATCCGCAATACATTCGCGCCCGGAAATGCAGCCACGCTGATCTGCGCACAGCCCACCTCGGCGCTCGCGGTCAAAGGCATTACGACCATCGAGAACATCGCGCTCATCAATCTCGAGGGTGCCGGGATGATCGGTGTGCCCGGTACCGCCTCGCGTCTGTTCGGAGCGCTGCGTGAGGAGGGCATTTCGGTGATCCTGATATCCCAGGGTTCGTCGGAGCACTCGATTTGCTGCGCGGTACCGCTCGAACAGGCGAACGCCGCTGAGTCCGTGGTGCGCCGGGCCTTCGAGCAGGAGCTCGAAGAAGGGCAGATCCAGTCGGTCGAGGTGGATCAGGAGCTGGCGATTCTCGCGGTTGTTGGCGACGGCATGGCCGGCATTCCCGGTGTGGCCGCCAAAGTCTTCAATGCGCTCGGCGCAGCTGGCGTCAATGTACGGGCGATTGCCCAGGGTGCATCAGAGCGCAACATCTCCGTGGTCGTGCCGGGCAAGTCGGCGACGCGCGCCCTGCGGGCGGTGCATGCCAGTTTTTATCTGTCTGCGCACACGCTGTCGATCGGGGTGATTGGCCCCGGCACGGTTGGCAAGGTGCTGCTCGACCAGTTGGCGTCGCAGACCGACCGGCTGCGTCGTGACTTCAAGCTGGATCTGCGCATCCGCGGCGTATTGTCGTCGCAGCAGATGCTGCTGGCCACTAAGAGCATGAGCCTGGCGACGTGGCAGCAGGATTTCGCGCGCGATTCAGTGCCCGCGGATCTTGCCAGGTTTGTCGAACACGTTCATGTCGATTATCTGCCGCACACGGTCATCATCGACTGCACCGCCAGCGGCGAGATCGCGGCGCACTATCGTGACTGGCTCGGCAGCGGTATTCATATTGTCACGCCCAACAAGCGCGCCAACAGTGGTCCACTGACGCAGTACCGGGAAATGCAGCTCGCCAGGCGTGCAGCCGGTAGCAGCTACCTCTACGAGGCGACGGTCGGCGCGGGGCTGCCGATCATCCAGACGGTCCGCGACCTGCGCGAGACGGGCGATGAAATCTTCAGCATCGAGGGCATTTTCTCGGGAACGCTCGCCTATTTGTTCAACGTTTACGATGGCTCGACACCGTTCAGCGAGATCGTCCGCGATGCCAAGCAGCGCGGCTACACCGAGCCGGATCCGCGCGACGACTTGTCGGGCACGGATGTCGCGCGCAAGCTGATCATCCTGGCGCGCGAGATGGGTCAGACCCTGGAGCTGCAGGACGTGCGCATCGAGAGCCTGGTTCCTGCGGGCCTGGAGAGCGGCACGATCGATGAGTTCCTGAGCCAGCTGTCGCAATTCGATGCGGCAATGCTCGAACGGTTCAAGTCTGCGCAGAAGCAGGACAAGGTGCTGCGCTATGTCGGCCGCATTACTGCGGATGGCGAGGCGACTGTGGGCGTACTCGAGCTTGATCGGAAGCATCCGTTCGCGAACATCGCATTGACCGACAACGTGGTGCGATTCGCCACCCGCCGCTATTGCGACAATCCGCTGATCGTGCAGGGTCCGGGTGCCGGTCCGGAAGTCACAGCCGGTGGCATCTTTGCCGATCTTCTGCGCCTGTCGGCCTATCTGGGAGCGCGACTTTGACGCGTACAGCAACGGCTTTCGCGCCGGCGTCGGTCGCGAATGTTGCGACCGGCTTCGATATTCTCGGCTTCGCGGTCGACGCGCTCGGCGATCGCGTGACCGTCTCGCGCACGCCAGCGCGGGGCGTCGTGATCACGGGCGCGTCGGGTATTGTCGACGATTTGCCGCGTGAACCCGAACGCAACACGGCAGGGCGCGCACTGCTGGCCATGAGCATCGCGCTGAAGCCAAATTTCGGCTTCGCGATGCATATCGGCAAGGGCATTCCACTGGCATCCGGTCTCGGCGGCTCGGCCGCTTCTGCGGTCGGCGCGGTCGTCGCGGCCAATGCGCTGCTGGACGAGCCGCTATCGAAGCTGGATCTGCTGAAATTCGCGCTGCAGGGCGAGGCCGTGGCGAGCGGGTCACTGCATGCCGACAACATCTCGCCGTGCATGTTCGGCGGGCTGGTGCTGACGGTTGGTATTGACGATCCGCGCATCAAGATGATTCCCGTCCCGAGCGGAATCCGTGCCGTGGTCGTGCACCCGCATTTGTTCGTCGCGACCAAGCAGGCGCGGGCCATTCTGAAGCACGACGTCGGGATGGCGGATTTCGTCTGGCAGACCGCCAATCTGGCGGGATTCATTGCGGGTTGCTTCACCGATGACATCGAGTTGATCCGGGAAGGGCTGAACGATGTCGTGATTGAACCGCAGCGCAGCCAGCTGATTCCGGGCTTCATGTCCGTGCGCAACGACGCTCTGGCAGCCGGTGCGATCGGTTGCTCCATTTCAGGCGCCGGACCGTCGATGTTCGCCTGGGCGCCAGCGGCTGCGGCCGAGGCGATCCGGGACGCGATGGTCGCGGCGTTCGTGCGTCATGGGACCGAGGCGGATAGCTGGATCGTCGACATCGATTCGCCCGGAGCGCGCGTCGTCACCGACTGATCATCGAAACAGCATGCAGTTCGTCAGTACTCGTGGATCCACAGCTGCGGCAACGTTCGGCGCCGTGCTGCAGCAGGGCATCGCGCCGGACGGCGGCCTGTTCATGCCCGAATCATGGCCGCGCATCGACCTCACAGAACTGCCGCGAGACATTGGGCTGGACGCTGCCGGCCTTGCTGTCGCGGCGCAGACTCTGCTGCAGCCGTTTGCGGCCGACGATCCACTGGCGCCAGAGCTGGCTGCGATCTGCACGGAGGCCTTCAGTTTTGCAGCGCCGCTCGTACCGCTTTCCGACCACGGTCGGTACTCGGTTCTTGAACTGTTTCACGGACCGACTGCCGCATTCAAGGATTTCGGCGCGCGATTCCTTTCTGCCTGCTTCGCACGCCTGCGGGCAGGTGCCAAGCGACCGGTCAATGTGCTGGTTGCCACTTCCGGCGACACCGGCGGCGCGGTCGCCGCAGCCTTTCATGGACGGCCTGGCGTGCGCGTGACGATCCTGTTTCCGCTTGGGCTCGTCTCACCCACACAGCAGCAGCAGCTGACTTGCTGGGGAGACAATGTCCGTGCACTTGGGGTGCGCGGCAACTTCGACGAGTGCCAGCGACTCGTCAAGGCGGCTTTCGCCGATGAATCGCTCGCCGCGCGGGTCGAGCTGTCCTCCGCGAACAGCATCAATCTCGGCCGCTTGTTGCCGCAAGCCGTGTACTACGCCGCCAGTAGTCTCAGCCATTGGCAGCGCCATGGCGTCCGCCTGTCCTACATCATCCCGAGCGGCAATCTCGGCAACGCTGCCGCAGCGGACATTGCGCGCCAGATGGGCTTTCCGGTGGGCGAGATCGTGCTGGCCCACAACGCCAATTCCACGGTCCATGATTATCTTGCTGGCGCGGAATGGGCGCCTCGGGCAAGCGTCGCGACACTCGCATCGGCGATGGACGTCGGCAATCCTTCGAATATGGAACGATTGCGCTGGCTGCACAGAGAACCGGTGGCGCTGCGGGCGGCGCTCAGTGCAGATACCGTCGATGATGCGGCGATCCGCGCACGCATCCGCGGCGACTTTGATCGGCATGGCTGGATCTGGTGTCCGCACACAGCTTGCGCGGCGGAGGTCCATTCCCGCTTGCTGGCGCGCGGCCGCGGCGCACCGCATTGGTGTATTGTCGCAACTGCACATCCGGCCAAGTTTCCCGAGATCGTCGAGCCGCTGATCGGTGGCGCAGTGCCGGTGCCGCAGACACTCTTGGCATTGTTCTTGCGGCGTAGTGAGTTTGTCGAGATCGACGCGGATTCATTTGAGTTGCGCAAGTTTCTGTTGGAGAGCACTGCGGAATGAGCCAGCTAAAGGAGCCTGCCATTGCGGCAATTGCGATCGTGATCGGTGTGCTGCTCGGTTTGCTGCTTGCCTGGAGCTGGCGCTGGTATCGGTCACGACGAGCGCGGCTGGCCTTGGTGGCCACGATCACCGGCATTGGCGTCGATCATGTTCGCGACGTCATCGTCCCTGACGGCAATGGCGGATTTCACCACGTCGATTACGCATTGCTGACGCCGCGCGGCATCCTGATCATCGATGTGCGCGATGTATCGGGCAATGTATTCGGTTCGGACCAGATGAGCCACTGGACCGTCATGGACGGCGCACAGCGGACCACGTTTCCGAATCCGCAGCCCGGACTTTATGACCGGATCGCCTCGGTTCGTCAGTTCGGAGAGCAACTACCGGTGGACGGACGGGTTGTTTTTACACGCCGCGCGTCGTTTCCGAAAGGCTTGCCCAGGTTTGCACTCGGCATCGATGCGCTCGGCACTGAGTTCCCGCCGCTCGATCGCGACACGGCTGAACGGGCAGCGGCGGCGTTCCGCGGGGCCTGGGACCGATTCAAGGCGGGTGTGCAGCCCAGCCCGCTCGTGAACCCGAAGAGTGTCGTCGACAACTAAGGTGGGGCCTGCGACAGACCGAAGAACTGGCGAGCGGCTTTTGTGGTGTGGGCAGCCAGTGCCTCGACAGTTTCGCCGCGTGACGCGGCAATGCGCGCCGCGATATGCGGCAGGTAACTCGGTTCGTTGCGACGGGTGGCGGGTTTAGGCGCAAGGTCGCGTGGCTGTAGATACGGCGCGTCGGTTTCGATCATCAGCCGGCCGGCCGGAATCCGCTTCACCAGCTCGAGCAGATGTGTACCTCGGCGTTCGTCACAGATCCAGCCCGTGATGCCGATGTGCAGATCGAGATCGAGGTAAGCATAAAGTTCGTCGCGCCCGGCCGTGAAACAGTGAGCGACGGCGCGGGGGACGGCGTCGCGATGTGCACGCATGATGGCAACGAAGTCGTCGTGGGCATCGCGCTGATGCAGGAACAGCGGCTTGCCAAGTTGCGCAGCGATCTGCAATTGGGCTTCAAAGGCAGCTCGCTGCGCCGGGCGGGGCGACAGATCTCGATGGTAGTCGAGGCCGCACTCACCGACCGCGACGACAGCTGGGCTGGCGGCGAGGCTGGCGATTGCCGCCACCGCCGCGGCGCTATCAAGCGTTGCCGCAAGATGCGGATGGCAGCCCGCGGTCGCGCTCAGGGTCACCGGGTCTGTCTCGGCCAAGCGGATCGCGGCCTCGGAGCCTTCCAGGTCCGCGCCCGTGACGATCATCTGCACGACGCCGGCGGCGCGTGCGCGCGCCAGGACCGCCCCGAGATCGCCGCGAAAACTGCCGTGCGCGAGATTGGCGCCGATGTCGATGAATTCCGGCCTGGGCTGTTCAGACATGACAGCTCACAGTGACTGAAGGGCGCCACGCAGGGATGCGACGTCGTCTTCGCTCTGATCCCAGGAGACCACGAGGCGCACAGCGCCGCCGTCGGCCGGACCCCAGTCGTAGAACGCGAAGCCCGCTGCGCGCAGCCTTCTGGCTTCCGAGGCGCTGAGGTGCAGGAACACTTCATTGGCTTCGACCGGGTAAATCAGACGCTCCGGAACCGACGTGGCAATCTGTGCTGCCAGCGAGTTGGCGTGTTCGGCATTGCGTCGCCAGACAGCCTCATGCAGATAGGCCAGCAGTTGTGCCGACACGAAGCGCATCTTCGACAGCAGGTGACCGGCGCGTTTCCGCCGGCGCTCGAAATCGCGGACGCACGCGAGATCAAAGAAAACGACTGCTTCGGCGGCCAGTGCGCCATTCTTGGTCGCACCGAAGGACAGCACATCGACGCCTGCCCGCCAGGTCACATCGGCCGGTGAGCCGCCGAGAAACACCAGCGAGTTCGCGAACCGCGCGCCATCCATGTGTACGGCAAGTCCTCGCGAGTGCGCCAGCTCGGAGATGGCGAGCAATTGCTCGCGGCGATAACTCGTGCCGCACTCGGTCGCCTGGCTGATCGATACCACAGCCGGTTCCGGCGTGTGCACTGAAGCGGGATGGTCGTCGAGGGCAGCGGCGAGGCTCGCCGCCGACAATCTGCCGTCTGCGCCGTCCAGCAGCATAAGTCTGGCGCCACCGGTCATGAACTCTGGCGCGCCCGCCTCGTCGCGGAAGATGTGCGCTTCACGATGACAGTAAATGGCCCCGTATGGGGGCGCGAGAGTGGCGAGCGCGATCGAATTCGCCGCAGTGCCGGTCGAGACCGGGAACACCCGCACCTCGGTTTCGAAGAAACGACTGAATGCGGCGTCGAGCTTCGCGGTCCATGAGTCGTCGCCATAGGCGGCGCACGCGCCGCGGTTCGCGTCAACGAGCGCCGTGAGAACCGCCTCGCAGGCGGGCGCGGTATTGTCGCTCTTGAAGGACTTCAGCACGCCGCGGATGCTACCTGATTGCCGCTATGATGGTTGCCCATGAGTTATCCGCAGCTGCTTTCGCCGATTACCCTTGCCGGTCATGTGCTGCGCAATCGCGTGGTGATGGGCTCGATGCATACCGGACTCGAGGATCGCGCGCGCGACTACCCGAAGCTTGCCGCCTACTTTGCCGAGCGTGCTGCCGGCGGCACCGGGCTGATCGTCACCGGGGGCATCGCGCCGAACCGCGCAGGCTGGGTTGCGCCATTTTCCGGCAAGCTCTCGGCGCGCCGCGAAGTGCCGCGGCATCGCCTGGTCACGGATGCGGTGCATGCGGCAGACGGCAAGATCTGCATGCAGATCCTGCACACCGGTCGCTATGGCTATCATCCGCTGATCGTCGCGCCTTCGGCGCTGCGTGCACCGATCAACAAGTTCAAGCCGCGGCAGCTGGGTGGCGGCGGGGTCGAGTCGCAGATCGGTGATTTCGTGCGCTGCGCGACTCTGGCGCGCGACGCCGGCTATGACGGTGTCGAGGTGATGGGCTCCGAGGGCTATCTGATCAACCAGTTCCTGGCGCCGCGCACCAACCGTCGTGCCGATCAATGGGGCGGATCACTCGAGAACCGAGCGCGCTTTGCGCTCGAGATCGTGCGGCGCATCCGCGCCGCAACCGGGCCTGAATTCATCCTGATGTTCCGGCTTTCGGGTCTCGATCTCGTCGAGGAGGGGGGCACAGCCAGCGAGGTGGCATGGCTGGCCAACGCGCTCGAGAGCGCCGGCGTCACGGTGTTCAACACAGGCATTGGCTGGCACGAAGCACGGATCCCGACGATTGCCGGCATGGTGCCGCGCGGTGCGTTTGCCTGGGTGGCAGAGCGGATCAAGGCAGCGACTCGACTGCCGGTGATCGCGACCAACCGGATCAACGCTCCGGAGACTGCCGAGCGTCTGCTCGTAGCGGGTGTCGCCGATCTGGTGTCGATGGCGCGTCCGCTGCTCGCTGATCCGCGCTGGGTCGAGAAGGCCGCCAGCGCCCGCAGTGCCGAGATCAACACCTGCATCGCGTGCAATCAGTCTTGCCTCGACAAGGTTTTCGCCGGCAAGCGGGCCAGTTGTCTGGTCAATCCGCGTGCGGCTCGCGAAACCGAACTGGTGCTTGCGCCAGCAGTGCGGCCGCGCCGCGTCGCCGTAGTCGGGGCGGGACCCGCCGGCCTCGCTTGCGCCACGGCGGCCGCCGAGCGCGGTCATGCGGTGACGCTGTTCGAACGCGATGACGAAATAGGCGGTCAGTTTCGCTATGCGCGGGAGGTTCCCGGCAAGGAAGAGTTCCACGAAACGCTGCGCTACTTCCGCGTCAGGATCGGGCAGCTCGGCGTGCAGCTGCGTCTGGGTAGTCTCGCAACGGTGGAATCCCTCCATGACGAAGAGTTCGATGAAATTGTGCTCTCAACGGGAGTGACTGCCAGGGAAATCGCCATCGAAGGCATCGAGCATCTCAAGGTGATCACCTATCCCGACCTGCTGTCCGGCCGCCGCATGGCTGGAGAGCGGGTCGCGATCATCGGCGCCGGCGGCATCGGCTTTGACGTCGCGACGTTTCTGACCCAAACACCCGTCGCCGAGGGCTCCGCGGCGATCCGGGAGTTCCTCGCAGAGTGGGGAGTCGATCCGCACAGCGACGCGCCAGGTGGCCTCGGCGCGGCGGCTTTGCCCGCAGCCCGGCGCAAGGTGTGGTTGCTGCAACGCAGCCCGGGCCGGCTGGGTCGCTCGCTTGGCGCCACCACCGGCTGGATTCATCGCCGCGCCCTGCAGCATCGCGGCGTCGTGATGCGCGGCGAGGTGCAGTACCGCCGGATCGACGATCGGGGCCTGCATATCGCCTCTCCAGAGGGCGAAGAGTGTCTCGAAGTGGATTCGGTAATTGTTTGCGCAGGCCAGGAATCCGTCGTAGACCTGCTCGCGCCGTTGCAGGGTTTGCAGCGTGTGCCGCACCTGATCGGCGGCGCGCGTCTGGCGACAGAGCTCGATGCCGAGCGTGCCATACGTGAGGGCACGGAACTCGCCGCGGCGTTCGCATGAGCATCCTTGCCACTTCGCAATTGTCGCTGCTGGATGATCTGCCTGCGCCCTGGGCCGTTCGCCGCAGCACCCGTGCGCGCCGGCTCAGTGTGCGGGTGTTCCGCGACGCACGAGTCGAAGTGGTTGCGCCGGTGCGGGCGTCGGTGACGTCGATCGAATCGTTTCTCACCGCGCATCGCGAATGGATCGAGCGCCGCCGCCGGGCGTTCCTGCAGGACGGCCCAGCGCCGACGCCGTTTCCACCTGCAGTTCTGGAACTCGAGGGCATAGGCGAGACCTGGCGCGTGCATCTCGCTGGCGGCCCTGGACGGCTGCGGGCAATCGCAAGCGCCGGGTCGGGTGTCTTGCAGGTGCAGGGCGGGATCCCACCGGGAGAGGCGGGCAAGCTGGAACTGCAGCGTGCCTTGCGAGACTGGTTGCTGCGCCGTGGCCGGGCGGCGCTCGCACCGCTGCTGACCGAGCAAAGCCGCTCAACGGGTCTGATTTATCAGCGGATTTCCTTGCGAAGCCAGCGCACGCGTTGGGGTTCGTGTTCAAGCCGCGGCACGATCAGCCTCAATCTGGCGCTGTTGTTTCAATCGCCGGAAGCGGTTCGATATCTGATGATCCATGAGCTCGCGCACACCCGCCACATGAATCACTCGGCCCTTTTCTGGGCACTGGTCGCGCAACACTGTCCGCAGTGGCGACGTCTCGATCGCCAGTTGCTGGACGGCTGGCGTCGCGTACCATCATGGCTGTTCCGTTGATTGACGACCCGCCATGACCGATCCGCAGAATCCGCGCGACAAGGTTGATCTGTCGGACGAGCGCGTCCACTGGGATCTGGGTACCTCGCAGTCCTACGGCGAGTATCTGCGGCTTGATCGCCTGCTCGACGCACAGAAGCCGAACTCGTTCGAGCATGATGAGATGCTGTTCATCATCGTGCATCAGACTTCCGAGCTCTGGATGCGTCTGTTTCTGCACGAGCTCGCCGGCGTCATCGACTGCGTGCGCCGTGATGAGCTCGATCCCTCGTTCAAGCTGCTGGCGCGCATCTCGCGCGTGCAGACACAGCTGCTGTCGACCTGGGATGTGCTCTCGACGATGACGCCGTTCGACTACTCTGCGTTCCGCAACACACTCGGGCGTTCCTCGGGCTTTCAGTCGCACCAGTACCGTCTGCTGGAGTTCCAGCTCGGCAACAAGAATGCCGACATGATCGCCGTTCACAAGCGCGACCCCGCGAACTACGAGATCCTGCGCCGCGCCCTTGAGAGTCCCTCGCTGTACGACGAGAGTCTGAGATTGCTGTCGCGACGTGGCTACGGGATTCCGGAGGATTGCCTCGCACGGGATTTCTCCGAGGCGTATCGTCCGTCAAAGCAGGTCGCGGCGGCGTGGCTCAGCGTGTACCACAACGCCCAGAAGGACTGGGATCTGTACGAGCTTGCCGAGCGGCTGATCGATGTCGACCACAAGTTCCAGCTGTGGCGGTTCCATCATCTGAAGACTGTTGAACGCGTGATCGGTTACAAGAGCGGCACCGGCGGCACGGGCGGAGTGTCGTATCTTGCCAAGGCCCTGGAACTCAAGCTTTATCCGGAGCTTTGGCAGATCCGGACATCGATGTAGTGCGGTATCGGGAGCGGCGCGACGGTGAGGCGCTGATCAGAGCGTGGGTGAGCAAGTAAATATCGAGTCACTATGACCAGCGGACGCACTCGATGGCGGCTGCTCTTGCCTCTTTCTGGAGTTTGCCTGTCGGGTTGACCAGCACGGCCCGTTTGGCAACCCGAAGGTGCGGCAGGTCAGGGCGTGAGTTGCCATAGGCGACGGTGGCGGCATCAGGGTTCTGCGCCGCGCGTTCGCGAAAGCGGACGAGCTTGACCTGGTCCCGGCAGTTGTCGCCCTGCAGCTCACCGATCAGCCTGTCGCCTTGCCATACGACCTTCGAGCAGATGCACTCATCGAAGCCGAGCGCCTCGGCCAGTGCCGGAACGTACAGATCGACGCTTGCCGACATCAGCACCAACCGATCGCCGGCCCGCTGATGAGCGGCGATGGCCGCTCGCGCGTCGGCGAACAATCCTGTTTGCAGTAGATGCGGCACGAAGCGGGTGTTCCAGGCTTCGATTTCCTCGCGGCGCAGGCCGCCGAGCAGGGCACGAATCAAGCTGCCCTTCAAGGCGCCGTGATCGGCGGCTCGCAGCGCAAACGCCAGCAGCGTCGGCAGAATCCACCCGGCACGCAGCAGGCGCCAGGGCCGGCGCAGCGCCAGCTGCAGCACGTACGGCGTCAGTGTGTCGCGGCGGCTGATCGTGCCGTCCAGGTCAAAGAACACAAGCTGCATCGCTCGGGGCCTATGCGACTTGCCGCAATGCGCGGGCCTTGCGGATTCGGCTATCGTACCGGCCGCTGAACGTGTCGGCTTCCCGCCGCTGACCAAGGCTTACCGAGTGACTGAGCGAACGCATATTCTGATTCTCCGCTGTCCTGACACCCGCGGCATTGTCGCCGCCGTGGCGGGATACCTTGCGCAACATTCGGCCAGCATTGTCGAATCGCACCATTTCAACGATTCGGTCGGCGACCTGTTCTGCATGCGAACGGTATTTCGGGCCGACGGCGCCGGGATGCCGGGCCTCGCGCAACTCCGCAGCGGTTTCGAGTTGATCGCAGAAGGTTTCACCATGACGTGGGCCATGCACGATGTCGCCGTGCGACCGCGCGTGCTGATCGCCGTGTCCCGGCAGGGTCACTGCCTGTTCGATCTGCTGCATCGCTGGCGCGCGGGACAAATCGCCATCGATGTGGTCGGTGTGGTCTCGAACCATGAAGAGATGCGCTCTTTCGTTGAATGGAACGGGCTGCCTTACCATCATCTGCCAGTCAGCGACGCCAATCGTGACGAGCAGGAAGCGGCCCTGCTGGCGCTGGTACACGATTCGCAAGTCGACCTGGTCGTGCTGGCGCGCTACATGCAGGTGCTCTCGCCGCAGCTGTGCGCGGCGCTCGCAGGGCGCTGCATCAACATTCACCATTCGTTCCTGCCGAGTTTTCGTGGCGCGCGACCCTATCAGCAGGCGCATGAGCGCGGCGTGAAGATCATCGGCGCAACGGCACATTATGTGACCACCGATCTTGATGAGGGACCGATCATCGAACAGGCGGTCGAGCGGGTCACGCATGCGCATACCCCCCAGCGGCTGATGGAGATTGGTCGCGATATCGAATGCGCGGTGCTGGCTCGCGCGGTACGCTGGCACGTTGAACGCCGGGTGATGCTGCAGGACCGCCGCACGATCGTCTTTTCCTGATCGTGCGACGCTCGCGCGCTGTCACTTCTTGCGTCGCGCCGTTTTCTTCAGCGGCGCCCGCTTGAGCTTGACGGTTTTCTTGCGCTTCGTTGCAGGCTTCGCCTTCGCCTTCGCCTTCGCCTTCGCCTTCGGCTTGCCGGCCGGCGCCGCCAGCTGACGCAGCACGTATTGCAGGATGCCTCCGTGCCGGAAGTAGTCGCGCTCCATCGGCGTGTCGATGCGCACCCGCACTTCGAAACGAATCGTCTTGCCGCCCGTTGAGTGAGCCGTCACGGTCAGCTTTCGTGCCTGCCCGCCTTCGAGATCCGAGAAATCGAAGGTCTCGGTGCCGGTCAGTCCGAGTCCTGCGGCGCTCTGACCGGCGGCAAACTGCAGCGGCAGCACGCCCATGCCGATCAGGTTCGAGCGGTGAATGCGCTCGTAGCTCTCCGCGATGACGGCCTTCACGCCGAGCAGCATCGTGCCCTTGGCCGCCCAGTCGCGTGACGACCCGGTTCCATACTCCTTGCCGGCAAGTACGACGAGCGGCGTACCAGCGGCCTTGTAGCGCATCGCTGCATCGTAGATCGACATCTGCTCGCCACTTGGGATGTGCACGGTCACACCCCCTTCGGTGCCCGGGACCAACAGGTTGCGCAGTCGGATGTTCGCAAACGTGCCGCGCATCATGACTTCATGATTGCCGCGCCGCGCGCCATACGAATTGAAGTCAGGCTTCTGTACGCCTTTCGATTCCAGGTAAGCCGCGGCCGGGCTGCCCCGGGCGATGTCGCCGGCCGGGGAGATGTGGTCGGTCGTGACCGAGTCGCCGAGCAATGCCAGCACGCGCGCGCCGCGCACCGAGGGCAGCTCGGGCAGCTCCATCGTCATGCCTTCGAAGTACGGCGGGTTGCGCACGTAGGTGGACCTGGCGTCCCAGGCGTAGAGCTTGCCAGCCGGTATCTTGATGGCACGCCAGTTCGCGTCCCCCTTGAACACGGTGGCGTAGCTCTTCTTGAACATCCCGGAGTTGATCGAGGCGCGAATCGTGTCAGCGATCTCACGCGGAGAAGGCCAGATTTCCTTCAGGTAGACCGGCTTGCCGTCGCGGTCTTGGCCGAGCGGCTCACGCTGCAGGTCGATGTCGGTTGTACCGGCCAGCGCGAACGCCACAACAAGGGGGGGAGACGCGAGGAAGTTCATCCGCACTTCCGGGTGCACTCTGCCTTCGAAGTTGCGATTGCCGGAAAGCACCGAAGCGCCGATTATGTCGGCAGAACGTACCGCCGCAGAAATGTCCGGCTTCAGCGGCCCGGAGTTGCCGATGCATGTCATGCAGCCATAGCCCGTAACATCGAAACCGGCGGCGGCGTAGGCGTCGAGCAGGCCGGCTTTCTCCAGGTAGTCGGTGACGACCCGCGAGCCGGGCGACAGGCTGGTCTTGACCCAGGGCTTGGCTTTCAGGCCACGTGCGACGGCGTTGCGCGCGAGCAGCGCGGCTCCAAGCATTACGGAGGGATTCGAGGTGTTGGTGCAGCTGGTGATTGCCGCGATCAGCACCGCGCCGTCCTGCAACTCGTAGCTCGTGCCATTTGAAACCGTCGCGTGGCCGGTCGCTTCGGGGCGCTTCAGGGCGCGCTCGGCGGACATCAGCGCGTGAGTCTTCCGATAGACTTTCTTGAGGTCCTGCAGCGCGACTCGATCCTGGGGCCGCTTCGGGCCCGCCAGCGACGGTTCGACCGAGCCGAGGTCGAGCTCGACGACATCGCTGTATTGCACAGGAGTCTCGCCGCTTTTGCGCCACATCGACTGCTCGCGCGCATACGCTTCAACCAGCGCGATCTGTTCGCGGGGCCGCCCGGACAGCTCGAGATACCGCAGGGTTTCTTCGTCGATTGGAAAAATGCCGCAGGTGCTGCCGTATTCGGGCGCCATGTTGGCGATCGTCGCGCGGTCGGCGAGCGGCAGGGACGCCAGCCCGTCGCCGAAGTACTCGACGAACTTCTCGACGACGCCTTTCTTGCGCAGCATCTCGGTGACGGTCAGCACGAGGTCGGTCGCTGTGCAGCCAGCCGACAACCTGCCATTGAGGCGCATGCCCACGACCTGCGGGATCAGCATTGTAACCGGCTGACCAAGCATGGCGGCTTCTGCCTCGATGCCCCCCACGCCCCAGCCGAGCACGCCGAGACCGTTGATCATCGTCGTATGCGAATCGGTGCCGACCAGCGTATCGGGGTAGGCCTGCAGCGTGCCACCGTCGCTGTTGGCGAACACGACGCGCCCTAGATACTCGAGATTGACCTGGTGCACGATGCCGGTGCTGGGCGGCACGACCTTGAAGTTGCGGAATGCATTCTGGCCCCAGCGCAGGAACGCATAGCGCTCGCCATTGCGCGCAAACTCGATCGCCGTGTTCTTCTCCAGCGAGTCGGCGGTGCCGTAGTAATCGACCTGCACGCTGTGGTCGATGACGAGCTCCGCCGGCGCAAGCGGATTGACCTTGTCCGGGTTGCCACCGAGCTTGCGAATGGCTTCGCGCATTGCCGCAAGATCGACGATACACGGCACGCCCGTGAAGTCCTGCATGACGACCCGCGCCGGCGTGAACGAGATTTCGTGCGAGGGCGCTGACTTGGGCTGCCAGTCGAGCAGGGCTTCGATGTCCTTGCGGGTCACATTGATGCCGTCTTCAAAACGCAGCAGGTTCTCGAGCAGGATCTTCAGCGAGAACGGCAGGCGTGCAACCTTGGCGCGGGGCAGGGCCTTCAGGCTCCAGATCTCGTACTTTTTGGCACCCACCTTCAGTTGGGTACGCGCATTGAAGCTGTTCTTCATGAGACCTCCGCCGTTGAAGAGGCAATTATAGCGACTCGATCGATCGCCGCGCCGCCCAGGCAGTGATCGCCGCGGTAAAGCACTGCGTACTGGCCGGGCGTCGCCGCGCGCTGCGGCTTGGCAAACCGTAGCACCACCCGGCCGGAAAACTGGGGCTCGGCCACCGCGTGCTGATCTGCATGTCGGTGTCGCAGTCGGGCGGTACAGGCGAAAGACGCATCAGGTGGCGGTCCGATCCAGTGCATCGGCGCGGTTTCAAGCTGTTCTGCCAGCAACAGCGGATGATCGTGCTGCTGCACGACCAGCAGCACGTTGCGGCCGGAGTCCTTGGCGGCGACGTACCAGGGCGCGCTGCCGTGGCCGGCGCGTCCGCCGATCTGCAGGCCACCGCGCTGGCCCAGCGTGTAGAACGCGAGGCCCTGGTGCTCGCCAACGCGCTCGCCAGTTGCCGTTTCAATCCATCCCGGGGACGCGGGCAGGTGGGTGGCAAGAAACTCCCGAAACGGCCGTTCGCCGATAAAGCAGATGCCGGTGCTGTCGCGCTTGTCGTGTACCGGTAGCCCCGCGCGCTGCGCGATACGCCGCACTTCGGCCTTGTCGAGATCGCCGAGCGGGAACGTTGCTGTGCCCAGCTGTTCGCGAGTCAGGGAATGCAGGAAATAGGACTGATCCTTGGCAGCATCGCGGCCCTTGAACAGCGCTGCGCCGTCGCCGCCATCGTCGATGCGGCGTGCATAGTGACCGGTTGCGAAGAACTCTGCGCCGAGCCTGCGGGCGTACTGGGCCGCAACACCGAACTTGATCTCACGGTTGCACAGCACATCCGGATTCGGCGTGCGGCCGCGCGCATGTTCGTGCAGGAATTCAGCAAACACCTGTTGCCGGTACTGCGCCGAGAAATCGACCCGATGCAGCGGCAGGTCCAGTTCGCCGCAAATTGCGCGGGCGTCCTGGAAGTCCTGGGCGCTGGTGCAATAGGTGTCATCAGCGTCCCAGTTCTGCATGAACAGCGCTTCGACCCGGCAGCCCGCTTCGCGCAGCAGCAAGGCCGCCACCGCGGAATCGACCCCGCCTGACAGGCCCACGATGACCCGCGCACCTGCGGGAGGTTGGAAGTTGCGGTCCGACATCGGCGCATTTTACGCCGAGACGGACGTCTTCAGAGCGCAACAGCGTGCCGGCGCCGGGCGTTTTCGGCATCGACGCTGGCCACGGAGTCGAGCGCGTAGCGATGGCCGGCCATGAAATCCTCGACGCTGCGCAACACCAGCGGACTGCGCATTCGCGCTGCTGAGGCGTTCAGCTCGCGTTGGGTCAGCCACAGCGCACGGACCACGCCCCGGTCGAGTCGGGCGGTGGGGTCGTGGTTCGCGACGCTGCCACAGAAGGCAAAACGCAGTGTGGAGCGTCCGTTGTCCGGGTGGCGCCACAGATAGGTTCCAACCAGGGCCACAGGGCGGAAATCCCAGGCGGACTCCTCGCGAGCCTCGCGAATCACGGCATCGATCAGCGTTTCGCCCAGTTCGACGTGACCCGCCGGCTGGTTGAGCAGCAGTGCACCGCGGATGCGCTCCTCGACGATCAGGAAGCGCTGCTCGTGCTGCACGATGGCCGCAACCGTGACCTCAGCCCGCAGCCGCAAGCTGTCAACCGCTGGCGAGCAGACCCGTCGAGGGGGGCTGATTGGCAAGCCAGAGCGCATCGAATTCGCGCAGATGCGCGCGCGCTATCGCCGGATTGTTGAAATCCGCGATGCCTTCCCAGCGATCGGTCCGGGTGCGCAGTGCAATGGCGCGATCGTCGGCGATGATGCAGGCAGCTGCCTGTTGCGCGACGGTGTTGTGGATGACCCGGATGTCGATGCAGCTCTGCAGGCGTCGGCCCATTGAGACAAAGCGATTGCTGCCGCGGGTCGCGCGAGCCGGCTCTGACAGCAGCACGCGCACCTTGGCGAAATTCCGGCCGAGCACGAAGCGCTTGAGGATCTCGAGGAACTCACTCTGCTCGTAGATCTCGGCTTCGAGATCCGGCGTGTAGATCGACATCAGGCGCTGAGCGCTTGTCGCGACGCGATTGACGGCGTTGCGCATCTCTTCAACCGAGCTGATCACAGTGATCGCTGCCGGCCCCGCCGTTGCAGCCGACGGCTCGGCTGTCGGTCTGCCATCAGTCAGGATGGCGAGTTCGAATTCTCCGGTGCTTTCCAAGTGCGGCCTCGCGTGGGAGGCGACATCTTGGTCGGCAACGCAGTTTGCGCTCGGTCGAGTGCGTCACGTTTTGCCGCTGAGCGTCGCAGGGCGACATTAATCCGGGGCGCGCGTCTCAGTTTCGACCGTGACTGTCGGTGGTTCGCGACGCCAGTTGGACGGCCAATCCGACATAATCCGCCGGCTTCAGCTCCGCGAGCCGTGCTTTGCTCGCGTCGGGAAGAGGCAAGGATTCGATGAACTGATGCAGCGCGACTCGGTCGATGGTGCGGCCACGAGTGAAGTCCTTCAGCAGTTCATAGCCGCCCGGTACGCCGTGCGCGCGCAGCACGGTCTGGATCGCCTCGCCGAGCACTTCCCACGCCGGCTCGAGATCCGCAGCAATGCGCCTGGGGTCGGGTTCGATCTTGCCGAGACCGCGCACGATCGATTGCCACGCGACCAGCGAATGGCCGAGTGCAACCCCGAGGTTGCGCAGCACGGTTGAGTCTGTCAGGTCGCGCTGCCAGCGCGAGACGGGCAGTTTCTCGGCAAAGTGTCGCAGCAGGGCGTTTGCGATCCCGAGATTGCCCTCGCCATTCTCGAAGTCAATCGGGTTCACCTTGTGCGGCATCGTCGATGAGCCGGTCTCGCCGGCCACCGCGCGCTGCCGCAGGTAGCCAAGGCTGATGTAGCCCCAGATGTCCCGCGCGAGATCCAGCAGCACGACGTTGATTGCCGCCACGGCATCACAGTACTCGCCGATCCAGTCATGCGGTTCGATCTGTGTCGTGTGCGTGTTAGCGACCAGCCCCTGCGATTCGATGAACTCGCGGCTGATCGCCGGCCAGTCCGCTGCCGGCGCGGCGACCACGTGCGCATTGAAATTTCCGACCGCGCCATTGAACTTGCCGAGCAGCTCGACCCGTTCCCATCGCCGCACGGCGCGCGCCAAGCGCGCTTCGACATTGCGAAACTCCTTGCCCAGCGTCGTCGGCGTCGCGGTCTGTCCGTGCGTGCGCGCGAGCAGGGGCAGGGCAGCATGATCTCTCGCCAGCGCGGCAAGCGTTGTTGCGAGCGAATTCAGTTCCTGAGCCAGCAACTTGCGCGCCTTTTGCAGCATGCGCGCGTAGGCGAGATTGTTGATGTCCTCGGACGTGCAGCCGAAGTGCACGAGTTCGAGCGCTGCGTCGCTCGCGCCGGCCTTCTGCAGGTGCTCCCGCAGCCAGTACTCAACTGCCTTCACGTCGTGGTTGGTGCGCGCTTCGATCGCCTTGATCTCGCCTGCGGCAGTGGTGGGCACCGCCGCGACGATCTGCTTCGCGGCGGCGATTACCGTTGCGGGTAAACCGTCCTGTAAAGCTCTGAGGGACTTGAGCTGGTCTTTGTGGCGATGCAGGCACAGTAACCAGAGCGCCTCCACAGCGAGGCGTTCGCGGATCAGCGCGGCTTCAGACAACAGCGGGCGCAACGGGGCGGCGGCGCGTAGGTAGCGACCGTCAATCGGAGAAAGGGCGTCGAGCGGGTCTTGGTTCATGGGCGCCGATGGTAAACTGGAAGCATACCCGAACGCGCTGCTCGGGCCCCACGGAGCCCGACCCATGACGGCACCTGAGACTACAGGCTACCGCATCGAACACGACAGCCTTGGCGATTTGCGCGTCCCCGCCGACGCGCTGTGGGGCGCACAGACGCAGCGTGCGCTGCAGAACTTTCCGATCAGCGGTGAGCCTCTGCCGCGCGAGTTTCTGCGCGCACTCGCGTTACTCAAGGCAAGCGCCGCCCGCGCCAATCAGTCGCACGGTGGGCTTGGGGCGGACGTTGCCGAAGCCATCGTGGCGGCATCGCTGGAAGTCGCCGACGGCAGGTTCGATGCGCACTTTCCAGTGGACGTGTTCCAGACGGGTTCTGGCACCAGCAGCAACATGAATGCCAACGAGGTCATCGCACGCCTCGCCGGAATTCGGCTCGGCCGTGCGGTCCATCCGAACGACGACGTCAACCGTTCGCAGAGCAGCAACGATGTCATCCCGTCGGCGATCCACGTCGGTGCGATGCAGCTGCTGCGAGCTGAGTTGCTGCCTGCACTTGAACATCTCGCGCAGACCCTAGGCAGCCGCGAGCGCATGCTGGGCGAGATCGTCAAGACCGGTCGGACCCACCTGATGGATGCGATGCCGCTGACCTTTGCCCAGGAACTGTCGGGCTGGCGCACTCAGATCGAGAACGGCAGTGCGCGGCTTCGCAGTTGCGAACCTCGGCTTCTGGCACTCGCGATCGGTGGTACGGCAGTCGGCACGGGCATCAATGCTGATCCGCGCTTTGCCGGACTGGTCTGCGCTGAACTGCAGCACTTGACCGGAATCGCCTTTCGTCCCGCAGCCAATTACTTCGAAGCCTTGTCCTCGCAGGACACCGCGGTCGAGCTCTCGGGGCAACTCAAGGTCCTCGCCGTCAGTCTGATGAAGATTGCCAACGATCTTCGCTGGATGAACTCCGGCCCGCTGGCAGGCCTCGGCGAGATCAGCCTGCCCGCGCTGCAGCCGGGGTCTTCCATCATGCCGGGCAAGGTCAATCCGGTGATTCCCGAAGCGGTCGCGATGGTCGCGGCCGAGGTCATCGGCAACGACGCGGCGATTACGATTGCCGGCCAGTCCGGCAACTTCCAGCTCAATGTCATGCTGCCGGTCGTCGCGCGCAATCTGCTGGCGAGTTTGCGAATCCTGAGCGGTGCGGTTCGCTGCCTCGCGGACTCCGCCATCGCCGGCTTCGCCGTGCAGCATGAGCGGGTTGCGCAATCGGTGGATCGCAACCCGGTGCTGGTCACGGCCCTGAACGCCCTGATCGGCTACGAGCGCGGCGCGGCCATTGCCAAGCAGGCCTATGCCGAGGGCCTGCCGGTCATTGATGTCGCTGCACGGCTCACTGACCTGCCGCGCGAAGCGCTCGAGCGCTTGCTCGATCCGCGCCAGTTGACGCGGCCACAGTCCGAACCGAAGCCGAAGTGAGCAACGCGACGATCCTCGCGCTTGACTCGCCCTCGTTGCGCGAGCTGATCGTGCGCAGACTCGCGCACCTGCCCGAGATTCCCGGAAGCGACGACTGGCGCTATGGCGGCATTACGCCTGCGCAGCGTCAGGCGCTGCGACAGCACTTTCCGGCGCAACCGGAACGCGCCGCGGTACTGATTCCGCTGCTCGATCGCCCCGACGGGATGTCGGTACTGCTTACTGAGCGAGCTTCGGACTTGCGCCGCCATGCCGGGCAGATCAGTTTTCCGGGTGGCCGCATTGAAGGCGACGATGCCGATGCGGTTGCCGCAGCGCTGCGTGAAACCGAAGAGGAGATCGGTTTGCCTCGGGATCAGGTGCAGATTATCGGCCGCCTTCCCGATCACCTGATCGTCAGTGGCTATCGCGTGACGCCGGTGGTGGGCCTGGTCACGAGGGCGTTCACGCCGCGGCTCGACCCGCGCGAAGTCGCGTCGGTCTTTGAGGTGCCATTGCGCTTCGTGCTCGATCCGCGCAATCACGTGCGCCGCAGGCGGCGCTTCGCCGAGCAGGACATCGAGCTGACGGACCTGACGTTCGGCGAGCGCAATATCTGGGGTGCCACGGCTGGCATGCTGTTGACGCTGTATCGAGTGCTGCGGGATGAGGACCAGTGAGCCGCGAAGCCACGGCGCTGGCGGCATTGCTCGATGTGATGCGCCGGCTCCGGGACCCGATCGAGGGATGCCCGTGGGACCTGCAGCAGGACTTTGCCAGCATAGCGCCATACACGATCGAAGAAGCCTATGAAGTGGCCGATGCGATCGACCGCCGTGATCGGGACGGTCTGCGCGACGAACTCGGCGATTTGCTGTTTCAGGTCGTGTTCCACGCGCGGCTGGCAGACGAACGAGGCTGGTTTGGTTTTGCCGAAATTGCCGAAGCCATTGCTGCCAAGCTAATCCGCCGGCATCCGCACGTGTTCGATGGCAACGGTGTTCGGGAACCCCGCGAAGTTGCCACGAGCTGGGAACAGATCAAGGCCGAGGAGCGGGCTCGTAGTGGTGCGCCGCAGCTGCTCGCGGGGGTCGCTGTATCCCTGCCGGCGCTGGCCCGGGCAGCCAAGCTGGGTCGTCGCGCAGCGCAGTCGGGATTCGACTGGCCCGATGTGGTCGGTGTGCGCAGCAAGGTCGCGGAGGAACTACTGGAAGCGGATGCGAGTATCGAAGCGTGCGAGTCGAGCGACCGTCAGGCCGAAGAACTCGGTGATCTGCTGTTTGCGATCGCCAACTGGAGTCGCCACCTCGGAATCGACCCCGAGGAGGCTTTGCGGGGCGCCAATCGTAAATTCGAGCGACGCTGTGCGGCGCTCGAGGCGCTGGCCCTGCAGCGCGGCGACCAACTGACGCAATTGACGCCAGACCAGTTCGAGGTGCTTTGGGCGGCAGTCAAGCGGGCGGAACACGGCTGACGGTTCAGTCCGCATTCAGTGGCCGGGTACTAGGCTCTGTCCCACGGTCCCGGAAAGGGCGCGCCATCCGCGCCCTGGGACCGCGATGCGGAGGCACCATGAACAGCAAATCGACACTGGCCCTGCTGATCCTTGGCACGCTCGCTCTGACGAGCCAGGCCGTCTGGGCTGACCGTGACCGACACAATGACCGACACAATGACCGACACAATGGCCGAGACAAGGGCCGCTATACCGATACGGACTATGCGCGCGTCCTTGACGTCGATCCGATCGTGCGTCGCGTGCGGGTCTCGGAACCGCGCCGCGAGTGTTACCAGGAAACCCGTTACGAGACTGATCGTTACTACGAAGACCGTGATCGCGGCCGCTATGCGAGTGAGCGTCCTGCGGCAGGTTCAATGATCCTCGGCGGCATCATCGGTGCGGCGGTGGGCAACCAGATCGGCAGCGGTGACGGCCGTCGTGCGGCCACCGTGGCCGGTGCGCTGATCGGTTCGGCCATCGGTCATGACACGGCCGGCCGGCGAACCAACCGGGGCGAGCGTGCGTATACAGTTGAACGTCCCTATACGGTCGAGCGATGCGACGTTCGCTACGACGAGCGATGGGAAGAGCGTATCGAGGGCTATCGGGTCACGTACGAATACAACGGCCGGCAGTTCACGACGCGCTTGCCCTACGATCCGGGTCCGCGGCTGCGCGTTCAGGTCAACGTGCGGCCGGACGAAGGTTGAGGCGCGCGTCCACTTTGGTCCGACCGACCTGCAAAGGATAGACTGCCTGGATGACTGATCGGACTCACCTGTCTTGGATGCTGGCGGCCATCGGGATCCTGACCCTGGTGGCCGTCGGCCTCACGTCCACGGCTGATGCGGGGGTGCACAGTGCCGCGCCCCGTGCCGCAGTCGTCGATGCGGGTGCCGACACTTACCGCGACGGACGCGGCCGCGACAACCGCGATCGTGGCGCGCCGGATCGAGACAGGGATCGAGACAGGGATCAAGCTAGCAAGGGCGTCAGTCTCGACGAGGCGATCGACATGGCGCAGAAGCGCTACCGCGCCCGCGTGGTACGCGCCGATACCACCGAGAACGATGGCCGCCGGACCTACGTGCTGCGTCTGTTGTCTGACGATGACGGCCGTGTCTGGACCGTGCGGGTCGATGCGGCGACCGGAGCGATGCGATGAGAGTGCTGGTCGTCGAGGACGAAGCTGCGCTGCGTAGCTCGCTGCGCGAGCGCCTCAGCGAGGCGGGCTTCAACGTCGATGTGGCGGCGGACGGCGAGGAGGGCCTCTATGCGGGCAGCGAGTACCCGATCGACGTCGCGATCATCGATCTCGGCCTGCCGAAGATCCCCGGTCTCGATGTGATCCGACGCCTGCGCGCAATCGGCAAAGCGTTTCCGATCCTGGTCCTGACGGCACGGGATCGCTGGCAGGACAAGGTCGAGGGGCTGCAGGCCGGGGCGGATGATTACGTCGCCAAGCCGTTCGAGTTCGCCGAGGTGCTCGCGCGGGTGCAGGCGCTGCTGCGTCGTTCGGGTGGCTGGGCCAGCCCGACACTCGCCTGCGGCCCGATCGAGCTGGATACCCGACAGCAATCCGTGACCGTGCAGGGCGTGCCGATCGAGCTGACCACTTTCGAGTACCGGATTCTCGAACACATGATGCTGCGTGCAGGCGAGGTGATCTCGAAGACCGAACTGACCGAGCGTTTGTACGAGCAGGACTTCGAGCGCGACAGCAACACGATCGAAGTGTTCGTCGGCCGACTGCGCCGCAAGCTCGATCCAGACGATCAGTTGAAACCGATCGAAACGCTGCGCGGCCGGGGCTATCGATTTGCACTGGCGCGCAATGACGACGCTCGGCCGAGCGCCTGAGATCGTTGCCACGCTGCAGCGGCGCTGAGCCGTGTACTCGCTTACCCGCCGTCTGCTTTTCTCTGTGTCGCTGGCCCTGGCGGTCTTCTTCAGTCTGACCGCGTTTGCGCTCGATACGATCTTCCGCGACCTTGCTGAGCGGTCGCTGCGCCAGTTGCTCGATGCGCAGATGGTAGCCCTGGTCGCGGCGGCGGAACCGGACGACAGCGGACGCTTGCGCGGCGCCTCCACGGCTGCGGAAGCGCGGTTGCAGACGCCAGGATCCGGACTGTATGCGCAGATCAGCGGGATCGACGGTGAAACGATCTGGCGCTCGCCGTCGGCGGCCGGGACATTCATTGATTTCGGCGCCGCGGTGCCGGCTGGCGAAGCCAGTTTCGGAATCATTGCGCTCGCTGACGGCAGCAATGTCGCGATCGTGCGGCGCGGTTTGCAATGGGAAGTGGGCGCCGCCGAGGCGCAACAGCTGAGCTTTGCGGTCGCCAGCAGCATGGCGCCTTACCAAAGCCAGTTGCAGCAGTTCCGCACGCGCCTGTTCGGTGGGCTGCTGGTTGTCGCCACGCTGGTCATCATCACGCTGGCGTTTCTGCTGCGCTGGGTCATGGCCCCAGTGCGGCGTCTGCAGTCGGAGATTGCAGCAGTCGAGGCGGGTCAGATCAGCGAGCTCGGCGGCGGTTATCCGCGCGAAATGGCGGGCGTCACTGCTGGCCTCAATACACTGCTCGCTTCCGAGCGGCGCCGGATTGCCCGCTACCGTGAGTCGCTCGGCAATCTCGCGCACACTTTGAAGACGCCGCTGGCGGTGATCCGCAGTGTGCTCGAACCTCGATCGGCGACTGCGTCGGACTCGGTCATCGCCGGCGAAGTCACCCGCATGACAGACATCATCGAGTCGCAACTGCAGCGCGCCGCGCAGAGCAGCGGCCCACTGCTGGGTCAGGCCGCGGTACCGATTGCTCCGGTCGTCGCCGACCTGCGGCTGGCGATGCTGCGCGTGCACGCCGGCAAGGACTTTGTCATTGAGGTGCGGCTGCCGGGAGCCCTGCAGTTCGCTGGCGATCGCAATGATCTGATGGAAATGATTGGCAACGTACTCGACAACGCCTGCAAATGGTGTTGCAGCCGCGTGCGCGTCAGCGTGCTTGCCGAGGCCGCCGAAGCGGACAGAGGGTGGTTGAGATTGCGGGTCGAAGACGACGGTCCGGGATTTCCTGCGGCGCTGCGTAGCAACGGTCCGGAACGCGGCTTGCGTGCGGATGAGCGTACGCCCGGCCATGGGATCGGTCTCGCCATGGCGCGTGAAACCTGCGAGCTGTATGGCGGCGAGCTGCGGCTGGACGAATCAGAACTCGGTGGTGGCCGCGTCGAACTGCGTCTGCCCAGTGCGCGCGCCTAGACGTCGAAGCGGATACCCTGCGCGAGGGCAGTGCCGCCCGAATAGTTGATCGTGTTGGTTTGCCGACGCATATAGCCCTTCCAGGCGTCGGAGCCGGACTCGCGTCCACCGCCGGTATCCTTTTCACCGCCGAACGCACCACCGATCTCCGCGCCCGAAGTGCCAAGGTTGATGTTGGCGATGCCGCAGTCGCTGCCTGCACTCGACAGGAACTGCTCAGCGGCCCGCAGCCGCTCGGTGAACAGTGCCGAAGACAGACCCTGCGGGACGGCATTCTGCAGTTCGATGGCTTCTTGCAGCGACTCGCATTCGATCCAGTAGAGAATCGGCGCAAAGGTTTCGGTTTGCACCAAGGGCCATTCGTTGCGGGCGCGAATCAGCGTCGGCTCGACGAAGTTGCCGGGCCCATCGATGCGCCGGCCACCGTACAGGATGTCGCCACCAGCGCGCCGCGCCGCTTCGACGGCAGCCTCGAACTGCGCCACGGCGTTCGGGTTGATCAGTGGCCCCATCAGGGTCTCCGGGGCCATCGGGTCGCCAACGCGCACCTGCTGGTAGGCGCGCAAGACGCGCTCGAGCAGCTCACTTGCGATCGCGCGGTGCACGATCAGCCGGCGCGTCGTCGTGCAGCGCTGCCCGGCAGTGCCCACCGCACCGAACACGATGGCCGGCACGGCCACGCGCAGATCCGCAGATTCATCGACGATCAGTGCATTGTTGCCACCGAGCTCAAGCAGGCAGCGCCCCAGGCGCGCGGCGACGCGCGCTGCGACGGTTCGTCCGACGGCTGTCGAACCGGTGAACGACAGCAGCGCGACGCGCGGATCGTCGACCAAGCGCTGCGCGAGCCTGTGGCTGCCATCGATGAACAGCTGGAACACCGGCGGGAAGCCGGCGCGGTCGCAGACGCGATTGCAGAGCCGCTGCACGGCGATCGCCGTCAGCGGCGTCTGCGGCGACGGCTTCCAGACCGAGACGTTGCCACAGATCGCAGCCAGGAACGCGTTCCAGGCCCACACGGCAACCGGAAAGTTGAACGCCGAAACGATGCCCACGACACCGAGCGGGTGCCATTGCTCGCTCATCCGGTGCGCGGCCCGTTCCGAATGCATCGTGCGCCCGTAGAGCATCCGCGACTGACCGACGGCGAAGTCGGCCATGTCGATCATCTCCTGCACTTCGCCCAGACCCTCGGCGAGGATCTTGCCGTTCTCGAGCGTCACGAGCGCGCCCAGATCCTGTTTGTGCAGGCGCAGCTCCGCGCCGATCAGACGGATTAGTTCGCCTCGCCGCGGCGCCGGTACGTTGCGCCAGTCTTTGGCGAGGGCGCTGGCACCAGCGAGCACGGCTTCGTAGTCGTCGGGGCCAGCGGTCTCCACCCGCGCAAGTTCCGCGCCGGTCGCGGGATTGCGAACCACAGTCTCGTCGCCGCTGCCATGCCAGCCCTGCAGGCCGCTGAACGCGCCGCGATTGACCGCATCGATGCCAAGTCGTTCGAGTACGGTCACGCGCGGGCTCGCGTCGAACGGCCGGTGGTGCCGCGCTTGCGCTGCCGGCCCGCCTGGCCGCTGACGATAATCTGCGAGGAGACATCCTTGGAGCCGCCCGGCGCGTAAAACTTACCGAAGCGATTCGCCAGGATCTCCGGCAGGCTGAACGCCTCCTGGGCGACAAATCCCCGGTAGCGCTCCGGCTGATTCAGCACCAGATCCATGACCGCCGTGACGCCGGCCGCGGTTGAGACCTGGATCGCCGACCATAGTCGCTCGCCAATGAACTGCGGGTAGATCTTGTTGACGTAGTTTTCCTCGCGCAGCTCGCCATCCTGCAGGCCAGTCACCGCCGCGTACACGATCACGACATCCTGCAGCGTCTGCGGTACCGCATTCTCCAGAATGCGCTTCAATGTGGCGCGATCCTGATTCAGCTTCAGGTCGTTCATCAGCAGGCGCATCTGCGCACAGTGCCCGGGATAGCGAATCGTCTTGTAGTTCATCGCTTCGCAGCCAGCGCCGAAGGTTTCGCCGAGCGAGCCGAGCCCGCCCGAGGTGTTGAAAGCTTCGTAGAGCGTACCGTCGATCTCGATTTCCTCCAGGCCCTCGAGCGGTGCGACATCTGTCAGGGTGCCGTCGACGATTGCCTGGCAGGAGTTGCCGTATTCGTTGATCAACCCTTCCGTGGACCAGGTCAAGGAATACTTCAGCACATTGTTCGGATGCTGTGGCAGCGCTCCGACGCGCAGCTTTACAGCGCGCACGGTATCGAAGTGCGTCAGCAGCTCATGCGCGGCAACGCTGATGAAGCCGGGCGCGAGCCCGCATTGCGGCACGAAAGCCTGATCGGCGCCGTTCGCGATGCGACGCACCTCCCGCGTGACCGCGACATCTTCGGTCAGATCGAAGTAGTGCGCGCCTGCGGCCCGCGCCGCTGCTGCAACCGCGACGTTGCAGTAGTACGGCAGGCTCGAGATCACCGCCGCCGCGGGGCTCGAGCGAAGCTGCGACGCGAGCGCGCCGGGGTCCTGCGCATTGAGTTCGAGGGAACGAAGCTGTGGGCTGCGGTGGCCATGGGCAATGGCGGCAGCGGCATGCCCATCGATGTCGGCAAGCTCAACCCCATAGCTGCCCGAATCGGCCAGCAGACCGCAGATCAATGCGCCGATCTTGCCGGCTCCGAGGACCAGAATTTGCTGCATGCCAGCGCTCCGCTCGATTGCAAGAGGCCCATTGTGCGGCTCCCGAACTCGAGCTGCCAGCAGTCCGCAGGATTTGCCCACAAATTGTTGTTTTTTGCGGTCGATGGACGGCTGCGGTAGCATCACCGGATCATGAAAACCGCCGCCCATCAGGACTGGAATCCGACCAGCTGGCAGACCAAGACTGCGCAGCAGCAGCCGAACTACCGCGATCGCGCGGCGCTCGACACAGCCGTCGCGCAGCTGGCGCGACTGCCGCCCATTGTTGTGTCCTGGGAAGTCGACAAGCTGCGCGAGCAGCTCGCCGCCGCGCAGCGTGGCGAGAGTTTTCTGCTGCAGGGCGGTGACTGCGCCGAGAGTTTTGCGGACTGCGAGTCGGACGCCATCGCACGGCGCCTGAAGATCCTGCTGCAGATGAGCCTGGTGCTGACCCAGGCGATGAAGCGGCCGGTGATCCGGGTCGGACGCATGGCAGGTCAGTATGCCAAGCCCCGCTCGGCGGATACCGAGACGCGCGACGGTGTCACGCTGCCTTCCTACCGGGGCGATATCGTCAATCGCGCCGAGTTCACAGCAGAAGCCCGCGAGCCCGATCCCATGCTGCTGCTGCGTGGCTACGAGCGCGCGGCACTGACGATCAATTTCGTGCGCGCGCTGATCGACGGCGGCTTTGCCGACCTGCATCACCCCGAGTACTGGGACCTTGGCTTTGTCGGGCATGCAAAGCTCAAGATTGACTATCAGCGCATCGTCGCGGCCGTCGCTGACGGTCTCGAGTTCTTTGAGACGATCAGCGGCAAGGAAGTGCATCAGTCGCTGCGTGCCGAGTTCTTCGCGAGCCACGAAGCCCTGGTGCTGCATTATGAGCAGGCGCAGACGCGCTTTATCGCGCGCCAGAATCGCTGGTACAACCTGTCGACACACCTGCCCTGGATCGGGATGCGCACGGCGCAGATCGGCGGTGCGCACCTGGAATACTGCCGGGGTATCGCCAATCCGGTCGGAGTCAAGGTGGGCACGGCCATGGACGCTGGCTGGTTGCAGGAGCTGGTCGCGACGCTGAACCCGCAGAACCAGCCGGGCAAGCTTGCGCTGATTCACCGCTTCGGCGCCAAGGACATCGAAACGGCGCTGCCGAAGGCGATCCAGGCCGTGCGGGCGACCGGGCAGTCGGTGCTGTGGATCTGCGATCCGATGCACGGCAATACCGAGAGCACGCAGAGTGGTCTGAAGACGCGTCGCTTCGACAACATCATGAAAGAGCTGGACCTGGCGTTCCGGATTCATGCCGAGATGGGCTCTTACCTCGGCGGCGTGCACATCGAGCTGACCGGCGAGGATGTCACCGAGTGCACCGGCGGCGCACGCGGGCTGTCCGATGTCGACCTGCAGCGCGCCTACCGCTCCACGGTGGACCCGCGGCTGAACTATGAGCAATCGCTGGAGCTGGCGATGCTGATCGCCGAGCGGGCCCGCGCCCCGAGTCGCCGCCGCCGGTAAGGCCTGTGCGCGCTAGGCTGTGCGCGGCATGACGCAGACCTGCGGCCGGGGACAGGCGCGGCTGCGGGGGCAGATCACGCAGGCGGGGCGCCTCAAGGCATCTTCGATCCAGGCGATGTTCAGCGCCTGCGACACGGTCCTCAGTTGCTCGGCGGCGTGCGCCGGCACCGTGCCTTCGCCGCGGCGGCACGCTTCAGCAACCGCTGCGACAGTCTCGGACGCGTCAAAGCCCTGCGCCGTCAGCGCCGGACCCAGATCGATCCCGACCGACAGCACATGCGGCGCATTGGTGGAGTCGCGCGCCAGCAGCGAATGGCAGCAATACAAACGCGGCTCCCGACCGTCGTTCATGATCGACAGCTGCGAAGTGGGGCGTTTGGTTGCCGCGCGCGTGCTGTTGGCGCTCAGCAGGCGAAATACCGCCCATTGCGGGCAGGGATCCGGGACCACACTCAGATTGCCCCAGGGCAGCGGAATGCCATTGCCGCGATACACGGCCTGCAGATAGCCCGGCGGGTAACCGTCGAAGAAGTGCCAATGCCGATAGGGTGACACGGCCGTCATCCTTCGCATGACCACGGCGGGGGTCACGCCAAGTTTGTCGTAGGCCGCAAGCTGATGCCGTTCGCGCGCCAGGAACTGCCGAAACGGCGCCCGCGGGCACAGCAGCGCGCCGGCGAACACAGTGCACTCGAAGTCGCGCCACGCCAGCAGCACATCACGTGCCGCAAGGCCCGGTGCCGCGTCCGGTTCGAGCGCGCTGCCGAGGCCGGCGGCATAGCGCGGCGGAATGACGCCGTCGCCGTTGTGCAGGATGCGATGCCCGAGGAAGTACGCGAGATCGTACTTGAGGCGCTCTTCGCGGCTCTTGAGGGCGCGATTGATCTGGATCGTACCTGGCGGCTCAAAGCGTGCGCGTAGTGGCCGTGCTCCGGAGCGACGGCGCTCCTCGTCGAACCAGCGCACCGTCAGGCCCTGGGCCCGAACGATCTCGAGCAACCTGGGCAGGTGCAGGGGCATCTCCCGGCCGCCGGCCGCATCCGCGGCACGTTCGATGTCCGGGAAGTCGTTGTGGTGCGTTTCCTGCCAGACGCGGATCAACAGCCGCGCGAACTGGCTGCTGCTCGTGCCGGTCTGCGCCAGCAGCTCCGGCAGTGCGTTCTGCAGCACTTCTCTCGAAAACAGGAATGCCGGTTCGAACGGCATTGCACCGCTGCTGGGGGCCGACGCGGCGGTGGCAGCGTCGGGCGTCGTCTCGTCGAGGAACCAACGGCGATCCTTGCCGAACACCGCTGCGAGCAGCTCCAGCAGCTCGGGGGAGGGTACGCGCTTGCCGGTCTCGACCATGCTGAGGTAGGACACCGAGGGCGCGCGCGACGGATCCCGCTGTACGCAGCGGTTTGACAGATCCTCGAGCGTCAGGCCGTTGCGCTTGCGCAGCGAGCGCAATTTGGGTCCGAGGAAGTGGCCGCGCCTGAGCAGGGTAGACATGTGTGAAGTTTACATTGTGAAATTTCTGATGTAAAAAATCCTGCACAGGGCACTACACTGGCCTCTTCTGACCTGGAGGAGCCAAGCCCAAGTGCGTAAACTGGAACTGACTGGCGGCGCGACACTCGGCGCAGGGTTTGCCGAGATCCTGAGCCCTGCGGCCGCGGACTTCGTGGCAGAGCTGGCGGAACGGTTCGGCCCGCGCGTGTCCGAGCTGCTGCGCGCCCGTGAGCTGCGGCAGCAGCGACTGGACGCCGGAGAGATGCCGGACTTCCTGGCCGAGACGCGCGCGGTGCGGGCAGGCGACTGGAAGGTCGGCTTGATCCCAGCGGATCTGACTGATCGGCGCGTCGAGATCACAGGCCCGACTGAGCGCAAGATGATCATCAACGCGCTGAACTCGGGCGCGCGGGTTTTCATGGCCGACTGCGAAGACTCCCTGTCGCCGGGCTGGGAGAACGTCATTGGCGGGCAGATCAACCTGCGCGACGCGGTAGGTGGCGATATCGGCTTTACGAGTCCGGAAGGCAAGCAGTATCAGCTCGCTCCGAAGCATGCGGTGCTGGTGGTGCGGCCGCGGGGCTGGCATTTGTACGAGAAGCATCTGACGTTCAACGGCGCGCCGATACCGGGCGCGCTGCTCGACTTCGGCCTGTACCTGTATCACAACCACGCGACTCTGCGGAAGCACGGCACCGGCCCTTACTTCTACCTTCCGAAGCTCGAGAGCCATCGCGAGGCGCGCCTGTGGGCCGAAGTCTTCGATTTCTCGGAGCGACGGCTTGGGCTGGCGCACGGCACGATCAAGTGTACGGTGCTGATCGAGACGATCCTGGCGGCTTTCGAGATGGACGAGATCCTGTACGAGTTGCGCGACTACATCGTTGCGCTGAACTGTGGGCGCTGGGACTACATCTTCAGCTTCATCAAGAAATTTGCGCGGCGACCGGACTTCCTGCTGCCGGATCGGCATCAGATCACGATGACGACGCATTTTCTTCGCTCCTACTCGCTGCTGTGCATCCGTACCTGCCACCGGCGCGGGGCACTGGCGATGGGTGGCATGGCGGCGCAGATTCCGATCAAGAACGATCCGGCTGCCAACGATGCAGCCATCGCCAAGGTGCGCGCCGACAAGGAGCGCGAAGCGGGCGATGGCCATGATGGCACTTGGGTCGCGCATCCGGCCCTGGTCGCGGTGGCGATGGAAGTCTTTGACCGGCTGATGCCCACACCGAATCAGGTTCACCGTCTGCGGCACGATGTCGAGATCACGGCGGCCGATCTGCTGGCGATTCCGCCTGGACAGATCACCGCAGCCGGCATGCGTAACAACGTCAGCGTCGCGCTGCAGTACCTGGCCGCGTGGCTGTCCGGCAATGGCTGCGTGCCGATCTACAACCTGATGGAAGATGCCGCCACGGCCGAAATCTCCCGCGCGCAGATCTGGCAGTGGATCCGCCATCCTGGCGGCGTGCTCGAGGACGGACGCCGGATCACCACGGCGATGTTCCGCGACAGGCTCGCAGACGAGCGCGCACGCTTGCGAGGCGAGCTCGGCGCAGCCGCGTATGCCGCGGGCAACTTCGACGCCGCTGCAAAGCTGCTCGACGAGATCACCACTGCCGAAGACTTTTCGACCTTTCTGACGCTCGCGGCCTACCGCGAACTTCAATAAACCTACCGCCTGGAGAATCCCGCATGGCCGCCCCCAAATCGTCCCGAACCGCCGCCGAACTGACCGCCGACTGGAGCGACAGCCCGCGCTGGAAGGGCGTCAAGCGTGGCTACGACGCCCGCGAAGTCGTGCGACTGCGCGGCACCGTGCACGTCGAGCACTCGCTCGCGCGGCTCGGTGCGGAGAAGCTCTGGGCGCATATGCATGCGATGCCGTTCGTGAACGCGCTGGGTGCATTGACGGGCAATCAGGCCATGCAGCAGGTCAAGGCAGGACTCAAGGCGATCTATCTGTCGGGCTGGCAGGTGGCCGGCGATGCGAACATGGCCGGGGCGATGTATCCGGATCAGTCGCTGTACCCGGCAAACTCGGTTCCCGAGGTGGTTCGAAAGATCAACAACACCCTGTTGCGCGCAGATCAGATCCATCACGCGGAAGGGGACCATTCGATCGACTGGCTGCAACCGATAGTCGCCGATGCTGAAGCGGGCTTCGGCGGTGTGCTCAATGCCTTTGAACTGATGAAGGCCATGATCGAGTCGGGCGCTGCGGGCGTACATTTCGAGGACCAGCTCAGCTCGGCCAAGAAGTGCGGCCACATGGGCGGCAAGGTGCTGGTACCGACGTCCGAGGCCGTCAACAAGCTGGTTGCGGCCCGGCTCGCGGCTGATGTCTGCGACACGCCGACATTGCTGGTCGCGCGCACAGATGCGGAGTCCGCAAATCTGCTGACTTCCGATATCGACGAGCGGGATCGCGAGTTCATCGACAGCAGCGCCGGCCGGACGTCGGAAGGTTTTTTCTTCGTCAAGGCCGGGCTCGAACAGGCGATCTCCCGTGGCCTCGCCTACGCGCCGTACGCGGATCTGATCTGGTGCGAAACCGGCAAGCCAGATCTCGAGGAGGCCCGGCACTTTGCCGCAGCCATTCATGCGAAGTTCCCCGGCAAGCTGCTCGCGTACAACTGCTCACCTTCATTCAACTGGAAAAAGAAGCTCGACGACGCAACGATTGCCAGATTCCAGCGCGAACTGGGTGCGATGGGCTATAAATTCCAGTTCATCACACTGGCGGGTTTCCATGCGCTGAACTACTCGATGTTCACGCTGGCGCGCGGCTATCGCGATGCACAGATGACGGCCTATGTCTCACTGCAGGAAGCAGAGTTCGCGGCTGAGAGCGCGGGTTACACGGCGACCAAGCATCAGCGCGAAGTCGGCGCCGGCTACTTCGACAGCGTGACCCAGGCGGTCACCGGTGGGCAGTCGTCGGTCACGGCCATGAAGGGTTCGACGGAAGAGGCGCAGTTCACGCCTGACTGAGCTGTCGGCGCTAGACTGGGCGGCTATGAAGTACGAACAACTGCAGGTACCCACCGACGGCGAGAAGATCACGATCAACGCCGACGGGAGCCTGAATGTGCCAGCGCGGCCGATCATTACGTTCATCGAAGGCGACGGTATCGGCATCGACGTCACACCCGTCATGCTGCGGGTCGTCAACGCAGCTGTTTCGAAAGCCTACGGCTCGAGTCGGGCTATTCAGTGGATGGAGGCTTACGCTGGCGAGAAGGCCAACAGAGTCTGCGGAACCTGGTTTCCGGATGAGACGCTGCACGCAATGCGCGAATTCGTCGTCTCGATCAAGGGTCCGTTGTCCACGCCGATCGGCGGCGGCATCCGCTCGCTGAACGTTGCGATGCGCCAGACGCTGGACCTTTACGCCTGCGTTCGGCCGATTCGCTACTTTCCAGGTGTCGCGAGCCCGATGCGGGACGCGTCGCTGACCGACATGGTCGTGTTCCGCGAGAACACCGAGGACATCTATGCCGGCATCGAATATGCGGCCGGGTCGCCCGAGGTGCAGAAACTGATCGTATTCCTGCAGACCGAACTGAAGGCGACCGGCATTCGTTTTCCGTCGAGCTCCGGCATCGGCATCAAGCCGGTCTCGAAGCAAGGATCGCAACGGCTGATCCGCAAGGCCATTCAATACGCCGTCGAGAATGACCGGGTCTCCGTGACGCTCGTGCACAAGGGCAACATCATGAAGTACACGGAGGGAGCGTTTCGCAACTGGGGCTACCAGCTGGCTCGCGATGAGTTCGGCGCGACCGAGATCGGCGGCGGGCCGTGGCTCAGGTTCAGCAGTCCGCGCAGCGGCAAGGAAATCGTCATCAAGGATGTCATTGCCGACAATTTCCTGCAGCAGGTGCTGCTGCGTCCGGAGGAATACGACGTCATCGCCACCTTGAACCTGAACGGCGACTATATTTCGGATGCGCTGGCTGCGCAGGTCGGCGGTATTGGCATTGCGCCCGGCGGCAACATTGGCCACGGACTCGCCGTGTTCGAGGCCACCCACGGCACCGCGCCTGGTTTCGCCGGCAAGGATCGCGTCAATCCCGGCTCCCTGGTGTTGTCCGCGGAGATGATGCTGCGCTACCTTGGCTGGTCGGAAGCCGCGGATCTGATCACCAAGGGCGTTGCGAACACGATCGCTGCGCGTGAGCTCACCTACGATCTCGCGCGGCTGCGCGAAGCGATCCGCGTCGGCAAGCGAGAGCTGGCGGCGCGGCGCAATGTCGAGGAAGCGATGCAGGCGCTGATCCCCGGCGCAAAGCTGATGAGCTGCTCGGGGTTCGGTGAGGCCATCGTGCGGCACATGGACGATTAGGACTGCGCAGTCAGTGGTCATGGACTACGACGTTGGATGTCGACTCTGCCCGAGGTTGGCGAAGTTTCTCGACAGCTGCCGGCACGAGCAACCGGACTATCACTCACTGCCGGTGCCTTCGTTCGGTTCACTCGACTCTGGCCTGCTGATTGTCGGACTGGCGCCGGGTCGGCACGGCGCCAATCGCACCGGCCGGCCGTTCACCGGGGATCACGCCGGCATTCTGCTCTACCAGACGCTGCATGCCAGTGGTTTTGCCAGCGCGCCGCAATCGGTTGCTGCCGATGACGGGCTGGTGCTGCACGGCGCGCGCATCACCAATGCCGTGAAGTGCCTGCCACCTGCCAACAAGCCGCTGCCGGCCGAGATCCGTCAATGCAACGCGTACCTGCAGCATGAGATCGCCTCGATGCCGCAGCTGCGCGTAATTCTCGCACTGGGGCGTATCGCCCACGACGCAGTGCTCGATGCTGTGGGTGTTCGCAGGCGGACGGCAGTTTTCGCGCATGGTGCCGAGCACTCGTTGGTCGAGCGACCGCGTCTGATCGATTCCTATCATTGCAGCCGCTACAACACCCAGACACGGCGTCTGACGCCGCTGATGTTCAGTGCGGTCGTGCAGCGCGCGCGCGCGCTCGTGGAGGCAGCGCGATGAACGAAAGGTTCGACGCGCGCCGGTTCGTCGCGAGCCTGCCGCAGCGACCGGGTGTCTACCGGATGTTCGGCTCCGACGGCGAGCTGCTGTACGTTGGCAAGGCCCGCAGCCTGCGCGATCGGGTTGGCAGCTATTTCAATCCTGGCAACGTCGTCCCGAAGGTGCAGGTGCTCGTGGCGCGGATCGAGCGCATCGAAGTGACGGTCACGCCGTCAGAGACCGAGGCTCTGCTGCTTGAGTTCAACCTGATCAAGGAGCATCGGCCGCGCTACAACGTGATCCTGCGTGATGACAAGAGCTTTCCTTACGTTCATGTCACGACCGGGCATCCTTATCCGCGTCTGATGGTGTATCGCGGTGCACGCGGCGAGCGGGGGCGCTACTTCGGTCCCTTCCCAGATGCCAGTGCGGTCTATGAGACCGTGCACTTCCTGCACAAAACGTTCCGCCTTCGCAATTGCCGCGACAGCTATTTCGCCAACCGCACACGGCCGTGTCTGCAGCATCAGATCGGTCGCTGCTCGGCACCGTGCGTGGGGCTGATCAGCGCCGAGGATTACGCGCGCGATACGCGCTACGTGATCGACGTACTCGAAGGCCGCAACGATGCGGTCAATCGTGAGCTGGCCGGGCGCATGGAGCAGGCCGCCGAGCGGCTCGAGTTCGAGGTGGCGGCGCAGCTGCGCGATCAGCTCGCCGCGCTCAAAGAAGTGCAGTCGCGCCAGATCATCTCTGCTGAAGTCGACCGGGATGTCGATGTGTTCGCGCTGGTCGGCGAAGCGGGGGCCTTCGCCGTCAGCGTGATGCTGGTGCGCGGCGGACGCAGCCTCGGCACCGCGAGTCATTTCCCTCAGGCTGTGCTGGCGGACCCGCCTGAAGCGCTGGCGTCGTTCGTGATGCAGTATTACGGTAATCAGCAGCCCGCAGCTGAGGTGTTCGTCTGGCCCGCGCTCCCCGATTCGGAGCCGCTGAGCGTTGCGCTGACGGGGCTTGCCGGGCATGCGGTCAGGGTGCACACCCCGCAGCGCGGCCTGACGCAGAAATGGATTGAGCTTGCGCGCGACAACGCCGCACAGGCGCTGCGAATCCGCGCAGCGCAGCGCGAGGGTGTCGAGGCGATGCGCGTCGCGTTCGCTGACGAGCTGGGCCTGGCCGAATTGCCGGCCCGCATCGAGTGCTTCGACATCAGTCACACCTCCGGCGAGAGCACGGTCGCGTCCTGCGTGGTGTTCGGCCCCGAAGGTCCCCTGAAGAAAGAGTATCGCCGCTTCAACATTGAAGGCGTAACGCCCGGGGACGACTACGGCGCGCTGTATCAGGCGTTGCAGCGTCGCTATGCGCGCATCCGCGCCGGGGAGATCGCCGCGCCTGACGTATTGCTGATCGACGGTGGCGCCGGACAGATTGCCAAGGTGCGCGGAGCGCTAACTGATCTGGGCTTTGGATCCCTGCTGCTGGTCGGCGTCTCCAAGGGTCCCGATCGCAAGCCTGGCCAGGAGCGCCTGCACATCGACGGCGAGACTGCGGCGCGGGTGCCGGGCAGCGAGTCGCTGGCGCTGCGTTGGGTGCAGCGAATCCGGGACGAGGCGCATCGATTCGCGATCGCCGGCCATCGACGCAAGCGGCAGCGGCGCTTCAATGAATCTGTTCTCGAATCGATTCCGGGGCTCGGCCCAGCGAAGCGCCGTGCGCTGCTGCGGCACTTCGGCGGGCTGCAGGGCGTGCTGAAAGCCGGTGTCGCTGAACTGGAAAGGGTCGACGGCATGGGCACCACGCTCGCGCGGACCCTTTATGATCACCTGCATCCCGGCGACTGAGCTGCGACTGCGACGATGCTGCTGACCCTGCCCAACATGCTGACCTGGATGCGGATCGTCGCGATCCCGGGCGTCGTGTTGCTGTTCTATTTGCCCTACCACTGGTCGGATTTGGCGGCGGGATTGCTATTTGCCGCGGCTGGCATCACCGATTCACTCGACGGCTACTACGCGCGCAAGCTCGGTCAGACATCCAGGCTCGGTGCGTTTCTCGATCCGGTCGCCGACAAGATGATCGTCGCGGTTGCGCTGGTGCTGATCGTCAGCAAGGATCCGCGCATGATTGTCGTGCTGACCGCCAGCGTGATCATCGGCCGCGAGATTGCGATCTCAGCCCTGCGCGAATGGATGGCCGAGATCGGCCAGCGCACCAAAGTCGCGGTGTCACAGCTCGGCAAGTACAAGACGATCCTGCAGATCGTGGGTCTGTCGCTGATGCTGGTCCGCTGGGATGTATTCGGTCTGCCGATGTACAGCCTGGGTCTCGTGCTGCTGGTGATCGCCGCCGTGCTGACCTTGATCTCGATGGTCGACTACCTGCGGGCGGCCTGGCCGGACCTGCGCGAACGCTGAGCGCGCTGTCCTTGACTTGCGGCCGGGCACTCCTACAATTGCCGGCTCAGTTTCGGGCGCGGGAATAGCTCAGTTGGTAGAGCACGACCTTGCCAAGGTCGGGGTCGCGAGTTCGAGTCTCGTTTCCCGCTCCA
>ENA-ORBV01000035-ORBV01000035.1-microbial-mat-metagenome-genome-assembly--contig:-NODE-35-length-238741-cov-18.651933_pt1 | contig 238741 bp, 168 predicted proteins | sample MGYA00237777_ERZ505514 | MGnify/ENA primary metagenome ERZ505514 (study PRJEB26160, sample SAMN06269048) | microbial mat metagenome | isolation source: Oligotrophic lake microbial mat | place...
ATCGATAACATCTACTTCAGCTCGATCCCAGCGCCTGCGGCGATCGCGGTACTCGTGATGGCGTGGCCGCTGCGTCGGACGCGTCGGCGGTGAGCGATGACGACGCCGAGACACCGCGCCGATGTACAACGGCGCGGTGTTGATCGGTCTCGGTCACGCGGAACTAACGATGCGTCGCAAGCGACTGCCACGGGCCGTCGATAGCGATCGTCATCCCAGGATTCTGGATGTTCACGAAGAGCGTTTGACCGTCGGGGCTGAAACAGACGCCCGCGAGTTCACTCTCGTTCAGCATGTTCTTCGCGAAGCGGCGCATCGTGCCGTCGGCGGTCACGCGCACGATGCCGTCGCTTCCTGCGCCGTCTTCGCAGACGAACAACTCGCCAGCGAGTGGAGTCGCGAGCGGCGCGACCGTGAGGTTGTCGCAGTTCTTGAGGATGCCGGCGTCGAGCGATTCGATGAAGAGCTCGAGCGTCGGCGGTGATTCTGACTCGCGCGGTGTGCCTTCAAACTCGCTCGGGTGATAGCGCCAAATCTGGCCGAGCTCTCTCGGCCCGCCCGTCGTCGCGGCGATGAACACAGCATCGCCAGCGTGCCAGATGCCTTCGCAGCGAGCGAAGCGCGTCGCGCCTGCGGCGAACGCCCGGAACCGGAGGTCATCCTTTGGCGAGCTCGTTTCACTGAGATCGATCCAGCGCACAGCGAATCGATCGCGCGGACGGACAGCGACGAGCGGCGCGCCGCGAACTGGCGTGCCGAGCGCGTCAACACCGACGACGCTGCGCCAGTTGCGACTGTCGAGCGCTGGGCGATCGATCGCTGCCAGTGCTTGGAGTCGGCCGCCTGCGGCAAGATCTTCGGGCACGTCGGCAAGGAAGCGATAGAGGCACCCATCGCCGATGTCCTCAGTGAGATACACAATCGGACGCACGGGATCGCAGGCGATCGCTTCGTGGCGGAAGCGCCCCAAGCCGACGAGCTTCCGCGGTGCGCTCAGCCCGGCGTCAGCGCGGGCAGGTACTTCGAACGACCAGCCGTGGTCTTGCGCGAATCGCTTTCCGTCCTTTCGCTGCGTCCACTCTTCGCAACTCACCCACGTGCCCCAGGGCGTGTGTCCTCCCGCGCAGTTGACGCCAGTACCCGCGAGCGACAAAAAGTGTTTCTCAACGCGCCGAGTTGCGGTGTCGTAGAGCACCGTCGTGGTTCCGCCCATGCACGGCACCCCGTAGCCCGCGTCGTAGAGCTTCGCGGGATCGATGCCTTTGAGACGTGCGAGGTCCTCGCCGAATGCGCCGTACTTAGTGCCGAAGGCGGGATCGAGTTCGTGGTTCCTGACTAACAACACCTGACTCTTACCCGACGCTCCGGCGACCGCGAACGCTGCCATGCCGTCGTGATAGCCGGGCACCAACAACCCGTCGTCCATCACACTGCCGCGCTTCGAGAAGACCGTCTGCTCAAATCCGGGTGGCAGCGCCAGCGGTCCGCCGTGCGGCGTGAGTGCGTCAGGCGCAGGGGGCTCGCCGTCGGCGACGGCGCGTTGAAGGGCGGTGAAGCCGATCGAGAGCGCCGAGAACTGTAGAAAATGGCGGCGGGAAAGCGACACGATGAAATGGCTGCCCGACTCCTTGCGAGTTACTTTTTCGTCGCCTGCGGATAGAGCAGGATTCGGTCGTGACAGAGGAGGACGAGATCATCGGCCTTGTCACCGGTGAGATCAGAGATGTAGCCCATCGACGGCTCGAACTCTTTCGGCTCACCGCTTGAGAACCTGCGGCTCTCGAAGACCTTGAAGCTCGTCGCGTTCAACAAACGTCCGGCGTCGCTGAACGTCAGAATGTCGGCCATCTGCTCGCCAGCGTCGAGTGCGACGATGTCCAGTCGACCGTCGCCGTTCAGGTCGCCGGGGACAATCTCGTGATGGACGCGCCTCGTCGAATCTGACCGCCAGGCACCAATCTCTTGCAGCTTCAGGCGCTCGCCAGCCAGTCGCGCGATTGCGAATCCGTCGTCGCCGATGACGAGCACGTCGTCCTTCCGGTCGCCTGAGAATGAACCAGCACGAACGCCAGAGAACTTGAAACCGCTGACGGTCAGAACGTCGGTCTGCTCCCACTTCCCGTCCTTGATCGAGAAAAGCACCAGCGAGGAGTTCTCGCGATCCGCCGCAACGAGCCGCGCTGGCTGGCCTTCGTGCGCTGGCAACACGGCAATCGAAACGAGCTTGGCATCGCCGCGATCTGCGTTGATCTGCTGCACGACTTGCCAACCCGGGCTCGCTGCGCTACCGCCCAAGGTCGAGGGCTTCTCGTCGTAGCGAAGCGCGCGAACAAAGTTCTTGTCGGCGAGGAGCAACTCTGGCTTCCCGTCGCCGTCGAGGTCGTACACGGCCGTGTTCTGATCGTTCGCCGCCTGCACCAACCCGAACTGACCCATGTCCTTCGACTCGAGCGATGTGTAACTCGGCTTCCCGTCTTTCTCGCCGCCGCGCAACATGATGAGCGGCTTGTCCGCTGTGAACAAAAGAAGATCCGTCTTGCCGTCGCGGTCGGCGTCGAGCGCGACGATGGCATCGGGTTGCTTTGCGAGCGCGCCCAAGCTGATCGAAGACTTTGCGGCGTCGGGCTGGCTCGCAGAAGTCGCGGTCGCTGCGTCGAGCGGCAAGAGTTCAAGAATGAAGTTACGACCTTCCTTCGCAACGACTGCGAGCCGCATGCCCTCATCTAACTTCACGAGGCTCTCGACGACTGGTACATGACCGGCAGTGATCGTCATCGCCTGCGGGAACGCGATCGTGCCACCGGTTGCCGATGCGACGTACTCGGTGCGTCCGACAACGCCTTCCTTTTCCGAGAGAAGGAAAATGTCGGCCGCTTTGTCACCGTTGACATCGGTCGCGACGACGGAATCGAGGTCGGAATACGCCGGAAAACTCACTGGGGGCTGAAGACCCTTGCCCGCAACTTGCTTCCAAACGACGACGGCATTGTCTTGCGTGTTCGTGGCGAGCACATCGAGCAGTCCGTCGCCATCGAGGTCGACGGTCGCAATCGATCGCTTGCGATTGCCAGCGTCAGAGAATCCCCAGACGGTGAGTGGGGCGTCGCGTGTGCCCGATGTCTCGACCGGCGCTGGCCGCATCTCATGAACGACGATGCGCCGGCTCGGCTTTTCAATCACTGCCAAGGCGCTTGCACTGCGACCTGGGAGCGTGAGCGCGGTGGCCTCGCGAAGCGGCGGCATCTCGAATCGCACTTGTGACCCAAGGCCCTTGCGCGGGCCGCTCGAAGTCTGTTCCGCTGAACCGCGCCAGATGCGCACCGGTGAGGTGTTGTCGGGGACGATGCCCGCCACGTCGGTCGTGCCGTCGCCGTCGTAGTCGCCTAGGACGATCGCGACTAACGCGTCATTCCCCACGCTCAGTTCGACCGGATCGCCCAGGTTCGAGCCATCGAGTGGCCACACCGTGAGCCGTCCGTCGACGATTGCTGCGACATCCTTCTTTGAATCGCCTATCAAATCGGCGATGGCGAACGCGTTCGGACTGGGTAGGAGCTTCTTGACCGGAACCTTGCGCGCGAGTTCGAACGTTCCTGGCTTCGTCTGGCGAAGGAACGCAATCGTCCCCGGCTGACCCGCGTAGACGATGTCCATGAGCCCGTCGCCATCGAAGTCGAAGGGCTCGATGCCGCTCACCGCGTGGCCCACGCTGACGTATTCCCGTCGGAAGCGCCAGTGCTCCGGAAGTTCGTTGACTCGCGTCGGGGCTGCCACCTCGTCGGTCGGTTTCGCACCTGCCTTCTGGTAGTAGATCTCGATGCGACTCTTCGAGTTGTTAACGACGATGAGATCGTTGAGCCCGTCAGCGTTCACGTCCGCGACGGCGAATGGTCCAGCGTTCGGATCGATCTTGATGACCTCAAGGTCGTCGAAGCCGAAGTACGACGCGAGGTCGCGATCGGCGGCGCTCGCTGCCGCGGCGATGCCCAAGGCGCTGCCGGCTGCGAGAGTGAGTGCGATGGCGGTGAGCCCACCGATGAGTGGCGTGGTGATCGAAGCGGAGTCGTGGATCAGGCGCATACGCAAAGGAACCTCGGAAGAGGAGTGCCAGCATGCGCGCGAGCGCAGTGGCACGGTGAGCTTGAAGGGGCGTATAGTAGCGGCCGTTTCCCGGCCGATTCTCTGTTGGGTTCTGTTTACCTTGCTGGAGCTCGCATGATTTGTCGCGTCATTCGAATGTCTGTCGTCGTCGCTAGCGTCCTTTCGTTCGCGCTTCCTGCAGCTGGCGACACCGTGACGCTGAAGAGTGGCGCATCGATTAGCGGGTCGGTCTTGAAGCGGAACGATCGTCACGTCTGGATCGATGTTGGCGCCAACGTGCTCAGCTTCGAAATGGACGACGTCGAGAAGGTCGAGCTTGCGAAGGGGGATGTCGCGAAGGTGGCGACGAAGCAGGACTCCCTGTTCTCCGTCGCGGACGAATTGCCCGAATTGCCGCCGAAGGAGCAGGCGAAACGCATTGGGCCTGCGGTCATCAAGGTCTCGACCCCAGCGGGCCTTGGCTCGGGCGTCATCATCAACAAGGACGGGTTCGCGATCACCAATGCGCATGTGGTTCAGGGCGAGACATCGCTTCGCGCCACGGTGTGGTTTGCTCAGGACGACGGCACGCTGAAGCGCGTCGATATTGACGATGTCGAACTCGTTGCCGTCAACAATCACGTCGACTTGGCGCTCGTCAAGCTGAAGCACCCCGATGGCAAGGATTTCGCGTTCGCTCCGCTGGCGAAGCTGGAGTCGGTCGGAGTTGGCGAAACGGTGTTTGCTATCGGCAATCCGCTCGGGCTGGAGCGCACGCTGACGCAAGGCGTCGTCTCAACCGTGTCACGCAACGTCGAAGGACTCACCTACATTCAAACAGATACGGCTATCAATCCGGGCAATTCGGGCGGTCCGCTCTTCAACACCCGCGGCGAAGTGGTTGGAATCACCAACATGGGAATCTTGGGTGCGGAAGCGCTCGGGTTCGCCATCCCGGGTCGTTACGTGAAAGACTTTGTCCGCAACCGCGAAGCCTTTGCCTTCGACAAGAACAACCCGAACTCTGGCCACAACTACCCGAAGCCGCCAGCGCGGCGGACGTTTGGAGTGGCGCCTGAACTTCAGGACGGCTCGTCCGGTGCCGGCGGTAACCCTGCGACGACTACTCCGAAGAAGCCGTCCTGAGTCCGAGTCCACGACCTGCTGCACCAGCTCTGTTCGCAAAGATTCGCGAGTTTTCGACTGTCGCACCCGCAGCCCACCGGTACACGTGCTGCATCGGGCGTGAAGATCGGGTTCTACTTCCTGCCGATTGGTTGCGCTCCGCCAAAAGAGTTTCACACTTTCTGAACCGGCCCGCCCGATGAGGCCCTTGCAACTGGATGCCACTCATGCTCCGCATTTTGCCCCGTGTTTCCACCCGGCCTCGGACCTCGCCGTTCCTCGCATTCTCGATCGCGCTCTCTGCGTCGATGTCGTCGTCACTCTGCGCCACCGTCTGGGCTGGCGACTTCTTGACGATTCGAACGCTGGCGCCCGAGAAGTCAGTGCTCGTGATCGGTGTCGACGACATAGACGCGACGTGGTCGCGGTATGAGCGCACCCCGCTCGCCGCCTACTGGAACTCGGCTGACGTCCAGAAGTCGGTCAAAGACTTCCGCGCTGAGATCGAGAAGTCGATCAACGAGGCCACCGCCGACATCGGCGTTGCGCGCGAAGACGTCACGCTGCCATCATCGCTCGGTGCCGCAGTGTTCCTGCAGCTCGACGAGGCAACTGGTACCGAAGAGCCGGTGTTCATCGCGTTTGTCGATTGGGGCAAGGAAGCTGAAAGCTTCGGTAAGCTCTACGACGCCGCGATCGCAAAGGTCGAGAAGGACAAGCCCATGCCGTTCACGGTTGAGGAGATGAAGGGCCGCCGGGTCTACGTCTTCGAGCAACCGAAACCAGTCGATGGCGCGGCGAACGACGTCTTCGATGGCCCGTTCGGCGCGATGAAGCTGTGCGTGACCCGTGATGGCGCCCGACTGCTGGTGACCGCTGGCGCGTCGGCAATGAGCGATGTGTTAGCGAAGCTCGACGGCGATAAAGGCAAGACGGTGTCCGACAATCCAGATTTCAAGGGCACACTCGACACCGTCGGTGGTGAACCCGACCTCTACGCCGCGCTGTTGACTGAGAAGGCGTTTGCGCTCATCTCCAGCATCGAACCCGCCGCCGCATTCATGCTTGGCGCCGGAATGGGCGTCCTTCCCTCTGCGATTGGCGATATTCGTGGCTGGTCGCTCGGCATCACGCTCGACCGACCGTTGGCTCCGCTCGTGCAGTCGATCGGCGCGTACATCCCCAATGGGAAGGTCGGGCTGCTCTCGCTCCTCACGTCGTCGCCAGTCGAGAAGGCTCCGGCACTGGTGCCGTCCGACTCGGTCAGCTATGGCCGACTTAACATCAAGTTCAACGAGCTCCCGCGCGTGATCGAAGATCTCGTTGCGAAGCTGCCCGAGGCGTTTGCTGACCAAGCTGCTCAGACGATCGAGCCGTACATGCCGAAGCTCAAGGCGTCACTCGGCGCCATGAACTCAACAATGCAACTGTGGAGCGGCACTGGTACCAAAGAAGGCGGACCAGCAGCCCCGGTGGTCGCCGTCGGCGTAACCGACTCGAAGCAGGCGCAGTCGATCGTCGAGATGTTAGGCGATAGCGTGTCGATAAAGCCGCGCGACTTCCTCGGGCACACGATCTTTTCCGGCGAGGACGCTGGCATGCCCGCAATCGGCTTCAGTTCGCAGTACATGTTCGTTTCGACTGCGATCGAGGTGGAGAAGTCGCTTCGCGCACTCGGTGCCAAGGACGAGTCATCACTCACGAGCGATCCGGTCTATCAGGCGGCGACCGCAGCGTGGAGCAAGGAAGACCTCGTCGGTTACGGCTACACCGATACGATTGCGCTCTTGGAAAGCCTTGAGCTAATGAGCGACGGTCTGGGCGGCGCGAGCGCCATGGCGGGCAAGGCGACCGGAGTTGATCTCGACCAACTCGGCGGCGACGCCGCGGCGTCCATCCTGAAGCCTGAGCTGTTAAAGAACTTCTTTGGACCGACGGTGTGGCAAATTCGCTCAACGAAGAGCGGGCTCCGCACCGACTTCATGGTCCTTCCCGCGACGAACGCGGCACCGGCTTCAGGCAAGAAGTAACGCCCGATCAACGGCGGCTGTGAGCGCATTGACGAATCTCGTGACGGGCGGCTTTCGAGCCGCCCGTTACTCATTTGCCGCTACTGAGAGGCCGCGGCTCAGGGGCCGCGGCTCAGGGGCCGTTACTCAGGGGAGGTCTGCCCCGCGCGACCGATGCGAGAAACCCCTGGCAGGCGTCGCGCACTCGAACCGGCTCGCGCAGCTCGTGGTCAGCGTGCTCGACGCGCTCAAGAAGTTCAAACCTCCCGCGCCCCGCTTCAGCGATCGCCCGACCTTCGGACGGTGGCGCGATGCGGTCGCTATCGCCATGGATGACGAGCAGTGGACAGCGAAGTCGCGAGGCCGCAGCGACCGCCGAATAGGGGCCGACGCCGCGGAAGCGCAGGACGAGCATGGCAAGGGAGAAGAGGGGACCAGCGGGAAGTTCACGGGCCGCGATCCGGGTGCGGAGCGGCGTGCGCACAGTGTCGTACGGGGCGAACGCGATCACTCCAGCGATCCGGTCACGCACATCGGTATCGGCGGCGACGCGAAGGGCGATCGTTGCGCCGAGCGAGTGACCGACGAGAATCACCGGTCCCTCGGGCAGCCGCCGAACCAGAGCAGCAACGTCGCGTTCTTCGCCATCACCGAGATTGGTGCGGCCCGTGGCGTCGCCGTGGCCGCGGAGATCGACGAGGACTACACGGCTTGCCGATTCGACGAACGGTGCTATGCGCGTGAGAGAGTCGATGCGCGAACGTCCCCAGCCGTGGACGAGGACAACGCTCACGCCGTCAGGGGCGTCGTCGAGCTCGATCTCCCAGACGGGTAACGCCGCCGCTGGTCGCGCGCCCGGGATCTCGACCGTCCACTCTTTCGCGTGAAGCCCGAGATCCTGCGGCGAACTCGGACGTCCTCGTCCCATCGCCCAGCCAGCCGTCGCGCGTGGCGGCCGCAGCGCCTCACGGGCGATGCCGTCAACGTACAGCGCGATCACGAGCGCCGTCGCGATGGCGAAGAGGATGACGAGCCCCAGCATGACAGCATGCTACGGAAACACGGACTGCTAGCGAGCGACGTCTTTCTCGACACGTCGTGTCGCGCCTCACCGCGCCTCAAACATGCGCCGGTTGGTGCCGCCCGGGCCAACGGGAACGTCGCAGCGGGCACCACAGCGCGGACAGCGCCCGACGTAGGCGCTGCCTTCGTCGGTCTTCGTGAGTCGGCCGTACGCGTGACAGCAGCGAAACCAGATCAAGAGGAACGGGCGGGCCGGTCCGGCGGGCTGCGCGGCGCGAGGCTGCTTGATTCCGGAAATATCCACGCGATCGCGCCGATCCATGCATCAACTATCGGCGAACGACCTACCGATCGTTGAACGCGATTTCACGGCGAAAACGCGCCAGCCCAGATCGAGAGGCCAGATCCGGAGCAGAAGTCAGCTTCGCGCCACGAGCGCCGCTTCGACCTCAGCAAGATCGCTCCGAATCGTCGCGAGGCGGGCATCGAGCGCCGCAACGAGCGCTGCCCGCTCGCCAGCATCGGCGAGCGACGGCGCGTTCACTCGCACATTCCAACCTGCAGCGCGGGCGGCGCACGCGGCGAGATCGGCGGCAATCGCGAGGTCGCTGTCGAGGGCTTTCGTCGTGCGACCCGCGAGAAAGCGGCAGCGGGCGGCGAGTTCCGCGGCGAGTTCGACGATGAGATGCGGCGCCGCGATCGCGTCGCGCACGGCGCTCGTCCAGCGGGCAATCCGCTCGGGATCGTCCTTCGGTTTCTTCCACAGTCCGCTCAGTGCCGCATACGCATCGGCGTCGCTCTTGGCGGCGACAAGCCCGGCCTCGGCCGCGATTCGGAGTGACGCCACGATCGCGTCAGCTTCGGACTCGAGCGCCGCAAAGCTCGGCTTCCCGCGCGAGTACTCGACGACCATGGCGAGTAGCGACGCTGCATGCGCCGCCGTCACCCCAGCGACAGCGCCCCCACCAGGAGCGGACGTCTTCGCAGCGAGCGCGGCGCAGAAGTCGCGCACGGACATAGCGGCGAAGTCGTGCGTAGAAGGGCCGTTCGGGCTGCTGGTCATGCGCTGCGAATCTCCGCGCCGAGTTTCCCGCGCAGCGCCGCGACTGCGGTCGCGAGCGCGCTGTCCGCTTCCTGGTGCGTGAGCGTGCGATCGCCAGCACGGAAGACGAGGCGCATCGACACCGACTTCTTGCCCGCGCCCGCTTGTTTGCCGCGATAGGTCGCAACGTGCGCGACGCTCTCAAGGTTAGGAAGATCGAGATCGTTGACGACCGTCGTGAGATCTTTCCACGTGACGCGCTCGTCGACGATCGCCGAGATATCGCGATCGCTCGCGGGAAACGCGGGCATCGCGGCGGCGCGGGTTTCGGGCGGGTAGCGGCGGAAGAGCGGGTCGAGCGCGAGCTCTGCGAAAGCGATCGGACGCTCGAGTCCGAACTGCTTCAACGCTGCCGGTGCGACGAGCCCGATCGTTCCCACGATGGTGCCATCGACGAACACATCGCCCGATGGAGAACAGCTCTTGTGATTGGAGGCAACGACATCGACCGGCGCGGCCGGACCAGCGAGTAGCGCCGCGATGCGCTCGACCGTGCCTCGCGCGCGGCGGTAGCACGTATCGCGATCTTCAGCCGACGAACTCACTCCGTCAACGAGAAACGAAACTACCGGCGTCTCTCGATGCGACTCACCGTGGAGCGAGAAGATAGACGCGCACTCGAAGAGGTCGAGCGCGTCGAGGCCGTTGTCGAGGTTGTGACGGCGCACTCGCAGCAGGCTGGGAGCGAGACTCGGTCGCAGCGTCGGCTCGCCGCCAGCACGCTCATCGTCAACCGAGAGTGTCGCAATGTTCGCGGGCACGAACGGTGCTGCGGCTATTTCGCTCACGAGCGTGTGCGTTACGCACTCGACGAATCCGAGGCCGACAAGCAGGTCCTTCGTCGCCTTCCGGGCAGCGATCTGGGGCTGCACTGGCGTCACGCGAATTGGAATCGTGTCGGAAACGCCGATGGCAGCGAGCCCGTTCGTGCGGCAGACCTCCTCGATGAGATCGATTTCGCGGGCGATATCCATGCGCCGCGCTGGCACGGTGCACACCAGTCGATCGCCGGAGAGTTTCGGCGCGAAACCGAGCGCTTCAAGTCGCCGCGCCATCACGTCCGTCGCAAGATCGATGCCGAGGATCTTTCGACAGCGGTCGGGTCGGAGGTCGACGATGCGCGGCGCTGCAATCGCGTCCCCAGCGCTGACACTACCGGCGCAGAGTTCGCCGCCCGCGAGTTCAAGAATGAGCGCGACGAGTCGCTCCGCAGCCGGACCGACCTCGGCTGCATGCACGCCGCGTTCGTAGCGGTAGGACGAATCGCTCGAGATCTTGAGCGCTCGCGAGGTAGCGCGAACGGCGACCGGGCTGAACGTGGCCGCTTCGATCAGAATGTCGCGGGTAGAGTCGCGCACTGCGGTCAGCACGCCGCCTTTGACGCCGGCGATCGCGATAGCGCGGTCGCGATCCGCAATGACGAGGTCATTCTCGCGGAGCTTGATCTCGGTCGCGGCGTCGCCGATGGGAAGGAGGGGTTCGCCGTTCGACGCGAGACGCACGCGGATCTCGCTGCCCGCGAGCGTCGCGAGATCAAACACGTGCGTGGGTTGGCCGAGTTCGAAAAGAACGAAGTTCGTCGCGTCCACCAAGTTGTTGCGCGGCACGAGCCCGATCGCGATGAGGCGGCGCTGAAGCCAGTCCGGGCTTGGTCGCACTGTCACCCCGCGAATGACCCGCGCGGTGTAGAGCGGGCAGAGGTCGGTCCGCTCGTTCGTGACGCGGATGATGCTCGACGCTGCTGGGCCCGTCGCCTTCGCCGCTGGCAGTGCGAACTTCAAACGTCGACCAGTGACAGCGCACACTTCCCGAGCGAATCCGACGTGGCAGATGCAGTCGCCGCGGTTACTCGTGATTTCAATCTCTTGCCACGGCTCGCCATTCTCCGCGACATCCCTGCCGTCGAGCGGAAAGCCTGCGTTCGTCAGAACCTCGGCCTGTTCCTCGGCGGTTGCAGGCGGATCCAGATAGTCGTTGAGCCAAGTAACACTGGTTCGCATCGGAGTAGTCGCACGATCGGCGCGGAGGCACCTGAGAGGAGTTGAGGCACAAGAACGTCGTGCACACTACCGCACGGCTTCCCGGCTCGCCCAATCGTCGGTAGTCTTTGCCGATATGGGTCGATGTGTGGCAGTCCGAATCGTCCTCTTCGTCGTCGCGGCGTCAGCGGCGGCTGGCTGCGCCAGTGATCCCCAGCCGAGCGCCAACGAGGTGCACGCTGGCGACGCGCAGCCCACGACAAGCGACCCGCGCGGTGGTCAGGTGGCGATCGCCACCGACGCCGACCCGCTGGGTTCGCTGCCCAACGACCTCGTGCTCGACGTCACGGTATTGGCAGGTTTTGACGCTCGCCACAGTGACCTCGCCCATCACGTCCGCAGCCGATACATCGTCCTGCCCGACGGCTCGCTCCGCGGTGACGTCGGACGCTCCGTCGATTTCCTCACGCGTCCGGCGCAGGTCAGAACAGTCACGCGTGAGAAGCTCGCCGATCTCTGGTTGATCGCGCGGCAGTCGGGGTTCGGCGAGCTGAGCGCGGCGAACTTCGAAGGAAATCCGGCGCTGTTGCAACCAGCGTCAACAGAGATTCTCACCATCGTCTGGGTCCGCGCGAACGGTCAAGTGGGCGTCTTCGTCGAACGCACGACGTTGAGCCCGTCGGCGAGCGAGGATGTGACCGACGTGACCCCGGCGGGTCGTCTCGTGCGGGCGATCGCTCGACTCGCGTGGGCGAGTGACGACATGCCGACCGAGGCCATGGTGCTGCCCCTCCGTTACGACCTTGGTCCCGATCCGTACGCGCGTTTCCGACCGGCAGCGAAGCCGCCAACGAAGCCAGCGTCGCCGAAACCGAGCCCAGCGCCCGCGCCGCCGGTCACGAAGTAGGAGCCTTTAGTCGTGTCGATGAAGTGGATTCGCCCATTCGTTATCGTGCTTCTCCCGATGCTGTTGGCCGGGCTCGGAAGCGTCGTTGGTTGCTCGCCGCGAGTGAACCTGAAGGCCGGTGAAATTTCGAGTCCGACCGGCGGCGTCGCGATCATGTACGACGAGCGTAACTTTCCAGCTCAGAGCTTCCGTCGCTACGAGCTCGACTCGGACGGGACGCTTCGCGTCGGCGGTGGGCGTGCAGCGCAGGCGGGCACGACGACCTGGAGTGGTACGCCGAGCCCAGAAGATCTTGAGGCGATTCTCTCGGCAGTAAAGGCGGCGCGGTTCCTTGACGGCGAACCGGCGTGCGAGCCAGCGCTCGTCGACGGCGAGGAGTCGATCGCAACAACTATTGAGTACGTCGCGCCGAATGGTTCGACCCATGTAGTCTTGAGCGGCAGATGTCCGACGCTCATGCCACTTCGAGCAGCGTTCGAACAAGCGGCGCGGGCTCGGTTCAAGCAGCAGATAGATGCGCTGCCGGAGCCGGGGCTGCAGAAGAAAGCGACGAGCGGCGCGGGGTAGCGACCTGCCCGCCAAACCCGGCTACTGAGGCAGTGGCGGGTTCAGGTAACGGTCCTCAAGCGTCTGACGCAGAGCGTCGATCTGGTTGTCGAGTGTGAACGGCTTCGGCGGATCATACGAATAGGCCGCGGCGCGGAGGTCAATCAGTTCGTCGAGGCGAACGACATCTTTATCCTCGCGCGTGCCGTCGGGGTTTGACCATTCCTTATATCGCGGGTCGCCCTTGCAGTAGTTCACGAGCCGCTCGCAGTGCGGAATCTTGAACTCCCAAATCGGATTCTTACGCGTCGCCCGGTCGTTCCACTCGGCAATCTTCTTCGAGCCAGCGATGAGCTCAAGCCGATGCGCCGCCCGCATGGGGCGTGCCGAGAAGAAGACGACCACCACGACGACAATAATGCCGAGGACGACGAGAAGTTCGACGAGCGAGAAGGCTCGTGGCAGACGCCATGACGTTAGTCGATTCATGCTTCCTCCTCACGCATCGTCCCGCGCACCTCCGTCGACGCAAGACCGAAGCCACGATTTGCATCGTGAAGCGAACTCGCGCGGCCGCCCCGGCCGTCCGTGCCGCGCAGCCCGCCGCTTTGGGCGCACGGCGGAAGTCGTTCACCGCGGTCACCAACCGTAATTTCGGGCTGCCTCTCTATGGGAGCGGAACAGAGGGTCGGCCATGGCAACCATCGACCAGCGCTCGTTGACCCGCGTCACGACTGATCGCTCCGGACGCGTCCATGCGCTGCGGTTTCGTCGAGCCCTGTGGTGACCCATGCAGCGCCCTGCGTGCCGATAGAGACGGGTTATGCGATTGGGGAAGCCGCAGTGGGTCCAAAGGGTGTTGTCCACTGTGCCGACGCTCGATGTATCGCTGTGGACACACCCGCGGGTCACAGTCGGCGCAACTCCTTGTCAGAAACCGCCCCGATCGCCCTCACGACGAAGTCGGGTAGCGCCGACGTGAAGTCAAACGCCAGTTGTCTAATCCGGTGGACGGCTCGCGTTCTGACTGGTTGGTTGTTCGAACGAGATGCCGAATCGTCCACCGCAGCAGCGATCGCAGCCGCCACTCGTCCGCTACCGATTCCAGATGCGAGTATGGCCGCCTTGGCGCGATACCAACGACGCGTCATGCTAGGTGTAGGTCTCCATGCTCGAATCTCCTGGGAGGATTGTCGTTAGGATCGACCCGTCGGCGGTCCAACGGCCGATCTTCTCTCGCCCTTGTTGAGCTGAACTGCCGAGGTCGAACTGCTGTCCGTACCCGTCCGTTCCGAACACGCTGCTCGACGAGCCGTCGCGCTCAACAAGGGTGCCATCGGGTCGGAAGATCCTCACCGTCGTGAACATCATTTGGCCCGACGAATAGGTCTCGAGTCTGCACGGCTCCCATCGGCCAACGATTCGATTGTCAACGTGCGGCACTGTGCTGGCTGTTGCGGGCGCCGTCGCGTCCTCGCTGCGCTGGTCCGGCGGAACGAGCGACGGTAGCTGCAACGTTGTCGCTGCTGATCTCGCCAGAAACGCCGTGAAGAGTCCGGTGATTCCCGCGCCGCTACAGAGCGCAGCCAGCGACCCGACTTGGATCTCGCGAACGACCCCTTCAACCTGCTCTGCAATGGCGGGCCCTGAAAAGGCGGCGAGCGACGACGCCGCCTCATCAAGGTCGCCGACGACGAGGGGCGGGCTCACGCTGTTCGAAATCTGACAGACCCGCGCAGCGAGGTATCCGGTACCTATCACGCGACGAGGGACACAGGATACTTCCAGCAGGTCGTTGCCGGAAGTGGCCGCAAGCGTCCCGCCAATGCGCTGCAATGCCGTCGTCAGCACCTGCTCGGCGCCGCGCTGCGCCGCAGAACGCTCCACCGCCACGAGCGCAGCAAACGCCCACTGAACCAGATGAAGGGCCACTTCGGTCGCCGCCACGATGCGAGCCTCAGTCGGATCGCTCGCTATCGACGCAATCCAGCGGAGAAGGCCTTCATCGTCGCTGCGGATCAGCTCCGCAGCCTGCGCTTGGAGCGTTTCGGAAGTCGACATGTGCGATGTCCAAATGGGCTAAGGAAACGCGACCAATCTAGCTGAGAGAGCCGAGGAAGCGGGAGAAGCCACAGTGGCCAGCGGCTGTGTCCCATGTCAACTCTTTAAGTTGGAATCGCGAAGCGGTCGGGGTTCCACTTCTCGCCTCGCTCTAGGAGCGCAATGAGGTTGGTGAAGAGCTTGCGGATGCATGCGACGACGACGAGCCTGTGGGGCTTCCCCTTCGCCTTGAGCCGCGGCGCGGAAACGAAGTGCCGCATCATCCTGTCCATCCATGTTGAATCCCTTGGTACGACGAACTTATGGATTCACATGGATGGACAGGATGAACAGGATCAACAGAAAGCCATCGTGACTACACCAATTCGAGTGCATGATCCAGCGCACTGCGACGCCCGCAACGATCGCCGCCGCGCGTGAGCCGCCGCACACAAGCGACCTGCCTTATCATCCTGTCTATCCTGTGCATCCATGTTGAATCTCTTCGTGGGTCCAATGGGTGTGGCCACTTTCCCGTTCCGGACTTGAGTCCGTATTCTCCCGGTCGTCCATGGATGTCGTCGAACTCGATTCCCTCACTCGCCGATACGGTCGCCGCCGCGGCGTGACCGATCTGTCCTTCAGCGTCCCCGAGGGCTCGCTCTTCGGATTCCTCGGCCCAAACGGTGCGGGCAAGACGACGGCGATTCGAGTGATGCTCGGATTCCTGCGTCCGACATCGGGAGTTGCCCGCATCAACGGGCTCGATTGCTGGCGCAGTTCCAGTCGCGTCAAAGCCGACGTCGGCTACGTGCCCGGCGACCTTCGCCTCTATCCCTGGTTCACCGGCGAGCGAGCCCTGCGCTTCGTCGGCGCCGTGCGTCGCATGGATCTCTCTCGCGCGGGACGCGACTTGGCCGAGCGCTTCGAGCTCGACATGCGGGTCCCGGTGCGGCGCATGTCGCGCGGCATGCGGCAAAAGCTCGGGCTCATCATGGCCTTGGCACCGCACCCGCGCTTGCTCGTACTCGACGAGCCGAGCAGCGGCCTCGATCCTTTGATGCAGGAACGTTTGCGCGAGCATCTGCGCAACGTCGTGCGCAGTGGAAGCACGGTCTTCTTCTCGAGCCACACCTTGGGGGAGGTCGAGCAACTGTGCGATCACATTGCGATCGTGCGCGACGGACAGCTGGTCGCGTGCGCACCGCTCGAGGAGATTCGCCGCAAGGCAGGGCGCGAAGTCACGATTCGTTGGAAGCCAGGCGCCACCCCGCCCACGCCGTTACCTTCGCTGCATGTCTTCGAACGTCACGACGGTGAATGGGTCGCCTCGTATGACGGCGCGATCGATGACCTGTTGACGTGGCTGCGGGCTGCGCCGATTGACGATCTCACGATTGCACCGCCGACACTCGAGGCGCTCTTTCAGCGCTACTACACGTCCGAGGAAAAGCGGGCATGAGCATCGGGCTTCTTTCGAAATCGTGGCGCGAAGCATGGCCGACGACGCTTGGCATCGGCGCGGCGATCTTTTTCGTAGAAGGCGTTCTTTCGTTCGCGCTGCCGAAGCTTCAGGAGCAGGTCGCTGCACCCTTGAAGAGCATGCCCTTCCTTCAGAACATCATCGCGGCGATGATCGGGAGCGATCCGAATCAACCGATCGGTCCAGCGATGTTCGCTGCGATTCCTTGGGTGCATCCGGTGGTGCTGGCGCTCCTGTGGGCGCAGGCGACGGTGCTGTGCACCCGCGTGCCCGCCGGTGAAGTTGATCGAGGCACGATCGATGTGTTGCTTGGACTTCCGGTGTCGCGCGGGAAGGTTTTCCTTGCCGAGACTCTGATCGCGCTCTTGGCTGGCGCTCTCATCGTTGCGACTGCTCTCGCTGGCAATGCGCTCGGCGCTGGCGTCGGCGGCAATGTGCTGCGCATTCCAGTTGCGCATCTCGTCGTCGTTGCGATGAATCTCTTCGCGCTCAACATCGCCGTCGGCAGCTTTGCGCTGCTCATTTCGGCGCTCAGCGATCGCCGCGGCCGAGCGCTCGGCGCGACGATTTTCGTCATCCTCGTCTCATTCCTCTTGAACTACTTGGCGCAGTTCTGGGATCCGGCCAAGTCGGTCGAATGGATGAGCGCGCTGCAGTATCACCGTCCGTTGCCAGCGCTGCAGACTGGAACTATTCAATGGCGCGACATCGCCACGTTGCTTGGTGCTGCGATTGTCTTCTGGTCGGTTGCTGGCGTGATCTTCGCGCGGCGTGACTTGGCGACGACGTAATCAGAGCTTAGAGGGTCCCGGCGCCGGCGGCGCCCTGATCTCCGCACCGCAGTTCCAACACAGGTCAAAGCTCGATGGCACCACTTCGTGGCAGCGCGAACACTCTCGATCCGGTCCATGCGCAGTCTGCGCCGCGCCGCACTCGAGAGGGCCATAGTGCCACACCCATTCGAGTGCAGCTCGGCGCAGGGCGTGTGCGGCAGTCGCCTGCTGCTCGCGGTTCATCTCCATCGTGCGCATGTCGACAAGCTGGCGGCGGCGGACTATGAGCTGGTCGATGGCCTCGACGGCCTCGGAGCGTGGCTCGCCGGGCCGATCTCTGCATGCGGCGGCCGTGTTAGGTGATGGCGTGGGCAATGACCCGTGAGCGGGATTGGAACATACAACACACATTCGACTGCACGTCCCTTGCAGCCCACGCGAACGTGTGTGTCGTGCATGACTCTGCATGACTCTCAAGGTGTCTGTCGTGGATGACTCTCCGGCCACGAATCGTGTGCGAGCCCGAAGGTTTCCCATCAAAGTTCCGCTGCAAACTTCTTCAGTACGGACACCGTCTGCGGCAGCCCTTGCTCGCGCAGAGTGTCGAGCAACTCATCAACAGTTTTCGACGGATTGCGCAGCGCCGCACGCTGGTCGCGGACACAGCGCAGCGCCGCCGCTTGGTTGAGATCGAGGAGGTGGGCGATGAAGTCGTCGGGGTGCTGCGCCTCGACTCCGTATGGATCGAGCGACCCGTTTGGAAAGTCCTTGAGGTTGAACGTCACTATGACGTCGGCACCACACTCCGGATCTTCTTCGTCGCCGCTCGCACCCAACCCGGCGCGCCCGGCTTCGTGCCACCCGCTGAACGCATCACCGTCTTCGACAACGACGGCACCCTCTGGGCCGAGCAGCCCATGTACTTCCAAGCCCTCTTCGCGATGGACCGTGTCCGAGCCATCGCACCACAACACCCAGAATGGAAAGAAAAGCAGCCCTTCAAAGGCGTTCTCGAAGACGACATCAAGGCCGTCGCCGCAGCGGGCGAGCACGGACTGATCGAGATGGTCATGGCGACGCACGCGGGCATGACGACAGAAGAGTTCGAGAGAACAGTGTCCGACTGGATCACCACGGCGAAGCATCCCAAATCCGGCAAGCTCTGCACCGAGATGGTCTACCAGCCGATGCTCGAACTGCTCGCTTACTTGCGGGGTAACGGTTTCAAGACGTTCATCGTCTCGGGCGGCGGCATCGAGTTCATGCGCCCTTTGGGTAGAACGCGTCTACGGCATCCCTCCAGAACAGGTCATCGGCAGCAGCATCAAAACGAAGTTTGCCCTGCGCGATGGCAACCCCGTGCTCATGCGCCTGCCCGAAGTCAACTTCTTTGACGACAAGGATGGCAAACCCATCGCTTTCAATCAGCACATCGGAGGTAGGCCGATCGCTGCCTTCGGCAACTCCGATGGTGACCTCCAGATGCTCCATTGGACGGCTGCTAGCGCGGGACCGCGATTCTGCCTGTACGTGCATCACACCGACGCCGCTCGTGAATGGGCCTACGACCGCGCCTCGTCCGTTGGCAAGCTCGACAAGGGTCTGGATGAGGCGAGCGCTAACGGCTGGACCGCTGTGGACATGAAAGATGATGGGAAGTTAGTCTTCGCTCAGTGCACACTTCGAACGACTGCGCGTCCAGCCGAGGCTCACGGCCCGGACTCCATTGTCCGCCCGACCGATCTCGACTCCGCCGCTTGGCAACCCTGTTGTCTTCGAGACCCGGTGCGCGATCTGCGACCCGTTTGCTGTATGAATGCCGAGATCTCGGTTGCGGCATGCGAGTTGGTAGTAATCTCCGCTTTGGCACGGGACTCTCGAGTGCATTGATCCGCTCGCCTCGTCGAGACCTTGTCGAACGTAGCTCTCATCGGAGTGAATCATTATGCGTCTCGTATCCGCTGTTGCCGGTTTGTTCAGCGCGTTGTTCGTCATGTCGAACGCTGGCGCTGAGATCGCCAATCTTCCTCGTGCTGCGCTCGTCCAGCATGCCGCTGCGATTGTTGTCGGCGAATGCACGAAGGTAGAGTCGAAGGCTGAGACCTCAGACGACCTGGAGCGCAGGCAGTGGTCGCACCGTTTCCGAGTTGACACGGTGGAGCGCGACCCGACGAACAACATCAAGGCTGGCGACGAGATCGTGCTCATGTCGTGGACCGCCGCGTGGAAGGGGGCGGGTGATCCGCCGCCCTTTGGGAGTGGTCACCGCGGCATGCCAGCCGTAGGTGAGCGGCGCCGCGTGTACATCGGGGGGAGCGTGTCGGTGGCGAAGTCCGAACGCACCAAGTCCAATGGTGACGCGCTCATCCTGAACGTCATGCTTCCAAACGGGTGGCAGCTGGCGCAGCGCAGCGTGGTGTTCATTGGCGCTGAAGATGAATATCGCAGCGAGGTCTCGATGCCGCTCATCGCCGAGTGCCTCGCGCGCGATGGCGCCGTGCGTTCGACGATTGCGTTTCCTGCCGATCCAGCGACGCACGCGCTGGATGTGGCGCGGCGCGACCATATCGAGAAGCTTGATGCGCTGCGCGACGCAGATCTTGCGGTCGTCTTCATGCGCTGGCGCGAACTCGAAGGCGAGAGCTGGAGCGACTTCGCGAGCTATCTTCGCTCTGGTCAACCCATTGTTGGTCTGCGCACCAGCACGCACATGATTCGCACGAAGGAGGGCGCCGCGGATCGCACTCTTGACAACGAAGTTCCAGCGCGCGTCTTCGGACAACGATGGATCTCGCACGCTGGCAACGCAACCCGCACGCGAGTGCTACTGCCAGAAGGCGACGCTGCTCAGCACCCGATCCTTCGCGGAATTCGTGGTGGCTTCGAAGTCCCCAGTTGGCTCTACGACGTCGAGCCGCTGCCGAAGGAGTGCACCGTTTTGCTCTGGGGCGAAGTTGTCGATGACAACGGCGCCTCGAATCCGCGCCCCCGGCAACCGCTGGTGTGGGTTCGCCAAGCGAGCGAGTCCACTCCGACTCCGTTTCCGGCGTCGTCAAGCCCGGTGGGTAAGCCCGCGCGACGCATGGCGTTTACCACGCTCGGTCATCCCGGTGACTTCGCGAATGTCGAAGTGCGCCGCCTGGTCGAACAGATGGCGCTGTGGGCGATGGGCGACGAGTCGGCGATTCCAGCAGAGGGTGTGAAAGCTGAACCCGCGACACCATACGTTGCGCCGGCGACGCGGTAGACCGACTGTCGAAAATACCAGGTGTTAGGCCGCGTCGTACTCGCCTCGATACGTGACTTGGAGGCAGTTGTTGAATAGGTTGAGCATCGTGATCAGCCCGATCGTCGCGGTCAGCTCGACCACTTCGGCGTCGCTATAGGCGCGACGCAATCGGTCGAAGAACTCGCTGGCGATTCGGTTGCTGTCGCGCTGCGCTGATCGGACGTATTCCACGGCGAGTCGCTCGCGTTCATTCATCAAGTCGGGTCGATCGAGTAGCGCGAGTGGATTACCGGTGTCGTCGCCGATACCGAGCATGCGGGCAATCGAGACGTGTGACGATGTGCAGAATTGGCACGCATTCCGCCGCGATGCCTCAAGAATGATGAGTTCCTTCGTGCGGCGCTCGACGATGCCACCGGGGTAGATAGATTCGCTAACAGCGCCGAACGCGCGCAGCAGTTCGGGCCGCAGCGCCATCGCTTGGATCATCTCGACGGGAAGTTTTCCCGCTGCGAATAGCCGAGCGCTCTCTTCGAATGCCGAACTGTCTTTGACGGCGGCGAAGGCGGACTGGATCTCGGATGTTCTAACGGAGACACGCATGACGGGGAGCGTACGCTCGGGCGCCGTTGCTGTTGCGTCCCGCCGCGCGTTTCACTCACCCGGTATGCACGAAATGACGCCTTCCCACGGGCTCGACGCAGTCGCGTACTTCTTCATGGGAATGCGTCCGGCTCGCGCGCCGAGGAATCCGCTGTCGCAGGCGAGTCGCATCGCGTGCGCCATGGCGACGGCGTCGCGGGCATGCGCGATGCCAGTGTTGAGGAGTACGCCGTCGGCACCGAGTTCCATCGCGACCGTCACGTCACTCGGCGTGCCGACCCCAGCATCGACGATGACGGGATAGCGCGGGTCGCCTCCCGACTTCGGATCTTTGAGGAGTTCGAGAATGATCGCAATCGCGCTGGGATTCGCGACGCCGCGACCCGAGCCGATCGGGCTGCCGGCTGGCATCACGCTCGCGGCGCCAGCATCACGCAGACGCACAGCCATGATGGGATCGTCGCTTGAGTAGCAGAGGACAACGAATCCGTCGCGCACCAATTCTTTGCACGCTTCCAGTGTGCCGACCGGGTCGGGGAGAAGCGTCTTCTTGTCGCCAAGCACCTCGAGCTTTACCCACTGCGCGCCGGCGTTGCCGAGCTGTTCCAGAATCTCGCGCCCGAGCCGGGCCACGCGCACGGCGTCGTCGGCGCTGAAACACCCTGCGGTGTTCGGCAGGATGGTGAGTCGCGCGAGATCAAGAAAATCGAGGATCGATCGCCCCTCTGCGTCGACGAGCCGTTCGCGGCGCACCGCTACGGTGACGACGTCGGCACCGCTGGCGTCGATCGCAGACTGCATGGTCGGGTAGTCGCGATACTTCCCGGTGCCCACAATGAGGCGGCTTTTGAGCGTGAAGGGTCCGACGGAGAGCGGAGCGATGACGGGTGCTTCAACAGTGGAGTGCATGGCGAGTTCTTCCACCGAAACTGTAGCGAGTACGAGTTGCCGCGGGTGCATCACGCTGAACAGCGAGCGACGAGTGCTGGCAGCGATAGGGAGTCGTCAAGGGATGCGAACTGGAGGAATTCGCTCGGAAGCTCGCGAGCTTTGAGCGCGTCGCGCACGGCACATTCTTCGACGCCGTCCAAGAGCAGCAGCAGTCGATGCAGTCCGCAGACCGCGAGTTCGAAGAGACGGTCGAGCTCCGTCGTTGGCGTCACGCACGCGACGCCAACCGAGCGGTCGTTCGGTCCAAGGCAGATGATCGGCTCGCGCTCTAGGAATCGGCGGACGGCGGGCGAATGCAAGCGGACTAGCACACCGTAGCGCTGGTCGCTTGCGGGTGGAGTCAGTGCGCCACCCCATTTCGATTTGAAATAGAGGACGCCGTCGCGGAGGAAGGGCAAGCTGCCGCCGAACCCGAGTTGCGACGCAGCGCGCTCCGCTGCGTGGACCGCGCCAAAGACGTACGTCGCGGCCAAGGCGCGAGCCTTGAGAAGTGAGGCGTCGCCCTCGAGAAGGCCAGCTTGAATGAGTTGCGCGTCTGACCCGTTGACCGTGAGAATCGTCGCGGCAATCGCGACTCCGTCGCGCACAACTTCGATCAACTCGGCGTTTCCGACATGGATCGAAAGATCGTCGACTGACGAGTATCCGGCGAGCGAGCCGTAGCGATTGCGAAGCGTGGGCACGTAGAACCGCGCGTGGAATTGGTTGAGAAGAGACTCATCGAGCGATCGGCTGCGCGATGTGAGCTTCTCCTTACGCATGACGCGAAGGTCGTTCGACGCGTTTGAGTTGGTTGCGAAACCCTTGATGCCATGAGCAATGATTGGAGCAAGTGGAAGCGTTTGCCGAGCTAACATCGGTACGACAACGCAGGCGTCGTCGATTCGTTCCAGAGACCGTCGTTGTGAGGAACTACGAATCAGCGCGAGGTCGGCACCGTCGAGGGCCCGCCGTAGGGCGAACGGCCGAACCCGCTTCGGTTGCACGATGCCGATCGCGCGTCCGCTCCAGCGATCGAGCCAAGCGCCTTCTTGGGCGCATGCCCCAGCGAACGCGATACACCCCGGCGAATCCGGGGCTGTTGATACGAAGCTGCGGACTAGCACTGGACGCGCGAGATCGCGAGCGAGGTCGAGTACGCCAGCGCGGCGCGCCGTGCGCTTCGTCGCGATGTTGAGCGATCGACTCGTGCTCATCGAAAGTTCAAAGAGTGATCGACCGTCGAGGCTCACCGTTGGCCTCGACGCGATGACGTCGACGTGATTCGGGAAGTCGCCGAACCCGATGGTCACGCTGAGCGGAACGCGTTCGGCCTCAAGGAGTCGTCCGTCAAAGGTCGCGCCGGGAAGAAATCCAAACGAGACGTGCTTGACGCGCGGCCGCGACGCCACAAACGGCGCGAGCCGATCACTGCCCTCGCCCACGGCGCGCACGACGCACCCACGCTCGATCGAGAAGCGAATCGGCGCGGCGATCTTCGCAAGCTCCTTGGGCGGAAAGACGAACGCATCCGCCACGAAGTCGCCGTGCATCGACGTCGGACGGCCTTGGATCGACACTTGTCCGGGAAGAAATGCAAGCTGGCCGCGGACGACCGGCATCGGCGTCGCTGTAAAGACAAAACCGGTTGCCCGCCGCGTCGCGCGGCGGAGATGACGCGCGGGGCCCGGAACATCGAGTACGGCGCGGAACGTTGCACCGGCCGATGTCACTTCGACGCGCTGGGCGCGCTTCAATCGAGCGAGAAGTTGCGACTGCGTCGCGCCAAGCGCGGAGGTGTCGAGTTGAGCGAGCACACGAGCAACGGACGCGTCGTCGAGATCAGGAAGGCTCACGACCCGCCCGCCACCTGCGAGATAGGCGCGCATTGGCACAGTGTCATACAGCGTCACGGAAGCGAGTTCAAGGACCGCGTCGGGAAGAGCCGCGGCAAAGGCTTCAATCAAACGGCGTTCCGCTACAAGCTGGTCGTAGCCGGAGCACTCGATTTCGGTCACGTACGGCGATCGCGCGGAAAGCGCCGCGCGCGTCGCCACCAAGAACGCGGTCGGCAGACCCGTGGGAATCGTCAAGAGAATTCGCTCGTTCGAGCTCATTCCGAGCAGATCGCTTACGACCCGATCGGCAGCGAGTCTCGCGGTCGCTCGGCGAACCTCGCCTTCGCGGTCGTCGATCGTCATCCGTCATCCACCGCCCACGAGCGTGACAATTTCGACGACGTCGCCGTCGGCGAGGCATCGCTCCGCGTGCTGGCGGCGGGGAACGAGGCCACGGTTCACCTCAACGGCGCACGCACTCATCGGGCGCGAAGTTGTCAGTGCGATGCACTCAAGGAGCGTCGCGACGGTACAACCGCCGTCGATTTCCCTCGTTTCGCCGTTGACGATGATCTGCATCCCGGCGAGTGTATGTCATCGCTCAGCGGAACAAACGCATGGCTACCTTCGCCCGGACGCTCCTCGGAATCACCTGTCTGAGCGTTGTGCTCGTCGCGTGTTCCCCACCTGACTACGACACGAGTACGCCGCAGAAGACGCTGGACGCGATGCAGAAGATGGTCGAGGACGAACGTCCCGATCTCCTGCCGACGCTGCTCGAGATCAAGGCTCGCGACATCACCTTCGATGACGGTGTGACAGAAGCGAGCGCGATCGGCGACGTCAAGAAGAAGCTGGGTGAGACGTTGGCGCGGCTGTGGCGAGTTTCCAAGAAGCTGCGCGAGCGCTGGCCGCAGCAAGTGGAAAAGGAGCTGGCATTGGCAAAGGCCGCTGCGATCGCGCGCGCGGCCAAGACGGCGGGTTCGTCCGTCGCGTCGGCCAGTCCGGCGCGCAATGACATCGGCGACATCTTGAGTCGCGTGTTCGCGGACCCATTCGGATACATCACCGATCAGCGAAAAGACCTCGTTGCGGAAGACATGTCGGACGGCACCGGCTCAATCTCGTGGAAGGGGGAGCCACTTTGGCAGGGGGCGGTCACCATGATCGAAACGAGTGACGGTTGGCGCCTTACCGTTCCCATCGAGTTCGTGCAGCAGAGCGAGTATTGGCCGCAGACGCGCCACGAGTGGGCGGTCGTTGCTGCGATGATGCTCGGCATCGAAAACTCGCTCAAGGACTTCGAACGCGAGCTCGATGCTGGCACGTTCCGGGATCTTCGGCAGGCAAGCGAACGCGTAGGGCGGCTGGTTGGCGAGTCGGTGGTGGTGCAATCGATCATCTATGCGTCGATGAAACAGAACGCGCCCGATCGACCGAAGTGATTTGGTTGGCACGATCCATGCATAGGGGACATCGCCGCAACCGCAGCCGGCTCGACGGGCCGCCATTCCCAACGGAGGGAACGACGGCGCCGAACCGGCTGTGGCTTTCACGCGGCAAGGAGAATGTGTCCCATGCTTCGTTCATGCTGCACCCCGCAAACCGCGGGCTTTCGTCGCCTCAATAACGGCTGGTTCCATGGAGTCGTGCCCACGATCATGCCAGCCGCAATGGCCTGCGGGTCGGACGCCGAACAGGTCTCAGACGAGACCTACCGCTTGCCAGTAGACGTCATCGAGAAGAACGGCGCCTTCGTCGTAACGGCGTCGGTCCCCGGTTTCAGGAAGAATGAGATCAGCGTCGAGTTCCACGAAGGAACGCTGACGGTTGCCGCGATCCGCTCGGCATCGACGGAATCGTCAGGGCCCGCCGGTACGGCCACGCCAACGGCTGACCCAGCGGATGAGAGTGTCACCTGGCATCGTCGTGAACGTCGAACTGTCAATGTGACGCGTTCGATTCGGATGCCCGATGGTGTGACTGGCGAGGGTGTCAGCGCGTCCGTCGTGGATGGTGTTCTGACCGTGACGGTGCCGCAGACGCCAAGCAAGAAGCCGCAGAAGGTGCAGATCAACTAACACCGTCGCAGCGGTTGACGCTTCCGGAGATCCCTCACATCGGTGCCACCCTCGAAAGGTGGCGCCGATTTTCTTACTCTTTACGTCCCGAGAAAAAGCCAATGAATGACGACAAAGAGCGGAATGAGAATCGCGCCCGACCACATCATGTACCCGAAGAATGAGGGCATGCGGACGCCGGACTCCTCGGCGATTGATCGCACCATAAAGTTAGGTCCATTGCCGATATAGGTGTTCGCGCCCATGAACACAGCGCCGAGCGACACCGCGGTCAACAGTGGCTCGCTAATCTGGTTGCCGTCGGTGAGTGTGACGAGGACGTCGCCTAGGGAGTCAGTGAGCACGTCGGCCGCTTGGAGGAAGACAACGTAGGTCGGCGCGTTGTCGAGGAAACTTGATAAGAGCCCGGTCGCCCAGAAGAAGTGACCCGGGGTCGAGAGTCCGAGCTGATCGCCTTGCGAGCGCAGCACTTCCAGCGGCACATGCATGGCCACGAAGATGCCGACGAAAATGGCCGCGACTTCGGCGATCGCGCCGAACGAAAACCGGTTCGCCTCGCGCACTTTCTTCGGCGTGAGCAGCATGCTGAGTCCGGCGCACAGTAAGAGGATGACCTCACGCGCGTAGATCGGCGGATGGATGTCCGTGAACGGAAGTCGCCGACTCGTGTCCACGAACGCCACGGTCGCGACGACGAGCGCGAGCCAAAGGAGATTCAGCGTGCCGGTGACGCGGAGCGACCGAACGCGGACGCGATCGAGGAGCTTGTTGGCATCGGGCTCGTTCTTCCAATACACCGAATCGATCACGAAATACAGCGTGAGAAGCACCGCCGAACATGTCGCCCATTCTTTCCAAAGCGTCAGCGTCCACCAGAACGGCACGCCGCGGAGATAGCCCATGAAGAGCGGCGGGTCGCCGATCGGCAGCAGGGTGCCGCCTATGTTGGAGACGAGAAAGATGAAGAAGACGACGGTGTGGACGCGATACTTTCGCTCGGAGATGGTCGCGAGCAGCGGACGAATCAGGAGGACGCTGGCACCGGTTGTTCCCACGACGCTCGCGATCAACGTGCCGAACGCGAGGATTGCCGTCGTCGTTCGCGGTCGAGCGATGAAGTCGCCTTCGATGTGAACGCCGCCGGAAATCACGAATAGCGCGAAGAGCAGCACGATGAACGGAACGAAGTCGAGTGCGATGGCGTGCGTGGCGGCCCCAGCCGCGATCGGCGCCGATTCGCTGAAGACGACGTAGGCCAGTGTCGCGAACGCAGCGACCAAGGACAGCGCCAGCTTGTTCGCGTTTTTATGCCACCAACCCGCGCAGGCCGGTATCAGCGGCAAGATCGCGATTGCGAGCAGGAAGCTGGCAAATGGAGCGCAGCCAATCCACCAGAGCGGAGGCAGCGCACGCGAGCCGTGCGGGGCGGCCGCAGCGTCGCCGTGCGGCGCGAGGAAGTACCCTAGGACGGCGGTCGCAGCCAGCAATGTTGCGCCGATAAGTCCCCACGCTTGAATGACGGGATTGGTTGCGTGGAAGACCTCGGCGTCACGGAGGTGCGCGTCGCGTCCGCGGTCATGATCGTGCTCGTGTGTTGATACGGGACCGGTCATCGGTGAGGAGCGTAGCGTAGGTTGCTAGTGGATCGCGGTGATATCGTGCGGGCATGCTCGTTGCCGTCGCCGTCTGCATGCTTCAGCTCGCGCCAGCGCACGCGCAGGCGAAAGTGCCATCTGCGCCGACTCGTTCTGCTGCTGCCTGCACGATCTATGGGCAGTTCACACGCCAACTCGACGAACTTGAACGACCAGTCTCGATCGCCTTCGCTAGCGACGGGCGTTGCGCGATTGTCGAAGCCGACGCGCGCCGCGTACGAGTGATCGCCCGTGACGGTGTCGAACTCGCGCGGTTCGAAGGCAATACATTGCCGTGGTCGCTCGCGACCGGCAGCGACGACGGCGCGCCGCTCGCGGTCGCCTTCGGACCGGATGATCGCCTGACGTTGGCAGCGCCGCGGCGCATCGCAACGTTCGCCCGCGACGGTTCACCGTGGCGCCTTTTCACAGGCGTTGCTTCCGCGGAGCCGGTCGCAATCGCGTGGCGCGGTACCGAGCTTCTCGTTGCCGACCGAGCGCTCGGAGTGCTCGTTCTCTCTGCTGAAGGCGTTGAGCGACAGCGCATTCGTGACGGACTTCTGCGCCCCGGCGGAATCGCAGTGGCGCCGAACGGGGGTTTTTTCGTCAGTGACGAGGACCGTCACGTAATCGCCCGCTTCGCGCCGGATGGGACGCTCGAAAAAACATTCGGCGACCGTGGCGCGTTTCCCGGCCTCTTCAACGGGCCGCGCGGCCTTGCGATCAGCGGTGATTGCCTCTACGTCGCGGACGAACTGAATCACCGCATTGAAGTACTTTCCTTTGACGGTGAGTTTCGGGGGCAGTGGGGGATGCACGCCGTTGTTCCGCGCGAGGGGGCGGGCAAGATTCATTATCCAACTGCGATTGCGATCGCGCCAGACGGATCAAGCGCGATCGTCGCCGAGCCCTTTGAGCGGCGCATCCAGACCTTTGTGGCGCTCGACGCGTCGTCGGCGGCTGCCGCCACGATGCCAGCGCTCGGTGGCGTGCAGAGTCATTTCGGCGCGAGCTTGGCTGCGGACGGCGATTTACTCCTGTTGCACGAACCAGAAACCGCGAGCGTGTTCGTGTTCGATCTTCGCGGTGCGACACCGATTCACGTGACGACCTTTGGCGGCGCTGGGGCGGCGCTCGATCGTTTCAGTCGCATTGTCGGCCTCGGTGTCGACGCGATCGCGCAGCGCGTGGTTTCAATCGATGGCGGCAATCAACGGCTCGCGGTGTTCCAGTTGGCGCGCGATCGAGCTGAGTCGCTCAAGATGGATCCGTTCATGGCACGACTGGTGCGTTCATGGACGTTCGACGCGTGGGCAACGGCGGTCGCCAGTTTCAGCGGTGGCGCGCCGAAGTCCACACTCGCCCCGTCAAGCATCGCGCGGGCGCCGGATGGCTGGTGGATCTATGACGCGCTGGAAGGACTGATCGTTGGCACGGATGCTCGCCTCGCGCCGCGCTCGGTGCTCAAGACGGGTGTCCGCGGTGGTACCTCACTCGCCGCCGATGCGAATGGCTTCGCGATCGCTGTACCGGGAATCGGCGCGGTCGAACTCCTCGATGCCGCGGGCGATCGGAAAGAGACGATTCGCGGGGAGGGGGCAACGCGATTAATTCGTCCGACGAGCGTCGCGTACAGCGACTCGGGCGCGCTCGTGATCACCGACGCGGCGACGGATCGAGTGTTGTTCCGCCGCGGTGCGACGCTCTCGGCGGTTGGGGCACGCGGCATCAGCGACGGAGATTTCTGGCAGCCTGACGGCGTGTGTGCCTTCGGGGGCGGCCGCGTCGCGGTTGTCGATCGAGGCAATCATCGAGCCCAAGTGTTGACGAACGACGGCGCGTGGGTGATGACGTTTGGACTCGGGCGGGCGTACACGAAGCCGCGCAGTGGAGGTGAATCATGACGGCGGGTGAATCATGAAGGCGTGGGTGGCAGTCGCACTGTTAGCAGCGATCGTCGCGACGAGTGCGTGTGATCGGGCGCAGCCCCCAAGCATCAGCGCAGCGACCGAGCCGCCCCCGGTGCCGGTCGCGGCTCTCCAGCCGGTCACGGCATCGCCGCCTGTTGTCGCCGAACCCGTGCACGCGTGGCACTCGACGACGTCAGGAGATGGCGGATTCACGGCGCGTTGGTACACGGACCCGGATCCGATCGTTGCGAGGGATCCGTTCAGCGTCACGATCGAACTCTTTGCCGATGATGCCTGCACAACGCCGCTCGTCGGCGGCGTACTGGCGCTAGACGCGGCAATGCCTCATCACGGGCACGGTATGAACGTCCAGCCGAAGATCACCGCCGTCGGTCCCGGGCGCTATCGTGCTGATGGAATGCTGTTCCACATGTTCGGGCGCTGGGAACTGTTCTTTGACCACACGACCGACGGTCAGACCGAACGCGCACAAACCACAGTTGTTTTGCAAGCAGTACCGTGACCACCACCGTGAATAGTGATACACGCCTCCATCTGATTGCGCTTCCGCTCGCTGTGCTTGGGTTGGCAGTCGGGATCATGCTCGTGTGGCTTGAGCCCCTCGCGAGTCTGCGGCAGCGACCAACGCCAGCAATGGGGCGCAGCGCATCAGAGGTCAAACTCGCGGCCGCGCCGTTGCCCGTCGAACTGACCGACGAGGAGTTAGCTTTCGCGCGGACGTTCTCGCCGTTGCCACCGCCTCGGGAAGACCCGACAAACGCGCGCTCTCAGGATCCCCGAGCGGCGGCACTCGGCCAAGCGCTCTTTTTTGAAAAGCGACTTTCAGGCAGTGGCGCACTCTCCTGCGCCTCGTGCCACGACCCGCGCCAGCACTTCGCCGATGGCAAGATCGTTGCCGAGGGGATCGGTCGCGGTGAGCGCAACACACTGACGCTGGTGAACGCGGCGCATCATCGCTGGTTCACATGGGACGGACGTAGCGACTCGATGTGGGCGCAGGGGCTTGATCCGCTTGAAGATCCACTCGAGATGGGCGGAAATCGGGTCGCGATTGTGCGACTCGTCGCGCGAGACTCCGCGTACCGAACCGCGTATGAGCGAGCGTTCGGGCCAATTCCTCCGATTGACTCGAACCGTCTCGGCGGACCGCGCATCCCTGACGCCGCGAAGCCCGTGCCCCTCGATGTCGATGACCCGCTGCATGTCGAGTGGACCGCGATGCGAGAGATCGATCGAGATCGCGTCGATCGGGTCTTCTCAAACGTCGGGAAGGCGCTCGCGGCCTACCAGCGCCTTCTCGTCGACAACGATTCACCGCTCGATCGCTTCATTGCGGGTCTGGCCGCCGATGGGAAGACGACGACCGCTCCACTCGAGGCAAACGAGTTGCGCGGTCTTCAGCTCTTTGTCGGGAAGGCGAACTGCGTGCAGTGCCATCACGGCCCAACACTCACCGACGGCGAGTTCCACAACATCGGCGTCCCCGTCGCAGGTGGCGGACTGCCGACGGATGCGGGGCGATACGAGGGGGTGGCGCGCCTCAAACGCAATCCCTTTGGCGCGGCCGGTGCGTTCAGCGACGCGCCAGAGTCTGAGGTCGCGGTTGTCAGTCAAGGGCTCGTGAATTCGCCGGAGCAGTGGGGCAGTTTCCGTACGCCGTCGCTCCGCGGTGTGGCGAACACGGCGCCCTACATGCACGCGGGACAGTTCGCCACGCTTGAGGATGTCGTTCGCTTCTACTCCACGCTCGAAGGCGCGGTGCAACTCGATCATCATCGAGAAACGCTGCTCAAACCGCTCCACCTCACGGAAGCGGAGATCGCGGACCTTTCGGCGTTTCTCGGCGCGCTCACTGGCACCGGGCCCGCCGAGGAATTCTGTTCGGCCCCAGACTCCCCGCTCGCTCCGCGTTCGATCGCGCGCTGATCCCGCGCCGAGCCCAGCTTCCGGCGGAGTTCTTTCTCGAACTTCCAGGTTCGACGGCTCCGAACCGGAAGTACACTCGAATTGACCTTACGGAGAATCACTCGATATGACTTCCATTGACCGGCGGGATACCGCACGGAGTTCGTTTCGTTCTGAGACCGTCACTGGCGCCGCGCTGAGGGCGAACGCACGGGCCGAGTTCGCTAACCACTGGTGGGGGCACGGCTGGAGTCGCGCTCGCGTCACACTGGTCGTCGGGCTCGCGGCCTTGGCTTCGTCGATGATCTCGACTCAATTTGCGTCGGCGCATGAAGACGACCCTAAGGCGTCCGAGAAGCACCGAACTATCTTCGGTCCAGCGTGGCGCGAGGCCGACGGTGGAGTCGCAGGTGAGAACTTTTCCGCGAGTGGTGTCGCGCTGAAGGCGTGGTTCCCGGTCAACAACTTTGATCAGGCGGGCATTGCGAACACCAGCGCGAGCGACGCGTGGGGATACGTGACCCCGGGCGGCAAAGAGATTGCGATCGTTGGACTCTCCGGAGGGACCGGATTCGTCGACGTGACGAATCCCGCTGCTAGCACCATCGTCGGCTTCATCCCGGGCCCGACAAGCCTGTGGCGCAACGTGAAGATTTTCCAGCACTGGTGCTACGCCGTGAGTGAGGGTGGCAGCGGAATTCAAGTCATCGATCTCAGCAATATCGATGCAGGTCAAGTAACACTCGTGAACACCGTGACGACCGGGGGCGATGCGAAGACCCACACGATGATCATCAACGAACAGACCGGATACCTCTATCGAATGGGCGGCGGTTCCAACGGTATCCGGATCTACAACCTCAACTCGAACCCAGCGAGCCCGGCGTTCACCGCCCAGTGGCAGAGCAAGTACACCCACGACGGATTCGTCACGAACTACGACAGCGGCCCGTACGCAGGAAAAGAAATATTCGTCGCCTGCGGTGGCTTGAACGGCGGCTTCGCAGGCACGGGCATCGACATCATCGACGTCACGGACAAGGCAAACATTCAAGTGCTGGGCAGCCTGCAATATCCGAACGCAGCGTACTGCCATCAGGCGTGGTACACGCCCGACAAAAAACACATCTACATTAACGACGAAATCGACGAGGCAAACTTCGGAATTTACTCGCAGGGCCGAATCGTCAATATTGAGAACCTTGCAGCGCCGTTCCTCGCAGGCACGTACACGACGGGCCTGCAGACCGTTGATCACAATTTGTATGTGCGCGACAACAAGCTCTTCTGCTCGAACTATAAGAGCGGAATCCAGATCTTCGATACGACCGATCAAGTGAATCCAGTCCGCATCGCTTGGTTCGATACCTATCCGGAATCGGATAGCGGCGGATACGCGGGGCTCTGGTCGAACTATCCATACTTCCCCTCGGGAACCGTAATTGGGAGCGATATCGAACGAGGCCTGTTCGTGTGGCGTCTCGAGCTTCCGGTCGCAGACTTCGCGTATCAGCAGGGGCTGCCGGTTTTCGTCAACCCACTCGGCGGACAAACGCTCGATCTTACGATTACGCCAAAGGCTGGCGAGTCGATAGTGCGGGGAAGCGGCAAGCTCACCGTGAAAGTCGGTGCCGGATCGCCTGTTGAGTATCCGTTGGCGTCGCTGGGCGGGAATACGTATCGGGCCACTTTCCCCGCGTTCGACTGCGGTACGCCGTTCACGTACTCGTTCTCAGTGGTGGGTACCAGCGGGATCGTGACTGCAGATCCGCCGGGCGGAATCAATGCTATTGCGGCACTGAGCGAACCGATCAGCTTGGAGGAAACCTTCGAGGCGGGATCAAACGGTTGGACAGTTGGTGCTCAAGGCGACAACGCCACTGCGGGTCAGTGGGTGCAGGTGAATCCGATCGGTACCGGCGCCCAGCCCGAGGACGATCACACACCCGGCAACGGAACGACTTGCTGGATCACGGGGCAGGGAACCGCTGGCGGTTCGCTGGGCGAGGCCGATGTCGACAACGGAGCGACGACGCTTGTCTCGCCGATTTTCGATCTGAGCCCGATCTCCGATCCGCTGGTGAGCTACTGGCGTTGGTACTCCAACAACCAAGGCAGTAACCCCGGCACCGACACCATGCCTATCTCGATCTCGAACAATGGTGGAGCCACATGGGTACTTCTTGAGAGCGTCACCCAGAATGCGGGGGCTTGGGTCAAGAAGACTTGGCACGTCAGCGACTTCGTTGCACCGACCGCGAACATGCGGATTAAGTTCGTTGCGAAAGATGACGCGCCTGGCTCGGTGGTCGAAGCTGGTATCGACGATCTCACCGTGAGCAACTACGAGTGCGCTGCCGATGTCTTCGGTGACCTCAACGGCGACGGCGCGGTCAACGCCGCCGACTTGGCGGTGTTGCTCGGACAGTGGGGAGCTGCTGGTAGTGCAGATCTCAATGGCGACGGCATTGTCGACGCTGCCGATCTCGCGGCGCTCTTGGGTGCGTGGTCGTAAGCGGAGACTCGGCGCGGAATTGAACCCGAATTGATGATCGACTCATCTGACCGTTGGCCGTTCCTTGGAGCGGCCAACGGTCGTTTCCATCTGCCGACTTGCGGAACGACCCTGCGCGCCGCCATCATGCAACCCGGAGGTCTCTTGATGCATGTTCGCTCGGTGATCGCGATCGCCAGTCTCTTCCTCGTCATTGGTGCGGCCGCTCAGGACGATCGGTCTGCGACAAAGCCGATCCTTGCGCCACTTGCTCCCTTCACCGAGGCCATCAACGGCACGACGTTGCAGCTCACGATGGTGCCCGTGACTCCGAAGGACGGGTCCACCCCGTTCTTCATCGCCTCGACGGAAACAACGTGGGATGTCTACGACGCGTTCGTCTTTGGATTCGACAAGACGGAGCGAGCTGCCGACGGTACCTCGTCAAGCGCCTCTCCCGAAGCGGACGCGGTCACGCGCCCGAGTAAGCCGTATATCTCGATGGATCGTGGCTTCGGACACGCGGGTTTTCCGGCTATCTCCGTCTCGTACCTCGGCGCGAAGAAGTGCTGTGAGTGGATGAGCGCGAAGACGGGCAAACGCTATCGACTCGCAACGCTCAAGGAATGGCAAGCGGCGTGCGCTCTCGCGGCGATTCCGTCGTCCGATGTCAAGGACTTTGCGTGGTGTGCGGAGAACGCTGGCGGGAAAACGCACGCGGTGGGGACAACGAAGAAGGACGCGCTCGGCAGCTACGACCTGTATGGCAACGCGAGTGAATGGGTCACGAGCGACGAGGGCAAGGGCGTAACGTTAGGCGGCACGTTCAAAGGCGCTGCTGACACACTCGGGTGCGCCTTGGTCGTGCCATATACGCCCGATTGGAACGCGAGCGACCCGCAATACCCGAAGAGCAAGTGGTGGCTTGCCGACGGGGGTTTCGTTGGATTCCGAATGGTGTGCGAGACGGCGAAGCCGTGACGCTTCTTCTTTATGAGCTTGTGTATGCAACATGATCAACATGGTCAACATGGTCAACATGGTCAACATGGTCAACATGGTCAACATGGTCAACATGGTCAACATGGTCAACGTCATCAGGTCAGCCGTCGTGACTTCGTGAAGGCAACTTCCATCGCGGCCGCAGGGCTCGGTGCGCTCGGTGTCGTACCAAGCGTCTGGGGCGCCGCCCGCGCCGATGACCGACTCAAAGTCGGACTGGTTGGATGCGGCGGGCGCGGCTCTGGCGCGATCCGCCAAGCGCTCAACGCCGATAAGGGCGCGGTGCTTTGGGCGATCAGCGACATGTTCCCGGACAAGATAGACGTGTGCCTGAAGGGACTTGCCGAGGCATCGGAAGAGCCCGACGGAAGTTCCGCGGCGTCGCCGTATGCGTCGTGCCTCGACTGCCCAAAAGAGCGGCAGTTCAGCGGGTTCGATTGCGCTGACAAGCTCATCGCCAGCGGTGTCGATGTCGTGCTCCTCTGCACCCCTCCGCACTTCCGGCCGATGCATCTTGCTGCGGCGGTGAAGGCGAAGAAGCACGTCTTCTGCGAGAAACCGATGGCGGTCGACGCGACGGGTGTGCGTTCGATCATTGAGAGCGCTGCCGCCGCGAAGGCGCAGGGGACGTCGCTTATGAGCGGCTTCTGTTGGCGGTACTCGCTGCCTGAGCAAGCGATCTACGGGCAGATCACGAGCGGGCAACTGGGCCGTGTGCTCTCGGCGCATTCGACCTATCACACGAGTCCGATCTGGACGAAGAAACGGCAGCCGGATTGGAGCGACATGCAGTTCCAGATGCGCAACTGGCCGCACTTTCTCTGGCTCGGCGGCGACCACATCGTCGAGCAGGCGTGCCACTCGATCGACAAGATCAATTGGGCCATGGGCAATCGGCCGCCCGCGCGCATCACAACGCTCGGCGGTCGTGCGATGCGTGACGGGCCTGAGTACGGCAACGCGTACGACCACTTTGCAGTAATTTATGAGTACGACGACGGTTCCCGTGCGTTCCTGACGACGCGGCAAGAACCGCACTGCTCGAACGAGAACAAAGATTGGGTCGCCTGCGAGAACGGCGTCTGCTTCATCAACGGATGGGCACCGCAGGAGACGCGCGTGGAAGGTGCGAAGCCGTGGAAGTACGAAGGCCCGACGCCCGACATGTACCAGACCGAGCACGATCAATTGTTTAGGGCGATCCGCGCTGGCGCGCCGGTGAACGACGGGCACTTCATGGCGCAGAGCACATTGATGGCGATTGCGGGCCGTGAGGCCTGCTACAGCGGCCAGACGCTCACCTGGCAGCAGATGCTCGATTCGACGCAGCATCTCGTTCCAACGTCGTACGACATGCAGACCGCACCGCCTGAACCCATCATTCCGATGCCGGGCAAGCATGCGTTCTCCTAACACTGCACAGTGAATCGCTTCTCGCAGGAGTCCCGACCATGACCGTACAGTTTGATTCCACCCGCCGGGCGGCCGTCGCGGCGACCGTGCTCGCCCCCTTCGCGGTTTCGGCGCTTGTCCGGGGTGCGACGACCGCGAACGCGCTGCAAATTGGCGTGATTGGTTGTGGAGGGCGCGGCACCGGTGCCGCGCTCGACGCGCTCGCTGCATCGAGCGACGTGCGAATCGTGGCGCTCGCCGATCTCTTTCGCGACAAGGTCGATGCCTGCCGCGGCAATCTTGCGAAGGAAGCGAGCGATCGCGCGGCCGTCGAACCAGCGCGCTGTTTCGACGGCTTTGACGCGTATCAGAAGCTGCTCGCGACCGACGTCGACATCGTGATTCTGGCGACGCCGCCAGGATTCCGGCCCATTCACTTCGCTGCGGCCGTAGACGCGGGGAAGAACATCTTCATGGAAAAGCCGTGCGCCGTTGACGGCCCTGGCATTCGACTGGTCATGGAAAAGGCGAAGGTCGCCGACGCGAAGAAGCTCTGCGTCGTCGCGGGCACGCAGCGCCGCTCTCAGCCGAGTTACATCGCGGCGATGGAGCGGCTCCATCGAGGTGATCTCGGGCGGTTAGTCGCTGGACGGTGCTACTGGAATCAAGGTGGGCTGTGGAACGTTGAGGCGAACGCGAGTAAGTCCGATGTTGAGAACCAGATTCGCAACTGGCTCTACCACTCGTGGCTCTCAGGTGATCACATCGTTGAGCAGCATGTGCACCAACTCGACGTGATGAACTGGGGCTTCGGACGTCACCCAGCGCTCGCCCGCGGCGTCGGCGGTCGGCAGTCGCGCACCGAAGCGAAGTTCGGACACATCTATGATCACTTCGGCGTCGAGTACGTCTATCCGGCCGCGAAGGGACAGGAAGCATTCGGAGACGCGTTCGTGCTCTCGATGTGCCGTCAGCAGGACGGCACCGTCGGTCGCGTCGAAGAAGTGATCACGGGATCTGACGGCCTCGCCACGCTTCGCCCAGGCAGTGCTGAGTTTGTCGGAGCGAAGAAGTGGACCTTCGACGGACCAAACCCCAATCCCTACGTCGAGGAACACAAGCGATTGCAGGAGGCAGTGCGCGCGGGACAGCACGTCAACGAGGCGACGCAGGTTGCGGAAAGCACGCTGACAGCAATTCTCGGGCGCATGGCGGCCTACAGCGGTGAGGAAGTGACGTGGGATCAAGCACTCAACAGCAACGAGCGACTCATGCCCGAGGTGGTCGAGTTCGGCTCACGTCCCGTCGCGCCGGTCGCGATACCCGGCAAGACGAAGATCGGCTGAGTTCGAGCGGGTCGCGTGGTGTGGCCACCCCGCCGTCGTGCGCTCGCGGACCACTCCCTCGGCGCCGTGCTCGACGATGCGCGCCTCATATCCACAAAAACTCCGCATGATTGCGAGTCCTTCGTCGGGCTGTAGCACAACGAGCGCGCTCGCGAGCGCATCGACGACCGCACCGGATGGTCCGATCACCGTCGCTTCCAAGTGCAGCGTTGAACCCATACCCATCGTGTGATCTAACACGTGTGAGTAGCGCACGCCGCCGATGTTGATGAACTGTTCCGCGTCGCCGCTCGTCGAGACACTGGCGTTCGCGAGGAGCAAGGAGTCTCCATCGGCTGTGGCAACGGTCCAGCCGCGCGACCCGGGCGGCGCATCGCCGGCCGCGATGTCTCCGGCGATCGCGACCAAGGCGCTCGGGCAGTCGTGCGTTCGAAGCGTTTCGATGGCTTGCTCCGCTGCGAATCCCTTGCCGATGCCTCCGAGATCGAGGCGCATCTCGGGCTTCCGGAGCGTCACGGTATGGCCCGCAGGATCGACCAGCACCGAGTCGCCGCCACATCGCGCTCGAGCCGCGTCGATCGACGCTTGATCGGGGACATCGCCGCTGCGCCGCGCCTCGCGCCAAAGCAGCGTCAGTGGACCGAGCGTGACATCGAACGCGCCATCGGTTCTCACGCGGATGTCCTGCGCCGTCCCCAAGACGAGCAGCAGGTCGTCGCTTACGGAGACCGCTTCGTCGTGGGTTCGCGACAAACGCATGACTTCGGAGTCGTCGCGGTAGTCGCTCATCACCTGTTCAAGCTCATTCAATCGAGCGAACGCGGCCCGCGCTGCGTCGAGCGCAGTTGCTTCGTCAGGCGCGACGACGGTCACCTTCGCCTCGACGCCCATGACGAGTTGCCGGTAGCTGAACTCGAGTGGCGCGCAGCCCCACAGCACCATCACCGAAGCCACAAACGCTCCCGAGAGAAACGGACGAGCCGTTAGAACGGCATCGCTCCCTGGAAACCGCGCATGTGGCAGCTTCCGCCGTTCTTCGCGTGATAGTCTTGGTGATAGTCCTCAGCGCGAACGTAGTTGTTCACGGGCGCGATCTGGGTAACGATCTTCTTGTTCTTGAATGCATCAAGCGTCGCGAGCTTGGCGACGATCTCTTGAGCGACCTTTGCTTGCTCATCGCTCGTGGTAAAGATCGCCGAGCGGTACTGCTCGCCGTAATCGGGCCCTTGGCTATTCAACGTTGTCGGATCATGAATGCGGAAGAACTGCTTCACCAGATCGCGGTAGCTCACGAGCTTCGGATCGAACGTGATCTTGACGACCTCCGCGTGGCCGCTGTCGCCATTGCACACCTGCTTGTAGCTCACGGTAGCGCTCTTTCCGCCAGCGAAGCCGCTCTCCGCATCGACGACACCAGCGCTGTGCGCGAATGCGTCTTCGACGCCCCAGAAGCAACCGCCGCCGAAGTATGCGGTCTCGATTGCGGGTTGCGACTCGGCGGGAACCGGATCGCCCTTCTTGATGAACTTCATGGCAGCGCTATTGAGACAGTAGCGCTTGCCCGTCGGCGCTGGACCATCGTCGAACACATGTCCCAAGTGGGCACCGGTGCGAGCGTCGAGGATTTCGGTACGCGCCATGCCGTACGTTCGGTCTTCGCGCTCGATCACGTGCGCGGGATCGAACGGCGAATAGAAACTGGCCCAGCCCGACTTCGAGGTGAACTTGTGCTCACTCTTGAAAAGGGGAAGCCCACCGACGACGCAAACGTACATGCCTTCCGCCTTGTTGTCGGTAAAGACACCGCAGAATGCGGGCTCGGTGCCAGCGTCGAGGACGATGTGACGCACGTCCGCAGGCAGCGATTTCGCGGCGCTCTCGACTTGATCCTTCGTCCATGGGGTGATGTCGTACCCTGACTTCGAATAATTCCGGCGCGACTTCATGGCTTCTGACTTCGACTGCTCCTGCGGTGACGAGGCTGCGGGCAAGGTGGTCTCCTTGGTTGAGTCGGGGCTGAGTTCGGTCGTTGGCGGGGCGCTTGCGGTGTGAACGGCTGCTGCAAGCGCGGACGCGCCGATCGCCGCGCTCACAAGTGCGATGATTCTCCAAGCAACAGTGGTCTTCATGGGATTCCTCAATCAAGTCCTGCGGTGCGGTCGCCCGGTTCGGTTGTGTGACCGAGCGGGGAGGCTTCGCCCGTTCGCGGCGAGCGAGCCTTCGTCGCGACGCCGCACGTGTCCTGACCAACCTTCGAGCGGAGGTAGCATGTCGATTCGTGGTGAACGCTCGATCGTCAACCATTGTGCTCGGATGCCTCGCAGTTGTCACAGTTACAGCAGGTTTTTCGGGCTGTTCTGCGCCGCCTGCAGCGGTTTCGCTCGGTGACGGATCCACGCGTCGGGAGGCGACCATGCCGCCTGCCTTGCAACTGGCGTCAGCCGACGCCATCCGTGAGCACGTCGGGAGGGAGTTTTTCGACAGCTTCACGGCCGCACAGTGGGTCGAGCGGCATGCTGAGCTCGGGCAGCATGAGCCACCAGAGGACTGGGCAGCGGCAGCCCGCGGAGCGGTCGCGGAACTTCGTGCGTCGCACACCGAGTACATCTCGCCGGACGATCCGCGGCACGCCGCACTCCGCGCGATTTTCCTGCCGAACGAATCGCTCGTCGAGCGCGACGGTATCGGGATCGACGTCGTCCAGCGCGATGGACGATCTTTCGTTAGCCGGGTAGCGGCAGCGTCGTCAGCAGCGGCGCTCGGACTTATCCGGGGTGACGAGATCGTTTCATGTGACGGTGTGCCGTTCGAGCCAGTCCGATCGCTTGAGGGCAAGGAGAGCGTGCTACTCGAACTCCGTCATTCGCCTCTTGAATCGACATCGTTTCGGACCGTCCCCATCAAGCGCGAGTGCGTGCGCGCCTCGTGGCTTGCGGCGCAACGAGCAGGAGCCCACACCGAGTCGACGGGCGACGTCTTCGTGCGCGTGATTCCGATCTATAGCGGCGCGGGTGACGAGTATCTTCAGGCGCTTGAGGACGACATCTGCGGACCACTGCGGCGCTGCGATGCCCTCGTGCTCGATCTACGTGACGGCTTCGGCGGATGCACGCCGGAGTGGGCCCGGCTCTTTTCGACCGACGTGCCCATCGTCGATTCAGTTGATCGCAACGGCCGTAAGACTCGTTACGACTCGCAGTGGCGCGGTGAGCTCGTTCTCCTCGTGAACGGCGGGACGCGGAGCGGGAAGGAAATGCTCGCGCGATCACTTCAGCGCAGTGGACGCGCGACGATTGTCGGCGAACGAACGGGCGGGGCGGTGTTGGGCGGGCGGCTCTTCGAGTTGCCCGACGGCGGGCTGCTCTACCTCGCGACGCAGGACGTGCGGATCGACGGTGAACGACTCGAGGGAGTCGGGGTCGTTCCCGATGTCGCGGTCGCCGATGACATCGCCTTCGCGGCTGGTCGCGATCCGGCTCTGGCCCGCGCGATTGAGGTCGCGGCGGAGAAGGTCCGCGATGCACGACGCGCGGGTACGCTCCCCGGCTGCCCACCATGAACACCTCACAACTCATCGCGCTGCACGAAACGAATCGCGGTCAGATTCACGGCCTGCTCGGCGGTCTGACTGATCAGCACTTGGAGCTTTGCCCCTATCCCGGCGGTCACGATCTTCGTTGGGTGCTCGGGCACCTCGCCGTGAGTCTTGATTTCTGTGGCAGCGTTCTTGGGCTCGCCCCAGCGGTGCCTGCGGAGTGGGGCAAGCAGTTCGGCCCGGGATCGAGCGGCAAGACCTCGGGGGGACCGAACCTCGCTGAACTCGTCGCCGCCCTTGATAGTGGACACGCGCGGATCAACGAGGCGATGGCGAAGGCCGATGCAGCGGCGCTCGCAGAGCCGCACGGCATGGACTTCTTCAATCAGACACCGCTCAAGACCAAAGGTGATGTCGCCGCGCTCCTGATGACCAGTCACGCTGGGTACCACATCGCGCAACTCTCGGCCCTCCGCAGCGCGGTGGGCTTGAAGCCGCTGTTCTAGTCTCGGTCTCAATCGCGCCTTTTTTCTTGGTATCGCTTTCGCTCTCGCAACTCGCTCGTCCTCTCTCGGAATGTTCACAATGCAACGCACGCCGCTCACGCTTCTCGTTTCCTCTCTCCTCCTTGCGAGCTGCGCTCAGACATCGAGCCAGCGCACGCCGGCTTCGGTCGTCTACCCGGTCGCGCAGGTGGGCGATGTTGTTGACGTCTATCACGGAACGGCGGTCGCCGACCCGTATCGCGGACTCGAGGAGTACACCGCCGATACGAATACCTGGATCGACGCGCAGGAGGTGCTCGCGCGGACGTATCTCGACGCGATTCCGCAGCGGCCAGCGGTGCGGGCGACGCTCGAGCGGCTCTGGAATTACGAACGCTTCGGCCTACCCGAGCGGACGGGGGGGCGTTACATCTATAGCCGCAACGACGGGCTTCAGAATCAATCCGTCATCTTCGTGAGCGACACGCCGCGCACGACCGGGCGGGTCCTCATTGATCCGAATTCGATGAGTAAGGATGGAACCGTCGCGCTCGGAGGACTCTTTCCGGATGACCAGGGCAAGTTGCTGGCTTACGCGGTCTCTGAAGCAGGTTCGGACTGGAGCACGATCAAGGTGCGCGACATCGCGACCGGGAAAGATCTCAGCGATGAGTTGAAGTGGGTGAAGTTCTCGCCAGCAGCGTGGACGAAGGACGGCAAAGGCTTCTACTACTGCCGCTTTGATGCCCCCGAAGGCGACAAGCTGAAGACTGTGAACGAGTATCACAAGGTCTATTACCACACGATCGGCACAGCGCAAGAAGTTGATTCGCTCGTCTACGAACGCAAGGATCAACCTCGCTGGTATCTCGGGCCGATCGTGAGTGACGACGGGCGCTGGCTCATCGTTCTCGCCGAGGCGGGCGACAGCGTGAACAACGCGCTCTTCTACAGAGACTTGAGCGTTGCTGGGAGTCCGTTTGTAGAACTCTTCAACAAGTTCGACGCGAAGTACAACTACGTCGGCAACGACGGCACGACGTTCTACATCACGACTGACCTCGACGCGCCGCGCGGCCGAGTCTCTGCCGTCGATGTGACGAGGCCCGATCGCGCGAACTGGCGCGAGGTGGTTCCGCAAGGCTCCGATGCGTTGACCGGCGCGTCGATCGTCGGGGACCGCCTGTTCTGCAACTATCTGCACGATGCGCGCAGTTTGGTGCGGGTCCACGACCTCACGGGAAAGCTCATTGGCGAAGTGCCGCTTCCGGGTATTTGCACAGCTGCGGGATTCGGCGGCAAGCGCAGCGACACCGAGACCTTCTTTGCCACCAGTGGATTTACGCTTCCGCCATCCGTCTGGCGCTACGACCTCAAGTCCGGTGCGAGCGAAATCGTGCGGGCTCCGAAGGTTCCGTTTGACGGGTCGCGCTACGAAACGAAGCAGGTGTTCGCGACGAGCAAGGACGGCACCAAGGTGCCGATGTTCATCACTGCAAAGCAGGGGCTCGCACTCGACGGCTCCCACCCGGCGCTCTTGTACGGTTACGGCGGATTCAACGTTTCCCTGACGCCCGACTTCTCGCCCGCCCAAGCCGCGTGGCTTGAGATGGGTGGCGTGTATGTCGAGGCCACTCTGCGCGGCGGTGGCGAGTATGGCGAGGAGTGGCATCGCGGCGCGATGCGGCTGACGAAGCAGAACACGTTTGACGATTGCATTGCCTGCGGCGAGTGGCTTGTGGCCAACGGCTACACGTCGAAATCCAAGCTCGCGCTGCAAGGCGGGTCGAACGGCGGGTTGTTAGTCGGCGCATGCGAGACGCAGCGCCCGGATCTCTGGGGCGCCTGTCTTCCGGCGGTCGGAGTGATGGACATGCTCCGCTTCCAGAAGTTCACGATCGGCTGGGGCTGGATCGGCGACTACGGGACGTCGGACAACGCCGACGAATTCGTGGTGCTTCGCAGCTTCTCGCCGTATCACAACGTTCAGCAGGGGGTCTGTTACCCGCCGACACTCATCACGACCGGCGATCACGACGATCGCGTCTATCCGGCGCACTCGTTCAAGTTCGCGGCGGCGATGCAGGCGGCCCAAGCCAAGAATGCCGGTTGCACGAATCCGATCCTTCTGAGGATCGAGAAGCGCGCTGGCCACGGTGCCGGAAAGCCGACAAGCAAGCGCATCGAAGAGGCGGCTGATGTGTACGCGTTCCTCGCGTACACCTTTGGAATGAAAGTCAGTGGCCCCGGTGGGACTTGAACCCACATGCCCGGTGAAGGGCTGCGGATTTTAAGTCCGCTGCGTCTGCCATTTCGCCACAGGGCCGATCGAGAGGCTTGGGTCGAGAGGCTTGGGCACCTCCCATCCGGTGGCCATCGTACGCGCAGAGGTAGAACGCCGAAGACGCGGAAGAAATCAGCGTTGCACCAAGCCGTTCGGGGGCACTCGGCCAACGCATGCATGACTCCCACACCGTGAAGCGCGAAGACAGTGACGGTACTGATGACCGTGCTGGTGCTCACCTCGGGCCGCCCGCTTCACCGGCCGAGGCTGGTCCCGAATCTGAACCCCCGGCGTACGTGCCCGCGCGAATGGCGGAGCGCGGGCCTGCGAATTCAAGTTCTTGGTCGACCCATATTCAGATCCGAGTCTGGGTGCCGCGTATCTCATCCACCACCTGTACTGCGACAACACCGCGCTCGACGTCTACCACCGAGTAGCACAACACCGCTTCCGGAACTTTCGGGTTCGGCGCTACGGCGACAGCGACGAAGTGTTCCTAGAGCGAAAAACGCGACGCGGAATCCGAGTCCGGAAGCGCCGAGTTGCAATCGACTTTTGCGAGCTTGCACGGCTCGGACATGAGTCGTCCGAGCCGTACCTCGGAGATCCGATTCGCGGCGAACTCACACGGTATGGATTGCGGCCCGTGTGCGGGATCGCCTACTCGCGCCGCGCGTTCGTCGGCACTTCCTCGGAGGGACCGCTGCGGCTCACGTTCGATCGCGATGCGCGCGGTGCAATGGCGTCCGGCTGGAATTTCCGGAGCGGACCTCCGGCACGACGATTTTCAATGGCAGCGATGCAGTGGTTTGCGAATTCAAGTGCCTCTGCTCGCGAGGCGGTTCTTTGCCAGTTCCATTCAAAAGTGTGTTACACGACCTGTGGGACTTACGCCGAGCGGCGCGTCGAAGTATCGACGATGCATGCTCGCCCTCGGTCTTGTCGGGGAGAGAGAGGGTGGAGATGCCTGACATACCCCAGTGGCTCGCTCCAGTCGCGAGCGGCGATCCACCGCTCACCGTGAGCACGCTTGCCCTGCGACTGATCGTCGCGCTCGTCTCTGGCGTCTGCGTCGCCTAGATTTACCGGGTGTCCCACGGACGTGATTCGCGCGACGCGTCGACGCTCGCGACGACCATGGTCATCGGTTCGAGCGTCGCTCGCGCATTTAGTCTGGTCGGCGCGCTCTCGCTCGTTCGATTTCGCACGGTTGTTGACGACACGCGCGACACGGCGTTCGTCATCTTTGCGTTGATTGTGGGCATGGCCGCAGGCACATCGATTTTCTCGCCCCACTTCTGGGCATTCCTATTGTGCGGCAATCGTGATTGCGTTCGCGCGCCCTCAAGAGGGGAATCTGACATGCGCGACACGCATCGACTGAGTGTGAAGGCAGCCCTCGCCGGTGTGACTGGACTTCTACGCGTCATCTCACCTCATACGAGGCGTTCATGAAAGCACTCGACTCAGTTGTCGGCGAGAAGTTAGGCGATTCGAAGGGTGGAGCCCCCGTGGCGCGATCTGATCGATCAAACTTGCGTGCGTTCGTCGAAGCGCGTCGCGCATACTTGCTGAACCATCCAGAGATCGAGGCGCTGGCCGATACCGAAGCGCCAAGCGACGCCAAGGTGCCAGCCGCTCCAACGAAGCCGGGAGCGGCGTAGCTGCTCCTTGAGGGGACCTACGCGCGGATTCGCTTGACGAGAGCGAGCAGCAGCACGACTGATCGATCGCCCACACGGTAGCGCCAGCCGTCAATCGGCGGATATACCGGTCCTTCTTCGACGTCTGCTGGCGATGCGAGAGACGTGTCGATTCGTCGATGCCAATGATGGCCCGAGGGAAGTTGGGGTAAGTCGAAGTCGAGGGCTTTTTCGTACGCATTCATTCCAAGCCAAAGCCTGATGCCGTCAGCGCGTCGCGCTTCGAGGGCGAGGGACTTCGAGTGGTCGCCCCAATCTGGACAGCCGACGCGCACCCCGTGCCACGTGAGTTCAGCCCGGCTCAATACTTCATGAAGCCGTGCATCATCGTTCGGTTCATCGGGCTGTGTCGCTCGCGCTCGAACCAGCAGGCGGACGAAGCGAAGAAGATCTGGGTGTTGCTTGACGAGCGACCAGTCGAACCACGAGATCTCGTTGTCTTGGCACCACGCGTTGTTGTTGCCGCGCTGCGTTCGCCGCGCTTCATCGCCCATCGCGATCATTGGTGTGCCGAGCGAGAGCAAGGTGAGTGCGAAGAAGTTCTTGACCTGACGATGACGGAGCGCCTCGATCGCGGGATCGGTCGTCGGACCTTCCACTCCGTGGTTGCTCGAGTGATTCCATTCCGCGCCATCTTTTGACTCTTCGCCGTTCTCCTCGTTGTGTTTCTTCGCGTAGCTCACTAAATCGTTCAGCGTGAATCCGTCATGACAGGTGACGAAGTTGACGCTCTGCTCGGGCTCGCGGTCGTGCGACGCGTAGATATCTGGACTCGCGACGAGCCGCGGCGGAAGCGAGCGAACGCTCGACTGTTCGCCGTGCAGAAATCGACGCACATCGTCGCGAAATCGACCGTTCCATTCCTTCCAACTGTCGCCGACGAATGACCCGACCTGATAGAGGCCTGCCGCGTCCCATGCCTCGGCGATCAGCTTGACGTTGCACAGGACTGGATCACTCTCGATGTCCCATACGGCTGGTGGATTCTCAACCGGATGTCCGGTTTCGTCGCGTGACAGGATCGATGCGAGATCGAAACGAAACCCATCAACGTGCATGTCTTCGACCCACCACTTCAGACTGTCGAGAATGAGCCGCCGCACGACGGGGTGATTCGTGCGCAGTGTGTTTCCGCAGCCGGTGTAGTCGCGATACTGCGAGCGGTCCTTCGGATCGAGCAGGTAGTAACCACGGTTTGCGAAGCCGCGGAACGAGTACATCGGACCGTCCGTCCCACCCTCCGCAGTGTGGTTGTAAACGACATCGAGCAACACCTCGATGCCAGCGCGATGCACCGCCTTCACCATGTCACGGAACTCGTCCAGCGCGCTGAGTGGATCGGGCGTCGATGCATAGAAGGGATGCAGCGCAAAGAATGAGACGGGTGAGTAGCCCCAGTAGTTGACGCGTCCAGTTGGCGCGTCTTGCGGATCGAACGCGAACACCGGCATGAGTTCGACGGCGGTAACCCCAAGCTCCTTGAGGTACGGAATCTTCTCGACCAGACCAGCAAACGTCCCCGCCTTCGACGTGGCGACACCCGAACTCTGATGCTTCGTGAATCCGCGGACATGCAGTTCGTACACAACGGTCCGGCGAAACGGAGTTCGCGGTGGCTCGTCGCCTTCCCAGTCGTATGACGACGCGTCGACCACGACCGACCGCAGCGCCGTCGCAGCGTTGTCGCCCGGGAGCGAAGCGGCCGCTCGCGAGAACGCCTTCGGGAACGCGACCGCACGCCCATACGGGTCGAGCAGCGTCTTCGTGCCGTCGAAAATGAGTCCTTGCGCCGGGTTGCGCGGTCCGTCGGCCCGCCACGCGTAGTGGTGGCCGGGTCGGAGGCCAGAGAGGAAGACGTGCCAGTAGTGATAGGTGCGATTCTTGGACCGATCGAGAACAATCGTCTCCGATGGCGTCGGTGCGTCGGCACTCGCGAACAGCAACAGCTCCATGCGTTCAGCGTGCTTCGAGAAGACGCTGAAGTTGACGCCGCCGTCCGTCACGGTCGCGCCAATCGGAAAGCTGTGACCGTGAGATATCGAGGTGGTCATGCGATACGGATGCTACGGCAACGGTTCGCGCGCGGTGCCCAGCGCTTGCAGCGCTTCGCCGGTGAGGCGCCACGATGTCCACTCGTCGAGCGGTGTCGCGCCGAGTCGTCGGTAGAAACCCATCGCGAGTTCATTCCAGTCAAGGACAGACCATTCCATTCGTCCGCAGTCGCGAGCGACAGCGATCCGTGCAAGTTCGCACAGAAGCGCGGCGCCCAAGCCGCTCCCTCGCGCGGCTGGCCGCACGAAGAGATCCTCGAGCCAAATGCCTGGTCTCGCTAGCCACGTCGAGAAGTTGGTGCAGAAGACGGCGAATCCTTGGGTGGTGCCGTCGATCTCGCCGATCAGGCACTCCGCCGTCGGTCCGCGGCCGAAACCGGCACCGAAGAGCTGGCGATGGAGCGCGTCTTCGGTCGCTCGGACGGCATCGGGCATGCGCTCGTACTCGGCGAGCGAGTGAATCAGATCAAGGATGAGTGGAACGTCCTCTGCTATGGCGGTACGTACGCGTATTGCTTGGCTGGTCATGGAAAGCCTGTCATAGGTGTCCAGTCTCACCGGCGTCACCGACTGCGGTTCGTCGCGTGAAGCTCGATGAGTTGCGTCACGAGCCACGCGGCAAACTCCGACTTGTCGATCGAACGCGATGCAGATGGTCTCAGGACTCGTCCGTCTGCGATGATGAGTTGTCCGTCGATCGTCGCGGCGTCCATCGTCAACAGCGGGTTTGCGACGATCGCGTCGAGCCCTTTGCGCAGCAGTTTTGCGCGGGATCGCTCTTCAAGTCGGGCAGATTCTTCCAAGGCGAATCCCACGATGAGTTGCCCGGGACGGCGATTGGCGGCCAGTTCGGCAATCAGGTCTGGAGTGGGGACCAGCGTGATCTGGAGACTTTCACCGCGCTCGATTTTCTGATCTGGGGAGGCACTCGCCGGACGAAAATCTGCGACCGCAGCCGCCATCACGATGATGTCGAAGCGGGGGGCGAGCCGGGCAAGCATCCCGCGCAAGTCCTCGGCGGTGCGAAACCGCTCGGTCGTTGCCCCCTGCGGTGGTGGTTCGCAGACGGGCCCGAGGCAAAGCCCCACATCGTGGCCCGCCGCGAGAGCTGCTCTGGCGATAGCGATCCCCATGCGCCCGGAGGATCGGTTGCCGATGAACCGGACAGCGTCGATCGGTTCGTGTGTTGGACCGGCGGTGACGAGGAAACGCATCGTTGAGACTCACTCTAGTTCCGAGATCCGTTACGCCGCCCCCCGACGGAACCGCGGGGCATCGCGAGACGAATGGAGCGCGAGGCGTGCGCGGCGCCCGCAGTGGCGCTGACCCGTTTGCGGGCACCGCAGCGAGCGACGATACTACAAGGCTCGATTGGTTCCAGCTTTCGGCGCAGCGACGTACCCCTTCCCAATTCAATTCCGACCCCAACTTTGTGGGTCATTCTTCTTTAGGCCCGGAGGCCTGCTTGGCACGAAAGGTTCGGAAGAAGCTCGGTGAGTTGCTCGTCGAGAGCAAGATCATCACCCAGCAGCAGCTGGACGGCGCGGTTGCCCAGATGAAGGGCACCGGCAAGCGGCTGGGGGAGATCCTCCTCGAGTCCGGCCTCGTGAAGGAAGAGGACCTCGTGCGGGCGCTCGCCGAACAGTTCGGCATGGAGTTCCTCAACCTCGATCGCCCCGAGACATCGAGCCGCATCGACCTCAAGTTGGTGCCAGATGAGATCATCCGAAAGCACCTCGTCTTACCGATGGTGAAGCAGGGCGGACGACTGAAGCTCGTGATCCACGATCCGATGGATCTCGAACTACTCGACCTGCTGCGGTTCCGCCTCAATTGCGAGATCGACACGGCACTAGCGAGCCGTACGCAAATCAAGAAGTTCCTCGACGGTGCCGGCGGAACCAAGTCGGCAATGCTCTCGACGGAATCGCTCGTTACGGATTCCATCGATCGGTCGGTCGATCGCTCAGTCGATCGAAGCGTCGATCGTTCGGTCGACAGTTCGATTGATCAGGATGCTGCGGAAGAGGCGCCGATCATCCGACTCTGTCAGCGCATCATCATCGAAGCGGTACGAGGCCGAGCGAGCGATATTCACATTGAGCCGGGAAAAAACGGCGTCAACGTGCGCTACCGTATCGACGGCGCCTGTCACGTCCGCGACACGCTTCCCAAGAAGATGCAGTCGCCGGTACTCGCTCGACTCAAGCTCATGGCGGGAGTCAATATCGCCGAGCGGCGGGTTCCGCAGGACGGCCGCATCAAGCTCGTTGTGGACGGCGTGTCGGTCGATTTCCGCGTTTCGGCGTGTCCCGCGTATCACGGCGAGAGCATCGTCCTTCGAATTCTGCGTCCCGACTCGGTCAAGATCGGCCTCGTCAACCTCGGCTTCGAGCCGGATCAGCTTGACGTCTTCAATAAGATCATTCGACGCCCGAACGGGATTTTTCTCGTCACTGGTCCAACGGGATCGGGCAAGACGACCACGCTCTACTCCGCGCTCGACATCCTGAACCGACCTGACAAGAAGATCATCACCGCCGAAGACCCGGTTGAATACAACTTCAACGGCGTGAATCAGGTGCAAGTCCGCGATTCCATCGGACTCACGTTTGGTGTCATCCTTCGTTCGATGTTGCGCCAAGCGCCGAACATTGTGCTTGTCGGCGAAATCCGCGATCGCGAAGTTGCTGACATCGCAATCCAAGCGTCACTGACTGGCCACCTCGTGTTCTCCACGTTGCACACGAACGACGCCCCGTCGGCGATCACGCGACTGATCGACATGGGCGTCAAGCCCTTCCTCGTCGCGAGCGCCATTCAGGCGATCATGGCGCAGCGACTGGTTCGGATTCTCTGTGACAAGTGCAAACAGCGCGATCCAGAGCCCGATCGAAAGGCGCTGGCGCTCGTCAACATTTCCGCCGAAGAGGCAGCGATGGGCAACATCTGCAAGCCGAAGGGCTGCGATGCGTGCGGCGGCGCAGGGTTCCGTGGGCGCAAGGCGATCTTCGAACTGATGATCATGAACGGCGAGATCCGCGAACTCGCGTTCGGACGCGCGACCGTCGGCAAGGTGCGCCAAGCCGCATTGCGAAACGGCATGCGCAGCCTGCTCGGCGACGGCAAGATCAAGATTCTGAAAGGCGTGACGACCCCCGAGGAAGTGGCGAAGTTTGCCCAGATCGAGGGATTCAACCCGAACGAGATCAAGTAAATGTCCACGATTCAAATTGACCGCTTGCTCGAGACCATCGTTCGCCAAGGCGCTTCCGACCTTCATCTCTCTGAGGGTCGACCGCCGACGGTGCGTCTTCACGGCCGACTTCGCAGTCTTCAGACGAAGGTGCTCGACAAGGATGACCTTGTCACCCTGATGAAGTCGATCACGCCAGAGAAGAACCAGCAGGAAATCGCCGAGCACGGTGGTACGGACTTCGGCTTCGCCTACGGCGATGCTGCCCGCTTCCGCGTCTCTGTCTTCCGGCAGCGCGGTGCGATCTCGCTGGTGCTGCGGCTGATTCCGAACAAGCTCCTGTCGTTCGAAGACATCGGTCTGCCACCGATCGTTCGAGAATTGCTGCGGCGTCCGCGCGGTCTGTTCGTCGTCACCGGCCCGACCGGATCGGGTAAGACGACGTCGCTCGCGACGATGGTCGACAACATCAACACGAACTTCGAGCGACACATCGTGACGGTTGAAGATCCGATCGAGTACTACCACTACCACAAGAAGTCGGTAGTCAACCAGCGCGAAGTCGGCTCCGACGTCCCGAGCTTCTCAGAGGCCCTGCGACGCGTGCTCCGGTCGGACCCCGACGTGATCTTGGTCGGCGAAATGCGCGACCTTGAGACCATCGAAGCAGCCATCCGAGCGGCTGAAACGGGCCACTTGGTCTTTGCGACGCTGCACACCACTGGCGCGGCAGGCACGATCACCCGAATCATCGACGCCTTCCCGACCAACCAACAGGCCCAGGTTCGCGTTCAGCTCTCGACCTCGCTCATCGCGGTGCTCAGTCAGCAACTCCTTGCTCGCTCCGATAAGCCTGGACGTGTCGCGGCGTACGAGTTCCTTCTCGTGACCCCAGCTATCTCCAACCTGATCCGCGAGAACAAGACGTTCCGCATTGACTCAGCGATCCAGACCGGGAAGAAGTTCGGTATGCAACTGCTCGACGACCACCTGTGGAACCTCTACTCCAAGGGCTGGATCTCGGCGGAAGAGATGATCGATAAGTCGAAGGATCCGGGTGACCTCACCGAAAAGGTGCACCGAACGGGTGGCCTGGTCGGTCGCATTGAACTCGACGAGAAGGGCGACGAGGCGAGCTGATCGCGCCTCGCTCGGCACGGTTCGAGCTCCGTCGTCGAACCGATCGAACTGAACGTCTGAATGCGTTCTCGGCATCATGCTCCTTGCCGCAGCATCCAGATGTCCGTATGGAATGCGCAAAGTCCGTTGGAGTAATTGCGACAAACGCGGCGAACATGTGGGCGTCAGGCCGAGGGCCGGCCGTGACGAGCCCGCTTCCGAATCGTCCGGCCGGCCCAACGCTTGCCCCCCTGAACGCTGCCCAAAGCCGGGCTAGGAAGCTGTATGGCAGACATTACTCCCGATGAACTCAAAGGACGACGCTTCGGACGCGTACTGACCAAGCTGGGCAAGGTCAGTCGTGAGCAGGTCCACGAGGCGCTCGCCCTGCAACAGGGTGCCCGGAAGGGTGAGCGCATTGGGCAACTGCTCGTGGGGTTGGGGCACATTCAGCCCGAGGACATCCTTGAGGCGCTCGCTGGCCAGCAGGGGATGCGCTGGGTCCATCTCAAAGATCTGGCTATCTCCGACGCGGTCTTCGCTTCGCTTCCCGCCGAGACCGCGAACACGTACGGGGTTGTTCCGATCGAATTCGATCCGCAGACCCGGCGGCTCACGATCGCGATGAAGGACCCGGAGAACTTCAAGGCAGTCGACGACCTCCGCATGCTGATGGGTTTTAAGGTCACGGCGGTGATCGCCCCGGCGAGCGAAGTTGAAGCGATTCTGAAGGCCAAGTTTGCGAACAAGACCACGTCCATGCAGGCGATTTACGCCGAGGCATCGCAGTCGGACGCCATCGCCGCCGTGTCGGGTCGTGGTGACTCGATCGACCTTTCGGCGCTCGAGAGCGCCGCGAGCGACAACAAAGTCGTCCAGCTTCTGAACGCAGTCTTGATGCAGGCAATTCGCGACAAAGCGTCGGACATCCACTTCGAGCCGTTTGAGACCGAGTTCCGGATGCGCTACCGCATCGACGGCGTGCTGTACGAGATGATCCCGCCGCCCAAGCAGCTCGCGCTACCGATCGTGAGTCGCGTGAAGGTCATGGCGAAGCTCAACATCGCTGAGCGTCGACTGCCGCAAGACGGTCGCATCGAACTTCACATCGGCGGCACTCCGATTGATCTTCGCGTCGCCGTTCTTCCAACGATGTTTGGAGAGTCGGTCGTCCTCCGCGTCCTCGATCGCTCCAACGTGCAGCTCTCGCTCGATCGCATCGGTCTTCGCGACGACGACCTCGTTCACTTCCGATCGATCATCGCGAAGCCCAATGGCATCGTGGTCTGCACCGGTCCAACCGGATCGGGCAAGACGACGACGCTCTACGCGGCCCTCAACGAGTTGAACGACCCCGAAGTCAAGATTCTCACTGCTGAAGACCCCGTCGAATACGACATCGATGGCCTCATTCAGTGCCAAGTCAACACCGAGCAAGAGCTGACATTTGCGCGCCTCCTTCGCTCGTTTTTGCGTCAAGATCCGGACATCATCCTCGTCGGCGAAATCCGCGATCTTGAGACGGCCCAGATCGCCATTCAGGCGTCGTTGACCGGCCACCTCGTGTTCACGACGTTGCACACCAACGACGCGCCGTCATCCATTCTTCGACTCGTTGATCTCGGCGTCGAGACCTTCCTGCTCACGGCGACCATCGAGGCGATCGTCGCCCAGCGACTTGTGCGGCGCATCTGCGTCAACTGCAAAGAGCACTTCGTGCCGACCGAAGAGCAGCTTATGGAGCTCTCGCTCAGGCCGGCCGACGTCGCGGGTCAAACCTTCGTCCGAGGGAAAGGCTGCGATCGGTGCAATCGTTCTGGCTACAAAGGCCGGCTCGCGCTCTTTGAGATCATGAAGCTCGACGACGAGATGCGCGAGATGGTGATTCAACAGGCATCGACCTCGGTGCTTCGAGCGGAGTGCCGCAAGCGCGGAATGCGCACGCTTCGCGAGAGCGGACTGCTCGCGATTTATGAAGGTCAAACAACGATTGACGAGGTCGTCCGCGAGACGATTGTTGAAGACTAGAACTCGCCTGAGCGCTCCGTAGCGGCTTCCGGCCGCACATACGTTCTGGCGGAACGACGCGACGTATCGACTTCCTGCCCCAAAGCCCACACCGACCCTTTTCGAGATCCCCCCATGCCGACGTTTGCGTACGAGGCCATGAATTCCTCGGGCAAGGCCCAAAAGGGCACCATCGAGGCCGATACCAGCGAGGAAGCGATCAAGAAGATCCGCTCGCAGGGTTTCTTTCCTACATCGGTGCGCGAGCAGAAAGTCAAGGGCGCTGGCGGCGATGTCAAGGGCGGCGGCACCCGCGACGTGAAGAAGAAGAAGGGCCGTGGGATGACCATCGCGATCGGTCGCGTTGGCCTGAAAAAGATGACGAACTTCACGCGTCAGCTCTCGACGCTGCAAGACGCCGGTCTTCCGCTCCTACGCTCGCTTCAAATCCTCGAGCAGCAACAGAAGCCCGGCATGATGAAGTCGATCCTGGGCGGCGTCTGCGAAGACGTCGAAGGCGGTGCCACGTTGTCCGATGCGATGGCGAAGCACCCCAAGGCGTTCGATCGCCTCTACACCAAGATGGTCAACGCGGGCGAGATCGGTGGCGTGCTTGACGTCATTCTCCAACGGCTCGCCGACTTCATGGAGAAGGGGCAGCGATTGCGTCGCCGCATCAAGGGCGCACTCATCTACCCAGTCGTCGTGATCTCGATCGCGATCCTCATCGTGACCGGCATCATGTACTACGTCATTCCGAAGTTCCAAGAGATCTTCGACGACTTCGATGTCAAGCTTCCAGCGCTCACGATCTTCCTCGTTACTGCGAGCAAGTGGGTGGCCGGTCAGTCGTCGAAAGATCAAGCCGTGCCCGGTGCGATCTGGGTGCTTTCTGCGCCGTTCGTCATATTCATCTTCTTCAAGTTGATACGAAAAACCGGCTTCGGCAGAGCGTGGACAGACATCATCCGAATCAAGATTCCGGTCATCGGCCCGCTCATCAAGAAGACGTCGATCGCTCGATTCACGCGAACTCTCGGCACGCTGATCTCAGCAGGTGTACCGATTCTCGAGGCGATCAACATCACGAAGGACACTTCGGGCAACTTCGTGTTCGAGCGAGCGCTCGGCAAGGTGCATGACTCGATCCGTGAAGGCGACACGTTCGCCAACCCGCTCCGGGAATCGAAGGTCTGCGATTCGCTCGTCGTGAACATGATCGACGTCGGCGAAGAGACCGGCGACCTCGACGTGATGCTGATGAAGATTGCCGACAACTACGACGAAGAAGTCGACGTCGCGGTCGCGAGCCTTCTTTCGCTCCTTGAGCCGTTCATGGTTGTCATCCTCGGCGGCATCGTCGGTGGCATCGTGCTCGCGCTCTTCCTTCCGCTCGTGTCGATGATCGAAAGCGTCGCGTCGAACAAGGTGTAAATAGGCCTTTGCGGGTCGTCCGCAGACGAGTTCGGAGAACTGCATGCACTCGACACATCACCTTCGCAGGCCTCACGGATCCCGCCAGCGGGGCGCGTTCTCGATCGTCGAGTTGCTCGTCGTGGTGGCGATCATCATCGCGCTGATGTCGATCTTGATCGTTGCGCTAGGGCTCGCAGCGAAGCGGGCAACTTCCGCAAGCACGCAGTTTCTCCTCGGCAGCATCTCGAAGGGTTTAGTTCAGTTCCAGAATGATGTCGGGTATCTGCCGCCGATCTTGGGCCGCGCGAACACGGCACCGTCGGCGGGCATCGGGCTTGGTCGCGATCTCGTTCCCCCGCCGCGGTGGCTGACGGACAGCTCGGGCGCGCCCACGCAGGCGTCGATCGACGCGTATCAGGATTGGTACTCATACACCTCACTCGCAGAGTACTTGCTCGGATACGGCGATCGGTTTGCTGATGGGTACGGTGCGATGGGCTCGCTGCCAGCAGGGCCAGCAGGCTCAGTTGGCGCGAAGGAAGTTCCACTCCTTGGCATGCGTTCGCCGGGCGGCGATGGCGTTTGGGGCGCTGCATCAAATCCGCTTGGTGGCGCGGCGACTGCGAACGGACGATTCTCCTTCCGAAACGTCGGTGGCTTCGCTTCGAACAACGCGAGCGGCGGCAATCAGGCTGCAGTCACTGGCAAGACGTATGGACCCTATCTCGACCTGAAAGACGACGCCCTGTTAGGCGGGCTCGCTGGCTTCGACAGCTCCGGTGAGCCGCAGATCATCCTCCCTGGTCAGCCCGGCTACTCCGACTCTATGCCGAAGGTCATCTTGGACTACTGGGGCAAGCCAATTCACTACTACCGTAGGGCACACGTCGTTGCGGGCACGGCCGGCGGCAACTTCTACACCGCGATCAATTTCGTCGACCCAAAGACCTACGAAGCGGATCCGGTGACCTCGTCGTTGACGTCGATCGCTCGCGACATCGGTGACATCTTCGCGCTGCGCCCGTCCGACTTTCAGCCTGGCGAGGACGTCGTCGGAGTGCGCGATGCGAATGGCGACGGCTCCACCTTGATGCGGATGAAGAGTGCTAACTTCGCGTTGATGTCGCGCGGACCCGACAAGCAGTGGGACCGAAACAAGCGGCGCGGTGGCGACGACCTCAACAAGGACAACGTCGTGGAGATCGGCCAATGACGACGCGAATCTCAATCCGTCCAGCAGTCTCTGTCTCGCGCGGTTTTAGTCTTGTCGAGTTGATGATCGTCATCGCGATCATCGTCATCCTCGTCGGGCTGGTGCTTGCGGTGTCGACAGGACTCCTTCGCAAGAGTGAAGACCGCGTCACACGAAACGTGATGCAGACGCTTGACGCGTCGATGCGCGAGTGGCAGCGCCAAGTCGATCGGCCGCTCACCGCGCAGAACACGGCAGCAGAGTCCGGCGCGTACGACGTGCCGTTCAACCCGGTCCTCACGAATGAGACGAATCTACTCTGGCCGTCGTCTGAAGGTGTGCTTCCGCCGCCTTACAACTCGGTGCTCCGCGCGCAGCGAACTATCTGGTTGTACGAGTTGCTCGGCCAGCAAGCGCTGGCGCGCGACATGATGTCGAAACTCCCGGAGGAAACCTTCCGCCGCACTCGTACGGCGGCAGCGGTGCCAATCTTCTTCAGCCTCAAAGAGTGCCTCGACGGCTGGGGCAATCCGATCTTGGCGGTCTTCCCGGGACGACTTTGGGTCCTAGGTGATGTCGGCACCGCTGACCTCGACGGCACGATTCGCTCGGCGCAGGAGATCGATGTGCTCGGCCCGGCGGCGGACGTGAAGGCGCAGTGCCGCAATCGACAAGTGCTTTTCGTGAGCGCCGGACCCGATGGCGACCTCACGACGACCGCGGACAACGTCTACTCCTACGGGGAAGAAGGCCAGTGATGCGATCGTCGCTTGAATCGAAATCGGTACGACCACGTCCCTCGTCTGGCGCCGCGCGGGCAACGAGCGGCGGTCGTACCGGGTTTACGTTGATGGAGCTCCTCGTGGTCATGGGGGTGCTCGCGATTCTGTCCGTTCTTACGGCGGTGTCGGTGTCGAAGATTAGTCGGCAGTCGCGCGTGGCGAGCGCGGTGAACACGGTCACGGCCACGCTGGGCTCGGCGCGGGCACTCGCGATCAAAGAGAACGCAGTCGTAGTCGTCGCGTTCCGTCCGACGTGGGACGTGAACAATCGACAGAAGCCGCAGCAAACTGAGATCGTCGTTGCGAAGTGGACTGGCCAGACATCGCTGTTCAACATCGGGCCCGGCAACGTCAACATCTCGGATCGCTTTGTCGTCTCGGATTCGATTCCTCCGACGCGGTTGCCAGCAGGCGTCAAGGTTGCTGGGCCGCTCTACGAATTCGGCAACGACGACATCTGGGTCACGCAAGGCGAGATGCCACTCTTGATGGGCGGTTGCAAGGAGTCGATGGACTACAGCCGTATGGTCGCGGTGATGTTCGCGCCCGAGGGAACGCTCGTGACGCGCAATCCCCGCTCGAGCGCTGGCGACTCGAAGGCCTACATTGATTTCAACAAGAACAACGTCTTCGGACCGCTCGACAACGACCCGCAGGATGTCGACTACGGCAACTGTGCTGGCGGCAGCACCTTCGCGAAGTACTGGCAACAGGACGATGTCAGCGACGAGCCCAACCTAACACTCGTGCCTTTCCTTTCGGTGTTTGACGACCGCGCGGCGCGCGAGAAGAAGACGCTCGACTGGAGCAACTCCGGCAACATGCTGCTTGAGCTCGCGGGGCCGCAAGGCTACATCACGACGAACTCGGACCGCATTCACTTCAACCGCTACACCGGCGTCGCCGAGACGCGGGGGCAAGAACAATGATTCGCTTTGCGTTCCAGTCGGCGGAACACCGTCGCTCGCAGGTCCTCCGTCACCGCGGCGGTTTCTCGCTCGTCGAGGTTCTGCTCGCCGTGTTCATCTTGGGTATCGGCGTCATTTCCGTTGCGGCGATCTTTCCCGCGGGCATCTCGCTGCAGCGGCAATCGAACGACGACACACTCGGACCGCTCGTTGCGCAGAACGCGATGGCTGTCCTTCGATCTCGACTCTCTCAAGAAGACTTCGGCTCGTTCGCGAGCTTCGCGCCGAATGCGACGCCGTATCAGACGGTTCGCCGAGACGGCACTTCGATCGTCCTGCCTCAAGGCGACTGGCCGTGGATGCGCCCGGGCTTCCAGTTCGACGACCCTGCGACGTCAGGCGTCGACGAGGGCGCGATCGACATTTTCAGCCACGAGTTTACTCGCGACACCAATGGCTTTAGCTCGACAACGCTGTCGCTCGCGACGGAGATCCCCGGCGGTTGGCCGAGCTCGTCGCCGCAGCTCTGGGGCATTCCATACAACCCGGCGAAGCACCAGATTGCGGATCCGTCGAGCGCGGTTGGAATGGAGAAGGACTGGCTTCGCGCCTTCCCCGAGCCGCGCGTACTCGTGACGCAGCGCGAGCGCTATTGGCCGATGGGGTCGGACTTCAACGGCACCGCGACGCAGCGCCCGCAGTATGTCTGGGACTGCATGTTCCGCCGCTTCGGTGGTCGCGTGTACGTCGCGGTGTTCGTGTACCGCGTGTCGTTTGGTGGAGGTGCGCAGCGCTTCTACGCGGTCGCACCAGCGAGTGCAGCGCTCAACGCTCCATACTCCCCGCAACTTCCGCGACGATCGCCGCTTCCCATTTATTACCTTCCCGCGGCGAGTGGCGCTGGTGCGTGGATTGCTGCGTGGATTGCCCAGAATCCCCCGGCCGATCCGTCGACCATCCCGCTGACATCATCAGGTTCGCTGCTTGACCTCACCAAGCCTGAGTTCATGTGGCAGGTGCCGGGGCAGTGGATTCTCGATCAGAACAATTCCGTGCATCGCGTGCTCGCTGGCCGCAGGAATTCCGTCGACGGCCCCGTGCGTCTCGCGCGACCGATTCCAGTCGTTACACCAGCGCCCGCCTATGGTGTCTATCCGTCTACGCCGCCAGGGTTCGTCGACATCGAAGGCGTCGCTCAGGCGTGGTTCATGCCAATCACCGACGCGAATGGCGTCACAATTACACCCGTCTACGTGACGGTGGGGGAACTCTGATGCGCGGCCGCTTCGCACACGCGAGTCTCCGCACGACGTGCGGGACGAAGGTTCGTCGCGGATTCACGCTGACGGAGTTGCTCGTCGCCATTGGCGTACTCGTCATCGTGATCGTCGCGACCGCGCGTATCTTTGGAACCGTGTCGAAGGTGACCGGTGCCGGGCAGGCGAACGCGGATCTGCTTCAGACCGCGCAGTCGGTCGAACGGCAACTTCGCGACGACATCAGTCGGATCTCGCGCGAGGGATTCCTCGTGATCGAGAGCATCGACGTCTCGAACAGCGTGAACGGTCCAACTGCACCATTGCTCAATCCCGCACTCTCACCCAGCGCGACGCTTCGCAGCGACAGGCTTGCTTTCTTCATCGAGGGTTCGCTGACATCGAGTCAGTTTGCGGGGTCGCAACAGCTCTCGGGAACATTTGATTCCGGTAGCGGCGAGACGAAGTACACGCTGCCTGTCAATCAAGCGAGCGTGGCTCGCGTCTACTTCGGTCACGGCGTGCAGGTTCCCGTGGTGTCGCGCGATCCGTCGCTCGCTGGCGCGGATGCCTTCCCGGTCCTTGGTACCGGACTGCCCCTCCTTCCTTGGACCTTCGACTTTGCGAGCGACGGGCCAGATCTCACGATGCAGAAGTGGGACACCGGCACCAACGTGAAGGATGTGAGTGCAACTCAGCCGCTGGCGACGAAGTGGATACTGGCTCGGCAACTGGTACTACTCGCGGACGACGGCGCGAACGGCTTTGGTTTTTACAACCAGACGAACACGCTGAACAGCAAGAAGAATTCGACGCGGTATCTGTGGTTGGACGCGCCGACTGGCACCGGAAACACCTACGACCCCGGCGCGGCGTCGTCGCGTGTCGACATCAGTGCGCACACCCTCGACAAACTCCGCGCCGACTGCACGAACAACGGAAAGAACACCCTCGGCAACACGCGAGCTCAAATGCTTCGCGTGCTCAATGATCCGAATGATCCGAGCACCGCGGTCCCGATGCGTTTTCCTCGCGTCGAATCAGTCGCGCCGAGCATGAACCGCGCCGATCAAATGCTCACGAATACGGCGCTCGCGGTTGGGTGCTCGTCCTTCGAGGTTGACTGGACGTGGGCAGACCGAACCGGCCGCGTCGACGATCCGAACACGCTCCGTCCGTTCGACCCGACGCCAGCGTCGGTCTCTTCGGGCGACGAGTTCGTAGGCCTCTACTTGGCGAAGAACGGTGAGCAGCCATGGTTCGGCTTCCCGAACACTGCGCGCGGCGTGCAGCCGCTCAGTAACGCGCTTCCGTACACCGGCGCCGCTCCATCGCGTTGGGGATCAGTCGGGCTTCCAATCTATCGCAAGAATATTGAAGGCACTGCGATTGCGACGTATCCGGGGCTGCCGGGAGTTCAGGTCTACCGCGCGGTGTTTGGCTACAACCAAGATCGTCCGGTCGAGATCAACGAGACCACCGGCAACGTCGTCGCATCACCCGCACTTGGTTACACACCGTGGCCGTCAGCGCTTCGGATCACGATGACGCTGCACGATCCACGACAGCGTTTCGCAGAAGGTCGCACGTTCCAGTTCGTCGTCGAGTTGCCGCAGCGGTAACCGCGCGAGATCGCGCTCGCCCAGTTTGTTCCGGGCGCGCACGCTCCCCCCGAGAGGCGTTCCATGAAGTCTGCCATGAATCACACCGCCAGTAGCAGCAATCGAAGCCGTTCGCGAGAACAGATGCGCGTTGGCCGCCGCGCGCGACGCGGCAACTCGCTGATCCTCGTCACCGCGATCTTGGTGCTGCTGGTCATTGTCGCGGTTGCGTTTATCTCGCGCACGCAAGCAGGTCGTCAGGTGTCCGCGGCGCAGCAAGCCGCAGATAGTCGCGACCAGCGCGTCCAGTCGATCGCCGACGATCTCGCAGCAATGGTCGCCGACTCGCTGTTTCCGCGACCGGTTGATCCGACAGCGCTCGGTTCGTTGTTTGGCCTTGGCTACCGAAGTGGTCCGTCAACCTACGATCCCGCAGTCACGATCTCGACGGTGACGACGTCGTGGACTCGGCTTCAAACGCCGCCCGACGCGCGGATCTTTGGAATCGATCGCGATTTCAATCTCGATCTCCAGCCGGACTTTGGCTACAACTTCGCGCCGTCATCGACGATCCCTTGGACGAACTGGCCCGACTTTTTTAGTCCGCGCTTCCCGCGTGGGCCGGGGCAACCAAACGGAGCTGTCGTCGGCCTGGACAACGGTCCGATTGGCGACGGCAATCCGTACGGAAATCCTGGCTTCGGCGACAGTCGATGGCTGGCGTCTTCGGAGCCGGTGCGCGGCGACTCGGATGGTGACGGCGTGCCCGACACCTTCACGCACTGGCTGCACCTGACCTTCCTTGGCACGGCGGAGAACGGGTACCGGCTCGTTCCAGATATTTCAAACGTCGTCTTGAACACGCTCGTCAACGTGGATGAATCCGTCTTCTCGGAGCCGTTCGCATTGGGCATGCCCTACGAACAGTGGCTACCGAATCACGTGCCGCCGCAGGGGATTCCGACCGCGTTTCAATTCGTCGAGCTGCGTAACCGTTGGTTCTCGAATCCGGAGGCCGCGCAGAGCTACGAGACTGAGTATGCATCGTCGAACTCGATGCCGAATCTCTTCCGGCTCGCTGACTTGAAGACGAATCCGACCGATCCGCCCAATCCGTCCGACGCGTTCAAGCCCGGAACGAAACGCAACGCTGTCGAGCGGACCTTCGCAGACGCCAGCGGGACTGGCTTCACGGATTCGTTCTGGTTCCTCGCGCCGCAGCCGGTCGATCGTTCGATCAAGTACCTCGTTGCCGCGCGCATTGTCGACAACTCCGCGCTCTTGAACATGAATGTCGCGACGCGGTTCAACCGGTTCAATACAACCGGCGCGACGCCTGCTGATCTCGCGCTCATCGGCGATCCAGTCAGCCTCGGTCGGCAAGTAGGCCTTTTCGACAATCCGGCTCACTCACTGCCGACAGGCACCAACGACCCGACACTCTGGCGCGCGGGCGATGAAACGCTCTACGCACCGGTCGCGGTGTCGTGGACGCGCGATCGCTTCGGCGATGCGGGACTCGATAGCCTGACGTACCTGCAGCAGGTCGGGATGAAGTTGAAGTACGGGAACGGCAACCTGAACACGTTGGTCGCCGATCCGCTGTACCCAGCGAATGAACAAGCCGACTGGTACTCGGCGCGCGAACGGCTGCTCTACTTCAAGAACAGCGGACTGCGCCCGTTTGAGCCTGGCCTCGGTCTAACCCCGTTCGGGGTCGGCGATGAGTTGGAGCTTCGATCGAACGAAGCGAGCAACAATCCGTGGACGCTGAGCCGCTTTGAGCGCGCTGTCAATCGCCAAGGCGACAAGTTCACGCAGTTCATGCGTTCGTCGCCAGAGCGTGGCGAGACCACCGAGTACTTGCAGAAGCTCACCAACCGTCAGTGGCTGCTCGACAATCGCCGCAAGATGACCATGTTCAATGGTGCGCGGAACGATCTGCGTCCGGCGTGGTTGTGGCCGAGTCCGATCGCCGATCCGAGCGTTGATTACAACGGTGACGGAAGCGTGGGAAATACCGACGGCAATCCGGCGACGATCGAGAACCCCGCAGCAGCGGCGCTCGACTATCCGGCGTACGTGCAGCAGACGAAGAAGCTTGATCTGCGGCGTGCGATGGACGATCCGGCACCGAACGGTAACAACCCGCCGGTCGCGGTGAATCAGTCGGTGATCGAGCTGCGCCGTTACGAGTGGCGCGTCGAGCTCAATCGCCTGCTTGAGCGCACGCTCACCAGAGCGTGGCCGCTGCTCTCAGGTGGTGGATTGCAGTATCAGAGCTATCTCGGAAGCGCGACGAACACGAACGGCCAGTATCAGCGCGAGCAGTTCGACAAGACGCGCCAGATGGCGGCGTCGCTGACCGCGAACATCGATCAGGTGCGCGACGGCCCAACGATGTTCGGCACTGCGCCGAACCTCATCGCGGTCGATCCGCCGCTGCATCCGGCGCTCGGCACGCCTGATCCGGTCAAGCCGAATCTTCGTTACATCGGTCAAGAGAAGCAGCCATACATCATGGAGGTCTTCGTCGCGCTCGTCTATCCGAAGAGCCAGACGAATCTGCCGCCGGCGGTGCCGGGCCAGACCGACCCCTACAAGATCCCGATGATCTTCCAGGACGGCGGCGAGCATTTCGTCGACTCGAGTTCGAAGCCGGGCATCGTCTTCGCGGTGCAGATTGCGAATCCGCACGACACGCCGATCAACTTGTTCGATTTCCGACTTCGCGTCTTTGGCAAGAGCTATTCCTTCGCGACCGGTCAATATGGCGCTGGTGTAGTGTTAGGCCCAGCTACCGAGCGGGGACCGACCACCGCAGTCGTGTACGCCATCAAGGAGTCTGCGACCGGCGAGGCACCCCCATCGGGCTTCGACTTCAAGGGCACGTGGCTCGACTTCCTCGACATCGAAGACTCGGAGCTCTACGCGCCGGGCGGCGGCGGACCTGGGTCGACCGATCTGCGCGACTCGCGAATCTTCGATGCCACTGGCAACTGGCTCGCTGGCGTCAATATCGACGCGCCAGCCACGAACCCCGCTAACCCGTTCAACGACCCGGCTGCTGAGTCCGTTGAATTGGTGCGCGTGATTGGTCCGCAGTTTGGACCTGGCGCAGGCCAGTCCGCTACCGTTGTTGTCGATCGGTTCGACAACAAGGTCAGTGGTCCGCAACTCAAGTTTGCCGACGCGATGACGCGGCTTTTCATCGACGACACTCGCTTCCCGCCGATTCAGGCGTTCGAGTTCGACCCGACGAATCCGCCCGATCGAAACTGGATCAACGGAGTTCGCCTCGGCACGGACGACTTTTACGTCTCGTGGGTGCGCGCGAGTCGCGCGTGGCGCTGGGACGTGTGGACGACGGGGCAACAGGCTGGCGACGGCGTCATTACGCCCAACGAGATCAACCCTCGGTACGTCTTCTCGATGGGCACCGTGCCGAAGTTCGCGATCGAGACGCAAGACGGCTCGGTGGGCGGCGAGGACAAGACCTTCAAGGGCGACGTCTATGCGTTCAACCAAGATCCCGACGGCGGTCCTACAAGCGCGAACCTCTGGATCGACTACTCGTATCGCAACATTCTCGGGGTCGATCGCCGCGGAAAGCCGACCAACTTCCCCTGCGCTACCCGCGAGCAAGGAGTGGTGCAGGAGAACCTCTACGGCCAAGGCTTCCCATACCCCGACGCGAGCGGCAACTTCCCGGCAAACGTTGTTGTAGGCGACAAAGGTTTCCAGATCGCTGACTGGTCGGCGCTCAGCGCGTACACCGCGATGAAAGCGCCGCTGCAAATGCTTCAGAAGGACGACGACTTCACGCAAATCGGCGAGATCTTGAACGTCTTCTGCTGGGGACCGGTCATCGACATTGGTGCTGGTGTGACCAGTCCAACGACCGAGCGAACGTTCTCGGAAATCATGCTGCAAGAGAAGGACATCGCTCCACAGCCAGCGGGCCGCGGCGTCTTCGTCAATCGCATGCACGTCACGCCGTTCCGCGATTCGACAACCGATGGCAGCGCGCCGACCGACGGGCCCACTCCAGTGCTCGGCGCTCCTCCAACCGCGCCGTACGTCCCGTCGCTGCCAGCAATCGTCGGCATCTTTGACGGTCTCGTCTGCGATGACCGCGGCGCGCGGAAACTCGATGGTTTGGACGGCTCCGCCCCCGACGGCCAGATCAGCCAAGCTGAACTAGACGCGGCGGAATTCCGGCGCTTCTCGAATGCAGCCAACTTCCGGGAGAAGCTGACAGCAGGACTCGCCAACATCAATACCGGCTTGTCGGAGGTGTTAGCCTCGGCGCCGAACATGGCGCGCTTGATCAACAACGACTTCGCGTTTTCAACCGGCGATCAGTTAACCATCGCTGGCGGGCTCAACCCGTTCACACGCGTCGTGGATAGCTTGCTCCGCTATCGAGATCGAAGCACGCTCCAAACCTCGGGCATGATCGCCCCGGGTGTGCCGAATCCGAACTTCCTCCCCGGCTACGTCGAGCGCGGCTTGGCTGCGGGCGATGCGACGGCACCGGTTCCGCCCGGCATTCCCGGTACGTCGGGCTTCATGGGACCGAACGCCAATGCGGTGGTGCCGAATGGATTGCTGCCCGGACTACGCGGTGAGCGAGGCTTCGCATCAATCGGCGAGCTTCTGCTGCTTCAGCGCTATCTCGACGACCCTGCGGTTGATGAGTGGAACTTCGAGCGCAGCTACTCGATCGAGTTTGCTGGCTTGGATCCCTATCGCAGCAGCGAGTCGAATCCTGGCGCGAGCGGCGTGGCGTACGCGAACGGCATCGCACCACGCTTCTCGGTCGATCAGACACAGGGGCGAACGACGCCCGACACGTATCAAGCCTCACCGCCAGCGGTCATCGTTCCCGACCGCGTCGGCGGCGACGCCGAGAAGCGAAACTTGATGTTCAGCGGTATCTCGAACCTCATCACGACCCGCGGCGACGTCTTCACGGTGTGGTTCCGCGTCCGCGCTGTGAAGCAAGATTCAGTCACCGGCGTATGGGACGGCACGCGTCAAGACCTCATCGCCGACGACAGCCGCTACGTCATGATTCTCGATCGGAGCAATGTGAAGAAGCCCGGCGACAAACCGCGCGTTCTCGCTCTTCGGAAGGTCGAAGGCTAACAGCTCCTGCAACGCGCCTATTCTCTAGCACATCCTTAGGCCCGCGCCTCGTCACGCTCATCCGGACAGGCGCGGGCTTTTTCGTGCGCTACGACTTTGAGCGGGCGATCCAGTCGGCCGTCAACGCGGGTTCGCGGCGGCGTCCTTGGTCTCGCCCTTCAGGCGGGCCAGCTCGATCTCGATGCGCTGCTTGGAACTCGCGTCCGCTGCATCAAGCGCCTTCTGCATCGTGGCGATTGCGAGGTCTTTCTCGCCTCGGGCTTCGTAGACCTTTGCGACGATCCGAAGCGTCAGCGCGTCGCGCGGACTCGCTAGCTCGGTGCAGAGCTGTGCGACGCGCAGTGCGCTGTCGAGGGCGCCCGGCTCATCCTTGTGGGCGAGCCATCGCGCGGCGAGCAACCGCAGTGCCGGCACGTCACGCTGCGCGGCCGCACGAGTCACCATGCGTTCGTGCGTCGTCTTCGCGCTTTCGGCATCACCGGTCTTCTGCTGCGCCTCGAACTTCGCGAGAAGAAACTGCGCCGCGTACTCGGGCCAGCGCGCCTCGAACTGCGTGAACATCTCGAGTGCCGCCTTGGGCTCGGACTTCACCGACGCCGCGATGCGAGCCTGCATCGCCTCGGCTTCGGCGACCTCGGCTCTCCCCGATTCTCGATTCCACGAGCCTTCCAGCAGTTTGGGTACGACGAGATCGAGGGTCTGTGGGTGGCCGATGTATTCGATGAGTCCTGACTTGCCGATCACGAAGCTCGCTGGGATGCCACGCTGCGCCGCCGCGATCATGTAGGCCGCATAGGTGCTGGTGCCTTGGTCCCACGCGACGCGGTAGTTCATGCCATCGCCACGCTCGGCAACGAGCGCTTCAACACCCGCAATCGCGTTGCGCGGATCGGCGCTGGTGCATCCGATGACGACGAGGCCTTTCTCGCGGTGCGTCTCTTGGAGGGCACTGAGGTGGGGAATGCCCGCGACGCACGGTCCGCACCACGTTGCCCAGAACTCGACAACATAGACCTTGTCAGGTTCGAATCCAGCGACGGGCTCGCCCTTCACCCACTTGGCGATCGTGAGCGGCGGGGCCTGAGAACCGACCGCAAGACGTGCGGCTGGCGGCTGCGCGAGCTTCGGTTGAGGGGCAGGTACCGTCGCCTGAGTTGCGCTGACTCCCGACGCCCACGCGCCGGCCCACGCGATTGAAAGAATTGCGGCGACAAGAACGGACGGGCTAAGTCGATCGATCACGCGGTGCTCCGACTACGTCAGCTGTTCCCCGGCGCTCAACGCTGAAACGCCTGTGAACGAGGTCAATTCGATGAGGAGCAACGTCTTAGCGCTCGGGCAGAGATCCGACGCTTCAACTTCGCAGCGTGCGGCGTGGCCGACGATGGCTGAGGAAGCGGCCGCACACGGACCGTAGGTCGTCGTGACGCGCGAGTGTGCTGCCCGAAGCACGTCGATCGCGGTTGGTGTATTCGGGGCCGAAACTTCGGGCTGCGGCAGTCGGGAGGGTTGGTGCTTGGTAGACAGGGGTGCGGTTCGATTCATAGGCAATCCGTACTGTTCGATCGGCTCGACCGTCCCGACGCGTGAAAAACTCGAAGCGAGGCGAACACCTCAGAGTGGGTACTTCGCGCGATTCCTAGCGCGACCCAGAGAGTTGACCTAGGCCGCGCCACCGCGCGAGCCGCGCCAATCGCGCCTGGGCGACGATTGTTCGAGATCACCGCTTGAACTGGGGTACGGGTATCCGAGGATTCTCGATGAAGAACCCTTTGCTCGCGACGGTGCGAGCTGTGACGGGCGAGTTTCTGGGGGTGGTGTGGTGAGGGACCAAGCCATGAAGCCGACGAATTGCAACCGAGGCAGCGAGATCACTCGCATGTCCCGCGCGCTGGCATTCGTCGCGGCGCTCGCTGGTGTCGCTACGAATGCCGCAACCTTGGCTGACGATGTCGCGAAGGTCGGCACGTGCACTATTCGGGTGAACGGTGGTGCACTGACGTCGGTGCAGTGTTTCGGCGCGACCGGAGCGACTCCGGGCGTCCTTCGTTTCACGGGTGCAGCAATCGATCCGAACGGACAATGGGAGGCATCATGGGACTACCTTGGCGACCTTGATCCCAATGGCAACGCGAGCCTCGCTGGTTCCGCAACGATCACGAACAAAGGTACAGCCTCCGCATCGTTCGACTTTCAATTCGAAGTGCCGGTCTGTCCGTTCATCAAGTCCGGTGCAAAGATGGGCGGCGCCTGCACACTGAAACTCGTGACCAATGCGAACGGTGGGACGATCTCGACGCCGGGTGGTTCGTCTGTGTTCGGCGCGCTGGCTGACGCCGCCGTGAGCGCGCGATTGTTCTACGGCCCGTTTGACATGGGGTCGCCGAGCGCGGGAAGTGCGGAAACACTGAACGCCTTCGGAGCGCCATACCCGTCCTACAACGTCGGCACTGTCGAGAAATCGTTCGGAGTTCGGCACGAACTCGGGCTCAGCGATGGCGATCAAGTGGTCTTGACGTCCAAGCTCGTCCTCGGCGCTGAGACCAGTGAGTTTGTCGCGTGCGGAGAGCGGGATCAAAAGGCGGGGACCAGTGCAGCGGCGCTGTCGCCAGCGGCGGGTACTGCGCCCGTGGCACACGTGGCGCAACCACCAGCGGCACCCGCGACGTCCGCGCCATCGGCAGCGCCTGCGCTCCCCGACGCACCAACATCGAGCACCGTTCGTCGTGACGAAGCCGATGAGAAGCGGGTCACCATCTCAGCGGGGCCGAGTGGAAACGGACGACCTATTGCGAAGAAGGCTCCAGCCCCGAAAAAGCCGCCGGTCGCCAAAAAGCCGCCAGCGAAGAAGCGCCCGCCTCCACGACGGTAGCGCGAGCGCAGGCGAACGAATCTCCAGTGACAGATTGCTCGCGTCGATCGTTAGCGTCGGCTATCCCGAACGCGTTGAGTCTCTGTCCGACCACGCAGATCCTCGGCACTGTGCGGTGCCGGGGATCTTGTCGTTCCAGACATAGCCAAGTCACTCACGGATCTTCAACGCCCTTGCCGCGGGCGATGATCGTGAACCCCACGTAGGTCTCAAGCGAGTTGGCATCGAAGCTGAGCGACCCTTGGAAGCTAAAGAGCGCAGGGAAGCGGGGGAGTGGCAAGCCTTCCGGGGCAAAAGACCAGGCGATGGGCATGCGCTGGTTGAGTTCGGGAATGGTGCCGACGCCCGGCCACTTGTCGAACGGCTTCAGTTGCCTCACCGCGTTGCCGCGCAAGAGCTCTGGATCGAAGGGAACCCAGCCAGCATCAGGCAGCCAGAACTCGCCCCACGAAACGAAGTTGACCCGGTCGTTCGTGCTGAGCCGAGCTGCGCCGCGAGAAAGTTCGCGCACGCCGATCACCGGCCGCGCAGGAATGCCTGCTGCTCGCAGCGCTGCGACGCACGTGCAAACGACGTCGTGCGGGGTTCCCCGCGCGTCATCAAGTGTGTCCCTGGCGCCGACGACGCGCATGCCGACGATTCGTCCCATGCCGCGTTTCTCGAGCGTGTCGGAATTGACGGCGCGATAGGCAAGGGTCGCGGCTCGGATGATCTCCTTCGCGGCGTGGTATGGGGGCATCATCCGAGCGTTCTCCCCCAGCGTCTTCGTCACCAGCGCCTTGATGATGGGAGCCTCGCTCTCGATGCCGGTCTGCGGCTTCAGTGCATCGGCAGTTTCTTTCGGCCATTCGCGCGGCCACGCGACGCGAGCCATGAGTCCCTCATCAACAACTGTCGACCAACTCTGTCCGCGGAACTCAACAACGATGCGCATCGCGGAGCCGGAGAATGTTCCGATCGGAATGACCGCCCAGTTCGCACCGAGATGCTTGTCGGGAACAATGTGCGCCCGCTGTGAAACAGACTTGTCTTGCCGACTGTCGAACCACAGCTGTGGCTTCATCGAGCGCGGATCGATTCGACTGGTTGGACCGGAGAGGATGACTGGAATCACAAACGCGAAATCTTGCACCGTGATCGCGGGCCCGGTCGAGCGGGGGAAACCGCTCACGATGTACTCAAGCTTCGTGTCGTAGAGCAGCGGCGTGTGGCGACGGAGGGGCTTCGGTCCGCTCGCAGTCTGAGCTGGCGGTGCTTGAAGGAATCGCATCTCCAAGGCGGCCTCACCAGACATCGCTGGATTCGCGACCACGATCGTCGCGAGTGTCGAAGCGAGCAAAGTCATCGCCGTCCGTCGGTGAAGCCGCATGCTGTTGTCTCCGCTGACTCATGGAACCTTGCGGAACGCAGCCGGTTCTACGAGAGAAGATTGATCTGACTTGTCGGATCAACCCACGCCTGAAGCTGTCCGAGGAACTGCGCCAAGACGAGGTTCGCAACGATGATCGCGAGAAAGCTCGCGACGAAGCTCGCTGTCGCAGCCCGGCCGACGCCCGTAGCGCCAGCGCCACAGTGAAAACCTTTGTAGCACGAGATGAGTCCAATCGAGAGCCCAAAAACCACGCTCTTGATGATGCCGGTCGTCGGCTCCCACCACGTCACAAAGAGCGCGGTGAAGTGCCAGTAGTCCGGGCCAGAGATGCCGTTCACCTTGACCGAGATAAACCACGCACCGAACGAGCCGAGCAGGTCCGAGTAAATCGTGAGGAGCGGCGTCATGACGACGCACGCGACGACGCGCGGAACGACGAGCGTTCGAATCGGGTCGGCCGCCATCACGCGCATGGCGTCGAGCTGCTCCGTCACCTTCATGGAACCAAGCTCCGCTGCCAGCGCACCGCCGACCCGACCGGCAAGCATGACGGCCGCGAGCACCGGTCCGATTTGCTTCGTTACCGCGGCGTTGATGAGCCCGCCCATGCGATCTTCCTGCCCGATCGCGGCGAACTGTGCGTAGCCCTCAAGCGCCAGGATCATGCCGATGAAGAGACCGACGATCGCGACGACCGGCACGCTTGCCACGCCGACTCGGAACAGTTGCGGGCCGAGCTGACGCCACGACGTCCAGCACGAGGGACGGGTCACCATCCAACGAAAAGTCGTGAGCGTGAATGTGGTGAAGCGACCGAATCCGGCAACTATTCCGACGACAACACTGCCAACCGAAAACGCGACCTGCGCGAACGGTCCGCTGACGAATGTGTTGACAAAGCGCTGAACGAAAGGCTTCGTGTCGCGGTGAAGAACGTCCATCGCTTGGAGTCTATCCGGCAGAAGCACAGCACCTGTTCCCCAGCATTCTCGGGTTGACGCGCTGAGTGCACGAAAGCGGCGGGCCCGAAGGCCCGCCGCGTGGGTTCATCATCGTCGGACTGCGTGTCGCTTACGGGCAGGTGCCCCACGCACCAAGCAGAATGCCGAGGTCCGAGGCGTCGACAAGGCCGTCGCCGCTCAAGTCGGCCGATCCACCCGGATTGCCCCAAGCGCCGAGCAGGGTCCCAAGGTCGGACGCGTTGACGGTGCCGTCGCCATCAATGTCGCCGACGCACGGAGCGGCATAGGTGCAATCAGGGTTGGCGACACCCGGCGAGTCGTCACTCGTCGCGGGTGAAAACGTGCCGATCGTCCACGTGTTCGTGGTCGGGCAGAACTTCACGTGGCTCGGGGCAAAGGTGCCGTCCGGTCCGACGACCGTCGAGCTGTACACATACTCGCTGCCAGTCGGCGGGACCGCGGCATCGAGAACGAGTGCGACCGAGTCGACGACCGAGGTCCATGGCGTCACGTCGAGGACACCGTCGTCGTTCGTGTCGAGGTCTTGGCCAACCGCGCCGGTGAACTGCCAGACGAGCATGTGGGTGACGTTGTCTGAATTCTCGAAGACGAGACCACTGCCGACGACAAAGTCTGGCGTCGCGCCCGTGAGCGTGAACGTCGACTTCGCCGCAAGGAAGAAGCCGTCTGCGGGAATCGAGTGAGCGTTGAGTGAGACAGCCATCTCGACGACACCCGAGGCCTGCGCCGCGCTGCCGTCGCCGATGACGACGTAGGTCAGGCCGCTCAGGGTCTGGCCACCGTCGCCGATGAGTTCGAAGTACTCGTCGTTGTCGGTGCCGGTCTGAGCGGTGCGCATTTCGCTCAGGCGTACGTCGGGCGGATTGCGGGGCACGAAGCAGTTGGTGATGGCGGCGCTGGCGCAGTCGGCGTCCCACGCCGCGCTGCAGCAGGTCGGATCAATAGCGCACACAAGGTTGCAGCAATCAGCGTCAGAACATCCCGGCGTGCGGGCGGCAGTGAAGCAGTCCTGTACGCCGGGAGCGCCGCACGGATCGGGTGGCGGACACGCAGCGTTCGCCGCGCCCGGGGTGTCGTTGACGAGCGAATCAAACAGGCCGACAGCCCACGTCGTCGGCGAACACTTGTAGACGTGCGACGGCGAGAACGAGCCGTCAGGTCCGACTTGGTTCGCTGCGTAGCTGCACTCTGTGCCCGGGGAAACGAGCGCGATCGAATCGATCACGCTGGACCACGGCGTCACGTCGAGCGTGCAGTTGTTGTCAGTGTCGAGGTCTTGCCCGAGGAAGCCGTTGAAGTTGTAGACGAGGAAGTGCGTGACCGTGTCGCCGTCTTCGAAGTTGATCGACTCACGAACGAGGTCAGGGACACCGAGCATGAACGTGCTCTTCGCGACGACGAAGTAGCCGTCGGCGGGAATTGTGCCTGAGAGGAGCGAAACACTTTCAACGATGCCGTTGAGGTCGAGGCCATCGCCGATGACGACGTACGCGACGCCAGCCAGAGACGCGCCTGGCGTTCCGATGATTTCGACGTACTCGTCGTTGTCAGCGCCAGCTTGCCCGATACGGATTTCGTTGATCGTGAGCGTCGGTGCGCTGCCAGGGGCGTTGCACTGAGCGCCAGCGATCGTGACGCATATCGCGTCCCAGTCGGTGAGGCAGCAGGTCGGATCGACGTTGCACACGAGTGGGCAGCAGTCGATGAGGTCGCAACCCGGGGCTGCGTGCACTTCGAAGCAAGAGCCCGGGCCGCCGCAGGTCGGGCAGCCAAAGTTCTGGCTGCCGGCAGTGTCGACGCCGCGTGAGACGAGGAACGTTCCGATCTTCCAGTCGCCGTTCGGGAAGCAGCGGTAAACCTGACTCGGTGAGAAGCCGCCGTTGGGGCCGACGACCGTTGTCGAATAGATGAACTCGTTGCTACCGGAACCAGGGGTGCCGATGATGACAGCGACGCTGTCGGTGATCTCGGTCCACGGTGTGAGATCGAGAACACCATCGTTGTTGGTGTCGAGGTCTTGACCGTCCGCGCCAGTGAATCCGGTCACCAGCATGTGCGTGACGTTGTCGCTGTTCTCGAAGTTGAGGCCGCTTGCTGCCGTGACGAAATCGCCAGGACCACCAGCCAACGTGAACGTCGGCTCGGTCACGAGGAGATATCCGTCGGCTGGAATGCTGAGCGCCGAAAGATCGACAACGGCTTCGATCACGCCGCTGCCGCCGGTGCCGTCGCCAATCACGACGTAGGTGTAGCCAGCCAGCGATGCTCCCGCTGCTCCAGCGATCTCAAAGTACTCGTCGTTGTCGATGCCGCCCTGATCGATGCGGATCTCGTTGATCTGGATGGGCTGAGTGCTGGTGCTGCAGGTCGGATTTGCAGCGCCGACTGAGTCGTCCCCAACCGTCGGATCGACTGACGCGACTTTGTAGTCGGTGCCATTCTCGCAGCGGTAGACGTGTGCTGGCACGTTGAAGCCGTCGGGGCCAACCAGCGAGGTGCTGTACACGAAGTTGCCGGTGACGCCGTCCGGATCCGGGCCAGCGACCAAGGCGACGCTTGAGAGCACGCTCGTCCACGGCGTGACGTCGATCGCGCCGTCGTTGTTGGTATCGACGTCGGTTCCGAAGCCGCCGGTAAAACCAGTGACTAACAAGTGCGTCGTGTTTGAGTTGTCTTCGAAGTTGATCGTGGTAGTGACGTTCGCGGTGCCGAGGGCGAAAGTGCTCTCTGCGACAACGAGGTATCCGCTCGCTGGAATTGTCACGCCGGTGAGGTTCAGGGCGTACTCGACGAAACCGTTCTGCCCGGGCGGCAGTTGCGAGTCGTCGTCGCCGATGATCACATACCAGACGTCGCTGAGCACAGTGCCGGGGGTGCCGCGGATCTCGAAGTACTCGGAGAGATCGGGACCGGGTTGGCCGGTGCGGATCTCGCTGATGACTTCTCCGGCACCAAAGGCCGCAGACGCCATCGCGACCGCAGCAGTCAGCGAGAGGCACGCGGTGAGCGGTGCCCATGCGGAAGAGGCGGAACGGGGGGGACGATTCGGCATCGACAAGTCCTCGAAAGGGTGGAGCTACAGGCGGAACTGAGGTGACCCAGTGGTCGAACGAGTGCGGAACGAAACTGAGGCGCGAGGCATGAGGGCGCGAGGCATGAGAGTCCGGCGATAGCCGTGCTGCGCATCGCCCTCCCCTAAAGGTGAGGCCACAACTGGCCCCAACTGGGGAACGGGTGGCGCACGCCAAGCTGGCGCTGTCTCGCTCCCAATCTGACGATCCCGGGGTGCCGGGCTCGCGTCGAGTCTACGGCCCGGTGCCGCTCGACGGAAGAGGATCGCGGAAGGGCAGCGCTCTTTGAGTCGTTCCTGCACCTGACCTGAACGGCCGAGAACGTGACATCGAGTTCGAGGAAGCCAAACGTACAACGCAAAAACGCGTCGTGGGCTGGCAAGCCAGCCCACGACGCTCTCCAATCTGCGGTACCGCCAGCAGCGGAACTCGTGATGAGCTCCGAAAGGCGGCGTGGGTCGTTTCAGTTACTTCGTCGGCTCCTCCGGCACGCTGGCGCGGGGTTGCACCGGGTTCGGACGAGCCGTTCGGGCGGGGGCGGCAGGAGCCGAGTCGCCGCCCCGTGGGAGATCGGCGAGATTCATGGTCATTGGGGTGAGGAAGATCTCGACGCGGCGATTCTCTCGCGCGCCCTTGGGTCCGTTCGTCACGATTGGTCGGAACTCGCCGTACCCGGCGACTTGGAAACGGCCCGCGACCACGCCGTCGCGCACGAGTGCTTCTCGTACGGCAATGGCTCGGTGCGCCGAGAGGTGCACGTTCGTCGGATGGAGAGCCGCGGTTCCCGCGGAATGAATTGGCTGACTGTCGGTGTGTCCGACGACCTTCACCTCGAGATTGGACGCGTCACCCGAATTCAGAATCGGTGCCATCTTGCCGAGGACTTCCTGAGCCTTCGCCGAGAGCTTTGCCGAACCCGAGTCGAACGTCACGTCGCTCCGGAAGCGGATCATGCCATGCTTCGCGTCAAACTCGAAAATGTCCGGGTACTGCGCGGCGAGTTGCGTGAGCGCCGAGGTCACTTGTTCGCCCAGCAGCGGCTTATCGAATTTGTTGACTTGGGCGAGCAGCTCTTGATACCGGCGCTCTAGCTCGTCGATGTTTCCACCGCTCGCGCCAACCAATCGCTTCGCGTTGTCGAGGTCAGCGGCGGCCTGCGCGAGCTGGGCGCGCAATGCCTCTTCGTTCGATCGTGACGAGTCGAGATCGCCTTGGAGCGTCAGAACCTGCTGCTCCTTGCTGCGATACGCGGTCATGAGGTCGTCGTACTTCGACTGTGGAATGCAGCCGCCCAAGACGCTGAGCGAGGCGAGAGCGAACACGGAGATGAGAGTGCGAGTGGAGCGCATGATGATTCTGAAAAGGGGAGAGGCGAATCGCTTCCACGGACGAAACCCCGGGACGCGAAATTCGCTTGGAAAACGGACGCGGAGTGTACTGCCACGCTGCCACCGAAGGGTGCGCTGCGAGGCCTATTCATCGGCGTTTCGGAGGCGGGGGCGTTTGGCTTTGCGGGGGGATCTGAGCACGTCTGGGCCGCTACCCGCCCGGGGCTCTCTCGATCGCCGACTCCTGAGAGAAACCCACTCTCGGTTTCGGACCCTCTCAGTCGATAGCATCGTCACTCCGTAGGCAGAGGAGGTGGGACTAGGATCTGCTCCGCTCAGAATCCGCCCCCCAAACACCAATGACAGACGCTCCCAAGGAAGTCGATATCCGCGCCATTGCCCGCGCCGCTGGCCCGTACCCGCCCGAGGCGTTTCTCTTCGTGCGCGAAGGGCTCAATCACACAGTGACGAAGGTGCACCTCGACGCCGAGCAACTGCCCGAGGCTTCGCGTCACGTCAGTGGCCAGCAGCTCTGCATCGGGCTTCGGGACTATGCGATCGACCGCTACGGTCTGCTCGCCCCGACGGTCCTACGCACTTGGAACATTCGGCGGACTGACGATTTCGGGCGCATTGTGTTCGCCATGATCGAGCACGGCCTCATGAGTAAGACTTCGGACGACACGCTCGAGGACTTCCGAGCAGTGTTCGACTTCGATGAAGCGTTCGGACGCGAGACGCTCGCGCGGCGGGTCGGACGCAGCTAACACGCCCCGGCGCAGGTACGCTTCGCCCAATGGCGGTGCCGAGCGACCCAACTCCGCAGTCGAGTTTGAATCAGTCCGGACCCGATCGCGACGCGTCGAGTGTGAGCGACGTTCCAGCGGCAACGGCGGTCTCGCGTTTGCACCTCTGGGAGGTTCAGAGCGTTCGCGACATGCTCGTGATCCTCGCGGTGTTCGGGCTTGTGTATGTCGGGTATTGGATGCGGAGCGTCACCGTCCCGCTGTTGATCGCGCTCACGCTCGCGTACCTCTTTGAACCGGTCGTCCGCCGTTTGTGTCGCTTTCGTGGGATCACTCGTCCGGGCGCCGTTCTGATCATCCTGTTGGCCGGCGGCGTCGGCGTGACCTTCGCCGTCACATTTACGGTGCCGATCGCGATTGGCCAGACGGTGAAACTCGTCGATCGCATCCGCAACAGCGATCTCTCGTCGATCGCGGAACGGGTGATCGAGTTTGCGCCCGAGCAGTCGCGCGACGAGCTTCGTCAGGGGCTCCGGTGGCTTGAGGGGCAGTTCACTACCGGGCCCTCGTCAGAAGACCCGTACCCGAAAGAAAAAGAGTCGGCCGCGTCGGATGAGCAGCCAGCGAAGTCCGAGTTGGCGTCCGGGACTGAGAGCGGTGTCGAGAAACCCGGTCCGAAGTACGACCCGAAGCACGGAAATGAGCCCCATGCTGCCCTGACCGAGGCGGAAGACCAGCGCATCCGAGAGTTAGTTCGCGGCGAACTTGCCGCGCTGGGAGTCGAGGGGGCCACACCGGCGGCGCGGGTCGGTAGCGGCGCGCCGTGGAAGGTCCTCGGGGTGATCGGCTCAAGCGCGGAACATGTGTCGGGCTTCCTGCTCGGTCTGGTGCAGCTCTCGCTGATCGCGTTCCTCGTCCCGTTTTACTTCTACTTTTTCAGCGTGTCGTTCCCATCACTTCTCGAGTTCACCCGAACGCTTATTCCCGAGCGCAGCCGCCCACGAGCGCTCGAACTCATCGGGGCGATGGATCGGGCGGTGTCGGGCTTCGTGCGCGGCCGCATCGTCATCGCGTTTCTCATGGGTGTGATGTTCGCGCTGGGTTGGCTCCTCTGCGGAGTGAAGTACGCGGTGCCGCTGGGCTTCTTCGTCGGCGCACTGTCGTTGGTCCCGTACCTCGGCGGCGTCGGCGTTCCTCTCGCTGTCGGACTGCTCCTCTTTGATCAACTTCAGATTCACCCCTCTGAACGCATGGCGTGGTGGGCGATTATCCTTTGGCCGACGCTTGTCTTCATGCTGGTGCAGTCGATTGAGAGTTACATCTTGACGCCGGTGATCGCTGGCAAGGTCACGGATCTCGATCCCGTGACCATCGTCGTCGCGATCCTCGCAGGCGGCAGCGTCGCAGGCGTGTACGGCATGTTGCTCGCGATTCCTGCGGCTGCGTGCGGCAAGATTCTTCTGAAGGAGGTGCTCTTGCCGAGAATTCGCGCGTGGTCGCGCGGCGACGCGCCCGACCCGCTCTCTCTCGAGTCGTCCGACTCCTGAACTTCTCTCGCTTGGGTCTCTCATGCGACTGCGCCTACTGCTCGAATCGCTGCCTGCGACGCTCGCTCCGAACTCGCCTGACCCCCACATCTGGAGCGTGACGGATGACAGTCGGCGTGCCAAACCGGGGTGTCTCTTTATCGCTCGGGTCGGTACCTCAAGCGATGGCCGCGCGTTTGTGGCAGACGCTGTCGCCAAGGGCGCCGTCGCTGTAATAGGCGACGCCTCGACCGAGATCCCAGCCTCGCGCCGCGCCGACGTGGCGCTCGCGATCGCTTCGTCACCAGCGCTCGTTGCCGCCGCGGTCGGTGAACGTTTTCATGGTTCACCGACAAGCCACCTCAACGTGATCGGGGTGACGGGCACGAACGGCAAGACGACGGTCGCCTACCTCACCCAGCAGTTGCTCCGTCGCGCTGGGAAGCGCTGCGGATTGATCGGCACCGTCGAGACCGACGACGGAGTCCGGCGCAGTCCGTCGTCTCTCACAACCCCCGGTGCGCTTGAACTCTCCGAACTCTTCGCTCGCATGGTCGAGAATGGCTGCACGCACGCAGCGATGGAAGCGTCGAGTCACGCATTGGCGCAGGGACGGGTCGCCGCGACTCGCTTCAGATGCGGCATCTTCACGAATCTAACCGGCGATCATCTCGACTTCCATGGCACCATGGAGAACTACGCCGACGCGAAGGCGCTCCTCTTCCGAAGTCTCACGAGCGACGCGTTCGCGATCGTCAACGGCGACGACGCATGGGGGCGGCGGATTACGAGCGGCGCGGCGCAGACACTCGTTTGTTCGGTGACCGACGCAAAAGCCGACTGTCATGCGTCGATTCTCGACGTCGGGCTCGACGCGATGCGCGTTCGCCTTCGTGGTCCTTGGGGAGCGATCGAGGTGCGGCTTCCGCTCGTCGGTTCGCACAATGCGATGAACGCGCTCCAAGCCGCGTCAGCCGCGTGGACGCAAGGGGTCTCGGCGGACGACCTTGTCGCCGGACTCTCGAACTGCGAGGCACCGCCCGGTCGGCTGCAGCCGGTCGCGGCGGACGCAGGTTTTTCGGTCCTCGTCGACTACGCGCACACCGACGACGCGCTGTTGAACGTCCTCACCGCGCTCCGTCCAGTCTTGCCGCCGGGCGGCGCGCTTCGCGTGGTCTTCGGATGCGGCGGAGATCGCGACAAGACGAAGCGACCGCGCATGGCTGCGGTCGCGTGCCGCCACGCCGATCAAATCATCGTCACGAGCGACAACCCGCGAACGGAAGATCCGCACGCCATCATCGCCGACATCATGATGGGAGTGCCCGATGACGCGCGATCGCGGGTGCATGTCGAATCCGATCGCGCTGCCGCGATCGCCTGGGCCGTGGGACAAGCTGCCCGTGGCGACGTGGTGTTGATCGCTGGCAAAGGGCATGAGGACTATCAAATCATTGGTACCGAGAAGCGAGCGTTCGACGATCGCATCGCGGCGCGCGACGCATTAGCACTGCACACTCGACCTAGGAGCGGCGCGTGAGCGCGTTTCTCGCTGCCAGCGCGATTCGCGCGGCCGTCGCAGGTTCGTGGCTACGCAGCCCGAGTGACGACGTCGTCCCCGACGGCGTGACGATCGACTCGCGCGGCGAGATTCTCGGCAAGCTGTTCGTCGCGATTCGCGGTGAGCGCTTCGACGGCAATGATTTCGCAGGAGAAGCGGCGCGACAGGGCGCGGCGATCGTCATGGTCGACCGCGATGTTCCGCACGTCCCAGCTTCGGCCGGCGTGCTCTACGTACCCGATGCCCGCCGAGCGCTCGGGCAACTGGCGTCCGCGTGGCGTGAGCAGCTCACACGGGTCCGCGTCGTTGCGATCACCGGTTCAGCGGGCAAGACGACAACGCGGCGATTGGTGGATGGCGTTCTCGGCGCGGTGTGGAAAGGTTCGGCCAGTCCGAAGTCGTTCAACAACGACATCGGCGTTCCGCTGACGCTTTTGGCAGCGCGGCGCGACGACGAATATCTCGTGGTCGAGATTGGCATGAATCACCCCGGCGAGATTCACTCGCTCGCGTCGATCGCGCGACCGAATCTTGCGATCATCACGATGGTGGGACGAGCCCACCTAGCCGGGCTCGGAAGTGTCGAGGCGATTGCACGCGAAAAGACGTCGCTACTCGACGCGCTGCCCGGCGCGGGCGGCGGGGGCATTGCCATCGTGAACGGCGATCAGCCGTTGATGACCGCGGCGATCGAAGCGCGACGCCTCCGGCTCGATCGGCTCATTCGGTTCGGGGTCTCACCGAGTGCCGACCTGCGACTCACCTGTCGGCGGACGACCGGTGGTTCGCAAGAGATCGAAATTGACGGTGCCGCTCAGTTCACCCTGAACCTTCCCGGCGAACACAACGCGATGAACGCGCTGGCGGCGATCGTGGTCGGTCGGGAACTCGGACTTCCGGATGAGGCGATTCGCCGCGGACTCGCATCGGTCGAGCCGTCGGGTATGCGGCTTGAGCGCATCGATGTGCCTGTTCAGGGCGGCACCGTGACGCTCTATAACGACGCCTACAACGCGAATCCCGATGCGATGGCAGCTTCGATTCGTGCCTTCGCCGAACTGAGTCCGACCGCCAAGCGGAGGGTGCTCGTGTTAGGCGACATGCTGGAACTGGGGGATGCGTCGGCGGACCTCCACCGCGAGGTCGGCACCGTCGCGGCTCAGGTCAGTACAACCACGCCGATTCATGCGGCAATCGCCGTGGGGAGCTTCGCTGAGTACACCCGCGAGGGGCTCGCGACAGCCGGTTGGCGCGGGGACGCGCTCGTCCTTTCGTCCTTCGACGACGCGCAGGTCGCGCGGGCGGTGGCATTCCTGCGGGCTGGCGATGTCGCGCTCGTCAAAGGCAGCCGGGGTGCCCGCATGGAACGGCTGGTGACGGCGATCGCGAACCCCGTCCCTAGATGATGCTGCGTCCGCTCCGAGTTTCGGCTTTGGGCATCGGGGTCGGCTCCGCGGCGCGGTACGACGGTTGGCGGAACGGCGCTCTGTTAGCCGATCAGTGGATTTCGGGCGCGATCGCCGCGCGCCTGCCTCGCCAATGCTCTCCCTCCTGACCGATCAATTTCAGAATTGGCTCGACGACCTCGGTCTCCTCACGGTGATCCAAGTCTTCAAACAAGTCCAATTCCGCGCGTTCTCTGCGGTATTGGTTGCGTTCAGCCTCGTGCTCATCTTCGGAAAGCCGGTTATCCACTGGCTCCGAAAACAGAAGGTTGGCGACAACCCGGAGTTTTATAACGCCCGATTGAACGAGATGATGAAGGGCAAGTCGGGCACGCCGACGATGGGTGGGATCATCATCGTCGGGGCGATTCTTGCGACGATGTTCCTGCTCTGCGACTTCGTGCACAGCCGGTACATCCATCTCGCGACCATCGTGATCGTTTGGCTCGCTGCAGTGGGCAGCATCGACGATTGGTTGAAACTCACGGCGTCCCGGCGCGGGCCAGGCTCGCGCGAGGGCCTGTATGCCTGGGAGAAGCTGCTCTTCCAGCTCGGCCTCGCGGCACTCGTGTCATTCTTCCTGTTCAAGACGGGCAGCGACGCGCAGAATCCGGCCGCGTTGGCGCTGAATCTTCCGTTCCAGCGCACTTACGAGCCCTCCCAGCGCCTCGCTCAGGAACTTACCGAACTGAACCCGGGGGTGTTCGTCCTCGGGCTCGGAGCGTTTGTCGTGATCGGCACCCTCTGCATCGCTGGCATGTCGAACGCCGTGAACTTGACCGACGGAATGGACGGGCTTGCCGCGGGCACGATGACGATCGCCAGCTTCGTCATGATGGTGCTCTGCTACATCGCATCTGAGCAGCGGGCCGCAAGCTGGCTCATGCTCCCGTACATCCCGGGGGCCAACGAACTCATGGTCGTCGCCGGGGCAATGGCTGGCGCGTGCCTTGGGTTCCTCTGGTTCAACTGCAATCCGGCATCGGTCTTCATGGGCGACACCGGATCGCTGTCGCTCGGCGGGTTGCTCGCGTTTCTCGCGGTGGCGATCCGCCAAGAGATCCTGCTCATCATCATTGGCGGCATTTTCGTGATGGAGATGGCAAGCGTCATCATGCAAGTCAGCTATTTCAAATGCACCGGCGGAAAGCGGATCTTCCGTTGCTCGCCAATCCACCACCATTTCCACATGGGCGGGCTGAGTGAGTTGCAGGTAGTCACGCGGTTCTGGATCGTCGCGGTGATCTTTGGCATGCTGGCACTTGTGTCGATCAAGCTGCGCTGACGGACGTATTCTGTGGCCGCATGGCGACAATCGGACTCTTCCATCGCCGATCGATGCTCCTCCTCGCGGTCGTGTTTGGCACGTCGCTCCTTCTCGGCGCGCAGCTCGTGCGACTCGCGATCGTGGAGGGCGCTGAGCATGCGAAGGAAACGGAAACGTTTCTCCGTCGCCGCATGTTTCTGCCCTTCGTCCGCGGCTCCATCCTCGATCGTCGCGGCGAAACCCTCGCGATGGATCGCGCCAGTTGGGACGTTCAGGTTGAGTATGGCGTGATTGCGGGTCGATGGGCGTCCGAACACGCGCGGCAGCAGGCGAAGCGCGAGGTCGGCGTCAACGCGTGGGCACGGCTCTCTCGCGACGGTCGGTTTACCGAGACCGAGAAGCGCACTACGTCGTGGAACGAACAGACTGAAAAGCTCTTTGCTGAACTCTGTGAAGCAGGAGGGTTCGATCGCGCGGAGCTCGAACGCCGTTTCGACGAGATTCGGCGCCGTGTCGCGCCGCGCGTAGAGGCGTACCGCGAACGGCAGCGCAAGGCGGAAGAAGTAAAGGCTGCGAACGTGGATTCGAGCGCTGCGATCGTCGAGGATGAGACGATCAGCGAACAAGAAGCGCCACACTCGATCTTGGCCGATGTCGACGACCGCGTGGCCTTTCGGTTTCAATCGCTCGCCGACGCGCTTCCCGATACGGTCGTCGTCGTACCAGCGACGCGGCGCATACGACCTTGGAACGACGTAGAGATCTCGGTCGATCGATCGTCGCTGCCTAAGCCGCTCGCGAATGAAAAACCGCTCACCCTGACGCTTGCGGGCGTCGCCGATCATGTGTTAGGTTCGACGCGGACCAGCGTCTATCCCGAGGACTTGGTACGACGTCCGTTCCTGAACGAAGCGACCGGCGACGTCATCGATCTCGGCGGCTATCGCGCGGACCGTGATCTCGTCGGCGCGCGCGGACTTGAGCGCGCGTTCGAAGATCGACTCCGCGGGGTGCGCGGCAGAATTGAACGCAACCTCGAAACTGGCCGCGCGACGCGCATCGAGCCAGTGCGCGGAGAAGACGTGCGCTGCACGCTCGACATCCGCTTGCAAGCCCGAGTTCAAGCAGCACTGGAGCCAGCGCTGGGCTTGGCGAAGATCGAACAGTGGCAGCGAGGGTGGACAGCGGACGGAGATCCGAAGGGGGGGGCACTCCCGATTGGATGGGAACTCAACGGAGCAGCGGTGGTCTTAGAGATCGCGACCGGCGACGTGCTTGCGATGGTGTCGACACCAACGTTGGCGGAAGCGGTCGATCTCCACGGGCTCAGGCGCAAGATCGAAGCGGCCGACTACAACAAACCGATCGAGGCGATATATCCCCCGGGGTCGATCGTGAAGCCGCTGATGTTCGCCGGCGCCGTCACGAGCGGCGTGATTCCGCTCGAATTCGCGGTTGAATGCAAAGGGCATTTCTTCGACAACGTGACGACGTCGGCGCGATGCTGGATCTGGCGGCCGGAAGAAGGCCGAACCCAGACACACGGGACATTGCTGGTCGAGGAAGCGATCGCGCGTTCGTGCAACATTTACTTCTACACCGTTGCATCGAAGCTTGGTCTCGACGGCGTCGTCGAGTGGTACCAGCGCTTTGGCGTGGGCGCTCCCTTCGACGTTGGTTTGCTCGTCAGGCGCGACTCCACATCGGGAGGCGTGCGATACGAAGGCGAGGTCGGCGGTTCGGTTCCCGACAAGAACGAGATCAAGTCGCTTCGCGCCGCTGGCGACAAAGCCGCGGCGATCTTCCTCGGCATCGGACAGGGACCAGTCGCGTGGACGCCTCTGCATGCGGCGAACGCGTATGCGACGCTGGCGCGCGGCGGAAAGTGGGTTCGTCCGTCACTGGTACTTGATCGACCAGATCGTGGAACGGCGGTGCGCGACCTCGCGCTCAATCAAGGGGCGGTCAAGAAGGCGCTTGAGGGGCTCAGGCATGCGGTGACCGAAACGTACGGAACTGGAAATCACATTACGTTGGAAGGCGGCGTTCAGATTCCGCTCACGGCGATCCCCGGGGTGCAAGTGTGGGCGAAGAGCGGAACGGCGCAGGCACCACCACTCAAGCTCGACGAGAACGGCGACGGGGAGGTCGACGCGACGGTGCAAACCGACCACGCGTGGTTCGTGGGACTCGTCGGGAACGAATCGGACGGTGTGCCACGCTACGCCATTGCGGTGTTAGTTGAATACGGCGGCTCGGGCGGAAAGACTGCGGGACCGATCGCGGCTGAGATTGCGCGAGCGCTCGTCGCCGAGGGCTATCTTGCCGGAGCGAAGAATTGACGGTCGAAGCAACCGCCGCTGAACGTCTCGCTGGTCAGCGCACGCGCTGGAGCCCGTCCGCGCTGCATGGCGCCCAGGTCGAACCGCAGAAGAAACGAACGCTCTGGTGGACACCGGCGTGGCTCTCGCTCGGCGCAGGACTGTTTCTGTCGCTCCTCGGCATCGCCGCGATTTCAACTACAAGAAGCGAGCTTGCCGCGCGACAAGCGGCTTTTCTCGTCATCGGTATCGCCGCGGCGGCACTCGTGGCGCTGCCGCACTACCGGTGGATACGCCGCGGTTTGATCGGCCTCGTGATCGTCACGCTCGTACTCCTCCTCTTCGTCCTGCTGCCGTTTGTGCCGGAGTCCATCGTTCGAGCCCGCAACGGCGCTCGCGCTTGGATCGCGCTTGGCCCGGTCGATTTTCAGCCGTCCGAACTAGCAAAGACGGTCTACATCCTCTCGTTGGCTGCGTGGCTCTCATCGACGCAGATTCATCGCACTCTGCGCGGTTTCTCGATACTCGTTCTTGTCACGCTGGTGCCGATCGGGCTCATCGTCATTGAACCCGACCTCGGAAGCGCGCTTCTGTTCCTACCGACGATGGCGGCGATTGCCGTCGCCGCTGGGGCAAAAAAGCGTCACGTCATCGCGAGTTTCATTCTTGCCGGCGCGATGGTCCCAATCGCGTACGGGTTCGTCCTGAAGCCCTATCAACGCGCTCGTATCGATGCGATTCTCGCACAGGTGGCGGGGGATACTCGCTACGAAAAACGCGAGGGTTTCCAAGGCTGGCGAGCGATGCGCCTCGTCGGATCGGGCGGTGCATTCGGCGTCGGCGAAGAACACGCCCGCGCGCTCGTGGTCTTCAACGGCCTTCCCGAAGAGCACAACGACATGATTTTCGCAGTCGTCTGCTGCCGCTGGGGCGTCTTCGGGGGGCTCGTCACTTGGGGGGCGTACGGCGTCTTCGCATTGGGCGGTCTGCTCACCGCTGCGATTCATCGCGATCCATTCGCTCGCTTGAGCGCCATTGGAATCGTGGCGATCACGTTCACGCAGATGACGATCAACACCGGGATGACCATTGGTCTGTTGCCGATCACGGGTATTACGCTCCCGTTCGTGAGCTACGGCGGATCGAGTCTCGTCGCGAGTTGGCTGAACCTCGGATTGCTCATCAGCATCGGAATTCGCAAAGCGAAGCCGGGTGAGCGCAGCTATCTCGATGAATAAGATGACTAACGCCAGCGACCGCCGTGCTAGTTCGTTAGTTGCACGCGCCCCACGCGCCGAGAAGCAGGCCAAGGTCATTGGCGCCCACGCTTCCGTCTCCACTGATGTCAGCTGCGCAGTCCGTGCAGGTACCCCACAAGCCGAGCAAGAGCGCGAGGTCTGCCGCATCGGTCGACTGATTGCCATCGAGATCGGCGGGACACGTGCCGCAGATCACGTTCCCACCGAGGTCGAAGAAATCTCCCGTGACCTGGTCAGGAAGATTGTCGCAGAGAGTGCTGTTCTGGAGTGTCGCGTGCGCGGCGAGTGCCACGAAGAGTCCACCGCCAACTTGAAGCGCTGAGTTGCTCGTGAAGTCGCATTCGACGAACTGGGCCGCACCTTCCGCGACGGCGCAACCGCCGCCTTTGCCCTCCGGACCGTAGAAGCCGTCGCCGGCTACGTTCGCTGTGAAAAGGCAGCGTGCGAACGTCAGTGAACCACTCGCCAGCACTGCGCCAGCGCCGTCGCCGCCGACGTTCTCGGCAAAGGTGCAGTTGTCGATCGTTGCGGTACCACTGACGCGCGTCGCGCCTCCGAGACCGAACGTGGCGTTGCGAGCGAACGTCGAGTCGTGCATGACGCCCGTGCCCGTGAGGTCGAACCCGCCAGAACCGGTATCGCTCGTCCGATTGTCGTGCACGTAACAGCCGTCGATTTCGTAATCACCCGAAACGATCACCGCGACCGCGGCTGTGTTTGAGAAAGCGCCGCAGTCGCTGAACTCGCAGTCGATCAGCGAGCAATGAAGAGCGGCAAGATCGAGCGCGTAACCAAGACCGAAGTCGGAGTTCACCGAGGTGAAATCGGTGTCGATGATGGTTGCACTGATTGCGTTCGTCGCGACGATCGCAATGGCGTCCGAGATCGATTCGAAGTTCGAGTTGGTGATCGCTAGGGTACCGCCGGTCACCTCCACCAGCGTCGGATACGCCGCGATACCGTGTGCATCGCATGCAGCGAACTCCACGACGGAGTCCGCAGCCGAGACCAGCGCTCGGTAGCCGCCAGAGGCCTCGACGTTGTTGAGAGAGAGCGATCCGCCGCTGACGGCGAACACACCGACGAAAGCTCCACCTCGACGGACGACCTCGCCCGTGTTCAATACCACTGTGTCACTCACCTCAAGGACGCCGTCTTGCATGCTCACGCTCGGCGCCGCACCTCGCGGACTCGCAGACACGATGCAGTGACTGAGCCAAGCGGTGCCTCCCGAGATGGCGTAGCGAACCGGTCCAGTGAGCGTGAGACCCTCTATGAGAATCGCGTCTTGGTCGTTGAGCACGGCGGTGACTTCGGAGAAGCCACCGGGTTTCTCCGGTTGAGGCGCGACAACCACCGTTGCTGGGTTGGACGGCGATCCGCGAAGCGTGACCGCCTTGGCACCAAAGGCAAATGGCGTTGAATAGGTTCCCGGGGCAAGTTGGATGACGTCGCCGCTCGAGGCCGCAGCAATCGCAGATGCGATCGTTGGCTGATCAGCAGGAACTTGGATGACCGCCGCGACGGCTTGATGTACGAAAAAGGCGGCGCAGGCAATCGAGGCTGCGATAGTGCAAGTTGGTTCTGCCATGATCGTGTTCCCTCTATAACCCTTTCGCTGCCCACTAGAGTACCGTGGGGAGGATGCCTTTGGATACGCCTGACAGCGCAGAGCGGGGGCCGATGTTCGATCCATCTGGGCCATCCGAGATGGACACACTGCGTCCTACTTCGGAGTTCATGGCGGCGATCGAGGCGCTCGGAATTGAGTTCGAGGAGCGTGATGTCGAGCGCCTCGCCCGCTATCTCGGTTTCCTCCGCGAAGCCAACACGAAAATCAACCTGACCGCGGTCATCGAGCCTGCGGCGATGTGGATGAGGCACATTCTCGACAGCCTCACGCTTGTGCCGCTCATTGCGTCGCTGGAGCCCGAGTCTGCGGCCGGTAAGGGCCCGCTCCGCCTCCTCGACGTCGGATCCGGTGCGGGCCTTCCTGGTATCCCGCTCGCGATCGTGCTTCCCGAACTCCGGTGCACGCTCCTTGAAGCAACGGGAAAAAAGGTGAAGTTCCTCGAAGGGGTCGTCGCGGCGCTCGGGCTCACCAATGTCGATGTCATCGCTGCGCGTGCCGAGGATGCAGGACGCGATCGCGAGCATCATCGCGAGCGCTACGACGTGGTCACCAGCCGAGCAGTGGGCCTCCTTCCGACGCTTGCTGAATTGACGGTGCCTTTCGCGCGGGTCGGAGGTGTGGTGCTCGCCATCAAGGGCGAGCGAGCGGCGGAAGAAATTGTCTCCGCGAAGGCGGCGCTCTACGCGCTCCACGCGCACGCACTCGAGCCCGTTCGCACTGCAACCGGAACGATTGTTGTTCTGGAGAAACAACGGTCGACGCCAAAGCTATATCCGCGGCGTGCTGGTGAACCGAAGCGCGTTCCACTCATGGGGCGCTCAGTCGCGCGCGATCCGCTTCGGGGCGAGCCAGAGGCGTAAAGAACGCGTAGCGTCGAGTTTCGTTACGCCGATCTGATCTATGGGCCGTGGGAGGGCGTCGGGAGGGCGGCGGGATGTTAGTCCCAGTTGCCCAGAAGCTCTGCAAGATCAGCGGGGCCAACGATACCGCTCCCGTCAAGGTCGCAAAGACTGCTCGCAGCGCCCCACGTACCGAGCAGAATTCCCAGATCTGCGGATCCGACAATGCCGTCGGCATTAAAGTCGCTCGATCGATGCGCGAAGCTCAGAACATCGGCAGTATCGATATCGGAGTCGCCATCGAAGTCCATCATCTCACAGCCGGGAACGAAACCTTCCACCGCGCAGGCGTCGAAGACATCGCGATCGATGCTCGTGATGATCCCGTCGCCGTCCGCGTCGCCCAGACGCGCGGGCGGATAGATCGACCACGCCTTATCCGCCGGCAGGTTGGTCAGGGTTCGAACAACGACGCCGCTCGGGCTCTTCGGCCAGTGCATCTCCACTTTCGGGAGCGTGAGTCGAGCGCCAAGCCCGACGTGCATCTCGAGCAGGTCGACACCGAGATAGCTTCGTCCGCCCGCGAAAACGTCTCGGAAGCGAGGGGTTCCGCGAGCGTCGAGCCAGACGTGAGCGAATCCGCCGACCGCAAATCTGTTCTTACCGACGCCCACCGGGCGAAGCTTCACCCAGTGGCTCAGCTCGCCCTGATGGTTGATGTAGAGGAGCGGAGTCGTGCCAAGGTCGCCGACGAGTAGATCCAAGTCGCCATCAAGATCAACGTCAGCGGCGCTCGACGCGTAGGAATATCCCGTCGATCCGAGGCACTCCGCCTGCTCGGCCATCTCTGTCGCTGGCGGCCGCTCCGCGTTGAGGAAGAACAGGTTTGGCACCAGTTGATTGTTGACGTACAGGTCGAGCGTGCCGTCGTTGTCGGCGTCGAAAAACTCGGTTCCCCAGCCGGTCGTGAACGCACCGACTCCCCAAGTCACCTGCCCCTGAGTGAAGGTTCCGTTTCCTTGGTTCAGTAGAAGCGGATTCAGCCCGAGAAGCGGCTGGTTCACGTTCGCGATGTTCGAACAATAGAAGTCGGGGTAACCGTTGTGATCAAAGTCGCCGCATGCGAGCCCCATGGAAAAGAGCGAGACTCCCGCGCCGCTCGGAGCGGAAATCTCGACGAACGTTCCATTGTCGTTTCGCCAGAGCTGGTTGCCTTGGAAGAACGGACCCAAGTGCCCGCGGTCGTTCGAGACGTAGAGGTCGACATCCCCATCAAGGTCGATGTCGACCCACGTTCCGGTGAACGAATAAGCCGGGTCGAGGAAGCCCGGAATCGATGAACTGATGTTCGTGAACGTACCGTTACCGTTGTTCCGAAGCACCGCACTCGGGAGGTTCGAAGGCGCTCCGAAGGCGTTGCGGTAGACAGCGACGTGTAGATCGAGATCACCATCCCCGTCGATGTCTGCCCACGCGGCACCTTTGGCGACACCGGGCACGTTGATCCCCGCAGCGAGAGTCACGTCGGAAAACGTCCAGTTTCCGTTGTTCCGAAAGAGCTTGCAGGTTGCTCCAGTTGTGGTGATGAACACATCGAGATCGCCATCGCCGTCGTAGTCACCAGCAGCAAACGAGGATTGTTTCGGTACGGAACCAATGCCGCACGTCAGCGAGCGCGATGTGAATTGTCCAGTACCATCGTTCTCAAAGACGCCTACCACCGTGTTTGTCGCGCCAAGGACGATGATGTCGGGGTCGCCATCGTTGTCGAGATCGGCGAATCCAGATCCAAACCCATACTGCCCGTACTGCTGCGGACTTTCGACGACGTAGTTCAGTCCGCGAGCGACGCCTTCCTCGGTGAAGGGGTGGAAGACATCCGCCAACGCGACGGGGGCCGCCGCGATGAGGCAGGCTGCGAGGCCGACGATCGACAACGGCAACCGGCGTCGGTGAGCGACCAGCCCGAGTGCAGGCGCGGCAAAGTGTGTCATGCTCGGATTCGCTGGCTTCACGTCTGTTCCCCTCAGTGGCTCTACTGCACTGGCTCGAGACCTCTCGACCAGAACTGGATCGCGCTCGGCTTCGCAAGCTGACCTGAAACGCGCGTCGTACCGGACCAATGACGCTACTTGGGCCAAGTGGTCGAGCGACGAATCGAGTCTAACACGCAGTGCTGACTGGGAAAGTGCGAGATTTCTGATTGGTCGCGCTTCGGTTCGTGCGCGGACGTATCGCATGGATCAACTACCGGCGCTCCGCCGTGAGCTCGATTGTCGGGCAGCCATATCGTCCTCCGTCGAGCCCGAGGAGTACGGGTAGGTCCGTTCGCACGTAGGCTGGGGTAGCTTCGTCGGCTGAAGCGTTCCAGCGCTTGATCATGATCTCGACGAAGGGTCCGCCGTCAATAGTCACGTCGAGCGCATGCCACGCTCCGAACTCCCCTCCGAACCGCCGGAAAGACGCGCTCGCGGTTCGCTCAAGAAGGACTTTTGCGAGCGCGTCAGTCTGATCGGTCGCTGATACCGCCGCTGACGTCACGTACGCCCGAACCGTGCCCCTGAGTCGATCCTCAGGTCCTGACACCGCAATCGACAGGATGAGGTTTGTCTCGGCGGATGGTCGTTGCCGGGCAAGCACAGCACGGGCGAGGCACGGCCACATGACGGTCGCGCGGACCCCGAGCACGCTGGCGGCGCTCTCAACCTTTCGTGCGACCTTCACGTTCCACCTCCGCGGATGCCGCTCCGTTCGGCTCTTTTCTGTGCCGGAACGATGAAACCGACGAGCTTCGCCAGCGCGACTGCGGCCGTCCGAAGTCCTCGACCGTCGGCGGCGGTGAATCGCTCGCTGACTCCATCAAGCAGGCGGACCGCGCTCAGCAATTCGTCCATCCGATCGTTGTGCGTCGATCGTTGGGTGCCTTCTCGGCCACGCCCTGTTGACGCGACGCGGCAGCCGACGAGTCCCTCAAGGAGTGGATCGATCTCGCGTCGCTTTCGGGCTCGCGCGACGGTGGCGAACAGGCGCCAGACGTCTTGTTCGGCTCGGAAAAACTCGCGCCTCTCCCCACGCTGCATCTGGCGGCTGATGATGCCCCATTCGACGAGGGTTCGCAGCGTCATCGATGCATTGCCGCGCGAGATCCGGAGTCGTTGCATGATGCTCTCGACGTCGAGCGGCTCGCTGTGCACAAAGAGCAGCGCATGCGTCTCTGCGACCGTCCTCGGCACGCCCCAGCGCGAAGCCATCTCACCCCAGAGGGCAATGAAGCGGTCTTGTGACGCGGCGAGTTCAAGATCAACCGCAGGAGGCGTTACTGTCGCTGGAGTAGAGTCGGTTGGGGAACGCGGCATGACTCAAGCACTCTACGACAGGGCCGCTCCCACGCGAACTAAGCTTTCAGAAAATATTGAAAATTCAAGAACGAGCCTATGCTGGTGGGGCCTGACGGCAGCTCGCCGTCGCTCGTTTGGCCAAGAGTTTGGCGCGGAAGAATTTGGCGCGCAAGAAAAGGCCCCCGTCTGACGACGGAGGCCTTTGGATGAACCGAGAAAGAGTGGTTGAGCGTGGTGCCGATCAGGGGGCTGGAAGCGTGGGTCCGACCACCGTGATCTGAATCAGATCGTGCCAGACTTGGTGCGGAGGCACGAGGCCGAGCCCGCAGGTCCAGACACGGGCTTGCACGACCCCGCCCGGCCCGATGTAGTTGGGCGTCAGGAATGGATTGATTCCGAAGGTCCCGCCGCCGCCGCCGGGGGCGAGGAATCCGACACCGATGAAGTCCCAACGACTGTCGACGTTGTTCCACAGGAATCCACCGAGAAGGACCGTTGGGACCGTTGCCTTACCTTGGACTGAGAGTGCAACACCAGTGACTTCACCAGCGGAAGCGCCGGTCTCGAGGAACGCGATGACGTCAGTCGTGGGTCCGCCCGCCATGTAGGACAACTGCTCGACGGTGTTGCCAGCTGGCGCGTACTTGGTTGCGATCTTCAGGTAGTTCCCATCGAGAGCGCGAATCGGGAACGTCGAGAAGGTCTGCGTCCCTACCACGTTGCCCCAAAGGACCTTGATCTCCGTCGCGTTGCCCGCGACGAACTGGCCGTTCATGACGGCAAACGCGCACTCGAGGGCGTCGGGGAACGTGCCGATGTCCTTGAAGATATCTTGGTTGCAGTTCGGGCTGTCCGGGCCAGGTGTCTTGAACACCGGATCGATCGGCCAACACTGGTCGCCAATCCCGTTCCCCGACAGCACGCCACGTAACTGCACCGGCGAGATCGGCGAGCCGTAGAGTTGCTTCGCCCAGCCTTGCATAACAGCTGCTAGACCAGCAATCGTTGGTGCAGCCGAACTCGTTCCGTTGAAGGTGTTGGTGTACGTGCGGAGGTGATTGGTCTGAGGATCGAGCGGGTTGGTGCCGTTCTCGCCACGGAAAAGGTTGCCGTAGCCAGTCGTGCACACTGAGGTTCCCCAGCCCGCCAAGTGAACGGTGGCCAAGCCATCCGCGTTGTCCGGGTCGGTGAAGTTCGAGAAACCCAATCGGCAATAGTGGTAGATGCCGTACGCGTCGCATCCAGCGACCGCCACGTTCCCACCCGGTGAACAGGCACCAACCACGATTGCGCCCGTCTCGAATGGCGCGGGATCGATTGGGATGCCGTCATTGCCCGCCGACATGCAGCAGGTGATCCCGATGTCGGTGCACGATGCGATGAGTCCCGCGATAGCGTCGCTCACGATGATCGGGCCAGCGCCCGGGAAGCCGATTGAGAAGTTGAGCACGTCGCCAGGCTCAAACGTGGCGGCGGCTGAGGCGATCGCGTTCGGAAGTCGTGAGCCCTCTTCCACAGAGAGGGTCGGGAAGAAGTACCCCTGAGACTTGTGTGCGATTCCAGTGACGCCGAAGCCGTTGTCGACGGCGACGCAGATGCCAAGGGTTGCGGTTCCGTGCTCTGGCGCGTTGGCGCCGCCCGTGATCAGAATCGGCGTCTGTCCCGGCTCAAGAATCACGTTGGTCTGAACCAGTGGCATGCCGCGGTCGTCGGTTGTGAAATCCTCGTGATTCGTGAACGCGGAGAATTCGATGATGCCGACCCTTACGCCCTTGCCGTCAAAGTTCGGCGTGATGCCACCCTGATAAAGTGTCGCGAACTGCTGCTGCAGTGCCCGCACGCCGTCGAGGTCGTAGCCGCCGCCGCGCCAGCCGCTCTGGGTGAACACCACTGCGGGATCAACGGGGACGCTGAAGTCGCCCGCTGCTGGCGCTTGGACGAGGTAGGTCTGCCAGTTCGTCGCGATGACCGGTGGCTCGCCGATGCCGGGGGCGTTCGGATTCTCGACTACCGAGGACTTGAAGTCCGGCGTCGGGCCGGGGTCCGGAGTGGAGGTACACGCGGCCTCAAAGGCCGCGGTTTGGGTGAGATTGACGCAGCTAGCATCCCATCCGATGGTGCAGCAGGTTGGATCGAGGCTACAGATCGCGAAGCAGCAACCAGCGATGTTGCAGCCGCGCCCGTCGTGGGCTTCGAAGCAGCCGCCGGAGATGCCGCTGGCGATCCCGACGAACACCGGATTCGGTGCACCGGTACCGTCGGTAAAGCAAGGGTCGTATCGCTGATCGGGTGGAAGCGCTCCGCTAAAGTCATAGATCGTCTGCTCGCAGAGCAGGTTGGCATACGCCGCGCACAGCACATCCCAGCCCTGCGGCATGTCGGGATCGTCGCAATAGGGGATGATTCCGCCGATGAGGGTGCAGCAAATGACGTCGGCACAGCCCGACGCCGGAAAGTCGCCACCCGGGTCAGGGTTGCAGTTCACCAACTCGGGCGGACAAAACGCCCCGGGCGCGTTGCAGATCGAGGCGTTCATTGGATCGCACGACTGATTTTGAACGTTCTCGAGCGGCCGTTCGAATTCGACAAACTCGACCATCGCGAGGTCATTGAGTGCGCGTCCAGCTTCAACGAGCACGTTCGCGGGAACGTTCACCACCATGTAGCTCGCAAGGTCGGGCTGACCTCGCTTGCTATTGGCTTCCGCGCGAAGTTCGATCGTTCGAAGTTCGACGTCGGTCTTGTTCGTGATCCACTGCTGGACGGTGCCGCCGTAGCGGGCAAGCACAGCGTCAAACGAGCTCAGATCGTGCCCGCCGATACTCACGACGCGATCGATCGGGCCTTGTCGCGGTGCCCGCGCACCAAGTTCGTCGTTCATCTTAAGGATGATCCGACCGGTTGCGCTCACTTCATTGGTCGCGCGGTTCATCGGAAGTTTGAGCTCTGGGCTCGCCTTCTTCGGATACCGCGGACGCGCAGTGCGCTGCGCAGGATCGAGGTCGACGGACGAGCCGCCGATCAAGCCCACCTTGGTCTCGAGTCGACTCGGGAATTGCGCGGACGACGCAGCGCCGCCAGCCAGCGCGGAGGTCCCGTTTGTAAGCGTCGCTTGTCGCGCCGCGGCCTTCGACTGCGTCGCACCGGCGGCACCGGGCTGCTCAGCGAGAATCGAGCCAGCCAGCGTGGCGATGAGAAACGACGCGGGGAGCAGACGGAACATCATGCTTCAGATCTCCGAAGAAAGTGGAGAGCGCCTACGGGACGAGGAAGAGAACGAGGGTACGAGACGACGAGAACGGACGGAGTGCAGTGCGACGGACCGGCCAAGAACCACGGTCGCCGTTCGCGGTCAACTCCGCGCAACGAACTAACAGACGCTGAGTCAGGAAACCCAGAGTCAGAGCGATACGAGCCCGACCGACTGAGCACCAGCTATCAGAACCAGCACTTTCGGACGAAGCGGCATTGCGGATCCCTCCAAGCGCGGATCCTGACCGAAGTCTACCACGGGTCTACCACGGCCGTTATCGGCAACAAGGAAAGAATTCAGAGAGCTTCGAGCAACGTGGAGCGCTGGTCGGCACGGGCAATCCTCAGGCGGAGCTCGGCGGCTGGGTGCGGCTCAGGCCGTTGCCGTGCGGAGGACTCGGTGTCCGATGTCGCGGCGAAAGAACGCTCCGTCGAAGCGGACGGTGGCCGCCGCCGCGTTCGCCTTGTCGCGGGCGTCGAGCAGATCGTGACCTAGAGCTGTCACTCCGACGACGCGGCCCCCCCTCGTCACGACGCCACCGCTTGCGCTACGGGCGGTGCTTCCGTGGAAGACGCGAACGTCCGGCATGGCTCCCGCGACATCGAGTCCCGAGATCGGCTTGTCCTTCGTCACGGGCCCTGGGTAGCCCGCAGCGCAGACGACAACACAGCAGGCAGTGCGGGGGTCGAAGCCGTACTCGACACCGTCGAGCGTGCCCGCGGCGGTCGCGTAGAGCAACTCAACGAGGTCTCCATCAAGCCGCGCCATGAGTGGCTGGGTCTCTGGATCGCCGAACCGGGTGTTGAACTCGAGAACTTTGGGGCCAGCCGGAGTCAGCATGATCCCGGCGTACAGCACGCCTCGGAAGGTGACTCCCTCTCGACGAAGGCCGTCGATCGCGGGGACCAGGATTTGTCGTTGGATCTGGTCGAGCAGTGCGTCGTCGGCCAGCGGCGTGGGGCAATAGGCCCCCATGCCGCCAGTATTCGGCCCGACGTCGCCCTCGCCTACTTGCTTGTGATCTTGACAGGGATCCAGGACGCAGATGGTGCGGCCATCGACGAGTGCGAGGATTGAAAGTTCCTGTCCCTGAAGCCGTTCTTCGACGACGACTTGGGCTCCAGCGGCACCGAACTCGCGCTTCCTCATGAGCCGGTCGATCGCCCCGAGCGCTTCCTCGCGCGTCGAGCAGACGAAAACGCCCTTCCCCGCAGCGAGACCCGAAGCCTTGACGACGACCGGTGCGTCGCGGGACTGGACGTAATGCTCTGCCATTTCGTACGCGTCGAAGATACGCCCTTCGGCGGTGGGAATAGCGACCGAGCGCATCAGTTGCTTCGCGTAGGCCTTGTCCCATTCAAGCCGCGCGCCTTCGCGCGTTGGGCCGAAGACGAGCCGCGTATCGCTGGCGAGCAGCGTCGCAAAGTCCTTCTCAAGAGGTGCCTCAGGGCCGACCACGACGAGATCGATGTTCGCTCGGTCGCACCACCGCTGCGTGCGAAACATGCTGCGGACATCGATTGGCTCGGGGCACGGCGTCCCGAGCTCGAGGAGCCCGGCATTCGCATCTTGTTCGACCCACAAGTCGCCCAAGCGCGACGACTGACGCATCTTCCAGGCGAGCGCGTGCTCACGTCCGCCGGTTCCAATGAGGAGGACGTTGCAGCGGTCGGGAGTCGCGCGAGGGTGCGGCATGGACGGTTGGGTCTTCGAGAAAGGGAGCGAGTGAGACGATCCAGAGGAGACCGGGAAGGGGACGCGACTGGTCTCGTTGCATCAGACCGCGAGTGGTTCGAACTCGAGATCGTGCGCGTGGGCGACGGCTTGGTTTGTCAACGCGCCGCGATTCGTGTTCATCGCGTTCGCGAAGTGATGGTCCATCTTGGCAAGTCGGTCGGGCCCGTGCTTCGCGATCTTCATCACCCACGGAAGCGTGACGTTCGTGAGCGCGAGGGTCGAAGTGCGAGCAACCGCGCCGGGCATGTTCCCGACGCAATAGTGCACGATGCCGTCAACGTCGTACACCGGATTGCGGTGCGTCGTGACGCGGCTCGTTTCCACGCAGCCGCCCTGGTCAATCGCTACGTCGACGATGACAGATCCCGGCTGAATGTGTTTGAGGTCGTCGCGCCGAATGAGCCACGGCGCCTTCGCGCCGGGCACGAGCACTGCGCCCACAATGAGATCGGCCCACTGAAGCCGCTCACGAATAGAGTACGGATCGCTGAACACGCAGCGGACGTTGGCTGGCATGATTTCGGCGAGTCGACGAAGGCGATCGATGGAGATATCCATGATCACAACGTCGGCGCCCATGCCACCCGCGACCTGCGCGGCGCAGGTTCCGACGACGCCACCACCCAGGATGAGCACGCGGCCAGGCGGAACGCCTGGTACTCCACCGAGGAGTACACCCTTGCCGCCCCATGGTCGCTCAAGGTATTTGGCGCCTTCCTGCACCGAGAGCTTGCCAGCCACTTCACTCATCGGTGTCAGGAGAGGCAGGCCGCCGCGATCGTCCGTCAGTGTCTCGTAAGCGATAGACACGCACTTCCGCTCGAGGCAACCCACCGTGAGCGCCTTGTCGGCCGCGAAATGGAAAAAGGTGAAGACGAATTGACCTTCGCGGATTAAGGGAATCTCTTGGCCTTGCGGCTCCTTGACCTTGACGATGAGATCGGCGCGTTGCCACACTTCGGCCGCGCTCTCGACGACCTGCGCGCCGGCGTCTCGGTACTGGGCGTCAGTGAATCCGCTACCAGTTCCCGCGCCCGATTGCACGAGGAGTGTGTGCCCATCGCGCGTCATCATCTCCGCGCCGACTGGACGCATGCCGACGCGGAACTCGTCCGCCTTCACTTCGCTGGGAACGCCGACGATCATGTGGAATTCTCTCGGAGGTCGTTGGGGGGCGGAGTGTAGCGGCCGGACGGCGGTACTCTTTGGCGACGAGCATGCGGACGCGACCGAGCGTCTACTGCTACAGTGCGATCGTTCTATTCGCCGCGGGTTTCGCTGCGGCATTCACTGCTTGTTTCACGTCTCGTCTCACGTCTTTCTTACCCTTGATACGGCATGATGCCCGCATGACTTACCGCCGCCTTCGCCGGTCGTCTTTTTTCCTCGCCGCACTCGCGCTCGCGGTGTCCGTTCCGTGCGCGATGTGCGGATCCGCAGCCGCGCAAGCGCAGCAGGTGATCGACAAGCTCAATGAGCCTTGGCAACGAGTCCAAGAGTCGAACAAGACCTGGAAGCCGATTCTGACGGCGTACCTCGACATGACCAAGCCGCCGGTCGACATCGGGCCGGAGTTCGATCCCGGCACGATTTGGCCGGGGATGGACAAGTGGTCGGACTGGTCCGCGTGGGCTGAGAAGAACGCGGCGATGGGGAAAGAGCTCGTCGAACAGCAGTCCAAACTCGCGTTCGGCATGCCCTATGGTGACGACAAGGTCGACTCGAACTTCAAGTCGCGCGGGTTGTTCGTGCGAATCACGATTGATCCGTCGACCAACCGTGTTGACTGCGGCTATCTCGCGGCGATCCGCGCCATCAACGCGTACGCGGCCGCCGACATGTGGCGCTTGGGAGCGGCTGGCAAGTTTGACGACGCCTTCAAGGTCGGCCTCGCGCACCTGCGTCTCCTTCGCCAGTTGTGTGATCAGCAACTCGTCGAAGAGAAGAATTTCGCCATGCGAACGCTTGGCGATGCGCTCGCGATCCATCGCGACTTCTTCCAGGCGTACCTTGAGAAGATTCCCGCCGAGACGTTTCAGCGCCTCGGAACAAAGGACTACCCCTATCTTCGTCCGGCCGACGGAGAGCGGCTCAGGCGCATTGAACTTCCTGAGGGCGATCGTGTAGTCGCCGAGGCAGTGCTCCGTCAGTGCTTTGATGACAGTTCCCAAGCGTCTCCGACGATGTTTGCACAGGTGTTTGCTGGCATGCAGTCGGACAAGGCTCCGCTGGAACGCTTCGGCGCTGTCAAGCGCTGGAGTCAACTCGCGGCGCTGCATGGTTCGTTGGAATCGTCATTGACGAAGCTTGAGAACGTGTACGACGACTGGTGGCGGCGCTGGCGCACCCGGCAGTTTGACGTCATGCTCACGGTGCCGACGGACCTCTCTCGCCTGAACCCGATCCGCTACGCCGCGGTGATTCTCGCCGTGCGCGATTTGCAAGATTCGTTCGCGTTCCGCCGTCGGCTCATCGCTGAACTCGACGGTACTGCGATCGCTGCTGGGCTCTGCGGGTACAAGCGCGGGTTCGGTATCTGGCCGGATGACCTTGAGAAGCTTTACACCGGGTACTTCCCGAAGAAGTTCGACTTTGATCCGTACGACAAGGAGTACGGGCGTTTTATCTTCAAGAACCTCGGCGGCACCAAGCGGCCGATCGATACGGTGTGGGGTCGGCTCTTCATTAGCAGCCCGGTGCTGTATTCGCGGGGCGGTGATTTCAGTGACGACGGGTTCAGGTCCCACGATGCGACTGGCGCAAGTGGCGACCTCATACTGTGGCCGGCGCTCCGTGAACTGGCGCGCAGCGGCGGGGCGAGCGAATGACCATGTCAGCCGGTAGCGTTGAAAAGATTGTGATCATCGGTAGCGGTCCGGCGGGTTGGACCGCTGCGATCTACGCGGCGCGGGCCAACCTTGAACCGCTCTGCGTTGTCGGTATTCCGGCGACGAATCCGGCACCGGTCCTGCCAGGTGGGCAACTCATGCTCACGACCGAGGTGGAGAACTATCCCGGCTTCCCGGACGGCGTCACTGGGCCGGAGATGATGGACAAGTTCCAGAAGCAGGCTGAGCGCTTCGGTACGCGCATCATGAACGATGACGTTCTGGCGTGCGACTTCTCGTCGCACCCGTTTGCGCTCACGACCGCCGATGGCAGTGTGATCAGGGCGCACTCAGTCATCATCGCCACTGGTGCGACGGCGAACTGGATTGGGTTACCGAATGAATTACGACTCGCACAGATTGGCGGCGGCGTCAGCGCCTGTGCGGTGTGCGACGGCGCGTTGCCTGCGTTCCGCAAGCAGCCCGTCGCCGTCGTCGGCGGCGGCGATACGGCGATGGAAGAAGCGAGCTACCTGACCAAGTTTGCGAGCACGGTCTATGTCATTCACCGGCGCGATTCGTTCCGCGCCAGCAAATTGATGCAGGATCGGATTCTGAACGCACCCAACGCCAAGGTGCTGTGGAACAAGGCCGTCGTCGACGTGATCGGCAGCGAGAAGATTGAAGCGGTCATGCTCGAAGACACGGTCACGAAAGAGCGTTCGCGGCTCGATGTGAAGGGCCTCTTCATCGCGATCGGCCACTCGCCCGCTACGAAGTTCCTCAAGGGCGCTGGTCTCGAGTTCGACGAGGCGGGCTACGTGAAACTTCGTCAACGCAACTCGTACACGAACATCGAAGGCGTGTTTGCGGCGGGCGATGTCTCCGACAGCACCTACCGCCAGGCGGTGACAGCCGCTGGCATGGGTTGCCAAGCAGCGCTCGATTGCGAGCGCTGGCTTGCGGCGCGCGGAGTGGGGTAGTTTTCCCGCTGCGCAGGGCCGTCCGGCCCTTGCTCGCTTTCGTTCGGCGGCGCCGGTGTTGTCCTTGCGCTTGCGCCGTCCGGCCCTTGCTCGCTTTCGTTCGGCGGCGCTTGTGTTGTTCCAGCGGATGGTTAGTCGGGCGCCAGTCGCGTCACGACCTTCGCTGCGACGCAGTCACCCCAGACGTTGAGCACGGTTCGGCACATGTCGAGCACGCGATCGACACCGATGATGATGCCTACCGCGGCAAGCGGCAGCGCTGGAATCCCGCGGCCCGCGAGCGCGGCGTTGGCTGCGCTTACGACGATCACCATCGTGACAAGCCCGGCGCTCGGAATTCCCGCTGCGCCGACGGCTGCGAGCACTGATGCGAACACCACGACGAGAACCTCCGAGAAGTGAAGTTGCACGCCGAAGAGTTGGAACAGGAAGAGCACCGCGACGGTTTCGTAGAGCGCCGTCCCGTTCATGTTGACCGTCGCGCCGAGTGGAACGACAAACGCCGTTGCCCGCTTCGACACGCCGTTCATCTGACACTCTTCGATCGTGATGGGTAGCGTTGCGTTCGACGAACTTGTCGCGAATGCTGTCAGCCAGACGCGGCGCAGCTTCCAGGCGAAGCTCCAGCCATTGCCACCACCGAGGAGCCATTGGGCGACGGGAAGCACCACGAGCCCTTGCAGGACGAGTCCGACGAAGACGACCGCCATGTAACCAGCAATGGGGCCCGCGATCGCGCCGAGTCCCATCTTGGCAACGCTGGATGCCGAGAGGAAGTAGACGCCAATCGGCAGCAGCCAGAGCACCCATTCGATGATCGTGCGGAGCGCGGCCGAGAGCACCTCCAGAACCTCGATCGCTGCCCTCGCCCGCGTTCCCGCGACCCCGAACGCCGCACCGAGCGCGATAGCGGCGACGATGATCGCGAGCGTGTTGCCTTCACTCGCGTCCTTCAAGAGATTTCTCGGTAGCGCTTGTTTGGCGATGTTCAAGAAGGCGCCCGAGAGGCCCGATGTTTCCGCCGCCTCGATCCGCCCGCGCCGAGTCGCGTCCTTCTCAAACTCGGCGGTGCCTTCGGCGCGGAGCACTGCGACGTCCGCCGCGCTGGCACTAGACCCAGGATTCGCGAGCGTGATCAGCGTCGCTCCGATCGTCGCAGCGATGAACATCGTCGCGAGGTAGAAACTGATCGTCGCCATGCCGAGGCGACCAAGGCTGCGCACGTCGCCGATAGACGCGACTCCCAGACAAACGCTCACGAACACGATCGGGATCGTGAGAACGAGGAGTGGTCGGAGTAAGAACATCTCGCCAAATTCGCCCCACCACGCGCTTGGGGCTTCTCCCGGCCGATGCAGGAACTGTCCGGTGACAATCCCGGCGGCGAGTGCTCCGAGAACAAGCGTGGTCTGCAGGGCAGCGCGTGACATGAGCGCGGATGCTACGCGATCGTTCCGTGATCTCGGCGGCCGGGTCGAGCGACCACGCAAGCAAGCGCGAATCGAGCGGGAACTCCTTGCGATCAGCCATTCGTCGCGTATAGGTTGTCTTGTGAGTTCGTTCGGCCCAGCAACGGACTCGCCATGACGGTCACCGGATCGTCGCAAGAGCTTCATGGTGAGATCTCCTCTCTTAGCCGTTCACACAGCCCTTCTGCTCGGGCTCGTCATGGCGCAGCGCGGCGCCTCGGTTGAACGTCGCAGCGTCGGATCGCCTTCGCGAGCTGCCGAGCGCGCCGTGACCCACATCCCGCTGCTCAAGGGTGCGTCGTGCGAGCCGTCGTGGCGTGAAACGTTCGGAGCGTCTATGGGCCCGAACGACGCGGTGTTGGCGCTGACGGCGTTCGACGACAGCTCGGGCTCGGGACCGGCGCTGTATGTCGGTGGACTCTTCACGGCCGTTGGGCGAGTTCCCGCAGCGCACGTTGCTCGCTGGGATGGGACGTCTTGGTCGCCGCTCGGGACGGGGATGGACGGCGCGGTGAACACGCTGACGGTGTTTGACGACGGTTCGGGCGCTGGCCCGCAGCTCTACGCCGGTGGGAGTTTTACGGTCGCTGGCGGAAACGTCGTGCACAACGTCGCGCGGTGGAACGGCACGTCGTGGTCCGCGCTCGGCGAGGGAACGAACGGCACGGTGCGGGTCTTGGCGACCTACTCCGATGGAGAAGGTCGTAGCCCGGGTCTTTACGCTGGCGGCGAATTCACGCTCGTCGACGGATCGATGGCGAGCGGTATTGCCCGATGGAACGGCTTCTACTGGTCGCCACTCGCGGGTGGTGTAAACGGGAGCGTCTTGGCGCTCGCGACATTCGGGGCGGGCTCTCCCGGCGGCGCGCTGTTGTACGCCGGCGGCGTGTTCACCACGGCAGGTACCAGTGCCGCGAGTCACGTCGCGCGCTGGAACGGCACGTACTGGACTGCGCTCGACGCCGGACTGAACAACTCGGTGAGTTCGCTCGTGACGTGGGACGACGGCTCGGGCAACGGACCGGCGCTCTACGCAACTGGCGGATTTAGCGCGTCGGGCCAAAGTCCGCTGAACGCGATCGCGAGCTGGAACGGAACAGGGTGGTCGCCGCTTGGAAGCGGGATCAATGGGTTCGGAGTTTCGCTGGGGCTCTTCAACGACGGCGCTGGCACCGCATTTGGCGATGCGCCGGCGCTGTTTGTTGGCGGATTCTTCACGAGTGCTGGTGGAGTTTCAGCCAATCGGATCGCGCGCTGGGACGGAGCAGCGTGGTCTCCGCTTGGTGCCGGGACTGACTCACTCGTACTGACGATGATCGCTGTGGGCGATGAGTTCGCTGGCGGGGCGGCGCTCTTCGCGGGCGGCGCGTTTCTCAGATCGCCCGCTGGCGATCGCTTCCTCGGGCGCTGGTCCGGCTGTGCAACCGTCTGCCAAGCTGATCTCGATCATGATGGCATCATCGGTGGCGGTGATCTTGCGATTCTCCTAGGCGCGTGGGGCACCTCCGATCCCGTTCTCGACCTCGACGGAAACGGTGTCGTTGCGGGGGGTGACCTCGCGGTGGTTCTCGGCGCCTGGGGCGACTGCTGATCGGGGCGAGACGACGAAGGGCGACGACGCGCGAAGCACGAAGCGGTGAGCGGTCGCACTAGCCTTGAATCGTTGCACGCGCGCGAGCCGAAGCGTACGCACACCCGCACTCCTGTCGGCACTGAACGCGACAGATCTGCAGGAAGCACGCGTTTCCGATGTCGCCCGCGCCTCACCACCTTCGTCAAGGGATGTATTCATGCGTCTTCGAACAGCAGCCGTCGCGCTCCTCGCCGGCATGGGTCTTGTTGTCGTCCCCAGTATTGTTAGTTTCGGTGTTGTTTCCCCACCGGCGCTCGCTGCTCCGCAAGCGGCGCGCGAAGATCGCGATGTGGTGCGTTGGCTCGTCGAGTCGGGGCGATTCAAGACGCTGGGCGCTGCCGTCCAGGCGGCTGGCCTCGCCGAAGCGCTGCAGAACGGCGCCAATCTCACTCTCTTTGCTCCTACGGACGCTGCCTTCGAGCAACTCGGTGCAGATCGAGTGGGCGCGCTTCTGAAGCCGGAGAACAAAGGACGTCTGACTGACATCCTGAAGTACCACGTGGTTGCGGGTCGGGTTCTCGCGGCGGAGTTTGTGAGTTTGCCAGACGTCACAACGCTCGATGGACAGCGCCTTGTTGCGTCCATCATGGACGGCCAACTCGCTGCGGGTCGATCGAAGATCATTCAAGCAGACATTCCGGTGCGTAACGGCGTGATCCACGTCATTGACACCGTGCTCCTGCCTGAGCGCGAGAACATCGTGAAGAAGGCAGAATCTGCTGGCAAGTTCAAGACGCTGCTTGCGGCTGCGACCGCGGCGGGACTCGCGGGCCCGCTGAGCGGCGAGGGGCCGTTCACTGTCCTCGCGCCCAACGACGATGCGTTTCGGAAGCTGCCGGCCGGTACGGTGGAAGCGCTGCTCAAGCCGGAGAACGCTGAGCAACTCGCGACGATCCTGAAGCTGCACGTGATTCCGTCGCGGATCTATGCGCGGGCGGTCGTTGCGGCGTCGTCAGCAGAGACGCTTGCTGGACAGAAACTCAACTTCGCTATCGAGGACGGCCGGCTCGCCGTTCGAGTGGGCAACGTGGCGAAGATCATCGCGACAGACATTGACGCGAGTAACGGCGTGATTCACGTTCTCGACTCGGTGCTTCTGCCCGTCAACGCTGGCGGCACGAACACCGCCTCCATGTCGCGAGCGGGCAGCGGCACTCCGATGACGGCAGATGCCATCATGGGCCTCGCGATCGAGCGCGGAGTTCCGCTCTTTAACGCTGGCGATCACGGTGCGTGCGCCGCCGTTTACGAAGTCGCGGCCAACGCTGTGTTAGGTATGTCCGCGGAGAATCTCTCAGAGGCAGCGCGGATGTCAATTCGCGAAGCCCTCGGCGAAGCAGCGAACATCCACGACGCCACCGACCGCGCGTGGGCCTTGCGGCGCGGGCTCGATCGCGCTATGGCGCAGATGATGAAGTGACGAACAGCAGCCGGCGCGGTCGGCGATTACGACCGCGTCGGTTGCGGCTTTTGCATCACATGCAGCTCATCGAGTTGACTCTGATCGACGGGCCCTGGGGCTTCGGTCATCAGATCGGCACCTGATTGGGTCTTGGGGAACGCAATGACGTCGCGAATGTTGTCGGTACCGACCACGTGCATGACGAGTCGGTCGAGACCGAACGCGACACCTCCGTGCGGCGGCGCTCCGTAACGAAGCGCATCGAGCAGGAATCCAAACTTGATCCGCGCTTGTTCGTCGGTGAGTCCGATGAGCGAAAACACCCGCTTCTGAACCTCCATGCGGTGAATGCGGATCGAGCCGCCAGCGATTTCGCTGCCGTTCAAAACCAAGTCATAGCCCGCGCTCAGGCATGCGCCGGGATCGCTCTCCAAGATGTCGAACTGATCGGGATTCGGTGACGTGAATGGGTGATGCAGCGCGACCCAGCGCTTGCCTTCTTCGTCGTACTCGAACATGGGGAAGTCGACGACCCAAAGAAAGTTCCACTTGCCTTCTGGGATCATGTTCATGTCGCGCGCGACGCGCAGACGCAACTCGCCCATCGCCTTCGTTGCGACGTCCCATTGATCGGCGGCGAACAGCACGGTGTCGCCGGGCTCAAGCCCGAGCTGTGCGACCAGTTCAGCCTTGACGGGCTCGAGGAATTTCGCGACGCCCGATTCAAAGCCATTCGCTGTGTACTTCACCACCGGCACGCCGCCAGCTTTGAAGGTCTTCACCCATTCCGAATAGCCATCGGTCAACTTGCGCGTGAGCTTGTCAGCGCCGCCGGGGACGCGGATGGCCTTCACGACACCCTGCTTGCCGAGGCGCGACTTTGCGAGCGCTTCCTTGAACACGCCGAACTCGGTCTTGGCAGCGATGACGCTGACGTCCTCGATCTCTAGGCCGAATCGCGTGTCTGGCCGATCGATGCCGTAGCGATCCATGGCGTGCTGCCAGGTCATGCGCTGTACGGTGCCAATGTCGTACGTGAACAACTGCTGCCAGAGCGCGCGAACGAAGCCAGTCATCATGGTGATGAGCTCTTCGCGGTCGACGAAACTCATCTCAAGATCGATCTGCGTGAACTCCGCTTGGCGGTCGGCGCGAGGATCTTCGTCGCGCAGGCACTTGCAAATTTGCAAATAGCGGTCGCAGCCCGCCACCATCAAGATCTGCTTGAAGAGCTGAGGGCTTTGCGGCAGCGCGTACCACTGACCGGGGATGAGTCGGCTGGGGACGATGAAGTCGCGGGCGCCCTCCGGGGTCGACCGGATCAAGAGCGGGGTCTCGATTTCGAGGAATCCGTTCTGTGCGAAATAGTCGCGAGCGATCTTCGTCACGCGGCTGCGCGTCGCCAAGATCTGCTGCATGCGCGGGCGACGAAGATCGATGTAGCGGTACTTCAGCCGCGTCTCTTCGTTGATCTTCTCGGCTTCGTATTCGTCGGGCAGGATCGGCGGGTTTTCCGTCTTGTTCAGCACCTCAAGCTCAGAGGCGACGATCTCCACCTCACCAGTCGCGAGTTTCGGATTCGCGGAACCGGCCCGCGTGCGGACAAGTCCCTTGACCGCGATCACATCTTCACGCCTGAGCGCGCGTGACGCCTCAACGACGGCGGGTGGCACCTCATCGAGATTAAAGACGACTTGGCAGAGGCCTTCGCGGTCGCGCAGGTCGCAGAAGATCAGGCCGCGGCCCTGATCGCGGTAGGTGTTGATCCAACCGCAGAGGACGACCGTCTGACCAACGTGCGAAGATCGCAGCGTGCCGCAAAGATGGGTGCGCTTGAGCATGGGTAGAAGGGGCGACTTGCCCAGCAAGGGGAAAAGCGGGGTACTGTACCAAGCGTCGTTCGCTTCCCATCGTGAGTGGAAGCGGATGGCATCGTGTCGGAGGCACCCTTGGCGCAACGCGCCGTCGAGGCAAGATCCACATCAGTCGTCGAGCCGACCGCGACTCCAGTAGCGGCGCCAGCGGACGCACGCCGCGGCCGCGTCGTCCTCTTCACGGCGTTCGAGCCCTCGGGCGACGCTCACGCGGCGCCGGTTATTGCTGCCCTCAAGGAGCGCGATCCCGACCTCTTGATCTACGCGTGGGGTGGGCCCAAGATGGCCGACGCTGGTGCCCAAGTTGTCGAGATGACCGCTGGCGACGGGGCGATGGGGTTGGTCGGGCTGGCCAAGATTCTGAAAGTGCGTCGGCACATTCTCGCGATCCGAGACTGGAGCCAGCAGCAACGCGTCGTTGTCCACGTGCCCGTGGATAGTCCCGCCGCCAATTTCCCTATCTGTAAATTTCTGAAGCCGCGCGGCGTTCGCGTCGCGCACCTCGTCGCGCCGCAGATGTGGGCGTGGGGGGGCTGGCGCGTCAACAAGTTGCGCCGTCTGACCGACGTCGTGATGTGCCTCCTGCCATTCGAAGAGCAGTGGTATCGGTCGCGGCATGTCCCCGCTAAATTCATTGGCCATCCGGTCATCAATCGCGAGCTGGACACCGCTGATCTCGCGAAGCGCGAAAAGCACCTCACGCAAGGTTCCCCGCGCATTCTGCTGCTGCCGGGATCGCGCTCGGGCGAGGTGAAGGCGAATCTTCGCCTCATGGTGGCGACCTTCGTCGAACTCGCTGATCGCAATCGCGGTTGCGCGGGGCTGATCGTTGCGGCGAACGCCGAGCTGGCCAAGCTCTGCCGCAAACTGATCCCCGACATGCCGACCGGACTTCACATCGTGATCAACGACGATTCGATGCTCGACGCAGCGATTCACTGGTGTGATTTAGTGCTGGCGGTCTCGGGAACCGTGAGCCTTGACATCGCGCGACAGCAGCGGGCGATGATCGGAATCTATCGTGTCGGTTTGATTTCGTGGCTCGGTGCCAAGATCGTCTTGAAGACGCCGTTTCGGCTGCTTCCGAACGTTATTGCCGGTCGCCGCATCGTGCCGGAGTTTGTCCCGTGCGCCCCCTGGATGGGACCTCGGGTGCTGGTCGACGAGGCAACGCGTTTCCTGAAGGATTCGCGCAACGTGGCGATCGCCGCCGAGGAGCTTCGGCGCGTCGTCCTGCGGTTTCACGGACACAATCCCGATGTCGAAGCCGCCGACATCGTTATGCGGCTCATCGAGAGCCGGCCGATCGAGGACGCGAAGCCAGCTCCGCCGCCGACAGAAGATCCGGTGTGATCCAAGCGCGACGCGGGGCCGGACTCGACCGTTCTCGTCGCCCTTTTCGACGTGGGGAAGCGAGGGCGGGCAGGCGGGTCACCCCCACAAGTTCGCTCGCACCCTTTATAGTCCGAGGGTTCCTTGGAGAGTTCATCTATGCGCCTTTCAAAAAGCCCTGCTGCCCGTCCGACCGTTCGCCTCGTAACTCTCGGCTCGCTCGTGACGTTGGTCGTCGGGCTGAGCGCGGCGTTTGCGACGTCGTTCGGGGCGGCCGCAGCGCCGCCCGAGGCTGCGGCCTCGAAGGGAACGCTTCGCATCGTCTCCAGTCTGCCGCGCACGGGCAGTGCGAACGCGCAAACGACGACGATGGTCAACGGAATCAAGATGGCGATCGACGAAGTCGGCGCCAAGATCGACGGCTACGACATCCTCTATGACGACTGGGACGACGCGAGCCCGCAGCGCGGCAACTGGGATCCGCAGATCGAAGCGCAGAACGCGAACCGGGCCGTCAAAGATAAAGAGATCGTTGGCTACATCGGAACCTTCAACTCCGGCGCGAGCAAGATCTCGATGCCGGTCTTGAACAAGGACGGGCTCGTGATGGTGAGTCCAGCGAACACGTATCCGGGCCTCACGAAGCCCGGCTTCGGCGAGAAAAACGAGCCAAAGGTCTATCGCCCCAGCGGCAAGATCAACTACTTCCGCGTGGTTCCGACCGACGATTTGCAAGGCGCGGTCGCCGCCGACTGGACGAAAGAGATCCTCGCCAAGAACGATCCGACGGCGAAGAAGGTTTTCATCTTGCACGACCGTGAGCTGTACGGAAAGGGCATCGCTGATGTGTTCCAGAAGCGATCGAAGGAGATCGGACTTGAGGTCGTCGGCTACGAAGGCATCGATCCGAAGGCTGCGAACTACAAGTCGCTCGTGACGAAGATCAAGCAGACCGGCGCGCAACTCGTGTACTTCGGCGGGACGACGCAGAACAACGCCGGGCAGATCGCGAAGGATCTCCGTGCCGGTGGCGTCGATGCACCGATGATGGTCCCCGACGGTTGCTTCGAGACCGCGTTCATCGACGCCGCTGGCGCCGAGAACCTGAACGGGAAAACTTACATTACCTTCGGCGGACTGCCGGCGGACAAGCTCACGGGCAAGGGGGCGGAGTTCCGCGCGAGCTATCTGAAGCGCTACGGTGCCGAGCCCGAGGCGTACGCGGTGTACGGTTACGAGGCAGCGCGGGTCTTACTCGACGCGATTGATCGCGCGCCCACGAAGGACCGGGCGGCAATCCTCGCCGCGGTTGCTGCGACGAAGAACTTCGTCGGAGCGCTCGGAACTTGGAGCTTCGACGAGAACGGCGACACGACGAACAAAGTCATGAGTGGACAGTCGGTCGAAGACGGGAAGTTCAAGTTCGTGAAGGTGCTGGGAAACTAAGTAATCACCGGGGCCATCACCCGGCGCGCGTCGAGCAACTGGCAAACCCGTAGAAAAGAGTCCAACGAGAGAGTCACCTGCATGGGGTCGGAGCTTGAGTACTTCCTCCAGCAGCTGGTGAACGGCCTCTCGAACGGGATGATCATCGCGCTCATCGCGATCGGTTACACGATGGTCTACGGGATCATCGAACTGATCAATTGGGCGCACGGCGACCTCTGCATGCTCGGCGCCTTCTTCGCGCTGACGCTCATCGGCGCGCTCGGCATCGAGACGTGGACGGGTCCACTCGGCTTCGTGGGCGTCGTGCTGCTACTCATCGCGTCGGCGCTCTTCTGTGGAACGCTCAACTTGCTCGTTGACCGCGTCGCGTATCGGCCGCTGCGCTCGGCGCCGAAGCTGACGCTCTTGGTCACGGCGATCGGAATCTCGTTCGTCTTTGTGAACATCGGTCTCTTCTGGGGTGGTCTGCCGATGGAAGTTTTCGGTGGAGGCGTCGCTGCCGCCGCGCCGAAGGACTTTCCAGCGCTCGTGCCCTCGACGCCGCTCCTCTGGGGGTACGTGAACGTCACCGTGCGTGACCTGCTCATCGTTGTCGTGACGGTTCCACTCATGGGCGCGCTCTGGTGGCTGGTACGCCACACGAAACTGGGCAAGGCGATGCGCGCGGTCGCGCAGAATCCCACGGCGGCGGCGCTCATGGGAATCGACACCGACCGGGTCATCGGCGCGACGTTCTTCGTGGGTGGCGCGATCGGCGGATTCGGCAGTGTCGTCTACGCACTCAACAACGGAACGATTGGATTTCAGCTTGGTACGCGAGCCGGCATGGACGCGTTCACGGCTGCTGTCCTCGGTGGGATTGGCAGCTTGCCTGGTGCGGTGTTAGGCGGTCTGCTGATCGGCGTCATTCGCTCGATGAGTGACGGCTATCTCGAAGCGCGCTGGACGAACACACTGGTCTTCGCGGTGCTCATTCTCATCCTTGTCTTCAGACCCTCCGGGCTCCTCGGCCTCAAGTCGAAGGAGAAGGTCTGATGGCCACTGGCGCGCCTCGACATGCAACAGGCGGTCGCGCTCGATGGCTCTCGCTCGATCTCGGGCTTCTCGCGCTAGCGCTCGCCCTCCCGCTCGTCGATCGACTCGCGGGCGGAATCGGAATCACGCTCGGTCTCGTCGACCCGATGAAGGCAATCTTCATCTACGCGATCTTGGGTCTTGGTCTCAACATCGTGACGGGGTTCACCGGGCTCCTGCATCTTGGTATCGCTGCATTCATGGCGGTCGGCGTCTATGCCTTCGCCATTCTCACGGCCGACACATACCCGTTTCAGATCGGCTTCTGGCCCGCGCTGCTACTGACCTTACCAATCGGCGCGCTGGCGGGATTCTTGCTTGGGGCGCCGACACTTGGCCTTCGTGGCGATTATCTCGCAATCGTCACGCTTGGCTTCGGCGAGATCACGCAAGACGTTCTCAAGAATCTTGACACGATCACGAAGGGCACGCAGGGAATCAATCCGCTCCCGGCACCCACGGTGTTTGGATACGAGTTTCAAGCCGACACGCCCGCGCCTTGGTACTACTTATTCCTTGGCTTCCTCGTCGTCGCGTTCGTCTGCAATCGCAATCTCGAACGCTCGCGCATCGGCCGTGCGTGGATGAGCGTGCGCGAGGACGATCTCGCGTCGAAAGCGATGGGCATTCCGCCTGTGAGAACGAAGCTCGTCGCGTTCGCAAGCGCTGCCGCGCTCGCCGCGTTCTCGGGTGGACTCTGGGCAAGTTCGCTCAGCTCAACCGGCGAGCCCGCCAATTACGACTTTCAAGTTTCGATTCTCGCGCTCTGTATCGTGATCATCGGCGGCATGGGCAATCTGTCGGGTGTGCTCGTCGGCGCCCTCGTCATGATCGGCGTCAACGACATCGTGTTGCAGAAGCTGTTCGCGTGGATGGGCGCTCTGGGCTTGACCTCGACTGGCAGCGTGTTCGGCTCGCCTAACAATTGGAAGTTCCTCCTCTTCGGTCTCGCGCTTATTTTGATGATGCGCTACAAGCCGGATGGACTCGCACCGAGTCGCGCACCGAGAAAACGCGTCGATGCGAAGCGAGTAGGGGGGGCGTCGTGAGTCTGCTCGATGTCCAAGGCGTCACCATGCGGTTCGGTGGCTTGGTGGCCAACGAAGACGTGTCGTTTCGGGTGGAGCAGGGGCAAATCTTCGCCGTCATCGGTCCGAACGGAGCGGGCAAGACCACGCTCTTCAACGCGATCACAGGAATCTATCAACCGACTGCGGGGCGCGTGCTCTTTCGCGGCAAGGAGATTGCGAACGAGTTCGGCGCGTCCGGGGTTGTGAGGGCAGCGATGGTCGGGCTCGCGACGGCGGTCGGCCTCGTCGTGGCACTCAACGTCACCGAGCTGTGGACGAAGACCGTTGACGACAATTACATCTACGGTGAGGTATTCCCGTACGGACGCGCGATCGCGTCCTTCTTCGCGGCATTCGCGCATCTCTCGCTGGGTTGGGGACTCGCGGCGGGTATCGTCGGATTCCTGATTGGGGCTGCGGCAAGCGTCGTACTCTGGAAGAAGGAACGGCGTACGCCCGATCTCGTCGCGCGAGCCGGCATCGCGCGAACGTTTCAGAACATCCGCCTCTTTCCCGAGTTGAACCTCGTCGAGAACGTCCTCGTCGGCATGGACTCTCGGCTTCGCGCTCAATTCTTCGACGCGTTATTGCGCACGCCGCGCTTCCGCCGCGAGCGAACCGCGTCAACCGCGAAGGCTGTCGAACTTCTCAACTTCGTCGACCTCCACGAGAGCGCGAGCGAGCGTGCGAAGAACCTGCCGTACGGACATCGGCGTCGTCTTGAGATCGCTCGGGCGCTGGCGAGTGAGCCGCGATTGCTGCTGCTTGACGAGCCTGCTGCGGGCATGAATCCAGCGGAAACGATCGACCTCATGCGACTCATCAAAAAGGTGCGCGATCGCGGCGTGACGGTCGTGTTAATCGAGCACCACATGCGCGTCGTGATGGGCATCTCTGACCGCATCGTCGTACTGCAATACGGCAAGAAAATTGCTGAAGGAACCCCGGACGAAATTAAGAATGACCCGCGCTGCGTCGAGGCGTATCTTGGCAAAGAGGAGCTGGGATGACGGCACCGCTTCTCGAAGTGCGCGATCTCTACGCCGGGTACGGCCCGATCGACGTGCTGCATGGCATTTGTCTCGAAGTGCATGTTGGTGAAATCGTGTCCCTGATCGGTGCCAACGGCGCTGGCAAAACGACGAGCCTCATGTGTATCTCGCGCTGTAATCGACTTCGCAGCGGCAGCGTGGTTTTCGATGGACGTGACGTGACAAGCACGCCAGCGCACGAGGTGGTGCGTCTGGGATTAGCGCAGGTGCCTGAAGGACGGAAGATCTTTCCGAGGTTGACGGTGCGCGAGAACCTTGAGATGGGCGCGTATCTGCGGCACGACAAGCTAGGCATCGCGAGCGATCTCGACGACATATTCGCGCTCTTCGGTGTGTTGCAGGAACGGCTCGACCAACTCGGCGGAACGCTGTCGGGCGGAGAGCAACAAATGCTCGCGATTGGCCGCGCTCTCATGAGCCGACCAAAGCTTCTTATGATGGACGAGCCCTCGATGGGCATCGCGCCAATCTTGGTCGCGCGCATCTTTGAAGCGATCCGCGAGCTGCGTTCGCGCGGCTTGACGGTGTTGCTCGTCGAGCAAAACGCTCGGGCCGCGCTCAAGCTCTCTGACCGCGGCTACGTGCTTGAGACTGGCCGCGTTGTGCTCACCGATACGGGCGCGGCGCTCCTCGCCAGCCCGCGCGTGCGCGAGGCGTATCTCGGAGATTAGCCCAGCCGCCCTCAAGCAGTAGCGTCGTCAGAGAGCGTCTGACGCGACCGACCGAGTACCATGGGGCAACATGCGTGAGTTTCGTCTGCGAGTCGATCTTGAGCGACACAAGCTCGGGTCCTATTCCTTGCCGCTGGGCGTTGAACCGAACGGACTTCCCGAACCGGTGCAGGGGTACACCCTCACCTATCAGTCTGGCGAGGGGGAGGACGAGCCGGACTTCTATCTCTTTCACGTCGTGGTGAGTCACGAGAAGGTGAAAGAAGTCATCGACGCCGCGTTCACGCTGCTGCCGCCGGAGGTCGCGCCGGTGCTCGAGATCGGTTCGCGCGACGCATATCGAAGCGTCGACGTCTATGTCGCGGAAGAACCGATTGAGATCGATGAGTTTCTGCGGACGTGGTACGAGTTCGAGGAGATTCTTCTCGAAGATGTGTGCCTTGGCTGCGGGGCGAATAGCGAGGAACCGTGGGTCGAAGTGTTCGTCGATAGTTGGAAGGGCGTCGCGATTCATGTGCCGATCGACTGGCGCGATCGCGTCGAGCAGATGATGAAGGACCTCAGTCTTGACGAGGTACCGGAGACGTGGCCGGACGGACTCGACAAGGATCCCGAAGTGTCGCGTCCGCGCGAGGTCTTGGCGCTCGACGACGAAGAAGCCCCTGATATCGACGAGTTGTTACTTGAGTTGTGCGCGCACTGGGGACTAGCGCTGAATGTCGATCCCGAAACGAACGTCGACGAAGGCGGACGCGAGCTTGGGCAAGTGCTGTGGCACGCGATTGTGCTGGCGGAGCCGGCTGAGCCCGACGGCACTGGTGCCGACGTGACCTTCTGGGCGACCGCCGGCTCGCTCGGCGAGCTAGAAGATTTGATCGCGGACTGGTTCGATGAACATCCAGAGTGGCAGCTTCGCAACGTACTGGCGATGGATCGCGTCGCGTTCGATGAGCGCCCTGATGAACTGTCAACGCTGCCGTTTCGCCGTGGTAAGCCGCAAGTGCACCGCGTGGAGATTGAGCGCTGGCAACCAGTTCTGCCCGAAGACGGCAGCGGTGACGACGCAGGTCCGGACGCTGCCGACTCGGACGACGCGAGCGATGACGACGAGCCACGCGCATGACTGGCGCGAACGGCAGCGCGAGTGAGAGCTGGTTTCGTGATGGCCTGCGCTTCGAGTGCACGCAGTGCGGTAACTGCTGCACCGGCGGACCCGGCGTGGTGGGGTTCACTGTCGACGAGGGGCGGGCGATTGCGGCGCACCTCGGTCTGACTGAAGGAACGTTCCTCGATCGCTTCACGAGAGCGAGTGGCGCACAGCGTTCGTTGAAGGAACTGCGCACCGAGTACGGCCACGATTGCGTGTTCCTCGACCGAACGGGCGGGCTTGGCCGCGCGGTGTGCTCGATCTACGAGGTACGACCGATGCAGTGTCGAACCTGGCCGTTCTGGCCGGAGAATCTCGAAACTCCTGAGGCGTGGGAATCCGCGAAGCGCATGATGCCGTGCCACGGGATGAATCGCGGCCGCGTGCACTCGTACGTTGAGATCACGGTAGAACGCGATCGCGACCGGAAAAGTGAGGCATTTGGCGAGCCGGCGTGAGATGCGGTCGAATCGTTTGCAGGCGTCGCAGATCACGCGTTGTTGAAGCGGCTAGCGAAGTTCGGGCCGATTCCGCCGAGACGTGGTATAGCTCCCGTGGCATGGTCGCTACCGATACGTCCAATCCCGCCGAGTCTTGGCACCGCGCGGCGGCTGAACCAGCGATCGACTCCGCGCTGCGCGGCATTTATGAGATCGTCGCCGACGAAGTTCGTTCGCGGCAACCGGTGTGCATCGCGAGTGGGCGCTGTTGCCACTTCGAAGCGCACGGTCATCGGCTCTACGTGACCGGACTCGAAGCGGCGTGGTGCGTGCGGTCGCTGCGGGCTCGCGAAGGGCTTCCGACGACGCACAATGCGATCGCACAGGCGCACGCGCGTGGCGATTGTCCGTTCTTGATTGACGGGCGATTGTGCGGTGCACATATCGAACGCCCGCTCGGGTGCCGCATCTATTTCTGTGATCGATCTGCGAAGGTATGGCAGCAAGAGCTGTATGAGAAAACCCATCGCATGCTCGTCGCGCTGCACGAGGTAAACGCGATCGAGTATCGCTACGGTGAGTGGCGCGCGATGCTTGCGCTGGTTGTCTGACGTGCGCTCCGACATTCGCGGTTCGATCGGCGATCCAGTCCCGGCGGATCTGCTTCAGTCGCTGCGCCGAGCAAAGAAGTTCACGCGGAGGCGCGAAGAGCGCGGCGAAGCAACGAAGGGTGTGGATCGGAGCGCGTCAATCCGAATGCCCAAAGTTCTCAGGCCGGTCTGCGGTGTGATCTCCGCGCGTCGAGGCACGAACTCGCAGGTACGAAGTTGTCGCACGATGCAGGCTGAGCGCCGGGGCTGAACGAGATCTGTTAGTTCTCGATCGCCACGCGCACGACGCGTTCCTTGCTCGCGCGCTTCACCGTGAGCTTGAGGTCTTTCTTGCCTTCGATCAATGTGCCGAACGTTGCCGCATCGGTCACCGGCGCGTCATCGACGTGCGTGATGACTTCGAGCGGGCGCAAGCCTGCGACCGACGCGCGCTGTCCGGGCTCGAGTTTCGCGACTACGACGCCTGGCGCGCCGGGTTCCATCGCCAAGTACTGTCGCACTTCGAGCGTCGCATCGCGCACCGTTACACCGAGTTCCTTGCTTTCGAATCTCGGCGCGTTGCCGTAATGCGGCGGACTCAGGCTGACGGTGAAGTCTTTCGTCGTCTTCTTCCCGTCTTGTACGAACTCCAGCGTGTACGTTGATCCGATGCCAAGTTCGGTCAGCGTCTTTGCGAGCGTGTCATCAATCGGGGGCCACGGTGCTGGCACTTGGTCGTAGTACTCTTCCGGAAGCGTGTCGAGTCGCTCCCACGGGAAGACGCCGCGGAACCCGAGGTCGCCGCGACCAACTGCGATTTCGATCGGCTTTTGCCGTCGTTCCGTGCGCGCGGTCAAGAGAATCGCGCCGGGCTGAATGCCAGCCTTCGCTGCCGGGGAGTCGGGATAGACGAACGTGACGATGCCGCCGAACTCACCGTCGCGCGTGAACTCGGCGACGTTGTTCGCCCGCGCCAACTCGGGATCGAGGGGCTGAAGCATGACGCCGAGCCAACCGGTGCGGCTCTCGTCGGCTTCGCTCAGCGGCACGTTCGTGGCATCGCTGTGCTTGTCGAGTTCGGCGAGGATCGGGCCAAGCACCGAGCCGCCGCACAGCGCGATGGAAGGACCTCGCCATCCGCGGTCTTGGCCGGGCTGCTTCCGCGTGGCCAGTGGTATGGCGAGCAACTCACCCGACGGGAGAAACGCGAATGCAGACTCGTCGTTTGCGACGCCGACCGGGAACTGAATGCGGCGGAATCCCGGTCGGAACGCTTGCATCCGTAGATGCGCCGGATCGTTTTGTCGGGTTCGACCAACCATCCGAACGTGTGCGACGGGCAGGAGTCGATTGCGCTGTGCGACGAGCGAGTCTTTAGCGAGCGCTGTGCCGCCAGCGAGACTGTCAGGAGTCTTCGCAACAAACGCTCCCCAATCGTGGAGCGACGCGACGAACGTCGCCTCGTGTTCTTTGCCGGACGCGTCGTGCACGACGATCTTCTCAAGGCGAGCGGTGGTCTTCGCGTCGAGTTCGGCGAGCACCAGCATGCGCCCTTCGCCCGCCACACCAGTCAGCAGCACGCCTAACGTTTCGAGCTCGGTCGCCACGTCGGTCTCATCGCCCATCATCGACGCTTGCTCGCTCTTCCGCGGACTGCGGAAGTTGAGCGAGACGTGCAGCACGCCGTTGTCCGCACGACTGGCGCAATCGCTGAGCATCGCCTTCATTGCCGCTTCGTCATGCTGCGGCCAGCGGCGCGGATCGGCGGAGCGATCGGCATCAAGGTCGGCGCTGCCGATGAGCCAGATCCCTTGCACATGACCCTTGTCGTCGACGACGAGCTGATCGGGTTCGCGCTCGGCGCGAGCACGCTTCTCGCCATCGGGAGATTCCACGTCGAGCGTTGCCGCCGCGTCGTGCACAGTCAGCGACCAATCGCCATCGCCGGGTGCCCAATGCACGGAGAATCGCTTCGCGTCTTTGGCCTCCGGGTTCGGCGAACTTGGAGCCGTGGGTTCGGCGAAGGTGACGGGCGACGTCCCAGTGAGTGCCGAGGCGAGCTTGAGAAGTACGCCTGCGTCGTTGTCGATGAACGCAATCGGAATGGCGTCGACCACGGTGTCACCGAACCGCACTTGGATCTTACTGATGAATCGCGATGGCGTTTCAGGATCATGCGCCAGCACAAGGTTGGGCGCGATGAGGAAGCCAGGCACTTCGAGCGGACGCTCTTCTTCGATGAGCGACTCGCCGCTCGATGGACTCATGCCGCTTCGCATTGCGCGAGGTCCGCCGATCCAGCCGGGAAACTCGCCACGATCTTCCTTGAGGTGAAACTCAACTCGTACGAGGCTCGGGGCCACAGCATCGGCCACGGCTCGCTGCGCCGCGAGTGGCGGCGCAGCGCTCGCCGAAGCGCTGGGGGACGCACCGAGCGCGAAGCTCGAGAACAGGCAGCAGAGTTGACAGACAGACGCGATCGACGGAGTTGATCGGACCATGATGAACCTCAGAGAGTGAGCGTGACGCTCACTCGCGTTCGTAGTCACGCGAGATGTCGAGGACGAGCTGGCGAAGTTGGCCAGCGCGGATGAGTTTCACAAGCAGTCGCTTCTTCGTGCCAATCGATGCGATCGACGCGTCATACGCCCTGTGCAAGTCTGCGAGCGTCGCAATCGGCCTCCCATCGACTTCGATAACAATGTCGTTGTCGGCGAGTCCGGCTGCCATTGCGTTGCCCGGGGTGCGCACGCCAAAGACGAACACTCCCTCCGGGCGCACGCGATGGAGTTCGGCGTTCTCGAAGCGATTGATCTGCTTCATCGTCACCCCCCAACGCGGGCAGTCGAGTTCCTCGCCTTGCACTCGACCCTTGTCGCGCGGCGTGAGCGCGATCTTCATCGCCTGGTCGCCGCGCTCGATCAAGAGTTCGACTGGCTCGTCGGCGGGTAGTAGCGCGATGCGACGTCGGATGTTAGGGAGATCTTCGCTCGTCACGCCGTTCGTGACCGCGCCGCCGACTGAGAGCAAGCGATCGCGACTCTTCAGTCCCGCGGTTTCGGCAGGCGAGCCCGGCTCGACTCCCGCGACAATCACGCCTGTGGTCCCGTCGAAGTACGTGTCTCTATTGAAGTCGCGAAGCGGCTGAAGCAGGATGCCCGACCACGACCAGCCGACTTGCTTTCGCTCGCGCATGCGCGGAAGCACTTCGCGGATCGTGTCGGACGGAATTGCGAAGCCCATGTCGCCGCCCGACGAGCGCCCGAGCGTGTTGATGCCGATGACGCGACCGTCGGTATCTACGAGCGGCCCGCCGCTATTGCCGGGTGAGATGGAAGCATCGGTCTGCAACCACAAGCTGTATTCGCTCGATTCGGGCAAGTAGCGTCGCGTGCACGCAATGATGCCCACGCTGACCGAACGGTTGAGTCCCCATGGCGCGCCCATCGCCATGACGAAGTCGCCCTCTTGGAGAACGCCGGAGTTGCCGATTTCCGCGACCGGAATTGGCTCGTGCTTCGATTCGATCCTCAGCCTCACCAGCGCGATATCGAGATCGCGATCGCTGGCGACGAGGTCAGCCTTGAACGCGCGGCCGTCGGAGAGGAGAGCGCGAATTTCAACCGCGCGATCGACGACGTGCCAGTTGGTGAGAAGCTCGCCGTCTTCAGAGATCACGACGCCACTGCCACCGACGTCTTCGGTGCGAGCGCGGCCAGATTCCATGCTTTGGCGCAGGCACTTCAAGTAGACGACGGCGGGGAAGACCTTCGCTCGCGCGGCGCGCACCGTGGCGCGGAAGTCTAGAGGTGAGGCGGCCGACGCCGCTGGCGGATCGGCCCGCACAACACCAGCGATGACGAGAGTCATCACGGCGACGATGATCACGAGGCGCGGCTTCAGCAACATCGAGTCGGAATGTAGCAGCGCCAGCGCAGATCCACGGCCAGCGCGGTCGCGCTCAGAATAGAAAACGGGCCGCGATCGTTGGAGATCGCGGCCCGTGAAGTTCGCCAAAAGTTGGTTGCGCCCGCAGTGGCGCCTTACGCGCCTTCAACAGCGTCAGCGACCTGCTCGGTGCCGATGTCGTCTGTGTTGACGATCTCGACCACGGTGGCGCCAACCTTCGGCGCGTTCGGATCGAATCGTTCTGCACCGAGCGCTTCTGCCTCTTCGACTGCCTCAGCAAGCATCTCTTCGTCTTCGGCGTACTCGGGCTCAGCGACGAGTCGCTTGATGGTGAGCTTCGCGTACGGATCGAATCCGGTACCGGCCGGAATGAGGTGCCCGAGAAGGACGTTTTCCTTGAGGCCCTGAAGCTTATCGATCGCTCCCTTGAGTGCTGCCTCGGTGAGGACCTTGGTGGTCTCTTGGAAGCTTGCTCCGGAGAGGAACGACTCGGCCTGAAGCGACGCCTTGGTGATACCTAAGAGCAGCGTCTTTCCGCTCGCGGGCTTCGCCTTCTTGGTCTTCGCTGGCTTCTTGCCCTCCGCCTCGGCGAGCGCGTTCTTCTCCTTGACTTCGTCACGGTTGACGAGCGCACCCGTGGTCAGGCCCGTCTCGCCGGGCTCTTCGATGCGAAGCTTGCGTGCGACGCTTTCGTTGACTTCGCGGAACACGAACTTGTCGACGACGTCGTTGGGCAACAGATCGGTATCGCCCGGCGAAGTGATGCGGATCTTCGAGAGCATCTGACGAACGATGACTTCGATGTGCTTGTCTGAAATCGGCACGCCTTGAGCGCGATACACGTTCTGGACCTCGTCCAACATGTACATGTACAGCGGCTCTTCGCCCTTGATGCGCAGGATGTCTGCGGGAACCATCGGGCCTTCAGTCAGCGGATCACCAGCATCGACGCGATCGCTCGTGTGGACGAGCAAGTGCTTGCCTTGCGGGACGTGGTGATCGTGCTCGAGTCCCGATTCGCTGACGACGCGAATCGTCATCTTGCCCTTGCGCTTGTCGCTGTGAAGCTCGACCTTGCCGCCGATTTCGGCCATGACCGCCGGGTCCTTCGGAATGCGCGCTTCGAAGATCTCCGTGACGCGCGGTAGACCGCCGACGATGTCGGCCGACTTCGTTGTGTCCTTCGGTTGACGGGCAAGCATCTCGCCCATCTTGATCTTCTGGCCATCTTTGACTTCGACGCGAGCCTTCGCGGGAAGGTGATGGAAGTCGAGGATGTTGCCGCTGTCGTCTTCGATGGTGATCTGCGGGTGTTTTTCGCCCGTGTGTTCGATCACGATCATCTCGGGCTCGGTGTCGGCCGCCTTTTTCTTGTCGATACGGAACGTGAAATCCTCGACCAGATCCTTGAAGCGGACCGTACCGCTCTTCTCGGCCAAGATCGGCGTGGCGTGGGGCTGCCAGTCGACGAGTACCTGACCCTTCTTAATCTGCTCGCCGTCCTTCACGCGGATCGTCGAGCCGTAGGGGACCTTGTACTTCTCAAGTTCACGATCCTTCGCATCGAGCACGGCGAGTTCACCGTTGCGCTTCAGTGCGACGAAGGTGCGACCTTCGGGTCCTTCCACCTCGACTTCGTTGCAGTCACGCAACACAACGCGGCCTGCGTTCGTGGCCTTATGGCTGTACTCCATCGTGGCACGAGCTGCGACGCCACCTGTGTGGAACGTACGCATGGTGAGCTGCGTACCCGGCTCACCGATCGACTGGGCAGCGATGATGCCGACGGCCATACCGACTTCGACGAGCTTGCCCGTCGAGAGGTCCATGCCGTAACAGCGAGCACAGAGGCCACGCTTCGTATCGCACGTGAGCGAGCTGCGAACCTGTACCGAATCGATGCGAAGCCGCTCGATTTCGAGCGCGATCGCTTCGGTGATGAGTTCGTTCTCCTTCACGATGACGCGATCGGTGATCGGATCGATGATCGTCTGTCGGCTCGTGCGGCCGCGGATCGCTTCCCTGAGCGGCACGTCGACCTCTTCGCCCTTGTAAATCGCGCGCTTCGGAATGCCGTACGGAGTACCGCATTCCTCTTCAATGACAACGACCGACTGTGCGACATCGCACAGCTTGCGCGTGAGGTAGCCGGAGTCGGCGGTCTTGAGCGCGGTGTCGGCCAGACCCTTGCGGGCGCCGTGCGTCGAGGAGAAGTACTCGAGCACGCTCAGGCCTTCGCGGAAGTTCGAGCGAATCGGCGTCTCGATGATTTCGCCGCTGGGCTTGGCCATGAGGCCGCGCATACCGGCGAGCTGCTGCATCTGGCTCGTGTTGCCTCGTGCGCCTGAATCGCTGAAGAGGTAGACGGGGTTCAGGTAACGAATACCTTCGCGCGTGACGATGTCGACCTCGCGTCCGCTGGCCGGATCGCGGCGATCGAGCTTGAGCGTCTCGACAAGCTTCGACGTGATGTCTTGTCGGCAGTGCTGCCATAGATCAAGTAGCTGATTGTGGCGCTCACGGTCGGTGATCGCACCGCTTTGGTACGCCTTTTCGACGCGGTCCACTTTCTTCTGCGTCTCGGCGAGGAGCTTCTGCTTCTCGGCCGGCACGCGCAGATCGGTGATCGCGAACGAAAGGCCTGACACCGTCGAGTAACGGAAGCCCACTTCCTTCATGCGATCGAGCAGATCGATCGTCGCTGGCTTGCCGAGTCGTGCGTACGTGTCGTCGATGACGCGAGCCGCGCCCTTCTTACCTAGTGCGCAGTTGTAGTACGGCATGCCGTCGGGCAGGATCTCGTTGAAGATCATGCGGCCGACGGTGGTGATGAGCCGGTGATTCGCGGGGAGCGGAACGTGCGGCTTCTTTTGGTCTTCGACGACGTCGATAAACCGCTCGACGCGCACTTCGATCCAGTCGTGGAACGAGATGCGCTTCGGATTGCCGTGGGGCAAGCTAAACGCGAGCAGGGCCTCTTCGTAATCCTTGAAGCGTCGGATCGTGCTCTTGTCTTCCACCGGATCGTTATGTCCGACCGTGAGGAAGTACACACCCATCACGATGTCTTGCGACGGACTGACGATCGGATTACCGCTGGCAGGACTAAAGATGTTGTGGATCGACAACATCAATACGTGCGCCTCGGCCTGGGCCTCGACGGACAACGGCAGGTGAACTGCCATCTGATCACCGTCGAAGTCAGCGTTGTAGCCCGTGCAAACGAGCGGATGGATCTTGATCGCATTGCCTTCGACGAGCACAGGCTCAAACGCCTGAATACCCATGCGGTGCAGCGTCGGTGCGCGGTTCAAGAGAACCGGATGGTTGCGAATGACCTGTTCAAGAATGTCCCAGACCTCAGGATCGCGGCGCTCGAGCATGCGCTTCGCGCTCTTGATCGTGTCAGCGAGACCATGCTCCTTCAGCTTGCGAATGATGAACGGCTGATAGAGCTCAAGCGCGATCTTCTTCGGAAGGCCGCACTGCCAGAGCTTCAAGTCGGGGCCGACGACGATGACTGAACGCGCCGAGTAATCGACGCGCTTGCCAAGCAGGTTCTCGCGGAAGCGACCCTGCTTGCCCTTGATCATGTCGGTGATCGACTTCAGCGGACGGTTGCTCGAGCCGAGCACGGGCCGACGGCAGCGGCCGTTGTCGAATAGCGCATCGACAGCCTGCTGCAACATGCGCTTCTCGTTGCGGATGATGACCTCGGGGGCGTTGAGGTCCATCAGCTTCTTGAGGCGATTGTTGCGGTTGATGATGCGGCGATAGAGATCGTTGAGATCGCTCGTCGCGAAATTGCCGCTCTCGAGAAGAACGAGCGGACGCAAGTCGGGCGGAATGACCGGCACGACGTCGAGCACCATCCACGCTGGATCGTTCTCGGAGTTTCGGATTTGCTCGACGATCTTGAGGCGCTTGGACAGATCCTTCTGGCGCTGCTTGCTCTTCGTCGTCGTTAACTCCTCGCGCAACTCAGCGGAGACCGCAGCGAGGTCGAGTTGGTTGAGCAGGTCGCGGATCGCTTCAGCGCCCATCATGGCGGTGAACGCGGTGCCGTGCTTCTCAAACGCGGCGCGATATTCGTCTTCGGTCAAGACCTGCTGATACTCAAGGTCGGTCGTTCCTGGGTCGGTGACGACGTAGTCTTGGAAGTAGATGACCTTCTCAAGGTCGCCGGTCTTGACGGCGAGCAGGTTGCCGAGGCGGCTCGGCATGGCCTTGAAGAACCAGATGTGCACGATCGGCGCAGCGAGGTTGATGTGCCCCATGCGCTTGCGACGCACGCGGCTGTGCGTGACCTTCACGCCGCAGCGGTCGCAGATGATGCCCTTGAACTTCGTGCCCTTGTACTTGCCACAGGCGCACTCATAGTCGCGCTCGGGGCCGAAGATGCGCTCGCAGAACAAACCGTCGCGCTCGGGACGGTAGGTGCGGTAGTTGATGGTCTCGGGCTTCTTCACCTCGCCGAATGACCACGAACGAATGTCGTTCGGGCTAGCGAGGGTGATCTTCACCGAGCCGAAATCATTGACGCGGTCGTAGACGCTCTCAGCCATAGGGAGCTCCCTTATCGCATCGCGGCGGATGCCGCGACTCAAACCAGCCCGCGGCGGATGCCGCGACTCAAACCAGCCCGCGGCGGATGCCGCGACTCATGCTTGCTGCGGCAGTTGCCGCCGCTGTCTTCAGACACAACGCGCGAAACAGGTCGCTTCCGTTTAAAGCAGCGAGCCTGAGTCGAGTTGTTCCTTCTCGAGCGTGATGTTCATACCGAGGCCCTTGATCTCGTGGCAGAGAACATCGAACACGACGGGCATACCCGCCTCGAGCTTGTTCGTGCCCTTCACCATCGAGTCGTAGATCTTGGTACGACCTTCGACGTCATCGCTCTTGACGGTGAGCAGTTCCTGAAGGACGTAGGCAGCGCCATACGCCTCAAGGCCCCACACTTCCATCTCGCCGAATCGTTGACCGCCGGTACGTGCCTTGCCACCGAGTGGTTGCTGCGTGATGAGGCTGTACGGGCCAGTCGAACGAGCGTGGATCTTGTCATCCACGAGGTGATGGAGCTTCAGGAGGTACATGAAGCCAACGGTTGTCCGCTGGTGGAACGGCTCGCCGGTGCGGCCGTCAAACAGCTGGACCTTGCCGGTCCGCTGCATCTTGGCGAGCAACTCGCGCGGCGCGCCAGGATCTTTGCCGTCCTTCAAGAACGTGTCGATGCGCTTCTGTACGTGCGCGTTCGCCTCGTCGACGGCGTCGAAGATCTCTGATTCCTTCGCACCCTCGAACACGGGAGTGACAGCTTGGAATCCGAGGACCTGCGCCGCCCAGCCGAGGTGGACTTCGAGGATCTGTCCGACGTTCATACGGCTTGGTACGCCGAGCGGATTGAGCAGGACGTCGACCGCGGTGCCATCCTCAAGGAACGGCATGTCTTCTTCCGGCACGATGCGGGCGATGACACCCTTGTTGCCGTGGCGTCCGGCCATCTTGTCGCCGACTGAAAGCTGACGCTTGGTCGCGAGGTAGACCTTCACCATCTCAAGCACGCCCGAAGGCAGCTCATCGCCGCGCTTCATGTGGCCAAGTCGGCGCTCCTTCTCCTTCGCGATGTCTTGAACGCGCGGCCAGAACTGGCCGAACACAACCTTCGCTTGCTCGCGCGCCTCTGCCGATCCCTTCATCCACTTCTCAGAGAAGTTGTCGATCTGCTCGACGATGACTTCAGGGATGTCGCTGACGCCGACCTTCTGACGCGTGGACGGATCGACCATCTCGGTGCCAAGCAGTTCGTTGATCTTCGCGATCATCTGCTTGAAGAGACGGATGCGCTTCTCGTCCATCTCTGTTTCGAAGTCGGACATGTCCTTCTTGAGGGTCTTCTTCTGATCCTCAGTCAGGTGCATGCGGCGGCTGAATCGTCGCGCGCCGATCACGATGCCCTCGGTACCTGCTGGCACCTCAAGCGAGTCGTTCTTCACGTCTTCACCCGCGCGACCGAAGATCGCGTGGAGGAGCTTCTCTTCCGGTGAGAGTTCGGATTTCGACTTTGGACTAACCTTGCCGACGAGAATGTCGCCAGGGCCGACCTTGGCACCGATTCGAATGGTTCCGGTTTCGTCGAGCTTGGAAAGCATCTTCTCGCTGACGTTCGGAATGTCGCGAGTGAACTCTTCGCGACCGAGTTTCGTCTCGCGGATCTCGACGTCGAAGCTCTCGATGTGGATCGACGTAAAGACGTCGTCCTTCACGAGGCGCTCGTTGATCACGATGGCATCTTCGAAGTTGTAGCCGTCGAAGGTGTTGAACGCGACGAGCACGTTCTTGCCGATCGACAACTCGCCCTTCACCGTGCTCGCGCCGTCCGCGAGAATTTCGCCAGCTTTCACCTTCTGGTTGAGCTTGACGATCGGTCGCTGGTTCTGACACGTGCGCTCGTTGAGACCGACGAACTTCCGGAGGACGTACTCGTCAGCGTTGTCGACGATGATGCGCTCGCTGTCGACGAACGTGACGGTTCCGCCACGTTCCGCCTTGACGATCATGCCGGAGTGTCCGCCGACGATCTTCTCCATGCCGGTCGCGATGCACGGCGGCTCGACCTTCACCAGCGGCACGGCTTGCCGCTGCATGTTCGAACCCATGAGGGCGCGGTTGGCGTCATCGTGTTCGAGGAAGGGGATGAGTGACGCCGAGATACCGACGATCTGCTTCGGTGAGATGTCGACGAATTCCACTTCGGCCGCCGGAACGTGCGCGAGATCGCCGTCGATGCGGGCAAGCGTTGAGCCTGTGGCAAAGCGGCCTTCGCGATCGAGCATGTCGCTCGTCGCCAGCACCTTCTTCAGCTCTTCGTCGGCGCGAAGACGCACGACATCGCTTGTGGCCTTGCCAGCCTTCACCTTGCGGTAGGGGGTCTGGAGGAAGCCGTAATCGTCGACCTCGGCGTAGATGCCGAGCGACGCGATGAGGCCGATGTTCGTGCCTTCAGGCGTTTCGATTGGACAGATACGACCGTAGTGCGAGATGTGTACGTCGCGCACTTCGAAGCCAGCGCGCTTGCGGTTCAGGCCGCCCGGGCCAAGGGCCGAGAGTCGGCGCTCGTGGACGAGCATCGACAACGGATTGGTCTGGTCGACGACCTGCGACAGTTCGCTTCGGCCGAAGAAGAACTCAATAGCGCTTGAGATCGACTTCGAGTTGACGAGATCAGCGATCTTCGCGATTTCGTCAGGGTCCTTCACGCTCATGCGCTCTTGCACGGTGCGACGGAGCTTCAAGAAGCCCTTGCGCATTTCTTCCGTGGCGAGTTCGTCGAGCGTGCGCAGTCGGCGGTTGCCGAGATGGTCGATGTCGTCGACGTGCGCGCGATTGCGCTTGGCGCGGAGATCAAGCATGTACTTGATGACCGCGAGGAAGTCCTCGGCGCGGAGATGCTGGATGCTCTCGGAAACGACCTTGTAAATCTTGTCGTCTTCAAACTTACGATTGATGCGGAACCGACCGACGCGCCCAAGGCGGTAGCGGTTCTCGTCGAAGAACTTCTCCTTGAACAACGCCTTCGCCTTGTCCACCTGCGGCGGATTGCCCGGACGCAGGCGACCATAGATTTTCAGCAGTGCTGCTTCGTGCTCCGTGACTTCCGCGAGGAAGTCGAGCTTCTCTTCGGCGAGCGTGTTGAGAATGAGCGAATCGCCCGGATCGGTGATGACGCGAACCGTCTTCAGGTTTGAAGCCTGAATCGTCTCAATCTTGTCGCCAATCGGCGCGCCGACGCGGCACAGTTCTTCGCCGGAGTCGCTATCGACGATCATCTCTGCGGAGAAGTGCTCGGGCTTGAGCTTCTCGACCTTGATGTCGGTGACGTCGTAGAAGAGTTCTAGGATCTTGTCCGTCGACGAGTATTGCTCGTCGAGCGCCCGCAAGAACGTCGTACCAGCGAGTTTCGTCGACTGGTCGATGCGCATCGCCAGCACGTCTTTCTTCGTCACTTCGAGTTCGATCCACGAGCCGCGCTCAGGAATGATGCGGGCTGAGTGAAGCGGACGGTCGCCGAACGACGACACGATCGAGAAGTCAACGCCGGGCGAGCGGTGAAGCTGAGAGACGATGACGCGCTCGGCACCGTTCACGATGAACTCGCCGCCGCCCATCATGATCGGAATCTCACCGAGGTAGATCTCCTCCTCGGGAATCTCGTCAACGCCGTTCCGGCGCAGGCGCACGCCGACGCGGAAGGGCATGCCGAACGTCAACCGCAGTTCGCGGCATTCGTCGGGGGTGTAGCGCGGCTCATCAAGCTTGTAGTAGAGATACTCAAGCTTCATGTTCCCGTCGTAACTCTCGATCGGGAAGATCTCGCGCAGCAGCGCTTCGAGTCCCATCGCCTGGTTGCGCGCGTCGTACGGCTTGTCCTGTTGCAGGAATCGCTCGTACGCGTCGCGCTGGACACGGGTCAGATCGGGGACGGGAATCGCATCGTCGCGCTTCGAGAAGGGACGAATCTCGCGGGTGGTCACGGTGGCCATCAACGTTCCCCTTGGGTGTAGAAGGTCTGTAGAAGGCAGGTGGAAGAGGCAGGTCGGTGAGGCGAGGGGCGGTGGATCAAGTTCAAGTTTCGCCAATCAGTTTTTTGTCGAGCCGGGTGTTGCATCACACGGATCTTGGTCGACACTGGTTCGTCCAGGCGAGAGCGTTTCGGAAGCGATCGTGTCACCTGCGAGGACCGATCACGAAGACGGGAGCGACAGCCGCTGGCGATGCGAGCTTTCTCGCGAGAGCGCCTCCGTGACCAACTCGCCCATAGTTCTCAGCGTTCAAATCCCATGAAGGGAGTTCAAAACGCGTGAAGGGGCGACGAAGGCCGCGGCGTGCGCACGCCGTGGTCAGTTGTTCAACGTTCTTGTGTGGAGAGTGCCCGAGGTCACCGATGCCGCCGAAACGGTGCATGGTAGAGGAGGCGCGGGATTTGCACAAGGGGAGGGATCATGAGGGCGGGCGCCGTCGCGCCCGCCCTCATTTTTCGTTCCGGTCCGCGATCGAGCGGCCGGTATCAACCCATTCAGACGAGGTCGGTTTCTCTCAGGGGAAGGTTGGGCAAATGCCCCAACCTCCCAGAAGAATCGCAAGGTCCAGCCCGGAGACCTCTCCCGAGAAGTCGACGTCGCCGATGCCGGGGTTACCCCAGTTGCCCAGCAGGATCGCAAGGTCAGCACCGTCGATAGCGCCGCTCTGGTTCAGATCACCGAGGCACTGGCATTCGTCAGGGATGAGATCCCCGTTGATGTCCTCCGATGTCGCGTCAATAAAGATGTCGCAGCCGTCGGGCCGACCGTTCGCGTTGCAGTCGTCGCTGTCGGGGAAGCCCGGGCATTGATCGATGCAGTCGGCAACGCCGTCGAAGTCGCTGTCCGTATCGGGTGTTCCGCAGCCGCACACCCCTGGTGCGGTCTTCGCTGGATCGTTCGGACATCCGTCGACGCAGTCGAGGCTGCCGTCGCCATCTGCGTCGACGTCAGCGACTCCGCATCCGCAGAGCCCCGGCGCAACCTTCAGCGGATCGGTCGGGCAACCGTCGTTGCAGTTCGGCGTGCCGTCGCCGTCGGTGTCTGTGTCTGCGATGCCGCAGCCGCAGGTGCCTTCCGCGACCTTGTTCGGATCGTTCGGGCAACCATCATTGCAGTTCGGCGTGCCGTCGCCGTCGGCATCGGTGTCTGCGACACCGCAGCCGCAAGTGCCTGCCGCGACTTTGTTCGGATCATTCGGGCAAGCATCGTTGCAGTTCGGCGTGCCGTCGCCGTCGGTATCCGTGTCTGCGACACCGCAGCCGCATGCTCCAGCCGATGTCTTCGCCGGATCGTTCGGGCAGCCGTCGACGCAATCGGCGGCGCCGTCGCCGTCAGTATCGGTGTCTGCGACACCGCAGCCGCAGGTGCCAGCCGATGTCTTCGCCGGATCGTTCGGGCATCCGTCGTTGCAGTTGAGGGTTCCATCGGCGTCGGAGTCAATGTCCGCAGTTCCACACCCGCACGCGCCGGGAGCGATCTTGTTCGGATCGTTCGGACAACCGTCGAAACAATCGACGGTGCCGTCGCCGTCGAGGTCGGCGCTCTGCGATGCAATCACTTGTGACAGAGCGCTGTCGTCGGTGTCGTCGTAGAGCACGTCTTCGAGATTGGTCACGGGCACCGGGTATCCGAAGTTGTTGTTGTCGGCGTGGACCTCGTGTTCGGTGCTCAGGTTCTGATTGAAGATCGACCAGTCGGTGACGCCCGAGTAGCCGGCGAGCACGTTGCCACCGACGCTTGAGCCGAGTCCGGTGCGATTGCTGTCCGAGCAATCGCCGAGGTCAACGAGCGCATCCCCCGAGATGTAGGCACCGCCGAGCTCGTTCAACCGGAGTGCGCAGTTTTCAACGCGAGCGCGGCCCGCGTCGACGCCGACACCGACGTAGTTGCCCGAGATCGACGGGCAGTCGTGCACGTAGGCACTTGCGGCAGCGCCGTAGACCTGGACGCCTGCGAGATAGTTCGAGATGGTCAAGCCGCGGGCCTCGACATGCACCGCGTTGGCGCCTGTCCCAGCTTCGACCCAGACGCCGTTGATGTCGGTATCGACGGTCGTAATCAAGGTTCCGTCAATCACAATCGAGGTCGCTTCGCCATCAAAGTAGGTCGGGTCGTAGTTCGTCGCGACGACGCCGTGGAAGTTCGTCGACAGCACGCCGCCGTTGATAGTGACAGTGCTCGTCGTTGGGTTGTTCCAGAGACGGATGCCCGCCCACGCAAACTCGACGTCGTTGCCAGTGATCGACACTCCAACCGCGCCTTGGATCGAGCTGACGTACAGGCCGTAGGGTTGATCGCCTAACTTTTCGCCGATTGACGTGAGGCTGTTCTCGTCGATTGTCCACGTCGACGCGTCTGCGTAATGCAGGTTGTGCCAGATACCGACTGAATCGAACTCGATGGCGTTGCCGCTCATACTCGCCACACCGTTGAGCTCCATCGCTTGGTAGTTGTTGCCGGTTTGCACACCGATCGTCACTCGCGTCATATTGTTGTCGTCGATCGCGGCGTACGTGTCGTTGTAGACAATCACCGCGATGCGCGCGAAGTCGAGCGAGTTGTAGCCTTGAGCGTTGTCGAACCGGTTGCAGGTGATCGCGTTGACGCTTGAGATCACGCCGCCGATTCCGCTGCCGAACAGTGCAATGACTGAGTCGTTGAAGTTCTTGATGATGTTGTTCTTGATCGTCAGTCCGTCGATGTCGACGAAAGGCTTCAAGACGTCGTCGTAGGTTCCGTTGCCGATCGCACCGGCGCAATTCACGTCGACGCCATTGACGGACTCGCCGCCGCTGATCGCAGGGTTGTCACCGTCGATGGTGAGGCCGTCGATCGTGACGTTGTCGCCAGTCACATAGAAGACGACTCCGCCGATCGGGGCATTGGCGGCTGGGCGCACGATGGCTTCTCCGCCGCGATCGAGCGAGTTACCCGGGCACTCGCCAGCGTGCGGTCCAAGGATCGACACCGGCCCGGTCACCGTGATGTTCTCGGCGTATAAGCCCGCCGCAACGAAGACCGTGGGGTCGGCGTCGGCCGTGCCAGCACCAACTGCGTTGACGCCTGCCTGAATCGAAGCGAACGCGTCGTAGCCCATGCCGGTCGCTGGTCCGGCGCCGTCGGGATCGGTGCCAGGTGCGTTGTTAGCCCACGCAGCGTTGACATACGCCGTCGCTACACCGCAGGTCTCAGGAACGCCGCAGCCGCAGAAGCCGGGTGCGATCTTGAGCGGATCGCTCGGGCAACCGTCGATGCAGTCGGGCGTCCCGTCGGTGTCTGTGTCGGTGTCAGCGATACCGCAGCCGCACGCGCCTGCGGCAATCTTCAGCGCATCGCTCGGGCAACCGTCGATGCAGTCGGGGGTGCTGTCGCCATCTGTGTCAGTGTCGGCGACGCCGCAGCCGCAGGCACCAGGGGCAATCTTCAGCGGATCGCTCGGGCAGCCGTCGGTGCAGTCGGGGGTGCTATCGCCATCTGTGTCGGTGTCGGCGATACCGCAGCCGCAGGCGCCTGCGGCAATCTTCAGCGGATCGCTCGGGCAGCCGTCGGTGCAGTCGGGGGTGCTATCGCCATCTGTGTCAGTGTCGGCGATACCGCAGCCGCAGGCGCCAGGGGCCGACTTCGCGCCGTCGGTCGGGCAGCCGTCGCCGTTGTTGCCGACGTAGCCGACTGGCTGCGTGCACGCCAAGGTGCTCGATGATGGATCGCCGAGTCCGTCAGTGTCCTGATCGAGATACCACGTGAGCTGCGGGGTGACGGTGACGGTCAGGCTACCGCACGTGGCGCTGATGCAACCGGACGAGACGTTTTGCGCCGCAGCGAAGTACGTCGTGGTCGAGGTCGGGTTCACGACCAGTGAGGTGCCCGTGCCCGCAACCGTTCCGCCGCAAGAGTCCACGTACCAGACGATCGTTTCGTCAGCGCCAACGGTGCCGCTGAGTTTCGTTGAAGTGCTGTCGCAGATCGAAGTTCTCGGGGAGAGCGACGCGACGGTGTTCGTGTACGTGTTGGCTGCGAGCGGCGTGGGTGCGCTCGGGGCGAAGGTCACAGTGTTGCGAAGCCCGCCTGATCCGTTCGGGCAACGCTGGTTCGAGTGAGTCTGCTGATTGGCGCTACCGTTCTCGTTGACCTGTGGCTGGCCTGCATTGAGGAGGACGAGAAGCCCGGCATCGTCAGCGTCGTCGGTGTCGTACACGAGCGCGTCGCGAAGTCCCGTCGTCGTGACAGCCGTGCCGTTCGGGAAGCTCGTGGCGTCGCCGGTGTAGAGGCCGACCGCATCCTGACCGTTCTGAAGCAGGTCGTTCGCCATCGTCAGAGAGTTCAGTGCCGGAATCGAAGCGGTGATCGCAGCATCGCCCAAGACGAAGTAGCCCTGCGCATTCGTCTTCTTGCCGTCGAGATCGAACGCGGCGTAGCTCAGGTCGTTCGAGCCGTTCCAGAAGACGATAGTTAGGCCGTCGAGCGGCGTATTGCCTAGGCCGCCGTCGTAGAGCTCAACAAATTCAGTCGTGTCGGCGCCGACATTGTCGCAGTCGACTTCGTTAATGACGACGGCGACGTTTGTTGTAGGAATGCTCCAAACAACCGACGCGACGCAGATCGTCACGCTGGGAGTCGTTGACGCCGTGAGCTGAACGCTGTCAGTGCCGGACGAACCGTTGCTGGTGTAGCCAAGCGCGACGTTGCCGCTGCCATCGGTTGCAAGCGTCTGCGTGGCGCCGGTGTTCGGGCCGCTCGTGACTAACAGTGTCACGCTCGTGCCGACAACCGGCGTCGCGCCTGGGCTCTGCGTGAGGTTGTAGGTAAAGCTGACCGGGCCGCCCGCCGTGAGATTCTGCGGCGACGTGGGGGTGATAGCGCAGACGTAGCTCACACCGACTACGGTGCCGGTGACCGAGATGTCGTCGACGCCGATCCATTCGTCAGAGCCGGCTGCGTTCGAGGTGATCACGCGCACCTGTACCTGCGACTGGTTGTCGCAAGCGGCGGGCAATGTGATGCTGACCGCAGTCACGAGCGTTGCAACGCTTGGACCTGAACTTGCGTCAGCAACAAATGCGGCGGCTACGTTGGTGAACGCGCCGCTCGTGCCGATGCGGTACTGGAGCGCGACCGGTTGAACCGCGTTGTCAGCGCTTCCGTCAACGTCCCGCAGGTTGTAGCTCACGATGATGGACGTGTTGCCCGTCGTATTCAGGTGCAGGAGCAGGAACGGGAAGTCAGCAGTTCCGCTGCCTTGGAACGCCACAACTGGATCTGCGATCGCAAACTCCGCAACGCCACCAGATGTGTTGGTATTTGGATTCGTCTGATTCGCGATGACATTGACAGAGAACCCGAGCGTCCCCGACAGCAGCGTCTGAGGATCTACGCCGGTCACACTTCCTGCGGCGTCATCACCTAGGTATCCAATGATTCCCGGCACACCCGACCAGTCGTTGTTCGCGGTGATCAACGCAGCGTTCGTCCAGTTCTGCGAGAACGGCAGCGTCTGAAACGTCGCGTCGCCCTGGGCAGTTCCCGTCAGTGCCATTGCCAAGGCCGCGACCTTCGCCGCAAGCTTCGAGAACCCCGAACGAGACGTACCAACGACGAAGTCACGAATAAACACGAGACTGCTCCTTCGATGAACTACTGGAAAATGCTTTTAATTCAGGGGCCGCGCACAACAGAAAGGAAGGGAGGCGATGCGTGGCGAGGGAAAGCTACCGACTGATGGGAACGAAACTCAGCTCGACGTGGCTCAAACGCGCCGGAATGAATGCCTTTTGAACACAGCCTTCACCGCTCGACTGATCGATGACGTCTCGGAGGTTCCTCGCTGTGACGCGAAGCCCCGCCGGGGAGAGCCTCTCTGGTCCGAGTTGTTGCTGCCAGCCGTGGTGAACGTACCACGCGATCGCGGAGTCTGGAACCCTATTTCTCGGATTGAGCGCCGTGCGCTCGGAAGCTGGGCTGGATGGGGGGGCGGTCAGGAGACTGGCACCTTGAAGCACAGTCGTCGCCTGCGCCGCCCACGCCGTCGACAGCGTCCGCGTCAAAACGGGCAGGGTCCCCAGTTGCCCAATGAGGATCGCGAGATCAGCCGCATCGACAGCGCCGTTGGCGTCGAGATCGGCCGAACCAGCGAAGCCCGACTGACCGAGCAAGATCGCTAAATCCGCGGCGTCTACGACTCCGTCGATATTGAGGTCGCCGAGGCACTCGCACTCGTCAGGGATCTCGTTGCGGTTGATGTCACCCGACGTGCCCGGCAGCACGTCGATGCCGTGAATGTCGCAACCATCCGGTGTGCCGTTTGAGTTGCAGTCAACGTTGTCGGGATAGCCCGGGCACACATCGAGGCAATCGGCCACGCCGTCGCCGTCGGCGTCGGCGTCTCTAGTTCCGTAGCCACAGACGCCCGGCACCGACTTATTCGGATCAGCCGGGCAGAGATCAACGCAGTCCGGTGACCCATCGCCGTCGGCGTCGAGATCCGCGACGCCGCAGCCACGCGCGCCGGGGGCAATCTTGCTGAAATCGGAGGGGCAGCCGTCGACGCAGTCAGCGGTTCCGTCGCCGTCAGGGTCGACGTCGGCAACGCCGCAGCCGCACTCCCCCGGTGCGATCTTGGTCGGATCGGTCGGGCAACCGTCGGTGCAGTTTGGCATGCCGTCAGCATCGGTGTCGGTATCGGCGACGCCGCAACCGCAGGTGCCAGGCACGAGCTTGAGCGAATCGTTCGGACAACCGTCGTTGCAGTCGGCAGTGCCGTCGAGGTCGGTGTCAGCATCACTGATGCCGCAGCCGCAAATCCCAGCGGCGTGCTTCTTCGCGTCGAGCGGGCATCCGTCACCCGCGACTCCGACGTAGCCCGAAGGCTGCGTGCACGACGTCGCGGTGGAGGTCGGATCGCCAAAGCCGTCACCGTCGACGTCCGCGTACCAGGTGGCCAGACCAGTGATCGTGACGTTGGCGAGGCCCGGAACGTCGTCGCCGTCGAGGATGCAGTTCTTCTTCTCCACATCGGTCGTCGCGCCCACGAAGACTGTCGAGCTGTCTGCCGTCGCGCCGCTGGTATTCACGACCGCAAGTCCGACGAAACCAGCGCTTTGGCCGCCTTGGCAGCGGAAAGTGGTTCTCGCGAGCGGGAGTGGTTCGCCGGTGTGATCGAGTTGCATGGCGACAGCGAAGGCCGCACCTGGGGCGTTGGTCGACACGACGCCTGAGAGATCAAGGTCGTTGATGCTGACGCTCGCGAGACTCGAGTAGGCCTGGATGAAGACGGCGGGTTGCGTCGTGTCGCCCGAGATCGTCACATTGTCGAAGGTGACCTTTCCAAGCGACGACCACGTGCCGGGCGCGCCCTCGGTGCCGGTGCCGCGGAACTGCACCGGAGTGCCGGTGTTGCCACTGAGCGTGAGATCCTTCAGGTCGGCAGAGCCGTTGAAGCCGTCGTAGCTGATGTGGCCGCTGCCCACTCCGGCCGAAGTACCGTTGTTTGCGAACGTCGTGCCGTCGAAATCGAGGTCGTCGCCAACGCACGACGCTGAGGCTGATGGGTTGAAGTTGAAGCCAACGAACGCGTTCGAGCTGATGGTGCCACCGGTCACGTGAACGCCGGTGGTCGAGAGCATAGAGCTCGCGACGCGGAGTCCGGCGTTGCCGTTGAGCGAGAATTGGCAGAGTTCGATCTCGACGTCGCTGACCGTGCCCCCGACGGCACCGAAGTGCACGCCGTTGGCGTTGTTCACGCTCGCGACGTTATGGAATGTCAGGAAGCTGGACGAGGGTGCAGTGACGCTGACGCCGTCCGAGTTCGTTGCGCCGGTCGCGCGGAGATCGCGGATTGAGAGCCGATCGATCGAGCTGCGGCCTGAGGCGTTGATAGCGATGGCTGGTAGGTCAATGTTCGCCGCCGAGATGATCGTGTCAACGAGCGGATTTGCGCCCGAGCCAGCACCGAGGAGCGTCAGCGTCTTCGTGATGGTTAGGTTCTCGACATACGTGCCGGGCTCAACGTCGACCGTCGTGCCCGTCGCGAGATCTTGGCCTTCTTGAATGCGCGTTACCAATCCAGACTGCGGGCTATCGTCGTCGACATGGACGTAGGAGCAGTCGCCTTGGAATCCTCCGTCCAAGCCAATGTCGGTGCCGACGTCGAGCCACGGGGTGAAGTCGATCTTGGCCGACGCTGCACCCAAGACTGTCCCGCCGGTTCCGCTCGCGTGTGTTGCAAGCTTTGGACCCGTCGAGCTGCCCCGCCAGTTGCCGCTGCAATTGATCGTCTCTTGCTCAGCAGCATTCGTTTCGTTCTAGGTAACAGCGTTCGTACTGCCGAGCGCGTTGTTGAAGAGTGTGTTCGTTGAGATCGTGCCAACCGCTTGGCCAGCCGAGAAGAAGACATCTTCTTGGCCGCTGCCCTCGAAGACGTTCTCTGCGGTGACGCAATTCTGTGCCCCGCGATCGGCGCCCGCGTTTCCGAATCCTGTCAACACGAGCCCAGTGCGGCCGTTGTTTGAGAACGTGTTCCGGGTGATGTCGGTGTTCTGCGCACCAGCTTGCAGCCCGTCCGAACCGTTGTCCGAGAAGGTGTTGCCGCTCATGGAAGCGCGGGGAGCGGTCGTCGTATTGAAGGAGCGGCTGCCGAGATTCATGCCGCTCCCGCAGTTCGTGAGCAGGTTGCCGTTGATTGCGGGAGGAAGGATCGCGGGTGCGTTTGCCGTCCAGTTGTGATTGCCGTCGACGAAGAGACCCGTGCTAATCGTGTTCTGCAAGCAGTTGTTCGTGAACTGCAATCCGTGGAATGCGTCCGCGCCATCGAACTGCACGAGCGCACCCGAGCCGGTCTGCGCAGAGCCGTCGACCTCGTTGCCGCTGAAGAGTCCGTTGACGACGCTTCGGTTCCAGAAGACGCCGATGCCGGTGAAGTTGTGCACGCGATTGTTGAGGAACTGCATTGACGGAGCGGAACCGTTCTCGAGACCGACGCAGGCAAAGGCGCTTGAGCCGCTCAAGGTGAAGCCGTCGATGACGATCCCCGCTGGATAGTTCGAGCCATCGATGAGAAGGGAATGAGTTCCTGCGATCGCTGGCGTTACGATGGCCTCGGACGCAACACGGCCGCAGGCGTTCACGCCAGCTTGCGGTCCGGTCAACGTGATCGACTTCGCGAGGGTGAGTGTGGATTCGGCATAGTTGCCCGCTGCAACGAAGACCGTGCCGCCGCTGGTCACCGCGTCGATGCCGCCTTGAATGGTCGCGAACGCGTCGCAACCGAACGATTGCGCCGGGCCAGCGCCGTCGGGATCGGTTCCGGGCGTGGTGCCGATCCAGTTGACGTCGACGTACGCGATCGTCGGACTTCCCGGTGTCACCGTCACGTTGAACGAGCACTCGGAACTCAGGCCGCACACATCGGTCGCGGTGTAGGTGACCCGGGTCGTTCCCGCGAGGAAAACAGATCCGGGCGCGTGACTTGCGACGATGCCAGCCTCGCCGCAGTCGTCGCTCGCGGTCGGCGGCGTCCAACTGACGGCGGCGGAGCAGGGACCTGGGCCCGCTGGCACCGAGATAATCCTCGGGCAATCAACGAATACCGGCGCGGTGAGGTCGACGACGTTGATCGTCTGAATGCACTCCACTGAGTTCGAGCGCGTGTCGGTGAGGATATAGGTACGAGCGACCGAGTAATTGCAGGGGACGCTGCCAGTCGGCGCGGCGTCACTCGATGTCACGGTCACCGTCGACGCCGATGACGTGCCACCGAGCGCCTCGAACTCTGTGAGCGTCGTCGCCGCCGCTGGGATCTGACTGCCGCACGAAACCGTTACGGTCGGTGGGCAGGAGGTGACAAGTCCGCCGCTCTGCGAGCCACTGTCCTGCGCGTTGCTAGACTTGTCGCTGCCAGTTTCCAGCACCGACACGGCATCGCGGACGCCGCTGAGAGAGTTGACGACGCGCTTCCGCGACGAGTTGTTCTCCTCAAAGCTCTCGTCGTTAGAAGTGATCAACCAGGGGTTCTTGCCATGCTGCGCGAACGGCGACGGGGCATGCGTGTTTCCCGCAGCGGTCGCCGACGCGAGCGCTAGTGATGCCGCGCCCAGTTTTCCAGCAAGCGAAACGACGCGCCGCACAGGTGGTCTTGAACATTCACTTTTCCTAGAAACTCGTCGCGGTAGCTCGTTGCCCGTTGGCCGTCTGACGGAGAAGAGCGTCGTGAAACAACGTGACCCGCTGGCATCAACGCCTCGCGGGTCTGAGCTTGGGCCACCGCGGGCCACGCCGTGTTGGTGCCCGTCACGCGTGGCCTCAGTCTACCGGAACCAGCTTCTGGGGTCTGTGGTCCGCCGGGGCGGCTACACCACTCACTCGACGCAGTTGCCGCAACCCGCGAACGAACCGCTTTCTGGCGAACGCCTCCCACACGATCTGAGTTGCCGCGCAACGGCCACTGACTAACAACAAAGCGGGCCGCAGGCAATCCGAAGATTGCCTGCGACCCGCAGAAACTGACACAACAGTGAACGTTCGAGTTACTTCCCGCGCATGCGCCGGGAGAGTTCACCCGAGAGGCCGTGCCGCTTCTCAAGGACCTCAACGTCACGCACGTCGACGCGGCCGTTGCGGTCGAGGTCGGCAGCGTCGGACACGCTGTCGTGGACGTGAATCCAGCGCTGGCCGCGACCTTCTTCGTCGCCGCCTTCCGCCGCGAACGTGCAGGCGCATATCGAGGTCGTGAGCCAGTTCAGGGTCATCACCGAGTAGTCCTCCGCACCAACGGGTCCGTTGTTGCTGAAGTCGGCGCTGCGCGTGATGCCATCCCACGGGCATCCTCCCGAGGCTGGCGAGGTGCCGAACTGCGCCACGAACAGCGTCACGTCGTTGATGTCAATGTCACCGTCGTTGTCGGTGTCGCCAGCCTTGAGGACCAGTGTGGTGTTAGCCGTGTAGTACAAGCCAGCGTTCGTGAGAAGGGACGTGTCCCACTGCGTGTGCTGCCTGTCCTTAGCGCAGATCTTGGTCCAAGTGCCGCAGGGCACATAGATGGTGGTTGTCACTGTCGCCGGTAGACCTCCGGTGAAAGTCAACGGGACGTCGATGAAGTCGGCACAATCGTCCGGGACGAAGCGGATGCAGCGCGAGGCCGGACCGGATCCTTGGAGATTCACCATGACGTTGACCGGAACCGTGCCGAGAACTGTCACTGTCTGCACAGTGTTCGCCGTGTTGCCGCAGTCATCGGTTGCAGTCCAAGTAATGACCGTGTCTCCAATCGGGAACGGCGAGGTGAGTGGCTGGGAATCGCTGCGCACGCCGGTCACGGACGGAAGTCCGGAGCACGCGTCATCGCTATTCGGGTACTGCCCTGCAATACGCAGATTGTCCGAATAGACGTCGTAGGTTTGGCCGAAGTTGTATGCCTGAATGATCGTGTTGCCGATCAGGACGCTGCCCTCAGTTACCGTGTCGGTGTAGCTGAGCACTGTCGTGCCGCCGTCGATGACTTCGAAGAGATAGCTCGGGAGATTGAGTGTAATTCGTAGCGTGTACCACTTGCCGTAGCTGAATCCTCCATGTATAGGCCAAGACTGACCCAACCCGGGGTGTAGCCGTTCGACGGATTGTTGTCGATGTCTTGGGTGAAGACGCGGAAGTTGCCCGTCGCTAATGGATCACCCATGATTTGAGCGAAGCCCAAGATCGGGAATCCCGAGATGTCATTGAGGGAGTCGAACGTCGTGAGCCAGAGATCCGCACGACGATTGTCCGGTCCCCCCCAATCGCTTCCGATGTATAGGTCCATCGAGACGCTGGTGCCGGTCGCCGAGTTGATGTCGAGCTTGCGTCCCTGCGTGTTATAGAAGGCCGACATGAATGCGGGCGGACGATTGGCGGCCGAGTCGGCCGAGTTCACCTGATGGAGCAGCCGGAAGTCGCCGTCGAAGAATGCGGACTCAAAGAGGAACGGTGCGTAGCGATCGGTATAGAACACGCCCGGCGCAGCGGTTGGACTCAAGGCAGGATCGGCGTTGAACGGGAACACCTGCGGGAAGATGTCCGCAGTGCAGACTCCGGGCTCAGCATTGACTATGAGCGTCGGCTGAGCGGAAATGGTTGGGGCCACCGTGTCACGCACGATGGCGGGGGAGTTCAAGAGGTCAGTCGCGTACGGAAGGCCAGCGTCGCTCGTCTCGGAAGGGAACGGCTGGCCGAGGTCGAATGAGACCGAATAGCTGTCACAGCCGGTGCTTGGGGTCACCGTAAAGAATAGCGTCGCCGCCAAGGCATCATCGAGGATCCCTGAACCACCAAACAGCACTGAACCGTCAAGCCGCAGCTTGCCAGCCGAAACGTTCGCGGTCGCGATGTTCTGGACATGCGCGACGAAGGGCATCGCCGAGTAGCTGCTCGTCGCGCCGACGTAAGTCATGGTTGCAGGGTTGAAGTCAAGGAACGCTTGGTAACCGGTGACCGGGACAGAGTCCGGGTTCCGCACGTTCAGTGTGACCTTGATCTGGGTCCCAGGCGTAATGGGATCCTGATCGGTGTTCTGGCAACCATCGCCATCGATCGTGAGGCTGACCTTGTCGAGCGCGAAGATCGTGATGGCCGTGCGCGCAACACGTCCGGCGCCACTGAACGCAGAGACGTAATACTCATACCGGCCAACAACGGTTGGGTCGAAACTGAACCAGTAATTGTCAAAGAACGTTGGGCGCCAGGAGTTCTGAGCCACATTGTTAGCTGCGAGCAACGCGGCGTACGCAGGGGCAGTGGCAGCTTCGACACCGGCGCCATTGCCGGTCGCGTTCGTGCCGATCGAGTGATCCCAGAAGAACGCTGGCTGAGCAGGGGTGATCTGGTCGAACGTAAGGTGATCGGTACCAGGCCCCGGATCGAAGTCCATGCCGATTTCGTAGGTGAGATCATCGAGCAGGTACGGTGACGATCCGTTCCAATTTGTGTTCACCGACCACTCGAAGTGCCAGAAGGGATTGAGTGGATCGCCGACGCCGCCCCAACCCTTCTTGAAGGTATAGGTTCCGTCGCCATTACTGTTGAAGACATTCAACGGCGTCGGGAAGCGGACTTTGGCGCGCATTCCTAATTCGACGCCAGCATTGCGTTCGAGCGTGAAGGAGCCGTTTGCGTTTCCGCTTCCGAAGATGGCGTCAGGGGTTGCATTCTGGTCATACAGCGGCGGCGAGAGGGAGAATCTGCATTTTCATAGTTGCGATGTCCTTTGAAAAAAGTGGAAGCGACTCGACCGTTCCGGTCCCACGTCCCGGAACGCTGCACGCCGTCAAGCGAACTGGCCCCAGAGGATCGCGTGCGCATCGCTCCGGAGCGGACTTAGTAATTCAACTCTGGCTAGCTCAGTTTGGCCTTACGGGCAGTTCCCCCACGCACCGAGGAACGTGCCAAGGTCGGCACCATCAACGTCGCCGTTGTTGTCCATGTCGAACGGGCACCAAGCAGTGCCCCATGCGCCGAGGAGTAGCGCCAGGTCGGCGGCATCAACTGTGCCGTTGCTGTCGAAGTCGGCGCGGCAAGTGCAGAGTGTGTTCGCCTCGGTCGCGCAGATCCCGTCCCACTCCACCTCGCAGCAGAACGGGTCGGCCTCACACACTGTGCGGCGGCAACTCGCCTTGGCACAGCCCTCGTTCGGATGCGCGCAGAAGCAGTTCCCACTCGCTGGGTTGCCGCATCCACCACAGAGCAGGTTGGCCGCGTTCTTGCAGTCGATGTCCCACGCGCTGGTGCAGCACGACGGGTCGCCAGCGCACACCAAGGTGCAGCACGCCGAATCGTCGCAGCCCGGAGTAGCGTGGACGACGAAGCAACTAGCGTTGCTCGCTTCACACGGGTCGCACGCGCACGACGGGAAGGCCGGCGTGTCGGCAGCGCACGCGTCGTCCCATTCCACATTGCAGCAGAACGGATCGACCGTGCACACTTGGTCGCAGCAGGTGGGGTCGTTGCAGAACGGCGTCGCGTGCGCCTGGCAGCAGCTGCCCGCCGCAGGATCGCCGCAGCCGTCGCACAGGGCGCTGGCCTGGCTTACACACGTCAGGTCCCACGCGTTGGTGCAGCAGAAGGGATCTACTTGGCACACCGCGTCGCAGCAATTTACGTCGTTGCAGCCCGGCGTGCCGACGGCGAAGCAACTGTGCACGCTGGGCGGGCAGGCGACGACGATCTCGACAAAGGCGATGCTGGTGGTGTCGCCGGTGACATTGAAGCCGCCGAGCAGCACACGAGTCTGACCGAAGACGCCGATCGTCGGCAGAAAGTCGACTGGCGTCGCCGGAGTCGGCGCTAACGCGAGAAACTGAAGCGTGGTGACGACGAGCTGAGCTGGCGCTGGCGGAGCGATGATCTGCGATCCCGGCGGCCCGAGCGCGGTGAAGATCGCGTTGCCGTCGATGAGGCTGACATTGACGCCGTCGGGATCGGGGAAGAAGCCAGTCAGGAAGAAGAACGCGCCAGCACCGACTTGCGTTGAGCCCAGAAGCTTTAGTCGCGTGGGATCCCAAGCGATGACCGCGTCGAGCGAATCCCACGCTTGGCCGCCGGGCGTGGGAGAGTTGACCACGATCTTGACGTTGACAGTGACCCCAATCGGCACCGACTGGGCGAGCGGCGATTGCGCCATATCGACCATGCCAGCGGAGGCGGCGTTGCCTAACAACATGAAAGACGCAGCCAGCGAACAAAAGATCGAGCGAGGGTTCATGGCAGGTACCAGTAGGTTGAGAGAGCCGATGGAGATCTCACCGAGAATTTCCGTAAATAAAGAGAAGTTAGTTTATCGAGCGTCGTACGGCGTCGATGTTGAGAAACCCTCGACGTCGCTTTCGCAGTCGTCGAGGGGTTGGAGATTGGTGCTACTCAGTACGAGAGGCTGAAATCAGCGTCGCGCGGGCCGGGGCCGGGGAATACGAACGGACATGGATTGGCACCCGCGAAGCTGCCGAAGGTGAAGATGAGCCACGTCACGTCGTTGATGTCAACGTCGCCATCGTTGTCGTCGTCACCAGGGAGGAGAACAGCTGGCGTCGCGGCGAGCCAATAGGTGCCGGCATTCACGAGCGCCACCGTCGCCCACTTGGTGTGTTGCTCGTCCTTGACGCAAAGCGACGTCCAGTCGCCGCAGGGGCTCTCTACGTAAACGGGACCGCTGTTCTGGTACCCGAGCCCGTCGTCGGTGAAGAAGAGGGTCTCGTCCGCCGCGGCTGAGCAATCATTGGCTTGGAAGCGGATGCAACGGCTGGCACCAGGCGCGGTGAATGAGCCGACCAAGATCTTCACGTCAACGAGCACTCTGTTCGTCGCCCTCACTTCGATGTCGAAGGTGCAGCTGTCGGTGTTGCCGCAGTCGTCGGTCGCCGTGCAGGTCACGGTCGTGGTGCCGATCGGGAAGAGGCTTCCGCTCGGCGGCGCGCACACGATGCTCGGAGTGAGGTCGCAGTTGTCCGTGGCGGTGGCCGTGAAAGTGACGAAGGCACCGACGCAGGGGTCCTGCGCCATTCCTGGGACTGGAGCACAGAATGTTTAGGCCGCACTCGCGCAAATCGAGTCCCAGGCCACCGCGCAGCAGAAGGCATCTAACCCGCAAATGAGGGAGGTGCACGCAGCGTCGCTACAGCCGAGGCCCGGATGCAATGAGCAGCAGTTGCTGGCGGCGCAGATAGGAGTGAGCACTGGGATGGTGACGTCCGCAGCAACCGTGATGTCCGCCGGACACGTGACGACCGGATCGGTGACGTCGAGTTGGAGCGGATCGGTCGGCGTGAGTACCGTCGCGAGAGGAGAGCCGAACAGGCTGAGCTCTGAAAAGAAGAAGGGTAATGCGGGGTACCCGCCGAAATTGAGTGTCGTCGTGCCGCACTCATCGAGCACGTCGAAGATCAGCGTCGCCAGTGGCGCGTTGCCGACCGCTGCTGGAGCGAACGGCAATGTCGAGCCGTCGAGGCGCAATCGGCCAGCGGCCCACTCAATGTTGAACGGCGGTAGTACGCCGAAGTTGAGGATGTGCGCTGGGAACGGGCCACCGGTGTACGAGCTGAGGTCGTCGCGATAGGTCAGCAGCGAGTCATCGAACTCGACAAATGCTTGGAAGCCCGTCGTGCCAGGAGCGAAAACATTTCGCATCCAGAGAGCGACTGCGACCTGGTGACCCGGCGCGGGGCTGGCGTCGTCTTGGCAATCGATCCCTTCCAGAGAGAGCGTTGGCAGCGGTAGATTGGTGGCTTCGACCTCGACCTCGGTCACGGCGAAGCCGAGATAGTCGTTGAAAGACTCGTCGCCGCTGTCGAAGGCGAAGCGGAGTTGGATGGTCGAGCCAGCCTACGCGGAGAGATCGACGGTGGCAGTCTGCCAACCCGCGTTCTCAAGCATCGTCGTCGGCGCACCGCATTCGAGATCGGCCTCGATGACGCTCGTAGCGAAGCCATCGTCGGACACGCGTACGCTCGCTTGGTCATAGAGGCAGAAGCCAGTTTCGTTGCCGACTCGATATTCATATCGAAGCGTGATCGGCGCGACATAGCTGGTGAGATCGATCGTCGGCGAATCCGCAGTTCCGGCAACTTGGAAGCCGGTGGCGTAGTCGCACGTAGCATCTTGGCCAAAGTAGAGACCACAGCCGAGATGGCCTGTACCCATCGGGAGAGCAGCCGGGTGCCACAAGCTGGTCATGATGTAGCCAGCGGCGTTGCAATCAGAGAAGTCCTCTGAGTAGACAATCGATGTGCTGGCCGCCGCTCTTGCCCCGAGGGAGGCGGCCGCGCAGGCGGCGAACCAGCCCTTCCATGCGCCCTGTCATGCGTTTTTCGATCCCACGCTGAATCTGTTTGGCATTATTCCGTCCTTTCGAATTGAGACCCCCGAACGACGCCATGCCACAGCCGTCGCGATCATCGATCGCGCACGTCCCGCTCAACATGCCGTCTCAAAGCGCTCACCGACGCCGAGCGCCAAGCCCGTCGATGGATGTCGTCCCATCACTGGGATCGACCGACAGAAGCCACTTCAACTAACAACACGCGACAACAACAGTCGCGCCAAACAGTCCCGACTGCACCCGCCACGCTAGTACGCGCCGAACGCGCGTCCTTGTGCTAGGTTTGTGAACGAATCCCACGCTCGTGAACTAACCCTACGGCGAAAACTCCACGCGGCATTCACCATACTCGGACTTGCCAGCGCGTCAATAGCGTTTTCGGAACTTCGATGCATTCGATACGTTTTCAGGACGACGTGTCGCGCATCACGCTTACGAGATAGCTAGTAAGGCGCCCCAAATAGCTAACGATGCGCAGGATGGGCGCATCGCAAGCCAGCACCGCGGTCGATTGCACCGTCGGCGAGCACGCAATGAACGCAGTTCCTTTCGCTCTCCGCGCGATCAGCCCAACCGAGCGCCGCAGAGCGTAGAAACCCGCTCGGCCCGTTTCCGGGCCGAGCGGGCTGCGTGAATGGCGAACGATCTCGTTCGTTCCCGGTGGAGACCGTCCGCCCCTCACTATGCAGGCGGGCTCTTCGCAGCGTTAGCGCCGTGTGAGGCCACGCCCCCCCCAAGTGCCAATGCGTTTCTCACCGCGCAACCTTGCAGGATGTTTGCGTTCTTTTTCGTGGCTCATCACGAAACGGAAAAAGGTGCCTGCGAAAACCCACCCGGCCCCTATTCAGGGTCGGGTGAGCTTTTCGATCGGCGAGCGACCTCTCTGCTTCCCGGTCGGTATCGCCAATCGATCAGAAGGGGCGCGGGCCCCGAGAGTTACGGAAAGCGTGCGCTTCGGCAACCTCGCATCCGGATCTCGTGAAACGGAAACCGGCCGGTAGGACTAATGCGAACTGGAAGCACAGCGCTTGCAGCGCCCGAAGCGACATGAAGAAAAATAGTCGTTGGAAATTTTTCTAACCGTGGTGCCGGTCCTTCGGACTGGACGTCACCGTGTCGCGAAACCGAACGTGGTCGGTGACTCAGCTTCCGCTGCCCCCGTCTCGTCCACCGCTGGAAGCCACGAGCCGAGAAGCAGGATGATGTCGGCCGCGTCAACGGCGCCCGAGGCGTTCAGATCGCCCTTACCAGCCCGTCCCCAGTTGTCGAACAGCGCGGCGAGATCAGCGTGGTCGACATCGCCGTCGAGGTCGAGGTCTCCGTTGCGTGCGATGAACTCGCGGTCGCTTGGCGCGCTGGCCGCCGCGAGGACCGGAGCGCAGACAATCCCCCAACGCGCGATTTTGTTCGCCGCCGCGCCATCGGCGGTTACGAATGCGCCGCCAGCGTAGAGCGATGGTCCGGCCGCCGCCCCGTCGTCGAACGTCGCGAGAGCGAACACTGGCAAATTGCCCATGCCGGATCCGAGCGCGGACCAAGCGATGCCGTTCCAAGTTGCAATCCGATCTGCGGGGAGACCGCCAGCGCTGCTGAAGTCGCCGCCAGCGCCGAGAAGTACGGCGCCGCTCGACGGATCGGTGAACGTGCCGAGCGCGAAGACCCAGTCGTCGACTCCGGTGCCGACGGCCGACCACGCAGAACCGTTCCACTTCGCAATGCGATTCGCTGCAACACCGCCCGCAGTCGTGAAGTCGCCGCCGACATAGAGCGCGGGGCCGCTGCCCGAACCATCATCAAACGTCGTCAACGCCCAGACCGGACCGTTCATACCGCTGCCGAGTGCAGACCAGGATGCGCCGTCCCACTGCGCGATGAAGTTTGCAGCGCTGCCGCCCGCGCTCGTGAAGTAGCCGCCCACGTACAGCGCTAGACCCGAGCCGTCATCGTGCGTCGCGAGCGCGAGCACTGTGCTGTTCACACCGCTGCCGAGCGTTGACCACGCTGCGCCGTTCCATCGCGCGATGCGACTGAGTGGCGTGCTCCCCGCGTGTGTGAAGAAGCCACCGGCGTAGAGGCCAGCGCCGCCCGGACCGCCGTCGTCAAACGTCGCCAGTGCGTACACGCCGTTCTGAAGGCCGCCGCCGAGCGATGACCACGCGGATCCGTCCCAGCGCGCGACGGAACTGGCGGCAACTGCGCCTGCGGAATTGAAGAATCCGCCCGCGTAGAGCGCGACACCAGTACCGTCGTCCAACGTCGATAGAGCTAACACTTCGCCGTTGATTCCGCTTCCCACCGTCGACCAGGCGGTGCCGTTCCATCGGGCGATGCGATTCGCAGCGACGCCGCCAGCGCTGGTGAAGTCGCCGCCGGCGTAGAGCATCGGGCCCGAGCCATCATCAAAGGTCGCAAGTGCTTCGACCGCCCAATCGTTCATGCCGCTCGCGAGCGGCGACCATGTGATCTCGTCGACGATGCCGCAACCGCATTTGCCGGGTTCGAGCTTGTTCGGATCGGATGGGCATCCGTCCTCGCAGTCGATGGTGCCGTCGCCATCGGTGTCGGCGTCGCTCGCGCCGCAACCGCACAGGCCCGGGGCAATCTTCAGCGGATCGCTCGGACAGCCATCGCTGCAATCGGGTGTGGTGTCGCCGTCGGTGTCGGTGTCAGCAACGCCGCAACCGCACGCGCCCGGCGACGACTTGTTCGCGTCGCTAGGACAACCGTCGGTGCAGTCGGGAACTCCGTCGCCGTCGGAGTCAGTGTCGGGCGAGCCGCAGCCGCAGGCGCCCGGCGACGACTTGTTCGGATCGCTCGGACAGCCGTCGACGCAGCTAGGAACGCCGTCGCCATCGCTGTCGGTGTCGACCACGCCGCAGCCACACGCGCCGGGCGCGCTCTTGTTCGGATCACTCGGACAACCGTCGGCGCAATTCGGAACTCCGTCGCCATCGCTGTCGGTGTCGACCACGCCGCAACCACACGCGCCGGGTGCGATCTTGTTCACGTCAGTCGGGCAACCATCGGCGCAGTTAGGAACACCGTCACCATCAGTGTCGGCGTCGCTCACACCACAGCCGCACGCGCCGGGGGCGATTTTGTTGTGGTCGAGCGGGCAGCCATCGGTCGCATCTGGTGTGCCGTCGCCGTCCGAATCGAGCGGCGCTGAACAATCGACTGTTCCCCGCGCCACATTCTTCGCGAACGTTCCATTGATCGATGAGAAGATTCCGCCGACGTAGATCGACGTGCCATTGCCGTCACCGATGTCGAAGGTCGACAGCGTGTCGACCTGTCCGTTGCCAGTGACGCCGCTGCCGACTGCGGACCACGTCGTGCCGTTCCACGTCGCGAGCCCCGCCGCACCGCCGACCCAGAGCTTCGCGCCGCCGAGAGATCCGTCAGCGAAGCTACGAAGCGCGTAGCCAACCTGGTTGAGGCCGGTACCGAGCGCCGACCACGTTGATCCGTTCCACTTCGCGATTCGATTTGCGCTCGCGCCGCCTGCTGTTAGGAACTCGCCCGTTGCGTAGAGCGCAGCGCCGGAGCCGTCGTTATGCACAGCGAGCGCGTACACCGGGACGGTCGGGCCTCCAAGGCCGCCGATGCCGCTGCCCAGCGCCGACCAGCCAGTGCCGTCCCAGCGCGCAATGCGATTGGCTGCGACGCCGCCGGCGGTCGTGAACGTGCCCGCAACGTAGAGCTTCGCGCCAGCGCCGTCATCAAAGACAGTCATGGCGAGTACGTCGCCATTCACCCCGCTACCGAGCGTCGACCACGAGTAGCCGTTCCACTTCGCGATACGACTAGCACTCGCGCCGCCAGCGGTTGTGAACTTGCCGCCGACGTAGAGATCGCCGCCGAAAGGTTGCAGCGAGTAGACATCACCATTGACGCCAGTTCCGAGCGCCGACCACGACGTGCCATCCCACGTGGTGATGCGGTCACCGTGGGCGCTCCCGCCGTCGCCACTTCCGCCACTTCCGCCAGCCTTACCGCCGTGCGGACTTGTGCTGCCGCCGCCGGCGTAGAGCGACGCAGAACCGCTCGAACCCGGCTGGAACGACGCCAACGCGTAGACGTTGAAGTCGACGCCAGCGCCGAGCGCCGACCACGTCGTGCCGTTCCAGCGCGCGACGTGCTTCGCCGTGACGCCACCAGCCTTCGTGAAGTCACCACCGACGTAGGTCGCCGGATCGTTCGCCGAGCCGTCATCAAACTTGGTGACAGCGAACGTCGGGCGATCGGTTCCGCTTGAGAGCTGCGACCACGTGAAGACGCCGTCGACGACGCCGCAGCCGCAGGTGCCGGGAGCGATCTTATTCGGATCGTTCGGACATCCGTCAATGCAATCAGGTGTTAGGTCGCCATCGCTATCGGTGTCAGACACTCCGCAGCCGCAGGTGCCGGGAGAGGTCTTGGCTGAATCACTTGGACATCCGTCGATGCAGTCGGCAGCGCCGTCACCGTCGGTGTCGTGATCCACCACTCCGCAGCCGCAATCGCCGGGTTCGGTCTTCGCCGGATCATTGATGCAACCATCGTTGCAGTCAGGAGTGCCGTCGTTGTCGGTGTCTGTGTCTGCAACGCCGCAGCCGCACGCGCCCGGCGTGATCTTCAACGGGTCGAGTGGACAACCATCGAGCCGGTCCGGCACGCCGTCGCCATCGGTATCGACGCCGCCGCATGGTGGCGTCGTCCACTTCGCCACGTTGTTCGCGCCCGTCACGCCGCTCGTTGAGAAGAAGAAGTTGAAGAAGCCGCCGACGAACAGCGCGTCGCCCGTTCCTGAGCCATCGTCGAACGTGGTCATTGCGAATATCTCGCCGCTCGATCCGCCGCCGCCCAAGCTCGACCACGCGGTGCCATTCCAGCGCGCGATCTTGCTCGCGTAGGTGCCGCCTGCTGACGAGAAATAGCCGCCCGCGTAGAGGACGGTGCCTTCGGGTCCGCCGCCGTCCCACGGCAGAAGCGATTCGACCGAACTATTCATGCCGCTTCCAAGCGAATGCCACGACGTGCCGTCCCAGCGCGCCATTCCTCGCGTTCCCGGAACCCCATCGACGCTCGTGAAGAAGCCGCCGACGAACAGCGACGGACTCATGCTCGAACCGTCGTCGATCGCGGCGAGCACGGAGACCCCGCCGTCGTCGAGGCCGTTGCTCAGCGCCGTCCAACTGCTGCCATTCCAGCGAGCGATGTGATTGACCCACGTCGTGCCCGCAAGTGCAAACGAGCCGCCTGCATAGAGCGCCGGTCCGCCGCCGAGTCCATCATCGAAGACCGCGAGGGCGTTCGCGTAGTCCCCGCTGATGAGTTCGTTCCCGCCGAGTGCCGACCACGAGGTGCCGTCCCATCGAGCCACGAGGCTCGCCGGAGTTCCACCAGCAACCGTGAACCAACCGCTGGCGTACAGCTTGGGGCCGCTGCCTGAACCGTCGTCAAAGACCACAAGATCGGTGACCGTGCTGTTGAGCCCACTGTCGAGCGCCGACCAAGCTGTGCCGTCCCCGCGCGCGATGTTGCTCGCGGGAACGCCACCGGCGGTCGTGAACGCGCCGCCAACGTAGAGCGCTGATCCGCTTCCGTCGTCGAACACCACGAGCGCGACACCGCCGCCGTTGGGAATGCCGCTGAGTCCGAAGCCCGAGGGACCATTGAGCGCTGACCAGGTCGTGCCACCCCAACGCGCGATGCGATTGACGAGGTTACCGCCAGCGATTGTGAAGAGACCAGTTGAGTAGAGCGCCGGTCCGCCGCCGAGCCCGTCGTCATACGTTGTTAGTCCGAACACAAACGTGTCGTTGCCGCTCGCGAGCGGTGACCAATCCGTGCCATCAGACACGCCGCAGCCGCAAAGACCGGGCGAAGCTTTCTGCGGATCACTCGGGCAGCCATCGACGCAGTCGGCAGTGCCGTCACCGTCGGTGTCGACGTCCACTATCCCGCAGCCGCATTGACCAGGCGAGCTCTTGCTCGGATCGCTGGGGCAGCCATCCACGCAGTCCGGGGTCCCATCGCCATCACTATCAACTTCGATGTTGCCGCAACCGCAAGGTCCCGGAGAAACCTTGTTCGGATCGTTCGGGCAACCGTCGAGACAGTCGTTGACGCCGTCGCCGTCGGAATCGATCGGGCAAGGATCTGGGTCGCACACATCGCCGATGCCGTCGCCGTCGAAATCGGATTGCTCAGGGTTGAAGGTATTCGGGCAGTTGTCGCAAAGGTCGAGCACTGAGTCCGAATCGACGTCGCTCCCGCCAACTCCGCCGCCGATCAAATCAAGCATGTCGAGGTAGTCGAAGAAGTCGATGGAACCATCGCCATTGATGTCGGCGCAGGGCTCGCCGAAAATGAACGCATTGATGAAGATCGTGAAGTCTGCGCAATCGACATCGCCGTCACAGTCGAGGTCGCCGCCAGCGCAACATCCGCCGACCTCGCAAATGTCGGGCACCAAGTCGCCATCGGAGTGCCGGCTACCAATGAGAAGATAGAAGATTTCGACGTCGATGCCCGAGATGAATCCATCGCCATCGGTATCAGCACACGCTTCACCAGCTTCGAACGCAATCTTGAAGAGGACGGCGTCGTCGCAGTCGACATCACCATCGCAGTCGAAGTCACCGAGCGTCGGGCAGCATCCGCCGCCGCCGTCGCAATCATCGCCGATGCCGTTGCCGTTGCTATCGGCCTGCCTGGGATTGAAGACGAACGGGCAGTTGTCGCACGCATCGGGCCAGAGATCGCCGTCTGCGTCGCCGCTTCCAAGGAGCGCGAGTAATGCGTCGTAGTCGTTGCCGTCGACGCCGCCATCTTGATTGATGTCGGCACAAGGCTCGCCCCCTCTGAATGCTGCGATCCAAGGCGCGACGTCAGCGCAGTCGACGACGCCGTCGCAATTGAAATCACCGCCAGCGCAGCAGGTCGGACCGCCGGTATCGCACGCGTCGCCGATGCCGTCTCCGTCTGCATCTTCTTGGCCTGGATTGAACAGGCTCGGGCAGTTGTCGGCGCAGTCGATCCGCATGTCGCCGTCAGAGTCAACAAGCGCCTGGTCGGGATTGAAGACGTTCGGGCAGTTGTCGAGGCAGTCGACGACTCCGTCGCCATCGCTGTCGATGAGACTGTCGACGCTGCCGCAGCCGCAGAAGCCAGGTGCGATCTTTTTCGCGTCGAACGGACAGCCATCGACGCAGTCGGCGACGCCGTCGCCGTCGGTATCTGTTGGGTCGTCGATGAGTCCGCAGCCACAGGGACCGGGAGCTGTCTTGAACGGGTTGAACGGACAGCCATCGTTGCAATCGGGAACGCCGTCAAGATCGCTATCAAAGTCGTTGATCAAGCAGCCACAAATGCCGGGGTCCGTCTTGCCCGGTGCGTTCGGACAACCGTCACACGCATCACCAGCGCCGTCACCGTCCGCATTCGCTTGGTTCGGGTTCGCGATCAGCGCGCAGTTGTCGCACGCATCGCCGACGCCGTCGCTGTCGATATCTGATTGATCGGTGTTGAACGAGGTGACGCAGTTGTCGACCGAGTTCGGAACGCCATCGCCGTCGAAGTCGCCAGCGTCGCAAGCATCGCCGGCACCGTCGCCGTCGAAGTCGACTTGGGTGGGATTGAAAATCGACGGGCAGTTGTCGATGCAGTTTGCGACGCCGTCGCCATCTGAATCGTTGTCAGGTGCGAAGCAGCCGCACGCGCCGGGTGTCGTCTTTGCTGGATCGAACGGACAACCGTCAACGCAGTCGGGTGCGCCATCGCCATCTGAGTCGTCCGTCGGCGCGCAGCCGCACACGCCGGGCACGGTGAGGCTCGGATTGTTAGGGCATCCGTCGGCGCAGTCGGGCACGCCGTCGAAGTCGCTTTCGGTCTCGGGATTGTCGCAGCCGCAGAAGCCGGGGGCGGACTTGTCGGGGTCGTTCGGGCAGCCGTCGATGCAATCGGGCGCTCCGTCGAAGTCAGAGTCAGTCTCTGGATTGCCGCAACCGCATGCACCGGGCGAAATTTTGAACGGATCGTTGGGACAGCCATCGCACGCATCGCCGGTACCGTCGGCGTCCGCATCGCTCTGGCTCGGGTTCGGAATCGTGACGCAGTTATCGAGTTGATCGATCGTGCCGTCGCTGTCCCAGTCGAGCGACGCGCACACGTCGCCGACACCGTCGTTGTTAGCGTCGGCCTGATCGGGATTGAAGACGTAGATGCAGTTGTCGCAGGCGTTGCCAATGCCGTCGCCGTCGAAGTCGAGCTGCGTGGGGTTTGATAGGGCAGGGCAGTTGTCGGCGCAGTCGGGCACGCCGTCGGCATCGGAGTCAGTCGGGTCGTCGACGACACCGCAACCGCACGTGCCAGGACTCGTCTTCGCGCCGTCGTTCGGACAACCGTCGGCGCAATCAGGCGTGCCGTCGGCATCGCTGTCGGTCAAATCATCGACGACGCCGCAACCGCACGGGCCCGGCGCTGCTTTGAAGGGATCGGACGGACAACCATCGACGCAATCGGCGGTGCCGTCGCCATCGGAATCGAATTCGAAGGGTTCGCATCCGCACTGACCGGGATCGACTTTGAAGTGAGCTGAGGGGCAGTTGTCGCAGACGTCGCCGTAACCATCGCCGTCAGAGTCAGTCTGATCGGTGTTCGTGATCAACGGACAATTGTCGAGCTGGTCGAGAACGCCGTCGTTGTCGCTGTCGAGCGTGGCGCACACGTCGCCGATGCCATCGCCGTCAGCGTCCTCTTGCCCAGGATTGGAGACGGTTTTGCAGTTGTCGCACGCATCAGCGAAGCCATCGCCGTCGGTGTCTCGTTGCGCTGGATTGAAGTTCGGGCAGTTGTCGACGCAATCGGGCACACCGTCGAAGTCGGAATCGTCTTCGCTAACGCCGCAGCCGCAGGGTCCGGGCAGATACTTGTTTGGATCAGCCGGACAGCCGTCGTTGCAGTCAGAAAATCCGTCGCCATCTGAGTCGAGGTCCGCAACACCGCAGCCACATTGGCCAGAGTCGTTCGACTTTGCCGGATCGTTCGGGCATGCGTCGCACACATCGCCGACGCCGTCACCGTCGGAGTCGGCCTGGCTCGGGTTGTACGTGAAGAAGCAGTTGTCGAGCTGATCGATCGTGCCGTCACCGTCGATGTCTTGCGTGGCGCAGGCATCGCCGACGCCATCACTATTCAAGTCTGCTTGCCCCGGATTCGCGAAGTAGATGCAGTTGTCGCACGCGTCGCCGACGCCATCACTATCGAGATCTTGTTGGGTCTGATTCGCAATTGCATTGCAGTTGTCGCACGCATCGCCGATGCCGTCGCCATCCGTGTCACTCTGATTGGAATTCGCGATCGCGGGGCAGTTGTCAACGCAGTCGGGCACACCGTCGCTGTCCGAATCGGTGTAGTCGACGCCGCAGCCGCAGGTCCCGGGCGCGATCTTCGCGCTGTCGAAAGGACAACCATCGCAGCCATCACGCACGCCATCGCCGTCGGAGTCGGATTGAAGAGCGTTGGCACTCGTCGGACAGTTGTCGCACGCATCTCCGACGCCGTCGCCGTCGACATCGGACTGAGTGGGATTCGCGACCGCCCAGCAGTTGTCGCACACGTCGCCGACGCCGTCGCCGTCGGTGTCGAGTTGATCGATGTTGAATGCCGACGGGCAGTTGTCGGCGCAGTCGGGACGCATGTCGCCGTCACTGTCGAGGTCAGCGACGCCGCAGCCGCATTGGCCGGGATTCGTCTTGTTCGGATCGTTCGGACAGAAGTCGGAGCAGTTAGGTACGCCGTCGCCATCAGAATCCGTCGGATCTTCGAGCACGCCGCATCCGCAGTTGCCTGGTGCTGTCTTGTTCGGATCGTTCGGGCAACCGTCGATGCAATCGGGTGCGCCGTCGCCATCGGCGTCGGTATCGCTGGCACCGCACCCGCACGCGCCCGGACTCGTCTTCGCAGGATCGCTCGGACAACCGTCATTGCAGTTGAGCACGCCATCGCCGTCGTCGTCGGCGTCGAGTTCTCCGCAGCCGCAGGTGCCGGGATTCGACTTGGCCGCATCGAACGGACAGCCATCGCATGCATCGCCGACGCCGTCGCTGTCTGAATCGAGCTGATCAGGATTGAAGGTGGACGGGCAGTTGTCGCTACTGTCGGGCGCGCCGTCGCCATCGCTGTCGCTGCTGTCACACGCATCGCCAACACCGTTGCCGTTTGCGTCCGCTTGCGACGGATTGAACACGGCGGGGCAGTTGTCGACGCAGTTCGCAACACCGTCGCCGTCGAAGTCGGCGTCGACGACGAAGCAGCCACAGGCGCCAGGTGCGGTTTTCGCTGGATCGAATGGACAGCCGTCGATGCAGTCGGGCGTGCCGTCGCCGTCCGAGTCGAAGTCAGGGAGTCCGCAGCCGCAGAGTCCCGGCGCGATCTTCCCGGAATCGTCGGGGCAGCCATCGATACAGTCGGGCGTACCGTCGAAGTCGCTGTCGACTTCTTCGTTGCCGCAGCCGCAGACTCCGGGTGCTGTCTTGTTCGAATCGCTCGGGCAGCCGTCGATGCAATCGGGCGTTCCGTCGACATCGGAGTCGGTATCCAGAGCGCCACAGCCACACGTACCGGGATCAGTCTTCAGCGGATTGTTAGGGTAACCGTCGCAGACGTCACCGGTGCCGTCGCCGTCAGCGTCGGCTTGGGTTGGATCGAACGTGACGAGGCAGTTGTCGAGTTGGTCGAGAACGCCGTCGCCGTCAAAATCTTGGGTCGCGCACGCGTCGCCGATGCCGTCGCTGTCGAGGTCTTCTTGGCCCGGGTTTCCGCGGTAGATGCAGTTGTCACACGCGTTCCCAACGCCGTCGCCATCGAAGTCGAGTTGCGAAGGATTCGGCGTGCTCGGGCAGTTGTCGATGCAATCAGGAACGCCGTCGCTATCGGAGTCGGTGGGATCGTCGAGTACGCCGCAGCCGCATATGCCTGGCGAGACTTTGAGTGGATCGCTCGGGCAACCATCGATGCAGTCGACGACGCCGTCGGCATCGGCGTCGCTCGTGTCGTCGACGACGCCGCAGCCACATGTTCCCGCCATCGTCTTCAGGGCATCGAATGGACATCCGTCGACACAATCGGGAGTTCCATCAAGGTCGCTGTCCGTTTCGGGGGAGAGGCAACCGCACGTTCCCGGTTCAATTTTGAAGGCGTCGTCGGCGCACTGGTCGCACGCGTCGCCGTAGCCGTCACCATCGCTGTCGACTTGGTTCGGGTTCGCGATGAAGGGGCAGTTGTCGTGTTGATCGATGACGCCGTCGCCGTCGGCGTCGAGGGATACACAGGCGTCGCCCACACCATCCGCGTCACTATCGACTTGATCGGGGTTCGCGACTGTTGTGCAGTTGTCGCACGCGTCGGCAATGCCGTCGCCATCGCTGTCGGCTTGGATCGGATTGAAGCCGAGCGGGCAATTGTCGATGCAGTCGGCGACTTGATCGCCGTCCGAGTCGAGGTCTTCGACGCCGCATCCGCAGGCACCTGGAGCGTTCTTGTTCGGGTCGTTCGGACATCCGTCAGAGCAGTTCGGCGCGCCGTCACCATCGGAGTCGACGTCGGCGACGCCGCAGCCGCAATTGCCGGGATCGTTCCACTTACTCGGATCGCTCGGGCACGCATCACAGGCGTCACCAACGCCGTCGCCATCCGCGTCGGACTGATCCGGATTCGACGTGAACGGACAGTTGTCGAGTTGGTCGACGGTCCCGTCGCTATCCCAGTCGAGCGCGGCGCGCGCGTCGCCGACACCATCAAAGTCTGCGTCGGACTGCGAAGGATTCTGCACGTAGCGACAGTTGTCACATGCGTCGCCGACGCCGTCGCCGTCGAAGTCCGCTTGGTCGGGATTTGCCGTGGTCGGGCAGTTGTCGAGCGCGTCGGGGACGCCGTCACCGTCCGTGTCGGGATCGGGTCCAGCGCGGGCGGAGGCGGCCGCCGTCGTGGCGAACGCTGCGACGAAGCTCGTGGACGCAGCCAGCGCCGGGACGAGGCCTACGAGCAGCATCGTGAGCTGCACGATGGTAAAGGAAGCAGACCAGTCGCGCCAAACAACTCGCTTGTTTCGAGCGCGCCCCGGAAGGTCGTACGTTGCGTCACCGTCCGTCGTCTGCAACAAGTCTCCTCAGAGCGAACTGAGAACTGGCCTTGGCGGCGCAACCGTCCGCAGCTGCTTCCATGCGGCTGTGAGGACTCAACCTTGCAGGCAGATCTAAGGTTTTCAGGCTCACGGGAGAGCCCGCCGTCGTTCTCCTCGTGCGTACGTCGAGCGGCCTCGCGTCTCGCACGTGGACTACAAAAACACGCTCGCCCGGCCCTCGAGGGGACCGGGCGAGCGTTCGGCGAAGGCGGGGAGCGACGAGTGACCTCTCTGCTTACCGGTCAAAGTCGTCCGTGAGCCTTCACTGTTTCGTCACCTCAATGTGGTTTCCTTACGGGCCGAACGGACACGGTCCCCAGCCACCGAGCAGGATCGCGAGATCCGATCCGTTAGTTGTGCCGTCCACATTGATGTCGCCGACGCCAGCGGTGCCCCAACTCCCGAGGAGAATGGCGAGGTCCGCTCCGTTGGTCTGACCGTCGTTGTCGAGATCGCCGAGGCAATCGCATTCATCAGGAATGCCGTTCTCGTTCACGTCCGCAGAGGCCGCGCTCGAGATGTCGCAGCCGTCCGGCGTTCCGTTTCCGTTGCAATCGACGTTGTCCGGCGAGCCCGGGCAGACATCGAGGCAGTCGGCCACGCCGTCCGAGTCAGAGTCGGTGTCCGGGGTACCGCAACCACAAATGCCCGGCGCCGACTTGTTCGGATCGTTGGGGCAGCCATCGAGGCAGTCGACGGTGCCGTCGCCGTCGATGTCAGCATCAACGACGCCGCAGCCGCAGACGCCTGGAGCGATCTTGAGCGGATCGGTCGGGCAACCGTCGTTGCAGTCGGCCGTCCCGTCGGTGTCGGTGTCGATGTCGGCGACGCCGCAGCCGCACGTGCCTGGTGCGATCTTGTTCGGATCACTTGGGCACCCGTCAATGCAGTTTGCTGTGCCGTCGCCGTCAGAATCGGTATCGAGTGCGCCGCAGCCGCAGGCGCCAGCAGCGATCTTGTTCGGATCGTTCGGACAACCGTCGACACAGTCGGCGGTGCCATCTGAATCGGAGTCAGTGTCGAAGACGCCGCATCCACACGCGCCGGGGGCGACCTTCGCTGGATCGACCGGGCAGCCGTCGCCGCTGTTGCCGACGTAGCCGCGCGGTTGAGTGCACGAAACGACGCTCGACCTCGGATCGCCGAACCCGTCGAGGTCTTGATCGAGATACCACGTCGACGTCGAAGTCACGGCGACTTCCACGCTGACGCACGTCGCGCTGATGCACCCCGAGTTCACGTTCTTCGCCGCTGCGAAGTAGGTCGTCGTTGAGACGGGGCTAACGGAAATCGAGCCGCCCTCGCCGACGATGGTGCCGCCGCATGAGCCTTCGTACCACACGACGGTCTCAGCGGTGCCAACGGTCGCCAAGAGCAACGACGAGTCGCCAGCACAGATCGAGGCCGGAGTTGCTCCGACATTCGTCGGAACGTTGGTGTACGAGTTGACCGCGCCTGGGGTCGCGAGGCTCGCGGCGAAGCTGGTGGTGTTACGGAGGCCACCCGATCCGTTCGGACATCGCTGAACGGACTGCGTTGCCGAGTTGCCGCCGCCGCTCTCGTCGACTTGCGGCTGCGCCGCGTTGAGTAGGACAAGGAGTCCCACAGCGTCAGGGTCGTTCGTGCCGTACACGACGGCGTCGCGAAGTGCCGCGGTGGTGACATCGGAGCCGACCGGAATCGATGACGCATTGCCGGTGTACAGGCCAACCGCGTCGGCGCCATTTTGCAGGGTGTTGTCCGACATCGAGCTGAAGTTGCTCGCGGTGAAGTTGCCGCCGCCCGTGAGCGTCGCGACGATCGCCGCGTTGCCGATCACGAAGTAACCCTGCGCGTTCGTCGACTTGCCAGCGAGGTCAAACGCTGCGTAGCTCTTGTCGTTCGATCCGTTCCAGAAGTGAACGGAAAGTCCGTCGAGCAGCGTGTTGCCGGCGCCGCCGTCGTAGAGCTCAACGAACTCGGCTGTGTCGGCGCTGGGCGTATCGCTGTCAACCTCGTTGATGACGATTGCCGCCGTGGTGTAGAAGCTCTGCGCGGCGCTGCAAATCGTCGCGCTCGGGGTGGTCGCCGCGCTGAACTCGATGGCGTCAGTTCCAGGCATACCGCCGGACGTGAGCGTGAAGTTCGAGACGCCGAACGAGTCGGTATTGATGGTCTGCGTCGCGCCCGCGTCAGGACCGGTGAGCACCGTCATCGTGACGGCAGTGCCGACGACCGGGATCGCGCCGGGATTCTGAAGCAACGTGTAGGTAAAGAAGGCCGAGCCGCCCGCTGGCGCCGCAGCGCCGCCCCCGCCCACCGAACATGCGAAGGTACTACCGCCGCCACCCGTGCCGGTGACTGCGATGTCATCAACGCCTATCATCTCGTCGTTGCCGACGGCGTTCGTTGTGATGATGCGGAGTTGGAGCGTCGCCTGGTTCTCGCAGGACGTGGGTAACGTCACGCTGATGGCGGTCACCAGAGTCGCTACGCTCGGGCCGGTGCTCGCATCGGCCACGTAGCCGGCGGGAAGATCGATGAATGGATCGGTTGGCCCGGTGGCCGTTCGGTACTGAAGGGCAATCTGCTGAATCGAGTTGTCGACGCTGCCGTCGATGTCGCGCAGGTTGTAGCTGACCTCTATCGCGGTCTGGCCCAGCGTGTTGAGGTGGAGCAAGAGGAACGGCGCGTCGGCAGTGCCGCTGCCTTGGAACGCTACGACTGGGTTAGCGATCGCAAACTCAGTGACGCCGCCGCTTCCAAAGGTGTTGGGGTTGGTCTGGTCGACGTTGATGTCGACGACGGGCCCGGCCGGAGTTCCGGCGAAGGCAAGAAGTGTCTGTGGATTGACTCCTGTTGCCGCGGTGATGTCGTCACCGCGGTAGCCAATGATTCCGGGGACCCCCGACCAGTCATCGTTCACGGTGAGGAGTCCGGCGTTCGTCCAGTCCTGGGTGAAGGGAAGCGGCTGGTAGGTCGCGTCGGCGAGCGCGTGCGTTGACGCGATCGCGGCGCAGGACAGTGCAGTCGCCACGGCGAACTGCTTGAAGTGGGAAGGCGCGTGTCGCAATGTCTTTCTCCAAGAACGAAGGGGAAACGAGGGGGGGGCGTCTGACGGACGGGGCAGGCTGAGAACGACGAAATCTCCCGCGCGCGTGCGCGATCGACTCCCGCTCTTCCCGCTCTCCACTCTCGGATCATCCGCCGCGTGCAAGGTACCACGCAAGCTGCGCCGGACGACACCGCAATTCCGCCCATAACTGCGGTGAAAACCAGTGAAATGCAAAGATCACGCGAGAACGTAACGAAAGCGGGCCCTCCAGCAGTGGAGGGCCCGCGAACGTTCTTGCAAACCTCAGGTGACGAAAGGGGATCGGGCAGCCCGCGCACGCGCGAGCAGTCGACTTACTTGATCTCGACCTTGGCACCAGCGGCTTCGAGCGTGGTCTTGAGCTTGTCGGCGTCTTCCTTCGACAGCTTCTCCTTGACCGCCTTGCCACCAGCGTCGACGAGGTCCTTCGCTTCCTTGAGACCGAGACCGGTCACTTCGCGAACGACCTTAATGACTTGGATCTTGTTTGCGCCAGAGTCCTTGAGGACGACGTCGAACTCGGTCTGAACCGCCGCTGCTGGGGCCGCAGCTCCGCCACCGCCAGCCATCATCACGGCGCCAGCTGCAGCGGGTTCAATGCCGTAAGTCGCCTTCATGTACTCGGCGAGATCGACAGCTTCCTTCAAGGTGAGGGAAGCGATCTCGTCGCCCATCTTCGTGATCTTGCCTTCGAATGTCTTGGTATCGCTCATTGGTGAAACAAACCTTTCGCTCAGGAAGAGGGGCCGAGACGCTCGACCTTTAACTCGTTTTAGTGAGCCAGTCCCCAAGAATAAAAGCTAAAGAATAAAAGCCAAAGAATGAAAACAGAGGCCGAACGGAAAAAGCAATCGACTCAGCCAGCCTTGGCGATGACTTCGTCCTTCTCAAGCCGAGTCTGAATTTCCTTGACGATGCCGAGGAGCTTCGCCCCTGGCGATGTCACGCAGCCAACAACGTTGCGGGCTGGTGCCAGCACCAAGCTAACGACCCTGCCTTGGGCTTCGATGCGGGTCGGAAACTTGCTCAGTTGTTCGACGCCAGCCTTGCCTTCGAAGTAGATTCCGTCCAGGACGGCAGCTTTCAGCTCAATCTCCTTCGACGCCGTCGCGAGCGTGACGAGTTCGCGGGCGATGTCGACGACGCTCTTGTCACCGTAGACGAGAGCGCTCGAGCCAGAGAGCGCCTTGCCGAGCGGTGCGAGCGGGCCGGTCCCGAATGCATGCTTGGCGAGCGAGTTCTTCAGCACGGTGACGCGAACGCCACCTTGGCGAAAGCCGGTGCGCATTTTGTTATTCGCGGTGGCATCGAAACCGCGGATTTCGATGACAACGCCGTCGCTCACGCCAGTGAAGCGCTTGCGGTACTCAGCGATGATCATGTCCTTGACGGGCTTGCTCATAGGAAACCTAATGGGTCAGTGGTATGGGGTTGACGTTCGAGACTTGCGTAGAGGGATTCGTACTCGATCGCTCCGATGCGGAAAAGCGAGTGTGCGCCCGAAGGGCGCTACGGAGCGGAAAAACTAGATCGCGCCCGAAGGGCGCTACGGGGCGGAAAAACTACACCGCGATTTCGATCCCCGGGCTCATACAACCTGCGATGACGCACTTCTTAATGAAGTGGCCCTTGGAACTCGACGGCTTGGCCTTGTGAATCATCTCGATGAACGCGTGGAGATTGTCGCAGAGCGCCTTGTCCTCGAAACTCATCTTGCCAATCACCGCGTGCACGTTGCCGCCGTCGTCGTTGCGGTACTCCTGCTTACCTGCGGAGTACTCCTTCACCGCGCGACCAATGTCGGGGGTGACGGTGCCAGCCTTCGGCGAAGGCATGAGTCCCTTGGGACCGAGCACCTTGCCGAGCTTCGACACCACACGCATCATGTCGGGGCTTGCAACTGCGACGTCGAATTCCATCCAACCGCCTTCGATCTTCGCGACGAGGTCCTCGGCACCAGCTTCGATAGCACCGGCGGCCTTGGCCATGGCGATCTTGTCTGACGGGCAGAACGCGATGACGCGGGCGCTCCGTCCGATTCCGTGCGGAAGCGAGACGGAGCCGCGGATGATCTGGTCGGCCTGCTTCGGATCGATGCCAAGATGGAACACGACGTTGATAGTCTCGTCAAACTTGGTCTTCTTGTACTGCTTGATGACCTTGATCGCGTTTTCGACCGACTGCGGGCCCTTCGGCACCAGCGTCTCATTCGAGCGGTTGCGCTTCGCGGCCTGCTTCGAAACCTTCGTGGTGGTTTTTGGTGAAAGCGTCGCCATGGGTTAGCCCTCCACCGCGACGCCCATGGAACGGGCAGTGCCGGCAATCGTCCGCATTGCTGCGTCGATGCTCGTGGTGTTCAAATCCTTCAACTTCTCTTCCGCGATCTTCTTCAGTTGGTCCTTCGAGAGTTTTCCGACCTTCGCTGTGTTAGGCGTGGCCGAACCCTTCTCGAGCTTGAGAGCACTCGTGATGAGGACCGAAGCGGGCGACGTCTTGATCTCGAACTCGAACGAGCGGTCGGAATAGACCGTGATCACGCAGCCAACGACTCGGCCGTTGAACTCGCGCGTGCGCTCGTTGAATTGCGTGATGAATTGACCCGGGTTGACGCCATTGGCGCCAAGTGCGGGACCGATTGGTGGCGCGGGCGTAGCCTTACCGCCCGGGGCCATGATCTTGAATTGCTTGGTGACTTTCTTTGCGGCCATCTGGTTCCTACCTCCCACCACGTCCCGGATCCTTCAGACGAAGGAGAGGCCGGTTCGCACCGCGCTAGTTCCTATCGGACAGCTCCGATTTGGCCTTGCACGATGTGACGCAGTAGTGCGTGCGGTCTGAATTGACGAGCCGGGCACCTTACAACAGCCGCCCGGCAACTGCAAGGAGTTGCCGGGCGGTGGTTCGACGAGCAAGGGCAAGGACTGCTGGGCTCAAACCGAACGGCGATCAGCTCCACGATCCGAGCACGATTCCGAGGTCTGCGCCGTTGACGATGCCGTCGAGGTTGACGTCGCCGAGGGGTCCAGCCGCGTTCCAAGCCCCGAGAACGATGGCGAGATCTGCCCCGTTCACAATCCCATCGCCGTTCAAGTCAGCGCCGCTCGCGCCGCCGTGAGACCAGAGTCCCGCCGGAATGACCTGCTTCGAGAAGCTCGGTCCTGAGAGGCGAACGATTTCGCCAGCGCCGCCAAAGTTCTCGAAAAACTCGACCCGCACCCGGTGCTGGCCGGTCTGAAGCCCAACGACACCGGATTTTTCGACCATACCGTGCAGGCCGTCGTTCGCGACCACGAGTTGGCCGTCGACAAACAGCTTCGAGCCATCGTCCGACTCGCTGAAGAACGTCCAGAAGCCAGCGGTCGGAATGTTGACCCAGCCCTCGAAGGCGGCTGCGACTAGGTCGGCGCGGCCGCTGGTCGCGAAGTTTCCGCCTGTGGATGCGAAGTTGACCTGGGCGACGACGTCGGTCGCATAGGGCGTGAGCGCACCGAAGTTCGGCAGGACCGAACTCTCGGGGATCTCGTAATACGTCGCCGTCGCGCCTAGCGTTGCGCCGACGACCGCGGTGGCGGGCAGAAGCGGGAGCACGTCGAGCGAGACGGTCGCCGAGTCGGTCGCGGAAGCGGAGTCGATGATCGTGTACGAGAACGAGTCGTCGGACGCAGCGTTCGTCGGCTCCGCAACGCTGAAGGTCGGACGCCCGCCTGGCGGTGCAGCGATCAGCGTCACCGGTGCACCGTTCGCCGTTGTTAGGTCGTATGACTGAACCGAAAGGGACTCGCAGTTCACGCGCTCATCGTTGAAGAGGAAGTCGATCGTCGTCGTCTGGCCAGCACCAACGACGGCGTAGTCGTCCATCGCAAGCGCGCCGCCAGCGCTTCCCGTCGGAATGCAACTCGCGCCATTGAGGAAATCAAGCATCGTCACCACGTTGCCCGGATGAAAGTGGAGCGCGATGTTCGTGAGGCCACCTGAGCACGTGTGGCAGTAACTCATGATCGTTCCTGTCGCAGCAGCCGAGCAGTCGCCGAGACCGCAGCCATCGAGCGGTGGATCGTAGTTGTGGGTGTGCGGCGCGCCGAAGTTGTGACCGAGCTCGTGCGAGAACACCATGATGTCCCAGTTGGCACCGTTGTTGTCGATGAGCGGATACGGGAACCCGCCACCGAGATTTGCGCTGAGTCCATAGGCGTACGGACCGTTGCAAACGCCGGGCAACCAAGCGACGCCGCCGCCAAGCCCACGCCCTGACAGGAAGTGTCCGAGGTCGCGTGTGACTGCGGCTTCGTTCGCTTCCCAGTAGTCGCGGTATTCGTAGAGTTCGTTCACCGTGCTCGACTGCGTCCAAGGATCGTCACCAGTCCAGAGCCGCACGTAGCTCACGCGCAGTCGCACGTTGAGGTCGTTCGTGTAGATCTCGCTGGTCGCAGCAGTGAGCGCGAGCGCGTATGCGACGGCGGCAGATTGATTGCCGCCAAAGAGGTTCGCGGTGAACTCGACATCGGTCTCGATGGCGAGCAAGACTTCGCGACAGGGCGTGGGGCCTGCGACGCCACCGGCACCTTCGAGTGCAAGCGGAACAGGCTGGGCAATCTCGTCGGCGTGACAGAACTCGCCGGGTACTGGCAAGAGTTCTGGCGCCGCGAGTTTCGGATCAAAGGCAACGGGTGCCAAGTTCCGGGCGTGCGGACCGCTTGAGAGCCAGATGGTGCGCTCGCCGTCGGCACCGCGCAGTTGGATGAACCCGCCCAAGAAACCATCGGCGCGGGCCACGAACGCTCGAGCATCGCTTCGACCTTCCACGCGTCCGGTCCAGCAGCGCACATCGCTTGCGATCGGCGATTCGACGACACCGTTCGCGGTCTTCGTCGCCGTCACAAGTCGAGCGCCAGGCGCGAGCGGATCGATCGGCTCGAGCGCCAGCGTGACGTTCTCACCCGTCGGCAGCGCCACCGTGATCACCGGGCGCGCTTGGGTGTTCAGCGCCTCAAGGACCGAGGCGTCGATCGCACGCGTTCCGGTCGCGAGCACTGCGGCACGTTGCGAAGGCCGTGGCGGGTCGGCGTGGGCAGCTCGGGGCGGAGCGAGAAGAAGAACGGCGGCGAGCGCTGCAATCATTCCCGCAGTGTGGTGCCGACACGTGGGTCGAGCAAGCGGGAACTTGCCCTTCGCCGCGCGAGAAGTCCAGTTCAAGTCTCAAGCGCCAGCCGGCAGAACATCTCGACGCCGGTCGCGATCGCATCATCATTGAAGTCGAACCGTGGATGATGCAGCGACGGCATGCTTGCTTGGCCATCGCGCAACAGCCCGAGTAGAAAGAAACAGCTCGGAACGCGCTCGGCGTAGTAGCTGAAGTCCTCACCGCCCATAACCGGGCGCTCGAATGGTTTCACCCGCGCGTTGCCGAACGTCTCGCGAGCGAGGCGGTCGAATCGTTCGGTTTCGCGGGCGTCATTCGAAGTGACGGGATATCCGCGGATGTATCGCGGATCGGCTTGGCACCCATGAACCGACGCTGCGGCGCGCGTCACCTCGCCGAAGCGGCGCTCGATGAGGTCGCGCACGTCAGGCGTGAGCGCCCGCGCCGTGCCGGAGATGGTCGCGCTCGACGGAATCACGTTCATCGCACTGCCAGCGCGCACGATCGTCGCGCTCACCACGGCGCTGTCGAGCGGGTCGACGTTTCTACTCACGATGGACTGGAGCGCCAAGATGACTTGCGCCGCAGCTAACACCGGATCACGCGACTGGTGTGGGAATGCCGCATGCGACCCTTCGCCTGTGATCGTGATTTCGAATCGATCGCTGCACGCGAAGAGTGGGCCGGGCTTGGTGCCCACAACGCCGACCGGAAAACCGGTCCAGCCGTGCAGGCCGTAGATGCGCTCGACGCGCGGTCCGATCACGCGGCCATCGAGACAGCCCTCCTCGCACATCTTCTTGCCGCCCGCGCCGCCTTCCTCTGCTGGCTGAAAGACGAAGGTCACGGGTCGAGGCAGCCGCGTCTCCTGAGCAATCCGCGCGAGCACGCGAGCCGTCGTCGTCAGAATCGTCGCGTGTCCGTCGTGACCGCAGGCGTGCATTCGACCCGGAATCGTCGACTTCCACGCGGGTGAACCCTCTTCTTCGATCGGCAGCGCATCAATATCTGCACGCAGCGCGACGGCGTGTGAAGCCTCACCAGGCAGATGCGCGAGCGTGCCGGTTCCTCCGGCAAGTCCGTCCGCGTGACGGATGCCAGCGTCGTCGAGCGCCGCGCGAATCTTGCCAGCAGTGCGCGTCTCTTCGTAGCCAAGCTCGGGATGCATGTGGAGATCCCGGCGAAACGCTGTCGCGTGCGAAGACTCGTCCGCGATGAGCTGACGCAGTCGGTCGGACGAGATTTTAGTCATGGTCATGGTCATGGCGGCTAGCCGATCACGAGCGCAGTTTAGAAAGGCCAATTTTCTCACGGCCTTGATTCAAGAGGGCAAACGCATGCTTCTGATGGCGCACTAGGCGCGTGAGTTGACTCATGGTGATGCCCAGAACTCCAGCGGCCCCAGCGACGTCGTAGCGCCGAATGACGATCACGTCGAGTGCCTCGGCCAAGAGTGCGGGATAGTCCTCGTGTTCGGGATTTACGGTGAGCTTCTCACCCTGGCGCCGCTTCTTCCACAGCGGGCTCGCTTCGTGTCGATCGCGGCTCGTCAGAGTTCGGCACTTCACGGCGAGCTTGACGCGCAGGCGAAAGACCGCCTTCGCGCGATTCTGAATTTGACTCCGGCGCTCGGTGGCTGTGGTGTCGAGCTCCGTCGGGACGTGAATGAGTCGGATCGCCGTTTCCACCTTGTTTCGATGTTGCCCGCCTGGCCCCGAGACTCGCCCGGTCTCGAAACGGCACTGCTCCAGAAAGTCGGCCTCGCAGAGCGTCGACGGGTGCGGCGCTTTCAGCGTGAAGAAGATGCTGCTGTCGACAAATGGCGGGTGGTACGTCATGCGCGGTTCGACAGGTTACGGCGACGGACGGCGGAGTGCCGCCGATTGCGGCTGTCGAGCCCCGGGGGGCCGCTCAGCGCGCGGGCGTCTCGAAGGCTGAGCCGAGCGTCATCATCTTCTGGGCCAGCGGCGCGGGCCAGTCACTCTCCGCGAGCGGTGAGTAGTCAGGTCCAAGGATGCGCGATGCGTCAAAACGCGAATAGAGCAGCAGTTCGACCTCGATTTGGACGCGGTGCGGACCGGGTTCGAACGGCTTCAGGGCGAGCGGCAAGACGGCGGCGCGCTGACCATCGCCCGATTGAGCGCCCACGATGTCGCGCGACACGTCGTCCACCTTCAGCGAGCGCACGATCGCTTTCAGCGTGAGGGCGTGGTCTCTATGCGGCGCGATGGTCGGATCGAGCTGGAGGGCAGGATGGGGTGTGGCGAGAATCGGTGACCACAACGTTTGTGGTGTGAAGCAGGCATCGATGACACGACGACCCAAGTCCGTGTCGCCAGCGCCGCGCTCGAAGACGATCGCGGCAAGCGCGAGTGCTCCGGTCAAACGCTGCGGTGTCGGCGCGGTTTCTGGACAGAGATTCGCGAGAAACGCTGCCTTCAACGAAGTGACGCGACGAGTTGTGATGTTGGCTCGTTGAGCGCGCTCGATGAGGCCATGCTGCCCAAGAGTGCGAGCGCGAGCGGAGCGAGGATGCACAGCGAGCCGACTCCAAAGCCAGTAGCTGAGCCCGGTTCGGCGTTGGCGCCGCATGTACCGAATGCCTCCGCGTTCGGCGATGTCGTTACCGCACTCGGGGCACCGCCCGCTCCGCTCGAATTCACCCCGGGCGATCCGCTGACCGCAGCGAGCGCAACGTGGTGGGCTCACGACGAGCCGGCCGCGCGCACCGAGCGCGATCAGCGTCGTGCCGACCGCTAAGAAATTCAGGTAGAGCGCGAGGGCGAGGATGTTGAGCGCGACGCCACTTCCCATGTGAGCGGTACTCCTCACTTTCTGCTAGCCGCGTTCATGATCGCACGTTGCTATCGGGGCGGGCTATCGAAGCTGCGAAAGCGGGTGCGGAGCGAGTGACCACGGATCGCGTTCCCCAGCCGCGACGCGGTGGGCTGCGTACCCAGCGATCATGGCCGCGTTATCAATGCACCATTTGAGCGGCGGGAGGCGAAGGTCGAGAGACTGTTGCGCCGCCAGCGTGGTCAATTCCGTTCGCAGTCGGCTATTCGCGCTCGCGCCGCCGCCGACGAGCAAGGTTCGAACCGGATGGCGCTCAAGAGCTCGGCGGACGTTGCGCACGATATGTTCGACAGCGACGCGTTGGAAGCTCGCTGCGAGATCGGCACGCTCGGTGGGACTGAGGTCGTCAATGCTCCGCCGATAGCGCGGACCTTGTCGGCGCTCGCGCTCTTCGCGCGAGAGCCGCTCGGGCACACCGCGCACCGCGTAAAGGAGCGCGGTCTTGAGGCCGCTGAAGGAGAAGTCGAGCCGCCGTTCGCCCGCGTCGTCACGCCCGAGCTGCGCGAGGGGCAGATCGACGGCGCGATCGTTGCCGAGCTGCGCGAGCAGATCAAGCTTCGGTCCTCCGGGGTACCCGAGGCCGAGGATCGTCGCGGCCTTGTCGTACGCCTCGCCAATAGCGTCGTCGATCGTTCCGCCGAGTTTTGCGAGTTGCAAGGGGCGCTCGACGAAGTAGAGACTCGTGTGCCCACCCGAAACGACGAGTCCGAGCGCTGGGTAGGCGCAAGGCGCTGCCTCAAGCAGTCCGGAGAAGACATGTGCTGCGACATGGTCCACGCCAACGAAGGGCTTACCGAGTGACCAGGCGATTGCCTTGGCGGCGCTCGTGCCGACTAACAGTGAGCCGATGAGGCCGGGGCGATGCCCGACGGCGACAGCGTCGAGCTGTTGAAATCTGAGACCGGCGCGAGCCATCGCTTCGCGGACGACGGGGACGATGCGCTCGACGTGCGCCCGGCTAGCGATTTCAGGGACGACACCCTTGTAGGTTTCATGCAGTTCGTGCTGGGTGGCGACGACGTCGCTCATCACCTCGCGCCCATCGCGCACGACGGCGGCTGCGGTTTCGTCGCAGCTCGATTCGATACCGAGAATGACGAGTGGCGTCGTCACTTCGACTCGTCAGGAGGCTCGGTCGGTCGCTGCGATCCGGCATGCGAGCCTGAGGGCGACAACGCCTCGAGTTCGAGATCACCGATCCGCTTTTCGGTTGCTTCAAGCTCTCTTTCCAGGCGGTCACGGTACGCGACAGCTCGGCGCAGCTCATCGCTCGCTGCTGCTTGGGCACCAGCATCGCCTCCGACGCGCGGCCACTCTGCGCCAGCGAGCTTCGTTTGGAGCGCCGTCAACGCGGCCGCGAGTTGCACATCGCCGACGCCGCTCGCCCCATCGTCTCCTGGGGCGGCACCGATCCATGCTGGATTGCTCCACTTCGCAGGCTCCGTCGGTTTGCCATCAGGAATGTCCCAGCGACGGCGCGCGATGAACATCGCGCGATTTTCGATGTCGTCCATGGAAATGTGGAAGCCAGGATCAGGATCGACGCCCCACGGTTTGCTCTCGTCTTCGGGCTTCTGGCTCCGCGTGATGTTGCGACCGCTCGGAAGGTAGTAGCGCGCGGTCGTGATCTTGACGGTGCCGTGTCCATCCGGCAGGGGCTTGACGTCTTGCACCGATCCCTTGCCGTACGTGCGCGTGCCTAACACTTTCGCGCGATGGTTTTCTTGCAGCGATCCAGCAAGAATCTCACTCGCCGACGCGCTCGACTCGTTCACCAAGACGACAATCGGAAGCCCGACGTCGTCCGCATCTCTCTTCGCTTCCCACGCCCGGGCCTGTCCGTCGCGAGCCTTCACGCTCACGATGGCGCCTTCCTCTTGGAAGAAGTCGGCGATCTGAATGGCCGCACTGAGCGAGCCACCACCGTTGAACCTCAGGTCGAGTACGAGTCCCCTAGCTCCCGCGTCGCGGAGCCGGTCGAGCGTCGCGCGCAGATCGGCGGCAGTTGTCTCCGTGAATTGCGCAAGCTGCACATAGGCGATGCCGTTCGTGGGATCGAGCATGTACTCCCAGCCCTGCGCCGACCGGCGGAAGCCCTTGACGGTTTTCGCTTGAATCGCGCGGCGGACGATCGAGAGTTCTTCTTCGCGCTGATCTGGATGTCGCACGCGAATTTTCACGGCTGTGCCGGGATCGCCGAGCAAGAGTGCCATGCATTCCTCGACTGACTTCTCGTGCGTTGTCTGCCCTTCGATCGACAAAACGATGTCGCCGGGCAGGATGCCGGACTCGTGTGCCGGTGAGCCGTCGAGAGGCGCCACGATGCGCAGCCAACCGTCCGGCATGTCGATCTCCGCACCGATGCCAACGTAGTTGCCGCGGAGATCCTTGTTGAATGACCGCTCGGAAGCGGGTGGTACGTAGACCGAATAGGGATCGCCGAGGGAGCGCACCATCGCGCCGAGCGCCGCTTCCTGCATTGATTTTGCGTCTGGCGGTTCAACGAAGCTTGATTCCACGAGCTGCCGCACATCGATGATCGGATCGAACCAAGCGTAGTCGCGGGTAGCGTTCCGGTCGGAATTGCGGCCATCTGCCGTACCGACGCTGAGGATCGGCAGCAAGGCAACAGAAGACAGGACTGCAAGCAGGACGGTTCGGCGCATCGCGAGTCGCTCCGAAAGGCAACATGGGCGGAATGTCAACGACGCCGAAAGCCTATCATCGCGGCCTCACATGAACGTCAATCCACGCGAGGACATGCAGCTCTCGTCGGACCGAGCCATCTTGGTTCAGGTCCGGCTGCCCCAGGGTCACGGCGGCACGTCGCCCGATCACGAGGATCCGCTTGCAGAATTGCGAGCGCTCTCCGAGTCGGCAGGCGTCAAAGTTGTCGGCGAACTGACGCAGAATCGCGAGCGTCCGCGCGGGAAGACATATCTCGGCAAAGGCAAGGTCGAAGAACTCGCGGCGCTGATTAAGGAGCTGAGGGCGACGCTCGTTGTTTTCGACAACGAACTTGCGCCGAACCAGATTCAAGAACTTGAGAAGGACATTGGTTCCGATGTCGCAGTCAAAATCATTGACCGCAGTGAACTGATCCTCGACATCTTTGCCAATCGCGCGACAACGCACCAAGCACAGCTTCAGGTCGAAATCGCCCAACTCGAGTACACGGCGCCACGCCTCAGGGCGATGTGGGCCCATCTCGGACAAGTCACGGGTGGCGCGCCGATGGGCGTCGGTACGCGCGGTCCGGGCGAACAGCAACTCGAGACCGACCGCCGCCTTGTGCAGAAGCGGCTGCTGCAATTGCAGCGAGAGCTCGCCGAGGTTCAGAGTCGCAAGGCGCGTGAGGTGCGTGAGCGACGTGAGCAGCACTTCACCGCTGGCCTCGTCGGCTACACCAACGCGGGAAAGAGTTCACTCTTCAACGCGTTGACGTCGGGCGGAGCATTCGCGAACGATCAGTTGTTCGCGACTTTGCAGACGCGGGTTGAGCGGTGGAAGCTTTGCAGTACCCAAGTGACGGGCGGCAACGAGGCGATGCTCTCCGACACGGTCGGGTTCATTCGCGACCTGCCGCACCATTTGGTTGCAAGCTTTCGCTCGACGCTGGAAGACGCAATTCACGCGCATGTGCTTTTGATCGTGCTGGATGTCGCAGACCGCATGGCGCCGAAGCAGCTCGCGACAGTGCGCGAAGTCCTCGACGACATTGGTGCCACCACGCAGCCGCGATTCCTCCTTCTCAACAAGATCGATGCGTGGGAAGGGCTCGACCGCAACGATCGCGAAGCTCGGCGGTCGCCGGAGGAATGGCTGCGCGACGAGCCGGACGCGCTACTCGTCAGTGCCCGCACCGGGACTGGTCTTGAGGAACTCGAACGGCGAACACTTGGGGTCATGCTCGGTGAACTGCGCGAATGCGAGTTGTCGGTGCCGATGAGCGCGGGCAAAGTGGTCGACTTCATCGAGAAGCGCATTGGAGTGCTCGAGCGGAGCTACGACGGCGACCGTGTGCGCTTCCGTGCGCGGATTGGACGTCGCCAAGCCGAGCAACTCGCCGCCGCACCGGGACTGCTGCTCGATGGCGAGCGCCTCGGTGATGCCATCCCGCGACTCTTTGCTGAAGTACCCGTCGTTGCTGCGAAGCGCGTCCCTCCGCACGAGCGTTTCACTGCGGAGGCGCTCGCGGCGCCGGACAGCGTGTCGGCAATCGATGACGACGATGAGTGAGTGCTTCCACGAGCGGGTCGTGCTATTGCGCCGGTAGCGCGGCGCGCACGCTCGCTTCAAGCGCGAGGTCGCGCGGTTCGTCAGTACGGCGCCAGAAACGCGGCGTTCCAAGGCCGTTTGTCGCGCGCCACGGACACCAGACCACCACGCGCGACTGGGGAAATCGTCCTCCCGACCAGAACCCGTCATCGCCGCGACCGTGTGCGACGTGCTGTCCGCGCGGAGGAAACAAATCCCAGCGCTCGACGTGTGAACCTTGCAGTGCTTGGTCGAATGCGCGAGCGTCGCGGCTCTCGTCAGCGTCATCGCCCCCAGCAACGAGAATGACATTGTCCGACCTCGGCATGAACTGACCGCATGCTTTACGAAGGAGTCGCTGGAGCCGCCGCGCCTCGTCGGCGAGCGCAGCATCGAGCCCCACGGTCACAACAACGCGATCACCCGGCCATGCGGCGAGCACCCGCGCGCCGCCGGTCACGGTCTCAGTGTTCGAACCATCATCGGTTCGGAAGACGAGCTCATCGCCGACGCTTGCCTGTGCGAGGAACGCAGTCACTTCCGCGACGAAGCGCTCGATAGACCGTGGCGCTGCGGGCCAGCGCACTCCGACGAGGAACGGCCGTCGCACGCGTTCGATGTCGCGCACGCGTCCGGGGACAACGAGTGTGAGGGGCTCATCGTCGCGCGCTGGTGTCCAGCGCTTGACGTGAAGGTGAAACGGATCGCCGCCACCGCGCACGTGGAAATCGGCGGTGCGGCCATCGTGGGTCGGCACCTCAAATTCAATCGCGCTGCCCGCATTGAGCAGTCGGTCAGCGATCGCGGCCTCGACGACCGCCGATCGCGCGTGTTCGTCAGCAGCAGTGCGATCGAGTGCTGCAATGAGTCGCTTCAAGCGGCTAGCTGGTGGCGCGTGCGAGCGATCAGAGAGGCGAGCGATCAGCGCTGCTCGGAGCCGCTGCCGAAGTTCGTCACCCTGTCTGTCGCGTTGTTTTTCAGCGTGGGGTCGCACCGGTGAAGCGTACGACCAAGCGCCGTTTATCGGCCGAGGCCGCGCAGACGGAGCGGTCGGCGTAGACCGATCGCCGGATCAAGGTCAGCCGCAGCAGCGACGGGCCGATGAAGAAGACACTCGGAGAAACCCCTATGCGCATTGGTGAGATTCTCGTCCGTCAAGGCACGCTTTCGCGAGGGCAAGTCGATCGTGCCCTTATAGAGCAACGGCATTCGAGCGAACCCTTCGGTGTCGTGTGCGAACGTCTTTTCGGACTCTCTCCCAAGATTGTCGAAGGCGTGTGGGCAGCCCAGTATGCGCAGCTCGTCGCAGATGTCGTTCCGCGACTCGACCAGCTCGATCCGCGAGCGGAATCAATCGTGACTCGGCGTCAGGCGTGGCAATTCAAACTCGCACCGCTTCGCTACGAGGATGAACAGTTGGTGGTGGCCACGAGCGCCGAGTTCCTGCCGCGGGCGCTCCGCTTCGCGATCACCCACATCGCAGCCGAAGTGTTTTTCGTGCTCGTCACTTCCAAGGAACTCGCGCAGCATTTGATGGAGCGATTCCCGATGCTCGGAATGGACGAGGACATGATGAAGCGCGGATTCGCGGCGTAGCGCGAGTCGCGACGTCGGAAAGAAAAACTCGGAAATGAAAAACCCCGGCTCGATTGGCCGGGGTTTTTCGCATGGCAACTCGCGGACTTGAACCGCGGACACCCGCATTTTCAATGCGGTGCTCTACCAACTGAGCTAAGTTGCCGTTTCGGGTTGCCTTCGGGGCAACAGGCAAGCGATAGAGAGTACGTTCGCGAGCGGGCATGTCAAGCCGCTCACGGGACTCGATCGCGATTGGCACTAGTCAACCAGGCGAAGTCGCATCGGCCCCCAACTTGTCGGGCTACACGCTGCTGCTCCGCAGGTCGCTGGCATGTTCCCTCGTGTCGTCCACGCCAAAGCCGCCGCTTCCTGCTGTGCACGCGTGCGTCGCCGTGGTCCATTCGCAGCATGTGCGGAGTGCCCGACGGCTGGACGAAGATCGAGCACCGAGCGAATTGACCAGCGAGTGACAATGTTCGCACGAGTGGCTCCGGGGGCGAGTGCACGTCGTGTTTCGTTCTCCAAGCGGCCAAGCAAACGGTCGGTGAGCCAAATGCGGAACGGACGCACGGCGACGAACTCAGCAACCGAGGGCAGATCGCTGGGAACGTCGGACGTTGTTCCCGCGTAGAGATCGATCCAAAATCGCCGAGTGAACACGATCGCGTCACCGTCGTCGAGCCGCGTACGACAGGCGCGGAGCAAGCTCGACTCGTTCTTCGACCACGCATCGTGCCAGGCTTGCGGATGTCCGCGAGCGCATGCGACCGCGAGAATTTGATCCTCTATAAACGCGAGAACGCGTCCAGGACCAGCCGTCGACGCGAGTCGAGCGCGGAGGAGACAACTCAGGAGATCGTCGATTGTCACCCCGTACCGCGTGGCCGCCGCGCTGCCGCGCGCGAAGAATTCGCGGCGAATGCGGTTGAGGAGCGCGCGATCGAGTACTGCGACTGGCGTCGCCATCGGAGTCGCCCTCGAAGTCTCAAGAGGCTGTACCAGTGCAGTGTTAGCTTCATCGGCCCGCGTGGCGACGACATCCTTCTCCGAACGCATCAGCGCCATCGCGTCCTTTCCATCGACTGACAGTTTCAGTAGCGCCATCATCTCCGCCTCCTGCGGATTCCGACGATCGTTGGAGTGAGGTCCGACGATCGTTCGTTGCTCGGCTTCCTGCTGGCCGTGTGTTTCCTAGCGTCGCTTGGAACGGGTCGCAGTGTAGTTGTCGCGCTCGGAGCGTCAACGCAATCCGTCAGGTAATCCACCGCGCGTGGTCATTGCGACAACACGACTCGCGCGGCGAATGTTTCAAGGCAACGCAGCTCTACGCGCGGACAATCTCGATCGTGCCGAGTAGACTCGCGCGGACGTCCCGTAATGCCGGAAATTTTCGGCGCCACACTGCGAGCGATTGCGCGTCGCACTCCGCCGCAATCACGGTCGCTGAGTCGCCGCCCTCCGCCAAGACATCGCCGGACGGTCCGATGATGAGCGAACCTCCGGCGTAGTGCAGCGTCGGATCGCTCCCGACGCGGTTACACGCGACGACGAACGCTTGGTTCTCGATCGCTCGCGCGATGAGCAGACTCCGCCAGTGATGTTGCCGCTCGGCGGGCCACGACGCGCCAATCAGAAAGAGGTCAGCGCCTGCAAGCGTCGCTAAACGCCATAGTTCTGGGAACCGGAGGTCGTAGCAAATGAGTGGGCACGCGGTAAACGGACCCACCGTAACGAGGACGATGCGCTCGCCGCCTGAGTACGCCTCGGTTTCGCGGCCGACGCCGAACGGATGAACCTTGGCATACGCCGGTGCCAGCGAGCCGTCGGGGCGGGCGATGGCGCACTCGTTTCTCCCCATGCCATCTTCGCCCGGAGCGTCGGCGCGACGTGGATATCCGACTGCAAGGTGCATATCGCGGCGTTTCGCTTGCGCCGCGGCCCACCCTGGCGCGGTGGAAGGAAGCACACGATCGAGATCGATCGTGAAGCCGACATCGCAGAGTTCGGGCAGCAGGGCGAGCGATCCAGCGGGGAGGGCCGCGTCGTCGAGCAGCCGCTCTATCCCGGCGCGGCTCGTCGCTGGATCGTGCCAGGTAGTGTCGCTTTGGACCGCCGCGAGAAGCATGGTTCGAGTGTACCGTGCGCGCTCTCATGCCCTCGCAGATCGTCGATCGACTGGGAAGCGAAGCGAAGAGCGCAGTGGGGAACGACGCAACGCGGCGCCGCTGGCTGGGTCGGCTGGTTCTCTATGCCATCGTGAGTTTCGCGGTCTCGTTTGCCATCGAGATCTTCGCGGTTCCGATCTTAGGGCAGTCGGACATCGATGTCCGAAGCGCTTGGTCCGACCTCCGCCGGATTCTGAGGGCGTTGGTGGACGGGGACGTTGCAGCTTGGTTCTGGTGCGCCGTGCCGCCAGCGGTGGTGACGCTGGTCCAGTGCGTCTTCTTGCTTCCGCTCTTTCGGCCTCCAGAACCGACCGATCGACCAAAGTCGCTTCGTCAAAGCGCTCGTCTGGCTGCGTTCATTGGTGCTTGCAGCGCTGCTGCACTGGCTTGGGCGCTCCTTGAGCTCGCCTCGTACAACCAGAATGCCTTCGATCGTTTCGGGACCGCTGTCTTCTTTGGAACGCCAATCATGGCGCTGTTGCCCGCGTGGTTTGCTTGGTCTTGGGTACTGATTCGGCGGAGCGAACGAGCTGATCCGCTTGGTCTCGACCGAATGCTCGCACCGCTGCTAGTGGGAACGGCGCTGTCAGTCGCGATGATCATTCCGATCGACGCGCTGATTCGGAAGAAGAAGTCCTGCTACTGCGGGACTGGCTCGTTCTTCGCACTCTGTATCGGACTCGCGTCGCTGGTCTGGTTTCTGGGCCCGTGCGCGCTGCTTGCGCTTGGCCGACAGCGCCGACGCTGGGCGCGACGGAATGCTTGCGTTGGCTGTGGCTACGCGCGAGTGCGCGGGATCGCGGGCGGATCCGTGAGGGGTAGCGGTGCCCACTGTCCCGAATGCGGTCGAGGCTGGACAAAACGCCGGGCGACTGCAGCATCACGCGCCACAAGATCTGCTGTGTCGGGTCACTGTCAGGAAAGCAGATTCTTGGAAGACAAGTAGGGCGACCGACGGGGCTCGAACCCGCGACACCCAGGATCACAACCCGGTGCTCTACCAACTGAGCTACGGCCGCCATCGAAGCTGACTCGAACGCCGGAACGCGCGATCGAGCGTGGGGCGAAACAGTAACGTCGCTCCTGCGCATCGTCAATGCGATTCTGACTTGATCGCGCCTCCGGTTACACTCGGGGTCTCGCTGCATTCCTCGGTGTTCCCGCAGTTGGGGACGTCCGCGGGTTCTTTTTCGAGTCGTACAGCCATGCCCACCGCCGTTCGTTCCCGCGTTGCTGAATTCGCTCCCGGCACCGTTCACGCCAATGTGTCCGTTCCACTCTTGGTTGAACACGCCCTCCGCCGGGGAGAGGGGCGCTTGGCTGCGAACGGCGCTATCACGTGCGACACCGGCGATCGAACCGGCCGCAGCCCCAACGACAAGTACCTCGAAGATACCGCTGCGATTCACGGGAACATCGATTGGGGCAAGGTCAATCAGCCGGTCACGCCGCAGGCATTCGAGAAACTCGAAGCCTTGGCGAAGAAGTACATGGCCTCGCGGAAGGAGCTCTACCGTTTCGACGGCTACGCCGGCGCCGACCCGAAGTATCGCCTGAAGGTCTCGGTGATTACTGAGGAAGCGTGGCACTCGCTCTTCGCGAAGACGCTCTTCATCAACGCAGAGCCGAGCGCGTTGACGAACTTCGAGCCCGATTGGCTCATCGTCAACTGTGGTGCGATGCGCATCGACAACCCGGCTGAGTACGGCATCAAGAGCGGCATCTGCATCGCGCAATCGCTTGAGCGACGCATGGTGCTGATCTTCGGGACCCGTTACGCCGGCGAGATGAAGAAGTCGATTTTCTACGCGATGAACTACGACCTGCCGGACATGCAGGTCCTCCCGATGCATTGCTCTTCGAACGTCGACAAGACTGACCCGGCAAACGTCGCACTCTTCTTCGGACTTTCCGGCACCGGCAAGACGACTCTGTCGGCCGACCCGCAGCGAAAACTCATCGGCGACGACGAGCACGGTTGGAGCGATCAGGGCGTCTTCAATATCGAGGGCGGTTGCTACGCGAAATGCATCAAGCTTTCGAAAGAGGGCGAGCCGCAAATTTGGAATGCGATCCGCTTCGGCAGCGTGCTTGAGAACGTCATCATCGACGAAGCAACTCGTCAGCCCGACTACGACTCGGCGGCGAAGACCGAGAACACCCGGGTCACCTATCCGGTGAGTTTCGTTCCTGACGCGGTGATCCCCTCGATGGGCGGGCACCCGAAGAACGTGGTCTTCCTTTCTGCCGACGCGTTTGGCGTTCTGCCGCCGGTGTCGAAACTGACACCCGAGCAGGCGATGTACTACTTCATCAACGGGTATACCTCGAAGCTCGCTGGCACCGAAGCGGGCGTGACGGAACCGCAGCCGAACTTCTCAGCGTGCTTCGGTGGCGTGTTCCTGCCTCGGCCTCCAATGGTGTATGCCGAGCAGCTCGCGGCGAAGATTCGCAAGCACGGTACCGACGTGTGGCTGCTCAATACCGGTTGGACCGGCGGACCGTATGGCATCGGCAACCGCTTTAAGCTGAGCTACACCCGCGCGTTCGTGACGAGCATTTTGAACGGGTCGCTCAAGAACGCGAAGTTCGTCGAGCACCCGATCTTCGGGCTGCGCATGCCGACCGAAGTTGCTGGTGTCCCGAACGAAGTCCTCGATCCGCGGAATACTTGGAAAGACAAGGCCGCGTACGACGCGAAAGCGACCGAGCTCGCCAAGAAGTTCCGTGAGAACGACACGAAGTTCAAGATTACGACCGAAGTACGAGCAGCCGGTCCGAAGGTCTGAGCCTAACAGCCCCATCTGCCAACACCCACATGCCAACACTAGTTCTTGAACACGGCGATCGTCCGGGGTCGAGTGGAATTCTTGGTGAGACTCTTCGCGAGTACGGCCACAAGCTGCGTTACGTGATGGTCGGCGCGGGCGAAGCGTTGCCCGCAGACCTCGACGATGTGGACGGGATCGTCGCGACGGACGGACCGCAGCGCCTCGTCGACGGTGCTCCGCGGGCTGTTGAGTTCATTGCGCAAGCCCACGCGCGATCGCTGCCGATTGTCGGTCTGGGTTTCGGGGCGCGACTCCTCGCGAAGGCGCTCGGTGGTGAGATCGTCGCAGGGACCGCCTGCGGGTGGCATGAGGTCAAACTCGCCTACTCCGGCCGCGAGGACCCGATGTACACCGGCGTCGCGTGGAGCAGTCGCCAGCTCGTCTGGCAAGCGGAGACGATTGCGAAGCTGCCGCCGGGGATGACCGCGTTTGCCTACGCAAACAAGGTCGCTGGTTCGAGCACCGCAAAGCCAACGATCTGTTCGTCCTCCGCGGGGGTGTTTGCCTTCGGTTTCGAGCACCGCTGGGAGCTCGACGGCGAGCTCTTCGAGCGTCAGCTTGCGTCACGCGCTCAAGACCTCTCAGCGCTCGGCGCTACCGCCGATGAGCTCCGCGCTGGGTGGCGCGAGTACGGCGATACCAGCATGCGCATCGGACGCCGCATGGCAGAAAGCGTCGCGCTCTTCTTGATGCCGGTTGAACGACGCAGCGCCGGTCGGGTGAAAGACCTGCACTACTAATGTTTGTTCGCCGCGCTGGATGTTTGTTCGCCGCGCTGGATGTTTGTTCGCCGCGCTGGATGCTTGTTCGCCGCGTCGCTGTGGGCCACCTCAGCGGTGAGTTGTAGCGAGTAGCGCATCGAAGCGTCCCCGCGAAAGCGCGAGGTTTGAACATCGCCGACGAGCGCGACTGAGAACTCCGCGCGCTTGGCTCATTGCGCTGCATTGTGTAAGAATCCCGAAATCAATTTGATTGACGGGCCGTTGGTTCGACGCCTTGAAGATGGTCACGGATCGGGATGGTCACGGATTGGCCGCGATTCACCGATGAACGTATTGGGGACCTTCGGGAACCCGCTGGAGATGTGTGATGGCAATGCATGGAGCCCGCTCGCTCGAATCCTCGACTCGGGCAGCGAATGGGGCGGCGATTGAACAGGCAGCGGTGCTCGTCGCGCGGGTGAACGGCGGCCGCCACTTGATCGCAGCGGAGCGTATCGAAGCGGGCACGTCGATCTTGGAACTCGATGGGATCGTGCTCGACACCCCAGACCGGTATTCGGTCCAGGTTGGCGTGAACGCGCATCTGCGTCCGCCTGCCGACGCCGCTGACAACGACGACGCGTACCTCTGGCGCTACCTCAATCATGCCTGCACCCCAAACGCAGCGTTCTTTGGGCGACGACTCGTTGCAATGACCACGATTCGCGCAGGCGAAGAGATCAGCTTCGACTACAACACCACGGAGTGGGACATGTCTTCTCCATTCCGTTGCTCCTGCGGCCGCTGCGATGGGCGCGAAGTGCGCGGCTACCGACATCTGTCGGAGGCGGAGCGAGCTCGACTCGAGCCGCACGTAGCCGAACATTTGCGGCAACGCGGCAGCCAGCGCGAGCGCCAACCGACCTAACAGATGAGTAGCCTCCGGACGCACGCCGAACTTCTCTGTGAGATCTTCGAGCGCGTGGCCCGGACGTATCCGGCTCGCGCGGCGATCGACATTGCGCCGACGCGACTCCGGCGCGAGCGACGCGTCGTTACGTATTCGGAACTCGATGCCGCAGCCGACGCGATCGTCGCTCTGCTTGCGCCAAAGGTCGTGGGGAGAGACGAACCCATTGTCGTAATCGCGCTGGGGCGGGAATCACACTGGGTGTACGCCGCGCAGCTCGCAGCTTGGCGGGTCGGCGCGGCGTTCACCTGCGTCGATCCGAGCTTCCCGATCGAACACGTCCGGGCTGCGGTCGCCGACGCTGAAGCGTGCGCGTTCGTCTCAGATCACCTCGGACTCGCCCGTTTCGCGCCAGCCGTCGGGACAACACCTCTTGTGAATGTCGAAGAGACGGGTAGCTCGGCGTCGAGTGTGCGCCGAGCGACGTCGCCGAGTGCGTTGGCCTACGTGATCTACACGTCGGGGACGACCGGGGCGCCGAAGGGCGTGATGATCGAGCACGCGAGCATCGCGAATCTCGTTCGCGCGGACGCACACCTGTTCGGGCTCACTCCCGACGATCGAGTGGCGCAGTGTTCGTCGCCCGCGTATGACTCGTCGATCGAAGAGACTTGGCTCGCGTTCGCGGTCGGTGCGACCCTCGTTCCGCTCGATGACGAGACAGTCCGGCTCGGTCCGGACCTCGTGCCGTGGTTACGTTCTGAGCGCGTCTCCGTGTTGTGCCCGCCACCGACACTCCTGCGGACCGCTGCCTGCGCCGATCCTCGGCGTGAACTGCCCGACCTGAAACTGCTGTACGTCGGAGGCGAGGCTCTCCCACAGGACATCGCCGATCTCTGGTGCGACGGACGCTGGCTTGAGAACGGTTACGGACCGACGGAGTGCACCGTGACCGTCGTGCGTGGACGTATGCGGCGTGGCGTGCCGGTGACGATCGGTCGCCCCGTCGAGGGACATCACGCGTACGTCGTCGACGAGACGCTGAACGAGGTCATGAACGGTACGGAAGGCGAGCTCTGCCTGAGTGGCGTCGGTCTCGCGCGCGGCTATCGCAATCTTCCCGAGACCACGGCGGAGAAGTTTGTCGAGCATGCGCGATTCGGACGTCTTTATCGCACTGGCGACTTGGTCCGGCGCAACGCCGACGATGAGCTTGAGTACCTCGGACGCATCGATGCTCAGGTAAAACTGCGTGGATATCGCGTCGAACTTGGCGCTATCGACGCGGTGCTCGCACGCCACGCGGGAGTGCGCGAAGCGGCCTGTAGCGTGCAATCGGACGGTGGCCGACAGGTGCTCGTGGCGCACTTGGTCAGGAGTGGTACCGAGCCAGTGCCCGAACTCGGTGAGCTGACGTCGTGGGTGCGCGGCTCGTTGCCCGAGTACATGGTGCCGAGCCGCTTCGGATTCCTCACCGCTCTGCCGCGAACGACGGGCGGGAAGCTTGATCGCAAGGCGCTGCCGCAACTCGACGTCGTCTCTGATGAGCGGTCACGGCCGTTCGTCGCCGCGCGGAGTGAGTTGGAACGAGCGATCGCCGACGCGTTCGCTGCGGCGACCCGGGTTTCGGAACCTCTCTCGATCGATGACGATTTCTTCCTTGAGCTCGGGGGCGACTCGCTCAGCGCCGTCGCGGCTATATGCTCACTGCGGGCACACCCGGCGACTGCGTCGGTCACGGTCCGCGATCTGTACGACGCCCGAACCGCCGCGACGCTGGCCGCGACGCTCGCCGCTCGCGGTCCGGTTCTGGCCCGAGCGACGCCGCTCGATGCTGGAGCGGATGACCGCACCAGCAGCGTGGCCCGCAGCCAACAGGCACTCGCTGCGACGTTGCTCCAGACGTTGTGGCTGCTGTCCGCGTTCCTCGTCTCCAGTGCGCTGACGTATGGCGTCGCGTTCAGTGTGCTGCCGATGTCGGCGCGGACTCTTGGGGTCGCATCGACGATCCTCCTCACGCCGCTTGCGAGCGTCGCCGCGCTCTTGGTGTACGCGCCGAGCGCGATTGTGCTCACGCTGGTTGTGAAGCGAATCCTCATCGGCCGCTATCGACCCGGGCGCATCCCAGTCTGGAGCGGCGCGTACGTGCGGCACTGGATCGTCGAGCACACCGCGCGGCTCATCCCATGGAGCCTGTTGGAAGGCACGATTTTTCTCAACGTCGTCCTTCGCTCACTCGGCGCCCACGTCGGCCAGCGCGTCCACATCCACCGAGGTGTCGATCTGCGCCGTGGCGGGTGGGATCTACTCTTGATCGGCGACGACGTAACGCTAGCGCAAGAGGCATCGATTCAACTCTACGACCTCGACGATGGTCATCTCGTCATCGGACCAGCAACGCTCGGCGACGGCGCAACGATCGATGTCCGCGCCAGCGTCGATGCGTTTGCAACCGTCGAGCGTGGCGGATACCTCAGTGCGCTCTCATGGCTCGCGCCGAATACGACGTTGCCCAAGGGCGAACGTTGGGACGGTGTGCCTGCGCGGCGCGTCGGCGATGCACCGGAGCGACCTGCCATTGACGAGGGCCGAGCTTGGTCGCCGGTCGCCCACGGTTTCTTCATGGTCGGTGCGCGGTGCCTGCAGTACCTAGGCTGGACGCTACCCATCGCAGCGATCGCGCTCATCGCGGTCGCCCTCGGCGATGACATGACAGCGTCCGCAGATTGGGTCGAACAACTGCCACTGGGCTTGTTCGCACTCTTGACGCTCGGAGGCGTGCCCTGCACGCTCGTCGTTTACGCTCTAGCGCTCCGGCTGCTTGGACGAGTGCAGCCAGGAACATTCGGTCGCTGGGATTTCGCATACGTCGCGGTGTGGACGAAGTCAGCCGCCGTCGATGCCGCAGGGCGATGGTTGAGCGGCACCGTTTTCTGGCCTTGGTGGCTGCGCCTCGCTGGCATGAAGATCGGTCCCGGCTGTGAGATCTCAACGATCATCGACGTGGTGCCCGAGACAGTGACGATCGGCGCGACGAGTTTCTTCGCGGACGGTGTCTACTTCTGCCCACCGCGCCTGCATCGTGGGACAGTCACGATCGGCTCGACGACGCTTGGGAACGGTACGTTCCTCGGCAACCACGCGCTCGTTCCCGCCGGTCATGTGTGGCCAGACAACTTTTTCCTAGGTGTATCGACCGTTGCCGACCCAACGACGGTGCGCGCAGACTCAGGGTGGTTTGGGCATCCACCAATGGAGTTGCCGCGCCGCGAGGTTGTTTCGGTGGATCGCCGTGTGACCCACGCGCCGAGTCTGGCTCGACGGATCTCTCGCTCTTTTTGGGAATCGCTCCGATTTGCGCTGCCGCTGTGGCCCATGCTGATTCTGTGGTGGTGGATCGACGTAACTCTCAGCGCCTCGCGCACGTTCTCGCCGATCTTCGTGGCGATTGTGCTCGCGCCGCTGGCATCGCTCGCCGGAGCAACAGCGCTGTTGACGAGCATCATCGCTCTCAAGTGGCTGCTACTCGGTCGCGTGCGCCCCGGTCGGCATCCGCTCTGGTCGTGTTGGTGTAGCCGCTGGGATTTCCTCTACGTCGCGTGGGGCTTTTGGGCTCGCGGCATTCTGGGGCAACTCGAGGGCACGGTGTTTCTCACTTGGTTCTTGCGCGCGATCGGCATGCGCATCGGCAAGGGCGCGGTGCTCGGAGGCGGATTCGCGCAAGTCGTCGACCCGGACATGCTGACAATTGAGGCGGGCGCGACGGTGACGTGCAACTTCCAGGCGCACACGTTCGAAGACCGAATCTTGAAGATTGACCGTATACGCATTGGCCGCGGCGCAACAGTCGGGCACAACGCAGTGGTTTTCTACGGCGCCGACATTGGCGCGAACGCGCACGTCGCGCCACACAGCGTCGTGATGAAGGGCGAGACGTTAGCTGCAGGGAGGCGGTACGAGGGTTGTCCGGTGGCGTTGGCCGCGCAAACCGCTACTTGCGCACACTTGCCATAGGTGCCGCCGAAGAACCCTTCGCGACCGTTCGCATCGCTCGGGCGTCGACCACTTCACGCACGCGCCGCGCGATGCTCGCTGCGTCGATACCTGCTTCGGCGAGCTGTTCCTTCCGTTCGCCTTGATAAATCCACGAGTCAGGAAGTGCCATGCGCGTCACAAGACGCGTGTCGAGACCAGCATCGTTGCAGGCATCGATCACACATGAACCAAACCCACCCTCGATCGAGTGGTCTTCGACCGTGATGATCGGAATGCCGCGCGACAAGAGATCGACCAAAATGGCGACGTCGACGGGCTTGGCAAAGCGAGCGTCGTAGACGTTTGCGCGATACTCGCCGTCGAGGCTATCAATGGCGGTCATCGCTTCGATCGCCATCACGCCGTAGCCAAGAATGGCGACGTCGGGGCGCTCATGCGTGACGAGCGCACGGGCCTTGCCGAGTTCGAACGGTGGGCAGGGTTGATCGGCGAAACGAGACGAGACGCTATCACGCGGGTAGCGGACGGCGCTGAGGCCGTCTTCGTAGCCAGCCATGAAGTCGATAGCTGCCTTCAGCGACGCTTCGTCCATCGCAGCTAACAACGCGGCTCTCGGAAGCGAGCGCAGAATCGAGACGTCGCAGAATCCGTGGTGTACGGCACCGTCACCGCCGACCAGCCCGGCGCGGTCAAGGCAGAGGCGCACTGCAAGTCCCTGAAGCGAGACTTCTTGGAAGCACTGATCAAAAGCGCGCTGCACGAATGTCGAATACACGGCGAAAAACGGCTTCCATCCGGTCTTGGCCAAGCCCGCCATCATGTCGAGAGCGTGGCTCTCGCAAATGCCGGTGTCCCAGGTGCGGTCGGGGAACTTCGGCATGATCTTTGAGAGGCCGGTGCCGTCGGGCATCGCTGCGGTGCAGGCGACGATTCTCCCGTCGCGCGTCATCGCGTCGGACAGGATGTCGCCGAATGCGCTGGTAAACGAGCGCGCCGACTTCTTCAGTTCCACCCGGCATCCTTCGTTCTCCATGTCCGTCATGGTGAACGCGCTCGGGGAGTGGAACGTGGTGGCGTCGCCCTCAGCGAATGAGTAGCCCTTGCCTTTAATCGTCTTGACGTGCAGTACGACGGGGCGGTCGAGATCTTTCGCCTCATTGAGCACTTGGACGAGCGTCGGAATGTCGTGACCGTCGATTGGTCCGACGGTGAGCAGGCCGAAGTGCTCAAACCACGCGTCCTCACTGACGAGCGCCTTACTCGCCTCGCCGAGGCGGTGCGATGCTTCGCGCATCACGCTGCCACCAGGCATCTTCGAGAACATCTCTTTCGCAGCTCGTTTGAACTCGCCGTAGCTCTGGCTCAGGCGCACTTTGTCGAAGTACGCCGCGACTGCGCCTTGCGGCTTTGCGATGCTCATGCCGTTGTCGTTCAACACGACAAGGAACTGGCGCTTCAGCGTTCCTGCGTTATTCAGACCTTCCATCGCAACGCCGTTCACGATCGACGCGTCGCCGATGATCGATGCGATGCGTCGGCCAGTCGGAACTTCGGGGCTCCAACCTTCACCGTTGAGCGTGTCGCCGCGAGCCATGCCCACTGCGGTCGAAATGGCTGTGCCAGCGTGCCCAACGGAGAACAGGTCGTAGGGGCTCTCGCGCGGCTCGGGGAAACCAGCCATGCCGTCGCGTTGCCGCAGTTTGCTCAAGAGCGGCAGGCGGCCAGTGAGCAGCTTGTGCGGATAGCACTGGTGGCCGACGTCAAAGAGCAGTCGGTCGTATCCGAAGTCGAAGACGTAATGCAGCGCGATCGTCAGTTCGACGACACCGAGGTTCGGCGCCAGGTGACCGCCCGACTTCGAAATTTGGTCGCAGATGGCGAGTCGGATCTCGGCCGCCACGTCGGGCAGCGCAGAGATCGGAAGCCGACGGAGATCGGCGGGCGAGTGCAGTTTCGGCAGATAATTCAGGGAGAGGTGTGAGAGGTCCATCTCGTACTCGGTGGGGGCGTCATTGCCAGCGGAGTGCCAGCGGAGAGAGGCGGGGCGTGGCGCGTTGCCCGCCGCAACTGGCCCCGCCGCAGATCGCGATGATACGCGGAGATTCAATCTCGTCCCGCCGCCTTCTCACTCCGACGGGTTGGAGTTCGTCAGGCGACCGCGCCAAAAGTTCGAACTCTGGCCTTCATCGGCTCGCGGTCCAGGCCACCGCCGTCACTTGGTTCGGGTCGCCAGGAAATGGGCGAGATCGTTGAGGTGGTGAGCGCGATCGCCGAGCGGATCGAGCGCGGCCTTTGCCTCGCGATCGAGATCCGCGACCTTCGCCCGGCTGACTTCCAGTCCGTAGACGCCGGGGAACGTGAGCTTGCCAGCGTCGCGGTCCTTGCCGACCGCCTTGCCGACATGCTCCGCTGATTGCGTCTCGTCGAGGATGTCGTCGACGATCTGGAACATGAGTCCCATGCAATGTCCCCAGTGACTGAGGGCCGCAAGCTGCGCCTCGGTTGCGCCGCCAGCAAGCCCTCCCATGCGGCAGCTCGACACGATCAGCGCACCGGTCTTCCGTTCGTGAATTCGGTGCAGTTTCGATTCAGCACTGTCGCCTGGGGCGAAGCCACCAAGCGTGTCGAAGACTTGACCGTCGATCATGCGCGTCGTCGAGTGCGCCAGCTCTTTGACGACGCGCAGTGGTTCACGCGGACTCGCCGCGGCGCACTCGAATGCGAGTGACATCAGGACGTCGCCCGCCAAGATGGCCATCGCTTCGCCGTATGCGATGTGCACCGTCGGAAGCCCTCGGCGCATCGCGTCATTGTCGAGCGCTGGGAGGTCGTCGTGCACCAAGCTGAAGGCGTGGATGAGTTCGATACCGATCGCGGCTGGCATCGCGTCGAGATAGCTACCGCCAACGGCGTTCGCGCTGTGCAGCACAAGGAGCGGGCGCATGCGCTTGCCACCAGCCAACACCGCGTGCCGGGCAGCATCACGCAGGTTGTCAGGAAGGTCGGCGTGATCGAGGAATCGCGCAAGAGCCTCGTCGACGTCGGCGATGAGCCGAACGTCGAGGTCAGAGAGCGACGGGGTCACGGCAGTCAGGGCGGTTGGACTCATAGGGGAAAGTGGGGGATCGTACCGCGCCAGCAAGTCCGGCCGATTCACTATCATCCCGTCCATGCCGTTGATCGCGGAAGGGACCGGTCTCGTCGACTCGTTGGGCCAGCAGTTCTGGACCATCATGTCGCGTGGCGGTCCGGTGATGTGGCCGATTTTCCTCTTGAGTGTGATCGCGGTCGCCCTGTCGATCGAGCGGGGGTGGTTCTGGTGGCGGCTACACCGTACCAGCGAGATTCAGCGGCTCCGGCGGGTGGGCGACGCGCTGCGGGCGGGCAACGCGGAGCGGGTCGCCACGCTGCTAGCCCGGGATACGAGCCCCTACGCGGCCGTCGCCTTGCGCCTCATCGAGGATGGTGCCAGCGACGGCGTGGCGATTGAAGCGGTCGAGCAAGAGCGCCCACGACTCGACCGATTCATGAACATTCTTTCGACGGTGATCACCGCGGCGCCGATGCTCGGAATCCTCGGGACGGTCACGGGCATCATCAAGAGCTTCCAACTGCTCGGCGGCGATCAAACGCTCGTTGACCCGAGGCAAGTCTCCGCAGGCATCGCCGAAGCGCTGATTACGACTGCCGCGGGTCTCGTGGTCGCACTGGTGACGCTATTCCCGTTCATGGCGTTCCGCGCGCAGGTCGAGCGAGCCCTCGGGCGAATCGAGTCGCTCGTCGCGGCGGCGCAGCACGGCTTCGCGCCGGCAGCACGCCGCACCGACACGGCGCCGAGCCAGTTGTCGCCGAACGCTCCCGCAAAAGCGATCTCGTAGCAGTCCTTGGCGAAAGTGTTTCGGCAGTGCGGTCGCTCAGTGAGCATCGGGCTCACTTCGCAAGTTCGATTGCCGGCGCCCAGCGCAGCCAGTCCTTCTCCGGCTCAGGAGCGAGATCGAACGAGTCGCCGTTCTTCGCGGCGGCTTCGGACGCAGAAGGCGTTGCCAAGGCGATACCGCCGCCGATCATCGACTCGAGGCTCTCGGTTCGGAGCTTGAGACCGGTCATGCCGAGATCAACGCCAAACCCGCTGGTATTCCAAAACCGCGATCCGGCGCGAACGAGCGGCGCGTAACGCTCGCCAATGGTGACCGCGATAACGACCGACTTGGCGTCGGCCGAGAGCTGCACGTCCGTGACTTCTCCCACATCGATGTCGCGGTAGGTGACGGTTGAACCCGCGCGAATCGAACCGAGCCGCGCGGTGCTGAGCGAGATGCGCAGACCTGAGTTCGTGGCGGCGTCTGTGGGCGCGCGCGTGAGTCCGACAAAACGGATCGCCCACGTTGCATCGGCTGGGCCGGGCCTCGCCTCTAAGACGGGACCGGACGTCAGTGTCTCAAGCCCCGAGACGCCGCGGAATCCGATCGACGGCCGGACGACCCAGAACAGACTGCCCTTGCGCGCGAACGCAGACGCCCAGCGGTGGAGGCGAACCACGACGATCGGATGCTCAAGCGTCGCGTCAAGGCGAACCTCTTCGACGAGGCCGATTCGGACGCCTTGAGAAACGACCGCGGTTCGTCCCGATTCCAGACCGCTGGCGCGCGGCACTTCGACTTCGATAAGCGGGCCGCGGTCACGCCACTCTTGGATGACGAGTGTCGCGACGGCTACGAGCGCCAAGATCGGCACCAGCCATATCAAGCGGGCGCGACTCTTCGGTTCGACGCGGGCAACGGGAAGCGAATCGAAGGCTACCGCTTCGTTCGTCGTCGGGCCGGGGGCTCCGGGCATGTCCATCTGCTCGGGGCTCATGATGGGCGCTCCTCGGCGAGTTCTCGCCACAGTGTTCGCGTGTCGAATGAGGCGCTACTGAAAATCGTCAGGACGACCACTGCAGCGAAAAAAAACAGTCCGGCACCGGGCCGGGCATTTGAGAGCGAATCGAGCTTGACAACTGCGACGAGCACAGCGAGCAGGAACACATCCAACATCGACCAGCGGCCGACAGCTTCGAGAACCACGAGCGTCTTCGCGCGTAGCGCGACGAGGCGGCCCGATCCAGCAAGCATCGTGAGCGTGAAGATGGCACCGAGCTTCAGGAACGGGATCGCGATGCTCGCGAGGAAGACGACCGTGGCAACGACCCACATGTCATCCTGCCAGAGCGCCATGCAGCCGCTCCACACCGTGCTCGCCTTCACGCGACCGAGGTACTCGAGTTCCAGAATCGGCAACGCGTTCGCTGGAACCAAGAGCACCAGCGCCGCGAGCGCGAGTGCCGCAGCCCGGTTCGCGTCGCGCTGCCGCACCACGCCGATGCGCTGGCCGAACCCGCGATCGGTACGCTCAGCGAGCGCCGGAGTCACGAGCACTCGACCGCAGCGGCGGCATCGCGCACGGTCGCTAGGCCCGAGCGCGGGCAGGCGCTGTTCAAGGCCGCAGGCGTCGCAAGTCGTCCGCACGAGGTTCACGAATGATGGTGCCCAGTCACAACGGCCCAGTCACAACGGCCCAGTCACAACCGCCCAGTCACATTCCTAACTCTGGACTAGTTCTGGCTATGGGTGAAGTTGAGCGAGTTCGTCGCGCTCCACGCAGGATTCATCCAACGCCGCTGGTCAAGAAGTTCGCCGAGGCCTGCTGGCGCGGTGTGTCCGTCGGCGTGAATCAGTGCGACTGTCGGTCCGAAGCGGCGAAGCGGGACCCCTTGTGCTTGGTGGACCTTGAGGCCCGTTTGCCCGGCGACTGTCGTCACTTGCTGAGCGAGCGTGGCGGAAGCGTGGAGCGACGCCATGCTCAAACTTGCTGCTTGCATCTGCTCGAATGTGTCGCCGTCACTTGGCTCCCAGATCTGCTGATCTGCAAGCGTGTGCGGAACGAGCCACGGGCTTCCGACCATTCCTTCTTCTTTTGACTCGTTGTAAAAACCAGGCTGTCGGAACGTACTCGCGGCGAAGACAATCATCGATTCGGAGTTGATGATGCCCGCGTACTTGGTCGCGACGACGCGCCCAGTGACCGTCGCACCGGCTGCATCCTGCCACGTTGAGTTTCCGAAGGTCAAGGTTGGGCCGTTCGTCAGGTCGGTCTTCCACCACCCACCGAGGTAGTACGCGTTGTAGCCGAACGCTGGCTGATCGCTGACGATTTGCATTCCTGCAGTATTCGCGCTGCCGTCGAAGTTCTTCGGCTTCAGATCGTCGTCCGATCCAACGTCGAGATAGTCATAGAGCGTCGCGAAGTTGTGGTCGAGGTAGGGGAGGAGGCGCCATGGATAGGTCTGTGCGTACTGCGCCGGGATCTTCGTCCCGTCCTTGTACTTGTAGCTCACCTTCCACGCGGCTTGAACACCCTCGTCGACAAACCCAGGCATGAGCGAGTCGCTGTACGTGTTTGCATACTGCATCCACGCGGTGTAAATCTGCCGGAGTTCGCTCAGTTGTCGCGTTCGCTTACTTGAGCGTTGCGCGGCTTGGAGGCCCACGGCGAGCAGGCTGATAAGGGCTGCGATGACCGCGATGACCACGAGCATCTCAACGATGGTGAATGCGCGACGGGTACGGAGATACATCGGACGACTCCGGGGTGGTCCTCCCGCACGTGGGGCGTGCGGACGAGGCGCTTTTGAAGGCGGGTTTGGGCGGGGGCTCAAGCAAAAATACTCGAGCGCTGGGGCCGAGAAGCGAACGGACGAGATAGGTCAACCAGCAGTAAACTCGGGCCCCGCTTGCCCGCTGCCCCAATATACGCCGAACTTTGTTCGCGCGACGAACCCAAAATGCCAGCTTGTCCGATCTGCTCAACTCTTTCCGACGGTGACCTGCTCCACGAGCCCGGCCTGAATTTTGGCGACCCCGGACCCCAACTCACCGATCGGGTCGGGGGGCACGATCTCAACCATCTTGTCGCCCAACTTCGCCTCGCCCCGCTTCACCTTCGCCTCGAACGCCATGCACTCGGCGAGCAGCCGGTCAAGGATCTCCTCCTCCGGGACGTTGGCGACCTTCTGTCCTTGAACGTAGATGATCCCGCGACGGTCGCCCGCGAAGACTGCGACATCGGCACCCTCGGCCTCACCGGGCCCGTTCACTATGCAGCCCATCACCGCGACTTTGAGCGGCAACGTGATCGTATTGGCAAGCTTGCGTTCAACTTCCTTGATGAGGGTAAAGAGATCAACCTGAATTCGCCCGCACGTCGGGCAGGCGATGAGATCGACGCCTTTGCGCTCGCGTTTCCCAAGGCAATACAGCATCTCAAGGCCATCCTTCACCTCGTCGATGTGGTCGCTCGCGTAGCTGATGCGAATCGTGTCGCCGATGCCGTTGGCGATGAGCGTTGACAGCGCGGCGATCGAGCGGATCGTGCCCGTTGATTTCGGGCCGGCGTGCGTGACGCCGAGGTGAAGCGGGTAGTCGAAACGGTTCGCAATTTCAGTGTAAATGTCGATGACCAGTGATGCGTCCATCGATTTCGCACTGATGACGACGTCATGAAAATCCCTCGCGGCGAAGATGTCGAGGTACTCCTCGAGCTTCGTAATCATGAGCGCCAAGAGATGGCCTGAACGGTGCCCGGCAAAGTACTTGCCGAGCTCCTCCATGCGTCGTTCTTTGTCTTTCCGCTCAATGATCGAGCCTTCATTCACGCCGACGCGAATCGGAATCTTGCGTTCCTTGCACGCATCAATCACCGCGTTCACCTGATCGCGATCGTTGATGTTGCCCGGATTCAGACGGATCTTGTGAACGCCTGCTTCGATGGCCTCGAGCGCCCGCTTGTAATGGAAGTGGACGTCGGCCACGATCGGTACTGAAACCTGCGGCAGGATCGCCTTCAACGCCTCGGTGTCCTTGCGCTCCGGGACTGCAACGCGCACGATGTCGACGCCAGCCTCGGCGTAACGATTGATCTCAGCGACGCAGGCATCGATGTCGTAGGTGTAGCCAGCCGTCATCGTCTGCACGGCGATGGGGGCGTCGCCGCCAATCTTGACGTAGCCGACGCGATCGTCACCGAAGGTGACCTGACGAGTTTTTCGACGAGGAAGCATGCGAGGGAGTTTACGGTAGCCGGTGCTCGCGAGGCAGACAGCGCGCTTGCGTCGGGTTCCACCGCGACTCTTTACACTCCGATCCCCATGAGCGAGACCACTGAGCGCAGCGCTGGCAGCATCCCCTTCGTCCGCTCCCGCCTTTCGTTCATGATGTTCCTGCAGTACGCCGTCTGGGGCATCTGGCTCCCGATTCTCGGTCAGTGGCTGGGATCCTCCGTCGACGCCGGGGGGCTCGGTTTCAACGGCACCCAGATCGGCTTGATCCTCGGTATGGGCGGCGCGTGCGGTGCGATCGCGGCACCGTTCATAGCGGGTCAGGTGGCAGATCGATTTCTGAACGCGGAACGGGCGCTCGGTCTCCTTTTGATTGTCGGCGGCGTGGTGAATCTGCTGCTCGCCTCTACGCGCTCGTTCACGCCATTCCTCTGGCTCTCGATCGCCTACTCAGTCGCGTATATGCCGACGATCTCGCTGACGAATTCGATCGCGTTCGCGAATCTCGACAACCCCGAACGCAGCTTTCCCCGGGTTCGGGTGTGGGGGACGATCGGTTGGATTGTGGCGTCGGCGCTCTTCCCGTTGATCTGGCTTCAGACCGAAGCGAGATTCACTCCCTATCCATGGTTCCTAGAGGGAACGCCGAAGCCCGAAGCGACATCACTCATTCCCGATGCGCTGCGCGTCTCCGGCGCGATCAGCATTGCGTACGGCCTCTTTTCGATGCTCGCGTTGCCCCGGACCCCGCCCAAGAAGACCGCTGGCAATCCGTTCGCGTTCGCCGAAGCGTTTTCGCTGCTGAGGATTCCGAGCGTCGCTGTGCTCTGTCTCGCAGCGCTCGCGATCTCCATGATCCACAACGTGTACTTCATTCGCACCGGTTCCTGGCTCGTCGCACAGATCGGGATTCCTGCTGCCAAGGTTGGCGCGACGATGTCGATCGGTCAGATGGTCGAGATGGGAACGCTGGCGATCCTCGGTGCCGCTATCGCGCGACTCGGATACCGCGGCGTGCTGACGATCGGCGCACTCGCCTACTTTGGACGCTTCGCACTCTTTGCCATCGGGTCGACGCAGGCACCTTGGGCCGCGTACCTCGGCATCGCGCTGCATGGCTTCTGCTTCGCCTTCTTCTTCGCCTGCGCATTTCTGTACATCGATCGCGTCGCACCGAAGGATGTTAGGCACTCGGCGCAAACCGCTTTTGGCATGGTGATCCTTGGTCTCGGTCCGATTCTCGCGGGCTTCTACAACGGCTTCCTCGATGCAGTCGGCGGCATGCCTGCGAAGGTGGACGATACGTTCCTCGGTTCGGTTGCGGCACCGTTTACGGCGGCGGGAACGTGGTGGCACGGCGTACTTGTGACCGCAGGAGTTTCGATGCCCAGCGGCCAGTTGGCCTGGAACGCGGTTTGGTGGACGCAAGCCGCGGTCGGGCTTGGCGCGTTCCTCCTTGTCGCAGTTGCCTTCCGCGCGCGGGTCGCAGTTGAGTCCCCAACTGAGGCCCCACCTGAGATGTAGTTCTAGAACTCGCCCGGCGTCCAGCCTGCCAGCAGCATGTCGAGATCTGCGCCGCCGACGATGCCGTCATCGCTGAGGTCTGCGGGCGAAGTCGGCCGATCCCATTCAGCCAACAGCACCGCGAGATCGATCGCGTTGACGACGCCGTCGTAGTTGAGATCACCGAGCAGCAATAGGCACCCGTCGAGCAATCCGTCGTGGTTGGCGTCGAGACTCGGTACCGCCGCGATCTGAAGTGGATCAGGCACCCCGTCGCCGTCGCAGTCGGGAACGGGTGAGGTCCAGAAGGGAAGTAGCGCTACGGCATCGTCGACGTCAACGACGCTGTTTCCGGTCGCGTCGAACTGCACGCAGCGAGGCGTCAAACTCCCGCCGACGCAGTCGAGCATCGCCACGAAATCGAGCAAGTCGCGGTCGCCGTCGCCATCGTGGTCTCCGACCTGCTCTGGTCGCACGATGCGCCACGGGACGCCCGCCGGCAAGCTGCTGAGCGAGCGTGTGACGCCATCGCGCCAACGAATGGTGACTTCGTCGGCAGCGGTCGCGTCGCCGATCCCGAAATGCAGCCGCAGGGCGTTCTGCCCCTTGAAGCCGTTCCCGCCGCAGAGAACTGACTGGTGTTGCCACGAGGTAGCACCGGAGTTACCGACGCGCAGGGAGACTCGCGCACCGATCGCCGCCGTGTTCCCCTTGTCGCCCACCACGTCAATCATCACGCAGTGCCGCACGCTGCCTTCGTGATTGATCAAGAGACGCAGCGGCTGACCATCTTCTTGGACGGCGAGGTCAATGTCGCCGTCGCCGTCGATGTCTCCAGCCGCGATGCAGTGTGAATAGCCGGTCAACGTCGCATTGACCTCGGGTGCGATATCGATCATCGGTGGGGTGCCAGTGTTGTGATACAGCCGATTGAGCCCGAGGAAGTTGCACACGTAGAGATCGAGATGCGAGTCGTTGTCGAAGTCGAAGAAAACACTTCCCCAAGCGGTGTTCATGTACTCAACACCGAACTGAATCGCTTGGTTGAGGAACGCCCCGTTTCCCTGGTTCATGAGCAGCGGTGCTGCTTCAACCGCGAGATTAGTGCAGAACAGATCGTCGTAGCCGTTGCGATCAAGATCACCGATCCCGACGCCCATTGAGTACGCGTTCACGTCTGTGCCCGAGCCGATAGAAACGTCGGTGAACTTCGCCGCGCCATCGTTGCGGAAGAGACGATTGTGCATGTACGTGATCGTCGGAAGCTTCTTGTCCTCGGAGACATAAATGTCGGGGTCCCCATCAAGGTCGTAATCGATGAAGACGGCTTGCCAAGAATTCCACTCGTCCGCGACGCCCGCAGCCACTGCGATGTCAGTGAAGACGCATGAGCCGTTATTCAGGTAGAGCCGATTCGGCTGACCGAATCGAGCGGCGTAGAGATCAAGGTCACCGTCGCCGTCGACATCCGCCACCACGGCGCCGGTACATGCAGTCGAGCCCACACCGAGGCCAGAGCGCAGGGTGACATCGTCAAAGTGAAAACCTCCGTCGTTGCGGTACAGCTTGCTCGTGAGCGCCCAGCGGCCGACCCAGAGATCTTGATCGCCGTCTCCGTCAGCGTCGAACGCGAGGACGCTGGAGGTCGTCGTCAAGAGCGGGATGCCCGATGCAGCCGCGCGCGACACGAAGTGCCCGGTGCCGTCGTTTTCCCAGAGCCCGATCGCGCCTCCCGGTTGGCCGACGGCGAAGAGATCGGAATCGCCGTCTCCGTCGAGGTCGGCGAAACAGAGCCCCCAACCAGCGGCACCCCCGAGAACACTGTACGAATACGTTAGTCCGCGTTCAGCAGCTTCTTCGGTCCACGGTGCGGGCCCCAGTGCGGGCGGGCCAGCCACGGCAAGGGCCGCGAAGGCGAGAGCGGCACCACCGGACTCCGCCGCGAGCGCGACGAGGGTTCGTGATAGCAGCAAACGATTCAGCCTCCGGACCTTCCCGCGCATCGCCACCTCCACGTCCAGCCCACCACCATCTTCCCACCACGAGTTTCCCACCACGAGTTCTAACGTACGCCTTCAGGGGTTGACGTCTACAAAAATCTCTGACACCGAGCCACCAATCAACTAGACCGGTCGGCGCACTCCTGCTTCACCCGGTACAGCGTCTCACGAATCTTGTCCATGGCGCTGGCTGCGGCACGGACTTGTCCCTCGAGCGGATCCAACGTGTGCTCCTGAAACGCTCGGGCGACGTCGTCGTTCCAGTGATCATGGACCCGCTCCCACTTCACGAGCAGGTCCTTGAGGGCGAGCTGGGTCTTCGCGCGAGCTCCAGCGACGCTCATGGTGTCGGCTCCGTGTCGGCTGACTGCTCTTCAAGGCCCGTTCGGCGCATGCTGGCCACCGCCATGGCTTCGCGGGCACCCTCGAGCGTGGCTCGCAAATCGGGGTTTGGGGTGTGCAAATACTCGTCGAGTGCTCGGATCATGCGCGAGAGTCGGGCGTTCGCACTTGGCAAATCTCGCTCGATCGCCGCAGCGAATGGTTGCACGGCGCCCTTGTACATCGCGTATTGCCGCTCAAGTTCGACGGCCCAGCGCTTGCTTGCCTTGTATCGCTTCTCCGCGTCTTCGAGTTCGGCAATCGCTCGAGCGAGCGCGATCTTCTCATCCACCACCGAGGCGCGCTGATCGTTCGGTGACGGCGTGATCTGTTTGCGGAAGAGCGCCGACTTGCACATCGTCACCTCTTCGCCCTTTTTTCGAATGACGCGCTGCCAGTGCAACTGGCAGTCGCGGCTGAGCCAATCGATCGTGCGCCTGATCTCGCTCTCGGCCTCCGTGAGCGCGATGGATCCTTCTTCGACGAATTTGACGACGGCAGCCTTGAGGTCGTCAAGTACGTGCAGTGAAGTGATGTTAGCTTGAATCGCCACAGTGCTGGCTCGTCGCGTCACGCACTCGCAGAGCGCTATCGCTGGTTGATGTATTCCTCGATGCGCTCTGCCTTGCGCAGGAGGAAGGGGATGTGCGTCTCAGAAACCTTCACGAACTTCGTCAAGACCTTGAGCGTCGTGTCAAATTCTTCTTGAAACTTCCCTTGCTCCTGATCACGCCACGTCTGCGCCAAGGTCGCCATGCGATTCGCGATCATCGCGGTCTGCGCCTGAAGATCAGTGTTGAATTTCTTGAGGTCGTGCGCGAAACGACGGAGTTCTTGAGGGTCGACTATCGCCTTGGCCATCGTTGCAGCGTAACAATGCGGCGATCGCAGGTAGAGTGCAACCATGACTGTGATGGCAAGTCCACCGATCGTACCGACGCCGTCCCGCTGTCTCATCGACGGCACTTGGGCCCCAAGCGATTCCGGTCGCACCTTCGCCGTCACAAACCCTGCCACCGACGAGGTGCTCGCGCAGGTTCCCGACTGCGGCCGCGCCGAGACCAAGCGCGCGATCGAGGCAGCGTCCCACGCGCTTCCCGCGTGGCGCGACCGTCCGGCGCAGGAGCGCGGCTCGATCTTGGCGCAATGGGCGGCGCTCATGCATCGCGACAAAGAGCGGCTCGCGCGACTCATGACGCTAGAGCAGGGGAAGCCACTGGCCGAGTCGCGCGTGGAGATCGCGTATGCAGCGAGCTTCTTTGAATGGTTCGCGGGCGAGGCAAGACGACTCTATGGCGAGACGGTTCCGGCGAGTGCGGTCGACAAGCGAATCTTCATCCTGCCCCGCGCGATCGGCGTCTGCGCTGCGATCACGCCGTGGAACTTTCCCTCGGCCATGATCGCGCGGAAAGCTGGGGCTGCGCTCGCCGCTGGTTGCACGATGGTTGCAAAGCCAGCAGAAGAGACGCCGCTCAGCGCTCTTGCGATGGGCGAACTCGCGGTCGAAGCGGGGGTACCGAACGGCGTTTTCAATCTTGTCACCGGCGCGGCGGAAGCGATCGGCGACGAGCTGTTAACCAATCCGCTGGTTCGAAAACTAAGTTTCACGGGGTCGACGGAGATCGGTCAGTTGCTCATGCGCAAGGCAGCGACCAATCTCACGCGGTTGTCGCTCGAACTTGGCGGACATGCGCCGTTCATTGTGTTCGCCGACGCCGACCTCGATCGCGCCATCGAAGGCGCGATGGCGAGCAAGTTCAGGAATGCGGGGCAGACGTGCGTGTGTGCAAATCGGATCTATGTGGAAGAGCCGATTCGCGAGCGCTTTACCGCGATGCTCGTCGAGCGCGCCTCGAAGCTCGTTGTCGGGGACGGGCTCGTTGACGGCACGCAGATCGGTCCGCTCATTGACGACGCTGGCGCGGCGAAGGCGCTGGCGCACATCGAAGACGCAAAATCGCGGGGGGCGAAGATCGTGTGCGGCGGCGGGATCGCAGCGATCGTGGGACGGCCAAAGCGTTTCGTCGTACCGACGGTAATTGCGAACGCGAATAGCGAGATGCTCTGTTGCAACGAAGAGACGTTCGGCCCGGTCGCGCCGGTGCTGAGTTTCTCAAGCGAAGCGGATGTGATTGAACGCGCGAACGCCACGCCATTCGGGCTTGCAGCGTATTTCTACACGCGAGATGCCAGCCGACTCATGCGCATGGCGGAAGCGCTTGAGTACGGCATTGTCGGAGCGAACGACGCGCTGCCCGCGACAGCGCAAGCGCCGTTTGGCGGTATGAAGCACTCTGGCTTTGGTAAGGAAGGCGGGCACGAAGGCGTCGAGGAGTACCTCGTCCGCAAGTACGTGAGTTGGCGGCTGTAGTCCCCTCGGAGCACAGCAAGCACTCCGCGCCCCACGCGCCGAGCAGGATCCCAAGATCACGAGCGTTCACTGCACCAGCGCTGGAGGCACCGAGGCCGGAAACACCCAGGATGGAACCCCCGCCGATCAACCGCCCACACCAACGTGAATCTCGTGTGTGTGTGACCGGCGTCATGTCTCTCAGACGATGGAGACTACGTTGGGACGCGGGGGATGGACGCGACGTATTCGGGACTTGCATCGAACTTGGTGGGCGGGCATGCTCTCGCGCGAGTCAAACGCCGAGCGCCTGTTCGGCACCAGCAAATCTGGAAGTGTCTAGCAGCCCGAATGACTTTCGCCACGGGCTGCTAGCCGTTCGGCGTATCGAGGACTTGTCGAAGTCTTCCGGCTAGGAACTCCGGCTGCCGACTTGGCCAACTGCGATCAACAAGCCCACGTGGATGAGATCACGAAGGTGCGTGCGGTCGTGGTCACGAAACGTAGTGAGCTTGATGCGCACAAGTGCGTCGAGCGTCAAGACCCTGCAGACGTCCGTTTCCTCGGAATCGGTCACGTCCGGGTTGGCGAGAGTTTCCTGCCCATGCACCTTTTCGTTAGCGAAGATGACCTGCACAGCACTTCGTGGTGATGCATCCGGACCGTCGAGAAACATGTCAACACCGGCGACGACGCAGTGAGTGAAGCCGTTCGCCTCAAGTGCGGCGCGAGCACGAACGAGGTCGTCGCGACGAAGCAGGATGTCCACATTGCGCGTGGTCCGAACGGCTTCGGGATCAGCCCGCGATACCCACAAGGCGACAGCGTTCCCTCCGACGATTGCATACGGAATATCGGCGGCCCTCAACACAGCGACAGTGCGAAGGAGGCGATGGCGAACGTTGTCGAAGGACTGCACAACACGCTCCAACGAGAATGGTCCTCGTATCGACTTCATTGCCACCGCTCCAGCGTATGAGCCCAACCGAACGCCCAACCGAACGCCCAACCGAACGCCCAACCGAACGCCCAACCGAACGCTGCACTTCGAGCGGTCCGTACCCGAAGAAACCGTCGTGCGGCGCTTCCGCGCCTTCGCGCGGATCGGCAGCGATGCTTGGTGCGAGTCGCCGACGAGCTGGACCACCGAGCGCGTTGCGCCATGAAGCGTTCATTGAAGTTCCTTTGCGTGTGTGTCTGGACGTCGGCGAGTCGGAGTACACACTCGTGTTCCCGCCACACCTCCGGGTGATGGCGGGCCTCCCCGAGCGCCGCGACGCCGCTCCGAATCGCGAGATTCGTCCTTCCCCCGATCCGATCGCGCATGCGCTGTCGCGCAATCAGCCGATGGCGCAGGTCATGTTCGCGGCTCGGCGCGGCACACCGCTCAGCGAGTGCACCGATAAACAAATGCGGGCGGGAGATTCCGCCAGACGGTTCTGCTTCGCTCGACGCGCGTGAAGTAGTCGGGGAGGAGCTTCGAGAAGCGCTGACCGGCCTTGGTCCAGAGCCCGACGTTGTAGGCGAAGGTGACAAGCCGAGCGCCTGGTTTCAACACCGCAACTGTCGCGTCGAGAATCGATTGCTGGAGCGCTAACGGAAACGCTGCCCACGGCAGCCCGCTCACGACCAGATCAACGCATGAAGCGCCAGAGAGCCCGGCGTCGCGGCAGATCGCTGGCATCTCCGCAGCACTTCGCTCGTGCAACTGAATCCCGGGGAACGCAGTGCGGAACACTGTCGCCATGTGCGGATTGAGTTCGATCGGGAGAAACGCCGCGCCGGGCCGGAGCGACGCGAGCACGCCGCGAGTGAACGCGCCGCTCCCCGGGCCGTACTCCGCAGCGACACCGACCTTCGCGAAATCGATTCCGTCAAGCATCGTGCGGGCGAGGTAACGAGAACTCGGCGCGATGGCTCCGATCTCTGTCGGATGACGGAGGTACTGGCTGAGAAAATGAGGGAGTGAGCGCTTCATGGTTGGCAGTACCGAGATGGAAGATCGCACGGAGTTGTAGCTCTCGCAATATGCGTCCACGCACGCACATGAAAACAGGGCGGCACCCGTTGGTGCCGCCCTGATCGTTCTCTTTTGCTCCGTACGACCTCGACTCAGCCTTCTTCCGCTTGCAAGAAGCTCTGAAGTCGCTGTCGCCGCACCGGGTGCTGTAGCTTGCGGATCGCCTTCGATTCCACCTGCCGTACGCGCTCGCGGGTCACCTTGAAGATGCGACCGACTTCCTCGAGCGTGTAGGTGTAACCGTCACCGATGCCGTAGCGAAGCTTCAGGATCTCGCGCTCGCGGTACGTCAGCGTCTTGAGAACGTCGTTGATGCGCTGCCGCAGCATGTCGTTCGTCGCGGATTCCGAAGGCGACTCCTGACGCTCGTCCTCGATGAAGTCGCCGAAGTGCGAATCTTCGCTTTCGCCGACGGGACGATCGAGCGAGATCGGATGACGCGAGATCTTCATCACGCGCCGCGTCTCTTCGATCGGCATCTTCGCCTTGATCGCGATCTCTTCCACGGTCGGCTCGCGACCAAGTTCCTGGAGGAGATTCTTCTGGATGTTCCGAAGCTTCGACATGGTCTCGATCATGTGGACCGGGACGCGAATCGTGCGTGCGTGGTCAGCGATGGCGCGCGTGATCGCCTGACGAATCCACCACGTGGCGTACGTCGAGAACTTATAGCCGCGCTTGTACTCGTACTTGTCGACGGCGCGCATCAGGCCGGTGTTGCCCTCTTGGATGATGTCGAGGAACGGAAGGCCGCGGTTACGGTACTTCTTGGCGATCGACACGACGAGACGGAGGTTGCCGCCAGAGAGGTCGCGCTTGGCCTGCTCGTACTCGCCGAAGACACGCTCGATATCGCGCACGTGCTTGTCGAGATCTTCCGGATCGGAGAGCGCGAGATTGCGCAGTCCGTCGAACTCCTCGCGCATCACCATGACGTCCTCGGGGTCGTAGCGCTCGGGATGCTTGTCGGCCTTCGCGATGCTGCGCGTGAGGTCGCGAATCTTGCGGTTGATCGCCTGGAGCTTGCGAAGCAGGGGCTGAATGCGACCGGTGCGCAGGCAGCACTCCTCAAGCAAGGTCGCGAACTTGCGACGGCGCTTACGGAGCTCTGCGAGCACCTCGTCGCGATGGGCCATCCATGCGGCCAGCGCGGCCTTGTCGAGTTTCTTGTCCTCGGGATGGGGGCGATCGTTTTCCATCTTGTCCCAGAGCACTCGATTGAGGTCGAGCAGCTTCTGGACAGTCTGGATATTCACCGGGATGCGAGCCGCGATCTTGTCTTTCGCATTCTCTTCAGCGGTCGAGATGCGCATGGTGCGATCGAAGGGGAGTGAACCCTCGTGCACTTGCTTCAGGATCTCGATCGCCTGTGATGCTGAGTAGTCGCTCTCGAGCGTCTTGCGCCGGAAGATCATGCGCGTCGTCTCGATCTTCTTCGCGAGGCGAATCTCCTCTTCGCGCGTGAGCAGCGGAATCGTGCCCATCTGCGTGAGGTACATGCGAATCGGATCATCGATCCGCTTGCTGCCGGGCTCGGAGATCGCCTGCTCAACTGCGGCCTGGGTGTCTTCGTCGAGAGTTTCGTCCTCGACGACGGCTGCTGGCTCCTCGGGATCAATGGGATCGCCGAGATCGATTTCCGGTTCGCCGAGGTCCATCGGCGGATCGCCGTCGGCGACGTCGTCATCGATCATCTGAACCTTCGGCGTCTTGCCACCCTTCTTCGGGTCGTCACGCTGAAACTTCAGATTCGTTTGCAACGGCGCAACGAAAGCCGCGAGACCACTGCGACGGACTTCGTGCTCGTCAATCAACTCGATGCCGTTCTTACGGAAGAGGACGAGCAGCTCATCCAAGCGGTCGGGATCGACATACTCGTCGGGCAAGCACGTGTTGAGCTCTTCGTACGAGATCCATTTGCGGGTACAGCCGTGCTCGAAGAGCTGGCGCAGCACGTCATATTGTTCAAGTGTGATAGTCACGGGACGTTGCTCCGAAGGTAGAGGAGGAGAGTTCGGAAGCCCAACAGGAGGCGAATAGGAGGACGGTGAGAAAACGAGCGGGGTCGAGCGGTCTGAGACTCGCTACCCGCGAACGGGTCGCGGGATTGCGGTCACGTCAGTGCCGCGTTCACGAAGGCGGGAAAGGCGAGCTTGCGCCGCAGCGAGGTCGAGTGACGGAACGGAAGACAGATCGCCAGTACTTGAGGTGGCAGCACCAGAGGTGCTCGTTCCAGCGCTCGTGGCAGATGCTGATGCTTCGGTTGTCTCCAGATCACGGGCGGAACGAAATCGCGAGCGGCGGTCCAGTCGCTCGAGGTCAGAGAAAGCGGTGCGAAGGTGGTCGAGCGTCAGGCTGGCGTTTTTACCGCGGCGACGCTCGCCCTCAAGGTACAGGTCAGATGCTAGGCCCTTACATCGCGCGTCGGCAAGTTCCGCGAGCAGGACTCCGAGCGAAGGGGGGAAACCTCCATCGGCTTGAGCAAGCCAAGTCCGATAGAGGTCGGCGTGCTCCGGGTCTCGGAAACGCTCTGGGGCGAGCGCTTCGGTGATGGGGAGCACCGCTAACTCGCCTTCGAAATCGAGCTCCACGGATTCGCGGGCGAGTTCCGGCGACGCAAAAAGAAGTCCGAGAAGCGCCCGCTCCGCCTCTCGGCGGGCTCGGTCGACGGTCGGGAGAACGCCCGTCGATCGGGAAGGCTCAGAGGACGCCGCTGTCGCGTCGGTCCCGCTCGAGTCGCGTCGCTCGACGATTGGTGCCGATGTGGCGGCGGCGGCGCGAGGACGAATCGTCGGCAGTGCAGCTTCGAGCTCGCGCTCAGAGATTCCGCACAAGTGCGCGAGCGACGACATCACGAACTGCTTACGAACTCCGCTGACCGAAGCGAAGCCAAGCTCCGCGAGTCGGCGGAGCAGGGCTTCGAGCGACTGCTGGCGGCCCGACAATCCGGCGCGCGACTGATACTCCGTCCGGAATCGCTGAACGAGATATGCCAGCGCATCTATGGAGCGATCGAGGGCGGCGCGGAAGAGGGCGGCACCATCGGGCTCGCGAAGAAGTTCGTCTGGGTCGAGACCCCGTGGCAGCGTGCAGACCTTGACGTCGATCGGCTCGCTGAAGAACACCTCGACACCGCGATCCGCCGCGCGCATGCCAGCCGCGTCGCCGTCAAAGAGCAGAATGACCGTGTCACACAGGCGACGCAGAAGTCGCGCATGTTCGACGGTCAACGCTGTCCCCAAGGTAGCGACGACGTTCGTAAAGCCGGCAGCGTGGCAGGCGATGACGTCGGTGTATCCCTCGGTCACAATGGCAACCCGCGACTTGATGATCGCCTGCTTGGCGAGCTCTATGCCGTAAAGCGACTTACTCTTATGGAAGAGCGGCGACTCCGGGCTGTTGATGTATTTTGGTTCGTCTTCCTCGCGAATCTTCCGGCCACCGAACGCGATCGGACGACCGAGCTCGTCGAAGATGGGAAAAACGATGCGATGTCGGAGCAGGTCGTTGCGACCACTATTGCCTTCGCGCACGAGTCCAGCAGCGACAAACGCGTCGATCGAGGGGGGGGCCTCGCGCCCGGGCGTATCTTTTGCGTGCGATTCCAATCGCTTGAGCCCCACCTGAACGCTGTCCCGACGATCCGGTGCGTAGCCGAGTTGGAACGCCTCGACCATCGCCGTGCCGATGCCTCTATCGGCAATGACGCGACGCGCGATCGCGCCTTCCTGCTCATCGGCAAGCATCCGCCGATAGTGCCGGAGCCCGATGGCGTTCGCGCGTTGGAGGTCGTCCTTCCGTGGCCCGCTCGTGTCGCGCGGCTGGAAGCGGTCTTGAAGCTCGATGCCCGCGCGGGCCGCAAGATGCCGCAGCGCGTCGCCGAACGGCATCTTGTGGAAGTTCATGACGAAATCGATCGCGTTTCCCGCGGCGCCGCATGCGAAGCATTTGTAAAAACCGTCACCCTTGTGCGTGACGACGGCGAGTGACGGGGAACGATCGTCGTGAAATGGGCACAGGCCGACGTGCTCGCGACCTTTCTGCTTGAGCGCGACGTGCTCGCCGACGAGCGCGACCAAATCGGTCGCCTCGAGGACGCGGTCACGGTCGGATTGGCTCATCGCGCTCGCCATGATGTTTGCCGTCTCGCTCTGCCATCCGCACCGCGAAGATCGCGGGACGATTGGCTTGCCGATCCACTTGACGCCAATCCACTTGACGCCGATCCACCGGACGCTGATCCACGTGATTTCTGTTCCGCGAAGCTGCAAAAAGGTCCGATGCGCCGTGCCGAAAAACCTTTGGAGACCGCTGTCACCGCACGTCAAATGTGCGGTCCGCTCGGGTCGCGCCTTGTTCGATAGCGCTGCACCGGCAGTAAGCCCCCGCATTGAAAAATGGGACGCATCGAGAGCAACATTCTGATTCAGCGTGATCCAGCCTCGGCCGATCCAGATTCGCGCAGGTCAGACTCTCACGAAATTGTGCCGTCCGGCTTTGATGCCGAGCTAACGCGCGGCAGCGGGACGGGTTGTTGGAGACGGAGCGAGTAGCTTGTTCCGCGCCACGAGTGCGCTGGGAACCCCGGAGTCGTCACCGAACGCGGCAAGCCTACGGCGCTCACGCTCTCCGTCAACTCTGGGCCCGAGAATTCACGAAAGAAACGCAGGAAAGGTATTGACGCCAAAGCCCACCCGCGATCTCACGAGCGAGTCGCCACGACGAGAGTGAGTCTGATCGAGACGAGGCGTTTCACGCAGCTGCTCTGCATATGCAACGCGGCGTACAGATACTGGTGCTTTGAGCGTCGTCGCGCGAGACAGCGCCGCCAGCAGCGGGGCGCGTGCCAGCGTGGAAGATGTCTAGCGTCAGTCGCCCAAAGAGCGGGCGTCCCCAGCGGTCGGCTTTAGACGAGTTCGCCAGCGGCCTTGCGGCGTGTGTAGGCGTACTTTCGCTTAATCGGCTTCGTCACAAGTCCCTGCCGAATCGCGCGGACACTCGCCTTGATGCGCATCGGACTTCCGTCGATCACAGCCGTGACGCGCTGAAGATTCGGCTTGAAGCGACGCTTCTTGATCGAGGTCGTCTTGATACCGACGCCCCCGAGGTACTTAGCCTTGCCACGGTACTGACAGGTATTGCCGCTGAGAGTTCGGGCACCAGTGAAATAGCAGACGCGTGGCATGGGAGGTTCCGGGAGCGGAGGCCGGTGGGGGGCCAGAGTAAAGTCGCGAAGACTACCGGAAGCGTGCCTAACCGGCAAGTGGCTGGTCGGAATGAGCGTCGCGGAGATCTTCGACTGGGGTCACTCCCCGCGGACCGCCCCGCTCAACCCGGCGGCACGGAGGACCTGTCGGAGCCCGACTTCGTCCGCTTCACCAAACCGGCCGACCTCATGGCTATCGAGGTCGAGGACCGCGACGCAGGCACCGTCCTGCTCTACCGGAATCACGATCTCGGATCGGTCGCGGGGGTCGCAGGCGACGTACGCACCGCCGAGGTCCGCCACATCCCGGATGATGCGAACGCACCGCCCGACCAAGCTCTGACCGCAGACACCGTGGAGCCCAATTGGCGAACAGGCTGGCTTGTCGCGTGATGGGCCGAGGATCAGTTCGAGTTGTCCGTTCTGATCCCGCGCGGGCAAGTAGAAGCCGACCCAAGAGACGCCCGACGGGCTCAGATGAGTCCACAGCGCGTCGACGGTAGCCCGCATGCGCGCGGTGATGTCCGACGCGTCGAGAACCGAGGCACGACGCGCGGCATCGCGCGCCGCTGCGTCGTACTCTCGCGCTCGGTTCGTCGTCAGTGTTCCAGCGGCATCCGCCACGCCTAAGCCGACTCCTTCGCGAGTCGCCGTCCGATCTCCTTCAGCGGGCGCCGGGTCTCGATCGCTTCTGCGTCGAGAACATAGGTGACGCTTGAGTTGTCGAGGTCGGGCAGTTGATACATGAGGTCGATCATGATCTCGTCGATGACTGCGCGAAGCGCGCGGGCGCCGGTCTTGCGGCGAAGTGCGCGATCGGCAATCAGGCGCATCGCGTCGGGGGTGAACTCCAGCCCCGCACCTTCAAGGGTGAACAGGTACTGATACTGCCGGATCAATGCGTTCTTCGGCTCGGTCAGGATCGAAACCATTGCGTCGGTCCCGAGTGGCATGAGCGGGCAGAGAATCGGCAGTCGACCCACGAGCTCCGGAATCATGCCGAAGTCAAGAATGTCTTCCGGCGTGATTTGCGCGAGTGCTCGCGCGTCGTCTTGGACTCGATTCTCTACGGTCGCGCCGTCGCTGTGAAAACCGATGCGACGCTTCCCGAGTCGACGACGGATGATGTCTTCCATCCCGACGAACGAACCGCCACAGATGAAGAGGATGTGCGTCGTGTCCATCTGAATGTACTGCTGCTCGGGATGCTTGCGGCCTCCCTGCGGCGGCACGTTCGCAACCGTACCCTCGAGCATCTTGAGAAGTGACTGCTGCACCCCCTCGCCGCTCACATCTCGCGTGATCGAGACGTTCTGGCTGGTCTTGCCGATCTTGTCGATTTCGTCGATGTAGATGATTCCGCGTTGAGCGGCTTCAAGGTCGTAGTCAGCACCCTGCAACAGTTTCAGAAGCAGGTTCTCGACATCCTCGCCGACGTAACCCGCCTCGGTCAGCGTTGTGGCGTCACCGATCGCGAAGGGGACGTTCAGCACACGAGCGAGCGTGCGCGCGAGCAGCGTCTTGCCGGTACCGGTGGGACCGACTAACAAAACGTTCGACTTGTCGAGCTCGACCGGAGCGTCTTCGTTTTCCGCTTGTGTGAGGCGCTTGTAGTGATTGTGTACGGCGACCGAGAGGGCTCGCTTGGCATGCTCTTGGCCGATGACGTATTGATCAAGAAATTCCTTGATCTGCCGCGGTGGCGGGATCGTCGAGAACAGCGGCCGTGCACTCTGTACTCGCCGCTTCTCCTGACGGAAGATGTTCTGACAGAGATCGGTGCAGTTGGAGCAGATGTAGACGTCGCCGGGGCCCTCCACCATCGCACCGACTTCGCGCGAGGTCTTTCCACAGAAGGAGCACGTCGTCACCTTGCGGCCGCGGAAGCCGCCATCGCCTCCCGAGCCGCCAGGCCCTCCCGAGCCGCCTGAAGAACCGCCTCCCGGCGACCCACTCCCAGCGCCGCCGCTGCCGCCGCTTCCACCACCCATGAACTCGCCCTCGCCACGACCGCGGCCGCGACCAGGGCCCGACGGGCCAGTCGGACCAGACGGGCCGTCGACGGGACGAATGGCGGGAACGGACGCGCTCATTGGCGTACCTACTGACGCATCTAACGGCGCATCGAGCCGCGCCAAGATCGGGGCGGAGCTTGGGGCCGACATTGTGGATGCTGTGCCGCGCCGCGAAGGTTTCTTCATGGATTCCTCATACACGGCTCCTGCGGAGCCGCAGCTGTCTGTCTTTCACATCTCAGGGAGCCAGCAGCGGACCACATGATCCGCCCCGTGATCGCTCACTCTCTACCGCCGGTTTTTTCGGACCGACAGTTCCCGAGTGTATCGGGTGGCTTGTGGTGCCCCTTCAGCCGGAACAAGCCGAATCTTCGGATCGACGCCCGGAATTTTCGCATACGACGCAGCAAAGAAACCGAGCAGAGAGCCTCTGATTCACAGAACGTGGCAACCGTCATGGTTCATCGGTCGGTGGCCCGCGCCGACCCGACTCCTCCCACCCACCCGTTCTTCGGGCGTCCCGATTGGCGTCGCGGGCCCGGCCGACGAGCGCTGCCTTGGCGCGTGCGAACTCCTCGTCATCGATTTCCCCGCGCCGATGCATCTGCCTTAGGTCCTCAAGCGCGAATCCAGCATCGCGGCGCGCATCGCCGCGCATCAAGCGTCGCACCCACACCACTGCGAACCACCCCACCACGACGACCGCAACGAGCAGACCGAGGTAGGGCAGAATCGAAAGTAGCAGCCGGTCGGCCCCGACTCCTGAAGCTCCGCCGCTGCCCGAAGTCGGGGTTGCCGCCAGCGCATGTTGCGTCGCCGAGACGACGCAGCCTGCGCTCCAGATGGACGTCCCTGCAAACGTCATCACGCCCTCATGAAACCGCGGGTCAGGAGAGGGCCACAGCCTGTGAGCCCGCTCACGTTGCCTACTTCGACTTGTCGCTGGGCTTCTTCTCAGGCTTCGGTGTCTCTGCGGAACCGGTTCCGCCTGCCGCGACCCGCGCCTGTTCCTCGGCTCGACTCTGGACTTCCTTGTTCCATTCTTCCGCTGGCACGTCGGTGACCTTGGCACTCTGGAGAATGCGATCGGCAGTCTTGTGCTCACGGATCTGGAGAGCCAATTCGTTCATGCCACCCGATTGCGTGAGCTGAGTTCGAACCTGATCGGCGCGAACTCCCTGACTCTGGGCGATCTCGTGAATGCGGCCGTTGACTTCGGCTTCCGTGACCTTGACGTCAAACTGGTCAGCGATCTGCGCTAGCACGAAGAAGAGTCGAAGGCGATTACGAACCTGCTTCTCACTCGAGCCGCGGAGTTCAGCGAGTCGCTTCTCGACGGTCTCCGCGTCGAGGCCGCGGTGCATCAACTCGATGCGCTGCCGCCCGATGGCGCGCGTCATCTGCGCGGCTGAGAGTTTCTCGGGGAGCGGGAAGTCGATCTTCTCAAGCAGCCACTCGAAGACCTGCTCGCGCTGCGCCGCTGCCTGCTCGGAATCGCGGCGTTGCTCGAGGGCGAACCGAACCTGCTCGCGCAGGATCGATTCTTCGCCGAGGCCGAACTTCTCGACGAGCGCGGGCACGTCAGCAGGGGTGATGCGCTCAGCGTTCGCGGGCGCGTAGTTGATCGTGAGCTTCTTGCCGCGGACCTCTTCGCGCTCGTGGTGGTCGGGACCTACTGCAGTGAGCGAAATGCTGTCGCCGACCTTCATGCCTAGAAGCGCCTTATCGAGGCCGTCGATGATGAGCCCGAGCACTTGGCCCTGGCCCTCATCTTCCTTCGCGGGGACAACGACGAGAGCCTGATCGGTCTCGAAGAAGATGCCGTCGACGCCGTCGACTCGCACTTCAGCGCGTCCGACCATGCGATCGAGGTGCTCGAATGCCCCGTCGATCCGATTGGGAGTACCCCAGCGGTAGCGCTGTCGGAGAATCTCGGCGTCGACATGCTCGTCGGTGATGTCAGCGACAGGCTTCTTGACAACGATGCCTTCAAGGTCGGGCATGGTGAACGGAGGAATGACCTCGACATCCACCGAGAACGAGAAGGGCTTGCCGCGGACGAGTTCAACCTCGAGCGACTCTTTGGACATCTCCGGATCGGAGACCGGACGGATCTGCTTCTCTTCGATCGCCTTCGAATACGCGTCGGCGACCAGCTGGCTGCGGGTCTCCTTCAGCAGCGTGCCACCGAAACGCTTCTCAAGAAGCGCTCGCGGTGCCTTGCCCTTCCGAAATCCGGGCAGAGCGGACTCTGCGCGGAGTGTTCCGAAGCTGAGCTCGATTCGATCGGCCACCGTGTCGGCCGGAATGGTGACGGAGATTCGTCGGGTCGTCGGGCTGGTCTCCTCGACGGTGACGGTGTTTGGAGTCGCTTCGGTGGCAGTGGTCATTGGTGAGTACGCGCGGATTGAGGCGAAAGCGGGCCAGTATAAGGGAGAGAAGCGTTCAGGGAGCGACCGAAGAGTCAGGGGTACCCCGGCAGGCAAATTTCCCGACCGAGCGTTCCCGGAATTCACTCGTTTCCAGAGCAGAGAAACGCCCCGGTCGAGGGAGACCGGGGCGGACTCGCGGCGCGATTGTCGGGGCGACGAAGATCCCGTTTTAGCGGAGAAGCAGCATTTCCGCGTAGGTCGGCAGGGGCCAGATGTCGTCGGGCATGGTTCGCTCAAGCTCGTCGCAGATCTGCCGGCACGTCTGCATGGCGGGAAAGAGTTCGTCGCGAATCTGCCGCATGTGCTTCTCGAACTCTTCCGCGTGCTTTTGTTCAGCGGCCTCGACGGCGTTGACTGCGATCCGCAGCTCGGTGATGCGCTTCACATGCTCGCGGAGCGTCATGTCGGAGTCCGGGCACTCAACGCCAGCGCCTTGGGCACCGGTGATTGCGTCGGCGAGTTCCGCTTGGAACCTGAGGGCGGCGGGAATGATCTGCGTCCGAACCATGACCGTCAGCGTTCGTGCTTCGATTCGCATGATCTTGACGTATTGCTCGACGAGGATGTCGTAGCGCGCCTTGAGTTCGCGCGACGTGAAGACGCTGTACTTCGCGAAGAGATCGATCACCTTCTTCGCCTTGATCATCGGCAGCGCATCAGCTGTTGACGGGAGGTTGGGCAGACCGCGCTTCGCTGCCTCGGCGTGCCAATCCTTCGAGTAGCCGTTGCCGTCGAAGCAGACGCGCCGGTGCTTCTTGATCGCGTCTTGCAGCACGACCTTCACGGCTGCTTCCAGCTTCGCGGGCGACGGGTTCTTCCCGGTCTTCTTCTCGACCGCTGAGGTCAAGGCATCAAGGCTCTCGGCAATGATCGTGTTGAGAACCGTGTTCGGCCACGCCACAGGCTGCGAACTGCCGACCGCGCGGAACTCGAACTTGTTGCCCGTGAACGCGAACGGCGACGTCCGATTGCGATCGCTTGAGTGGCGAGGCAGCTGCGGGAGCGTGCTCGCGCCGAGATCCATGTCGCCGCCCTTGGACGTGCGCTTCGACTCGCCTGACTCCAGTTGATCGAGGATGTCCGTCAACATGTCGCCGAGGTAGATCGACATGATTGCTGGAGGCGCTTCGTTCGCACCGAGTCGGTGATCGTTGTGCGCGCTCGCGATCGATGCCCGCAGGAGCTCCGCGTGCGTGTCGACTGCGCGAATTACGCCGCACAGGAAAAATAGGAACTGCCAGTTGGAATGCGTTTCCTCTCGGGGATCTAACAAGTTCACGCCGGTATCAGTGGAGAGCGACCAGTTGTTGTGTTTGCCGCTGCCGTTGACTCCCGCGAACGGCTTCTCATGCAGCAGGCACTCGAATCCGTACGCCGCTGCCGAGGTACGAAGTACGTGCATAACAACCATCTGGTGATCGCTTGCGACGTTTCCGCTCTCGTAGGTCGGCGCGAGTTCGTACTGACCAGGCGCGACTTCGTTGTGCCGTGTCTTCACCGGAACGCCGAGCTCAAAGAGCCGAGCCTCAACTTCGGTCATGAAGCTGAGGACGCGCTCGGGAATCGAGCCAAAGTAGTGGTCTTCGAGCTGCTGTCCCTTGGGTGCGGGCGCTCCGATGAGCGTGCGCCCACAGATCGACAGATCGAGTCGCTCGCGAACGAGATCGCGGTCGACGAGGAAATACTCTTGTTCGCATCCGAGCGTTGTGATGACGCGTGTGACACCACCGTCGGTGCCGAAGAGTTTCAGGACGCGCATTGCCTGTTTCGAGACCGCTTCAATCGAGCGGAGTAGCGGTGTCTTCTTGTCGAGCGCTTCGCCGGTCCAACTCACGAACGCGGTCGGGATGCACAGCGTGCAGTGGTCGCCGGTACGAAGAATGAAGGCGGGACTGGTGCAATCCCAAGCCGTGTAGCCGCGGGCTTCGTAGGTGTCTCGGATGCCGCCGGAAGGGAAGCTCGAAGCGTCGGGCTCGCCCTGGATCAGTTGGCTGCCGGAGAACTTCTCAACCGCACTGCCGTCGCTCGAGACTGAAAGGAATGCGTCGTGCTTCTCGGCGGTTGCGCCGGTCAGCGGTTGAAACCAGTGGCAGTAATGCGTCGCGCCGTGCTCGATCGCCCAGTCCTTCATCGCGATCGCGATGGTGTTAGCGATCGCCGGATCAAGTGGCTTGCCCTGCTGGATCGTGCGCTGGAGGTTCATGTACACCTCGGGCGGAAGTCGCTTGAGCATCACGTCACCCGAGAAGGTGAGCGAGCCGTAGCTGTCACTAGCGCGGTAAGGGGTCTTCGCGATATCCATGGGTTTCTCGGCGGAGGTGCTGTGGCGAATCATGTGGATGGGAGGGGCTTGAGGGAGAGGCGAGGCGCAACGAAGAACGAATTATCGGCCGAACTCGTGGAAACACAAGTGATGGGAACGGTTGGCAATTCGCGCGACGACGGTTCGGAATTCTCCGAAACTTTCGCCAAAACGAACCCGTGGCGCGGCACCGTTTCCATCGGCACTCTTCCGACGGGCCTCAAGTCTGTTCCCCGCGCTCGTCAGCAGTCTCAGCCGATCACGCTGCGCCGTCGGCTCACGTAGTCCCAGACGACGAAGCGGTCGAGCTCCTTGCCAGCGGTAAAGAGGACCCGTCCGCCGGTCGATTCAGCCATGCGGTACGCGAACCGCACGTCGTCCTCGGTTTGGTTCCAGTTCGGCAGGAGCATGAGGTTCAGCGTAATGCCGTCGCGCTTGCACGCGAGTGCCTCGCGAAGCGTGGCTTCCTCGGTGCGCGGGTCAGGCGGGTAGAGCATCAGGAGCTGCTCTTCTTCGAAGTGCGCGGTGGGCAGTCCGTCGGTAAGCAGAACGATCTGGCGATTGGGCGTATCCGACGCAACGAGGAGTTGTCGCGCGAGGCGAAGTGCTCGCTGAATGTTCGTGAAGTGCAGCGGCAGATCCATCTCCGTGATCGTCGGATCGCTCATGTCGGCGCGCAAGCGCACGAACGGATCGAAGATGGAAACCGGCTTCGGCATGAGCGTCGCGAGTTCGGCAGAGGTTCGCCGTTTCGCAAGCGTGTACATCTCGATGAAGTCGAGCCGGTCACCGGGATACTCGCGGCGAATCAGTCCGTCGAGCGCGAGTCCCATGCGCTTACACGCGACGTACTGGCCGCCGTAGCGCATTGATCCCGACATGTCGAGAATCACGACTGTCGCGCACTTCGGCACGTTCTTCGTGCGGTGCACTTCGAAGTCGTCAGACCTTAGTCGCACCGGGCCCGGCCCGCGGGCACCACCGGCGTCGCGAGCTTCGCGCAGCATCCCGTTGATGAGGGACTGAGGTAAGTCGAGGTGCGCTGGTGAGTCGCCAAACTCGTACGCCCGCGTCGAAGGCAGTTCGACGGCACCATCGCCGACGACGCGCCCCTCGTGGCGACCCGAGCGCGACGCTTGCAGGTCGCCGAAGATCTTCTCCAGGAGTCGCGACTGATACAGCCGCATCGCCTTGGGAGTGATCCGCAGCCCTTCCGGCGTGTCTTCGAGGCCTTGCTCTTCGGCCATGCGTCGCAACAGCTCGTTCACCTGCCGCTGAAGCTGCCGCATGTTCTCGACGTCGTTCTCGCCCGCGAATCGCGACAACGCTTCAAGATCGACGATTGCCGGCTTCGCGTTCTTGAGCGCCTCGCGCAGTTGCTTGAGCAGCTTCTCGATCGTCTCGAGCTCTTCCTTCACTTCGACTGCGCGCTCTGGCGTCATCGTCTCGCGACCAGTGAACACCCACCGCGACGCAAGTTGTTCAACTTCATACCGAGTGCCGAAATCTTGCACGAGCCGTAACAGTTCCTTGGCGAAGTCTGACGACTCCTCGCCACTCTTTGAGAGTCGCTCCCAGATCTTCTCGAGCGCCGGAATGTTCTCGTCGTTGCGGGCTCGTGCAAACTCTTTCGTCCACTTTGGCGGCGGAGTCATGGCGTCGCCGCGAACTTCGACGCGGCGTTCGGCCTCGTTGCGAGCGGCGGACGTCTCGTAGGTCTCAAGCAGCTTGCGCTTCCGCTCTTCGAGCATCGCCATCAGCGCGTCGAGGCTCGGACCCAGTCCCTTGATCTGCGACGGATCGAGACGAATCGCGTTGGCTAACTCCTCGGGCGTGAAGCGCCGGGGTCGCCCGTAGGCCAGCAGGTGCTCCATCGCACCAGAGACAAGGTCGGGTGCTGCGGAGTTCGGCGAACCGAACTTGACGGGGTCGTAGCCGAGATAGGTGTGAACGAGCGGCACGGGGTCGAGGATAGCGGGTCATTCAAGACAATTCGCTACGTTTGTGCGGCAGCCATGCATGCAGATTCGTCCACGCTTCGCGCGTCTGCCGCCCGAGTGTCCAAACTTCTTGCAGATTCTCTTCCGCAGTGGAAGTACCAAGGACGCAATGTGGCGACAGGCGCCGCCTACCTTCTTGCCCTGCATCGGAATCTGCGAAACCTGTGCAATCTGCGGATGGCCTTCGCGCCCGTTCCTCGCGCCCGTTCCTTCCGAGAGTGCTACGAAGTCTCGTTCGAGGCTGGGCGTCCGTCGCGGCGTCGACTTCGATCCTTCCGCAGATTCCGCAGATTTCACCGATTTGGGCTTAGAGCCTGAAGAGAGAGCGGCGGATCGGGCTTCAGCGCCGCTCAGCGAATCTCGTAGCTCGTCTGTCCGCGTCGCTCTGAGCGCGAGATCCGTTCCGTTGCCCAAAGTCCAGCGAGGACGAACTCAACGCAGCTCGCGCGCACTGCGGGGTCGTCGGCAGCATTCACCTCAAACGCCTTCTCCCAAACGGGCGGCACGCGCTGGAGCCGCTCGGCATAGGTCGCAGACGGAATCATGTCGCCCACTTCAATCTTCACGCCTTTGCCGAAGATGCTCGCGATCGCGTCGAGCCCGTGTGCTTCAACGTACTCTTCGAAGACGACCTTCACGGCCTGCGCGATGATCGCGTCGAGCACTTGACCTTCGCCCATCTGGTGGGTGCCCATTAGGTCAAGCTCAAGTTTGCCCGCAGCGCTGGCTTTGAGATGTGCGAGGTCGGAAATGCGCGGCACCGCAGGGCGCTCGCCGAGTTTGATGCCCCGCAACCGCGCGCTACTCACCATCGTGCGATAGTTCGCGGTAGAGAACCGCGCCGAAACTCCGGACGCGTGATCCACGAACTTCGACTTCCGCGCGGCGACAGCAATCTCTTCGATCACTTCCTCCATGAACGGTGGCACGAGCACTGGCCACGCGCCACCGACGTCGAGATTTGCTTCTTGTCGCGTGATGCGAATGCCCGTCTCGCGGTCCTTCGGATAATGGGTTTGAATGGTCGAGCCGATACGGTCTTTGAGTTGCGGAATGACCTTACCGGAACGGTTGTACGTGCTGGGATTGGCGGAGAACAAGACGACGACATCGAGATCAAACCGAATCGGATAGCCGCGAATCTGCACGTCGCGCTCTTCCAGCACATTGAAGAGCCCGACCTGTACTTGCTCGTCGAGATCGGGCAATTCGTTCATCGCGAAGATCGCTCGATGCATGCGCGGAATGAGGCCAAAGTGCAGCGCCTCTTCGGCGCCCATGCTCGTACCGAGCGCGAGTTTCGCGGGATCAATCTCACCAATCACATCGGCGAACTTCGTCCCCGGCGCGAGTCGCTCGGCGTAACGAGCGTCTCGATGCCACCACGCGATTCGCACGTCCTTCGGCGCCGTCTCGTCGAGGTACCGCTTCGCGCTCGCGGTGATCGGTCGTTCCGGGTCCTCGTGCACTGGGCAGCCGGGGAGGTCGAGATACGGTGTCCACTCATCGAGAAATCGCGGTAGCGCCCGCATCAGCCGGCTTTTGCCTTGACCTTTTTCTCCGAGAAAAAGCATGTCGTGCCCAGAGAGAATGGCGTGCACTGTCTCGGGAATGACCGTGTTGTCGTAACCTTCGATGCCGGGGAAAAGCTCCTCATTGCGCTCAAGAGCGCGGATGAGATTTGCCCGCAGCTCATCCTTGACCGAGCGCGAGCGCCAACCCGAGGCGCGCAGCTCTGCGAGCGTCGATGGGCGGGGGGGTGATACGGGCGAGGTGCTGGGAGTGGCTGTGGCGGACATGTCTCCGGACTGTACGCGCTCGGATGCTCGATGCGATCGCGATAAGGCGCTGTGCTGCTAAGGCCGCTTGCTGGGCTCGTCGGAAAACGAAGTTGCTCGCGTGATCGATGGCACCTTCGGGACATCGCTCTTTCGGAGCCATCCCTTGCGCCAGAAGTAGATGAGAAGCCCACCAGCCATCGTGGCCATGAGCCCTAGCGCTGCCGGATATCCCCATCGCGTCTTGAGCTCCGGCATGTTCTCGAAGTTCATGCCGTAAACGCCCGCGACGAACGACAACGGAATGAAGATCGTTGAGATGATCGTGAGCACTCGCAACACGTCGTTCACGCGATTCGAGAGGCTGTTGAGGTAGAGGTCGCTCAAATTCTGCGTCGCGTCGCGGTACGCGTCGAGCACGTCAAGCACGCCGCCAAGTTCATCGTGAATCTCGCGAAGCGCGAGTGGGAGTTCGCTCGTCGCGGCGATGTTCGTCGCGACCCAGCGCTTGTTCGAGAAGAAGAGTGTCTCAATCGATTCACGCAGTGGAACGACAGCGCGACGAAATCCGCGCAGGTCGCGCTTCGCAGCGTGAATGCGATGGATCATTGCCGGAACTGGCCTCGTAATGAGCTTGAGCTCGAGCTGCTCCAGTCGGTGACCGAAGCGGCCAAGCACGCGGTGATAGTCGCGCGCCGCGCTTTCGCACAGGGCATGCAGCAAATACGGCACCGTGAGACTGCGGAAACCCGAGCTCTCCCGAAGCCGCTTTCGCACATCACCAAAGCAGTCGCCAGGTCGTCCTTGCACCGTGATGATCCAATTCGGACCGACAAGTACGTCGACCTTCTCAAACTCGAGCATGTCCTGAACATGCACGAGCTCGACGATCACGTGCGCGTACGTGGAGAACTCATCGACGCTCGGGCGGTGGTCGCGCGTGAGGAGGACGTCAACAGAGATTGGATTGAGATTGAGGAGCGTCGCAAGTTCCGGCACGACGGCAGCGCGATCGGCGGCTTCGATGTCCGCCCACACTCGCCGTCCACTTGAAACCAGTGCGGGAAACTCCGACAGCGCCACGCCGTGACGCTCCTCAGCGCCTTGTTCGTCATAGATGAACACGTCAGCCAAGCGTCCGGCACCGGAGTAAGGAATGCGTTTCGACATGCGAACTCCGAGTGAGTGGCGGCAGGGGTGCGATCAATCGACGAGGACGAGCGCCCGAGCGATCGCCAGCTCGAGGTCAGGGCAGAAATTCGTCGGGTCGAGAAACCCGTGGTCAATGTGTCCGGCATCCGCGACATGACGGATCTGGTGGAACTGCTCGCCACCAACGCCAGCGATCACGAGCCGCCGATGCTGTTCGGCGAATCGTGCGAGCACCGCCCGCAGTTCCATAGCGTCGTTGCCGTCAAACGACGAGTGCTCGCCGAGGTCGAGGACAACCACACGCGCGGTCGCGGGAAGTCGATCGGCCCACGCCAGCAGATTCGGCATCCGGTGGGCACGATCGCCTCGATGTTTCTCCTTGCGCATGTGGAACACTGCTATGGATGGCGGCAACTGAAGATCGATATCGCTGCCTAACAGATGCGACGTTTCAATCTCGGCGATGGGAGTGCGCACATCACGGTAAATGATCCACGCCAGAAAAAGCACCGGCGGGAACATCGCCCAGCGTGTGAAGTACTCGTGCGCCAGCGTGCCAAGGAGGGCGCCGAGGCAGAAGCTGCCGAGAATCGAGGCTAGAAGCGCGAGTCGCCGCGCTGTTGGATGCACATTGAGGCTTCGAAGAAAGGCTCGCTGCGGGAGCGGGGGTGAGTTATGGCTCCGGTCGAACATCCAGAACGCGAATTGCGCGGCTTCGAGGCCGAGGTCGGTGAGCACGCCCGTGACGTGCGTCGTGCGAACCACGCCCGATGAAATGCGCGTGATGGTCGCGTTCTGGAGTCCCATCGCAAGCGACGCGATGCCGATCAGCCAGTAGAGCGAGGCACCCGCCGACATCGTGTTCGGATCGGTGACCTCAAGGATCACTGCGAAGAGCCCCAGAAGGAGCCCCTCAATTGCAATCGGGAGTACGTAGATCGACTGCCACCCGCGCCGCCGCCCGACCTCGGCGCAGGTGCCTGACGCGGCAGCGCCAATGCCGAAGGTCACGAGAAGGAACGTGGAAAACCAGACCAAATTCCAGCGGCCTTCCGCGACTTCGCGCCCCAGGTTTGACGTTGTGCCGGACACATGCGAGGTCGCGGTCCCGCAGGTGATGACAGTCAAGATGTTGGTGTAGCCAGCGACCCAGGCCAGCGTGATCGCGAGCCGAGCCTGCTGGACGAAGGAATGGGCCTGGGCGACGAACATCGACCGATCACACTACCGGGAGCCCGGCGACCCCGTCGCGCCGCTCACTCGTTCTTGCGATCGGTCCTCAGCCGAGGATCGCTTCACATTCGGCGCATGGCGACGGCTAACAGCCTGTAGCCCTGACAATCGCGATCGCGAGGAATCCCCGCACCGTCCACGCCCCGGTCCGCAACCAGTTGGTAGCCACCAGTCGTCGATGCGCGGCGACGTCGAAGCCGCCTGACAGTCGTTGATGACACGGCATCGAGACGCCAAAGGTGATGATCCACACGAGGGCGACGAGCCCGAGTCCCGACCAAGTCAGCCACGGCGCGACCTTTGGCGGACGCGCCACAACGAGCGCGATCGCGATGCCGAGTTCGAGAAGCATGAGCGGCGCGACCAGCCACGTCATGCGCGTCGCGTGTTCGCGCTCGTAGCGCTGGAACTCTGTCGTACCGACCAGCGCGAACAGCGGGTAGTGGACCACCTGAATCGTCCAGATCAACCCCACGAGCGCAAGTGTCACGAAGGCATGCAAGAGAACGAGAATCGTCGGCATGGTGTCGGTGGTTCGCCAAACGGAGCGCTGAGGTTGCAGGCCGAGTTCGACGTCGTTCTGAGTTGGAATCAGCTCACGACAATCGACTCGCACACGCCGGTTGAGGGTACGAGGATCGCCGCCGTGTGTGGTGTCGCGCGGTGCAGCGCGCCGGGATTGATCACGCGCACGCCGTCGACCGTCGCGTCCGAACGCTGGTGCGTGTGTCCGTGCAAAAGGAAATCGACCTGAGCGCGGAATAAGCGGTCGAGCTCGTCGAGCAGATGTCCGTGCGTCACGCCGATGCGCCTGCCCTCAAACTCAAAGCATCCGCCTGGGTGCAGCACTTCGATCTCGAGCGATCGTGCGTAGCGCTCAAGCGTTCGTTCGTCGTCACAGTTGCCGAACACCACGCGGACAGGCAGTCCCGCCAGCTCGTCGAGCTCGCGCTCGCCGAGATCTCCGAGATGCACGAAGTGTGTCGCGCCTTGTTCTTGGAGCAATTGCACGGCGCGACGAACGCGCAGATGTTGGCCGTGGCTATCGGAGAGAATCCCCAGCGCCTTGGGCATTGATGGTCGACCTTCCCGAGGTGCGTGCCTGCGAACCCACGGCACGCAAAGCCTCATGCGAATAGGGAGCGAAACGCAGTAGAACCGCGCAAACTCTCCTCTCCAGAAGTCCAACCGACGGCTCCGACGATACCTTGCCCTCTCCATGACTAGCACGTCGAATCTTCCAGTTTCGGGTTCCTCGGCAACTTCGGCCCCCCTCACACGCTTCGCGCCGAGTCCCTCCGGGCATCTGCACGTCGGCGGGGCCCGCACCGCACTCTTCTGCTGGGCCTACGCAAAGGGGCGGGGTGGGACGTTCACGCTCCGCATCGAGGACACCGACCAGAAGCGTTCAAGCGACGCTGCGAGCGTGGGTTTCCTGAAGGATCTGGCGTGGCTGGGCATCGACTGGGACGAAGGTCCGGAGTACGTCGGCAGCGACGGCCGAACGCTCGGCGGCGGTCCGCACGGGCCATACTTTCAGTCGGAGCGTCTTGGCATTTACAACGGGTACCTTGACCAACTCATCGCGGGTGGCCACGCGTACTACGCGTTCGACACGTCGGAAGCGCTCGATGTGAAGCGGAAGGCCTCCATCGCCGCCAAGGTGCCGTACCGGTACGACCGCTCTGCCCTGCAGCTAACGAAGGACGAGGTCGCCATCCATCTCAAGACGGGCACGCCAGCGGTCGTTCGTTGCAAGGTTCCGAGCGGACCGATCACGATTCATGACGAGATCCTTGGAACGGTGACGCTGCCCGAAGGCGAAGTCGACGACTTCGTGATTCGCAAAGTCGACGGATTTCCGACCTATCACTTCGCTGTTGTCGTCGACGACGAGCTCATGCGGGTTACCCACGTGCTCCGGGCGCAGGAGCACTTCACGAATACTGCGAAGCACATCGTGCTTCAGGATGCGCTCGGGTTCAAACGTCCGACATACGGCCACTTGCCGCTCATCTTTAATACCGACGGTTCGAAGATGAGTAAGCGCGACAAAGATAAGGCGCTCCGCGCTGGTGTCACCGCGAAAGGCATGACAGCGCCGCCGCCGAACACGATTGCGCAGGCGCAGTTCGATGTCTGGATGAAGGACAAGAACGTGCAGCTCGACTTCGATGTCGCGAATCGCCTCGCCGATGCGCTCGACATCGTGCTGCCCGAAATCAACGTCGACGATTTTCGGCGCTCAGGTTACCTGCCGAGTGTGCTGACGAATTTCCTCGCGCTGAACGGCTGGTCGGCTGGCAACGATCTTGAGAAATTTGACCTTGCGTACATCAAGTCACACTTCAACCTCGATCGCGTGCAGAAGACGCCAGCGAAATTCGATCGGATGAAGCTCCTGTCGTTCAACTGTGATGCAATCACGTCGATGCCGCGCGAGGAATTCGTACGGCTCTGCCGCGCGCACGGGAAGCTCTATCACCCGGAGTTTCTTGGTCGCCTCACGGACGAGCAGTTTGCCATGCTCGCCAGCGCGAGCCACGAGCGCAGCAAGACGCTCGACGAGCTCTATCGCACCAATCGCTGGCTCGTCGTCGGCGACGATTCGCTCGCGTGGGAAGACTCGAAGAACGTGAAGAAGGCGATCGCTGAGGGGACGCCGCGTGGGCTCGACCGGTTGCGCGAGGTGAAGCCGCTTCTCGAGAGCGTCGTTTCGTGGACGCCGCACGAGATCGAGGCGTCGATCAAGGGCTACGCCGATGCGTCGTGCGAGGGTCAACTCGGCAAGGTTGCGCAGCCGCTCCGCGTCGCTGTGACTGGGGGGACAGTCAGCCCGCCGATTTTCGACACCTTGGCCATTTTGGGGAAGCCAAGTTCCCTACTTCGGATCGATCGGTGCCTCAAGCACTTCGGAGGATGAACCTCCATAGGCTCTTCATCGCTTCTTCGTTTCGGCTGCTAGCCCTCGCGACGAAACGAAGAAGCGCTGTCGAAGCCGCGCGACCGGACTGTCGTCTTGCCGCGACCCCCGGGGTCGGCTATCTTCCGCGTTCGTCGCCCGCGAACACCAAAGAGCGACGAGACGGGCCATTGGCGCAGTTGGCTAGCGCGCTTGCATGACACGCAAGAGGTCACTGGTTCAAGTCCAGTATGGCTCATTTCAGGTAACCAACGCTGAGTCCGCGGGCTGCGGACACCTGCTCGCCCACACTTGGGGTCGGCAGTCGAGATATTCGTTCTCAAACTGTTGACGAGCGTCTTCAGCGAAGTCCCAGCGCTGATTTGTGTACGTCTCGATTTCCGGCTTCACGTTCCGAATGATCCGAAAGTAGTGTTCGAGCGATCTCACCTTCGGAGCGAGCCGCTCGAGAGTGGTCTGCAGCTCCCACGATGCATTCGCCTGACCAAGGTAAAGCATCTCCGAAACATGCGTGCTGCCGTCCCGTTGCGTTTGTGCGCGGCGACCATCTTCGATGCGATCAATCTCAACCAAGAATTCAGCCCAAGTGCCGACGTTGGTTTCTTCCATAGGTGCTCGATTGTTACTGTTCGCCACGTAACTCGCATCCCACTTGCCGCGATGGATCGTACTCCGGAGACGACGGCATCAACACCATGCCGTCGCGGAACTCAGCGGCCGAACGACGACGTCGCGTCGCGCGCAACGCACGAGGGCGATTGATGGTCGCGAGAGTTCGCCATCCCGACACCTTGACGTTTACACCTAACAACGTGGAACAGCAGTTTCCGCGGGGCAGCTATGTCTCAACTGGACGACCGCTGGTCCATCGCCGAACGCGCTCGATAGCCGCTGTCTCTGGCTAACACCTACGCGCAGCTCATCCTGTCCAGTTCCCAAGCAAGATCGCGAGATCCGCCGCGTCGACGATGCCGTCTCCGTCGATGTCGCCGAGGCACGCGCCCGAGCACGAGCCCCAGAAGCCGAGCAGGATCGAGAGGTCGGCTGCGTTGACGTGTCCGTCTCTGTTGATGTCGGAGGCAGTGCATGCGACGCCAAGGTCGTAGGCATAGGCGGCACCAGCGCCCGTACCCTTCGCGGGATCGTACGGCGCTCCCACCACAAGCGCGTTCCCTTCCATGCCGAGAGAGACACCGAGGCCCTGACCGGGAACGCCATCGGCAGAAGTCAGCTTGCGGTCCTCGACCCAAGCGCCCGCGATGGAACGGAACACGTAAGCCGATCCGGCATACTTGCCATTCTCGTTGGTGTCGAAGGGAGAGCCGACGACGATCGCGTCGGAACTCACAGCCACGGCATTGCCAAATACGTCGTTCATCGCGCCGTCGCTTGCGAGAAGCTTCTGCTCTTCGACCCATCGCGAGTCAACGCGCCTGAAAGCGTACGCCGCGCCAGATGAGATCCCATTGTCATCGGCGCTCACAGCACCGACGGCGATCACGTCGGAGTGCACAGCTACGGGAAAACCAAACGAGTCCCCAGCGGCACCGTCGGTTGGAACGAGTTTCGCCTCTTCGATCCATGTCGAGCTTTGCTGCCGGAAGACGTACGCCGCCCCGGATTCGACCCCTCGGGGATCCGCGCCGTACGCGTCGAGCACCAGCGCATCACCGCTGAGCGCGATCGCCGCTCCGAAAATGTCGCCGCTCAGCGCATCCGAGGCAACCAGCTTCTGCGCCTCAATCCAAGCAGCGCCGTTCCATTCAAAGACGTAGGCAGCACCAGCGTTGATTCCGCGCGCATCGTTGGCGGGCGAGCCGATCGCGACCAGTCCCGGTCGAGCGGCGACGGAGCTTCCTAAGCCGTCATTCGTCTGTACGTCGGCCGGGGCTAACTTCGTTACCAAGTTCCATTCGCCACGATTCCGATGGAACACGTAGACCGAACCGTGCTCTTGGTCGTTGATTGAGCCGACGAACAGATCATCGCCGCCAATCGCGAGCGCGTATCCGAACCCGGCGTTGTCAACTCCGTCGAACGGGACAAGCTTCGCTTCCTCGATCCAGAGCGGTCCGTCGCGATGGAAGACGTACACCGCGCCGATCCCGTCGGCGTCGTTCTGCGCGGTGACCGCGAGCAGGTTGCCGCCCATCGCGATTCGCCTTCCGAAGAAGGGTTGGTATCCGACGCGCTAAGGCACGAGTTTCTGCTCGCCGCAATCGCCCGCGAACATTTGCGCTGTGATCCAGACGGTTGCGCCGAAGCCCACTACAAACGAGTTCATGCTTGCTCCTCTCCTTATGACCGGCGCACGCCAGTCGAACGCCGACGTTAACAAAGGAGAGTCGCAAGGGAGCGCACAAACTCGCAATTGACTGCAACTTCCATCAGCCAGCAAGGCCCGGCTTCCGAAGCGCGCGTGAGCGATCCGGCAGCGAGCGGCGCACCATGCGCACCGGGGACACCGTGCGTCGCTGTCCCCGTTGCCGCCGCTCTGCATGACGCAGTGAGGGTGATTCTCTAACAGTGCAGTGCACTGCTCGACAATCAAAAAGCAACGAGCGCAGCGACGTTTTGTGTCCTTTTCTGGCTGAATTCCGCGCGTTGTCGTATCCAAATTGGCGCGATCCTTTGGACCGGCCGCAACGCGTCTGATCGCATCAGCGAGCGGGCTTTCACAAGAAACGCCTTAGCGATGCGGGCAGTCGCATCGGTATGCTTGCCCGCACGCCCGCAACGGGCGCACGGAGTTCACCATGAAGCTAAGCGTCTCAACTGGAACAGGACTCGTAATGCTCGCCGGTGCCGTGGTCGTTCACGCCTTTGTCGCCGGACCGCGACTTGAATCGACTGCTCACGCTGCATCGGACGCGAAGGGGCCGCCCGCAGATCTGCCGCGCCAGGTCGTCTGGCTGGACCAGCAGACAGGGACGAATGACCCTTCTAGCATGTCTGGGTATGCGATTCTCTTTCGAGGATGGAGCGACGGAACCATTGAGGTGAAGCGCTTCTACTGGAGCGCGATGTACAACGGCTCGTCGTGGCCGATGGTGTACAGCGGCGCGACCGAATGGGCCCCGATCCCCGGCACGCAGTTCGGAATGGCTTGCGCGCCCGACGTGAACCACGATTCGGTAGTCGATGGCGCGGACTTGGCCACGCTGCTCGCCGCGTGGGGACCGGCGACGTGCGAGCCAGTTCCGCCGATACCGTGTCCGTTGAATCAGATCCAGATTCCGACGACGCGAGCGAAACGCTCGCTCGCGATCGTCGCAAACTTTCCTTCGACAGAATTCACCGCTCCAAATCGGCTGGTCCAGTTGGCGGCTTAGTGAGTTCGTTCGTGTCCCCGCCGCTAAGAGATCCTAGCTCTACAGCGCCCCTTCTTCGCTGGCGCTTCAGGTTTTCGCGTGGGTAGCGGCGCAAGGCCTTCGTTCGCGCGTGCCGAGTATCAGAGACCGGCTTGCTCCGCTCCGACGGGAGATCGTAGATCTTGCGTACGGCCGCTGCCGCTTGAAAGAGTCAGGATGCGACGCGCGCTCGACGAGCAGGGCGCGTCCCGCCGAAGCGGAGCAATCCTCAGCGTGATCGGGGCGCCTTGACGACGGTGTCCGCTGCGATCTCCCACACAGCCGCGCCGTCGAATGCAGCGAAACTGATCGCCTGCTGTAATGAAACCAAGGCCGCCGTCGCCTTCACATCGCCGCCGCAATGATGAACGGCGATGTGAAGGCGACGGCGGGCGATGGAACACCAACCGACGCAACGAGCGCGCCAGAGCTCGAGCTGAGCCGCCCGAAAACGAGTCTTCCTTATTCTCGTGCCCACACGAAAGCCTGAAGACCCAGACTTTGCATCCTGCTATTCGCCGATCGGGGTGTCGCTCGGGGAATCGCTCGGGCGACTCATCGCGGATCAACTGCGACGACGAAGCTTCGGGATGAGCGGGACGATTTCGACGATCTTTGGGCCGTGAATGCGCTCGCGCAGTCGTTCTGCCTCTTGCCGAAATTGAGCGGCTGGCTGCGCATGGCCCTGGCTGCCGTAGCCCGCCGCAAGTTCGTCGAGATGGCGCACGAGAACGCCGAGCGCCTGAGGCGCGTCGAAATCGCTATCGATCGCTCGAATTCCGCGCGTGCTTCCGCCGCGTGGCTTGATTCGCGCGGCGCGCGACCTAATCCTGAAAGCACCATTGCGAGTTCGGAATCGCGCCCAAGCTTCTTAGCCTGCGCGATCGCCGTGCGCAGCATGGGGACCGCGCCGGCCGCGCGACCCATGTCGACCATAACCTGCGCCTGATTCGCGACGGTCTTGATGCGATTCGGATCGTCGCCTAACCGCGCGAAGACCGCGATGATCTTGTCGTAGGTGCGGGCTGCGGCCGGAAGGTCTCCGCGCCCACTCTGAACTTGAGCTAGGTTTCCCAACGTGAGCGCGCGTCCGCGATCGTTGCCGAGGCGCTCGCGGATACGTAGCGCCTCCGTCAGCGCCGCGACCGCGGCGTCGTAGCGCGACGTCTTGCCCAGCATCTCGCCGAGATCGTTGAGGGCGATGGCTTTGCTTGGCTCGTCGCCAAGTCGCTCCAAGATCTCCAACTCGTCGCCGAAGCAACGTTCAGTCAAATCGAATTCGCCGCGACAGCCATGAACCAATGCGAGATTGTGCAGCGCGATGCCGCGCTGCTCATCGTCTCCTGACTTCGTTGCCAACTCGAGGACCGTCTCGAACGCTTCGCGCGCTGGCTCCCAATCGCCGCGAGCGAGGTAGATAAGTCCCGCGTTGCAACGAGCACCGACCGAGAGCTGAGGCGCGGCGGCAGCCATGAACGCAGTCGCGGCGTGCTCAAATAGTTGAAGCGCTTCGGAGTCTCGACCTGCGGTGGTGTAAAGCGATCCGAGTTCGCAATCGAGCATGGGCGCGTCGTTGCTCTCGCGCTCGTTCCGCGTCATGGTCGCACGCGCGGACTCGACAAGTGTCGTCGCAATTCCAGGCTCGCCGACTGCGACGAGTAGGCTCGCAAGCGACGTCGTGCACTGTGTGGCGCCGAGGTCGGCCGCCCAACTGCGGGCGTACGACTCGACCTTCTCGCGCGCCAGTTGCCTGAGCGAAACTTCATCGACTTGGTCTGGTGTACTGGGCTCGCCGCCGAGCAGATCGATGGTCGCCTCTGTGAGCCAGCTCGGCAATTCGCACGGCACGATCTGGCCGCGGTCGCCATAGAGCTTCTGGAGTCTGACCACCTCGGCGCGGGGCGTGTCGCCCGTCCGGCAGAGCCAAGTGAAGCCGCGTGCCCGCGGCGACTCGCCTCGCAATCCGAGATAGCTCTCATTGCCCGCGAGGTCGCCACCCGACCAGCCAAGGAAGATCCAATGACAGCGGCGAAGCAGATGGAGAACGCATGTCAACGCGTCGCGCTGCACGCCTCGCTTGCGCTGCGCCAGTGTGTCGATGAGCGTGTTGGGATCCTCCGCCGATCCGTGTAGCTTCAGGAGAAGGCACCTGCCGTCACTCCGCTCGCCGTGATCAAGCTCTTGGGCGAGCGCCGTGAAGTCGTCACGGCGCGAGCACGTGCGCGGCGAAATGCCAGACTCGCGAAACGCGGCATCGGGTCCGCGATCGAAATTCGTGCTAACGATCGCGGCGAGGTGACCTCCGGCAGCGAGCCGGGCCAATCGTCGATGAACCACATTGGGCTGATCAGTGTCGAGGCATTGAAGGACGCGGAAATGGCTCGATCGCAGGCTCCCCGCCAAGAGTTCCGCTTGATACTCAGGCGGAAAACGGTCCGCCTTCCGACGCGCGTTGATCGCATCGGCAGCGCGCCGCGCCAGAGCTTCGCCAACGATCGGCTTCACCGCATCGGCCAGCGCGATCGCCACGCGCTCATTCACGTCCCATCACGAGGGAAGGCACGTCGGAGCGATCGTCGACACGCCCGCACCGACGAACGCGACCAGCCGACCTTCGGTGGCTTCAGCAAGGAGGGGAGTCTTCGCGCTGTCCATCGCCATTGTGGTGCCTCCGTTCCCGTCGCGCGCGGCGCTGTGGTGTCTGGTCGGCAGGCGTTGCGGAATAGCAACCGGCGACGAACCCGACCGAAATGCGATTGCTGGTTCGCGCGGGAATGTACAACCGGCTGCACCGTGACGATGGACACACGACGTCGATAGGAGGACGAAGTCTAAAACGGCATGCAACGCTGAAAGAGATTGAGGCGACACCGACTCTCCACGCGCGGTAGCATTTCGCACGTGCCGCCTGCCGAGCTTTACGTCGTCATCGCCACCGGATTCGTCGGCGCGATCGTTCTGCTCATTGCAATCGTGGGCCGACAGGACCTAACACGAGCGATGTGCGCGAAGTGTCGGCGAGATGCAGCTCCCTTCGTCTGGCGCGATCCCCGTCGTTGCGACTGCGGGGCAGACCTCGCGGCGCCGCGCGCGATTCGATCGCGCGGGCGCGTTCGACGTCGCTGGGCGGTCGTGAACGGCGCGCTTCTTATCGCGCTCTCGATTGCGATCGTGATCGTTGGTGCGTGGATGCGGACGACGAAGCGCGGATGGTCGGACGCGTTGCCGACCTCGGTACTCATGTACGGATTGGAACGTGGCGATGATTGGGCTGCGGAATCGCTGTGGCGGCGCATGTCGCGCAACGCGCTGCGCGAAGACGAAGCCGAAGAAATCCTCGGACAGTTCGCGGGAGCCCCACCGGTGAGGTCGCGCTCGTTCCAGAATGAACAAATGCTCGGCCACTTGGCGCTCGCCGCTCCGGCCATCAGCCCGGCGCGCAACGCGGCGCTTGCGTCGATGGTGGCGAACTTGATTTCAGTCCCGCTTCCCGTCCGACCCGGTCAGCGCGTTGCGTTGGCAATTACGCGGGCTTCTCCGATGTTGGTCGGCTACGACTATTTCCTTCGACTCGATAGCGCGACGCTCGACGGTGCGCCGATCGGGTTGCATCGCGGAGTTTCTCCGTATTTTCCGTCAGGTACGACGGCGTTCATTACCTTCAATATGCACATCGAGTTTGATCCTCCGGCGAATCTCGCGGCAGGTAAACATGAGATTCGCTTGCGGTGCGTCGGCGGTTGGGCGACTCCAAGTCCCATCTCGCTCGTCGGACACTCTCGCGCGGAGACCGCCCCGATCGAAGAGTGGCAACTGATCGCCAGCGGCGGCCCGCTCGAAATCGTCGTTCCATTTGTGAGTGGCGATGATGAAGTCGGCGCGACTGAGGCACCTCAACGATGACGCCGACTATGTCCGTGCAAAGCGTCGTCGCTGTCGTGCCTGACGACTCGCTCTTCGAGGCGAAGGCGCTCGCGATTGCACTGACGGTCGGCGTGGTGACCGCCGTCGCAGCGCTCGTCGCGCGCCGTGTCGCACACCGGCGGCTGTCGCTGACTGCTGAATGCGCTCGATGCCGAGCCACCGCGCGCGGTGCTGGCAAAGCGATACCTGGGCGATGCTCCGAGTGCGGCGCGGATCTCACAACGGCGCGATCGGTTCGTCTCGTCAACTATGAGCGCCGGTCAGCTGGGCGCCTCTTCGGCGTAGCGGTGACCTTCGTGTGTGTCCTGGGCGTCGGCGCCGTCGCGCTCTGGTTCGCAATTCCCAGATTCGACGCAGCGATCTCACGGCGCCACGAGCGCCTTGCCGTAGAGGAAGCGATCGCGCAGGTCGGTCGTCCGGGAGACGAAGGAGCAGACGGTATCACTGCGCTGCGTCGCTGGTGCGATCTGCGCGATACGAGAGGCCGAGTGGTGAATGCCGCGGCGAATCGCGAAATGGTGGCTGAATGGCTCCGCCACGTCGACATCGACGTTGTGTTAGGCGGAGATGCGGAACTTGATCGTCCGCGCCGGAAGGAAGGTCTGCTCGCTCTTACGGGAATGCTCGTGTCATCTGGCTTGTTCGATCGTGAGGATGCGATTCGACTATTCAACCGGATTGTCGAACCGAGTGTCGCTGTCGTGCCCAAGCGCGTGCGCGGCGGCAGCGAGATTCCCATCGCGATCATCGCGCCACCGTCCGACGGGGGACGCGAGATTGCAGCCATCACCGTGCTCATCAACGGCACTTCGGTCTTGAAGGCACCGTTGACGCCGCAGTCGAGGGTCGAGGTGCCCGGCCTTCTCGCGCCACTGGTCGGACCGCTCTTGATCGAATTGCACTGGCAGGTGAGTTTGCTGGCCTCGAGCTGGTCTGGAACGACCGAGGTGTTTCCGGTTGAGAATCGTCACGAACGGTTCGTGGTTGAAGTGCTCCCCGTCGATGGATCGCGTCCCGAGAGCGTTGACCGAACCACGGATCGCGCGCTGGATCCGTTCATATCAGGCAGCGAACCAGCCATGGTCGGATTCACGTCCGCTCCATCTCGGCCGGGAACGCGATCGTGGGTCTCACTCGGCCCGTGTGCGCGGCCCGGCTTGATGGTCAGCGGAACGTTCGCATTTCGCGCACCGGGCTCGGGCGGTGACAAGTGGAGCAGAGCCGAACGAAGCAGTTGGAGTGTTTTCGGCGGCCTAGCTGCTTGGTGCGCAGCGCCGGAAGGCGGGTGGGCCGACGCGCTCGACTTCGCATTCTTGCCGAACGCAGCGCCGACACTTCGCGAAACCATGCCAGCGCGCTCGGCAGTTCGCGATGCATGGGCAGTTCCGCGCGTCTATCGCCTTCGTTTTATGCGCGAGTCGCCGGCGCAAGCTGGAATGACCACGCGTCTCTACGGCTTCGATCGTGCGCTCGACGACGAAGCGTTGCCGCCGTGATGACCGGAATCGACGCGCGGCGGGATCGCCGACTCAAGCAACTTCGTTCGATCGCTCTCGTCATAAATCCCATTGCGGACACACCCATCCCGCGCGCGATGTTAGCCGTGGCATCAGTGGTTCGCGTGTATCGGCAAAGCCAGCTCGTGCTGGAAAGTGGGGGGGGCCATCGGTTGCCGGATCACAGGCCAAAGATGTGAGTTATGAAAGGATTCGCGGAGCAGACGCGATTCTTGTGCATCTCATAAGGGCGATCCACGAGTAGCGTTTCTCTAGCTTCGGTCAGCGAGTGGGGCATTGCCGCGGAGCGTCGCATGGTGACACACCATGCCGCCCAAAGCCTTGCGACGCGACGAGTTGGGCGGCTTGTTGATTGTGTTCGGATCATCATCGACTCGCACTGGCTCGACTGCGTTCGCGTCGTCCGGAGCGGCGACTGCTGACGTTGCTACTGACGTCTGAGCTGACGTTGGGGGTCCTCCAGCAAGTTGAACTACAGAGGTCGGCGCGAGACCAGGCACGCCGCCAAGCGCCGCCGTCATCTCACTCATCCGCGTGTGCGAGTAGCGTCCGATCGTCAGGGTCGGTGTCGAGTGGCGGGCCAACTCCTGCGCAGTTCGCGCGCTCGCACCGCTCGCGACGACCCACGACATAGAGGTCTTGCGGAGTCCGTGAGAATCGGCGACGCGATAGAGGCCGCGGGCGACGCGCTCGTCGTGTAGGTCGTGCCGCGATGCTCGCCCTTCCCGCCGCTGTCAGGATCGACCTCGCCGACGGCACTGCGACATTCGCAAGGGATTCGACTCGCTCGCGGCGAGGGTCTACGGCCATTTCGGCGACGACTCGCGGCCACTTCGCCAGCGAGACGGCGGCGGGGTTCGAGGGTCGACTCTGGCAAGAACTCAAGGACGGGCGAGTATCTCGGTACTGCAGTCCTGTTGACTTAGACGCGTTCCTCACTGGTAAGCGCCGACTCCTGCCGTCACGGCCGGACGGGCAACATACTCGCGAGTTGAAGATGCTCGAATTCCGGTATCGCATTCTCATGGCGCCGCCCGCTCCAAAGGAGGATTGCCTCGCACTCGAAGGTGCCCTCGTCGATCTCCTTCGCAGGTCCGACGCTACGCTTCAGTACCTCGCGAACGGCGACAACGGACGAGGTTACTCGCGCGGGGGAGATCTCGATGTTGAGGTGGTACCAAGCTCAAGTCTCGTCGGGCTGTACGTGCCGCCGGAGTAGGCGTCGGTGAGTGCGGAGACCTCGCACTGCGGCGGATCGAAGAGTGGGCGGCGCTTGACGACTCGGTTCCGCGCCAGCGAACGCTCGATGGACTTCATCGAAGTGGTGACAAGACCTGCAAAGGAACAACCGTCATGGCAGTGAAACCACGTCCGAGTAGGCGACTTTCGCTCTCCAAGAAGCAGCTTCAAGGAGGCATCGGCGCAGAGCTGTTCACACTCTGCAAAGGCATGACGGCTGACGGAGCGCTCACCAAAGCGGAGATCCTCGCGCTTCGTGACTGGCTGCGGGAGAATCGGGACGCAGACATCGAGGGAGTTGCGTTCCTCTCGGAGACGCTGAGCCGAATCATCGCGGACGGCGTCGTGAGCGCGGACGAGCAGCGGGATCTGCTGTAAGCAATCGAGCGCGTGCTACCTCCAGACACGAGGAAGGCCGCGAAGAACGCCCGCCGTGGCGTGGAGTCGAAACGAGAGGAGGCGGAACGTGTCCGAACTCGTGGGCCGCAGAGCAAGGCTCCACGTCCCGAGGAACCGGGTTGGACTGAAGTTGACTTCGAGTTCCAGGTCGCGGGCGCTCAGTACGAGGGGCGAGACCAGATCGTTGCGCGCTTCGTGACGACCGGAATGAGCGTGCGACTCGTACCCGAGCCCCGCAACCCATTCGACCCCAACGCCGTCCAAGTCAATACCGCCGACGGCCGAATGTTCGGCTACGTTCCGAAGCGAATCTCCAGCGCTGTCGCGCATCACATTGGCACCGGCTGGTTCTACTCGGCGAGAGTAACGGAGATCCTTGCTGACGGCGGCGCGCCCGTGCCGCTCATCGCCCTTCCATGCGTTCGCGCGGACCAGGGAGGTTCGCGGACTGGGACCGCTACGAACCGATCGTCGGGAGCACACGGCAGCGCCGCAATCGAACTGCTTCGTGATGCGGCATCAGCCGAGCTCACCCCTCGCACTCGATGTGAACGGGTCAACAGCGAAGAGGCGGACGAGGCCGTTGCGCAGATGGGGCACGGCGAGCCACTCTACACGGGGACAATTGACGTCGACCCGACCCTGTACGTCGCGACAGCGGACGGACTCATCGTGGGCCGGATGCCCGAGCCCTATGCGGGCGTCTGCACGAAGTGGACAAGGGAAGGCGGCACCGTGCAACTGCAGCTTTTCGAGTTTCCGGAACCGGCAGGCGCCAAGATCTACTGCGGCATCTACCTGCGATAGCGCGGCGAGCGTCTACGGAATCGGCGTCCCCCTAGATGGATCCGAGTGAACCGCCCTCACCTAGCTTCTCTTCGCGACTCATGATACTTTTCGTCGGTCGAACCGCGGAATAGCCGACATTTAGGATCTTATGGCGAAGAAGGTCCCGTCCAAGGTCAGTGTTGTGCTCAAGCTCGCGAAGGCCGGCCCGCTTCGGACTCGCGATCTCGATCGGAAGGGAATCCCGCGGACCTACCTTCGACGGCTCGCCGACCGTGGCGCGATCGAGCGTGTCGCCCGCGGCCTCTACCGCGTCGCCGATGCGAATCTGACCGAGCAGGCCACACTGGCGGAGGTGGCGAAGCGGCATCCCGAAAGCACACTCTGCCTTCTCAGTGCGCTGCAGGTGCACGGACTCACGACGCAGCTCCCGCACGAGGTCTGGCTGCTCATCGACCGCAAGGACCGCGCCCCGAGCGGCAAGCGGCCGAAGCTCCATGTTGTTCGTGCCAGCGGCATCTCGCTCAGCCACGGCGTCACAACAAAGTCAATGGACGGCGTCGCCGTCCGTATCACGAACCCGCCAAGACCGTCGCCGACTGCTTCCGATACCGGAGTCATATTGGATTGGATGTCGCGCTCGAAGCGCTGCGAGAATATCTGCGGACGCGGGCTGGCTCGGTTGATGCGCTGCTCAAGGCGGCGCAAGCGGATCGTGTGACGTCGGTCATAAGGCCATACGTCGAGGCGCTGGTGTGACGAAGCCACTCACGAATATCGCCGCATCGGCGCGCGTGCGATTGAAGCGCATCGCCGACGCTCAGGGCGCGGACTTGCGAACAGCAGGATGAAGGACTATTTCGACCTCGTCGTCCTCTCGCGGATCTTCGAGTTCGACGGCGCGGTGCTTTCCCGCGCTATCCGGGCCACCTTTGACCGCCGGGGCACGGCGCTGCCGACGACGCTGCCGATCGGACCAAGAACGTGCAATGGAAGGGATTTCTAGCGCGGTCTGCTGCGGCACAGCAGTTCGACTTTGCAAGCGCCATCGAGACGATCGCGTCGGTCGCGTGGCCTGCGATGGCGCATGCACCGCACCGCGACGAATGGAGCACCATGTGGTGGCCTAGCGTAGCGTGGGCTGACCACGGTTGAAGTCCGAGCGACTCAAGCTCGTGTTCCCCAGTACGCTCCAAGACCATTTCTTGGCGGGCTGCGGAGGTCGTAAACCGATTTGGCGGCGTCGAGGTACAGCAGCTTCTTGAGCGCTGTCCGCTGGAGGTCCGGGAGAGAACAAGAAGCGGCGGAGCGTAACGAAGGCGCGGCATAGCGGCGCCCGTTCCTTCGTCCGTCGACGTCCAATCGTCGATAGCTGATAAAAGATTGTCGCGTTGACAAGACCTCCCTCCAAGCGATGTTCTCACTTCGCGTTACTTGCGATCGTCGGTGCCGTCGCCGCGACAGTCGCGTCGAGCACCGCCACCGCGCGCCAGTCCATTCCCGAGGCCGATCTCATCGTTCGAAGAAGCACGCTTCGCGAAGCGGCGGCCATGCTCGCGGGCAACGGTGTCGGAGACGAGGTGAGCGCTGCGCTCTTCGACGACTACCGCCGGCAGTTCAAGAGCGCACTCTTGGCGAAGAGTCGCTCGCTTGAGTGGATGTACGCGCAAGGTGAACTGGCTAACAACACGGACATTGGCTCGGACCTCGCGCACCACGACCGCTCGATCGAGCTTCGCTGGCAAGTCGGGGCTCGTGATGCTTCCGACGCCTTGTTCGACCGCATGCGGTCGTTGTCGCGCTCCGAACAATCAACCATCGACTCGTTACGCCGCGCGCATCTTCGCGTCGGCATGGTGAAGCATCAGTCGTCGTCACCTGAGTTCGGTCGCGTCCCCGATCTCTCCGAGCGTCTTCGCACGATCGACTCCGCTGCTTCCGTGCGTCCGGAGGTCGCAGAGGTCTTGGAGCAGTACAACCGAGAGCTTGATCCCTGCTTGCGCCGCCTCGACTTCGCCCAATACACATTCAGGCGTGATTTCGAGTCGCTCCAGAAGATTATTCTTGACGCGCGCGGCGCAGACATTCCCGATCCACTGAAGCTCGAGCCGATCGCGCAGTTTTATGTGCGTCTCGATGCCGAGTATCCGGCCATCCGCGCCGCCTGTCGGAAGTCGCTGGCGCAGTTGCAAACGTTGCTCGCGGAAGAGACGTTCGTCGCGCTCCGCACCGCAGCCGATCGCACGCTTTTTCCGTTCGTTTTCGCGGAAGCTGGAGCTGTCGATCCTTTGATCCGCGGTGCGGCCGCATCTGCTGACTTGACCGCCGAACAACGGGCGAGCTTGCGGGACGTGCAGGTCAACTTCGATCGCGCCACGACCAAGGCGATTGCGAAGCTCGCGTCGCTGTACGACCGAATGCTCAAGCCATCTCATCGTGAGCTCGAGTATCGCGAATGGGCATACGCGGTGACGAGGAGGAAGGAACTGACGGACCTCACCGCGACGGTTCGCGAAGCGATCGCAAGAACCACCGATCCCTTCAACGAAGCGCTGCAACGGTGGTACGGCGAAGCGGGCGCGTTTACCAAAGCCATTGACCGGATCATGGGTCGCGCGATCGAGCCTGATGCGCAAGCGGCCAGCGCTCCGCTCAATGCAGACGATGCGGAGGACGCGACCGACGCGACCGTTCCAGCGCCCGCGGATGTCATAATGACGGAGTTCGCGACTATCGTTCTTCCCTTCGTGAGCCGACCGGCGCTCGATGAGCGCATCGCGCCACTCTCTCCGTCGACACAAGCCGCAATTCGGTGGTTACATGACGACTCTGTCGCGGTGTACGAAACGGAACATAAGCAATGCGACGTAGACCAAGAACGCTTCAGAGACGCAGAGCGCAGGTTTGCCGCAGCCAATCCCGGCGTCAATCCTTGGATGGCCTTCGGGAATGACTTTGGCGCGTTCGATGCGTACGCCCGCTGGGCGAAGACGCGTCAACTGCTGGAGCGCCAGTTCGATGCAGACGTCACGGCACTCCTCGAGCCCGCCGAAGTAAAGCGATGGCTCGAACAAAGTCGAGCATCGCGGCGCGCCCGCGATCTCCCGCAGATCCGCGCCCGCTGGCGCGAAGGTTCGACGATGGACTTGGCGCAGCTTCTCGGGCCATTGCCGCTCAGTGACAACGAGCGGTCGGCGCTCGACGAGTCCGTCGTCGGCTATCTGACAGAGTTGAACGACGCGCTCGTTGCCTATGAAGACAGCGTGGAAGTGATCACTCAAGCGATGCACGCCAATGCGCAGGCGCAGGTCAAGCCCCAAACGGCGCGAGAAGCGGAGCTGTCGGCGGAAGCCAATCGCGACTGGGCTCGGCTTGGGCGAACGGTTCCCGTTCTCAATGAGCGCGCGATCGCCACGTTCGCAGCGCTTCTCACACCGGACAATCGCGAGCGGCTCTTCGCGGCGTTCAATCGCGAGAAGTATCCGACGGTGTTTACCCCGACTCCGCTGGAGTGGGCGTATGACGAACTGCAATCATCGCGCTCGGCCGGGTTGATGACGGAAGAGCAGTTGCGCGAGTTGGGTGCACTCCGCGCCGCGTATGCCCTAACGCAATCCGACGTCCAGCACCGCACTGTCGTCGCGCTGGATCAGTGGCAATCGCCAGAGCAAATCGCCCGGCGCGGCCCGCTTCGCGATGCGTACATGCGCGAGCACGAAGACGTGAGCCCCTTCGACAGCGACAACCCCATCGCGCCGCTGATCCGGACTCGCTATGACCTCGTGCGCAGGGGTGCCGACAGCGTCCGGCAGCTGATCGGCGAATCGCTTTTCGAGCGCATGCCGCTCGACGTGCAGATCTATCTCTGCGCGGCCGACTACGCGATCGGCGTCAAGGTGCCGCGCGCTCGGGAACATTGAGGCTGCAACCTTGCCTCGGCTGAGCGGCGACGCAAGCGCTAAGTAGGCTTGCACAATTCGTGCGCGTCTTGGCGTGAAGCGAGAAGCGCTCAGCTCGACGCAACGCAGCGCACGAATCACGCAAGGCTATTCGGCACGTCACTCAATTTCCGAGCGCGAGAGGAATGGTGGATCGCCACCCACGAGGTCGAGTCGATCACTGAAGACGTTGAGGAAGCAGACGCGGGCGATCGGAGAGCCAGATCGCCGTGTGTTGAACTCGAAGTTTGCGGACGGGTTTGCGCCGAGTCCTCCGTGCCAGGGACAGGTGAGCACGACTTCGTCGCATCCGAACGCTGTGGCGTAAGCGAGCAGTTGGTACATGTCGGCGTTTGAACGACTCGGCATTCCGTCTCGCGTGGTATCGACTCGCTTCCATTTCGCGTCAATGATGGTGCGCACACGCTTGGACTCGCGAACCACCAGATCGGGACGTAGCTCGATCATTCGCCTTGAGCCGGGCCCGGCGGTTCGCGTCAAATGAGTTCCCCGTTCTTGAACGGACGCTTCAATGCCATCGCGCCGCGACATTCGGCGCTTGACCACGCGCGCCACCACTGATTCGAAGAGGACGTTCATGTCGAACAACAACGATGGCGCGTCATCCAAGCCGCCGCGCAGGCTTGGGACCAAGAGCTCGACCAGCCGTCGTACCCAAACAATGGCGTCGCGATATCGCTCAGCATGCCGGTCGAAAACCAAGCGCCTCCACATCGTTCGGTATGGCTCGATGTTGCTAACACATTCAAAAACGCTCATGAGTTCCGACCACCGGGCCTGCAGATGGATACTCGTGATCCAAGGTCGCACGGTTCGCAGACCAAGCTTCAGCATCTGATTCCAGATATTGTCGATCGACAACTCATCGAACTGGCATGCGACGACATCCGACCGACTGGCAAGTCGCGTCCACTGCCTTGCGGCATGCACCCTTCCACGAACAACGCTGAGATCCTCTCTGCGCACCACGTATGACTGACGCACACCGCCGCGGATTACAGTCGCGACTGAATCTAGAAAGCTGGCGACAAAGGACTCGATGAGCGGCGCCCGGCGTAAGTGGTAGTTGTCAACAATTCTGAGACACCCAACGAAGAAAGATTACTGAGCGACGACGGTGACAGCCGTCGTCGGCTTGTTGATCCAGACGGCTAACGGAAGCGGAATCGGAGCCAGAGCCTTGCGGACAAAGCGTTCCGGGTGACACATGTACGCCGCGTCGAGCGTGATCGCGCGCCGCGACTGCACCGCTTCGGCCCGTCCGTGATCCACGTCCGCGGGCCTCATCAGCGCGGTGCCGCTGTGACGGTGTTCCGTGTCCGCTCCACCAAAGCCATCTTCCATCCTGATTTCCCCGCCGCCACACTCGCGGCATGAAATCACATCAAGACCGCTGGACCGCCCTTATCGACGACTTCGCGTCCTCGGGCCTCACCGTACACCGCTTCTGCGTGCAGCGCGGCATCGCCGTCTCCTCGT